>Ga0224495_10000009_pt1 | contig 231591 bp, 229 predicted proteins | sample SF_Jul11_sed_USG_FD_168128 | JGI IMG/M metagenome (GOLD analysis project Ga0224495, IMG submission 168128) | Sediment microbial communities from San Francisco Bay, California, United States - SF_Jul11_sed_USGS_4_1 | ecosystem: Environmental > Aquatic > Marine > Sediment | place: USA...
CGGCTCGAGTCGTGCTCTTGCGCCGTCGATCGCCCAATTGAGGGCAAACTTCTGATCAGCGTGTGGAGTTTTCCCGATGATCTTCTCTAAGGCCATCAGATACGCTTTGTCGAGGGCTTGTTTACCCGGAACCGAAATATGCGGCTCAATACCAGTGCGCTCCCAGCCCGTTCCGGTGATGGGATTTATCGGTCTGCGCACGGGCAGGTGCATTACAAAACTCTTCTGTATGACCTCGATATCGACATTATGCCCCGAACCAACTGTTGTTTCGCCGATTATCACGGCACGATCTAGTGCTTTCATGTTATGTGTGAATTCCTCTGCTGCCGAGCCGGTGTATCCATCTATCAGGATATATAGATCCGTGTCGTACATACGCTTGCCCGGAACGTATGGGATAGTCCAGTATTGCTCGACTTTTCCATCGTACACCTGTTCCAGAGTATTAAGATGCGTTCTGCCCTGTTCAGTACCTCTAACAAAGTAACTGCTAAGGAGTTGTACCATAGTCGGTTTGCCGCCCGGCGTATCCCTGAGATCAATTATGACGGCATCTGAATTGGCGAGAAAATTCATGGAAGCAACCGCGGTTGCTCCCGCATAGTCGGGGTTTGAGAAGAAATCGAGATCCAGATACCCTACATTACCTTTCAGGATCTCCACTCTCTTGAAGCCAAAATTTGTCAGCCGGTCCTTCTCGGCCATAGCCATGTTTGCTTCTTCGACCTCTTCGGCAGATTGACTTTTTTCAGCAGTGACCAATCTTGCCCGCTCTGGATTGTATTCGATGAAAAAGTGATTATCGTTGCTGCTTTCGCGGAGATCAGCCCAGACTGCATTGGCAAATTCAGTGGGACTATGTAGTGTGTCATACGAACCGTTCTTGAATTTCTCATTCAGATAATCTGCCAATTGTTGCGCAACATCTCGCAACACGTATTTTTCGATGATCAAGCGGTTAACACTGTCGATAACAGCCTTCCTGGCATCGGAATCCATCTTCATTTCTTTAGTTCCGCCCATGGCTAATAGTGCGATAAAAAAAAACACAACGGCTAAGAAGCATTTGGTTTTTTTGTTGTTGTGCATTGTTCAGACTCCTCTTTAACATTTCTTTTTTATTTCTTGCTTATCAGTCTTTCAACGATTCCGAGAATTCTGAGTACGATGAGCACCGAGACACAGGCGATAATTGCCAGTATGTAGTAACCTGCGCCGACGGCCAGTCCGAGTCCGCTGGCGAGCCAGATCGTTGCCGCCGTTGTTAGACCGTACACCTCACCGCGCGCGCGGATGATTGCGCCGGCACCCAGAAAACCAATTCCCGTTACTACGCCGGCGACGATCCTGCCTAATTCAAAGCTGGCCAGACCAAGTTCGAAACCGATGAGCATGAAGATCGTCGAGCCCAGGCAGACAAGGATTATCGTCCGCAGACCTGCAGGTTTGTGCTCGAGTTCACGTTCGAGGCCGACCAGGCCTCCTATCACTATTGACGTGGCAAGCCGTAGCATGATTGTTGTCCATTCCATAGGATTATAATAACTGCCAAGGGGACAATGTCAACAACTCGACACGATCTCAATAACAAACGTTGAGTTCGTTATTCGCGCCATTTTCGTTGTTTTCGCTGAACACGATAGACAGAGATGTGAGGAGTGACTTGAAATAATAATATATGTGAATAATATAGTATGTTACCATGTACCCGGCAAGGAGGAGAGTTTGAGAAATATCAGATCGTTCATCAACAGGCACCAGGTCGGCTCATTTTTCATTGTATCGCTCGTCGATGAATATGATGAACCCATTGATGGGTGTATTGCCCACTACAACTGCCGGCACGGTATTACTCGTTCTCTTTGCTATGTTCGCGGTAATACATGACCGGATGTGGAGGAGACTTCCGGTTGACGATCCTGCAGTAATTTCAACGCCATGAGGCCAGCGGGATGTAATATGTTCGGGGGTCGAGATTTAAAAAAATTCGATAATGTCAACAGGGAGATCTTTATCTTGCATAATTTCGTTACAATTTGCATAAAATTTAAAGGGGGTCTTATGAGTAACATTTCCAATAGGTTTAGCATAGGGGTAGCGCTGTTGATGCTGACTGCAGTATGTGCAAGAGTGTCGTTTGCGCACTGTGAGATACCTTGCGGCATCTACGGTGACGAAATGCGTTTTGAAATGATCGAAGAGCATATCGTGACGATCGAGAAATCCATGCAAATGATCGTAGAACTATCGAAGGAAGCAGAAAAGAATTATAACCAGATTGTCCGCTGGATCAATAATAAGGAAGAACATGCAAATCATATACAGGAAATAGTATCGCAGTACTTTCTAACACAGCGGGTAAAAGTAGCAGATGCTAAAGATAAAGATGCCTATCAGAAATACGTTAAGCAGGTCGTGCTGCTCCAGCAGATGCTTGTATTCGCAATGAAGGCAAAACAATCGCTTGACTTCACAAATATCGCGCGCTTGCGTACTCTTTTGGAGGAATTCGAGAGGATATATCTTGGTAAGTGAGGTCTTAATCTATGTTTGAATTGCCCGAATATATGACTCTTTCTAAGCAGATGAACAAAATTCTAAGAGGTAAGAAGATAAAACGCGGCGTGTTGGGGAATTCACCTCACAAATTTGTGTGGTATAACCGGAAGCATGCTGAGTTTGAGAAATTGACGAGGGACAAGACCGTCGGCGAGGCACGGTCTGAAGGTAGGTGGTTATTCATCGACCTGAAGCCCGGCTACGAGTTATTGTTCGGTGAGTGCGGTGGAAAGATGTTGTATCATCCACCCGGCATTGGTCTACCCAAGAGATACCATTTGTGGCTTGCTTTCGAAGACGGATCGTCATTCACGGCAACAACTCAGATGTGGGGGGCGTATGAACTGTACGAAATAGGCAAAGCACGCAACCGCAAATATGTTAAGGACATGAGAACAACTCCGACAGATGACAAATTCACATTTGAATACTTCTGTAGACTTATAGATACCCTTCCCGGGAAGAAAAGTGTGAAAGGTCTTCTGACCCAGGACCAATTGATCCCCGGTTTGGGCAATGCGATAGCGCAAGATATCATGTTTACGGCGAGGTTGCACCCGCGGCATCCCGTTGAGGAGTTGACAAAAGACAATAGGCGGAAACTACATAAGGTAATAATGATTATAGTTCGAGACGTAATCAAAAAGGGTGGCCGCTATGATGAATACGATCTTCATGGCAATTTGGGCAAGTATGTACGTGTGATGGATAAAAACGCCGTCGGACGTCCCTGCCCTGAGTGCGGCACAAAGATACAGAAGATCCAGTATCTTGGTGGTGCGTGCTATTTCTGTCCCGAGTGCCAGAAATGAGAGATCTGGTTGGCCCCACAGATTTGGTAAGACATGCCACGCTTGAGGATATAGCAGCGTTGATCGATCTTTACAGAGAGTTTCATGAATTCCATGTTAAAGGCGTTCCGGACCGTTTGCAGCGTCCTAACGAATATGATACTGACGATTTGCGGTCGAAGTTGGTAGATATAATAGAAGCCGAAGACTCAAACATCTTCGTTGCGGAATTGGATGGTCAGGTTATTGGTCTTGCCGAGGTGTATATGAAAGAAGATGAGTCGAATCCCTATAGAGTTTCCTACAAATATACACATCTGCAGAGTATTATGGTGAGCGAGAAATGCAGAAGAAAGGAGATCGGTAGACGACTCCTGCGGGCAGTTGAACAGTGGTCAAAGGAGAAGGATGCTACGGAAGTAAGATTAAATATCTGGGAATTTGACAACGGACCGCTGAGGTTCTACGAAAAAGAGGGCTACCGTACGCTTAGACGCACGATGGTACGGAAGCTTTGATCGGTATGGATCGCTGAAATTAAAGGAGGTCATATGGCCAAGACAAAAAACCTTAAGGAGATTCTAATTTTGCTGCGGAAATACAGCCAGTTGATCGTCGATCTCGGCTATGCAGCGGTGCTGGAGGACAATCTTGAACTGGCCCAGGAAGCTTTCAGGGTGAAGACAGAGATTAAGGAACTGGATTATCAATTGAGGAAGGAAGCGTTGATGGTCGCGCGCTTATCAAGGTCGGCAAAGGAAGATATCCCGCAGATCGCCAACATACTGCAGATCGGGGTTGCGATAAAGGAAATATCAGATGGGATCGATGACTTGATCGAGATCGCGGTCAGAAACGTAGGTGTTCATCCGATAATCAGGATTGCATATTCGAGGAAGGATATCAGGATAACAAGACACGTTGTTGGTGAGGCATCCAAACTTGACGGAAAGAAGCTTGATGACATCAAAATGGATCCGGATGCTGGATTCAGGGTGATCGCAGTACGGCGCGAGAACGAGTGGACGCTTGACCCTCCAGGAGGTAAGAAGCTGCTGAATGGCGATATTGTGATAGTTGAAGGAAGAGACGTTGCCGCACGAAAGATGCAGGATTATGTCAAAGGCACGAAGAAGGAAACGAATAAATAGAAGAATAGTTACCGATATCCTTCTGCAGGCGACGCCGGTAGTCATTCTGACATCGGTTGGTGAGCTCTTTGCCGGCTCGATACTGGGTAAGATGCACGAGCGTTTGGATCTTATCCCCGGGCTGATAATTCTCGTGCCCGCAGTAATGGGACTCAGAGGTAATATCGGCACGGCCCTTGGCTCGAGAATATCAACGTCTCTACATCTGGGCCTTGTGGGCAGGAGATTTTCCTTTAGCAGATTCAACTTGAGTAACATCGGCGCCGGGTTTTCACTTTCGCTGACGGTTTCAATTATTATCGGGCTTTTCGCCCGATTCGTCTGTCACATCTTCGGACTTCCGAGTATCCCGTTGGTGAATTTACTGCTGATCGCAATCCTCGCGTCGGCGATGGCTTCACTCGTGCTCATACCATTTACGGTAACGCTCACCTATTTTGCATTCAACAGGCGCCTGGATCCAGATAATATAGTGGCACCGATCATCGGTATGGTTGGTGATATCATAACCGTGGCCGTGGTATTCATCGCCGCCGATATAGTTTTACGACTCAAGATTGACGAAGCATGGAGCCTGTTGTTTTTGCCGGTCGTGCCAATGATCATCAGACGAATGCCCTCTCGATACAAACTCCTGAATATCCTTAAACAGAGTATCCCGATTCTGTTCGTGTGTACAATGTTGGGTGTTCTGGCCGGGATATATCTACATTGGCAATACGAGAAATTCTATCTTGTCCCCGGACTTCTCATTCTGGTGCCGCAGATCATTGCGAAAGCCGGCAGTATCGGCGGTATCTTCGGCGCACGGTTTTCGTCCGGGTTGCATCTCGGCTACCTAAGGCCCTACCGGGTGAATGACTATGTGATAAAAAACTTCATCGGAGCGATTGCTTTAGCACTCGTGATCTCTCCCCTGGTGACAGTGATAACTAAGTTCGGGGCAGACCTTTTCAGGATACCGATTGTACCGATCATTCCACTCTTCTTCATTAACCTTTTTGCCATTTTGACAATAACTCTGATCGTATTTCTTCTCGATTTCGTGACTGCCTCGCTGTCTTATAAGATCAGGATTGACCCGTCAAATTCGGTCATACCATTTGTGACGAGTCTGGGTGACATCATAGGTACGGTCATTCTTGTGTTGGCGATAAGTATGTTTCTGTGAGCAGTTTGATTTTGTCGTTACGACTTTATCATCACGAGTAGCATCTTGAACTTCTGGACCGCCTTGAGCGCGTGCGGTTCGTTTGCCGGCATGATTATCATTTCCCCGGCTTTCAGTGAATGTTCAGTGCCAGATATCGTTATTACTCCATGGCCGTCGATTATGTAGACAAGCGCATCAAAAGGCGCAGTGTGTTCGCTCAATCCCTGGCCGCGGTCGAAGGCGAAAACGGTTACGGTGCCGGTTTTTTTGTTGATCACCTCACTGCTCACAATGGCGTACTTCTGATAATCAATGATGCTCTGCAGATCGATTGCCTGTGACAGCAGATGTTTGGTTTTGTTAATATTATGATTCATTTATCTCCTTCAGTACTATCTCATCGTGATGTATTATTGAAATAGATTCTTATATTACTGCTTCATTATAGTTATACATGTTTGAGTGTCAATCTACGGATGCTTTGCCCGTTCTGAGCCAAGATGCCCAGTCAAGCCGTCCGTTTTCCGCGGCCATGACAGCAGCCGCTTCCCAATCGTATTCCAACATAACCTGCTGAGCACTCCACTCTCCGTTATCTTCACTGACTATAGAGTAGCGCGCATGTGGTGAACCAGCCTGCATCACGTGGAGATATGGGTTGTCATCCCTGAAGGCAGGTAATCCAGCGCTCCCCGGGTTGACAACGAGTATGTCTTTTTGCAGGTTGACCGACTGTGGGACATGATCGTGCCCGCATAGTATCACCGGGCACCCTATGTTCTTAGCCATCCGGCACATGTCCTCCCTGCTTCTTGATACAGCACCGTCGCTACAGACATCCCAGAAAAAATAGCATGTATCCGATTGAGGCGTGGCATGGCAGGCGAACAGATCGTCATCGACAATTCGTGTTGCCGGGATTTCACGCAGCCATTCGATATGCTTTGGTTCGAGATTTCTCCGGACATGACACAGGGTAGGCGATGGTTCAGCATCGCCGGGGGTCAATATTAGTTTATCTTCATTGCCGAAAACGGAAAGAATGTCTCTTTGCATGAGCATTTCAGCAGTGCTTACAGGCTCGAGTGGGCCGTAAAGAGAATCCCCGAGGTTGATGATCCGCTCGATGCCGTGACTCTTGATGTCCTTGAGAACCGAAGCGAGTGCCAAGCTGTTTCCGTGTATATCAGAAATTATGGCATATCTTCTCATGAATACACTCTGTCCTTGGTGTTCATGCTGGATTGAACAGTAAGGGAACCGCCTCTTGATATATGACTCTTAGGGCAGTTTTTTACGAAACCCTTATCTGCCCCGTTCAGCAAGCCACTGCTTGAACTGCTCGCCGCCCGGTATTTTGTTTATCCAGTCCGTAATTTTTTGAAGCCCTTCATGGCGTACTGTTATCAATTCATCAAGGCTCGATGGCCGGTGCGCGGTGACATCCTCTTCGAAAAGGTGCAGCGGGTAATTGTAGCTTCGAGGCAATTCCTGGATTTCGCTCGGCGCGAAAGTCGAGAGGATGACTCCAGACAAGAGCGCCTGGTGGATGAAGATGAGATAGCGCTCGTCGCTTTCGTAAAGTTCAGTAAGTTCGGGTGCCTGGTAGATTTCAAAGAATTTGTCCTGCCATGTTTTGAACAAGCCGTCTTCCGGACGGATCACCAATATTCCGGCATTGAAGTATGGTCTCAAGATGTTTTGATCGACGTGTGTTTTCATCGGGAACACGCGTTCTTCAGGCACATTACAATAACGGTATACCAGCGACCAGAACGGATCGATCGGTTTGTCATACAATGAACCAACATTTGCATGGTGGACGGGCCGGTAACCAAGATTCTTATCAGCGGCGAGCAGAAGGTCCGCGGGCTCTTGCAGTATTATTGTATTTGAACTTACCCAGGCGAGGATATCTGTTTTACCATCGGCCAATGATTCGGCGAGTGCTGCTGCGCGAATATCGGCCGCGAAAAAGAATCGCGCAATTTCACGTTCGATCTCGAATGAAATCAACTCAGCATTCAATTCGGTAATTCTTTTTCTGAATGGTTCTGAAGGCTGTGGGCCGAAGTCTGGCACGAAACACCAGATCGGGGATTGCGAGAGATCTCCTCCGAAATTGCGTATGCTTTCGATCAGTAGCAGCGTGTTTGCTTCTGACCATTCTACCGGGTAGGCAACAGTGGTGAAGATGAGCTTAGTGTTGTCAGGCATTTCCTTACCCGCGTACAGGCAAAGAGTAGTGGCAATCAGTATGAAAGCGCAAGCCACGAGAACAGGCTGTAGGTGCTTTTTTGTTCGTGAGCGGCATTTCATACTATTTAGTAGGGCATACCGGAAGAATGACTCTGTCGTAGATCTCGTTCAGTACCTGTGCCAGAGCAGTGTACATCGCGGAAAGTCCGCAGACAATTCCTTCAAAGCCGGCAACAATCCGTAATGCGGAGCTGTTGAATATTTCGCTTAGTGCGAGAAGGAAAAAGAGCGTTGCCAGGGAGAAAAATACGAATTGAAGGGCGCGGTTTATCTTCAATGTTCCTATGAACATCACTGCTGTGAAAATGCCCCACATGATCAGGTATGCTGCCATCGCGGCTGGCAATGGTGCACTAATCATCCCGATTCTCGGAAACAACACGAGAGCTACGAGTGAGAGCCAGAAGAGACCATAAGAAGTGAATGCTGTGGTCCCGAAGGTGTTTCCTTTTTTCCATTCCATTACACCGGCGAATATTTGGGCAAGCCCTCCATAAAAGATACCCATTGCCAGGATCATGCTGTCAAGGCCGTATAACCCGGCATTGTGCAGGTTGAGAAGCACAGTTGTCATGCCAAAACCAAGCAGGCCCAGCGGGGCTGGATTGGCCATCGTATCCCTTATCGTTGTGACCGATTCATTTGACGGGTGAGTCATTTCTGCTCCTTTTCAGTTATTCCTTTATTCAACCAGCTGATCTCAAAATAGGATAGAACGGATTTATACCACACGGAGAGTGCAGTGGCCACTTTTTGAGTATATTCATGGTGTTTTGCTTGTCAATAATCTGTGGTGGAAAATCGATAAATTTCATATTGACAAGTTTTATTATATTAGTATAATTGCTTTGAGTCGCATGATTTGTTGGAGGTACCGCAGAATACTCATATTCGCAACCCTCAATAAATGTGGACTTGAAAGGAGAAAAAATGGTGTATGGAAAGGTGAAATGGTTCGATAGCAGGAAAGGGTACGGATTCATCGAGAAAGAAGACGGTACCGGTGATGTATTTGTGCACTACGCTGACATTGCGGGTGAAGGTTACCGGTCCCTTAGAGAAGGCGAGAGAGTTAAGTTTGAGATTACCCAATCCCCCAAAGGGGACAAAGCAACAAAAGTCGAACTTGCATAACACACAATAACCTGAATAAAGCCCCCGGAAGGGGGCTTTATTTTTTACGACAAACAAATGTGGCTGAGCATTCAACCCGTAAGAATTGGTATCTTTGTGAAGAATACTACAGGACGGCGCTTAGATCAATCCTTGTGCCACGACATGTTCTCGAGATATTGGCGGAGGTGGCCGGCGGTTCGGAATTTATGGATGATCAGTGATCTCTTCAAGCCGCAGCATATTCCTTTTATCTCCTGTGGATGTTTTCGGTAGTGCTGTGCACCGCCTAGGATGTCGTAGAAGATACGTATAAGATTGCAGACGTCGTCGCGGATATTTTCCGCATCAGGTGAACCCCAATTATACATATCAACTAGTTTTACGATGAACGAAAGTCCCTGGCGTTTGATGATGATGTTATCATCGTGAAGGTCGCCGTGATATTCACGGGCTCTGTGTATTTGTTCGACCCCGGCGGCGAGGGCATGCAGCAGGTGAAGTCCTTCGAATGGGGTGAGTCGCTTCCCTGGTTGGCGTGCCACGAAATCGCTCAGCAATTCGCCTTCGACGTAGTCTGATATCATCACGGTCGTTGGTTCTCTGTAAAGATTTATTCTTTCTTGCGTGTGATATTGTATCAGGATGGAGCAGTGACGGAGCCTGTGGAGTTTTCTTGCGTAGAACTTCGTGGCCCGATCATGCCTGTTTCTCTGGGGGAAGAATACCTTTGCCGCCCTTTCGACCCCCGTATTTCTTTCCCTGACGCGGTATACTTCGCCTTCCCATCCACTACCCAGCGAAGCGAGAACCTCATACTTGCCGGCGATGATACGCCCGGGTATAAGGTTAAAACTTTCGATTTGTCTTCCCGTTTTCATGCTATTTACTTTATCCCTCACTACTATATTGCGTGTGTCCGAAATGTCAATATTTCTTTATGAACCTAGCGGGTGCTCTTTCTGGACCCAGCGTTGACTTGGAGGGCGTTTTGTCTATACTGGTAGTTAAACACGAATCAATCGTATGTTATCTCATGAAAGGAGCCGTCATGGACATGTTGAGTAAAAGGAAAGGTTTATCCAATTGGAGCTTCATTGCTATGTTGGTCTTATTTTATATGGTAATGCCCACGTTGACATCCGGCAAGCAAATATCTGAAAAAGAAAAGGTCAAGATCATTGAGACTGTCTGCTCCCTTCTGGAAAGTAATTATATAGATCCTGATATGGGGAAAACAGTCAGCGCACAACTTAGTGCTAGTCACAGCCAAGGGGAATATAGGGAAGTATCGTCGGCCGAAGAATTCGCCGCCCAGTTGGACGCTGATCTCACAGAGTGGAGCAGCGATAAACATCTTGGGGTAATATACGATCCTGAATGGGTGATGCAAATAAGAGAAGAGGGTCCTGAAGATGCATACCTCACTGAGGAAATGGTTAATGAAGAGAGAATGGGTAATTTTGGCTTCAGGCGAATGGAAATCCTGGACGGGAACGTTGGTTATCTTGATCTGAGGATCTTTTTTCACCCTAAATACGCCGGGGAAACGGCGGTGGCGGCGATGAATTACCTGTCAAATTGCAGAGCAGTGATTATAGACCTGCGAAGCAATGGCGGTGGCTGGGGCGATATGGTTTCCTTGTTGTGCAGCTATTTCCTTGATAATGAAGAGTGTGTGCACCTTAATTCAGTGTATTCCCGTCCTGATGACCGGTATTACCAAAGCTGGACATTGCCCTACGTGCCGGGAAGGATACTGGCTGATGTTCCTTTGTATATCCTTACATCCAGGTCGACCTTCTCGGCGGCCGAAGAGTTCTGCTATAATCTCAAATACCTCAAGAGAAGTACGATCGTCGGTGAGCGGACACGTGGTGGAGCTCATCCGATCAGCTCACAGGTTCTTGACGACGATCTCATACTGATAATACCGGAATGCGCTTCTATTCACCCGGTCACGCAGAGCAACTGGGAAGGAGTGGGTGTCGAGCCGGATGTTGAAGTACCTGCAGATGAAGCGTTCAATGTTGCGTATTCGAATATTATTAGGCAACTTCGCGATACGGTGCTGGACAATAGAGAAAAGGCTTTCTATCAGTGGCATCTTGATGGATTCAGTGCAAGACTCAATCCAGTGGTTGTTGAGCCTTATGTGATGCAATCGTATGCGGGTAAGTATAGTTCATTGTATATCATTTATGAGAACGGGTCCTTGTTCTACCGTCGCGGTGATCGTATGAGATACAGAATGACACCGATGAGCCAGACTCTTTTTCTAGTTGATGACCAGAGCAATATTAGGATCAGGTTCAAGAAAGAAAAAGATATCGTCAGCGGGATTGTTGCTTTGTATAGTGACGGCAATAGCAGTGAATATAAGCGGGAAGTAGAATGAGGTGGATCTTTAATCGATAAATGGGGGTCAATCAATGCATATCATACATCTGAAGGAAGCAAAAAAGTACGAACCGGAAAAAGGTTGGCTTCGCGCAAGCGTATGCTGCCAGAATAATGTATCGATAGAATATTTCGTTAAGCCAGGCAAACACTCATCGCCGCTACACGACCATCCTCAAGAGCAAGTATGTGTTGTCATAAAGGGCAGGATGATGGTCAGGAGCGGAGATGGCGAGGAAGCCATGCTCGAACCAGGCGATGCTGCTCATTTTGAGCCTAACGAACCGCACGCGGTCGCGAATGCTATCGATGAGGAGTCGATCGGCATAGATATCTTTGTGCCGGGCCGGTCGTTCGACTTCTGGCTTAAAAGGAAGAGCTGAGTATTCTGGTTGAAACGGTGTAGACAAAGAATTATTTTCATTATACTCGTCATCCATTTGGAATGCCCCTCACCGTGAAAATTTCTGCTGTTCAAATATCCTTTTCATTTGCGAGAAGATTGTCAAAGATCCTTTGGAGGTCGTCCTCAAATTGCCCGATCTCTTGTTTCGAGAATCCCACGTAGAATAGCCGAGTCATGTCTTGAGATACTTCCGTATATTTTTTTTCAAAAGTCTTATCTTTCTCTGTTCGCTCTATCAATATTATGCGGCGGTCGTCACGGCACTGGATGCGGGACACGTAGCCCGATGATTCGAGCCGGTCAAGCATGCTTGTCAGGGTCGATTTGCCGAGCGAGGTTCTTCTTGCCAGTTCGTTGATCGGGATCCTGCTCGTGTGCCAGAGCGCGAACATGATTCTCCCCTGGGCAGGGTTTAATTCTATGCCGTTGTCTCTCAGTTTGCGACTGAATATCCGGCCTGCAAGTTGATGTATCTTGGCAATGAGAAAACCGCCATGGCGCTGTCTTTTCATGTTGTCTCCAATATTTTGAAGCCAAAGGCCTGGCCCTTATACCAACCCTTAGTTTTCTTTGGGTACAACCGCAGGACGGTGTGATCCGGGTCGTGCGGGCCTTCGGGATAATAGCGCTTCCATCCCTCTTGCCAAAGTGCTTCCCTGAGGTGGGGATCGTCAAGGATCTCGATGTTCCCCGCGAGCATGAGACCATGGAAGTCATTTGGCGCGCAGTAATATACACAGACCGCGGAGTTGTCCTTTATCTGTGCAATTTTCTCCGAGGAAGTGTTGGTAGAAAAAAGGATCATTAAATCGTCTCTGTGATCCTTGAACATATGGACCAGCTTCGGGAATTTCGTCTTGTTGCGTAGATTGAACATGCACCTTGTCTGCGGATATCCCTCTTTATCTATTGTCGTGACGTACGCGGCATCCGCAGATTCGAGCAGTTCGATACTCGCACGTTTTATCTCTTTTTCATCCATGTTTTCTCCTTCTGTTTAATTCTATATAGTATAGTTCGATATAGTAATAATGTCAAGTACTTCTTTTGGCATATCGGAGTATCTGACATTTGACAAAACTGCGAGGATATGTATCATTATAAGTTAGACTAAGCAGGGCGAAGAACGTGGAGAACAAACACATAAGAATCAGCAAATTCCTGAGCCTTGTGCTCAGACACAAGCCCGAGACAATTGGGCTGGAATTGGATAGTGAGGGATGGGGTGATGTGGGGGAATTGATAAGAAAATCCTTTGATGCCGGTGTTGTGCTCGACAGGCCGATCCTGCGGCAAGTTGTAGACGGCGGGGAGAAAAAGAGATTCAGCTTCAATTCTGATGGTTCAAAAATCCGCGCAAATTACGGACACTCAATACCTGTGTTGCCGGTTCATGAACCCGTCGAGCCACCGGAATTTCTCTATCACGGCACGGCGAAGGAGTATGTCGGGTCAATTGACAGCGAAGGGATCGGTCCGGGAGCGAGGCAGTACGTTCATCTTGTTGAGGATATGAAGACGGCTATACAGGTAGGAAGCAGGCACGGAGAACCGGTAGTGATCATTGTCAAGGCAAAATCGATGCATGAAAGTGGATATGAATTCTTCAAAACCGAAAGCGGTATCTGGTTGACAAAAGAAGTGCCGAAGGAGTATATTGAAATAGAAGGCTCAAAAAAGCTGAAATGAGGCTGAAACAAAGCTTGAGCCCTGTCCTTCATTGACAACTATCCCCTTGCACCTAGAATAGAAGATATGATATACCGCAAGTTCGGCAAGACGGGCATCGAGCTATCACAATTGGGCTTCGGTGCCATGAGATTTCCGCTGACTGATAAGTACGATCCGACGAAGATCGATGAGGTCAGAGCCGCCCGGATGATACACTATGCGATCGATAACGGTATCAATTACATAGATAACGCGTATCCTTACCACCGTCAGACGAGTGAGATTTTCTTAGGCAAAGCACTCAAGCATGGGTACCGTGAAAAAATACATTTGGGGACAAAACTGCCAGTGTGGTTGGTAAAATCGAGAACCGACTCACAGAAATATTTCAATGAACAATTGCAGCGGCTGCAGGTCGACCATATAGATATGTATTTGCTGCATTCCCTCGGTAAGAACGGCTGGAAAACAGTTAATGAATATGGTATTTTGGAGTTTCTGGATAGAATGCTTGATGCTGGCAAGATAGGGTATGCTGGTTTCTCATACCATGGTGATTTGCCGCTCTTCAAGGAGATCGTTGATGCGTATTCGTGGACGTTCTGCCTGATCCAGCTCAACTATGTCGATGACCAATATCAGGCAGGGCTTGAAGGTTTGGAGTATGCCTACGCTAAGGGCCTTGCTGTTATGATCATGGAGCCTCTGCGTGGTGGTAAACTGGCGAACAATATTCCGCTCGAAGTCATGAGCATCATTCAAAATTCAAATAGGCCGCAGACACCTGCCGAGTTTGCCATGCGGTGGGTTTTGAACCGACCCGAAGTGAGTTGTATGTTGAGCGGTATGAGCACATTGGAGCAGGTGAAAGCGAACGTGCGTTTTGCGTCCGAGGACCATGTGAACAGTCTCAGTGCGGATGAGCTAGAACTTTATGACCGGGCGAAAAAATTCTACCATTCGAGGACGAAGGTGAGCTGCAGTCAATGTGGTTATTGTCAGCCCTGTAAACAGAAGATTCCAATATCCTTTATTTTAGACCTGTACAATGATGCGTGCATGTACGACGCAGTAGAGGAGTCAAGCTGGGCTTATAAGGTATTCATCAAACCAGAGAACAAGGGTGATCAGTGTAACGAGTGCGGGGAATGCGAGGAGAAATGTCCGCAGAAAATCCCGATCACTGAAATGCTCAAGGAAGCACATGAGCTGCTCAAATAGGAGGTGATGGATGAAAGAACAGAGAGGCCATGAGAACCGAGATGATCTGGCGGGTGAACATCCATTCGGAGATACGGGTCAACTCATTTTACTCATCGTCTTCCTGATCGTGTGGGTATTGGATTCCTTCATACTCCGTACTTCAGTATTTCCTGCGCGTTTCGTTTCGTTATTCATTAGAATTCCGCTGGGTCTGATTTTTATTGGCGCGGCAGCTTACTTTGCCAAAGAAGGTATGCGTATCGTTTTTGGTGAGGAACGTAAAGAGCCTGCGGTCATCACTTCTGGCGTGTTCGGCCGGGTCCGGCATCCGGTATACCTAGGTTGTATTCTTTTCTACCTTGGAATGGTGGTCTTCACTCTTTCGATCTTCTCGGCGGTGGTCTGTGTGGTTATCATGATATTCTATCACTACATTTCCAAGCACGAGGAGCGATTGCTGCTCAATAAATTCGGTAAAGAATATGAGGAATACATGAAGTCCGTGCCCATGTGGATACCGCGGATTTGAGCCATTCCATGCTAATAATACCGGGGCAGTCCCGAATACCGTATTGTTTTTTGCGTCTTGATTTTAGATATAGGCTCTTTATCTTCTCCATTGTGCGGTACCGTGTCGATCGTGTTGTGACATAGATATGATTGGTTTTGCCTTTTTGCTTGTAGTACTGTCAGCTGTGCTGCATGCCAGCTGGAATTTTCTGACCAAGAGAGTGTCAGGAAACTTGAGCGTTCTGTACATCGGCATTTCAGCAATGTGCGTCCTCTTGCTGCCGTTTGTGCTTCTCCTCTGGGAGTCAGCTCCGTTGAGCCCATCTGCATATCCTTTTGTCATTGCGACGGGCGCCATTCACGCCCTTTATTTCTTTGCGCTATCGCAGGCATACAAATACGGCAATATCTCCGTGGTGTATCCTGTGGCCCGTGGTTTTGGTGTCATTGGCACAGCGATCGTCGCAATCGCCGCGCTTAATGAGAGCGTATCTTTCTTGGGACTCTGTGGTATCATCAGCACCGGGTTCGGGATATTTGTAATCGGAGCCAGTGTTGGAAGAGGCGTTGAGAGCAGAAAGGGTTTGTGGTTCGCTGTTCTGGTCGGATTCACAATGATCGGGTACTCGATCGTTGATAAATCAGCTATGGCTTTGGTCAGTCCGGTCATCTACATTTTTTGGCTGTTTCTACTGAGCATGATCCTGCTTACACCCTATATGCTGATTGCTAGAAGACGTGAACTTTCCGCCGCTTGGAAGGAGCACAAAAGATACGGGATTATCATTGGGCTGGGCGCCACGGCAGGTTATCTGTTGATTCTTTCTGTCTTCCGCACGGCGCAGGTTAGTTATGTGGTTGCCGTGAGAGAACTTTCAGTAGTGCTGGGGTCACTCCTTGGCGTAGTGTACTTGCATGAATCGCTGTCGACCAGGAAATTGATCGGTATTTTAATGGTTGTCGCTGGGCTGGTATTGGTCAGGATAGCGTAGTATGCGCGTGTGGCCTGGTGTCTGCACTTTGTTGATAATGGGCGAATGAGTCGTCTAATGAACAATACCTTGGAGAGTAAAGGAAGGTAGAATAATGAAGAACAATAGATGGTGCAGGGCTTTTTTGCTTGTTGCCGTGGGGTTCCTGGCTTGCCAGGCCCGTATTCGGGTCAATCCGTATGTTCTGATGCGGACCGAATTAGGGGATATCGTCGTTGAAATATATTCAGACAAAGCGCCATTGACGGCAAAGAATTTCATGCGTTATGTTGATGAAAACCGCTTTAGTGATGCTTTTTTTTACCGGGTAGTAAGGTTGGATAATCAACCCCATGATGCAGTGAAGATCGAGGTTGTGCAGGGAGGCATAGGTTTTGTCGAGAGTGATTTAAGGTTACCTACGATTGACCATGAAAGCACGAAAAAAACCGGCGTATTGCACGAGGACGGCGTTATTTCAATGGCCCGAGCATCTCCTGGTACGGCAAGTTCAGAATTCTTCATTTGCATCGGCGACCAGCCCGAATTGAATTTCAATGGCAAGCGAAATCCGGACGGAGGGGGTTTTGCGGCATTCGGCAGCGTCGTGGAAGGCATGGATGTTGTCCGCCAAATACATGTGGGAGAGGCCGATGGACAGATGCTGAAAACGCCAATAAGAATTACCGAAGTCAGGCGCGTGAAGAAGCGTGAAATGCAAGCAGACTCCTTATGAGTACTGATGAGGCGTCCTTAGTTGACCGCGATTATTTAAGGGCTAATTTGCTACCCTTCACGCGAAAGGCATTCAGAATGCTGCCAGAATTAGATGGGCCAAATATTATAGATGTTGGTTGCGGAACCGGAGTCGTGACACTCGAACTCGCACGGTTAAGCAACGGCCGGGTTGTCGGTGTCGATATTGACCAGACGGCGTTGGACCGTTTAAAGAGTAGTGTTGAGCAGGTGGATTTCGGCTATCGTGTATCGGTAGTTAAATGTTCGATGTGTGACATGAAGTTTGCGGCAAATAGTTTTGATATCATTTGGAGTGAAGGTTCGATATTCGTGATCGGTTTTGAACAGGGCTTAGCGCGGTGGCGCAATTTCATTCGCGCGGATGGGTTTCTCGTAGTGCACGCAAGAATGATTGATATCGAAGAACGGGTCCGTATGATTCCGAAATACGGCTACTGTTTGCTGAAAAACTTTTTCGTTCCTAAAGATGCTTGGTGGAATGGATACTATGGCCCTCTGGAGCGGCATCTTGACGGACTCCTTCACGGATGCAAGAAGGACACAGACGTTCTTCCATTGCTGAAAAAGATCCAAAAGGAGATCGATGAGTTCAAGACTAATCCCGAGTATCAGGGTTCCGTGTTTTATTTGTGTCAGAAAACCGGGGAGTAGTGGATATGAAGAACTACAGAAAAGAATTATGGTTCAACACAAGGAAGCGCGTGGAACTGCTCAACATTACGCCAGAGGTCGAGTTGGCCTTGCGGGAAAGTGGAATAAGCGATGGGTTTTGTCTCGTGAACGCGATGCACATAACCGCAAGCGTATTCATCAATGACGATGAAGCGGGGCTGCACGATGACTTTTTGAAATGGTTGGAGCAAAATATCCCGCACGACCCCAAAAGATACCGTCATAACCTGACCGGCGAGTCAAACGCCGATGCTCATATCAAAAGGCAATTCATGGGTCGCGGTGTCGTTATTGCCGTAACCGACGGCAAGTTGGATTTCGGTCCGTGGGAACAGGTTTTCTACGGTGAATTTGATGGCCGTCGTAAGAAGAGAGTTCTGGTAAAGATAATCGGCGAGTAGTATTTCCTGTGGTTTGAAGTTCACCCGGTCTTGAAATCCAGCATAATCTGAATAAGATTTGTCATGTCAAATAATGATGATTTGATCAATCCCAGACCGGTCCTGAGATTCCTTAGCGACGCTACGATCGAAAGGATCATCTCTGAAGCTCGTGATGTTCTATGCAAATTAGGTATCGAGATTCATAATCAGGTTATCCTTTCCATGTTGCAGGAGCACGGCGCAAAGGTCGATAAGAGCGCAAATCACGTGTTTCTTACCGACGGTGTCATCGATACTGCGCTGAAGACGACACCCGGTTCGTTCAAACTCTATGATGTCCTGGGTAATGAGACGCATGATATGTCCGGATACAACGTGTATTTCACACCGGGTTCGGCAGCATTGAACTTGCTTGACGGGAAAACGCAGAAGATAAGGAAGCCGGTGACTGAAGACTATGTGAATTATGCCAAATTGATGAGCCTGCTGGGTAATATTGCATCGCAATCGACCGCATTCATTCCTGCCGACGTTCATGAATTGATTTCTGATAGCTACCGTCTCTATCTCAGTCTAGTGTATTGCGAGAAGCCGGTCGTGACGGGTGCATTCACGATCGATGCGTTCAATGTGATGAGGGACCTCCAGATTACGGTACGAGGTAGCGCCGAAGAACTGGCTGCTAAACCACTCACTGTCTTTTCATGTTGTCCGACATCGCCCCTGAAATGGAGTGATGTGACATCTCAGAATGTTGTAGATTGCGCCCGGTCATCGATACCGGTGGAATTCATTTCAATGCCTTTATCCGGGTTCATGGCACCGGTGACGCTCATCGGGACGCTGGTACAGCATACCGCGGAGACGCTCAGCGGAATTGTGATCAGTCAACTCACGAATCCTGGTGTACCAGTACTTTATGGCGGTTCGCCCGCAGTATTCGACGTCCGTTACGAGACGACACCGATGGGTGCCATCAGTACCCAGATGATCGATTGTGCCTATAATGAGATCGGTAAGTACCTGGGGATTCCGACCCAGGCTTACATATCATTGAGCGATGCTAAGCAGCTGGATGCACAGGCCGGACTCGAATCCTCGATGGGTGCGACACTGGCCGCGCTCGCCGGCATTAACAGCATATCGGGTCCGGGTATGCTCGATTTCGAGAGCTGCCAGAGTCTGGAGAAGCTGGTGCTCGATAATGAGATCTGTGGAATGACACTCCGTCTGATCAAAGGCATTCAACCAAAGGAGGATTTTCCTGCCCTGCCCAGGTTCGAGGAATTGCTCAGAGAAAAGCATTTGCTCATCTCGGAACATACACAGAAATATCTCAGGGAGGAGATATGCCTGCCCGGTAGAGTGATCGATCGGGCTAATCGAACGCGATGGCAGGAAGAGGGTAGTTTGACTTTACTGGAACGCGCGCGACGTGAAGTCGATGAATTGCTCAACAAATATGAACCTTCGCGTCTTCCTGAGAACGTGAAGAAAGAATTGACTGACATAATGTTAAATGAAGCACGACGCTACGGTATGGAAAACTTGCCCGAGATCATCATATGAGGGATGTGATCGAAATCAGAAAGCAGGAAATAATCCCAAGCCAGGAAGATGCATTTGCGCTGCAGGGGATTTCCTCGGGTAGCAAAGTATCTTCTAATATCATCTTGCTCTTTGACCAGGCGGTAAAGATTTTTGCAGAGCATGCACAACCGGTTGGAATAATTGCGGAGATAAGCAAGAATGATTTTGGAATTATTTATGCAGGAGAAGGACGTAACGAGACCGATACGCCCGTTGCCGAAATTTTCCAGAAAGCAGATCGCCTTGCCCTATTTGCCACAACCGTGGGCCAGGGTCTGCATGATAAGATCAACGAACTTTTCGTCAACAAGGACTTTGCACTGGGCAGCATGCTGGACTCGGTCGCATCGGCCGGTGTCGAAAAGGCGGCAGACGTGCTTGAGGCGTTTTTTGGTAGTACCGTGACGCGTGGAATCGAAGATGACAAAAATATTGCGGTAATGCGCTACAGTCCGGGATATTGCGGCTGGCATGTCAGCGGTCAGCGGAAGTTGTTTGAATATCTGAAGCCCGAAGAAATAGGCATAACCCTGCGAGCCAGCTATCTCATGGAACCTCTTAAATCTGCTTCTGGAGTATTTATTGCCGGCGGGGTTGATATACACTTCTTTGCAGATACTTATTCCTTCTGCAGTCAATGCGAGACCCATTCGTGCCGTGAGAGGATGTACAGAATCGAACATTCAATCAATGCTTCAGAACCCGGCGAGCAACCTGCATCAATTGATAAACGTCGAAAGGAGTGAGATGGATATCTTAAGGCAAATTGCGCTGGTGCTTCAGCGTGGCGACAGCAGTGGGATCAATGAACTCCTGCAGCAGGCTTTAGACAACAAACTTGGGCCAAGAGAGATACTGGATGATGGTTTGATTGCAGGTATGAACGTTGTCGGGGACAGATACAAAAAGCATGAGATCTTTTTGCCTGAGGTGTTGCTTGCGGCCAAGGCGATGCACGTGGGCATGGACAAATTGAAACCACTTTTTCTTAAAGATGAAGTGCCGTCTCGCGGGCGCGTGGTTATCGGTACGGTGCAGGGTGATATCCATGACATCGGGAAGAATCTTGTTGCGATAATGTTGTCCGGCGCCGGTTTTGAGGTTATCGATCTGGGTAAGGATGTGCCACCGAAGAAGTTTATCGAGACCGCAGTTGAGCAAAATGCCAAGGTCATCGGCATGTCCGCCCTCCTTACGACAACCATGCCCGTAATGAAAAAGGTGATCGGGGAGCTAAAGGAAAAAGGGCTCAGCGGAAGGATCAAGACGGTCATCGGAGGTGCTCCGGTTTCAGAGGAATTCGCCGACCATATCGGCGCTGATGGTTACGGGTACGACAGCGTGCAAGCGGTGGACTGCATAAAGAGACTCATTTCCGCATCCTGAGATGAGGCAATTTCACGATCGCCTGGCTGCCGGTGAAGTGTTGGTCGCTGACGGTGCCATGGGTACGATGCTGATGGAACGCGGGCTTAAGGCAGGAAACCCTCCCGAATCATTCAACATGGAGCGCCCCGATGCGCTTGAGGAAGTTGCGCGAGAATATCTGGATGCTGGTGCCGACATAATACAGACAAACACCTTCGGCGCCTCGCGTCTCAAACTAGCACAGTATTCTTTGGGCGACATGGTCGATCAGATAAATAACATTGCGGTCCTAGCAGTCAGGAGAGTTGTGGAAAGACATGCTTACATCTCGGGTTCCTGCGGACCTACCGGCCAGTTTCTCAAACCGTATGGCGATGTTGAACCGGCCCAGATGCTCGATGTGTTCAGGGAACAGATAGGTGCACTTGTCAGCGCCGGTGTCGATTTGATTTGCATCGAGACCATGAGTGACCTGCGGGAGGCGACGTGTGCCGTGAAGGCGGCAAAAGAATTCAGCTCAATTCCCGTGATGGCGACGATGACCTTCGATCATACACCCAAAGGTTTCTACACTATTATGGGCGTAACGATTGAAGAAGCAGTGAAAGGGCTCGAAGCCGCAGGTGCTGACATTGTAGGTTCGAATTGCGGCAATGGCATTGAGAACATGGTGCTGATTGCCCGGGAATTCAGAAAACTCACTGAGCTCCCGGTTCTCATCCAGTCAAACGCCGGTATCCCTGAATTGATAGGTGACACGGCAGTCTATCCGGAGACTCCGGATTTCATGGCGGAAAAGGTGGAGGATCTATTGAGAGCCGGCGTAAATATCATTGGCGGCTGTTGTGGGACAACGCCGGAGCACATTAGGGCGATCAGAAAGGTCGTCGATGCATACAAACATTCATAGATTTGATGTTGTAATATCGGTACTTTTTCTGCTTCGCAGATAGATTACAATGATGAAAGAATTTGATCACAGCGATGACATATTAATGAATGTGTGAGCCTGTCCCCAAAGGGGTGTAACCAAATGGTAGTTTGTTGCGTGTAATCATAAAGGAGGCATGATGAGTGCGGGCGAATCAATTGCATTAGTCTTCAATTTCTTCGTTGTCGGAGCGATTATCTTCGGGGCTATTTGGTTTCAATATATGAAGAGGAAAAAGCACTACGAGGCGGTGGTCAAGGCGCTCGAACTGGGGAAGAATCCCGATGAAGTGAAGGAACTCTTCGGGAGCGAGAAGGTCCCGCGAGTGAAGAACGGTAAAGGTCTGGTCAAGAGCGGCATCATTACCATAGGCATCGGTGTGGGCCTGGCGATGATGGGTATCTTTCTCCCCGAGGGTGCCATGGGTGGATTACTTGCGTCTGCCGTTTTCGTGGTAGTGCTTGGACTTTCTTTGGTTCTTGCGTATGTATTCACCACGAAGAAAGACAAGAGCGAATAATCTTTGGTGTCAAAAACAGATGATGTTGGATGTTTGATAGAAAGGTCAAGGAATGGTGATGAGCAAGCGATGACAAGGCTCATCACCATTCACAAAGGATTGGTGTTTACGATCATTATGCGAATGACCAATGATTACCATACGAGCGAGGATCTCACGCAAGATACTTTTATCAAGGCCTTTATGAATATCAAGAGGGTTAAGAGCGGAGAGCACTTTCGCCCGTGGATCTGTACGATTGCACGTAACGTCGCGCGTGACTACCATCGCCGGGCAAAGAATAGTGCTGCAGTATCCTTTGATCAGGTTAAGGAATTCCACGGGCACTGGGATGATTCAATAAGGAAGCGCGTGGTCATCCAGGATGCCCTGGCTAAATTGGCGGAGAGGGACCGGATGATGTTGACCCTCACGTATTACCAAGGATTGACCCTCCGTGAAGTTGCTGATGTCATGAAGATGACCGAGAGTAATGTAAAAGTATGCATTCATAGAGCCAGGAAGAGGTTGAGAAAGCAGTTAGAGGGGTATGAAAATGAACTCGTGTGAGCACGTGGATAAAGTAATCGATTATCGGTTACATAGGTTGACTGGTAAGCAAGAGAAAGAATTCGAGGCGCATCTGGAGTCATGCGCGGTTTGCCGGCAGGAAATGGCGATTGAACTTGCGATCGAGGGAGAACTTGCAGTTGAGTTGAAACCCGGTTTCATCGAAGACAGAGTCATGGTTCATTTGCGCTTGCGGCGTGAACAGGGATTACGATCTTTGTGGCTGTATATCTACCGGGTAATCGTGCTTGGACTAACAGCGGCCGTTGTAACTTTCGTTTTAATGCCTTTCCTGCTGAAATTTCCGCTCAAATCATTTTTTGAGATAAGTCAACTTGCCTCCGGATTGGATGGTTTGCTCGACGGCCTGCCGCAGGTCAATCCCATTTTTGTGGCAGTTGGCTTTGGTTATGTCCTGCTGATCGCCAGTTCAATATACACATTAGCACGTACAAGACGCTGGCAATAATTGCGCCAGAGAATCACCTTTTCGGAACATATTTCCCTTTGATTGACATCTGCTTGCCGTTGTTTATAATACTAAGAAAATTGTTCTTGGTCCTCGATTGTGTACTTGAAAGGTCAATAAGGAGGAAATAATGAAAGTGAAGACCATAGTCATTCTCATTCTCGCAGTCCTTGCCCTGATACTCATCATACAGAACACTGAGGTGGTGCCGATACAAATTCTCTTCTGGCAATTGCTGATGTCCCGGATAATTTTGATCCTGTTATTGCTCGTCATCGGTTTCGCCATTGGTTTCATACTCGCCAAGTTTACGGGAAAGAAGGTTTCACCGCCGAAAGAAAGTTAGGCGGGTAGAATTCTCGCATAATGTCATGCTTTGCGTTGAATTCCGATTTCATTTTGATGGGCTGAGGCAAGGGTGAAAGTTGATCTGAGTGGAAAAGTGATTTTGGTGACTGGCGGTCCCGGCGGCATTGGAGATGCTGTAGTACGCCAGCTCGCCGAGTCCGGTGCAACGGTGGCAATTCACTACAACAAGAATGCAAAGAAAGCAAAGAGACTCGCTGATGAGGTCAGGAATGAAGCAACGTCTTTTTGCGCCGATTTGTCTGAGCCGGTAAATGGTGTAAAACTGTTCAACGATGTGCTCAAGGCTTACGGAAGGGTCGATGTGCTCGTCAACAATGCCGGCGTATATCTGAAGTCACCAAATGAAGAGAATATCGACGAGTGGCTTGCAAAATGGAATACAACGATCGCCATAAACCTGACCTCGGTGGGTGTGCTCTGCCGCGAAGCGGTGAACTATTTTAAGAAGTCCGGCGGAGGCAGGATCATACACATTGCCTCGAGGGCAGCATTCCGGGGGGATTATGAAGACTATTTTGCTTATGCCTCATCGAAGGGCGGCATGGTTGCTCTGAGCAAGACGATTGCCCGGGCATACGGAAAGCACAATATCAAGTCATTTGTTGTTGCACCTGGTTTCGTTAGAACGCCGATAATCGATGAATACATTAAGGAACACGGAGATGACATAATAATGAAAGAATTGTCGCTGAATGAATTAACCAGGCCGGAAGATGTTGCGCCGACCGTCGTCTTTCTCGCAAGTGGGCTGATGGACCACGCAACGGGCTGTAGCATCGACATAAATGCTGCAAGTTACGTGAGGTAGAATTGATATGGACAAACATGAAAAGGTAGTCAGGGATTTCTGGCGGATCTTTGACGAGGCCCGCTATGACGATGTGGCACCGTTGCTGCATCCTGATTGTCCTGTTTGCTGGCCCAACACGCGCGAATTGTTCAGAGGGAGTAAAAAGCTCATCGATGTGAACAAGTACTATCCAGGCAGATGGCACGTCGAGGTCATAGATGTTATTGCACAGGACGAATTGGTGATATCGGTTGTGCGCGTGTACTCAAAAGAGCAGAAGGAAAGCTTCTACGCGACTTCGTTCTTTAGATTCAAAGAGGATTTGATAGCCGAGATCACGGAGTACTGGGGGGAGATCACTGAACCGCCGGCCTGGCGCCTGGCCCAGGGATTTTCAGAGTGGTACTAGTTTCTGGATGAGATATGCAAGGGACGCTCAAGGGGTATTTATGAGTGCTTTCTGTAAGATCCTTAGTTCTATGATCATCTTTGTCGTCTGCTCTGCGGGAATTGCTTATGCTGAGCGTGATATGTCTTTGCCGGATCCCTGCTTCGAAGGAAACAAGACTTTACAGATAATCGATGTGCGTGACCAGACGCCACCGTTGATCGGCGCATTTCCGGCACCGGACAGCGCCATGCGCGGCCTGGCATATGACGGTCAATTCCTGTGGGCGGCTAATAGCGGCGACGGCAATAGCATGTACGGTCCAAGGATCTATAAGCTTCTTCCGGACAGCGGTGTGGCGATCGACACATTCAACGCGATAAACGACTTTTCGTGCGGACTGGCATGGGATGGTGAATATCTGTGGTATTCAGAATATATTATCGGCTATATCTACCAGCTTGATACGGCCTCGTTGAGTGTAGTAAAGAGTTTTGCGGCGCCGACCACACATCCATTTGATCTGGCGTGGGACGGCACCTATCTCTATGCGGTGAAAGGCAATCAGCCATTCATTTCCGTGATCGACACGAGCAGCGGACTGGAAATAGATTCAATTGCCGCAACCTATTCATCTGCCAATGTCCGTCCCTTTGGGCTGACTTTTTTATCCCGGAATGTACCCCAGTTATTGACCTGTGACGGTAATTACGGCTCTAATCTTGTCAATTCCTGGAATTTCTACACGAGTGCCTGGGTTGAACAGTGGGCATCAGACCCCCTGACCTATCCGTCAGGGCTAGCCTACGATTCGGTAACCGAACGCCTATGGGTTTCCTGTTACGACCGAGACTCGATATACGTGTACGATGTTAGTCAGGTGGGGATAGTTTCTGCCGGTCAAGTGGACATCGAACCGCACGGTATTGAAGTCTACCCTAATCCTTTCTCGAATACTACACACATACGATATACGTTGCCGGCGGGAATAGATAGCAGGCAGTACTCGGGAGTCAGTATTAAGATATACGACTCTGCAGGCCGTTTGTTAAGGGATCTATCAGATCGGATATCGATTATTGGTAATCAGTTATCTGTTAGATGGGACGGTACCGATGATAGCGGCAGCAGGCTGCCGGTGGGCGTATACTTTCTCGCCACACCGCTGACAAGCGTGGTGGTGAAATTAGTGAAGTCAGAGAAATGAAGGAGGGGGAGAAGTGAATGGGGTCAGGTCTTGACTATTGACAATTTTTGCAGGCGTTTTTCTGCTTCGTTGTATTTCGCAAGAGTATGTTGGTTTGTCTTCAATTTATGCTGAAGTCGGTGTCTTAGCCTGCTGACACCAGAGTAACTTATTCCTCCTAGCAGTTCTCCGATTTCTGCTTGGGTCACATCGGAAAAGCGATAAAGCAATTCACTGGCAATGCCTCTAACTTCGCTATTGCCATAATAATCCAAAATCGTTTTTTTCTCTACCCTACATACTTCAGCAATGCATTCTATCACTCGTTGCGGTTCAATTTTCTCAACAACCAGTTCGCGGTAAGATGGTTGTTCCTGTTTGGAACCTTCTTCTATACACTCTGCCCGCATTATTTTAACGAAACTTTCGTCACCTAGAAGTAAGCCGTACTTAACTTCTTTGAAAGGATTTCTGATGTCTGTTTTGATTCCGTCGGCGATAAATTGTGCATAGTACCTACGGTTTCCGATCATCGATAGTATTTGATCATAATAAATGAATTTTTGCATTCGCGTCTTTTTTATGTACCCAGGCAAACTGCTCCATTGAAATGATGATGCATATAGCCATCTACTCTGGAAGCCTTTGCCGGAACGTGGAGAAGAGCGTATGCTATTCAAGTGTAAATATCTGGAAACTTCCAGTAGATAACTGTCTGCTTCAATAATAATCGCTTTGTATCGTCCCTGGTAGAGATGTCCGCATCTATTATGGCGATGATTGAACCACCCCGCGTAATACACGTTAAGGCGGTGCATGAACTCTGCGCAATTGGGTTTCAGTGTCTGGATCAGGACATGGTAGTGATTACTCATAAGAATATATGCGTGGAGTCTTACAGAGTACATTTCCAAGGACTCGGCAAGTAGAGAAACGAATTTCTTTCGATCGTAGTCAGAATGAAATATCTGCTGTTTGCCGTTGCCACGACACATTACGTGATAATAAGCTCCGGGGAATTGAATTCTCAGCGGTCTGGCCATATGAGCAGTCTAGTTGTTTGGTGTAATTTGTCAATAGTCAAGACCTGACCCCATCTGGCGGTGAACCATCTGCTGGCCAGAAGTGTCTAAATTACGCATAGGAGGACAATAAGATGAAATGGTTATCATTGGCTACGATGCTTGCGCTGTTTTTCGTAAGCGTTTGTAAGAGTGAGGGGGCGGACAAGGACAAAGGGAGTAGTGTGATGAAAAATAATGACAAATATGAAAAGGCAACATTTGCAGGCGGTTGTTTCTGGTGCATGGAACCGCCATTTGAGAATTTGGAGGGCGTGATCGATGTTGTGCCGGGATACTCTGGCGGGCAAACAGAAAACCCGACCTACGAGCAGGTTTCAAGAGGCAGTACAGATCATCTCGAAGCAGTCCAGATAACTTATGACCCGTCGAAGATCAGCTATCAAAAATTAGTTGACGTCTTCTGGACGCAGATCGACCCCACAGACCAGGGTGGTCAGTTTGTTGACCGCGGGTCTCAGTACAAGACGGCGATCTTCTATCACGATGATGAACAGAAGAGGACAGCTGAGGAATCGAGAGCCAAGCTGGAGAAATCGGGTAGATACAGTAAACCAATAATCACCGAGATACGAAAGTATGTAGTATTCTACGAAGCAGAGGATTATCATAAAGATTTCTACAAGAAGAGCCCTGCACGCTACAAGACTTACAAATTCGGCTCCGGCCGCGAGCAGTACCTGAAAGAGATCTGGGGTGAAGATAGGAAAGTTGAGCCGGCTGAAAAAGAAAAGACACATGAGAAACCATCCCAGGAGGAAATTCGTGAAAATTTGACTCCCATGCAGTACGAGGTGACGCAGCAATGCGGGACCGAGCCGCCATTCAAAAACGAGTATTGGAATAATAAACGCGAAGGCATCTACGTTGATGTTGTATCGGGTGAACCGCTTTTTAGTTCAAATGATAAGTACGATTCTGGTACAGGTTGGCCGAGTTTCTTCAGGCCGATCGAAAAGGACAATATTGTCGAAAAAACCGATTCCAGCCACGGCATGGTTCGCACTGAGGTACGCAGTAAGACGGGCGATTCGCACCTTGGTCACTTGTTCGATGATGGCCCGGCACCGACCGGCCTCCGGTACTGTATTAATTCAGCTTCTCTGCGTTTCATTCCCAGAGAAGACCTCGACAAAGAAGGATACAGCGAGTATAAGAAACTATTTGAAGACTAATTTCTGAACTGGAAGACGCAAAAGGGGACGGCTTTGCCGTCCCCTTTATCATTCATGCTGATCGCATATCAAAAGGGCTAGACACCAGCATTCGTTGACAAGCCGCTGATTCTTGATTATACTGCAAAAAGTCACGCATAAAAATATGACTGACACAATAGTGAAATGCCTGCAAGTCGGTTACTTGCCGACGAACTGCTACATCCTTGCGTGCAGCAAAACCATGGAAGGGGTAATCATTGATCCCGGAACATTGGTTGGCGAAGAGGATCGCATTATTCACGTCATTGATGAATTGAAAGTAACCTTGAAATTCATATTGAACACGCACGGCCATCCAGACCATACATCGGGGAACCACGCAGTCAAGGAGCATACTCGCGCGCAGATACTGGTACACGAATATGATGCGCCGCTTTTGATCGAGCCGTGGCTCGGAACCAGGGAACTGCAGGCTTTGCAGAAGCCGCATCGGTGTCCGGTTTGCGGCCGTGAGGAATTGTTGCGGCTCGAGGTTAAGGGGAACAAAGCGCGGATGATAGCAGATTGTGGGGCGGTTTTGATAAATGCGGAGATATCACCTCCAGCAGATCGCATGCTTCATGAGTCGGATCACATTGAATTCGGCGGGCTCGCGCTGGCGGTTCTACACACACCAGGCCACACCAGGGGAGGCATATCCCTGTATTGCGAAAAGAAAGATGTGGTCTTTACCGGTGATACTCTTTTTGAAGGTTCGTGGGGGAGAACAGATTTGCCCGGATCTTCTGAAGAGGAAATGATCGGTTCGTTAAAAAGGTTAGGCAGCCTGCCCGGGAAGACGGTCGTTTACCCTGGACACGGCAGGCATACCTCCGTTGGCAAAGAGAAGAAAACCAATCCATACATGTAGCCAATTGTCAGACGATGGGAGGACTGTTCATGGAAAAGAATGCATATAAACGTGATGATATGGTCAGCGCAATGGTTGAGAAGCTCAGACAGGCTGACTTCGTGCATGCTGTCTGGGAGGCTGGGGCGGCAAGTTTTGGCCGGGTCGACGAATGGTCAGACATCGATCTGTATGTAGTTTGTGATGAAGACCGTATCGAGAATGTCATCACGCTTATCGAGCAGACGCTCCATAATATGGGACAGGTCGATCTGAAATTCCGCGTACCCGAGCCGACTTGGCACGGGAATTCGCAGGTCTTCTGGCGTCTCAAGGAATCAAGCCCGTTTCTGTTCGTTGATGCCGCCATAATGAAAGAATCGAGCAAGGAAAAGTTCTTGCAGTACAGCATACACGGCAAACCGCTTGTGCATTTTGACAAAACCGGGGTGATCAAAGACGACCCGGTGGATATCGAAAAATACTTTCAAGATATGAAGACACGCGTTGAGTCACACAAGACGACTTTTGAGATGTTCCAGGTGCTTGTGCTTAAGGAGCTAAACCGCGGTAATGCAATGGAAGCTCTGAGCTACTACTTGAGCTATATTCTTCGCCCTCTGGTCGAGGTCTTAAGAATGAAGCACTCGCCGTGGCACTACCGTTTTTTCACTACTTATGTCTACTATGAGATGCCTGCCGAGATCGTGGATCGGCTTCATCGACTGTATTTCGTGAATGATGAAAAGACACTGAAGAAATGCCGTGAAGAAGCGGAGACCTGGTTCTGGGATGTGGTAAAGACTATGGACTGGGATGAGGTGAAGAAGCGGCTGGTTTCACCTGAATAGATACTATGCTGGTGGAATGAGCAAAGGAGGGTATCCAATCATGGTTAGAAAGAGTGTTATGATTTTTCTTTGTATCGGGCTTTTGGCGTCGGCATTTGCGCAGCGATATGCGATCGTGGTGAGTGTTGCGACAAACAGCATGACCGGCTGGAGTGAAGTCGTCGATTCGCTGGCTAGCCGTCACAACGGTCAGGTGTTTGTCTGGCAGGATTCACTCCAGGAGGTGAAGGATGCATTGACGTCATATAAACCCGACTATGTCGCTTTTGTTGGACGCAGTTGGTACGAGATCCAGACGCCTTTCGTGGAAGACATCTGGGAGATGACGCGCGAACTCGACGCCGACCCTTATGGAGATGCGCTCTGGGGACTGGTGACCGGGAATGACTATCCAGACGCAATGAGGATCGTGCAGAATCAGACATTACAGCTGCGTACCGTGCTCGGCGGCACGAATTGTACCTGGGACAGCTGGTTCTATCAGGGTGTTTCCACTTTCGAGGCCGAGTATAACAGGATAAGATTCAAGATGCCTGATACATCCTTGATCATTGATACCGTATGTCCACCCCGCTGTCCGGATGACCGGTGTACACTGCTCGTCAATTATATAAATGATGGTATTAACGATACCATACTGGGGTATGATTTACAGGGTCCGGTCGATTATTTCATAACGAGCGGACACGGGAATGTGGACGTGTGGCAGCTGCACTATCCGACACCGGATCTAGAGGGATATTTCAGGTCCGAGGCAGGACAGGTATATGGAGACCCGCATGTTGGCGTGAATCGTTATATCAACTCGGTCAATCCCAAGGTCTACAATGCAATGGGCAACTGTCTCGTTGGTAATCCAAGTAATCCGAATTACATGCCCTACGGGTGGCTGGGTTCGGGCGGCGCGATAGCCATGACCGGTTACATGCCGACAACTGTGTACGGTTATATGCTCTGGGGTCTTGGCAGTCTGCTTCAGATGGCTCAGGACCGATACACGTATGCAGAAGCGTTCTATGTTAGTAATCAGGAACTCCTGTTCGATGAAATAAACAATACTCCGGGAACGGATCCGACCGGACTGGATTATGATCGTGACGCCTGCTGTTACTACGGCGATCCGGCTGCCGATATAAGAATGTTTGCGTGGCGCGATCCCTGGTGGGATCAGGGATTGGATGTGGCCCCGGGCGCTGGAGTAGATACGATCACTTTCTGGGTTGAGGCAAATTACGACAGTGTTGACCCCGGGTTCAGCGGAACGTCTGGACGGCGCCATCCCTTCGCTTTCTTGCCCGGTCGTTATGACAGCGCGGTCGTGATAGACAGCAGCTGTTACGGTGCGGTGATCACGGACAACTTTGTTCTGATGTACTGCTGGAAACAGGGTGACCAGAGGCTGTCAGCCGGCGAAACGAGATATGTGACATTCATTGGCTATCCGGCGACAGGCGTTGACGAGGGGTTTCGTTCAGAAATCCAGCACGCTCTGAATGTCCGTATCTCACCATCTGTGTCGTCTCGCAGTATATCGGTTGAGTTCGAACTCGACAACTCGGCCCCTGTTGAGGTGTCGGTGTTTGATGCCACGGGTCGGCGTGTGCGGGAATTGGTGGACGGCCATTTTGGTGCTGGTCCGCATGAGGTTATCTGGAACCCGCGGTCTGAAGGCTTTGCTTCTGGCGTGTATTTTGTCAGATTCAGGATCGGTGAATCCGAGCATACGCTAAAGACAGTGTTAATGAGATAACCCGTTATTGACAATCACTGAGAAGCCGCTACAATATTCAGTATATTCTGATATTTTGGATTATTTAGCGCTACCCAATTGGAGGTGTTAGATGAAAAAGAATAGCGACAAGGCAAAGGCCGGTACAGGTGAGAAGGAATCCAGTTGTTGTGAGGTCAAGGCCATTGTCACGATCGACGAACGGGGGCAGATGGTATTGCCTAAAGAAATCAGGGATGCGGCGAAAATTAAACCCGGCGATAAGTTCGTAGTTATCAATATGTCACGCGATAAAGAATTTTGCTGCCTGTCTCTCATGAAGGTAGAAGAGCTTTCAGAGGCGGTAAAGGGTAAGCTCGGGCCGGTTCTGAAAGACATGATGTAGATCTCCAGTTGTCATCAGCCATCTTGCGGTGCAAGGTTTGATGGAGAAACGCCTTATACTTCTACTTTATCGGATAAGGAGGATGCATGAAAGTGATCGTAGTTCTTTGTTTGAGCGTAGTAGTATCATTAGCTCAGAGCCCTGGGAAAGAAGCCATATCTGTCTTTGAGGAATCATTCTCACAATTCAAGGGTGACTTCTCCGAAGGTGATTATTATTCGGCTCATTCTGAACTACACCATATGATGGAACTATTTTGGGCGAAAGTGCCCCTGCTGTTGCGTAATGTCAGATTTGTCAAGGATGATGATAATACATATGGCATTTACGAACCCAAGGAGAACGACAGCTTTGCGCTGGGTGAGCCAATATTCCTTTACCTTGAACCTGTTGGATATACTTTCAAGAAAAATCCGAGTGGTTACTACGAATTTGGGTTCATCGCTGATTTTACGCTTGAGGATGATAAAGGTAACGTTCTTGGTGGCCAAAAAGGATTTGCCAACCTTGATTTCAGTTCTTGGAATCACAACACGGAAATATCGTTGACCTTTACTTACACTTTTACCGGCTTCGGCGCAGGTAAGTATAAGGTTATGACACACGTAAAGGATGCATATTCGAACAAAAGCGCGACCGTCGAGAAATGGTTCCATATTCGGTAGTACGTCCCGCCAGTTGGTCTACGGCACGCGTTAATGAAAGAAGATAGACGCTGGTTTCTTACTCCGTGTGGTCTGGATTGTCATGGTTGTTCGATCCGCCTGCGAACCGATGAAGAATTGGCATACTGGAAGAGTCAGAATGTTGATACTGACAAGATAAGATGTGACGGTTGCCGCTCGGACCGCACCGGGAATCACTGGGCCCCGAAATGCAAGATCCTGCAGTGTTGCGTTTACGAAAGGAACCTGGAATTCTGCGCGCAGTGCCCTGATTTTCCATGCCGCTCCCTGGAGGACTGGGGGCGGGAATACGAGCATCATGCAAAGGCAGTGGAGACGTTACGGGAAATGAAGAAGACCGGCATTGAACAGTGGCTGGTGCGATATTTCGCGAAGTGAATATGACGTTCAGGTGAATTTTTGCCCTGCAGAAAAGTGAGGTTTCAATGGCATTCAAAGACTTGAAGATCACCGTTGTAAAGGCAGAAGGGCCGTGCAGCCGGATGAGAGAAGGAGTGGAATTCTATGTTCGGAATGCTAAACTCGAAATACCGGAAGGGAAGAGTGTCTGTATATTCGCCCTGGGCAGTATTCTGCCTGTTTTGTCAGGAGCCATCATAAGAAACATAAAGGATGAGGGCATGCTCGATGTGCTACAGGAATGGCAATGCCCGGACCCGTTGTCCAAGGTTATTTTCAGAATAGAAGAGTTGGGTTAGCATGCTTATTGCCGGGTTCTGTAAATAACCGGTGAATTGATGGTTTGGAATTTGATGATGGACGGCGTTGGTCTAATGCTGGAGGTTTATGATGAAAATGATTGATCTGCGGAGTGATACGGTCACGCTGCCGACAGAGGAAATGCTTGATGCGATGCGTAACGCGGAACTGGGTGATGATGTCTTTAGAGAAGACCCGACGATAAACAAACTGCAGGAAATTTCTGCAGAGTTGATGGGAAAGGAAGCCTCTCTTCTGGTGAGCAGTGGTACAATGGGCAATCTGGTTTGTGTCCTAACCCATTGCGAGCGCGGTGAAGAAGTGATAATCGGCGACAAGTCCCATATGTTTCTCAATGAGTGCGGCAGCATGTCGGCAGTAGGCGGTGTGCACCCGCACACGATTGCGAACCAGCCTGACGGTACCATGCGTCTTGAGGATATTGAGGGGGCAATAAGGGGCGATAACGATCACTGGCCGCGTACCAGGTTGATATGTCTGGAGAACACACATAACAGGTGCTACGGTGCGCCGCTTCATCCTGATTATGTGGTGTCGGTCTGTGAATTGGCGCACAACCGAGGACTTAAGGTGCATCTTGACGGCGCCCGGGTATTCAACGCGGTGGCGGCACTCAATGTTGACATCAAGGACCTGGTGCGCGATGTGGATTCGCTGTCTTTCTGCTTGTCAAAAGGGCTGTCAGCGCCGGTTGGTTCAGTGGTATGCGGCACGCGTGATTTCATTGCCGAAGCAAGGAGAAATCGCAAACTCCTGGGCGGCGGGATGCGGCAGGCAGGCATTATCGCAGCGCCCGGGATCGTTGCTTTGGACGGAATGGTCGCCCGGCTTGCCGAGGACCACAAAAATGCCCGGCGCCTGGCTGAGGGCATTGCCCGCATTCCCGGCCTATCGATAGAACCGGATAAGGTTTATACGAATATTGTGTATTTTGAAATTGAGCAAGACAAAATGACCGCGGATGAACTGGTAGCAAAACTTTCTGAAAAAGGCATACTGACACTGTCCACGGGTCCGGGACGCTTTCGGATGGTCACGCATTACGGTATCGAAGCCGACGACATAGAAAAAACTTTGAAAGCACTCAGTGAAATCATGAGAGTTGACCTCACGTCTTGATAGAAGAGGAGGCACGTATGCTTTATATCGTTTTATTGTACCTTGGTTCAGGTATAATAGCACTCTGGGGTATCGCGCATCTCATACCCACGGTGTCGATTGTGCGCGGCTTCGGAGTGATATCGCGTGACAATAGATTAGTAATAACAATGGACTGGATCGCCGAAGGGCTGACCCTGATCTTTATCGGCTTCCTCATCTTTTTCATGACCCTTATCGCCGGGCCCGGAACTGCAGGTGCCAGGGTGGTTTACAGACTCTGTTTCGGTATGCTGGTCACGCTGTCTATTCTCTCATTCTTCACTGACACGAGAACGTCGATCTTGCCGATGAAGATATGCCCTTTCGTCAAGTTGCTGGTCGCGGCATTTCTTGTACCGAACATGATATGAATGTTTTGATCATTACGCTGTTAGTTTTCTTTTCAACAAGTGTCGAGTCGGACAATGGACTTTTCCGTGCATCGGTCCAATACGGTGGTGGCGCAGAGCTCATCACCGAATCCTTTGCACTGTATGACCGATACGGTGATGTTATGTATACAAAAAGAGATATCCCGGTGAACACCTTCTTCATAAACAACACGGGGAGTGTTTTTGCACTGAACGAGCATTGTCTATATTTATATCAACGTGATGGCAGCGAAATTATGCTCAGGGAACTTGTATATCCGAACGGGTTTAGTTTCTCGCCGGATAATTCTCTCTTCTTCGCGTCGGATAGAGACGGACTTTATGCTTACTCGCACGATGGTGATCTGGTGCATGTTTACCATCCGGGACGGCTTTTCGCGAGCACGGGACATGGTGATTGTGTTGCGGTCATTTCGGCCGATACTCTTTTCGTATATGAGAACGGTACCCTGAGAGATACTGAATTCCTTTCTTCTCCTTATGCACATGGCATGTTCTTTTCAGCGGATGAAAAACAGATTTGGGTTCAGTACCGGAACGGAAACGAAATATACGACACACGGACCCGGGCATGGGTGAAGCAGAAATGATTCTTCTTTTCATTGTTGCTGCGGGCTGGCCGCTTGCGCCGACAGACTCGACGCATCCTTTGGGTAATAACTGGGGTGAATACCAGTATTATGGTGGGTCCCCTTACCTGCATCCTGGCATCGATGTTATGGCCGATACGATTCACCGTCCGGTATATGCTGTACAATCCGGGATTGTTAAGGGCTGGCTTACCACTTCCGGGGATTATCATTGGCGGCTGGCGATTGCCGATTACGAGACCAACGATTCGGTGGAAGCATGGCTCTACGCGCATATTGACCCTTATCAGTATCACAAGGACGTCGGTGAATACATCGTGGAACGTGAACTCATCGGGTATCTTGTTGAGTGGCCGATCACTGGTTTTGACCATTTACATTTTGCCCGCATAAAAGATGCTGGGGCGGTCTGGCAATACGGAGACTGGGCTTTCGTTCAGAACCCATTGCTTATCACTCAGCCGTACGACGATACGACAAAGCCAGTTTTTGAAGACGCTTATTTAGATCACAAGTTCGCATTCTGCGAGAATAACACGAGTAGTTATCTGCAGCCCGATAATCTTCACGGGGATGTAGATATAGTCGCCAAGATTTATGATGATGTGGGGCTTCCTCTGTACGATCCTGTTTGGGAACGCCTTATCCCCTATAGAATTGCCTACGAAATACGCGGTGCCGATTCTCTGCCTAACACGTTATCGTTTATCTTCTGCGGCGTTCTCGATTACACGCAAAATGTCGATGTCATCTACAAGTATGACTCTGTGTGCAATACCCAGGGGAATTACAGTTGGCGCAAATATTTTTTCATCGTCTCAAATACCGATGGCGACAGCATCATTGAAAGTACGGATGCAACTTGTGCCTGGGAAACTAATGATTTCTCGAACGGCGATTACTGGGTAATTGTGTCGGCTTGCGATGCGGCCGGGAATACTCAGCGGGACAGCATGCTCGTGACGGTGACGAATGTTGGTGTTGCAGAACACGGTGACATAGTCGCAGCATATCCGTGCAGGATATCGCCCAATCCCAGCATTGGATTGATTACAGTCGACACCGAAAGAATGCTGAAGATAGTCGACGCCAGCGGTAGAGTCGTCGCTTCTGGGTATGGCGGATCATATAGACTCACTACCGGCATTTATTTCATCGTTTTCGAAGACAATAATGAAATACATTCAGAGAAAATAGTCGTTGTGAAGTAAGGTTAGGTCAACTTGACATAGGTCCTTAATAAATATAATGATCAAAGGAGCCGTATGTGCGGAAGATTTGTCAGAAAGAGTACGATCACAGTCGTTGAAGACGAGTTCGATATTTATGAAGTTCAATGGGCTTTTGAACCGAGTTATAATATCGCACCGAGCCAGGATATTGCCTGTGTGATCGGAAACGAAGGGAACCGTCTGGTCAAGTTCCGGTGGGGCTTGGTGCCGTTCTGGGCTGATGACCCGTCGATCGGATACAAGATGATCAACGCGCGTGCCGAGACGGTATCCCAGAAAAAGAGTTTCGCGCGTGCTTTTAAGAACCATCGCTGTTTGGTGGTCGCTGACGGTTTTTATGAATGGCGAAAGCTTGCCGATGGCAAGAGAAAAATACCGATGTATGTACACTTGCGTGAGGAGCGTCCTTTCGGGTTTGCCGGCTTGTACGAAAATTGGAAATCGAAGGACGGCACAGTTCTCCAGACCTGCACCATCATCACCACACGCGCAAATGATTTGATGGCGCCGATTCACAACCGGATGCCGGTCATCATTGCCCCGGATGAGCGTAAACTCTGGCTGGACATGAGCGTGCAGGACACTGATGTGTTATTGCCTTTGCTCGAACCGTACAGTTCAGCAGAAATGGAGGCCCATGCGGTTTCGAAGAAAGTCAATTCGCCATCCTATAATGAGCCAGATTGTATTGAGCCGGTTCACGACGAGCAGCAGGAAGGACAAGGGTTCAAAGCTCCGAATTGAGATTCCCCGCAAAATAAGGGAGACCTTGCTGTATTGAAATTTATGCGCTATTAAAACTTCATTGGCTAATAATGCCATCATTCAATATTCATCAGATATTTTTTGTGTAACCAACGCCGTTATTCTGCGTATAAATATATAGGGAAGCTTTGGTGCGGATTTTGGTCAATTTATACATTATAGGCTTATGCTGATAGCGAAGGGAGTAATAAGATGAAAAGAGGGTTGTTAGTCTTAATCCTTTGTGTATTGATGCTGGTTAAGGTTTCTGCGTCTCAGGGAACTGAACCATCCAGAAAGAAGATCACTGGCATCGATGATCTACCCCGGCGCAGTTATGAGGTGTCTGGTGCCGTTACAGATTTGATGAGGGATGATAGTGCATTCGCGGTGTTCGCGGCAAAAGTCCGCGCCGACGTCGAGTCAGACCTTGAGACCTACGAGATAGAAGACCGGACCACGCTGAGAAGTTTCTACGGCGTATTGTTGAACCTCGATATGCTTGAGGGCAAATATGACCATGCGCTTGAGTCCATAGAGAAAATACGAGTACTACAGGATAAGGAGGCGCAGCGATATACCACGGGCTTTTTAAAGGGAGCGATGATATCATGGTATATGCAGGTGAAGGCCTCAGACAGACAAGGGTCAGAAGCAGTTCTTTCAAACCTTTTGACTGAGGTTCTCGAAAAATTACCCTGGGATGTCGTGCAAGAGAGTATTGAGGAAATAAAGGGTAATACTGAGATATTGAGTGAGAATCTGATCATGAGCATTATGGAAGGACAGTTCGGGCCGGTCGTTGAACAGACCGGAAAAGTCAGTACCGAAATCGCGTACCGGATCGTCAACCTACGTTATGCGATGGATGTGATCCTGCCCGTAAAAGAAATAATCGTGTCGACTCTTGATAGACACATCACTGCGAACCGGTTCGAAAAACCCGACATATGGCAGGAACGCAACGTGGTGCTGGATGGATCTGATGGTCTCACGCCGGTTGTTATTGGTATTTGGGACACTGGTCTGGATATTGATGTTTTCCCGGATATGTTGTTTGTGAATGAGAAGGAAATTGCCGATGGACTGGACAATGATGGTAACGGGTTTGTTGATGATATACACGGCATTGCCTATGACATAGAGGAAGAGAGGACACCCGAGATATTGTATCCAACAGGACTCACTGAGGCGCAATTGAAGAAAAAGGTGATTTTGATCAAAGGTTTCTTTGATGTGCAGTCGTCCATTGATAGTGATGAGGCTTCGCTCTTACGACAGGAAATGAGCAAGATGCAGCCTGAGGATTTCAATGACTTCTTCGAAGAACTCATGAAGCTTGCATTGCATGCGCATGGTACGCACGTTGCGGGAATCGCCGTGGACGGCAATCCATATGCCCGGATTCTGACAGCGCGTTTCACAACGGATTACCACACAATACCCAAGATGCCAACCATTGAACTTTCACGTAAGATGGCGCAAAATTACATCGAGACCATTGAATACATGAAATCGAATGGCGTGCGCGTCGTGAACATGAGCTGGGGCGGCACGGTGAGGGGTACCGAGAGTGATCTGGAAGCCAATGGAATTGGCGAGACGGCCGAAGAGCGGGCACGGCTTGCGCGGGAGATGTTCGATATAGAAAAAGAAGCCCTGTTCAATGCCATGAAAAGTGCCCCCGGCATATTGTTCGTGAACGCGGCAGGCAATGATAATGACAATGTTTCCTTCGAAGATTATTATCCCGCGTCCTTTGATCTGGCTAACCTGCTGGTTGTCGGCGCCGTGGATAAAGCCGGTGACGTTACATCTTTTACGAGCTTCGGTCCCACGGTAGATGTTTACGCAAACGGGTATGAAGTGGAAAGCTACTTGCCTGGCGGCGAGCGCCTGGCTGCATCGGGTACGTCCGCTTCATCGCCAAACGTGGCAAATCTTGCTGCGAAACTTCTTGCTGTGGAACCTTCGTTGTCACCGCCGGATGTCATCAATTTGATAAAGAATGGCGCTGATGCGAATCCCGAAGGTTTGCTATTGATGAATCCCAAGCGCTCGATGGAAATGCTGAAGGCGAGGAAATGAGCACTAAATCCTCAATGTCATAGTGGACCGTTTTACCTATTTGTGAAATGATCCGCTTTGGCAGTTACTACAGAAGGGGTGCGATGATTTCGATCAGCTTTTCAGTAAGGAATGGTTCGTAGCCAATGAGTATTCTCCGGACCAAGCCTTGTTTATCTATGATAATGAACGTAGGGTAACTCGTGACTTCATAATGCTTGATGAGGTCACGGCCCTCGAGGTTGATGTAGGGTAGGTTCATTTTTTCGAGCACAAAGATAGCATCCGAGCGCTCCTTGTCGGTATTGACGCCGAGGATGCTGAAATCCTTGTTTCTGAAGTGTTCGGCCAATCTCTTGATCATGGGCATTGCCCGGATACACCACGGACAGCCGCGATACCAGAAATCGAGCAGCACTACCTTGCCACGGTAATCATCCAGAGAATGTTTCTTGCCGGAGAAATCCCTTGCTTCCCAGCGGGGCGAGGCTTTATTGACGAATTTTGCGCGCTTGCGTATTTGGCCGGTGAGGTATTCGAAATCCTCGGGAAGGTCATCAACAATCCTTGCCAAAAGTGCTTTAACCTCTGCTACGGTTATCCTGGGTTTCACCCGGTTGAGCAAATTTTCGGCTTCTTTGCGTAGCGGCAAGAGTTGTCCCGGGTTATCCTCGACCCTACTGATGATATCATTGTATTGCGAGTCTGCCGTAAAGAGAACCATGAGTTCATCCCTGTAATGCTTCGCCTGGAGGGTATCGAAGTCAACGATCGAATCCAGTAGTACCGTATATGTTGCCCGTCCTGCATATTGTCCGTAACCCCGTGTGCTTTCGCCTTTTTTATATACAGGGATCATTTTGACAAGGTCAATGTAGACTTCAGCTTTTTGTTCGATCAAATAGATGGCGTCGAGCGGCGTTTCATGTGTAACATGGATGATCCAGGACCGGTTTGTAGTATCGGGTTTGTCCGCTGAATATCGTCCCTGCTCGTTATATGGATGATCGCCGGATTCCCACGTTATGGTTTCCTTGGAAAAGTCATCAGGTAGCGGTATGAATATGTTGGGGAGGTAAAGGTCCAATTGTGAAATTCTATCCATCGTTCGGTTACGCTTATAGTATCCGTTCGGGAAGAAATCACAGGCCGCCCAGCTGGTGTCCTTGGTTGATTCTACACGTGTGCTGCGCTCGTCGGTTCTGGCTGTAGTTTCGGTATTGCGCAATAGTAGTTGCCAGCTTCCATCGTCCTTTTTGCTCATGACCCAGATTTCCAGAATCGCTTTTGCTTCGAGAAGCCCCTGGGAATAAACGAATTTCGATCGCGACGTATAGAACAATTTCTTGCCCGCCATGAGCTCATAGCTGACAGTTTGAATCGTGTCTTGTTCTGAAATTTGCGAACGACCTGACTGAACCGATAAAAGTACTATCAAAATTGATAAAAAAGAAATATTACGTATCACCGGTCACCCCACTATTATAACACTTGCCCCGGAAAAGTAAAGGAATATTTTTCGGCGATATCTTGACAGCAAGGATAATCTAATTACATTTCATCATGCATGTTTGCAGGAAGAGATTCCCGGATAGTATGGCGAACGCAGTAGCGGGGGGATAAAGGATAATTGAAATGAATAGCCGCTTGTTTCTTTTCGCGATGTGTTGTACGTTGATAACGGTACTGGAGGCATACCCGACCCATGAAACATCTGAATATCACGGGCAGTATCTGGGTCAGATGTTGCCTGGTTACAAACCTGAACCTTTTGCGCCGGATCTATTCTCTGCATGGAACAACTACGGTTTTCACCTGCAGAGCAGCTTGAGTTTTTCTTCTGGCGGGGAAGATCTCTATTTTGCAGACCAGTCGTACCCTATTGTAAAGGGACGCAGCGGATCGATATGGTCCATGCTCCGAGTCGATGATGCGTGGACCGAGCCAGAGGTCACACCTTTCTCGAGCGATTACAGTGATTGGGGAGTGTTTCTTTCGGAAGATGGTGGTGTTATCTACTTTTCCTCGACGCGGCCTCTATTGGGAAAGGGATCTCCCAAAGACGCTGATATCTGGTACGTGAAAAAGAATGAAACTGGTCTATCTGAACCACAAAGAATTGGTCATCCGGTCAATACAGTCTTTGATGAAGTGTCCGGAGCAGTAACGGAAAATGGAGTGCTTCTCTTCAGCTCAAACCGGCCCGGTGGTGAGGGAGGCTTTGATATCTACTTGACCAGAGGTGTTAATGGTAATTATACTGAACCAGTCAACCTTGGTGAAATTGTTAATACGGAAGCGGATGAACGTGTTCTATGCGCAGCGCCGGACCTCAATTTTCTGATACTGCACCGTTATGACGCATCCAGAGAGGCGAATGCAGGTCTTTACGTTTCCTATAAACCGAGTGATCAGTCGTGGAGTGAGCCAAAGAGCATTGGAGATCATATCAACATGCTAAATGCTTCCTGGGCAAGTTTATCAGCAGACGGAAAATATCTTTTCTTCCTTGGCAAGGGGTATGGAATCTACTGGGTGAAAACTGAACTGATCGATTATCTGAAGAAGGCCGACCTTGATATATCGGAGGCATTGCTGCAGACGCTCTTCGCCCATGGACTCGAATCTGCATGCGCACGATATTACGTTATGAAAAACGAACTTGCGAAGTATGTTGACCTCGATGAATTTCTGCTGAATCAGAAAGGGTATCAGTTGCTGCAGGCAGGTGATTTTGCACGATCCATTGGTATCTTCAGGATTTGCGTCGCACTCTTCCCCGACTCTTGGAATGCACACGACAGCCTTGCAGAAGCATACCTGGCAGCAGGCGAAACCGAACAGGCAAAAACACACTATCGAAAATCCCTTGAATTGAATCCGGGAAACGGTAATGCAAGACAAAGGATCAATGAATTGGAGATGAAATGACCGGCCGGCGTTTTCGTAGCATATTGATAACATCAGATTTACGTGTATAATGTTGCGTTGTTATTTTCTATTTAGGCAAGGAGGTCCTTAATGGCAGATTTGAAAACAAGTTACATGGGAATTGAATTACGAAATCCACTGATCGTTGCGAGTTGCAGTTTGGTGAATTCCGTGGAAGGCGTTCAGCGTTGTGCTGATGCCGGGGCCGGAGCGGTGGTGCTCAAGTCACTGTTTGAAGAGCAGATCGAGGCGGACACGAAGGAGATTCAGAAACACGTGTGGCTCGCAGGACACACCGAGGCATATGATTATGTAAGACAGATAGGAATCCAAATGGGTGAACAAGACTATCTCAATCTTGTGGAGAGGGCGAAAAAAGCCGTTTCGATCCCCGTGATCGCCAGCCTTAACTGTATTACGCCGGAATGGTGGACAGACTATGCCAAGAGGCTTGAGACTTCGGGCGCCGATGGCATTGAGCTTAACACGGCTATCCTGCCGAGCGACCCGCAGCACAGTAGTAATGAGATCGAGAAACTATACTATGACATCCTGGAAGGTGTTAAGAAGAACGTGAACATACCAATCGCCGTTAAGATCGGTCCCTATTTCACCTCGCTCGCCAGTGTCGGCAGACAACTCTGCAGCAGGGGAGCTTCAGCGCTTGTGCTCTTCAACAGGTTCTATCAACTCGATATCAACGTTGACAAGCTCACGTTGGTTCCGGGATACCATTTCAGTACACCGGAAGAAATAACCTTGTCGCTGCGCTGGATCACATTGCTTGCCGGTCGTATTGATTGCGATCTCTCCGCTACCACGGGCGTGCATGATGCTGCAGGCGTTGTCAAACAGCTGCTTGCTGGCGCAACGACCGTTCAGATTTGCTCCACCCTTTACAAACATGGGATCGGACATCTCGCAAATATCCTCAGCAACCTGGAATCCTGGATGAAGAAGCACCAGTTCGAATCCGTATCGCAGTTTCGAGGAAGGCTAAGTCAAAAAGAGAGCGAGATGCCCGAACTTTACGAGCGGCTTCAATACGTTAAATCGCTCGTCGGGATCGAGTAATACCGGAGTATTTCTATGCCGCTCACGCGATGCCGCGAGTGTCATAAGGAGATAAGTAGCGAGGCAATCAATTGCCCGCACTGTGGCGCGCCGTTTCCAGCCAAAAGGAAGTGGGGTGGACGAGGTTTTGAGTGGAAATCCGAACGGACGTTTTACGGCTATCCGTTGGTGCACATTGCCTTCGGACGCGACAAGAATAACAGGATCCGTGTAGCAAAAGGCGTGATCGCGATCGGCCAGTTTGGCATTGGCCTTGTTACATTTGCCCAGTTCGGCGTTGGAGTGCTTTTCGGTTTCGGTCAGTTCATTATTGGGCTAACTGGAATTGCACAGTTCGCCATCACTGGTCTGTTCGGCGTCGGTCAGTTCGCAGCAGGATATATTGCGATCGGCCAATTTGCGCTGGGCTATTACGCCCTTGCCCAGGCCGGTTATGCGAAGTACATATGGAGTCAAGCGGTCAAAGATCCCGAGGCGATCGAATTTTTCCGCCAGATGCTGAACAGCATCAAGGAATTTTTCCACCTCTGAACGGTATGAGATCTTCCTGATCTTCGCTACAACCCAAGCGCTTTGCGGATCAGGCACACCGGTATCGAGCCGAAACCGAGCAACTTATCGTGGAATTCTTTCAAGTTAAAGTCATCGCCATGTTTTTTCTGATAATCATCCCTTAACTCAACAATCTGTTTCTTACCTATCAGGTAGCTCATGGGCTGGGTCGGAGTGTACGTGTAACGCGTTACTTCCTTTTGAGCATGCACGCGCTCCAGTTTTGCATCATTGACGAGCAGATCGACGGCCTGCTGATAGCTCATCGTCTTTGTATGCAGCCCCACGTCGATGATGACGCGACATGCGCGCCATAATTGGTCTTTTAGCTGCAGCAGCCTCGAACGGGGGTCAGAATAGAATCCTGCTTCGTACATCATTTCTTCGCAATAGAGTGCCCATCCCTCGATGAAAACTGTGGTTTCCAACAGACGCCTTAATCTGTTCTTGAGTTTATTGGCTATCACGAGCTGCAGGTGGTGTCCGGGATATCCTTCATGCAGGGCTATGACGGGTATCCCGAGACTCGGATGACCCCTGAGGATTTCTTCCTTTTCTTCTGGAGAAAGCTTCTCGTCGATCAGGGTAACATAGAAATGACCCGTTTGTTGTTTTTCAAATTGTGCCGGGTTCATGTATGCAGCGTACGGAATGATGGGTCGGCTGAACGAGGGCGTTGGTATGACATCGAGGCGCTCATCACCAGGTATGGTGATCAGGTTATTATGCAGCACAAAATCCCTGGCTGATTCCATCTCTTTTTTGTAGGTTTGAAGCAGTTCCGAGGGCTGCGGGTGCATTTTTTTTATGTCGCTGACGACCTCGTGCCACTCTTTGTCAGAATCTATTCGGAGCGCCGCCTGCCTAAGGGTTTCTTCAGTTCTTGCTTTTATTTCTTGCCCTATTTCGAGAATAGCCTGCGCGTCATAAGAAAGCATGTGGTTGTTTTTCAGTTTGAAATCGAAGAGCTTGCTTCCGATGGCAAAATCTCCTTTTGATTTATTCAATAATTCCTTCTCCAAATACTGGCGGTACTGCTGCAGCGCGGATAAGGCCTTTTTTCCTGCAGCTTCGAGTTGCTGTTTTATTTTGGGAACGTTCGCGCCGAGTTTCGGCATGAGATCTTGAATGAAGGAAGTGCAGCCGTCTGTCATTTCTATGCCCAGGTTCACGAAAAGTTGCGGGCAATTCTCTAAATTTCTTGCGCCGTCCTCCAGCACCCGTGGGACCTCGCGCATCCTTGAAACAATTGCCGAGGCGCGCTCCTCGAGCGGTGCGAATTCTCTTACGAAAAGGATGAACATCGAATGCGCACATAGTTCCGGGTAAACTGCGGCGCGCGTTTTCCAGAATTGTATCTCTTCATAATCTTTTATTGTGGATTCGATTTCGTTTTTCAATAGTTGCCAGTCGATTTGTTCTTCGTCGGTCAATTCCTGTTTTGGGATTTTGGATATTTCGGTGAGATACCGTTTTCTGTGTTCGTTGATATCGCGAATGAAATCATACTTAACGTTGTCGAGTTCATGGTCGTACTTGTGAATCCCGGCGTAGGTCGCGCTGAGCGGTGATGTTCTCCAGCTGAACCCCAGATACTCTTCAACGAAATCAGCAAATCTTGACATGTTGCCTCCTGCGTTGTGCGTCGATGAACGTGCTACTCATGCGATCAAACAATGTACAAATTAGAATATGCACGGGCAATTATTTGTCAAGGTTGATTCTCGCTGAAGTGTTGCAGTTGACAACGACCTTCTGACATGTAGAATTTACATGGTATAATGATGCAGGAGGGGATGAAATGATCTTAATGAGAAATGCTGCAATAACAGTAGTATTCTCATCCTTGTTGATACTGCAGTGTGGCGAGGAAACCCTCGATGTAGCTATTACGCAGCCGGTCGATGGTGCCGAGGTCAGCGGCATTGTCAGGATCGAAGCCCAGACGAGTAATAATACGGTCAGTGTTGTATTTTATGCGGATGATGTATGTATTGATACCTGCCGTGCGGCGCCTTTTGTATGTTGTTGGAACACATTCGCTCATGCCGACAGCTCATCTCACTATCTTTATGCAATTGGCCAGGACAGGAAGGGTGATGAGCTATGTTCTGATTCTGTGCTCGTTCTCGTCTACAACGGGAACATGATTTTCGCCGATGATTTTGAAGCGTATTCTCCTAATAGCTATCCTTATGCCGGGTGGTTTGAAATATGGGCCGGCGCCGGTAGTAATCACACTTACGTCGATGATCAGGTTTCGTACAGCGGAGTGCAGAGTTTTCGCCTGCGCGGGCTCGGTGATTGGGTGAGGACCGACGGAGTTGAACTTGACCTCTCCGGTATCCAGCAACTCACTTATGAATTGAACGTAATGGTTCCGTCCCAGGACTCGGCTGGTGCCCTGTTTGGATTTTTCGCGCTTATCAATCCTACGTCCGGGATGATATACAACGGGGTGCTCTTCGAGCACAGTGACGGTTTGATATATGCCCACGGCGCGATCGAGGACAGCACCGGCCATCTTTGGCTGCGTGATACTTGGTATTCGGTGAGGGTATCGCTGGATTACGTTGGACTCAGCATGAGTGTGTGGCTCGATGATGAACAGATCGTCTCTGACCTTCCGGCTGTTCCTCGTGAGTGGACGGATACGTTCGCGATCGCCACTGAATACGGGGCCCCTGGCATAGTATACTATGATGATGTGAGCGTATTCCAGCATGAATAACCGCTGCGAATTTTTTGTCTTTCTTTCACACTCTTTCCACTTGACCCTTAGAATATCACAGGTATAATATTGTACATTACTACGGTCGTCGTTTCAAATGAGAGGGACAGACACCGTGATATTCACGTACGGTTCAGCGTACGCAGGGAATCTTAGAAAGGGGGTATCTCAGTGAGTGGCATTGTCGGGATTATTTCAAATACAGATTGTCGGGATGACCTTTTTTATGCAACCGATTATCATTCACACCTAGGTACATCATTCGGCGGTATTGCTATCTCCGACGGCGCAACACTCGTAAAAAAGATACATAGTATTGCGAGGGCTCAATTCAAGTCTCGATTCAGCGAGGATATTGATTTTATCAACATGCGAGGGAATGCAGGCGTTGGCGTGATCAGCGACCGGGATACACAGCCGCTCATTATGAGATTGAAGTTTGGAGAATATGCATTATGCGGTACCGGCTACATAAACAACCAGGATGAGTTGGCCGCCGCGTTGATAGAAGAAGGAGTTGTCTTTTCCGAAATGCCTGGCGGTAATGTGAATCAGATAGAGCTCGCTGCAAAAATTATTAACAAAGGCAAGACTCTTGTTGAGGGGATCGAATACATGCATGAGCAGATCGACGGGTCCATGTCTTTGTTGCTGTTGGGGAGGGAAGGCATTTATGCCGCTCGCGATAAATACGGACGCACGCCCCTTGTCGTGGCAAAGAGAGACGGTGCCTGGGCTGTTGCTACCGAGACTTGTTCGTATAAGAACCTTGGTTTCATAACCGAGAGGGATCTGGGCTCCGGCGAGATTGTCCTGCTGGACACCAACGGATGTACCCGATTGAGAAAGCCGAATGAGGTCCTGCAGTTGTGCACTTTTTTGTTCGTCTACGCAGGATTCCCCGCGTCTGAATATGAAGGTAAGAATGTCGAAGATTTTAGAGAGAAATCTGGCAGGATAATCGCCAGTAACGACAGCATCGAGGTCGATTTCGTTGCCGGTATTGCTGATTCAGGAACGGCATACGCGCACGGTTATTCGCATGAGTCGGGCGTACCGGTTAAGATCCCCCTTCTTAAGTACACTCCTGGCTGGGCGAGAAGCTATGTACCACCCGCGCAGGAAACCAGAGATCTTATTGCCCTGATGAAGCAGATCACGGCTGACGTTCTCATAAAGGGTCAGAGAATGGTGGTAACCGAAGATTCAATTGTGCGTGGTACTCAACTGAAAAATTATTTGCTTGTGAAACTTTGGAATGCCGGAGCAAAAGAGGTGCATGTTCGACCTGCTTGTCCGGCCTTGATGTTTCCCTGCAAATTTCTATATTCAACACGCCACCTCGATGAATTGTTCGCGCGCCGGGTCATAAAGCAATTCCACGGGAAACATATCGACAATGTTGAACCCTACCTCGATATTGATTCACGTGAATACAAAAAGATGATAGCTGCAATGGAAAAGGATCTGAACGTCACATCGTTGAGGTATCAGACTCTTGAAGATATGCTGACGGCGACCGGTCTGCCTGCCGAGAGCCTGTGCACATATTGCTGGACCGGCAAGACAATAAGCTGAACTGAGAACTCATATAATCTACAGATTGTTTCGACCGCACGGAATTCTTGAGAGGCAATACCAACCCGCCGGTCTACCACCCGTGTAATACAGACAAATTTCCCGTGCGGGGAATACGATCTTCATCTTATTCCCTGTGCTTCGGATGACTCTCTTTCTCATCTGAGAATCGAAATTTCCATATACCAGACTCAGATGGGGCATGTATTCTTCATTCTCCTCTTGTCCAAAGACCGCACGCGCCACTGAATTGGCTCGCATTAGTTCCGGTGTCTTGTCGGCTTTGATGAAAACGCATCTGAAGTAGCGGTCATCATGTTCGACTTCATTGAGCTTGACATCGAAAGGCTCTATCTGCAAAGCTATTTCTCTTGTCATGGCTATGGCCGTGGCTTTGGGGAGGCTAAGTTCTCCAATCAATGTAATGTGTGGTTCGAATTTTTGGGTTGAGTGTTCGTGGCTTAATCTTACGATCAGGGAAAGCAGCTGATCGGCGATTTCTCCCGCTGGCATGAGCCAAAGTGAGAATACTTCTTCTGTCCTGCCTGTTTTCACTCGTCCTCGACCTGCTGCTCCCGGATGAGCTCCTTGCGTTTTTCATTCGCCTTGCGTCCCTTGCGCGTGTATTTTGATTTATCTCTGTGGACCCGGGTTGGTCCATGTGGTGAGCGCTGTTTGATAGTTCTCTTTACGCGGATTTTTATCTTCTTCTCAGGCATAACGGTATGAATATAATACATGGATAGTATAGAAGCAATAGTTTATGATGGATAATGATATGAATACTTTTTAGGTTATTGACAGTATCTAAAAATCGGCTATTATTATAACACGTTGGCACTTCAGTATTTCTGAGTGAGCGTCATAGAGTTTTTTTTCTACGATTTGATTATTGATGAGACAATCCCGAGATAAAAAATCAAGGAGGTATTAACATGGGTAAATCAATAAAAGGTACAAAGACCGAGAAGAATTTGCTGGCTGCTTTTGCCGGTGAATCGCAAGCCAGGAACCGGTACACTTACTTCGCTTCAAAGGCCCGTAAAGAGGGGTTCGAGCAGATCAGCGCGATATTCCTGGAAACAGCCGAAAATGAAAAAGAGCATGCCAAGGTTTTTTTCAAGTATCTCGAAGGTGGTGACGTTGAGATCACTGCCGGTTATCCGGCCGGTGTCATTGCTGACACCAGGACGAATCTCGAGGAAGCCGCTGCCGGTGAGAAAATGGAATGGTCGTCGATCTATGCTGATTCTGCAAAAGTCGCGAAGGAAGAAGGATTCAGTGATGTGGCAGTTTCTTTCGAACAGATCGCCAAAGTCGAAAAGTTCCATGAATCGCGTTACAGAAAACTCATCAACAACATTGCGGATAGCGAAGTGTTCAAGAAGAAAACGCCGGTAAAATGGCACTGCAGGAACTGCGGGTATATCCACGAGGGCCCTGAAGCGCCTAAGGAGTGTCCAGCCTGCAAACATCCGCAATCATACTACGAGGTACTTGCAGAAAATTTCTAAATTAGCTCCAGGCGGTGATTTTTCCGCGCTTTTGTACAATACGGGAGGTTAAGATGAAACTCAATATGGGTTCGTTAGACCGTATCATCAGGTTGCTGATCACCCTGGTAATCGTGATCCTGCTCGTTGCTGGAGCACTGAAAGGGGCTCTGGCTGTCATATTGGGTATTGTCGCGATCATCTTTTTTGTTACCAGCATGTTTGGCTTTTGTCCCCTGTATGTGATCTTCGGTGTTTCGACCAAGAAGAAATAGCACCGCTCTTGCGATCCATTGAATCCGTATCTCTGCTATGGATGATGCGCAGAAGCACGTACATTGCGGATTATCGAGCAAGGATTTTCTTGAGCCGGAGAAAATACTTTGTGCTGCCCAGCTCAAAAAAGGGGACAGCGTTCTTGATGTCGGATGCGGTGAGGGTCAATTTGCACTTGCCGCATCCAGAATAATCGGCGATTCCGGAACGGTTTATGCAATCGACCTCCATGAACCTTCGATCAATATCCTGAGGGGTAGAATATCATCCGAAGGAATATGCAATATTTCGGCTTTTGTGGCGGATGCAAGAAAACACATTCCGCTGGGCGATAGCGTCATTGATGTATGTCTTATGGTCAATGTCCTCCATGGTTTTGCCGCGAACGGGGAGATTCCCGGAGTGATGCACGAAATATCGCGTATCGTTAGGAAGCACGGATGGGTCGTTGTGGTCGATTTTAAGAAAACAGCTAGCAGCGCGGGACCACCGGTGGCGATCAGACTGGCTCCGCATGAAGTAGAGGATATGTTCAAACGATATGATTTTGTTGCGGAAAAGACGCGCGATGTTGGTCCTTACAGCTATCTCCTGATACTCGTTCATCAGTGAACACTTTTTCATCAGGTTCCGGCAATTTTGTTGAAAAATAGGGATAAATGTTGATTTATTTGCCTAGACTGAAACATTTTCCGTCCGCAGGCGTATAACAGCATATAGAATTCCAAAGGCAATCTGAGTTTGGATTTATGAAAGGAGGTCATATGATGAGCGTAATTGCCACGCTTTTGATAACGGCACAAGTTGTGAATCCATCAGTATCTATCATGGTGCCGAATGCCTTATTCGGGTTTTTCGAGAAAACCGAAGAATTCCGCGAAACCTACGAGGTTCCCTCGGGAACGAAGTTGCAGGTTCATAATGCCAACGGAGACATTAAGATAAGCCAGTGGGGCGAGGATTATGTTGAGGTCTACGCAAAGAAGAAGACCAGCCACGGCGAGGAAGAGCTAGCAAAGGTCGACATCGAGGTCGTTGTCGATGATATGATGAAAGTCCGCACAAAATACCTGGAGAAGGACGCCCGCGTGTCGGTGAAATATGACATCAAGGTTCCTAAAGATGTAGTTGTTCAGGAAATCAAGACCTCAAACGGCGAAATAGAAATCAAGGGCACAAACGGTGATACCAGGTTGATGACTTCCAACGGGGAAATTTACGTGACCGATGTCAATGGAACCGTAAGCGTGCAGACTTCCAACGGTGAAATAGAGATCAAGAGAACAACTGCGGTACTCGAAGCAAATACTTCAAATGGCGAGGTTAGTGTCGAGATCTACAATATGCCCGAAGACGGTACAAACATTTCCTCTAGCAATGGTTCGATTCAAGTTTATATCAGTGATGAGTTGAACGCGGGCCTGAGGGCTGCAACATCGATAGGTAAAGTACACATAAAGGATGTTGAGTTACAATCAAGGTTCACGGCTACTTCTCAGACTTCGTCTGTCCTTGTGGGCGAGATCGGCGAGGGAGGCAGATCGATAAACGTAAGCACTTCGAATGGTGAAATAAGGTTCCACAGACTTGCCGAGTGATGAGATTCTGTCTTGGTACTCGGGGCGTTAAGAATCAGTGTTTTCTTAGAATAAAGCCGGTGTCGTTGATGTAAAGATAAAAGGTATCCGAACTGGGGTATTGAAACGCCGCAATACCGTAAGCGGCATCAACACCCGGAATTCTTTCGGCATTTTTGAGGAGAAATTCCCAGAGGCCCTCTTCCGGATGCATTTGATAAATTGAGATAGTCCTCGGCTCGGCATTATCCCACCGGCCGGAAAGACGCGTGATCCGATAGTAAGCGCCGGCGCCCAGCCAGCGCAAGACAGTGCCCCATCTCAAGAAATAACCTTCTACCATCCACTGCTCGCCAGCTGTCGTGAAGAAATGCATGCGGTTTTCTTTTTCATCATAAAAGGTTATCCTTGTGCTGTCGCTGATAGATTCGGTGTATACCCAGCCGATTTTTTCCTCGTGTGTGTACCGGGCAAATGTTTGCAGGAAAAGGGAGAGATATATCAGGGATGATGCAAAGGCAAATGTGATCACAAAGATCAAGATTCCGTAAATAGATCTTTTGATCTTTGCTCTGCCCTTTATTAAATTTACTAACATATATATCAACAAAACCAAAGACAAGGAGAGCAGTATCAACCCGACGATGCCGGTCACCAGCACGAATTTATCCATATGCAGCAATTATACGATGCATATCTGTCAAGTCAATAGTCCGGGGTTGTGGCTGAAAATTCCGTGGATGATACGCAAATTAAAAATTGACGATTACGAGAATTAAGCCTATATTACACACCTTGACGCTGACTGCCGGTTTCATATAATTACTTAATCGTGCTATCCAGGCAGCATCGGTGCACTATTCTGTAAAGGAGGCCAGATGGAAGAGATTCCTGAGTTTGTGAGGAACCGTATAGTTTTGCATTTTAAGGACAACAGGTTGCTTAGGGGCTACACGCACGATTTTACCCCACTTAGAGAGAAGTTCCATCTGATTTCGGAGGAGGAGTCAGATAGGGGTAATGTTTACGAAGTCAATTGTTCGGAGCTCAAAGCCGTATTCTTCGTGAAATCACTCAAAGGTAATAAGGATTACATCGAGAAGAAAAGTTTCAGTGATGTTGATGCGGTCGGGCTCAGAGGGTTGAAGGTCAGGGTGGAGTTCCCTGATGGTGAAGTGATCCGTGGGACGAGCTTTGGGTACAGCAGAGCACGTAAAGGGTTTTTCGTCATACCGGTTGACCCGAGCAGTAATAACGAACGTATCTACGTGGTTACACACAGACTTCGTGACGTGCGCGTCGGCGCCGCTGCCGAGAGCTAATATAACCTGACAACAAAAATCCAAAGACCGTGTGCTTTTTAGATCTGCCCGGTCGATCTCATATAGCAATCTACTGTTTACACTTGACATAGCACAGTCTCCAGCTTAATATCAATACATGAAAATTTCTTCAATAGCTGCTATAACACTATTTCTCTGTCTTATCTCCATGAGTGTTTCCTCAGATCTTGAGCCGCTGGCAACAGAGATCATGGAAGAAATATGGAGTTTTCATCCAATTGGCTCAACAAATTTAGGCATCCACAAATATGACAGCCGTATGCCGGATTATTCCAGAAAGGAGTTGAATTTTAGGCTGAATAGGTTCAAAACACTTCGAGAGAAACTCGATGAACTGGATACTCTGGTTCTTTCGATCGATGAACGGGTGGACTACCACCTGCTTAGAGCTTCTCTCTGCGATGAAATATTCGACCTCGAAAAAAGCAAAATCTATGACAACGACCCTCTGTTGTATTCGCAGGCATGCATTAATGGTGTTTACACGATCATGATCAGGCACGCCGAATCTGTGAGGGGCAAGATGGTTGCCGTCACTGCCCGTCTCGATCAGATACCGAAATTCCTTGAAGTCGCCAGGCAAAATCTGAAAAAACCATCTTACGTCTTGTGCGACGCGGCAATCAATCAGTTGACTGAGGGTGAGAAGTTCATTGAGGAGATATTTGAATACTACAAGGATTCACTCGTACAGGAAGAGAGACTCAAATTACAGCAGGCAAAGCTGCAGGCGGTCGCGTCGATGATGTCCTTTGCCTACTGGCTTGAGCAGAATCAAAACCCGCATGGGATGTTCATCCTTGGTGAGGACAACTATAACTATAAATTGCGTAATGTACATCTGGTCGACATGACCGCGGACAGCATACTGAAGATCGGTGAGTACTATCTCGAATTGACCGCCTCAATGATTGACAGCCTGGATCGTATCCTCAAACCAGCACGCCAGGAGAAGGTCGTCTTGCCTTCCGATTTCGGTCCACACTCTGTTGTCGAATATCGCATAATGGAATTGAGCCGGCTGCGCGATTTCGTGACCGGGTCGGAAATGGTGACGATACCGGAATTTGTTGGTGAGATAGAGATCGTCGAGACCCCAGGTTTTCTTGCGGGGCTGGTTCCGGGCGCTGCAATGATGCCGCCCGGTCCCTTTGACAAATCCCGAAAGAGTTATTTCTACAACCCACGCCTTCCAAGAAGATTTGAACTGGCGGATGCAGAATACTTCTACAACTACATATACAATCGCTGGTTCCGCGGCGCGGCTGTTCATGAGGCATATCCGGGTCATCATCTTCAGCTGTCAATCGCGAATAATCATCCTTCGATCGTGCGCAGGGGATTTCGTACGTATTTCTTTGTTGAAGGCTGGGCGCTTTACTGCGAAGAGATTATGGCGACAAGCGGTCTTTATGAAGATACGATCGGTGCACTCATCAACGCCCTGGAGGGAGTGAGGTACCGTGCGGCACGTATCATCGTCGATGTTAGTCTACAGACCGGTGTTTTCAGTTATGAAGATGCCTTGCGCTTCCTAGCTGAAACTTTCGGCGGCAGCGAGGCCTATTACGCCCGGGAGGTGAAGCGATATATCAGTAACCCGATACAGCCATCGAGTTATCTCGTTGGTAAATTGCTGATTATTGATCTCATCGAAGAGTGCAAGGAATTGCGGGGTGATGATTTTGACTTGAAGAACTTCCACGACGAGCTGCTGAGCCATGGATCGATCCCGCTTGAGTTGCACAGAATACTTATGCTGGGAGGCATTTAGCTTAGATCCGCGCGCCGCATTCGGTTCGCCTGCTTCTTCTCTTTCTGATTGCTTACTGATTGTTGTTCTCTTTAATTCTTCTTATTGTGTAACGGGCCCAGGTATAAGCAATGATGCCGCCGATCGTATTACCGGTAACGATCCCCCACCAGATGCCCGGTAGTCTAAAATTCATTTGTACCGACAGCAGGTATGCCAGCGGTGCGACCAGGATAATGGTTCGCACCATGGTGACGACAAGAGAATATAGACCCTTCCCGATCCCCTGGAAGACTGCGGAAGAAAGAATGCCCAGGGCGGTGGCCGGGTAATATATGCACATCGTTCTTAGAAAGACAATTAGATCGTGAGATATGCGCGCCGCTTCTTCGCTCATCGTGAACAGCGAAGTAATTGGCACGGCGAAGATGAAAGTGAGCGATGCTACAAACATCTCGATGATGATCCCGGTTTTGAGTGCGTATGTATGGACAATGTCGAGTTTACCATACTCGCGGGCGCCGAATGCCGCACCGGTTACGGATACTACGGCGGTTGCCATGCCGAGGAGCGGGAGCGAAGCGAACATTGCTACGCGCCAACCGGTCGTGAAGACCGCTACCCCGTCGGTTCCGGCGACCCTGACCGCGATCAGGTTAAGAAGTAAAACTGAGAAGGACATGGTGATCTGCATTATCGATGATGGCAATCCCACACGCAGTATATCATACAAAACATTTCTCTTGAAGCGAAACCCTTTTAATCTGATCGCTATGTATGTATCCTGTTTGATGCATACCCAGTAGAATAGTAGCGATGAGGATATTGCCATAGAGATGATCGATGCCCAGGCTGCACCGGCCACGCCCAGACGCAGCGTGTAGATGAATATCGGGTCGAGTATGATATTCAGACCTGCGCCGCCTATCATGGCGTACATCGCTCGTCGCACATCACCCTCGGCCCGGAGTAGAGCACTGGCAACATGGGCGAAAAAGATGATGACCGTGCCGAGGAACATCACTTGAGCGTAGGCGGTTGCCAGCGGTGCGACCCTGCCGGCGCCCATGCGTATGAAGATATCTCCAGTGAGTAAGTAGAAAGGAAGGGTAACGGATATTGAAGTGACGAGCAGTAATACCATCGAGTGCGCCGCCACACTGTCGGCGCCGGGTTTGTCCTGAGCTCCTATTCGCCGGGAAACAGCGGCAGCGCCGCCGACGCCGAGTCCGGTCGCCAATGCTATTATCATGAAGAAGAACGGGAAGAAGAATCCGACTGCTGAAAGGGCGTCCGGCCCGAGGCCAGATACCCATATAGCGTCCACGAAACTGTAGATGGTCTGCACCGACATTGCGACGATCATCGGGATGGAGAGTTTAATAATGGCTTTCTTGGGGTTGCCGAGCAAGGTTTTCACGCCTTCGGTTTGCCGTAGCTGATTGTCTGTGTTAGTCATTGCTGTGATATAGTGGAAATCGTATTATAGGGGAATATTCTGAAGTGTCAACAAAATCGTTTGGTGAGTTAATTCGCATACGCCTGCCGTGTTGACATAGGCAAGAAAATGAATATTCTTTGCATTGAAGGAGGTTTGTATGATGGATGGGGTGACTACCGAAAGAAATCGTATTGTTGCTCGCTTCAGGGATGGACGGTTGCTCAAAGGGTACACGCATGATTTCAACCCGGTAAAAGAGACTTTCCATATAACCTCTGAACTGGAGCATGATAAGGGGGAAATTTATGAAGTTGTCTGTCCAGACTTGAAGGCGATATTCTTTGTGAAAACCCTGGCAGGTAATGTAAATTACAAGGAGAAGAAGCGGTTCGATGAAGTCGATACAACCAACCTCCGTGGGATCAAGATAAAGATCGAGTTCAACGATGGCGAGGTGATGTGCGGGATCAGTCTCGGTTACAGTAAAAATCGCAAAGGGTTTTTTATTATCCCGGTCGATCCCCAGAGCAACAACGAGCGAGTCTATGTTATTGCCAGCTCGGTGCGTAGCGTTAAATTGGGGAGCGCCGCATTAGATTAGGCGTTTACTGACAAAACATTTCTTCATTTTTTTAGTATTCGTAGTGTTCGGCCGCTGTACGGTGAAGTATGATTACCTTCAATGATTTGATATGCAATGTGTCCCCGATTATGACAGATTGACTACTGCGCACAAAGGGGAACATGGATGCTCATGATATGATCTTGGGTATCAGGCCTTGTTGCGGTGAGCTGCGTACCGTGGCAAGGAATTCCATGCAGGGGCCGAGATATCTGCCCTGCTGGCTTGAGGGATAAGCGGGAGGCGCTGACCTGAGACGCTTTACAGTAAAGGGTTTGCGGGTATGCCCGTATTGCTTCTATCGATCGATTCATTGACTATTGACAAACAGTGTCTCTATACTATAATCCGTCCCCAAGTGAATTATCTGGTTATTGTTTGGGAGAAATGTCTAATGTCTGCCAAGCGTTAATGACTTCTGTGCTCTTGGTGTGACTTGTCTGTGCGGAATTACTCATCAGTCTGCAATCGTTAGATAGATGAGAAAATGATCCTTACATGGAGGTGCCATAGAACAGTAGAATTCGGCTGGGAAGAGAGTATTGGTTTTGCTTCCCGGTCTCTCTGATCTCGTGTGAGGTCGGAGATAGAAAAAAATTTGTACTAACAACTCACAAAGGAGGATAGGATGTTTAGCCAGAAAAAGGCTATTGCAGCAATAATCCTTACCGCATGCATCCTGATGGCCGGGCCGGCTGATGTAGAAGAGAATACGCAGGAATTCTTGAACACCATACCGATATACCAAGTCAAGTATCATGAAACATTCATAGAGGCGCCAAATCCGGTTTGGGATACGAACCGTGTCTATGCCGGTTCAAGCGCCAACCTGACGAGGAAGGTTGCGATCGGCAAATACTTTAAGGGCGCAACCGATGACACGCTTCGTGTGATAACGGTGCAGTCGGGCGGCACGCGTAACCTGGTCATTGCCACGGATACTACATCGACCGGTTTCGGCAAAGAGAAGTTCCGGATTGAAGAGCCCTATCAGTTCTCTGCCGGTACGCCCCACCCGGTTACAGTCGGTGATATTGACGGCGATGCATACACTGATATTGTCGCTGCGATGGCGGCCAGTCCGTACAAAGTAATTTGGTTCGAGTGGAACGGTGCGGCATGGGCGCCTCAGGATTCTTTCGCGGTGAATGCGGCAGTTTATGGTCTTACGATCGGCGATGCGAATAACAACGGGAATGCCAATGAATTGCTGGTGCCGATATACTCTTCGACCGGAGGCTACGCGGTGATGCACGCGGTCTGGACCGGTACAGCATGGGACACTACGAGGATAATATTCAGCCAACCAACTTACCCCCGTGATGTGGTGATCGCGGACATACGTCCGGACCTGACAGGCAACGAGTTTTATGTCTCGGGTACTTCGGCGATTGGCATGGCATACTGGAACGGCGCATCGTGGGATACGTCAACGGTCGCCACCGGTCTTGCCTCGACCGTCTATGGTATTGATGCGGGTGATGTCGACGGTAATCTTGCCGGGAGTGAAATCGTCGGGGTGCATAGTTCGAGCACGTACCAGATATCGGTGTGGAACTGGGACGGCGCTGCCTGGCAGGGAAGGGCATGGCAGTGGCAGTCGACCTCGATCGGTTCATACAATAGTATCGACATCGGGGATATTATTACGGATCACCCGGGGAATGAGGTTGTTGTTACCGGAGCAAGCACGACGCAATACCCGGCGGCGTTCTGGATCGCGGCTGACGGTTCAGGGTGGGTGAGTACGCTGCCCAAACCGGTGGCCAGTCAGACGCAGTACGGTGTTGCGATCGGTGACATAAACCGGTTCCGGAGCATGAACGAGGAATTCGTCCTCACCGGGTACGGCACGATCGTGGAAGTCGAGCAGTACGACTTTGTGAATGATGTCGGTGCCTCATGGGTGGTGATGCATAATCCGACATCGATCGTCAATCTGCAGGATACGATCACGGTAGGTATCTTTAACTCAGGATCGGCGTCACAGTCGGGCTTCAGTGTAGGATACCGGTTCCAGACAAGCCCCGCGACCGGCAGCGTGACCTATACGGGGACGCTTGCTTCCGGCACGATCGATTCGGTGAAAATACCGGTAACCATGACCTCCCTGGGCTGGGATACACTCTATGTGTTCACAAACCTGACCGGCGACGCGTATGCAGCCAACGATACAACCTTCTGCCATATCGAAGTCTACGACGAGAGCACCAAGGTTGCCTCGGGCTTCAACGCGATCAATTTCCCGCCACAGGATTGGACTGCGACCATACTCGTTGGTACGTATAACTGGGCAAGGTACGACAATCCCACATATCCTTCTGCTGGTGTGCTCGAGGGTTATGCGGTTGCTGGATATCGTAGTTACAGCGCGGCTGATGGTTCAATGGCACGTCTCAGGAGCCATCCGTTCAATATCGGACCGACACCGAAAAAGATAAAACTACATTTCTACATGTACGGCGATACTGGCGACGCGACTAATCATGATTCTATCTTTGTCCAGTATTCCTTTGACGATGTTACGTGGACGACGGTTGCTGGTTTTGACCGCGTGGATACGATAAACTCATGGCGCGTGTTTGATGTCGAGATCGGTGATTTTGCCGCTAACACGGATCTCTACGTAGGCTTCCTTGCCTGGAGTGACTACGGCAATTACATGTACATAGATTCAGCAAGGTTCTATGCGACGACGGCGACCGCGGCAATGACCGATGCGGGCGTCATGGCGATTGCGCCGATGCCTGCGCCGGTGATCGCTGGCGACAGTCTCGAGGTTGTGGCAACGATCAGAAACTATGGTCTTAATGTCTTGACGTCGATACCGGTATTCTATACGACGGGTGGCGCGGACACGACGACTGAAACATGGACCGGGTCAATGATGATCGGCCAGACCGAGGATTTCACCTTCTCTACGAAATTCGTGCCCTCCGGTTCGGGCGATGTCACGCTCTGGGCAGGCACAAAACTCCCGGGTGACCAGGATCCATCCAACGATACGACGAGTATTTCCTTCACGGTTTGTCCGTTCTCTAATGTGCCGCCCTACTTCAAAGACTTTGATGAGGATTGGTCTAATTCAACGAATCCACCGTTCTGCGGCTGGCAGATCGTCGACGGCGGCTCGCAAACGCCGAATATCGTGGATAACAATGACTGGCACCGGTATTTATACTCGACGCACGGTAGTAACGTGGCGCGGATCTACTACAGCCCGATCGAAGACCAGGATGACTGGTTAATATCACCCAGATTCGACTGCAGCGCAGGGGGTAACTACTCGCTGGCCTACTGGCACTACTACAACGACTATTCAACAAGCAGTCCAGATTCGGGTCGGGTACTCTTGAGCACGGATAATGGGACAAATTGGCAATTGATAACGATGTACTCAAATGCGGATGATTCAGGTTTCTACAACTTCGATATTACTTCTCTGGTTGCTGGTCAATCGCAAGTGAAGATCGCTTTCCATTATGGGGCATACAACGAGTACTGGTGGTATATCGATGATTTCCGCATTGACTTTGCCGCGGATACAACGGGTCCGGATATAGCGTGGGTTACGCTGCAAGGCAATACTTATAGTCCTGGTCCTTATGGTGTCAGCGCAACTATCACAGATGCATCCGGTATCTCAGCCGATTCGTTATACTATGTGGTGGATGATGGGGTGACGGCGGTCGGGCACGTGAGTGTGGTAGGTGATACCTTCACGTATCAGATGCCGACGCAGGCGCCGGGTACAGTGGTTGAGTACTATGTGGGTGCAGTAGATGCGCTTATGAACAGCTCGGCCAGCACTACTGAGCGTTTCTGGGTTCTCTCACCGATGGCACCGACCGATCTTGAGGTTGAGCTCCAGGCCGATACTACGGTGCTGCTCGAATGGTTGCCGCCGGGTGAGGAGCTCTCTTATCATGGAGCAATTGCCTACTACTGGTCGTCCGATGCCGGTGATATGGTTGCGACCCAATTCACGCCGCAGCATACACCCTGTAAATTGGAAGCGGCTTCGATCACCTTCTACCAGCAGCAGGATACCTTTGCCTTCTATGTCTGGGCAGATGATGGTTCTGGATATCCGGGTACACCGTTGTATGTGGATACCCTAATAAACACCCAGATATATCCTAATGCCGAGGTATTCGATCTTTCGGGTGAGGACATCGTTGTCGATGGTGATTTCCATATCGGGTACCAGTGGCTGGGTGACAACACGCCTTGGATACTCTGTGATGCCGAAGCGAACACGACGCGTAGCAAATATAATGAAGGTAGTGGATGGCTGCCGAGCGGATATGATTTCTTCACGACCGCGGTCGTCAGTTACATTCCGCCGACTACCGAAGGTATTGTTTCACGCCGTGTTTCGAACAGTGTAGTGCGGTCGTTCAGTGCGGGTCAGACCAAGATCGGTACCGAGCGAGCGGTGAGTGAGCGGGTGACTGAAGTGGTGCTGGAGCCGCTCGATGCTGCCGCGGTGCAGACATTGCTGGAGCGGATTCTGGGCATATCGAATTTCGAGGTCGAACGCAGTACGACACAGGGTGGACCGTACACTTCGATAGGCACCAGTACGATGAGTTCGTTTATTGACAGCATGCTGGTGAGCGAAAACGAGTACTACTATGTGGTGAAGGCGAACTATACGGCACCCGACACCATGTCGTACTACTCCAACGAAGTTGCGGTCGAGGTTGATTTCACTGCGCCGGTCTACGCGAACACGACATTTGATACGCTGGTCGCCGGGCCGTGGGTGGTGTCGACCGATATCACTGACTGGAGCGGACTGGATTATGATACGCTCGCCTATCGCGCCGATGGTGGTACCTTCGCTTACGTCACCAGCGACAGCATATCAGGTAATACCTACTACTATACGATACAGAGTTATCCGAGTTACACGCTGATCGAGTTCTATCTGTTCTGTCAGGATGCGTCGTGGTTCGTGAACACTGGTCAGGATCCGTTGACCGGTTACTATTCATTCACGGTTACCGGTATCAACGAGAATAACTTTGTTGGAATGATCCCCGACCACGTGTTCCTCAATCAGAATCGCCCTAATCCTTTCAGCCAGTTGACACGGGTCGAGTACGGCGTGCCGCAGAGCATGCATGTGAACATATCGGTTTACAATGCGGCCGGACAGCGGGTCAAGACACTGGTCGATGAGATCAAGGCACCGGGTTATCATGTTGTGAACTGGCAGGGTACTGATAATCTTGGCCGCCGTCTTGCCGAGGGTGTCTACTTCATGCGGATAACGACCGAAGAACTGAAGGAAACGAAGAAGATCATCCACGTCCGGTAATCATTAAGATCTGCAGGCAAAAGGGGCGGCTGAGGCCGCCCCTTTTTTTTCGTTGTGTTCGTTAATCTCGTTACTATCGCTATTCCCGTTATTATCGTTGAACATATTCAATATCGATCTCCTTCACGAGGTCATTCAGCATCGTCGTAAGGCCTTAGCCTTTCGAATTCCTTCTCGACTCACTTCGTTCGCTCGAAGAGTAATAGTCAATTACTGTTTGATCTTGTCGAGAAGTGCAGAACCGAAGTACGCGCCACGGAGCATTTAGTTTTTAACGTAGTAACGATATTAGCGAACCTAACGAGATTAACGAAATTATTGAGTTTGAAACCGTCGTGAGGTGAATGCTTTTTGTTCTCGATGCGTTTCTAACGAAACTTACTCGAACAGTAATGATTTCGGTATTCTTCGAGCTTGTCGAGAAGTGCAGAACCGAAGTACGCGCCACGGAGCACTTAGTTTTTAACGGTAGTAACGAAATTAACGCAATTAACGGTATTAGATTTCTTCGACCTTCATAGGCAGTCATCAATCTTGACATCGCTGTAAAAGTGTCTATCTTTGATGATTCATGTCTAATGCTGGTAAGTCATCCGAACTCCGCCATACAGTAAAATTCTCTGTCACCGAAGGTGTGTATACTCAGATCTATATTGCCCTGGCGAGTGCGGGTAGTGCCTTTGTTACACGATTCGCCCTCTTGCTCGGAGCCCTACCATACCATCTGGGACTGCTCGCGGCCATCGGTCAACTATCACTGGTTTTCCAACCTTTTGGCATCCTGATTACCAGAAGAGGAACATCCCGGAAGAAGATAATCGTCAAACTGGCGACCGCGGGACGGGCGCTCGCCCTGGTGTATGGGGTCCTGCCTTTCTTTTTTCCCCGCTACATTGCCATCTGGGTTTTCCTACTGCTGCTTTCACTGAGCACTTCTCTACATGCCATGGGTACGAATGCCTGGATAGCCTGGATCTCGGATATGGTGCCGGACCGTGTAAGGGGACGTTTTTTCTCGTGGCGCTCCCGCTATTTTATGATCGGAGGTTTACTGATCGGCTACGTGCTCGGTGCTTTCGTTGACGTATTCGATCCAAAGACGGTGGGTTTGATCGAAAGGTTGTTTAGTATAACCAATGCAGGCATTTTTTCTGCCGGGCATTTCGAATATGTATTTATTTTTGTATTTGTGATCGCTGCGATATTTGGATTCCTTGGTTTGACATTCCTGAAGCGTCAGCCAGAACGTCCAAGTAAAATAAAAAAAGAACACATAGCCGCGATGTTAATAAAACCGATGCGTGACCGCAACTTCCGTAAATTCCTGATATACAGTTTGTGGTGGATGCTTGCACTGGGTATCGGGTCTCCGTTCTGGCAGCCTTTCATGATACAGAAATTGCACATGTCTTTGGTCAATATCCAGGTCTATGGTACGATCAGTGCGATCGCATCGATTCTCGCATTGCGGCCATGGGGTATGATCATCGATCGGTTCGGTAACAAAGCGGCCATGCGCATCGCGATTATATTAGGTGGCATCAACCCGCTGGTATGGTTATTCGTCAATGTGAACAATACCTGGATATTGTACCTGGAGGCGATGACATCGGGCATCATGTGGTCGGGGACCAACATCGTTGCCATGAATTTTGTCCTGGCGATCGCCCCGAGTGATAGGCGACAGATCTATTCGGGGATTCTTGGTGCTTTTTCCGGAACTGCGATGATAATCACAATGCTACTGTCCGGCTTCTTTCTACCAAGGTCCATGGAGATACTGGGTTTGTATCTACACCCTGAACAGGTTTTGTTCGGGCTCACCGGATTGTTGCGCTGGACCGCTCATGTTCCCTTGAGCTGGGTGGAGGAACCAAGGGGCCAGCCATTTGGCGCTCTCATGTATTATCTGAGGCAGTCGGCAAAGGTGCGTATTGCTCAGTTCGTCGGACTCATCGTCCGCAACGGCGGCAACTACTCTGGCAGCGAGAATCGCCGCTGACCAATTACAGTTGACTTCAGTCGTCTGTCATTCGAACATCAACGATCTTATTATCCATTCTGGCAAGTGGGAATTTTGTGTTTATTGACAAATATATGATTATCCGTATAATTTAATTTGTATACAGGCATGAAGCGACGTCGCAAGCAGACTAAGCAGACATCGAAGCGATTCAGGCTATTAATTTTTGCTGCTGTTCTTGCGGTCCCGTTATTGTATTTGGGCAGAAGGATTTATCGATTTGCTGATGCGATCTTCGAAGAGAATAGCATGAATAGACAGCGAATAATACTCCGTGCCGAGAATGATGTTTTGAAACAAAGGATCGATGAATACAAGAAAGGCGGTCTAATTGAAACAAAGGCCAGGGAAGACCTGGGAATGATCAAGAAAGGTGAGAAGGTCTATCTAATACGCAAGAAATGATTTATCAATTACTTATTACGCCTTTTCGTCTTGAATCCTGCCGCAGCGAGACCGGCTGCGCAGCAGGCGAATTCGTCTTACTGAAGAGCAAAGAAGGTATCGATATCGGCAAAGTGGTCGCGCTGCAGAAAGATGAAACGGGGAGCGTGTACGGGGAGATTTTGCGGGGGGTTACCCATGAGGACCTGCAGAAGCAGTGTGAACTGCAGGAGTATGAAGATTTCTGCCTGATTGAATTCAAGAAGGCCGTAGATGACTTCGGCGTGGCGATGAAGCCGGTATATTGTCATTGCCAGTTTGACGAAGAGCGGGTAATGTTCTATTTCACGGCCGAGAAGAGACTGGAATTCCGCCGGTTGCACCGGCACATTTCCCAGAAATTGAACAAGCGTGTAGTTATCAAGCAGATAGGCGTTCGCGACTACTCCAAGCTCTTCGGCGGGATCGGTCCATGCGGCCGGAATCTTTGCTGTTCAGCATTCTTGAATGAATTGAAATCTATCTCCCTGCGAATGGCGAGAGAGCAGAAACTCTATGTCTCCCCGAGTAAAATTTCCGGTGTATGCGGCAAACTGCTCTGCTGCTTGAATTTCGAAGAAAATTTCTATACCGATTTTCAGGAGAGAAACCTCAGTCGCACGATGCAGGTCGATGAAGAAGAATAGACCTGCGTCGAGCCCGAACCCCCAAAGTCGCTATGAAGACAGATGATCTGTTTCGTCTTGTTAAGACCCTGCGGGAAAAGTGCCCATGGGATCGGTCTCAGACCCTTCAATCCTTAAAAGGGAAAGTGATCGAGGAATCCTACGAACTCGTCGAAGCGATCTCTGAAGACGATCTTGCCGCGATCATGGAGGAGATCGGCGATGTCATGTTCCTTGCCATGTTTCTTGCTCGCATTCTGGAGGAGGATGGTAAGGTAGATTTTGATCAACTCATCGAGTCGACGATAAAAAAATACCGTGCCAAACATCCGCATGTGTTTGAAGAAAAGGAACTCAAAGACGAAAATGCGGTCCTGGAATTCTGGCACAAGAGTAAGGAAGATATCTTCGCAGGAATACCTGAAATCCTTCCGGCTCTTCTGGCGGCGAAGGTGATCCAGGAAAGGGCAGCAAGGCTCGGTTTTGACTGGCCCACACACGCAGGGCCTCTTGGTAAGGTTCGCGAAGAACTCAGTGAGATCGATAAGGGCCAGGGATCTGAGCGCCACGAGGAAATGGGTGATCTCTTATTTGCCTGTGTGAACCTGGCACGCCATCTGAACATCGATCCCGAGGATGCCTTGAGGAACGCCAACAAGAAATTTGTCAGACGGTTCAGGAGGGTCCTGAAAGAATTGAAGAGTAGGGGCCGTGACATCGATAGCGTCGGTCTTGAAGAGATGGACGCGATATGGGATGAGATCAAAAGACAAGAATAGCCAGTCAGAGAATATAGAGCGCGAAGTAGACGAACTCAGAACCGGTCTTGTGCAGCTCGGTATAGATTTCGATGCTGACGTGATCGCCCGCTTTACGGATTACGTTAGGATCCTTTATTCCTATCACGGTAAGTTGCACCTCCTCTCTCACAGGGATTACGAACGCATAAGCAGGAGGCACTTTCTACCGTCATTGGCTGCCTTGCAGTATGTGAGGAATCATCGCCGGGTATGTGATGTCGGCGCAGGTGCCGGATTTCCTTCTATCCCCCTGAAAGCATTACTGCCCGCGATCGATCTGGTGATCTTTGAATCAGTGGCCAAGAAAGCGGACTTCCTGAGATTCTTGGTGGACGGAATTCGCCTTGAGGGAGTCGAGATAAGGAATGAACGAGCAGAGGAATATTCGGGTGAGGGATTTGACCTGATGCTGTTCAGGGCGGTTGGGAAGGTCGCAAAATTGCTGAGGTTGGTTGACAAGTTACTTGTTCCGGGAGGCGAAGCGATCTTCTACAAATCGCAGCATGTTAATACGGAGCTTCGGCAAGCTGAGACCGTGATGAAAAAGAAGGGTTATACGGCCAAGGTGATCACCGTATCGACACCCGTGGAGGGTCTGCCGCTCGCTCTGGTGATATTGAACAAGCCGTGTTGAAATATCGATAGAGATATTCAGCGTTCTCGTCGGAGTGGTACTCTCTTGACAGCCTGGTATAAATGAATATACTCCGTGGAGTAAATAAGGAGGCAACATGGCATACAAAATTAATGATGAGTGCACTGCATGTGGGCTATGCGAGCCGGAGTGCCCGGTTCAGGCGATTGCGGCTGGCGATCCGATTTACGTCATCGACTTTGACAAATGCGTAGAGTGTGAAGGTCACTTTGATGAGCCTCAGTGTGCTGCGGTCTGTCCGGTAGATGCATGCGTTCCTGATCCGGATCATCCAAAGAAATAAATCCATATTTCGGGATTAAATGCGTAATGCGGTCGGAAAAACCGACCGCATTTTTTTTGAAAAAATACTGGGCTAAGACGTTTTATCTATTTTGCCGCCAAAGTGAATTGTGCATCCAAGTAAGCGCCTTCGGCATCAGTGGCGCGCACAAACACCTCAAAAACCTCTGTTTGACCGGCAGTTCCATATATGACACCATTTTCCTTATCGATCATAATGCCAGAAGGTGCGTCCAGGAGTTCAAAGGAGAGGGGGTCTCCGTCGGGATCGAATATTGGGAGTGCGTAATAAACGCTGTCAGTGGCGCATTTTACCGAGTCGATCTTCATCTTGAAGGCGGGTGGAGAATTGGCAATGGTGATCTCAAAAGGGAAGGGTTCGGACCGGTCATCGCCGTCATCGGCAAAGGCGGCACCTGTTATCACGTCATTCTTCTTAAGCCCGAGAGAGCTGAGTTGGAGAACATTAGAGGTGTTGGGTAACACTTCATCGTTTACCAGCCAATGAACGACCAGATCTATTTCATCCTGATCAGCATCTTCGAAGAGGGCGTTGAGCGTGATCTGGGGTGTTGTTACGTATACCATCTCAGGCATGACCGATACCGAGACGATCCTTGGCGCCATACCACCAATGGTCACTTCACCAGACCGCATGGTCTTTCCGTATGTCTTTCCGTCGTATGGCGTAACCTCGGCAAATATCTTATCTCCCTTCTTGATATCGGGGTAGGTGAAAGACATACCTTCACCGATCTCATCTTCGTTGACGAACCATTTTACGAGATAGGTGATCGGATCGCCATCCTTGTCCGAGGCAAGAATCCGTGCGGTTATTTCCGAACGAACGTTTGGATTCAACGGAAGGAGGGTCACGCTCTGCAGTACCGGTGCATCGTTGGATGAAATGGTTCCTTCCTCTTTCTTGCCGCCGCACGTGGTGACGAGCAGCACGATAACTAGCCAGAATGCGATGGTGTTTCTATTCAATTTTCACCTCCACTATAAGAGTATAGGCAATTTATCAGGCAAGTCAATCTGTGTTTGTGCATGCGTTCGATAGAGGGTCAGGACATCATTAAACGTCCTGACCCTCTGCGAATACATAATCCTATTCTTTCGCGATTAGTCTGCCTTTTTTCACTTCGTACAAGCGTTCAACCCTGACATAGGTCCTGGCTCCTACCCGGCTTTTCCTGTCACTAATGAGGGAGGCCGTAAAAGGAAAGGAGATGTTCTGTGCATCTTTGGGCATATTCTTGTATACCAGCGATGCACGGGCATTCTGAACGTAGACCCTGAGACCATCGACCAGAACGAGTGAATCGCCTTCGATGCTATGGACCATACCTAGAAAAGTCTCTTCTGCAAACAGGCAGAGAGAAAATGTCAGTAGGAGTAGTATTATTGCTTTCATCATGACCTCCTTATCTTCCTTTCCAGAGTATCACGCCACCTCTGGGAAGGCCAGGAATTCCTGTTTGTGGCGACACTATGACGCCGCCAACCTGGATGAATACCTTTGTTTGGTCAGCCGTGACGTAGAGTGCTGGTTCGGAAGGCATCCCCGAGCCAAGGCCAAGTGAGATGTTGTTGATGTTTCCAGTCGAGCCTAGGAATGGTTCAGTATACGCGGTGCCCGTTTGATAATAGAGGGCGTATAGTTTTGCCGTACCTCCATAAGAACAGATGTCGTTGGTCGGCCGGAAAGTTGTGAAGAGCACGGCGCCGCCCATGACCAGGGTCGATGTGAGGGTCCGTTCGCCAGCCGGTAGCCATCGGTACCACCCGAGCCGGTTGTTAACCAGGCTCTTCAAGGAATCAAAGGTGATGACCGAGGCACCCAGCAGCACATTGCCCAGTGTGTCGATATTCACATTAGTAACATTGTACAGCTGGAGCGGATCTGTTGTATGTACTGTATCATCACGGAAACCAACATAAAGCTGCTGTGTCGTTGTATCGGCGATATCGAATTCACTGAACAGCCGTCCCGAGCCGAAATAAACCCAGAGATGGTTATATTCATCCGTAGAGACACTGCCTTCCGCCGTGACCGGGCGTTGTGTATTCATGACCATGCTCAGAGTCCAGGTGTTGGGGTCTGGATTGTCGTTGGTCAAGATTCGGTAGATCCTTCCGCGCCATGCTTTTGTCGGAGGTCCTGCGTAGAATGCATCGCCAAAATACAGCCGGTCGACATTGTAGTCAATGCCCCAATCACACGCGAAGATATTGGTGATGAACGAAGCAGCGTCGGGCACGATGATCGTGCGTAGGAGCGCTCCAGTCCGCAAATCGACTATGAATATTCGGGCATTCTGGGCGGATTCACCAGAGCAGCTCTGGGGGCCCGAACCGAATACAAGGAACCACCTGTCCTGTACCTTAACCGCGGTGGAGTAGCATGCGGTCAACCCGAGGTCAGGCGCAGTGAATTCCCACAATGGTACTGGGTTTTCAGGAACAGTAACGTCAATGGCAAAGTATGCGGAACTGAACGTATCGGCCGGTGTTGAGATCGGAAATCCACCAAGCCGCATGCCGCCGATGAGCAGGGTTCCCCAGCCACCCGGGTATTTCGGGTCAGCCGAATTGAATATCTGGGCGTCGGTGATATAGGCGCGCAGATCAACATAATACGTGTGGCAGTGGCGGTAGCGGAGACTCTTCAACCATCTTAGATGGGGTAAGAGGTTATAAGGAATGTATGACCATAGTTCTTCTCCGAGATCATAGGGTGCAGGGTCGAGCGACATCGGGTTCATTGCATCGTCCCCGACTTGCGCGATACCGGCATTGAAACAGTGGAGCATGCCGTCGTTACTACCGACGTAGACGACCTGACGTCGGCCACGGTACTCGTTGTAGTACTGGGCATAGGAAGCATCACCGTAGATGAAGTCGTAGCGCTCGATCGGGCGGCCGACCAGACCAGGACCAGAATTGATTATGTCGCCGAGTTTCCAGGTGTTGGTTCCGACAGTGCGGGTCCGTAAGTCCGGATAATCCTGCCCCATTATGTACCTTATTATGGTGTCGGCCTGGGCATCGGTCGCTGCACCGAGATAAGGGCGAAGCGTGGTTACATTGTCCGGTTCGAAATCGATCACTTCACCTACTTCCACGCTATGATTCTTGTTGGCGTCGACAAAAGTCTTTATGTTGCGGTCAGCAGGTAGTACATTCCAGAGCCAGTCGCCGGCGTCCCAGATCGGTACTAGGTCGTCAATATCTGCCATACCAACCGAATCGAGAGTCTGTCCATTACCGTAGAGATCCCGGTACCTCACTATGGTCACGCCGGTTTGATGCGAGATCATATGGATGACATAGTCGTCCAACAGATTGAGCGTGGCATCGGTGTGAGTATCTTCCCGGAGCAGCCCGAACGGATCGAGCCACAGCGAATGAGTGGTGCCGAGCCAGTCGACGATCTCACCGTCGGGGAAGAACTTCACCTGGTAGAACTGGGACTGGACAGCCTGGCCGCCGGTCTTTGATCCCGTGGTCACGACCGCGACCGGTGAGGCCGAAGCGACGCGGGCCATCATCTCCATGATCGCCCGTATCAGTGCTTCTTCTAATGCATAACCATTCTCGGCATAGAAGTAATTGTCAGCGATATTGTCGAAATCGCTGTCCCATTCGATCTGCAGGTCGGGTCTGTTGTTTCCATTATTATCAGTGAATCCACCGAATTTGCAGGCCTGCTGCAATGTAGGGTTGCTTTCGAAAGCAGCAACGCCAAACAGCGAAACATTCTGAAAATCAGGTAGATTTCGGTCGCGCCACAGAGCGTTGCTCTGATCAACACTGTCAGGCCGGAGGTCGTTGATATTACCGTAATAGGCAAGATGAATGAGATAATTAGAACCGAAACTGCTATACGCAGCTAAATTCGGTCCATTTGGTACTCCTGAACCTGCATACGTGGCATACGAACGGAGGTTCGTGGCATTGGGCATGTCGATCAGGCTGTTATCCGGTACGTGGAGGTCCATAGTCGGTTCGCCATCAGTAATGAGTAGAATAAAACTCTTGCGGCATGGTGTCATTTTACTCCAGCCCGAGGGTCCTGGCAGTGATTTTTCATACCATGGATCCCTGACCGTTACCGGGCCGACTGAGTATTCAGCATTGGTGTAGAACGTCTGTGCCTGTGAGAAATACCGCAGCATTACCCAGTAGCACTCGCCAATCGGCGTCCATGTGTTGAAAACCACATTTCTGATGTCCTGATACAGATCAGTGAACAGGAAACCACCGATATAACCGCTTCCACCTACCAGTTCCCCGCCATTGTCTTCGAATACACCGCTGCCTTCATTGAAGCCCTCCCAGAGACCGCCTGGCCCGTAACGAAAGCCGGCGAGGCCGAATCGCGGGGCATTTTCATCCCAGAAGCCGTCGCCATCTTTGTCTGCCAACTGGGCCATGATGCCGCCCCAGTTTGCCCTTGGGACGTCTACCTTAACGTCATGTATCGGAGTGGTGGGCAACGGACCATTACCGATTCTTGTCACTGTCACCCGACTCAGCATGGGGTCGAGACTATGCGTAACATCGATCCTGCTGTAGTTCTGGTCCTGGCCGAGGTTTGAACGGTAGTATACGGTCCAGCTACCCCTTCCTTCACTCTCCAATCTGACCGGATTGGGGTTGGACATGGCAACGAAGGTTGAAGGTCCTCGGCCGCCGATCAATGCTTTTTTCGCGACATCCCCGCGGCTCATTATTGCCCAGTTCATGATATGGCCGGGCATCGTTCCTGCCGGGTCCGCGCGCCAGCGATTGACATCCCATAAGTAGTTGCTGTCTGGATTGAAGTATCCGTAGTAGCTCACTGTATCATCTGCGGTGCCTTGCGTAATAGTTGTTGTAGTGTAGGCGCGGTCAGCCATGGAACCGGAATTGTCGAGTATGATCATTATGTTGGGCGTGGGTGTTTTCCAGGTAAAAGGCGGAAAACAGCAGAAAGCCGTGTCAATTAAGGTCGTGTCCTGCGCCTTGCCCAAGGTGGTGCATAGCAGCAATACGCTGACGAAGAATATGAGCGATGGTTTGTGATAACCTGCAATCTTGTGCATCTTATCCTCCTTGAAATTAATTAGCCTGTACGGTGTAGCGCTGCAGAGCCTCAACGCCGACTCTTTCACCGCCCCGGCCGACTATTGTCGCACTAATATAATATGTCCGGTAACTGCCTGATGCTGGCGTTGATCCCGGGCCCGACAGGGCGCGAGCGAATTTCATGGCTGTGCCGGACATCGTGATGACCTGTGCCGAGGTACGTTCGGCCGTAACAAAAGCTTTATACCCACCCAGTTGTACAGTATCATACATATAGGGGTTAGCATCCAGAAAGGTATTGAGGCTTTCTGCCTTTGCTTTGCCAATTTCGAGTGCGGCGATAGCCGCTTCATATGTTGTTTCGTACCTTAACTGTCCACGCGTAACACTCATGCCGCGGATGACGATGTACAGGGCCATCGAGCCGACGATCAGGATGATGATCATGGTTCCTAACGCCGCTAACAGGGCGATACCTGATTCGTGATTCTTGATTTTTCCGGTTTTCATAATCCCTCCGGTGGTTGTAGGTTCTGAGGATAGACAATGCTGCTGAGTATCGCGCGTTTACTGCGTTTTTGATTAAAGTCGAGCGGGTAAGTGTATGGTGGATCGTTTTCAATGGTCACGGAATCTTCGAGTGTCTCGTATCCGGCCATGGCGTCAGATGACACGACCATGGTAAAACGTACTGCCCATTTGTTAACATAGTTCGCATTGAACGGCGGATTATTATTTGCACCCCAGGAATCGACTATGCCATCACCATCAGTATCGATACCATAACGGAACTGAATTGCTTCAACATTGGTCAAGAGCGCTTCATTGCCGCGCATCAGAGTGTCACCCGCTAGGTTGTATGTCAGTCCGGTGTTGTACGTATCAGAGTTACGTCTAAAGACCATGAGCCCGGCACGTGCGGTTATTGAAGGTCCGATATGCAGACGGAATCCATGGGTCGGGGTGTTCCATATCGGGTCGTAATATGTGAATGTGTCTATACCCGTGATGATCAAACCCTGGTACATTGCCTTGCGTACTTCGTTTATTACAATTATCGTATCACCGATCTGAAAATTGGCGAGGCTATCGTCCCATCTCCGTACCGGCAGGGTCGAACCATCGACATTGTCGAGCAGATAACTCCACTGTGTGCGATTCATCTCGAAACCGAGGCCAACTCCCTTGAGTGTGGCATCTGAACCAACGTTCGCCAATTGCAGTGCATCCTGTAGCTCGTATGGATAACCAAGCCCGGCGAGCAGCAGATCCCACTTCACAAGCGTGAATGCAACCTGTGCATCGGTCTGTAGTACAGTGGTCCGCGTTACCTGAATGGATTTTGTTTGTTGCAGGTTGAGAATCGAATAGACTGCACCAAGAACTATCATCAGAATGACCAGGGAGACCATCAACTCAACAAGTGTCATGCCGGACCTGCGATCCTTTTGTGTGAAATTCTTATTCGAAGTTCTCAAATGATGGTTGAAAAATTGCATCATTCCTCCTAGTAACGTTTTATCAAATCCGAAGAGACCGGCCGTGCCGCCTGCATCCACAATACGTGGATCCGGACCGTTTTGAAACGCGGGTCTGGCACCGAGACGATCATGCTGTCAGCAATGTTCCACAGAACACGAAACGGGCCGCCGCCTACTACCTCGGATATTTCGTAATCAGGGGTGATGGTATCATCAAGGCCAGCTGATGCGATATAGCGAAGTATCGAGTCGTTCGTCGGGAGCCCCATTAATTCTTCATGGTGGCGGTTCAGCACATCTCTTGCGTACATGCGGCGATTCATGAGCGTGCTGGTCCGTATCCCCATCACCGTGAGCCTTGAAACCGCAAGCACGCCTATGGCTAAGACGACGATCGCTACGAGTACCTCGACAAGAGTGAACCCCTTACGGCCTGCAGCATTTTTCTTCGCGGAATTTTTCCTGAGAATCTTGTTCATCTCCACCTCCTCTACGGATTCCAGGTACCACCTGCATACTCGTAGGTGGCGACCTTACCTACTCGGTTAACACCAACCGCATAATTATCTATTCCGTCGGTAATATAAGCGACACCGCTCGTTGCTCCACCACGCGCGTCGATCAAGAGCACACCGGTGGGAAAATCGATGCCGTTAACACCTGGTGCGACCATGCTCGCTTCGGGTGGCTGGTTCGCAACATTAGCACCACCAAAGCGGACCTGTCCCGCATCGGTGTCTCCTAATCTGAAATCTACGGTCATTCCGTCTGGGCGCTGCAAGCGATAGTGGCGGGCGTCGGGAAAAGAGAATAGGTAGTTTCCACTCGATGCAATAGCCCTCTCCCTTATCATCTTGATGTGCTGTGCCAGCTTTTGCGCCGCGCTGCGTGTTCGTGCCCTCCGTTGCATACTGGCGAAATTTGGTACGACGAGCAACGCAATAATACCTATGATCCCAATGACGACCATCAATTCGACGAGCGTGAAACCATGCCTGTGTGATGATCGCCTCATTTGTGAATTCTTTCCCATAATACCTCCATTCTCCGCTGTATTATGTAGCAAAATCCATTCCTGTTATCTTTGTTGAAAGCAATGAAATTTAAGGCATTTTGTTAGAAAACAATGACGGATGGGGATTTTTCTCCATATATTGGGTAAATCTTTACCCAGTTGTCATTACGCAAACAAGTCTGGTTTTTAACTGGAATCGTGCGTGTGCTGTACAATAGCGGAGACTTCCTTGAAAAAATCAGGGACGTTGACAGTGCGACTTGCTTACGTATAATAGGGTATGCTGGTGCTCAGCCTTTTGGTTTTTTTCATGCCTCCCAATCCCTATACAGAGCTGAGAAACATCCCGCCGCGGTATCCTTATTTAATGAATGCGGGGATCACGCGCCTGCCCAAGCCGATCGGGGAAAAAAGGGCGCTGGTCCTGCTCGTTGATTTTCCAGATAACCAACACCAGTATGCAAGCATGTCTTTTGATTCGCTCATTTATTTTGACAATACCGCTTCACTCAGAGATTATTACCGGGAAGTGTCCTACGGCAGATTCACGATAAGTCAGTCGAGTGAGGTCAGCGACTGGTATCGCATACCCGGGGATTATTCGTACTACGTGGGCGATTCATTTGGCTTTTACCCGGGGACCTTTCCCAGGAATGCGCAGGGAATCGTCTGGGCAGCATGCAGTCTTGCTGATCCTTCAGTAGACTTCACCCAGTTTGATGAAGATGGGAATGATACTGTTGATATCTTGTTCGTCGTTCATTCGGGCCCCGGAGCAGAGGAAGGATTTCCAGGCTACACCTCGCACATCTGGTCCCATCAGTGGCAGCTTTCGAACACTGGTACTGGGTGCCCTTCTGCATACCTGACCGATGACGGAGTTTATGTAGACTATTATTCGATGGAGCCGGAGAGATTCGAGCTGTATACCAGCCGTATTACGGTCGGTGTCTTTGCTCATGAATTTGGACATATTCTCGGTTTGCCTGATCTTTATGATACTGATTATTCCACTTTTGGCATTGGCCTTTTCGGTCTTATGGGTGCTGGATCGTGGGGAAGGGGAGACGATCGTCAGATCCCGGGTTCGTCCCCGTCCCATCTGTGCGCCTGGTCCAAGTATCAATTGGGATTTCTCGTGCCCCTGGCGGTTGATAGAATTGGTGTTTCCAGATACGAACATCAAAGTGTTCCTTGTGCGTCATGCAGCCCATTTGCGGTCAGGCTTCTTGAAGACCCCGATGGTCCGAATTGGGAATATCCCGGAACAATTGGTGAATATTTTCTGGTTGAAAACAGAATGCGTCGCGGGTTTGACCAGAGCCTGCCAGGCGACGGTCTCCTGATATTGCACGTCGATGACGCAAAGGGTAGTAATAGCGATGAAAATCATCCCCTGGTTGGCGTTATGCAGGCAGACGGTGATCTTCGATTCCTTTTGCCTGACACTGGAAGTATGGCCGATCTCTGGAAGAACCGCGAATACGGCTTTGGAGATACGTCGCGGCCAGCGAGCCTCGATTATGCAGGCAATCCGACCGGAGTTTGGGTATATGACATTGGCCCGGCCGATTCGGTCATGACCGCATCGTTCTGGGTAACACCTGTTCTCCTCGGTAATATTTACTCGCTGCCCAACCCTTACCGTGCCGATCGACCACCGTCGTGGGGCGAGAGAGTCATCATCTCGTACGTGCCTTCTGATACCGTTGAGCTGGGCAGTCAGTTCCCCGAATTCAAGGTTACCCTCTATAATATAGCCGCGGAGCGGGTGAGAGTACTCGACACCGAACCCTACGAGATCGACCGATTTGCCCGAAGGGCTTTCTGGGATTTGAAAAACGACCGGGACGAAGATGTGGTGAGCGGCATGTATTTGTACGTCATCGAGATCCGCGGTGATAAGGTAGAAAGACGGACGGGTCGTTTGACCATAATAAGGTAAAACATCATATGCACAAAATACACGGACAACGCGTGCCGACCGGAGATGTGTCATGAAACTGCGTGGATCATACCCGCGTGACATCGGTGCGATCGCAACTGTTTTCATAATACTCATTCTCTTTGTAGCAGTTTTTAATCTCTATATCAGTTTTCAGTTCAGGAATGAGTTCGTGAATTATGGAAGGAATAATGTCCTGGCGATTTCAAATATTTGCCGCGATTATTTGCGAAGCGGTTACGATAGTCGTGAACTGAGCACTCTTTTCAAGAGCCTGTCCCGCTCTTTCAATCTCGATCATCTTGTTATCGCTGACACGCTCGGCAACCGCGTGTACGATTCATGGACCCATTTTGGCATCATGACCGCCACGAACAGGTTCGAGTTCCCCGGCGGCTTTGAGAGAGTACCGGCCGTTCAGGAAATCGTTCAAAAAGATAACGAATTCCTGTACAGGAGTGCTGATCCACCAGCGTATGTCTACATATCGCTCATCCCCACCTATTCAGTCATCTTCGGTAATATTTTCCGCTGGCATATTTTTTATATAACGATCTCACTGGTCTTTACTGGTTTCCTCGGGGTCTTTCTTATTCGTAATCTTTTCCTCCCAATGCGTTATGTGGCCAACCTTGCACACGACTTTGGTATTGAAATGAAGCGCGAAGATTTTGTCTCGACGACTTTCAATGAAGTGTACCGAAAACTCAGACTGCGGGAACAAATGCTCGTTGAATTTTCGGCGTATATTGCTCATGAGTTCAGAAATTCGCTGGGCGCTATAATCGGTCTGGCGCGGCTCGTGGAGAAAGGCAAGAAGCCTGGTTCAGAAATAGTGAAGGAATGCCGCAACATGGAGCAATTGATCGTGCGCATACTCGAGTATTCAAAGCCAGTGAGGCTCAATCTCTCCGTTGTAAGCTTGAACAAAGTGGTGGATGATGCATTTGAAAGAGTTTCGATGCCGAAGAGGATAAGCATTGTCAAAGAAAGTGCACCTGATATTATGCGTGTTCAGGGCGATCACGAACTCCTTGCTGTTGCTGTCAGCAATTTACTCAAGAACGCGAAGGAAGCGATAAAGAACAAGGGACACATTGAACTCGTAATCGGCCGTAAGGATGAATTCGTTTTTCTTTCGATCGCAGATAGTGGCGTGGGTGTTGAAGAACGTGAATTGGAGATGATCTTCAACCCCTTCTTTTCAAGGAAGGCAGAGGGCATGGGTTTGGGGTTGGCTTATGTCAAGAAAATAGTTGAGGAACATGGCGGCCGGATCGAGGTCGCTTCAAAGAAGGGTAAGGGTACGACATTTACTCTGGAGTTTCCAGTTCATGAAAAATGAAGTAGGATGGGTTTTCCATATCTGTCTTGATTTTGGCAATAAATTGAATATATTAATGCAAAGGAGTTTTTGATGGATCAATTTGCCAGGCGTGTTGCCGATAGTCTGAGAGCAAAGAAGGTTGAGTACGGTGATGTACGGGTCGTGCAGCGGGAATCCGAATCGATAGTGTTGAAGAACGGGATCATTGAGTCTATCACGCGTAATTCTGATGTTGGCTTTGGGGTACGCGTTCTGAAGAATTCGGCCTGGGGTTTTGCTTCGTCGAACGAGATAAAGAAGAGTGTTGCCAACAAGATTGTGAAGGATGCTTTGAATATTGCACTTGCATCGGCAACCGTCAGGTCAAAAGGCGTTGAATTGACTTCCTTGCCGGCACAGCAGGGGAATTACAGCACAAAGGTAAAGATCGATCCCATGGAAATTCCGCTCAGCGAAAAGATCGACATGCTGCTTTCGTGTGACAAGGCGATGCGCAAGGACAAGAGAATAAAACATAGTGAGGCGTCGCTTAGATTTCAGAGGAATAGAGTTTATTTTGCGTCAACGAACGATTCGTTCGTAACACAGGAATTCTTGTTCTCCGGCGGCAACATCAAGGCGTATGCCATGGATAAGGGAGAGATCCAATTCCGGTCCTATGGCGATTACGCGCAAAAAGGGTTTGAATTCATAAAATCGATGGAATACTTGAAGAATGCGCCGAGGGTCGCCGACGAAGCGCTGATGTTACTTACCGCTGAACAGTGCCCGCAAATGGAGACGACGGTAATCATCAACGATGACCAGATGGTTTTGCAGGTGCATGAATCATGCGGACATCCTGCCGAACTCGATCGGGTACTCGGTACCGAGGCTTCGTACGCCGGGACCAGTTTCTTGACCACGGATAAGCTCGGTAAGTTCAGGTACGGGTCGGATGTGGTCAGCATCGTTGCTGATGCGACCGTACCGGGGGGTCTCGGTACTTTTGGCTGGGATGATGAAGGCGTGCCGGGACAGCGCGTTTACCTTGTCAAAAATGGTATGTTTGTTGGATATCTGACTTCTCGGGAGACTGCGGGTATAGTCAATAGCAAATCGAGTGGGGCGATGCGGGCTGATGGCTGGAACAGAATCCCCTTGATCCGTATGACCAATATCAATCTCGAACCAGGTAAGTGGAAGCTTGCAGATATGATCGCGGATACGAATGACGGTGTCTTTCTGGAAACAAACAAATCATGGTCAATAGATGATAAACGCCTTAATTTTCAATTCGGCTGTGAAATAGCGAGGAAGATCGAAAATGGTAAGTTGACGAGAGTCTACAAGAATCCAACTTATGCAGGAATAACTCCCCAGTTCTGGAAGAATTGTGATGCAGTTGCCGACAAGGGTTCCTGGCGTATGCATGGAACGCCGAATTGCGGCAAGGGTGAGCCGGGTCAGATCATGTTTGTGGGGCACGGTACTACGCCGGCGAGATTTCGGGGTGTGCAGATCGGAATTGCCAAATAAGGGATCCGGAACATGGATACCCCGTTTGAGCAGATGGCTAAGTGAAACGCGTTAGAGGTTTTTTTGAGAGAGCTGAAAGAAGATAGCCACAAAATCAACGTCGTATCGACGGTGTTCTTCATTTGTGCTGCCATCATAGTACTTTCGTCCTGTGCTTATTTCAATACTGTATACAATGCTAAAAATTATTACCGCGAAGGCAGAAAGTCCGTCAAGCATGATACACTTGTAACCGATTCGGAGAACTTCAGCAAGACAATTGAGAAATCGACATCGATAATCGTGAAATATCCGGGTACGCGATGGATTGATGATGCGCTTTTCATGATGGGTGCGTCTTACTATTATAAGGGCGACTATTCGCGGAGTCTGGAGAAGTTGGATTTCTTGATCCAAAACTATCCCGGCTCGAGTTATCAATACGAGGCGTTGTATCTTGTCGGATTGGCAAACTACAAGCTCAAGAGATATGGTTCGGCGGTTGTTGCGCTCACTGAAGCAATGAACTCCAAAAAATACAGGAAGAAGTCATTGATCGCGCTGCTCTACGTGTACTACGGTGACGCCAACTATTCGGATCTCTATGAGATCGCGGACACCTTGAAGGCAGGTTCGCTGAGTTACGATGAAAGGCGTACTGTTCTAAGGTTCGTGAGCATGGCGCAATTTAGTGAGCAGCGCTATGAGGAGGCGCTCGAAACGGCAACACAGCTGCTTTCCATTACTAGGGATGAGAACGAACGGCGAGACCTCAAATTACGGATCGCGGAGATATATCTTGAGATCGGCGAGTTCGATCTATGCAAGGAATTTCTGCTGGGTGAGACAGATCCTGAATTCAGGGACCTCCTCGCCGATCTGTATCTGAGAACAGGAAATATTGCCGAGGCCAAAGACATATGCATAGAGCTCTCGCAGAATAGAACGCCCGAGGTGGCGGCTGAGGCTTTCTACGAGATCGCGCAGCTGCACGAGAATGAGGATAGTATTGACCTCGCGGTTGCCAGCTACGACAGTGCCCTGATCAAAGCACCTAATAGTGAATACGGTCTGAAGGCGAGAAAGAGATCGGAAGTGCTCAAGCGGGTCCAGACCCTGACCGCCGAGACTGAAGACGAAGTGCGTTCACAATTTCTGCTGGCCGAGATTTACTTTGCAGATCTAAACGACCTTCCGAAAGCCCTTGAGGGATACCAGAAGGTCTACAACGATTTTCCGAATAGCAAGTGGGCACCGAAGGCATTGTATGCCCATTTGTGGATAGCGTCTAACGTATATGGTGATGACACGCTGGCAACCAGACTTGCGCGTTCTTTGATCGGCTCCTACCCCCGCACTGAATACGCGATGAGCGCACAGCAGATCCTGGAGGCCGTAGAATTGGATTCCGTGGAAGTCATTCCGGAACGATAGGCCATGGTTTTGCACAGACTCAGCATCATAAAGAAGCGATGGTTTACCACAAGCATATTTGGGCTTGAATTCAGGTTGCCAGGGATCCGTCCGTTACCGGGACAGTTCTTCCAGGTCCAGGTAGATGAAGGGGTGGATCCTTTTCTCAACAGGCCGATCAGCATTGCTTCCTACGTGAATGCCAGGCTACTAATTGTAGTAAAAGTCGTTGGCAGGGGAACAAGAATACTCGGCATGAAAGAACCCGGTGAATTTGTGAAAATGCTCGGTCCTTTTGGCCGTAGATTCAGACCGCCGAAGAGGAAGAGTTTGATCGTTGCAGGCGGCATCGGCATTGCACCTCTGCACTTCATGGCTGAACATTTATTCAGAAACAAGATCAGCTTTGACGTGCTCTACGGAGTGCGAAGGAAGGATGAATTCATTTTTAGGGATGAACTGGCAAAGATGTCTGAACGGTCTGTTTTCGTGGCCGAAAGAGGTTACAAGAAGCAGGAAACAGTAGTTTCAAAAATACAGAAGATGGACCTTGGTGATTACGGCGCCGCCTACGCGTGCGGGCCGAGAGAAATGTTCATTGCTCTCCAGGAGCTGAATCTTCCGATGCCGATCTACGCGTTCTGCGAGGACTTCATGGGCTGTGGGTGTGGTCTATGTCTGGGTTGTGCCATAATGTACAAGAACGAGTATCACAGAATATGCACTGACGGCCCCGTTCTCGAACTTGGAGAAATAGTATTTGAAGTGTAGTATCTTTGGTGTTGATTTCAAGAACCCGGTGTTTCTTGCGTCGGGGACGTTTGAGTATGGCTTGATATACAAGCGTGTTACAAATAAAGCGGGCGCGATCTTCACGAAGGGGATTACGGCGCGGCCCCGCGGTGGTAATCCATCCCCCCGGGTCTATGAAACAGCATGCGGTTTGATAAATTCGGTCGGACTAGAAAACCCCGGAGTCGAGATTTTCTGCAAGGATATCTTACCGAAGATGCGTAAGCTCAAGACTCGGATATTCGTGAACGTGGCCGGGTTCAGCGTGAATGATTTCGTGCAGATTGTTGGCGAGATAGGCACCGAGGTCGACGGTTTCGAACTCAATGTCTCCTGCCCCAATGTTGAAGGAGGGGGAGTCGCGTTTGGTCGTGACCCTGAAGTTTGCTCCCGCGTCGTCGCCGAGGTGCGTAAGGTAACGAAGCTTCCGGTAATAGTGAAGCTGACCGCAAATTTTTGTGACCCGTTGGTTATCGGGAGAAGGTGCGTTGAAGCAGGTGCCGATGGCATATCGCTTATTAATACGCTACATGCCATGGCCTTTGATATCAATAAGAGGAAGGTTATGATAAAGGGAGGACTCTCCGGCCCTGCAATCAAACCGTTTGCTCTATACTGTGTAAATTATTTGAAGGATCTGGAAGTTCCTATCATCGGCGTTGGCGGGATCATGTCAGGTCGTGACGTCTATGAATTTCTGCTAGCCGGTGCTTCTGCAGTTGAGATCGGATCAGCAACGCTGCGCGATCCATACGCACCGCTCAGGATTATCAAGGAACTGGAAAGTTATACGGGTTGAGGACGCGATGCCACTGTCCAGCCTTCCAACCCATTAACCTGTGACCATATGTTAGAAGGGGGTTTGATGAAGGAAAGATTGATCGTGTCGCTGGATATGACCGATAGTTCGGAAATAAAGGCGCTGGTCGATAATCTCGGTGACCGTGTGATATATTACAAGATAGGCGCAATACCATTTACTTTCTTCGGTCCAGAAATCGTTACATATTTGAAGAAGCATGACAAGAAGATCATGTTCGACTTGAAATATCATGATATACCAAACACCGTTGCCCGTGCCTGCGACGGGGCGATCATGATGGAGGTTGACCTGATAACGATCCATACAAGTGGTGGGTTCTCCATGTTGGAGGAAGCGGTGAAGGCGGTGCTAAGTGGCGCTGGTCAGAACGGTAGAGAAAAACCAAAGCTACTTGGAATCACCGTACTTACCAGCATTGATGAGGCGTATTTTAATGACCTTTTCGGTAATGTCGAAAGAACCCTTGCCGAGCAGGTGTTATTTCTTGCGCAATTGGCGCGGAGTGCTGGCCTCGACGGTGCCGTGGCATCACCCAGGGAGATAGTGCCCATTCGTCAGTGCTGTGGTGACGATTTCTTGATCGTGACGCCTGGTATCAGACCGGCAGGGAGCGGCGTTATGGATGATGATCAGGCGAGGATCACGTCGCCTGGGCAGGCAATTAAGGCTGGTGCGGATTATCTGGTGGTCGGACGTCCGATCGTCAAGGCGGCAGATCCGGTCGCGGCTGTAGAAGCAATTCTGGAGGAGATGGAAAATGGATATCGAGAAATTACTTAGGGAATCAATGGTGTTGCAGGAGGGTCATTTCCTCCTCAACTCGGGATTGCACAGCAAATTCTATTTTCAAAAATTCAGAATATTGGAAAACCCTGATGCTACGTCCCGTTTGTGCAAAATCATCGTAGATAAATACGCACAAGACAACATCGAGTGGGTCATTGGTCCCACAACCGGAGGAATAATAATCGCATTCGAAGTCGCACGGCAATTGGGTGTATATTCGGGTTTTGCAGAGGAAAGAGAAGGCAAACGCGTTGTAGGCCGGGGTTTTGAGATCAGGGGCAGGCGTGTTCTCCTGGTCGATGATGTGCTGACTACCGGCAGATCGATAGTCGAGACGCTCGATGCGATCCGCCAGATGGGCGGGGAAGTTGCCGACGTTGCCGTGCTCATTGACCGTTCAGTTGAAGAACTTTCTTTTGCTCCGTTTTCAGTTTATAAAAAGAGGGTTGAGAATTTCGATCCCCAAAAATGCCCGTTGTGTAAGAGCGGTATACAGTTACAGAAATTGGGCGGTGTGTAGTATTCGGAAGTAGCCCTGGAAGCTAAAGTTTCCAGAACCCCAGACCGGCAAGCAGGATGAAACCTGCACCGGCTATTATTGCTCCAAGCCATCCGAGCAGGCACAGGCTGCTCACTATTACCCCTGCGATGAAGACGCCGATAGCTATGACCAGTAGTGATTTCTTGAAGTCAAGCCCGAACAGGAATGCGATCAGAGCGCCGGTCCAGGCCCCTGTGCCTGGCAGCGGTATCGCAACGAATGCCATGAGTCCAATTTCCTTGTATCTTTCTATCATCTTGTTGCTTTTCTTTCGCGTGCGGTCAAAGAGCCAGGAGAAGAAGCGTTCGAGAATTCTTATCTTTGATAGCAGCCGGACCGCGGGGGCCAGGAGCCAGAGAATGAACGGTGCAGGTATCATGTTACCGATATAGGCTATGAGAAAAGCCTTTGGCCAGTTGATGTTGAATACGTTGATTGCGAGAGGCAAAGCGCCGCGTAATTCGATGATCGGAAGCATCGAGGTGAGAAACACGGCAATTTCTGGGGTCAGTCCCCTTGAAACAAGGTCTTGCGGATTCATGTGATGCCTCGGCGCCGGCGCAGCACCCAATCGATGGCGAGCATGAGGAAAACCAGAAGATAGGTTAGGGGCGAATTGAAGTTGATTACTTTGCTGACCTTCTGTCTGCCGCTCTGGGGCGGTACGATATTCTCGAGTTCCTCGAGCAGAAAGAATTTACCATTTGTGCCGGCCGCGATGCGCTCGAGCAGATTCAGATTGAGCCGTTGTTCGGTCTCTATCGGACGCGAGGTGATGTTGACCTCGATTTTATTACTGGTCAATGTCTCGCCGTTCAGATTCCCTTGTGCGGCAAGCTGGTGCTTGCCGGGATTCTCGAAAATAACACTCGTTTCGTAAGATCCATGTTTTGTTTCATAGAACGGGATGTTAGCATCCTCAGTAATGAGAAAGAAATCTCCGCCGCCTGTGCGGCGCAAATTTCTATCATAACTCTGCAAAGTCAAATTCACTGTTTCGCCAATAGCATAATCTTCCATTTGGGCGGCGAGCACGAGCCGGTCGTGTTGGCCGAAGTGGGACAGGAATCTGATGATGTCGCCTATGAATCGGCCGAGTAGATCTCTGCCCTTGATTCCACGCTGTACGAAATCCCAAGTGGCAAGATCAATTATCGATATCTGATATACAACTCCTTGGCCTTCACGGCGGTAGCCGATAACAGGCAGATTGCCTGCATAAGCAACTATTATTGCATCCTCTTTTGAACCTACGGCACGGCCGATCATCCTCAAAGGTGGATATTCTTCATCTATTAGGACTGAAAACGGTTCCTTGACCAGGACCCGGTGAGTTCCAGCTATTACACCACCTGTGGTATTTATCGGTAATACACGCTGCCAGTTTTCATTGATACCTTCTATCGCGCCGATCAAGATCAGCCCTTTACCCTGTTTCACATGTTCGGGCATATTTGACCAGGGCGGTCTGCCGATGTTTACATTGTCGAGGATTATGACGTCATAGGTTGCGGGGTCTGGTAATCCAGTAATTTCCGTTGTCTGCTCGATGTTGAGAAATTTGCCGGCCCCGCGTCTGGCAAATGATGATACGGACAGATTATCGTCCTGTTTTAATTGTTGTCTGAGGAATTTTGTGTTGAATGATATATGATCGGTGTAGTATAGGACCTTGATTTTATCCCTGATCACGTTGAGAGAAACCGAGTATTTGTTGTTATCGTAAGATATTTCTCCGGGTACCGGCAAGACATTTGCCTCGATGTGCAATTCACCAATTACGTCCGTGATATATTTGAATTTCAGTGAACGTCTCGCTCGACTTTCACTCAAGAGCACAGTTTGCGCCGCCACATTCTTGCCGGAGGACAAATCGATGTTGACTTGAGCTTCACCAGATGGGAAACCGCTTGATTCCACGACGACATCGATTTGGATCGAATCACCCAGGTACGCGTATGCCGGTGTCTCAGCATCGATGACGGCAACGTCCCTGATCTTGTCTGCGCCGGCACCGCATACATAAACCGGCGTCATCATATCCTTGAGTATGGTAAGCGGCGATACGCCTGAATTATGATTGCCATCCGTTATCAAAATGATTGCGGATGAGTGTAGTCTATCAGATTCCCTGAGGGCTCTGGTAATATTCGTATAGGAGCCGAGTCTATCTGGTTTGTTCTCTGTGATAAGACTTTCTTGAAAGAAGAAGGACTGGTGGGGGAAATCAAGTTGTGAAGCCGTTTCGATGATTCGCGGAAGATTATGTTCCATGCTCGCCGAGTGGTCGATGAGGACAGTCGGAACCTGTGGTGATGCGCCGATATTTATGCGCAGCATGTAGTTGCTAATAAGCAAGTATATGAGGACTACCGCAGCAGCACGCAGGATAAACTGCAAGGGCTTTTTCCTGTAGACAAAGAAAGCCGCGACAATGGCCAGCAGGCTAATCGATAAGAGAATCAATGTCGATTCGTTCCTTTTTCAACCTGACTGTATTATCACTCCCAGGCAGGGCTGTGATTGAACCTGAGTACTCCCCTGCGATTACCGTTATGGTATGGGCCAGTGAATCTCTCACGCTGAATGAAAAGTCGCCGTCCGTAATCACGGAGATGCCGATGATTTTTTCTCTGGACAGCAGCGCAAAGCCGCCTTTGACGCGCACAGTGTCAACTAACGCTCTGCCGGTCAAGTTGATGCCGTCGTAGGCCGTATCCGGCGTGACTGATGTTACGAATGGGCTTGATTCATTGCCGCTGATATCGCGGGCGGTTTTAAGAAGGAGATAATAAGTGGTGTCGAATTTCATAGATTCATCTTCAGAGACGGGCAGGAACTTTGCGTATCTATGATTGGTCCAATTGGCAGCGAAGTTTCTTCTGGGGATAACTGCGAATGATGCGCTTGTGGTGTCCATTGCTTCGGAGAATTGCAGAAAAAATTCGTGCTTGTTCCTGCCTTCTGAATAGGATGTTATCCAGGGTGTGATAGTATCCGGGGAAGTCGAACCCTGGAAACCGCTTTTGAACAATCCTCTATTCTCGGCTTTGTCAAAAACCGTTCCGGTAATCTCGTAGCTTACATTCTTCATTGGTTCGGTGGCGGTAATGATCTCGGAAGCAGATAGAGAAGGATACAAGAGCAGTACCCTTAGTGTTTCATTCTCCGAAGTGATAAGTATGCTGTCCGGGACAAGTGCCAGGGTGTCAATTTCTTCAGTGAAGGTGAGCTGTATCTGCCGGTTATTGATGACAGATACTTTGGTCAGTCTGGGATTAAGCCTGTCCTTGGCTAGCGGTGGTGCCTTGTGGGCACATGCAGCTACGAGCACAAACATAAGGGTGACAATACGTGCTGGTCCATTCCACATGCCCAATTCTACGGCGAATACAGGAAAAGTCAACAAGAACAGACTCGGTTTGGTTTGGCGGTAACGATGCCCGATCGATAGAACACAAGCACTAAGCACTAAATCCTAAATACTATTCCGCAAATACTCAAATCTCTGATTTGATTGTATATGCGAGAATGCCCGCAAGGGTGAACAACTTCCAAATCTCAAATTCCAATTCCAAAACAGGGTGCAAGTCATTAACGGCAATAGCAATAATAACGGGAGTAACGAACCCAACGAAATTAACGAGCCTGGCGGTATTAACGATAATAACGTCTTGTAGTAATTTCGCATTTCGCAACTCGAATTTCGAAATTTCTTTTCAGCGGTATTAACGATAATAGCGATATTAACGAAATTAACGAGCCTGGCGGTCTTAGCGCAGCAGTTTCTTCAGCTCTCGCTTCTGTTTGCCTTCGATCAGGGTGTCGACGATGGTTCTTGAGAGGGCTTTGTATATTTCAAGGAGATTCTTGTCTTTTCTGAGGGCGCGGAGGTGTTTCCTTATCACCTCAACGTCGCCGCGCCGGAGTGGACCGCTCAAGGAGTTTTGTACACCAAGAATCTTAATGTTGGTAGTTGTTTCTTCGATCATTGGGATGATCATTTGCTCGAGTTCTTGCCGGCGCCAGCCGATCTTGGCAGCAAGTTCATTGATTGACGCAACGAGTCCAACGAGCAAGTTAGAGGAGAATACGCCTATGAGATGGTATATTGGCTTATTTTCTTTTTTGATCTTTCTGAGCGTAAAATGTCTCTCGTGAAAAATCATGCGTGCAACACGTATGGCCTGCGGGTCACCCTCTATGGAAAGAAAGAAGTGTTGCCTTCCAGCGGCTGCGGGTTTTTTGGGAAAGGTGGCAAAAGGGTGCACAGAGGCGCGGTGGATGTTCTTTTTTTTGGGTATTATATCTGCTGGTAGGCTGCCACTGAAATGAAAAACATATTTGGTCCCTGTGATGGATTTTATCATCTTCTTGCATACTTGAGGAATTATATCGTCAGGCGTGGCGATCAGAAGCACTTCGCTTTGGTCAATCAATTTCCAGTAATCGGGGTTGTTGGTTATGTTGAGCAATTTGACTGCTTGTCTTTGTTTTCCTTTGTTTCTGTCGTACATACCAACAATCTGGTTATTGTACTTGAGCAAACGGGTGATCGAAACGCCTACCCGGCCGCAGCCAATAAGACCAATGCGCATCTCTTATTATAATCTGTTAAGAATATGCGTCAAGTTTTGTGGCAAGTATCAGCGGTCAGACTTCAGCTGGTGCTGACTTTTAGATACTCACCGTGGTAAGGCTTTGTGGTATATCTGCCTGGAGACCAAGTTCGCGTATTCTTTGCTGTAATGCTTGTGATTCTTCGATCTCACCATGCACGAGGAATACTTTTCTCAGCCGGCTGTCTTGTGCTGCTTTCACGTACTCAATTAGGTCATCGCCGTCCGCATGAGCCGAGAGTCCACCCATGAAATATGTCTTCGCTCGTACTTCAAACTCATCTTGGAAAATCGTGACCTTTGGCATACGTTCGAGTATCTTCCTACCCAGCGTGCCACGTGCTTGAAATCCGGTGATCACTATGATATTTCGGTCGTCCGTGATAGTGTGGATCAGGTGATGTGTTACCCGCCCGCCCTCACACATGCCCGAGGCGGACATGATGATCATGGGGCCGTCTTTGTCATTAAGTGATTTAGACTCTTCGGCGTCGGCAACATAATGGAGGTTCGGAAAGTTGAACGGGTCGCCTTCGGCAAAGATCTTGGTGGTTTCGGCATCAAAACATTCTGGATGCCGGCGGAAGACTTCAGTTACATTTGACGCGAGTGGACTGTCAACGTAAACTGGAACATCTTTCAAACATCCTTCATCATAAAGATTTTTCAATATAGTGACCAGCAGCTGGGTGCGTTCCACGGCGAATGCAGGGATCACCATCTTGCTTCTTTTTTTCTTTGCTTCTTCGATGATCTTCTTTAATTCCTGCTGCATACTATCAAATGATTCGTGTTGCCGGCCGCCGTACGTCGATTCGAGTATCATGTAGTCAACCGTATCTACATTTACGGGGTCCCTTATTATTGGCATGTTTTTGCGCCCAAGGTCGCCGCTGAAGAGAATGCGCTTCCCTTCAGCCTCAACCAGAATGACCGATGATCCGAGGATATGCCCGGCGTCATACAGCGTGACCTTTACACCGGGGATGGGTTCGAACGTGTTGCGATAATCGACTGCGTGGAGTTGCTTGATGGTATTCTCAGCGTCGGTTATCGTATAAAGCGGTTCTTTTGGCAACAATCCTTTTTCTGCGCGTTTTTTGTTCAGGTATTTGAAGTCATACTCCTGTATTTTTGCAGAATCCAAAAGGAGCAGCGATGCGATATCTTTGGTGGCACTCGTGCAGAATATCGGCCCGGTGAAGCCACGTCGCGCAAGATTTGGCAAATTCCCCGAATGGTCGATGTGGGCGTGGGAGAGTATTACCGCTTTGATGTCCTTGGGTTTGAAAGGAAAAGTGCTGTTGATGCGTTCCGCTTCTTCACGATGCCCCTGGAAAACACCACACTCGAGCAGAAATTTTTGTTTTTTATATTCGAAGAGGTGTAGTGAACCGGTTACTGTACGCGCAGCACCAACGAATGTAACGTCCATGTAGTATTATAACCGACACTACAACGCTGTCAACCGTTACCTACTGGCCGTAGCGTTGATTGATGATTTTTATGAATTCTTCTTGTTGCTCAGGGGTCAATTCATAAACTTCTTCAAATTGGTCACCCTGGTACTGAGGAGCTTGTTCTTGAGCGATTATCTCGGGCTCTGGTCGAATGAACAGAAAGTAGCCGATGCCGAATGCTACAAGCGCCGAAGCGACCACGGGGATAACAACACGGAAGGAAAATTTTCTCTCGAACTTTTCGTGAGATATTTTTTCGTGTATCGAAAAGACAAATTCCTCCCAGTATGTTTCCTGGAACTTGCACTGACAGGTTTCGGTTTCGGCCGGGGTGCAGAGCTGAAGGCACTCGTGTAGGAATTGGTATTCCTGGCGACAGATCGAGCAGTTTCTGATATGCTCCAGCACAGCCGTGTGATCCTCTGCAGAGAGTTCGCCGCAGAGCATTGATATGATATTATCTTGAACGTCGAAGCATTTCATATTATTTCCTTCATGTGATTCCTTAGATTCTTGACAGCGAGATGGTGATTGACCTTCACCGTACTAATAGGTTTTTTCAATATTTCACTCACTTCCTGGTACGACATATCCTCAAGTGTTCTCAGGGTGAAGACCGCTCTCTGCACGGTCGGTAATTTTTCCACTGCACTATATATCATTTCTCTCAGTTTCTTGCTCCTATATCGTTCGACCGGGTCGTCTTTGCCGCCGCTCATCATCTCTTCGTATATTTCTTCGGTCGGACGTTGTTTCTTCAGATAGTTCAAGCAATTGTTGACCGCGATTCGGTATAGCCAGGTCGAGAATTTGGATCGCCCGTCAAATTTCTTTATTTTACGATACGCTTTTATGAATGTTTCCTGAGCCATATCCCGAGCATCGTCGTAATTGCGCAATATTTTGTAACAAAGATCATGTATCTTAACACTATGACGCCGGACCAGTTCATCAAAAGGCTCCGGTTCACCACCCTTGACCAACTGAACAAGCTCAATATCGCTCAGCTGCCGATATTTAGACAGCTTTTCGACGAAGGAGTTTACCCCGTTGGACCCGGTTTTTTTGTCGGGTATTCTTCTGCTTTGCTTTGTCCGCGTGGATCTAGCCGATTTCATCCTATGTATTCTACGTGCTTTTTTCTGACAAGTTTCATGATCTCATTACGTACTTCGCCAAGTGATTTACCCCGTGTCTTCGCGATTCGCATGAGGTCGCGATATTCGAGAGAACACCTTTTCTTGCCGCCATATTCGATTACTTTAATGCTTACTTTACCATAAGGTGATTCGATCTTTTTGATTTGACGGTGGAACTTGATTCTCTGCGTGTTGCTCACCCGGAAACCTATTGACGTCGTGTGTTCAAAGAGCATATCCATCATGTGGTTGATGCTGCCTTTACATAGTACGGTCAGAAGAATGCCGGGTCTTGAGCGTTTCATTATTGTAGGCGTGAGGAAGACATCAATCGCTCCGCCTGAGTAGAGTTTCTCGAACAGCATTTCATAATCCTGTGGGTTCATGTCGTCGATGTTAGTCTGGATCACGGTGCATTCATCAGTAAAATGATGATGAGATTCGGTGAGGAAAACACGCAGTAAGTTTGGATAATCCTTGATCGTCCTCGATCCTGCGCCCAGACCCACTCGCTCAATTTTAGAAACAACAAGGTCTTCAGCAGGTGTGGCAACGCTGCTTAGAATAGCGGCTCCGGTAGGTGTTGTCAGCTCGGCAGCGACGGGCACGAAGTGGACCGGAAAACCTTTCAATAGCTCGGCCGTCGCGAAGTTGAAGGCAGGCATGTTACCCTCGACAGTTTTGATGAAACCATCACCAGCCTTTACTGGTTTGGAGAAGACCTTTTCCACGGCAAGGAATTCGATCGCCGAGAGCACGCCGACGATGTCGAGCAGCGTATCAGCATCAGCCAGTTCGTGCAGGTGCAGATGCTGCGTGTGGTGTACTTTTCTCTCGGCCGCGAAGATCCTTTCAATGATGTCGATGGCCTGAGTCTTGATTCGTGAGGGTAATTTGCTTCTCTTGATGAGTGGGATGAATTGCTTTTCTCCGATTTTTCTCGTAATTGTAAATCTGACCGTGCGCGCGCTAACACCCTGACGATTGACACGGCCGACCTTCATTTCCGCGCCGGGTATAAAACTGAGTGTCTCTTTCAGGTAATCCCGGTTTACACCGAGGTCGATCAAGGCGGCGAGCATCATATCGCCGCTCGCGCCGAGGATCGGATCGAAGTATAACACCTTCATAGCTGATTGATGGTTGATGCGATGTAGCCTGCGCCAAATCCGTTATCGATGTTGACTACCGCAACCCCTGGCGCGCATGAATTGAGCATGGTGAGCAGAGGGGTTATGCCTTGAAGATTCAAGCCGTATCCGACGCTGGTAGGCACAGCGATGATAGGTTTTGAGAATAATCCGCCAGCCACCGACGGCAGAACACCATCCATGCCCGCGATAACGATTAAAACTCTTGATTTCTCGATCGTTTCACGGAATGCCAGCAGGCGGTGGACACCCGCGACACCAACGTCGTAGATGCGCTGCACCTTGCTGCCCATTATCTCAGCGGTTACCGCCGCTTCCTCGGCAACGGGAATGTCTGCCGTTCCGCCGGTCAGGACCGATATCAATCCCGTCTTCTTTCGCAACTTTCCCATGTGAAAAATCCGTGCTTTGGCGCTGTATTTGCCTTTTGGGAATTTTCTTTTCAACGCTCTACCTACGTTGTCATTCACTCTTGTCAACATCACCACATCATTCGCCCTGCGTATCTTCGCAGCTATTGCAAGGATTTGCTTTTTTGTCTTGCCCTGGCAAAAGACAACCTCTGGAAAACCTTTTCTTTTCGCACGATGCAGATCGATCTTTGCATAACCCATGTCGGCGAATGGTTCGATATAGATCTTTTCTTTTTTCATAAATCCTAATATCGAAATTTGAAACCCCAAATAATCTCTAAATCCAAAATTCGAATATTTAAAGCAGCGATACTATTATTTATCCGCCGCAAAGTGTGAGTAATCATGGGTTTTGTATTTTGTATTCGGGGTATTTTTATTCGTTTAGTATTTAGTATTTCGGATTTAGTGTTTTCAGCGATTCTGTGCATTTTCCGTGTTCAGAAGACCTCTGCAGAAAATCGGTAGATTTCAGTATCCTTAGACTTGAGTGCGTCAGTGGACAGGCCAGCTTTGTAGCATGTCTGGGTAAGGAATTCGTCGACGGTCCATCCGTATTCTGCTGCCACCTGGGGTAGGAGTAGGCCGCTGTACACGCCCCTGCGGATGTAAAGACCGTCGCGGCCGACAACTATTTCGTCCGTGTTCATTACTCTCCTCATTGGTGTTAGTATGGAGATTTCTATTTCCAGATCACTCAATTCGTCTTCCGTCACCTGGGGGAATCTTGGATCTTCAAGTGCCGCAGCGCGTGCCATTTGCTGGCAGGACAAATACAATGGTTGGTCACCGATGATGCGACCAATGCAGCCGCGCAGGTTGCCATGTTTGTTAATGGTAACGAATATCCCGTAGGGCTCCTTCAGTTTCTTGGTTATCCCGGTGGGCGTAGTAGTCTTTTTTCCTCGTACTACTGCCTCGATCGTTTCACGCGCAATAGTCTTGAGTTTCTCTTTTTCTTTTTTGCTGAAACCGAGGTCGACTCCGACTTTCATTTCCTGCTCTTTATAGAATGCGGCTGCCATGTAACCAACTACCTGTGCGCGATCACCCGTGATATCACCGCTTGTAGCGTAGTAAAGTGGTTTTGACTTGTCTGCACCCAGCTGCCTTGCTACGAGCATAGCAGTGATCATAGGACCACCTCCACATGCTTCGCAGCTGTCGGTCTTGAGTCTATTATACAGCAGCTCGGGGTCGAATTTAGCCATCGCTTCGACGACCATATTATCCAGACGCTCTGCATCCGTCTGCGAATGGTAGTGGGAGAGATCGGAGCTGGCAATGATCAGTATCTTTCGTCCTTTTGTTGCTTTAACGATTGCCTGGCTCAGGCTTTCGCAGGTTTTGCGATCCTGTGTTCCCATGATGATCTCTACTGCCTTGAAACTTTTGATGCTGTATTGGACAAAGGGCATCTGTATCTCTACCGAGTGCTCGGCAGCATGCGCAGCGGGTTCGTAGCCTATGCTCTGATCTGCAGCGATAATCTTTTTTGCGATGTCAGTGTCGTAATCGATCTTACCTAAGGGTGTCTGCCGTCCGGCTAAGGTGTCAACCGAAGCGCCGTAGAACCCATGGCGGTGGCTGGGGCCGATGACGATTACATCATCGAATTCCATGCCGTGCACGGTTTTGTAGGCAAATGCTGCAACCGGGCCCGAATATATATATCCTGCATGTGGTGATACTAACCCGAATATCTCACCATGCACCTTAGCCCTGGCATTTTCCATGAAGCCGGCTATAGATTGCCTCAATTGCGCTTCATCGCCCGGGTACCAGCTCCCGGCATGCGGGGATGCGCGGAATTCTTTTCCTTCACAGTTCTGTGCCATAAAAAATACTCCTATGATTAAAATTCTTAAAAAATGTTTCTTTAGCATGTGAGATGTATACAGGCAATAACTTTCTTCTGCAGTTCTATTTTGTTGTATTCCTTACATGCATGCTCAGTTGGCATGATTATCGTTTCGATATCCATATCATTTATTGTGTTTACCGTCTTGCTGGTTACCTTCATTAAACCTGGTTGACCCGTTCCGAAGACAATGACTTCGGGCTTTGCCGCGATAACTTCCCTGATATCGTCAATATCCAGTGAATGGCTTTCTTTTCTCCACCATTGTGAATTAACATGATCAGGATAGATTATGACATCGTTTTGATAAATCTTGCCGCGGACTTTTATCTCACCGAACTTATATGCTTCAATCACATACCTATATTACGGATAATCTCATTACTGTCAAGATATTGAACAAGAGACGTTACGGCCGCTAGTATCGTTATTCTCGCTAATTTCGTTAATATCGCTATTATCGTTAGTCCCGCTAAAAAGAAATATCGAAATTAGGGTTTCGGATTTCGTGACTGTAAAACGTTACGGAGGATATATGAGCCGCTTGACAGTCGCAGGCTATCCGTATACGATAGGTCGTGAAATTGGCCGACATCGGAGGTATTATTCATGGGAGGGTCTATGGCAACAGTGAACTCATCGTGCAGAATGTATTACCGCCTGAGGATGCTTTACAGTCCGATTTGACCTTTCTTTTCGATGCTTCCGTCAAGACCGGTGCCGGGGTAGTTGTGAGTCAGGAAGAGATCATGGGCAAAAGCGGCATCGTTGTTAAAGACATAAAGGAAGCGATGTTCCTCCTGTTAAACGTCCTGGCTAAGGCGGAAAAAGCTTTGGGCGTATCGGCACATTCGGTAGTCGATGCGGGTGCCGCAATATCAGAATCCTGTACGATTGAACCTTTTGCGGTTATCCGGAATAGAGCACGTATCGGTGCCAGAACCTATATCGGAGCACAATGCTTTATCGATGAAGGCGTTGTGGTCGGTGATAACTGTAAGATATATCCGAATACTTGTATTTACAGGCACACCCAGATTGGTGATTTTGTCATTATAGAATCCAACACGGTGATTGGCAAGGAGGGTTTTGGTTATATCAAGAGAGAACGGTATGAAAGGATCAGGCACATCGGTGGTGTTATTATTGGTAATTATGTGGAGATCGGAAGCGGTGTAACCGTGGATCGGGGAACGATTGGCAATACGGTGATCGGGGAAGGTACGAAGATAGACAGTCAGGTCCATGTCGCGCATAATGTCCGAATCGGTAGGAATTGCATAATCATGGGGCAATCTGGTATTGCTGGGTCTTCAAGGATCGGCAACAATGTCATTATTTGCGGACAGGTAGGGATCAGCGATCACCTGGAGATCGCCGATGATGTCATTGTCTACGCAAAGAGCGGTGTTTTCAAGCCGCTCAAGAAAGGTATGAAATACTCGGGCATACCGGCACGCGAACACAACGCAGTGCTGAGAGCGATCGCGCGTTTGTACAGCGAAACAAAGAATGGCTAAGGTCAGATTTACAGGGTCCTGTTTGAGCGGTGGTAATAGTGTTGTTGAGATCGAAGATGGAGAAGGATTCGGTCTGTACATGCACCAGGACTCCACCACGCCAGTGAACATACCGTATGATATTGGCAGTATCCGCGTTAGTAACCACTCGGTGACGATCGGTGAGCGAAACCAGCTTCATGTTGTCGAGCATCTTTTCTCAGCACTTTTCGGTTTGAGCATTTATGGCGTCCGGATTGATGTACACGGTAATGAAATACCTTTTTTCGACGGCTCGAGCCAGGATTTTGTGCGCTCCCTGGTAGATCTGGACTACGACCGCGGGCTAGGCGTTCGACCTCCAAATCGCGTTGAAGTCGCGGCAGGGAATGGCAGTATTTCATATGTTCCGCTGGAAACGGACGATCTGATAATCGAGATGTCGTTGACCCATCCTCATATCGGTACGCAGAAGATCGTGCTCAATATCGACCGGGATACGTACTGTAAAGAGGTCGCTCCGGCACGGACCTTTGTCTTCACTGATGACGACGACCAGCGCCTCCGGAAATTGCCGCCTTACGGCATGGGCATCACCGGTAACAGGGTATATTCAACATCGCCGCCGCGTTTTCCCGACGAGCCGGTGAGACACAAGCTATTAGACTTGCTTGGTGACCTTTATGTGCTCAGGAAACGGCTCAGCGGAAGAATAACTGCTGTGAACACATCGCATCAATTGAACGTTAAGTTCGCCAGTGAACTATTACGCTCCCTGGAGGGTGTACATGAGAAAAAATAATCTGGTTTTTCTATTCTTATTCTCCTTGAGCATATTTCGATATGGCGTTGAGGCAGCGGATATTCATATTCCAGATACCCCTGTGGCAAGCATAAAACCGCATATAGACACGGTGCACGGGGATATTAGAGTTGACAATTATTACTGGCTCAGACAAAAGGACGACCCCGCGGTGATCGATTATCTTCGTGCAGAGAACGAATACACTTCGGCGATGATGAAAGACACCGAATCGTTGCAGGATAGTCTGTACCGGGAAATGCTTTCGCGTATCAGAGAAACCGATCTTTCTGTTCCTGTGAGATTGGATGATTACTACTACTATTCGCGAACCGAAGAAGGTATGGAATATCCAGTCTACTGCCGGAAAAAAGTGAGCCTCGATAGCACTGAACAGATCTTACTCGATATGAATGAGCTGGCAGAAGCGTACGCATATCTGGAACTGGGTGTATATGAGATCAGCCCCAGCCACAGATATCTTGCTTACTCAATAGACACGAGCGGAGCCGAACTGTACACCCTGCACATTAAGGATCTGGATAAGAATACTCTGTTGGGTGAGACGGTCGACAACGTGGGTTATCAGGCGGCGTGGGCAAACGATGACCAGACCATCTACTACACCGTCCTTGATGAGGCGAAACGATCCTACGAGTTATGCAGACACACGCTGGGCACGGAATCAAGCCTGGACAGCGTAATATACCATGAGGAAGACGAGGCGTTCTGGGTGGATGTAAGAAAAACAAAGAGCGAGCAGTATGTGCTAATGAATACGAGCAGTCATACGACGACCGAATTCTATTATCTTGATGCAGATGCACCGCAGCTTGGCTTTACCATATTCAGACCACGCGAGCCGGGGGTCGAATACTACATAGATCACCGCGATGAAAAGTTCTATATCATGACGAACGATAGTGCATTGAATTTCAAGTTGATGGAAACCTCTGTTGGGGAACCCTCAATGATAAATTGGCGGGAAGTCATTCCCCCTCGAGATTCGGTGATGATTACCGATTTTGACGTTTTTGAAAAATATCTTGTAGTATATGAGAGGAAAGATGGTTTGGAGAGGATTAGAGTATTGGATGTAGCCGGAAATGTTGATTACTACATTGAGTTCTCTGAGCCTGTTTATACTTTGTGGACTGTCAGGAACCCTGAGTACAGGACCGATTTGCTGCGTTTCGAGTACACGTCGTTGATAACACCGAGAACGGTGTTCGATTACAATATAACGACTCGCTCTCGAGAGATGAAAAAGCAATACGAGGTCCTGGGTGGATACGATTCGGGAAAGTACATTAGTGAAAGGATTTTTGCACGGGCCGGAGATGGAACGATGATCCCGATATCGATGGTATATCGAAATGGGATAGAGAGAACCGGTGACAACCCGTTTTTGTTGACCGCATATGGCGCGTATGGTTATAGTTCTGAAGCGTATTTTTCGTCTAATCGCCTCAGCCTGTTGGACCGAGGGATAATTTATGCGATCGCCCATGTACGGGGCGGTGGTGAGATGGGCAAGTCGTGGCATAGACAAGGACAGTTTCTTAACAAAATAAATACCTTCACTGATTTCATTTCCTGCGCCCGGCACTTGATTGAAAAAAGGTATACTTCAAACAACCGTCTTGTAATATCGGGCGGAAGTGCGGGCGGCTTGCTGATGGGTGCGGTCGTCAATATGCATCCGGAACTGTTCAAGGCCGTTGTTGCTGATGTACCGTTCGTTGATGTCATCAACACGTTGTTGGATTCTACGATCCCTCTGACCGTCGTTGAATATACGGAGTTGGGGAGTCCCTTTGAAAAGGAATTCTATGAGTACATGAAATCCTACTCGCCGTACGACAATGTTGCGGCCATGGATTACCCGGATATGTTGATCGTTGCCGGTTTCAATGACCCGCGGGTTCAATACTGGGAACCGGCAAAGTGGGTGGCAAAATTGCGTGCTCTAAAAACAGACGATAATCTCTTGCTGCTGAAGATCAATATGGATGCCGGGCACATTGGTGCATCAGGCAGATACGGCTATTTGAGGTATGTGGCGTTCGAGTTCGCGTTTGTAATGAAGGTACTCGGGATCAACGAATAGATTAAACCCCCTTTTCGTACTATCCTGAAGACACATCCGCTGTGCGGATTGAAGACATGCTTACGCTGCAGTCATCTCGCTTCGCTCCTGAAGACACGCTGCGCTGAAGAAACGAACGAACAGATAGGTTACGTTCGACGGTAACGAAACCCGATCATAAGAACGCAAACACGAAATCCGAAACCCTAAATTCGAATACCAAAATACAAATGACCAAAACAGCCATATTTCACTCCAACGTCCTTTTTGTCAAATTCGCAATACGCAATTCGAAATGTTTTTAGCGGTATTAACGAACCAAACGAATTACGATAATAACGTCTTGTAGTAATTTCGCAATACGCAATTTCTTTTCAGCGATATTAACGAGATTAACGAAAGTAACGAACCTAACGACAGTGGCTAACCAGTCAGTGGCGTCTCGAAGTAGATCGAGTTAGAACAATTTCAGAACATAGGACAAAGTTATGAATAGGTATTGGTTGACATCCGTCACGGCACCTTCATCATGTGCCGTTTCGAACACGTATTGAGCAGATATTATGATGGTGGGCGTTATTCTGTATTGAAGACCAGCATATACCCTGTTCAACCTGAAGCCGCTGGGCCAAAAACCAATCGGGTTTGGCGGTGCCTGTCCGTCTTCGATCGTTCCAAAAAAGGGTTCGTCCGCGAGGATCACAGTTGTCCGTTCGTCTATTTCATGGGCGATCTGGAGTAGCTGTCGGATGACGAGCGAATATCCACTGCGCATTTCCGGTGTTTGGTAAACACTGGCGTAGACTGTGTTATGGAATATTGTTCGGCTCGTGAGTGTCGTTCTGCCAAGCCGATAACTCAGGATCGGGAGGATTTCGATATTATGGGAATAGAAATATGTGCCTTCAGAAGGAAATCCCATGTAGTAGTACCAGACGGGTAACTTGAAAGTGAATGCGCCGGATGTCTTTGTGAAGACAGGACCGATGAAAAATTCATAGAAGTACACACCTTTGGCCGGCAGCATGTTCGGGTCGTCGCTTCGGGCAAATTCGTAGCGAAAGCCCGGCATTGTGACAATTGCCCATTTCGGGCTGATCAATGATGTTACGTTGAAATACGACCAGAACCTGCCGGTCGCTGATGCGCTGCCTAAATTGGGTAGAAGCAGCAATATCACGCACAGAATCAGGGCAGCACATGCAAAATTGACCGGGTTTTCCCGTTTACCGGGTGGATATCGTGGCACGCGGGACTTATAGCTTATAACCGATTTTTCTAAGGAAATCATAACGTTCCTTGCGTGCTTTTTCATCTTCAATGCCCTTTGGAGTGTAGCCGTCGATTACGCCGATGACACCTCTGCCTTGGTTACCCTCGACGATGATAATCTCGATCGGGTTTGCGGTTGCACAGAAGATATTGACCACCTCGGGGCATGCTTTGATCGAGCCGAGGACATTGATGGGAAATGCGTTTTTTATGAATACGATGAAAAAATGACCTGCGCCCACCTCGAGGGCATACTTTTGTGCCATCTGGACGAGATCGGGATCATTGCCTTCAAAGCGCACAAGGCAAGCGCTCGAAGCTTCGCAGAATGCGATTCCGAACGCAATCTGTGCCGAAGAGTTGATCAGCGCTTCGTAGAGATCTTCGGCGGTCTTTATGAAATGTGCATGTCCGCAGATCAAATTAATGCCTTCGGGGATCTCAATCCCTATTTTTTTTATCTCCATAAAACCTCCTTGGATATGACTGACAGTCGGATCCAGGTCAGTAACCCAATTCTTTCAGGAATTTCTTGTTCTTCCTCCATTTCTCTTTGACTTTAACCCACAGCTCGAGATATACGGTCCGCCCCAGGAAGCTTTCAATCTCACGCCGCGCTTTTTCTCCTACTTTCTTCAGAGCGTTACCTTTTTTGCCGATCAAAATCGCTTTCTGTGAGTTACGTTCAACGTAGATGACTGCCCGGATATAATCTTTACCTTTCTCGCGTTCCTTAAAATCATCGATGAGCACGCAACTCGCATACGGTATCTCTTTTTTGAAGGTCTCGAAGATCTTCTCACGGATGAGGTCGGCGACGAAGAATCGTTCCGGTGCGTCAGAAATATCTTCTTCTGGGTAGAAAAACTCGGCTTCCGGTAGGGCTGCAAATATTAATTCTTTCAGGTGTTCAATACCGTCGCCATTCAGTGCCGATACGGGTATTATGTCTTTGATCTTCCTTGATTTGAAGCTTTCTATTAGCGGCAACAACGTATTCTTTGATACAAGATCGATTTTGTTGATCGCAACGATCAACGGGATATTTTCAGCGAGACCGGTGAATTGCCAGTATGAGCGTTCATTCTTGAACCATGGGTCGATCATCAATATCAAAACATCGGCGTCGGCTATCGCACTCTTTATCTGTCCGACCATATTTTGCTGCAATTCATATTCGGGTTTTATTATGCCGGGCGTGTCAATAAAACATGCCTGGTTTTCGTTCTCGGTTAGGATTCCAAGGATACGGTTTCTGGTCGTCTGCGGCTTGGATGTTACGGCCGAGATCTTTGTCCCTAACAATCGGTTGAGCAATGTTGACTTGCCTACATTAGGTTTGCCTATTATGGTTACATAGCCGGCTTTCATCGATTTCCCTGTTGGAATGTTTCATAATAAAAATACGCCAGGAGGGTTAGATTGGCCCATCCTGGCGTAGGACTAAATATTCCCAGTATGCTACCTGGTTCTCTTGGTTTTCTTTCTCGTCCGTCTCGGCTTCTTTGCAGCCGGTTTCTTCGGTTCTTCTTTCTTTTCCTCTGGTTTCTTCTCTTCTTCGAATGGTTCTTCTTTGATTTCAAGAAGATTCTTGTCATCCTTCTTCTTGACGAGCACTGTGAATATCACCGTGTTGCCCGCCCAGAAGATAGCCATGGCGAGAGATTTAACAAAGAGAACAATGAAGTAATAGACTACGCCAAGTATAAAAGAGGTGATGGCTCCAGCCCAACTCTCGTATGCTGGTAAATATTCGGGTGGGTATAAGAGATTCGTCATACCGATGGATTCAAGGTAACCGGCGAAGAAACTATGCCACGACTCTGGTAGTACTGGAGGAATAGTGATTTTGACGTAGTGGGCGGCATTGGTCAGCAAGTTGTCAAGTTTATCGGCAGGCACGATTAAACCAATGACATCCTGGCCGAGGAAGATCGCCTTGGCCGAGAACAATCCGAGTAATCCTACGCCGATCATTACCACGAGTATTAGTAGAAATTCGTAGACAACGAATCTCCATGGCTGGTCGTTGACAACTGAGAAAGATTCGAAAAGCGTGTCGAAAGTGTCGTTTCCTGTTTCGCCGACTATAGACGGTCCTATTATCAGAGATACGACTGTCACGATCATCAAATAGATGATGAAAAGACAGACTGCGAATGCGAGTATTGACATGACAGCGAAGAACAACTGTCCGAAGTATGGAACCCAAGTTATGAGGGCGAGGATGATACCCATGAGGATCAGGGCAACCATGAATAGCACTAAAACTATTGGTGCAAGAATTGCAGACTTGCCGCTCTTCAAAGCGAATTTGATCGCTTCTTTTATTTCGAAGAACTCGTCGCCCTTGAGTTGTTCATAGGTGACTTTCGATATTGCGACACCGGCCAGCAGAGCAATGATGAGATACCAGAGAAATGCGATTATCCAGAAGACCCATGAAAACCATGGGAGCCCGGTTGGATACATGGGCATGAGTCGGTACACTTCCCATATTTCACCGATTTCAATACCGCCGACAACAAAGGCGAGATAGGAGAATATGCCATATCCGACATGAGCAATCAGAAGACCCAAGAAAGCGATCCATATCTTCTTCGCACTGAAACCAAGTCTCCCGGCTCTGAAAACATCTTTGTAATTAAAATGTAAATTAGTCACCTCACCTCCTTGATTCGTTCGTATTATAATCACCACTAAAACCTTGTCAATACCTTTGGCTTTGGACCGCGCTGGTGATTACTTTATTGTAAAACATGTAATTGCGCGGGACTCTGAGGAAGCAGGAATAATATTATGGTTGACATTTTTTGTGATTTTAGTATAATTTCGAAAGAGGTAATTATGAATATTGGTTGGCAGGAAATTCTACTAATATTACTCATTGCCCTGTTGCTGTTCGGTGCGAAAAAAATCCCTGATCTCGCGCGTGGGTTGGGCAAGGGTATTAGAGAATTCAAAAAAGGCCTGAGCGAAATCGACAAACCATTAGAACCAGGAAAGGACGAGGAAACAAAAAGCGCGAAGGAGGATTAGTCTTCCTTCGGTGTTCCCCATAGATAAAGGCATGGTGGAGAGGTGTCCGAGCGGCCTAAGGAGCACGACTGGAAATCGTGTATCCGCCGAGAGGTGGATCGCGGGTTCAAATCCCGCCCTCTCCGGACTAAGATGGTAAGAAACAAGAACACAAAGTGAGAAAGGAGAAACATGTACTATAATGGCACGAGGATCTTTCTGGTTTCTTTCTTTGTTTCGCTACTCACTTCAGTTGTCGTCTGCGCAGTCTTCTTTTTTGTGCTTCCTTTTGCGGGAAGAGGTGCAGATAAGGTAGTCCCCGATGTGATTGGTTCAAATCAGGAACAAGCGCGGGTCATAGCGGAATCACGTGATTTGTTGCTTGTTGTCGGTGGACAAGAGGAAAACGAAGAAGTACCTCCTAATCTGATCTGCCGGCAGACACCACTGCCTGGGTCGGTAGTCAAAAACAGGTCGACCATTACCGTGTTTTTGTCGAAAGGATCGAGCCAAATAGTCCTACCGGACTTACGCGGTGAGGGTTTGAGCGAAGCTACGGTACGGCTGACAGAACTGGGATTGAATATCGGGGAAGTGAAGAGTGAGGAGAATGCTGAGATTCAGAAAGATAGAATAATCTCAACAATACCGGCTGCAGGTACTAAGGTCAGAAGAGGTGAAAAGATCGCCGTTATACTCAGTCGAGGTGTGCAGACCGCGGAAGTGCCGAGGTGTATTGGGAAATCCTTTTCGTCTGCCAAGAGAATAATCGAAAGCAGCGGTTTTGTAGTAGGTAATGTCAGATACGAGGTCAGTACAGAATTCAATGTGGGCATAGTGATGAGCCAGAACCCGGCAGCGGGAAGGCAGGCAAGCAAGGGGTCGGCTGTCGACCTGGTTGTAGCTACGGTTCTCGAATGAGAAGAGCAGTAATCTACTCTGCTATCATCCTTGCTTTTTTCATAGTCGGTATACTCCTTGCGAATTTTCTGATTATGCCGCTTTTGGTCGGGAGAGGCGAAGAAGTTGTTGTTCCCAACGTCTGTAATCTTCCCTTGGACGGTGCTATCGATGAGCTAAAGAGCGCTGGACTGGAAGGTGTGGTTGTCGAGCGGAGATTTGACCGCATTATTGAAGAAGGAAATACTATCATTCAGGAACCGCTTCCCGATGCACGTGTGAAGAAAGGGCGGATAATAAATCTTACGGTCAGCCTGGGGGCTGAGACCATAAGTGTGCCCTACCTATCGGGAGTCAATTATGAACAGGGCGTTTCGATCATCAGGAAGATCGGTCTAGTTGTCGCGAAAGTGGATTCCGTTTTTTCAGATTCGATGGAGATCGGCAAGATCATCGAGACGATTCCGGAAGCTGATGCAGAAGTGAAGAAGGGTGATGGTATCAGAGTAGTTCTCAGCAAGGGATTGATAAAGAGAATGCCAAACATCGTTGGTCAACAATTGAGCCGCGCGCAGGTGATCCTGGAAAGAATTGGACTTGTCATCGGTAAGATAGAAGAAGTCCAGGGGAGTGGCGGCAAAGGTACGATTATCGTTCAGAGCCCCGAGCCTGAGCGTATTGTAGAAAGCGGGGACACGGTAACACTCATAGTGATCAAGTGAAAGTTGCGCCTTCAATAATCGCCGCAAAGTTCACTGATTTCCAGAACGAAATAAGAAGCGTACAAGAGGCTGGTGCTGATCTGTTGCATCTGGATGTTATGGATGGTGTGTTTGTACCCAACATTACTTTCGGTCCGATGGTAGTTGAGGCAATAAATGAACTAACTCAGCTTGAGCTGGATGCACATCTGATGATAACGAAGCCGGAAAATTATCTGAAACAGTTCATCGATGCCGGTCTGGACTGGATATCCTTTCACTGTGAAGCCACAGATAAAACCAAGCACTGCATTGAATACATTGGGGGGCGGAAGGTGAAAGCGGGACTTGCTATAAACCCGGGGACGAAATTCGAGGCAGTCAGGGGTTATGTGGAGATGCTCGACTATCTGCTGATCATGACCGTAAACCCTGGTTTCTATGGTCAGAAATTCATGCCAGATGTGTTGCCTAAGATCAAAGAGGCAAAAAAATGGATCACTAAACACAAATTCCATTGTCTTGTCGAAGTGGACGGCGGTATTAATGATGTGAACGCGACGCAGGTCTGCAGTGCAGGTGCAGATATAGTTGTTGCCGGTGCAGGGATTTTTAAAGCCCCCGATTATGCAAAGGCCATTGAGGTATTAAGATGTTCGAAGGGTTAATAGATCGCTTCCAGATCGTTAAGCGTAAGATCCTCGGTTACGGCAGGATCACCAGCCAGGAACTCGATGGCGTTTTCAAGGAGATCAGAATTGCGCTGCTTGAAGCGGATGTGAATTACCGGGTGGTAAAAGATTTCATCGCCGGGCTTGGAGAGAAGACAAAAGGGCTCGAGTTGTCCAAGAGCTTGAAGCCGGGCGACCTTGTCATTAAGGCAGTATACGAAGAATTGGTGGAGTTCCTGGGTAAGACAACAAGACACATTGAGTTTGAAAAGGATGGGTTTACCGTTATAAGCCTGATCGGTTTGCAGGGTGTGGGCAAAACCACCACCGCTGCGAAGCTGGCGGCAAAGTACCGTAACCGGAATCCATTGCTCGTCCCCGCCGATACGAAAAGGCCGGCCGCGGTTCAGCAACTGAAGCTTCTTGCCCAGCGAGCTAATGCACCGATGATCCCTCTTGAGAAAGATAGTGCTGTCGCAACCGTCAAAAGGGCAAAGGAACTTGCAGGGGAGAAGGGATACGGTGTTATCATAATTGATACGGCCGGAAGATTACATATTGACGAACCGCTCATTGAAGAGATACGGGACATCCATCGAGCGCTCAAACCGCATCTTCGGTTATTGGTTGCCGATGGTATGAGCGGGCAGGATGCGGTCAATCAGGCTAGCATGTTCAATGAAAAACTCGGGTTGGATGGCGCAATATTAACGAAAATGGATGGCGACGCCCGTGGCGGCGCGGCGCTATCTATTATGCGCGTGGCAGATGTTCCAATTTTCTTTGTCGGCACCAGCGAGAAACTGGACGGACTCGAGGATTTCCATCCCGATCGCATGGCGCAGCGCATTTTGGGCATGGGTGATGTGATGAGTCTGGTCGAGAAAGTGAAGACAGTAGAGGCAGAAATAGATCAGGAGAAGATAAAGAAGAAGGTGATGACAGGGGAACTGAATCTGGAAGACTTTCTCGAGCAACTCGGTGCGGTCAAAAAACTTGGGCCTCTTTCAAAGATCGCTGCGATGATGCCTGGCGTAAAGGAGAGCGATATTGATGAGGCGCAGTTCAAGCGAATGGAGGCAATGATCAATTCCATGACCCGCCGGGAGCGGCTTCATCCAGAAGTCATCGATGGTTCACGCAAGCGAAGGATCGCCGCGGGCAGCGGTACGACCGTTGCGGATGTGAACAAAATGCTGAAGGAATTCTTCCTTGCCCGTGATATGCTCAAGAAGTTCGGCAAGGGCATGCCCATGAAGATGCCTTTTAAGATATAAAGAAAAAGGGGAGCGTGTGCTCCCCTTTTTTTGTTTGGACTCATAGATCTATTGACCGATCATGTATGGCAGTAGCCATCCGTTGAAATCATAAGGTCCTTCTTCAGTGAAGATCGTTGAATGGGATATTAGGTCGAAGATAGCAAAGCGCGGGATCGCGACGAGTTGGGCATTCCATGTCCCCTGATACACGCCGCCACCCATGTTGGTGAAAGGCAGGCGCACATAGAATGGCCAGGCCAATATGAAAGTATGGAGAAATGCGTGTCCGTCTTCAACATTAGTGTAGAGGGTCAGAGTAACCTGTTCACCGGACTGAAATGTTATGAGTTCATCAAGAGCGAAGTAAGTGTTCAGGGGATCAGTAATCAGAACGTCAACTGCCTCGGTCATAGTGGTGACGCGCAGGCTGTCGATCGCTACCGTACTGACGGTATTCGACTGCCCAAAAGCCAGGGAGATCTTGTCGAGTTCCCAGCCCCGGTTTTCGTCGGATTCTTCACCGGTGCGCATAAAGACCGCACGCACTTGCGCCGTCTCTGATAGATTCTTGTCCCAGAGTACCCAAGGCATGGTATCGATTTTCGCGAGAGAGTAGAAGTGCCCGAAGTTCCCACGGCTGTACGATACCCATGCCGAATCTCCGGTGATCTGGATCTCGATGATCGGATCATCGTGGGTTTGCGCGCCGCGCCACCAGATGACCAGGGTGTCCCGATCACCACCAGAGGTTGAATCCACTTCGCTGTTCGGATTGAACCATATCGTATCTTCCTCAATCAGATTCATTATCGCATCTTCATCCGTTTCTTTTGAGCACTGGCTGATGACAACTGCCATGACCAGAACCATCGCAACAAACAATTTTCGCTTCATTGTGCCTCCTTTCGAAACTTAAGTCTATTGTATACATCTATTCTGTTTTGTCAAGCACAAACTTGAGACGCTATATGCGTTATTCCCGTTACTTTCGTTAATTTCGTTAGTATCGTTAATCCCGTTAATATTGCGTACTTGCGGAGATTACCGCGTCCTGCTACGCAGGACTCGCAATGAAAGCTGGACGTGGAGATTGCTGCATCCGCCTGCGGCTTCCTCGCAATGACGGATTGCGTGGAGCGGCAGGGCTGGATTCCCCGCTCCATTTCTTCAGCGTAGCGTGTCTTCAATCCCTACTGCGGATGTGTCTTCAGTATTGTACGTGGGACGACTATCCCGAACGCTTCAGCTTGCCTTTTTTCTTTGCGTAGTACTCTGCACGGCTAAAGACCAACATGCCAACCGGAATGAGTAACAATCCAGTTACCAGAAGAAGCAGGATAACCGGCAACAGTTCGCCGAATCCGGCGCCGTCCAATAGTGCGGCCCGCATTGATCGAAGTGTGTAGGTGGCTGGTGAAAGATAGCTCAATGGACGAATCCAGACCGGCAACACGTCAATCTCGTAATAAACACCGGAGATGAGAAGCAGCCCGGCTTCCATGATATGAGTCGCATAAGCGCCTTTTTCAGTAGAGAGCAGGGGTAGCACTGCAGCAATAAGCCCCAGACCAACAAACGACAATCCGGAGACAATCAGGACAACAAGCAAGCCCGGCAGGTTTGCACCCTTGATCGAAATACCGAAGAACAATACGATGATTATCAGTATGAGGCTGCTGCGAATTACGCCGTATACAACCGCCCAGAGACAGTTGCCGATCAAATGTGTAAAGCGGCTGATCGGTGCCATAAAAGTATACTCTATCGTACCTTCCCAGCGCTCCCAGGCGATCGACTCGGATATTTCGTGGAACAGAATGGAAAGAAATCCCCAGACCATTGCGCCTACCACAAGATACATGACCATTTCTTTTCCGATGCGTGCGCCAATCAGTCCGATCGCAAGAGCATTCACGACGTTATAGGACAGGAATACGGCTTCCCAACCGATGTAACGCCGCACCAGCGCAAAATTGCGCTCCACAAAAGCGATCGATCCATATGTATGAGTTCTAATATTCATCCTCTATCTCCTTCCATTCACGCCCGGTAAGGTCAAGAAAGACATCCTCGAGAGCCGGTTTCCCGTAATTGTTCCTTAATTGCAGTGGGCTGCCCAGGGTGACAAAACGGCCATCAATGATAATCGCAACACGGTCGCACAGCACCTCGGCCTCTCGCATATCGTGGGTAGTAAGAATGATCGTCAAATCATTTCCGCTGCCAGTCATTGACTCACGAACATAGTTCTGTACATCCAGTTTGGAGCGCGGGTCGAGGCCGGTTGTCGGTTCGTCCAGAAGCAATAACATTGGCGCCGTGAAGAATGCCCGTGCGATCGCTACCTTCTGCTGCATACCGCGCGACAGATCTTCAAGTGGCTCGTGTAGCCGTTTCTCGGCAAACCCGAGCCTGCCCAGGATGTCAAGTGACCGCTCTTTTGCATCCTTTTTTCCTAATCCATACAGGCGTGCAGCGTAACGTAGATTCTCCCAGGCTGAAATGCCCTTGAAGAAAGCCGCATCGACACTTACTCTGTTGATGAGTCGACGGACTGCACCGTATTCGCGCACGACGTCATGGCCGAATATGTGAGCACTTCCAGCGTCCGGGATCAGCAGTGTAGAAAGAATGCGGATGAGCGTGCTCTTACCCGAACCATTTGGTCCGACAATACCGAACACTTCTCTTCTCTTGACCGCGAAACTTATGCGGTTGACTGCCGAGATCTTACGCCCGTTCTTGCCAAAGGTTTTAACCAAACCCTCACACTTTACAGCTTCCATATACCTCCTTCCTCACTTCGTGAAAAAAAAACGCCGTGGGGGAAGCCCACGGCGTTCGAAAAAAATATATCGACAACTCAGGTGGACTTCACCCCCTGATAAAAAGCAGTAGCGAGAGATTGGGTACAGATACCCGTCTCGCTTCCGCAATTTGCCGTCCAATTTCTCATAGTCTTCATTATAACGAAAAAATGTTGATTGTCAAGATATGACATGCTTGAAGACGCCGACAGAAAAGCGGTATAGGACCTGCAGTCGGTTTGAGCGCTCCGCGCGGTGGGGCGCTGAAGACACTCATCTGAGAATCGGTGAATCGGAGAAACGGAGAAGGGCAGAAGTTGAGAAGATAAGATACTAAGAACGTGAGAAAAGGAACGGCAATAGCGGGAATAACGGGGATAACGAGAATAACGAACCGAACGAAAACAACGGTATTAGCGGGACTAACGGTATTAACGAAATTAGCGATAATAACGACACTGACGATAATAACGTCTTGTATTAATTTCGCATTTCGCAATTCGAATTTCGAAATTTCTTTTCAGCACCACTAACGATATTAGCGAGAATAACGAACCAAACGACATTAACGGGATTAACGAAGTTAGCGATAATAACGAGCTAAACGAAACGAACGGTTTCGTGGTTGACAACGGATACCGCTCCATGTATCATTGCATGATCATTCAACGGAGGTGAAAGATGGGACCGTTCAACACACCCTGGCTGACTTTCATTGCATGGATTGTAGCATTTGGATGCGTATTGTTCAGTATTATCTGGGCGATCTGGATCTTCAAACCTGGAGACGAAGATGAGTGAGCCCCTGGTATACACATTGATACTCCTTGCATATCTTGCGGTACTCGTGCTGGTTGGTTTTATCACCGGCCGCAGGACGAAAAGCGTGGAGGATTTCTACATTGGTGGGCGTCAGATTGGCCCGTGGGTGACCGCACTCTCTTTTGTCGCTGCGTACTTCAGTTCGGTTGTGATCATCGGCGGCGGTGGTTTCGGATACATGTTCGGCATGTCGACACTCTGGATCGGTGCGATCAATGTTCTGTTGGGTTGTACCGTAGCCTGGATCGTGCTCGGCCCCAGAATAAGAATATTTACTCAGCGTCTGAAAACAATGACTATTCCCGGTTTTATCGGCGAACGTTTCCAGTCGGATTTTGCATGTATCTTCTCGGCCATCATCATCGTTCTTTTCATGATCATTTACAATGTAAGCATACTCAAAGGCATGGGGCATATCTTTGAAGTGCTCATGAACATCCCTTATGTCTACGGTGTTCTGATATCGTGTATCATCATCTTGTTCTATGTGTCTATCGGCGGCTATCTTGCTGTCGTCTGGACGAGTTTCATTCAGGCCTGGGTCATGGGTATCGGGTTGATCGTGCTTACCGTGTTTGCAGTACAAAGGGTAGGTGGGATTGCCGCGGCAAACAGCGCCCTGGCCTCAATTGATCCCGGTCTGTTACAAACCCCTGGTGTCTGGGGCTGGCCCGGGCTGCTTTCATTTGCTTTGATCGTGAGTTTCGGAGTATGGGGCATGCCGCAGCTCGTTGTACGGTTCTATTCGATAAAAAATTTGAAAGTATTAAAGATCGGTACGGTTGTAGCTACTGTCGGTACATGCATGGCGCTACTTCCGTATTTCAATGGAGCTATTGCCCGTACTTTATTCCCATCGCTCTCGAACCCGGACCTTGCGATTCCCACCCTGGTCAAGACGATTCTTTCTCCCTTCGGTGCAGCGATCGTTCTTGCGGGTGTCGTTGCTGCCGGGATGTCGACTTTTTCGTCGGTATTGATCATTCTTTCGAGCTCGATGGTTCAAGACCTTATCAAGAAAGGCATAAGAAAGGACGTCGCCAAGGAGACGAGTCTTTTCTGGGGTAAAATAGGCAGCGTCGTTATTGGATTCGTTTCATTGGTCATTGCGTTGAGGCCACCGGCACTCGTTTTAACGCTGACCGCTTTTGCCTGGGCAGTGATCGCCTCGACAACCCTCTGGCCGATCCTTTTCGGGATATATTGGAGAGGAGCGACTAAATGTGGCTGTGTTGCCTCTATGGTCGGCGGTTGTGTGACCGCTCTTTTCTGGATGATCGCCGGCAACCCTTTTGGCGTTCATGGTTTTATTCCTGGAATCATCGTTGGATTTCTGCTGATGGTTCTGGTCAGCCATGCCACGCCCAAACTCTCTGCAGAACACATCAGCCGGATCTGGGGATGACGACCACCGAGAAGATAGGAAATTCAGAAGATACGAGGTTGAGACTTTTGGCAACTTCTTTGTTCTCGACTACGCTCGAACAATAACGCGCCTATATTCTTCGAGCGAGCGCAGCGAGTCGAGAAGCATCTTACGGCACGAAACCCAACCCGTATTTCAACAACGTACCGCTTTTCGAAACCGAAAAACGTAATACGAATGCGATGTCACGCAAGAGTGCGAGTTGCCCGAATACGAAGAACGAAATATGATTACGAATGCGTTCGAAATGGCCCGGTCATCGCTCAGAAATATATAAGATATTTTGCCTTGATCGCGCCGATCTGGTATGACGGCTGCAAATTGCCAAATTCATCCTGCACGCGGTGGTCGTTCAGGGCTATGTATATCCATGATTTGGGCATAAAATTCCAGGAGAAAAGAACACCGATACGGTTCCAGAGATATTCCAGTTCACCCAAATCCGAACCCGGTGTCTGGGTGACGATCTCGTCAAAGATACGCAGGTTCATGTCCGCATTGAACGCAATGTCAATGTTTGGCCTGAAAATAGGCCAGATCGCTTCTACCTGATTGTCAGGATCCCATTCGATCCACAAATACGATGTAAGGCCCAGTCGAACCTGCGGGATTAGTGAGTAGTTATACGTTAATCTGTTTTCACCTTGATAGCCGAGATAGCCACGTGAGTAGTTCCACCCGTATGAATAGTTGAAATCAAAGTCTATGTTCTGGTTAAATAGTCGTCCCCAGAACGACGAGTTAAATTCGCGTGAGAAATAACTTATCACCGTATCCATAGGCGCTTCATAATGCCGTCCGGCGTTAACGCCAATATCAAATCCCCAATCTCTGCGGAACTGCAAATTGCACTCGACGATACCGGCCAATGACCAATCTGAAACGCCCGGTTCCTGAGTTGCCACGATGCCCGGGACGATGAAGAAATTGCTGATCGCTCCTCTCTGGTATTGTTTATAAGGGCCGGTCATCAACATTAGCCGTTTCTCACCGACCCATGGTACGAATCCAATATGGCTGACGTCAAAAGAATCCTGGACCACTCGCGCCGAGGTAAAAACAATGAAGTTTTTGACAAAACCAAAATACCCGGCATCAAATGCCCATCCGGATTTGTCGCGCAGCGAATCTTTTCTACTGCTCACCGCACCTTGAACTACTAATTGATTCGCTCCCTTGAGATAAGCGCCATCGAGGCCGAACGCGTAATTGTGATCGTCCTTGTCCGCGGCCATGCCGCTGAACAATGCGCCGATGTGTGAATTCTCGAGAACCGCGTGTTTTGCTCTCATTACTGCAAACCAGCGATTTGGTTCGTCGATATTGTGAAGCACCGTATCCAGATACGAATCTGTGTAGGCACCCAGCATTCCGAGGTTCCAGTCCCGGGATTTGCTGGTGACTTTGAGCCCGCCCAGGATCGGCACGGCATCGTCATTCACGGATTTGCCGATCCTCCGGGAATAGAATATCTCAAGCGGATCGAAGAATCCCATGTCTCCAAAATCCGCCATTCTGAATATTTCCTGTCCTTCCAGAAAGAAAGGTCGTCTTTCATCCAGATAGATCGGGTACCGTGATAGGTTGAGGGAGAATGGATCTGATTCGATTTGCGCGAAGTCGGGAAGGACTGTGGCGTTGATAGTTGCCTGTGGCGTGACGTCCCATTTGAGGTTAAGACTAACGCTCGGTTTTTTGTGGGTCGCTACTGAATCACCTTCATAGTATTGCCGATCGATCCTTAAGTACGCCTCCGGATATAGCTCGAAATAATATCCAACTGCCTGGGGATCTATGCTCTTCAGGGTACCGTATTTTGAAACCTTAACATCTTCTTTCTGGAGATGTTCATTCCAGGCGCTAATCTCACGGTTCTGTGCCATATAACGGGCAAACTCAATGCCCCACTCGTCAAGGCCTTTCTTGTACCGTATGGACTTGAACGGTATTTTGACCTCAACTTCCCATCGGTCATCGTATAGTTTCAGCGCCTTGTACCAGACGCCTTCCCATGAGTCATCAAAGGTACGCCCGTCATCGAGCACCCAACCATCATGGTAAATCTCACTTGCAAAGAGTTGAAAATAGTAGGCGGCGTTCTTGCTGCCGAACGTATCGATGCCGATCCTTATGTCATCTTCATCCGCGGTCAAACAGGCGATAGGTTTTATGCTGTCCGCATAGCATCGAAATGCAATATACAGGTTATCCTTATCCTGCAATACATATACGACCGTTCTTTCAGTCGGTGCGGTTTTCTCATAGGGCATAAATTGCACAAAGTCGTAAGCCGAATCAGCTGCCATCCATGTTTCTTCAATGAATCCGTCGATCTGGGGTGCAATCTCTGTATAGCGCACCTCAACCGATTTTCTTTCCGCGAAGATAAGAAAGAACATTAGCACATAGTGCATGAAACCTCCCTGAAACTAGTGTCACAGCGAAAAATACAGAAAATTATGCTTTCTCCTGCTGGTCATAACCCTGGATGTTGACGCAGGACCAACCATACCCTTCAGGCAAGAGAATCATTTATAATTAATACGCATGAAATGTACAAATGTTTCACCCTTATGTCAAGTTAGATCGAACCGCTCTTATGTATGTTGACATGGTCACGGCAGTCCATATACTCTTTTTTGATAACTCGTTTGTGTTACTCATAAATTTAAGGAGGATATATGGTTTTTTTGCTCTTTGTCATAGCCCAGTGGGGTGTTGATAATGTCGAGGGAAAGTGTTTTCATCCTGAAGTTTACCGTCAAGTTGCGCGTGCCGAGTCGATACATGCTTACGATGTGCTGAAATACGATCTCGACATCACCGTTCCCATGACCGAGCGCAGCATGCAGGGAGTCAATACGATTTCGTGCCGGAGCACGGAGAATGGTCTGAGTACTGCTATTTTACACAGCTACACACTGTCCATTGATTCGATTTTTGTCGACGGGGTTGCTGCTACCTATTCGGCAGCAGGAGAATCGTTGGCTATAAACTTGCCCCAGACCTATAACATGGGCGACTCGTTCGATATTTTGGTGGGTTATCACGGTTCGTGGAGCGTTACCTATTCTCAGACCGGGTTCGTCTATTATCCAAGAAACTACAACTCGAACACCCTCCATGCTTTGGCGTATACTCTTGGTGAACCATGGGATGCCCGGCGCTGGATGCCGTGCTATGATGAACCTTACGACAAGGCGGACTACGGTTGCATCTTTTCGGTGACAGTACCTGATACATTTGTGGTTTGTGCCAACGGCGAGCTCACCGGTGTTGTGAATAATCCGAATAACACGAAGACGTACACGTGGCAGGAGGACTATCCAGTGAGTACCTACCTCATGCATTTCGGTGTCTCCAATTATGCACAGTGGTCAGACTGGTATTACAGCAACTCGGGCGACACGGTGGAGATAAGACATTTCATGTGGCCCGAAGACTCGGCTTTTTCAATGGTGTCATTTCAATACTTGCCCGATGCAATGTATCTCTTCGATTCGCTCTACGGAGCGTATCCCTTCGACCGGTACGGTCAGGACGTGGTGTATCCGTATGCCTGGGGCGGCATGGAACATCAGGAACTGTCCACTATCCATCGGACATGGTTATTGAATCAATCAGAAAGGGGCATGGCCCACGAACTGTCTCATATGTGGTGGGGCGATATGGTAACGTGTATTGATTTCCGCGACATCTGGCTGAACGAGGGTTACGCGACCTACAGTGACGCGAACTACATCTGGTATCGGTTCGGGCATAATGATTTCTTGAGTCTGATGGCGAGCCGCGCTCAGAATTATTTCCAGTCAGACCAGCAGTGGCGCCATCCGCTGTATGACCCCCCGCTGAGCGAATTATTCGATTATGGCTATACCTACTGCAAAGCATCATGGGTAATGCACATGCTCCGTTACCTCGATCAGGATGCGTACTGCCCAGCAATTGCTGTTTACCGGGATTCTTTTGAGTATGGTAACGCAAGTACTGACGATTTGAATGCCGTTTTTTCTTTTGTGTATGGAACTGACTTGACCTGGTTCTTCGATGAATGGATCTACGGCCAGGGACATCCAGAATATCGTGTTTACTGGCAATGCGAGCCGGATGGAAGCGATTATGAAACTACAATATTGATACATCAGGTGCAGAATAACGCACCGATCTTCCACATGCCGGTCGAGATCATGCTTCACGTTTCTGGCTCTGATACCATCGTTACGGTACCGGTCAATACTGCTCCGCAGAGTTACTCGGTCACACTTCCTGATTCCGTGACATCGATAGAGGTCGATCCAGACCTGTGGTTACTCAAGACGTGTCAAGTTTTTGTGGGTGTGAATGAATTGACGGGAACAATGCCACTTAGTGAATTCTCTTTTGCCGCCAACCCGGCGCGCAACCCGGTTCTGAATGTTACTCTTAATCGCAGCACAGAGGTAAAGATATCTGTCTATGACGTTGGCGGCAGGTTGGTGAGCGTGGTCGAGGCCGGAAATCGAACGCCGGGTAGTCATGAAATTGAGATCGGCGGACTTCGTGCCGGGGTCTATTTCTGCCGGTTGAAAACCGACCATGATGACATCGTCAAGAAGTTAATTGTCGTGAAGTAGCGGCACGGTTGGGCGTCTTGAAATAATCGGAATTGCGGTAAGTCTTATCGAGCACTCCATCGTCGCACAGAGTAAAGATTTTTGTCCATCCCGCCTAGGTCAATTCATAGTTTTGTCAATTGCTAAAACAATGAAATGATGCCAGTACGAAATGTATTTCAATTATCTTTACAGGGTAGAAGATAGTGTCTGCTGATTCGTGCCTGAAGCCGGAAACCGGGCTTACCGTCTAACAGGAGACGTTGATCAGGGGCACGTGCATTTCTTCTCTGCTCACTCCGCCGTGGTTTGCCTTAAGGAAATGCTCGGTTTCACCCAGGATAAAATCCTTAATAATGTACTTGTTCTTCATTATCAAGACATAGTCGCCAACGCGGTCGAGGAGTTTTGCATTCGGTTGGTGAAGACCGAAGAAGTTCTTTCTGACCAATCCTTGACTGCTGTGCAAGGTGCAGAAACGTGAAAGCTTCGCGGAGACATATTCACGGAATCTCCTGACGCGTGATGGGTGGACGTAGCAGTAAGCGACCCGTGGTTCACCGCACAGTGGCAGTGTGAGCGTGGCGGCAAGGTCTGGATGTTCGTTGAGGTTTATGAAGTCTTCTGGTTCCGTGTCGATCAATCCATGATCTGATGTTACCAACATCGTGGTTCTTGAGCCTTTGAGTGCACGAATGAGTTTGTCGATGTTCCTTTCCAGTTCTTTGAAGTGGGTGCTTGCCTCAGGGCTCCCGACACCGAAGCTATGGCATATCGTGTCCAATTCCGGCCAGTAAACATACAGAAACTTCTTTCTTCTATTGTCTTTGACTGTTTTGGCGATATTGGCCAGGCAATCTGACAGTGAGTCGTAAGCGATCATTTCCGCTCCTCTCGAGGTTGCACGCGTGTAGGCTGACCCATGCAGATAATGAGGGAAAAAAAAGAAATTATCCGCACGGATCATTGATGATACTGGATCGCATTCCAAAATGCTTTGCATGCTGGTGTCTGTAAATCCCGGAGCGCGGTCGCTCTGGCGTGGAGTGAATGGCAGTATCTTGACCACGGACCCCATTTCTTTGAGGTGCATGAACCAGCCGGTGATCGCATGCTGTTGCGGCGCCAGTCCGGTCGCAAAAGTGGTGATCGCAGTTGCGGTCGTTGAGGGGAACACAGACGTGACTTTCTGCTTCGGATATTTGTTTAGAACACTGTTTTTGCCGTGCTGCATAAGGAATTCGTAGCCCAGCCCATCGATGACGAACAGGATGATGTTCGTCGATCGTTTCAGGGCTTCGACATCCAGATTTTTTAGAGGTCTGTATGTAGGGTCTTCGCCATATGCTTTGAGGATCGAACTCATCAGATTAACAATGCTACCATTTTTGTAGTTAGGCAAATGCATTTCTGTTACTGGTTATCTATTTCGAAAATGTTTGATATCCGTTCCTATTATTTCTTTTCGGATAGCGCTTTCTTATATTTCTCTAACTGCCCAAGAAAAAATGCGTTCTCGGGCTCAATTTTTAGTGCATTTGCTTCCCATTTTACCGCTTCTTCATAATTGCCGGCAGCGTAGTATGCTTCAGCCAAAGTATCCATTATGTTGGCATCATCAGGTGCTAAGGCGTGTGCTTTTTTCGCAGCCTGAAGTGTTTCTTCTGGATATTTCTTGAGCAGTGCAAACTCCCATGCAAGACTGTTGTACACTTCGGGTGATTCAAGCTCACTCTGCAATGCCTTGGTTAGGAGCGCGTGGGTTTTTTTTAGAAACAGGTCTTCTTTGTCCTTTTGTTCATCGGCGAGTCTGAGGTATGCAGGTGCCATGAAGGCATACTGCCACAACTCGTATTGACGGCGCAATTCCTGAACCGGTTCCTGATGGTCGACGACCTTCAGATCGACCAGGCGGTCATCAGCACCCAGGTAGCCGCCACGGTTCGTCACGACGACGAGCGATGCGGATTGCTTACCCCGGCTGTCGCCGCCCGCCTTTTCTCCAGCTTCAAGAGCTGAGAGCAGACGTTCGGCGAGTGGGCCTTCGGTTCGTGTATAGACGGCAAACATGCTGTCAACGACCTCGGGGCCGGTCAGTATGTTACCTTGCACGGCAACGTTGGGTCCGTTTCTGTGTCCGGCCCATACCGTCGTGTTGGCACCGGTATGTGAAACGGATTGACCATTCTTGTCCACGATGCCTATCTGACGGTCCTCGGGCAGAGTATCCTTCTCGAGAATAGCACGCATTGCCTCGGCCGCCGATTTCCCTTTGGATAATTCTTCAAGCGCCCATGGTCCGAAATAAGGATTTGAATATGCCTGCGTCGCCACCGCGCCGACATCGGCTTCCACCCACGGCACGATATATCCCACGTCAAGCACTCTCGATGCCACGGCGACACCGAACTCATTGGTCTCTGGATCCATGGCGACGATTGAAAACGTTCCATAACCAGATAAGCAGATTATTAATATTGCCACATTCAGCATATGACCTCCTGTATAATGTTAGCGGTGTGCGGTTCTTTGTCAATGGTTATGCGGAAGGAATTGATAGTGCGGCAAACGGGCCGGAGCTGTCTAATGTTCTAAGTCTACAAGTTACGCACTACTCCCATTTGCCGCACCTGCTGCCATAACGGGTGATGATCTTATCGTCCCTGACCATCTCTACGATTTCGCACTGGTTCGGGCAATCGTGACATTCGAACCCGCGCGATTCGAATTCCTGCTCGAGGCAACGGTCGAATCCCGGGAATTTCGTTTCGCCATTCGATCTTGTGCATGAGAGTATAGCGGCACCAATCGCGCCCATGACGAGAAAATGCCTGGGGACTTCTATGTTCAGACCGAGTGCTTTTTCGAATGCAACCCTGACTCCCTCATTTGCGGCAACACCTCCTTGAAAGAGAATACGTGGTACTATCTCTTTGCCCTTGGCTAGTACATTCAGGTAATTCCGTACTATTGCAGCACACAGTCCGGCTACTATATCATTGCGCTCGATGCCAAGTTGGGTTTTGTGTATCATGTCACTTTCAGCAAATACCGTGCAACGCGAAGCAATGTGCACCCGATTCTTTGCTGCCAAGGCTAGTTTCCCGAATTTTTCAATGGGTAAGCCGAGACGGATCGCCTGGTGATCCAAAAAAGACCCCGTTCCGGCCGCACAAACTGTGTTCATGGCAAAATCCACGGGGATCGATTCCCGGATTATTATCAATTTTGAGTCCTGTCCACCTATTTCGATTATTGTATTTACATCTTCGAAAAAGTGGCACGCGGCAATTGCGTGGGCAATGATCTCATTCTTCACTACATCCGCGTCTAGCATTACGCCTGCGAGACGGCGCGCCGAACCTGTAGTGCCGACACCGGCGATATGAAAACAACTGGAAGTCTCTGTTTTGATTTGATCGAGCACTTTTTTTATTGATTCGATCGGACGCCCCAGGGTCCTCAGATAGCATTCAGCAACTACGTCGTATTCTTCATCAATGATCACTCCTTTTGCCGAGATGGAACCAACATCAACACCCAGGTAATATTTCATCTTATGCTCCTTTGCGGATTCCTGCAGCTCTGTTGCGGCGATGTAGTAGCATATCAACGAATGCCTCTATTCTGGTCCTTACTCCCGTGGTGCTGGTGTGTTCATCGAGTGAAATGTTGAGAAGCGGTAGTGAATATGATTTGGATATTCTTTCGAATACCGGCAAGGCCGCAGTTTCGGGCATACAACTAAAAGGCATAAGGTGAACCACACCATCGAATCCTCTTTTCGCCGCCATTATTGTGTACCCAATGCTGAGTTGGTCTTCGCCTCCGGCGTTATATGCCCAAACTGGCTGAGCAAGAGATTTGGCTTCCTTGCGCGGAAGACCATGGTCGTCATTTATTCTCATCGTGTGATAGAAAAGCCACCGGTGAGCAGTCAGGAATGGTTCGGCTTGAACCCGGAGGTTGCCGAGATTTTCAATGATGTCGAAATTCACAAATGGTTCAATCACACAATAAGATTCACCGACGACCATGACGCGTGGTGGTACATAGGCTTCAATCATTTCGATACTGTCGAAATCTTCTTGGATCTCTTTTCGCATTTTTCTAAGTCTCAAAATACTGCTTTCCACGCGGATTTTTCTTAGATGCGTGCGTTCAAGCGCCGTACACTCGCCCCCGGTTTTTTCAAGCGGCCTTATTTGCCGGGCAAGGGATTCGACCTGATCGACCAGTTTTGATTTGTGCCAGGCAACCGCAAAACCTCGGGTCCATTTTCTGAGTGCCGTTGTCCAGCTGTCATGGTTCAGATGGAGTATCTCTGATATCACGAATTTGACATCTTGATGTCCCACGAAAATGCTTCTGAAAGTGAATCCGAGGCGGCGGAGGATGGAACACTGTATCCTGCCGTAGTATCCGTACCGGCAAGACCAGTTACCACCGCCAATGAATAGTAAGGTGTCAGCGCCCTGCTCGAGCGCACCGAACATATCTCCCAGGGTCACCTTGAAAGGCAGGCACACCAATTCTGGAGCGTAGCGCACACCGATGTCGAGTGATTTCTTGTTAGGCCTGGGTCCCTGGAGAACTTCACACCCCAGGTTTGTGAGCAGGGCAGTTAGGGTAATGTTCAGATTCCCCATGTGCTGAAATCCTACTTTCATAACTTTTTTTCTCTTTTCAGATTGACCATATCCACGAATGATTCAATTCGGGTCATTATTCCGGTTTCTCCTGTGTGCTCGTCGAGGACGATCTTTAGAAAGTGCGTTGAATGCTGGGGAGCTATCTCGAGTTCAATGATTTCGTGAGTGATCGACGCCGCGCCGCAGCCGAAGCTGCACAAGTATATTATGCCCGAGATGCTTATGTCGTCATAGAAATACTTTGCTGCGTTCAGTATGTGGTTTTCGAAATACCAACTCAATGGTTTGACGCTGTTCGTCAGAGGTTCGATGTTGTCGTCTGGCAGATCATGGCAGCTAATGATTTGTGCTCCGGTTTCGCGGATCTTCTTCTTCAGGTGGAGATTCAAGAAATCGTCCTCGAGCAAATAAGCATGGCCCATCAGGCCGATGACCAGATCGTCCTTCGCGGTCGTGGTCAAGCGCGCGGCCGCTATCCTTTCTTCCTGCTGTTTGAGAGACACTGCAATACCATGTTCGTACGCGATCTGTGCACGTCGTTCAGAGAAGCCCAGTTTTCTTGCCAAATTCACATAAGATGCCTCTTCACTCTCCTGTCTTAGATCGATATCCATTGTCACGACAGGTGCCTCGGGCACCAATGCTTTTGTCATGTCGGGCAGGCCGATCATTTTGGGGCAGCCGAGCCTGATCCCGGGTTGCCTGCTAAGGCACACCAATCGCGGCACGAATATGCAATCGGCTTTGTCTGTCAGCGAAATGAGGTGCCCCAAATAGCATTTCAATGGTAGGCAAGTTTCGCCTGGAGCAATATTTATCCCGCTATCCAGCTTGTTCCGGTCGGTTTGTCCGCTCGTGACTACTTGACACTGGAGGTCATCAAAGAAAGTAGTCCATAGCGGTTGGTAGTAGTAATAACCGAGTGCTTGCGGTATGCCGATAGTCATTCCTGATTTCATCTATCTTTCTTAGTTGCAATATCGGTGCCCAGGCAAGTCGAGACGGCATGTTCTATTTTTATTTGATATTCCGAGTATTTTATCTACAACATGACAAGACGATGTGCAAATTTGTGCGCACTATGAGTACCAAACCGTGCATCGCATTTCACATTTATCCTTCCTTGTTGCTACGTAATGATCTACAATATACCGCTTCGGCGATCTACGTCATATTGTACTGTTTTATTTTATTTATTATTGTCCTCCTTGATATTCCCAATTTCTTTGCAGCTTTACTCCTGTTGCCATTACATTCTCTTAGGGCGTTGGCGATCGCCTGCTTTTCGACCTCCTGTGTCGTTGAGCGCAGAGAATCTCGCAGGCTCTTGCTTTCTTCTGTGATGGGTTTAGACAAACCCGGAATTTCTATTTCAATTGCGCGATCTTTGGAGAGGACGACCGCGCGTTCGATCGTATTCTCCAGTTCCCTTACATTTCCGGGCCAGTCGTAAGCCAGTAGTTGAGTCATAGACTCCGGCGCGATCGTCTGGACCGGTCGATTGTCCCTTTTAGTGTAGTGCTCGATGAAGTAATGCGCGATATCCGGTATGTCTTCTTTGTGTTCACGGAGTGGGGGGATTCTGATGTTCAGGACATTTATGCGATAATACAGGTCCTGCCGGAATTGCTCTTCATGACAGGCTCTTTCAATATCCTTGTTCGTTGAGGCAATGATACGCACAGCGATCTCGTTAGACTCCGTACCACCCAGCCGGGTAACCATTTTGTCCTGCAAGACCCTGAGCAGTTTGGTCTGCATGAGCAGGCTCATGTCTCCAATTTCGTCGAGCAGGATAGTTCCACCGTGAGCTAGTTCAAACCTGCCTGGTTTTGAATTGATGGCTCCGGTGAAAGCGCCTTTCTCGTAGCCGAACAGCTCTGATTCGAGCAGTGTGTCAGGTAGTGCTGCACAGTTAACGCAGATGAAAGGTCCTTCACCCCGTGAACTTCGGCGGTGGATTTCACGCGCGACCAATTCCTTGCCCGTGCCAGTCTCACCGCTGATCAGAACAGTTCCCATGCTGTCCGCTATTTTGTCCACTAATTCGTAGATGCGCGTCATTTTTTCGCTGGTGCCGATCAAGAGGTTTCCAGACGCGCCACGATACCATTTGCACCGACGGAAATCATTGGAGGAAATCGCCTTCTTGACTACAAACAGAATTTCATCGTTGTCGAATGGTTTGAGCACATAGTCGTATGCACCTTTTTTCATGGCCGCTACGGCCGTTTCGATCGTTCCGTATGCGGTGAGCATGATCACGGGCATCGATGGGTCGGTATCCTTCAATGCGATCAACAGTTGCATGCCATCGGTCCCCGGCATAACGAGATCGGTTATCGTTAAGGCGACGGCGTGTTTGTTAACTAGTTTCATTGCTTCTGCTGCGCCTGCGGCAGTCAGTACGGCATATCCTGCCGAAGTCAATAACCGTGCAAGAATTGAGCGCATATTTTCTTCATCATCGACTATGAGAATTTGGTCCTTTGTCACTTTTCTTTCCTCCATTTGGGGAGTTTCAGCGTTACGATACAACCTCTGTGTGGAAGCGATTCTATAGACATGGATCCGCAATTGAGTTCAATTAAGCGGTTAGTGATCGGCAGGCCGAGACCTATCCCTCCGGGTTTTGTTGTGTAAAAAGGACGGTAAATATCACCTTTGTCTAGGTGACTAATTCCCGGTCCGTTGTCGGAAATAGCCACCTTTATATGGCTATTTTCTTCAGAAATCTTTATATCGATCTCTCCATCTGGGGGGGCAGCTTCTATTGCGTTGAGCAGAAGGTTGTCCAATACCTGCCTTAAGTGATCCTCATCGAACCTTATCCTGTAATATTTTGACGGACAATTGATTGATAATTTCAGTTGTTTCGATTCACAAGAACGTATCATCTCCTTTGATCTCTTATTCACTTCTTCTGCGATGTTGATGCAGCGCGGAACCGGCTTTGCTGCTTTGGAGAAGTCGAGCATCCGTGTGATTACACGGTTGAGCCGGTCACATTCTTCAATAATAATGCGTGATCCTTTGAAGTCATTGTTGCCAGATTCTATGATTTGTGCCGAGGAGCGAATGATTGTCAGAGGGTTCTTTACCTCGTGGGCGACGTATGCTGCCATTTCACCCAAGGTAGCGAGTTGTTCCAGTTGCCGCATTCTCTCGAGCATTTTGAGATGCTGAAACCGCAACACGCAATTGTATGAAAGGAGTTTGATAAAACGAATGTCAGACCCCGTAAATACCTGCCCATTCGTCTTTTCACCGAGGCACATCACGCCCTCGAATCGGTTATCGAGCGCAAAAGGTGCATATACTTCATATCCGAGCGTTTTCATATCGGCAATAACTTGTGCGATCTTCCTCCTGTCAATTTGAGTTTGTTCTCCAAAACGCATGGTGTGCAGAAGTTCGTCGTATACCAGTGGCTCGTCCGTGTGACGCCTGGCAATCCAGGTGGTCAGATCATTAAAGGATCGGGATTTTACCATACGATCAATGTCCGTAGCTGGCGGCCAGTAATACTGATATTGCCCGGTGATTTCGTTCCTTCCTATGCAGATGCACCTGTTGACTCCCATGTTCTCCATGACTATATCGACCGAGGTCCTAAGAAGGTCGTTTATGCCGCGCGCCTCGTCAAGGGCATAGCGTATCTCGTCGACTGTCTGAGACAGGTACTTGGATTTCCCGAACAGAATTTTCTCGACTGAGATCATGAGTCTCCTTGCGAACAGAAGCAGCAATAATGCGGTGATGAAGATATAGACGTAGGGCAGAGGAATCAGGGGATGCAAGATAACCGAGAGGAGATAAGAACCGGCAAAAAGCAGCGCCGTCACGAGAGCGAAGCTGAGCGTTCGCCTTGTCGTCACCTGTATGTCGAAGAGCCGATGGCGAAACAAGCAAGTTGCCACAAGCAGTGAATATGCAGCGTTTGCGATATTACCCAATCCACCTACATTGACCCCTGAGGCGGTCATGATATCTTCAGCGATAGCGCCGGTAACACCGATCGAGCCGGCAGTGAGTAGAATAGCCAGTCGCGTACGTTCTAGGGGTCGCTGCGAGCGGAGGTATGCTCTTCCTATCAGTAAAAATGACGCAACAAATAACGGTAAAGTGAACATCCATAATATGTAGTCATACGCCGTTGCCGATAATATCTCCAGCGCATAGATGATCGATAAACAAAATGCAGTAAGGTAGGTGATTCTCACGGCGTTGAAGATGTACTTTGATTCAAGTCCAATAAAAGCGGCAGTGAATTGGAGTGTGGCTACTGGTAATACATAAAGACAAGCCGTCGCCGACATATAGAAGATATGCATGATAAGAATCGCGTAGATCGGATTCGCATCGCTGACCTGGAAATTTCGCGATACGATGACTCTTATATTCCATACGAAAAGACAAAAACATATCAGTAAGAAGGATCGATACAATATGTGACGGCGATTATGCAGTGAAACGAAGATGATGAGTATCAGATTTATTACAGCGCTTAAGATAGCAGCCAGTACTTTTACGTCAAGTTCCATTTACTCTACTCCGTTTTTACTAGTCTATCCGGTTGATCTTTTTTGTCAAGAGGACCAGATTACTGGTGCTGGAACGTTTCTCATTTCTTTTGAAACGGATATTTTTGCAGTAGTATTCCACTTACAATGAATGCAAGCCCGATTACTGTGGATGCAAGAATTCTTTCTCCGACGAAGAGATTTATGAATACGAGGGCGAAAAAAGGCGTTAGGTATATGAGATTGCTGACCTGGGCAGTCGTTCTCGAAAGACGGAGGGCCTTCAACCATAAGACGAAAGTGATTCCCATCTCAAAGATTCCGACATATGCAGCACCGAGAAATCCCGGCAAGTTCGGAATCGTGAATCTACCAGTTAACATCATGTAGATAACTATGAAGACAAAACCGAAGACGAAATTTAAGAAAAGCTTTGCAACCTCATCACGTCGGTCTTTGATATTGAATATCCAGAAAAGAGCCCAGATGACCGCGCTGCCGAGCGCCAGGAGAACACCGGTTGGATTGAAAAAACGGAGTCCGGCAAAGTCACCGCGAGTTGCTATGATCACGACGCCGAGATAGCTTATGATGACGGCGAGTACGCTCTTTAGTCCTATGCTCTGGCGGAGAAGAGGAATAGACAATAGTACAAGTTGAATGGCCCACGTGTAATTAAGCGCCATGGCTTGCTGTGCGGGAAGCAATGAGTATGCCCTGAGCAGAACAACGTAATAGAGGAATGGATTTAAGAAACCAAGGAGCAATGAGTAAACACAATCTCTGAATGTGCAACCACGCAGCAGCCCGATCTTATTTTGTATTAGCAGTATAGTAAACAAAGTGAACGTTGAAACAGCGGTCGCATAAAAGAGCAACTGCGCGTAGTCCAGATATCTCAAAGAAAACTTGAATGCAGAGGCGATGGTCGACCACATCAATACCACGAATACGGCATAAGTGTAAGCCTTTTGTTGGTCCTGCATAAGTGACAATAATCTGAAACAGAACGGTGTCAATATGAAAGCCAGGTAACGTTTAGTGTCCATCGGTTACGATGCCCGTAGGCTGAAAGCAAGCACGAAATTCCAAATACTAAATGCTAAACAAATTCGAATATCAAGATTCAAATTGCCAAAACAGACGAAAACGGTATTAACGAAACTGGCGCAATTAACGATAAAAACGTTTCATGTTAAATTCGCTTTTCGAAATTCGAAATTCAAAATGTTGCTCAAACGGTAATAACGGGAATAGCGAAATTAGCGATATTGGCGAGAATAACGAGCTTGGCAAATCTTATGCTTTCCGCAATTCGAAATACGAAATTCGAAATGTCGTTTGAAGGTTGTAGTATTGACATCACATACATTCCTCCTATAATGGAACATGAGTAGTGTTTTAGCTATGGTGCTCGCCGGTGGGAGAGTTGATGAGCTACTCTGTCTCACCGAGCATAGGCCGAAGTCTGCATTGCCCGTCTTTGCCACTTACCGGATCATCGATTTCGTCCTCAGCAATTTGATGCACAGCGGTATAAATAATGTTGGCGTCCTCTCGCAGTATAGACCTTACGCTCTGGTAAGGCATATCGGCACAGGTGAACACTGGGATTTTGTGGGCCGTTCCCGTAACATACGGATGCTTCCTCCGTATCGTGGCTTCAAGGCATCTGACTGGTACAAAGGAACCGCAGATGCGGTATACCAGAATATTTCGTATATCGAGGGCTTCAAACCGCAGTACGTTTTGATCGCATCTGCAGACCACATCTACCGCATGGATTACCGCCCTTTCATTAAATTCCACATTGAAAACAACGCGGATGCGACTATATCATTCACGCGGAGGAAGAGCCGATCCTCGCGATTCGGCTACGGCGTTATCGGTCGGGGCGGTAGACTCCGGAATTACCAGGAGAAACCAAGTAAACCACCATCGGACTGGGTATCTATGACCCTCTATCTTTTCAATTGTGATTTTCTGATCGATGTTCTCAATAGGAACGCAAAGGAAGAATCCCACGAGTTCGGGCGAGATATCATTCCTAATATTATATCCACTGCCCGGGTGTTCGGGTACAAACACGAAGGCTATTGGGCATATGCTCGGACCGTGGATTCTTACTACAATACTAACATGGATATGATAAACAGCGGGACCACCCTGAAGGACTGGCAGATCAGGACCAATCTTCTGGAAAGATCTGCCCGCGCCGACCGGTTACCAGCATATATTAACGGAGATGTGGTTAACTCGGTCGTAAGCGAAGGATGCATTGTTGAAGGTAAGGTTAGAAATTCCATCCTATCGCCAGGGGTCATCGTGCAAGATAATGCCGAGGTCGTAGACTCAATTATTTTTCATGATACGGTCATTGGCAAGAATACGATGATGCAAAAAGTAATTTGTGATAAAGATTCCCGGATCGGCGAAGGCTGTTCGATCGGCGGTTTTGGTAAGCAAACAGTGTCCCGTGAATTTGGTGATCTTTTGCACTCCGGGATTATCTTGTTCGGGAGGAATACAGTGGTCCCGGACAAAACGAGAATAGGTGCAAATACTACAGTTTACTCGTCGGCGAGAATTAGTGCCAGATGCGTGGACCCGGGGAGTACGTTGCGATGAAGAAGGGTCTGATTGCGATGCTCCTTGCCGGGGGTATGGGTTCCCGGTTGAATATTCTAGTGAGCAAGCGGGCCAAACCCGCGCTACCCTTTGGTGCCATCTACAGGATCATAGATTTCACGCTGAGTAACATTGCTAACTCGCACATTGACGTTGTGGGAGTACTCACTCAATACAAACCTCTGTCACTCATGGAACATCTTGACGGAGGAACGCCGTGGGACCTGTTCGGCCGCACCAGGCTTGTCGAAATACTCCCGCCTAAAACAGGAGAGGCGAGCTCTGACTGGTACAAAGGCACGTCTGACGCAATATATCAGAACATCGGATTCATCAGCGACTTCGCGCCGGAAATGGTTCTTGTGGTGTCTGGTGATCACATATACTCAATGGATTACAATGATCTGATTGCTTTTCATCGGGACCAAAAGGCCCTTGCGACTGTGTGTCTTGTACGCGTACCGTCAAGGGATGTTCAGCATTTCGGTATTGCCGAAACCGATGACATGGGAAGAATCGTTTCCTGGGTCGAAAAACCAAGAAGTTCAAAATCCAATCTCGCCTCCATGGGCGTATACTTGTTCAATCGCGATGTATTGGTGAAGACGCTGAGCGGCGCCGCGCGGCGCCGTGGAACTGATTTTGCCAGGGACATTATTCCGGCGATGATGAAACAAAAACGTGTTTTCGGTTATATCTTCAACGGTTACTGGCGCGATGTCGGAACGATCCATTCATACTGGCAGGCAAACATGGATATGCTACAAAGTAGTTCTGGCCTCGACGTTAAGGAATGGGGCATAAAGACTAGCCTTGCGGCAAAGGGAGAGATTGGTGACCGCCCGTCGACATATATTGGGCGGACATCGCTGGTGAAGAATTCGCTCATCGCGCGGGGTTGTGTAATCGAAGGCGAAGTGAGGAACTCTGTAATTTCACCGGGGGTGATGGTGGGTAAGGGCGCCAAAATCATCGATTCGATAATTTTTCATGACACCGTAATCGGCGCTCGTTCCCTTGTGCAGCGTAGCATAATTGACAAGCAGGTGAGTGTAGGCAGTTCTGTTTGTATAGGTAGTGGCGAAGCGATTCCTAATAAGAAATTCTTAAAACATCTTTCAACCGGTATCTCGATCGTCGGTAAAGGAGCACATATTGCATCGGACATTAGTATAGGCACGAATTGTATAATAATGCCCGACAGACAGTTGAATACAGCACGCCACAAAGAGGTGAGTTCGGGTAGTACCGTTTAGTCGTTTGCTTCCCCCTTGACAACGTATTCATTTTGGTTATAATAAAATGCTTAAGACAAGCAAAATGATCTTTGAAAAATTACCCCGTAAGTATTTTCCAGGACATTGAGTCTTATATTCAAATTCCTTCTATATGGAGGGTTTGATCCTGGCTCAGGACTAACGCTGGCGGCGTGTCTTAGACATGCAAGTCGAACGGGTTGCTATTTTGTAGCAATACAGAATAGCGCTAGTGGCGAACGGGTGAGTAATGTAAAAGTAACCTACCTCAGAGTGGAGCATAACCCCGAGAAATCGGGGCTAATTCTCCATACAATCCTTGCACATAAGTGTTTGGATGAAAGGTCTCGGCCGCTCCGAGAGGGGCTTTTATCCTATCAGCTAGTTGGTGGAGTCAATGACCACCAAGGCTATGACGGGTAGGGGGTGTGAGAGCATGACCCCCCACATGGGAACTGAGACACGGTCCCAACTCCTACGGGAGGCAGCAGTCTAGAAATTTGGGCAATGGGCGCAAGCCTGACCCAGCGACGCCGCGTGAGGGATGACGTCCTTCGGGATGTAAACCTTTGTTGAGGGGGACGATGATGACGGTACCCCTCGAGGAAGCCTCGGCTAACTCCGTGCCAGCAGCCGCGGTAATACGGAGGAGGCAAGCGTTGTCCGGAATCACTGGGCGTAAAGGGTGTGTAGGTGTCCTGGTGGGTCAGATGTGAAATCCAACCGCTCAACGGTTGAATGGCATTTGAAACTATCAGGATAGAGGACACTAGGGGAGAGTGGAACTCGCGGTGTAGCGGTAGAATGCGTGGATATCGCGAGGAATGCCGATGGCGAAGGCGGCTCTCTAGGGTGTTCTTCGTATGAAGAGTTGTTCAGTTTATATCTTCGGATTAAGATTGAACGATCCTGACACTGAAACACGAAAGCTGGGGGAGCGAACGGGATTAGATACCCCGGTAGTCCCAGCCATAAACGATGTACACTTGGCATGTGCTAGCAATAGTGCGTGCCGTAGGTAACCTGTTAAGTGTACCGCCTGGGGAGTATGCTCGCAAGGGTGAAACTCAAAGGAATTGACGGGGACCCGCACAAGCGGTGGAGGATGTGGTTTAATTCGAGGCAACGCGAAGAACCTTACCTGGGCTTGACATGCTGGTAGTACGGAGCCGAAAGGCAAAGGATCTCACCTCTGGTGAGAAGTCAGCACAGGTGCTGCATGGCTGTCGTCAGCTCGTGCCGTGAGGTGTTAGGTTAAGTCCTGTAACGAGCGCAACCCCTGCTCTTAGTTGCCATTTTGTCTTCGGATGAAGGCACTCTAAGAGGACTGCCGCAGATAATGTGGAGGAAGGTGGGGATGATGTCAAGTCATCATGGTCTTTATACCCAGGGCTACACACGTCCTACAGTGCCTATTACAGCGGGAAGCTAAGCCGAAAGGTGGAGCAGATCCTTCAAAGATAGGCACGGTTCGGATTGAGGGCTGCAATTCGCCCTCATGAAGGCGGAATCGCTAGTAATCGCAGATCAGCACGCTGCGGTGAATACGTTCTCGGGTCTTGTACACACCGCCCGTCAAGCCATGGAAGTTCACAATACCTGAAGTCTCTCCTCGTGAGGGCCCAAGGTAGGGTGGATGACTGGGGCTAAGTCGTAACAAGGTAGCCGTACGGGAACGTGCGGCTGGATCACCTCCTTTCAAAGAGCAAATCAGGCTCAATGTCCTGGAAAGTCCTTACGGGGTTTTTTTATTTAAGATCATTTGTTGAGTGGGCGAGAGGATTGTGCTATTGACAATGATTCAATATTTAATATAATGATAAGCTATGGTTAAAATCAGACTAACAAGAATAGGCAGAAACAAAATACCCATTTATAGAGTTGTGGTAACTGACTCGAAAAAGGCAAGAGGTGGTGAGTACATAGAAAAGCTAGGCCATTACGATCCCCGCAAGAAAAAAATTGAACTCGACCGGGATCGCATCGAGTATTGGATCTCAAAAGGAGCTCAACCGACCAATACTGTGGCTAAGTTGATTGCAAAAGCAAAAGGAGGTTCATCATGAAGGATCTCATCGAATATGTGGTCAAAGCATTAGTTGACAATCCCGATAAAGTAATGGTGAAAGAAATTGCCGGCGAAAAAAGCATTATATATGAATTGAGAGTTGGCGAAGGTGACCTCGGTAAGGTGATCGGAAAAGAAGGCAGAACCGCGAAAGCCATCAGGACGATAATTACTGCGGCCGCAATGAAACAGGGAAAGCGCACGGTACTAGAGATAATCGAATAATGAATTCAGGACTCTCTTGCCTTTTTCTTCATCTATTTATTGCACTGGAAGTTTAGAAGTAAATAACAGTACATACCCCCATGAAGTTTGATATCGTTTCCATCTTTCCAGAATTTTTTGAAGGCCCATTATCTAGCGGTATGATGCGTGTTGCCAGAGAAAAGGGTATCATCAGCGTCAATACTGTGAACCCGCGTAACATGACTGCGGATGGTGTAGTCGATGATTATCAATTTGGCGGTGGTGCGGGCATGGTGTTCAAGCCAGAACCCTTGATCAGGACTATTGAGTCGATAATGACGAAAGAGTCTAAAATGATCAATCTCACTCCGAAGGGAAGTAGACTTACACAGAAAATGGTCAGTGAACTCGCCGGTTTTGAACACTTGATCCTCATCTGCGGTCGATATAAGGGCGTCGACGAACGCATCAACGATATCTTTGAGCCAATACAGATTTCAATTGGCGACTATATTCTCTCCGGTGGTGAGATCGCAGCACTCGCAATTGTCGAATCTGTGACCAGGTTGCTCCCCGGTGTTCTGGGCAATCAGGATTCGGCAGATTCTGATTCTTTTCACGATGATCTATTGGAGGCGCCAATATATACAAGGCCGCATGTTTTTAGGAAATGCAAGGTTCCGGAAGTGCTGAGGGGTGGTAACCACAAGCAAATTGCCGAGTGGCGTAGAAAAAAATCACTGGAGTCGACCCTTGAACGCAGGCCTGAGTTGCTTGCAAATTCCGTTTTTTCGAAAAAGGATTTTCAGATTCTGTTGGAGGTACTGTATGGATAAATTGCCTGATATTAAGCCGGGTGATCTTGTTAAGGTTTATACGAAAATCATTGAAGGAGATAAAGAACGTCTGGCGCCATTTCAGGGTGTCGTCATTAAAATTAAGGGTAGTGATATCGCCAAGACCTTCACGGTTCGGAAGGTTTCTGCCGGTGTTGGGATAGAAAGAATCTTCCCGGTTCACTCGCCGATGATTGCCCGAGTTGAAATAAAGAAAAAGGGTAAGGTGCGAAGGGCCAAACTGACGTATCTACGGCAGCGTAAGGGGAAGAGGATGAAGATAAAAGAGGCGGCAGTTCAGATTGAAGCAAAGCCTGAAGAGGTGATTGAGGAAACATCACGTCCTTCCGAAGCTGAGGAAGCAGCCGGTGAAAGCGCTACCGGACCTGAAACTGTGGAAAAAGTATAGCCTTGTTGCCGGCGTAGATGAATCAGGGAGGGGTCCTCTCGCCGGTCCTGTAGTCGCAGCGGCCGTGATCTTGCCCAGAGATTACGTCCATCCTGAGATCGATGATTCAAAAAAACTAACGCCGTCCAAACGCAGGGAACTTTACTCGACGATCACTGAGAGGGCGATCGCTTATTCATTTGGCATCGTCGATGCTGCTACGATCGACACCATCAATATCCTCGAAGCCACCAAAAAAGCCATGCGCAACGCGCTTGCTCAGTTGAATCCAATGCCGCAGTACGTTTTGATCGATGGTCTGGGTATCGGTGAACTCAACTTCAAGTATGATGCAATAATAAAAGGCGATTCGCTGAGCGTTTCCATCGCCGCCGCGTCGATTCTGGCAAAAGTATATCGTGATGGGATAATGTGTGAATATCACGAATCATACCCGCAGTATCATTTTAACAAGCACAAAGGATACCCCACAAAACTGCATCGTGACTGCATTCAGAAGTATGGTTCATGTCCGATTCATCGTAAATCTTTTCAATTGCTATGAAACATAATACGACTGCACTCGGGATATTGGGAGAGAAACTTGCGCGTGAGCACTTAAGGAAGAAGCGCTACAACATTGTTGATCACAATTTCCGCTGTCCTCAGGGCGAGATCGATTTGATCGTACGTAAAAACAAAGCATTTCGTTTCATCGAAGTCAAGTTCAGGCGTACCATGGATTACGGGCTGCCGGAAGAATCAGTGGTAAGACGGCAGCAGCAGAGGATTAGAAAGGCGGCTATTGTCTGGCTTCGCAGACGCCATCTTCCGATGAATAGCGAAATGCACTTTGACGTCCTTGCAATAAGCGAGCTGAGAGGCGAGCAAAAATATGAGTATATAGAAGATGCATTCTGACTAAATCACAAATAAACTCTAAGCACGAAATACTAAATCCTAAACAAATTCAAATTTCCAAAATTCAAAACAGACAACCGTGAGCATAGTTATATGTTATTTGTTGTGGCTGCCAGTATTGTCGCAAGGTTTGGTCGTTGGTTACAGACCGTTCAAGCTACAACCAAGTACCATACGGGCTGCCATACCCAATAACCATGAACAAGGTTGTGGATTTGATAATTGATACGTTTTCGAAGGATGGTTTCGGCTTTAGATCGTGTTCTTCGCGATAATTTCTTTGTCCTCATCCGGCGTGCTACATATTACATTGAGCATTTGCGCATCGCGGAAATAGCGTTCGGCTGGATAATCTTTCATATAACCATAACCGCCATATACTTGTATCGCGTTCGTTGTTACGGCGGTCGCAGACCGTCCTGCCAGGAGCTTGGCAATGGCCGCAGCAGTAGCATATTCTTCACCGCGGTCGACGCGCAGAGCTGCTTCGTACACGAGATGGCGTGCCGCTTCTATACTTACCATCATGTCGGCGATTAGCTCACGAACCATGCCGAAGCTGACTATAGGCTGGCCGAATTGTACGCGTTCCTTTGCGTATTTTATCGCGGCCTCGGCAGCACCTTGTGCTATGCCAAGGGAGATGGCCGCCAGCAAGATGCGGGCATAGGAATTCATGTTGTCAATTATCATCTGTCCCTGGTTTTCTTCTCCAATGATGTTCGCTTGGAGAGGTTGTACTTTCTCGAATGAGTATTCGCCAATTCCCGCGGATCTTAACCCGACCGTTTTGCTCGTCTTGGTGAATTTGCGGCCGTGAGTGTCGGTATCAATAACATAGAGATTCAACCCATTCGGCCCGGTTAAGGGTACTGCCGCGACAATGGGACCGTTTGCTGCAGCATTGAGGACGAAGGGATTTTTTCCATCCAAACATGGTCCGTTCAATGATCCACCGTGTTCCAGCTCTGCTGTTTTTAGCAGTGCATAACCGCCGATAGTCTCTCCACTTGCAGCTTTTGGTAGATATCTCTTTTTCATTTCCTCACTGCCGAATTTCAGGATCGGGTAGGCGAAGAATGCATTGTGGACTGCGATGACAAATGCAGTTGATGCACATACTTTGCTGATTTCTTCCAGCACTACAGTGAAGCCGATCGTGTCAAGAGCGGCTCCTCCATGGCTTTCGGGAATGATCGCACCGACAATGCCCATTTCGGCAAGCCTCTTGATATTGTCTGTGGGCAAACTACACGATTTCTCGATCTCGTCGACCTTTTCAGCAAGTACCTGCTGGGCGAATTTCTTTAACTCGTTCTGCAATAAAGTGCATTCCTGGCTTAGCTTCATTTGGCTCCTTTCCTCGCAATTTGCACAGAGAGGGTCGAAAGAAGGCTTGTTAAAAAAACATTTTTCGCCATCTTAAACCTTTCCTGCCCTCTTCTTGGTTCCCATCTCCCTTGCGAGTTCAATTGCGATCTGAGCACGTTGTATCTGGTTTGTTCCTTCGTAGATCTGGGTGATCTTTGCATCGCGGAGCATCTTTTCAACTCTGTATTCGGTGAGTAGACCATGAGGCCCAAGCAGTTCTATTGCTTGGTTTGTGATCTTGACTGCAATATCTGCCGGATATAATTTTGCGAACGAGGCTTCCTTGGTGAAATTCTTGCCTCCGGCGTCGATCATACGCGCGGTTGCATATATAAGGGCACGTGCCGCTTCCACTTCAGTCGCCATGTCTGCGATAACCCTCTGGATGTACTGATTATTCAATAGATTCTTCTGGTGTAGGAACTCTAATGCTACTTCATAGGCACCCTGAGCAATCCCGAGGGCGATGGCACCAACACCCGGCCTCGCGCGGTCGAAATTACGCATGGTATAGATGAATCCCATGCCCTCTTTCCCCAGCAGATTTTCTGCAGGTATGCAGCAATCCTCAAAAACGAGCTCGGTGGTCGTCGAAGCGCGTATGCCCAATTTGTTCTCTTCTTTGCCAAAAGAAAAGCCCGGGGTATTCTTCTCGACAATGAAGGCCGATATGCCCCTGGCTCCCCTCGATTTGTCGGTCGACGCCAATATTACATACACATCAGAAAGGCTGCCGCTCGAGATGAACTGTTTAACGCCGTTCAGAATGTAATGACCGTTCTCCTTACGTGCGGTCGTCTGCACGTTAGCAACGTCACTTCCTGCTTGTGCTTCCGTGAGACCGAATGCACAGAGCAATTCGCCAACCGCGATTTTGGGCAGATACTTCTTCTTCTGCTCCTCGCTTGCGAAAAGAACTATCGGGCCGGACCCAAGTGCGTTAACCGCGTAGGCCGTTGCCACGCCAGCACATATCCTGGAAACTTCCTCGCATGCGATACACATGTCCATGATTTTCGCACCTGTACCGCCGTACTCAGTGGGTATGAAGATCTTCAGCAACCCTCGCCTGCCCATTTCTTTCACGATTTCCATTGGGAATTCAGCTTTCTCGTCGAATTCGCAATGGACGGGTTCTACAAGATTTTCTGCGACGGCGCGTGCCTTTTCCTTGAGTGTTTTTTCCTCATCACTTAAGAAATAATCCATCGAACCACCCCCTTGAACGGATAGTCTATCGTTGAACGGTTACGATGCCCGTATCGTTAATCGTTTTACGGTTGTCGTTCTGTGCCAGAAGATTCAACCTTTTGATCACAACAATTTCGTAACTCCTGGTCATGCAACGATGATAACCAGTTTAACCTCCTTTTTAGGTCCTGTCAAGGGAAACTGAAAGACTGGTTGTGGTTGTTTGTTGCTGCCTGTATTGTTTGGTTCGTTAATCTCGCTTATTCCGTTAATTTCGTTAGTTCCGTTGGAACGGCATTTCGAAATGATTTCGTAGCCGTATTTCTTCCCGTTGTATGATGCCAGAGCTCAATCATACTGCGTTGGTCGGTTGCGAAATGCGATACGTTTTCGAAGGACGGTTTCGATGATCGACACCGTTGTCCGTTTCGCCTTTCGAAACCGTCAACCGAATGACGATTCGTCGCAAGGTTTGGTTTTTTGTTACAAACCGTTCAACCAACAACCAAAGACCATACGCGCTGCTAAGACCAGTAACCAAAAACCAGTATTCAAGTCATACAGCTATTGACAACCTGGGTGATATGATTATCATTACCAATGCTTTTAATCTTATTGGTTCTCACGAACCAGGTTGAATTAAAAGCGTTCGACACACCAAACGATGATGGTTCTAGTATTACGCTGAATTGGCAAGCAGATACTTTATTCAATAGTTATTTCATCTTCAAGTCCCTGAACCCCGATGGCGATTTTGAAAAAGTCTGTGAGATTACTGACCGTACGACATACGTTGACACCAATGTAGCCGGCGGGCAGGAATACTATTACCAGATTGAAGCGTACGGCATGGACCTTACGGAATCATCGAGGGTCGTAGGGCCGGTTAAAGCAATTCCGCACATATTCAACACCGCTCGGATCAATATTGCGGTGTTTATTGTTATTCTGTTTTTTGCAGTGATATATTACATTACACGAGCACGCCGTGGCGAGAAGTTATTTATAAGGAAGATTCCCGGCATAGCCGCCATCGAAGAAGCGATCGGTCGCGCCACGGAAATGGGAAAACCTGTGCTCTATGTTCCGGGCATCATGGATATTGATGAACCGGAGACAATTGCGTCGATGAGCATTCTTGGCCGTGTGGCTGAAAAGACCGCCGAGTACGGTACGCCGCTCTATGTACCAACCAGCAAAGCGATGGTGATGAGCATGGCTCAGCAGGTGGTAAAGGAGGCGGCGATACGTGCCGGCAGACCGGATTGGTTCAATATTGATAATGTCCGTTATTTGACCGATGACCAGTTTGGCTATGTATCTGCCGTGGATGGTATAATGGTAAGAGAAAAACCGGCGACGAATTTTTATCTCGGGAAATTCTATGCGGAATCACTCATTCTTGCCGAAACAGGATTTTCGACTGGAGCGATACAGATCGCGGGCACCGCTTTGCCTGATCAGCTGCCTTTTTTCGTCGCGGCATGTGACTACACGCTCATTGGAGAAGAATTGTATGCGGCGAGTGCCTATCTGTCGCAGGAACCGGTCCAGTTGGGATCTCTCAAAGGGCAGGATATTGGCAAACTGATCTTCATCATCGTGATCGTATTAGGTGTTCTTGATCGACTTGTAGGGCTTGATATTTTATACAATCTATTCAGCACGGTGCAACAATGAAGCAGACGATACCACTGATCATTGTCTTTGGATTCGGGTTTTTTGTTATCATAGCGTTTTTCATACCGCTGAGTGCATTTCAGGACGCTTCCCAGACCTTTGAAACGTGGTATACCGGCGTAATTGCATTCTTTGTTTTCATCGGTATTTTCAACATCGTAAAAGTGAATGCGAGCAAGATACAGCGAAGATTGAGCGACTGGCAATACAGCATCATACTACTCATTTTCCTGGCGTTGATGATGGCCGCGGGTTTCATCGGTGGGCCTAACGGGGGAGTCTTCAACTACCTATTCGAGCATATGCAGATTCCGCTGGGGGCAACAATGTTTTCTCTTCTTGCTTTTTTTGTCGCCTCGGCAGCTTTCCGCGCATTCCGGGCACGGACACCTGAGGCTACATTGCTGTTGATAGCGGCAGTGATCGTGATGATTGGTCGCGTACCTATCGGTTACTATATCTGGCGAGGATTTCCGGATGTGGTTGAATGGATGATGAATGTACCGAATACCGCGGCGAAACGAGGAATACTCTTCGGCGCGGACCTGGGATTGATATCGATGGCGCTGAGAGTATTGCTTGGTATCGAACGCAGTTACATGGGTGGGGGTCGTGAGTAAAGATAGTCAAGGGTATCGAAACCTCAGGATACAATATGAAATTTCTTGAGCGATTAGAGAATCTGGACCGGCGTATTCTCTTCTTGTTAGTCGGGTTGGCCGTGATCATACCATTGATCTTCCCGCTTGGATTGCCGGTTGATATTACGAGACCGGTGAAAAGTGTTTTTGACCGGGTCGAAGAATTGCCGGAAGGAGCGATCGTCGTCGTGTCTTGCGATTATGATCCGGGCAGCGAGGCCGAGTTAACGCCTGCCACCGCGGCGTTTGTAGAGCATTGTTTTCGGCGAAATTTGCGCGTCTATATGATGGGTTTGTGGCCAGCCGGTCCCGAACTCGGTAATCTGTCCCTGGAGAGTATCGCACCCCGGTACGGAAAGGAATACGGGGTGGACTATATCAATATCGGCTATCGTCCGGGGGGTCCGGTGATGTTGGTAAGCCTGGGCCGAAACGTTGCAGATTTGGTTAGAGCGGACTACGCAGGTGTTCCGATCGATTCCTTCCCGCTTGGGCGTGCGCTTAAGTCTGCACGCGATATCGATCTCGTCATGACCCTTTCGGCGGGCGATCCGGGTGTGCTACACTGGATCATCTACTTCAGTGCACGTTACGGTACGCCGATTGCGACGGCAACGACTGCGATCATGGCGCCACAGCAGTATCCCTATCTCAGTTCTGGCCAACTAGTTGGGCTGTTGGGTGGATTGAAGGGTGCTGCCGAGTATGAAACTCTCATCGAGATGAAAGCTCGAGCGGTAGCAGGAATGGATTCGCAATCGATTGTGCACCTCCTTTTGGTTGTTTTCATCGTGATCGGTAATGTTATCTTGTTGTACCAAAAGAGAAGGATATAATGTCGACCGAGATCGGTGTCTGGATTGCCGCGTTGCTTACGCTGGCGATATATTCATTTCTCTACAAAGACAATCCTTTTTACAAGGTTGCTGAGAATATCTTTGTCGGTGTTTCGGCTGGATATTGGGCGGTTGTGCTGTGGTTCAACTACGCCTGGCCCAATCTTTTCGAACCATTGATCATGCGGGGCAATTTCATTTATCTCATACCGATCATTGTTGGCCTCATGATGTTTGCGCCGCTGATTCCTAAAGTAAGCTGGCTTATTCGCATTCCATTGACCTTCACCATGGGCGTGGCCATGGCACTAGTCATATTGCAGCGTATCCAGGGCGAAATCTTCCCTCAACTGCAGGCTACTTTTCTGCCGCTCATTGGAGTGAGCCCCATGCAGACAATTTCAAACCTTTTAATAATATTTGGTGTAATATCCACCCTCATTTATTTCTATTTTTCGAAGGCGCACAAAGGTGTTTTGGGTGTGTTTGCGAAGTTGGGCATATGGTTCATGATGGTTGCATTCGGTGCGTCGTTTGGCTACACGGTAATGGCCCGTATTTCATTGCTGATTGGTCGTGTCTATTTCTTACTCCATAACTGGCTGCAGCTGATTTAGGTATGACCTTTGAAATCAGTCTCAAAGAGTTCAAACTAACCGACGTTCTTCAATTTCTTTTTTTCACACAGAAAACCGGAGTGGTGCACGTTAGCGGTGAAACCTCTGGCGAAATATACTTTGCCAACGGGATCGTCGTGCATGCTGCGGAGGAAGCATGCGAGGGTATTGACGCTTTATTCAACATGTCCATGGTAACATCAGGGACTGCGACCTTCGAACCTCATGTGAGTGCTCCAAAAAAGACTGTTTCTGAGGATGCAGGGAAATTAGTTGATACGGTGGAAAAAAGACGTGTGGAGCTCCAGACCATAAAGAAGAGCATGCCACCTCTTGAATCTGTCTGGGCGAAGGCCGCGAAGGAACCGGAATCAGCTGTTGCCTTAAGGAGGACCGACTGGCAGGTTCTGGCCAAGATCGATGGCAAGAGGAAGCTGTCTGGAGTTATTGCAGAATCGAAACTGGGTGGGTATGAGGCAATGAAGACTGTAGTATGGCTCAAAGATCAGGGGTTGATCTACGAACCCGAGCAGGCAGCGCGCACGATGTCCGTGATGACGAGCTATCTGAATTCCTTTATGGCTGATTTCAGCAGGAACGGCTTGATCTGGTTCAAGCGCTGGAGCGCAAACAAGGAAGATAACAAGCGCATAGCGCGCGCAGTGAGCATTGATGAAGAAACAATGGAAACGAAGGTTGTGGCCGAATTGAATGCCAGCGACATTGACTATTTCATCAAGAGCTTTGAGGAGATTGTCAGTTCGGAAGGTCCGAAGATATATGGTAAGTTGCTTTTCAGGAAGAAGTTCGATGACTTCAAAACGAAGCTCGAGCGCGAGACATAACTTATGGATGTTCTTGATAATATGGCCGGCGTAATTGGTTATGTTGCAGTGCGAGCCGATGATGGCAAGATCGAAGAGGTCAAGGGATCATCGGCTAATGCTCTATCTGATCTGACAGCGTATTTTTCCTCGGCCGGCGAGGCGATCAGGAATAACTTCGGGATGGGTGCACTTGATTATATATCGCTTGTGTATGGAAACAACCGCCTCGTGATAATACCCTACAAGGATAAATATCTTGGGATCGAGACCGAGCGCGAACATGATCCACAAATACTCGTGAAACAATTGAGCGGGCTTGTGTTCATCAAAAAACCCGCCGTTGAAGTGCCCAGGGCACTCGATTCTAAGATGCGTCAGATAAATCTACTGATAAAAGAGTTCGGCGGAACTTCTGATAGTAATCACTGGATTGAGTTGTTGAACCAGAGCCTGGGAGTATTGGGAAGAGATATTGCGCCGTTCATGGGAGTCGTGGAGGGCAGCCTTGTTTTTAAAGAAAACCCGCCGCCGGAAAATGAAGATGATTTCTCTCAGGCATTGCGTTCGGTTGTTGATTTTCTGGTCAAAAAGGCAGTCGAGGAAATGGGTTCATCACATGCGCGCGCCAGGGTGCAGACCGTGATCGAGCGGATGAGGTGACGATGGACAAGAATACATTGAACAACGCAGTGTCTCAAGGCTTGCCAATGCCTTTTGCGGCTTCGATTTCCGGTGAGACATTCGTTGCTGATGCGGCTGTTGTCTATCAGGAACAGATTGCACAGATGGCGATGGTGATTTTCGAAACGATGAATGCACTCGGTGAAGTGAAGATCGAGAAAATCGAGATAAAAGGGGACAAGAAGGGTATCGTCATGAAGCTCGAAGAAGATGGTATGTTGGGAACGATCATCGAACCTGCTGAAGGTATCACACGTCCAGAAATCTGGAAACTCTTGCAGGAAATAAGCGCGAAGTCGGTAATGACGCCTGCCGAGAGGCGAGCCGCGCTCGTCGATCCAGGTGTACTCGAGAAAATCAAGGGTATTCTTGGAGAATATGTCGGTGATTTCACAGAAAGGATCTTTCAGAACCAGTTGAAGAATCAGAACATAAAAATAGACGAATTGCATGCCGAAGATGTTCGCCGTGTGATCCTTGCTTTGAGCAAGGCAACGAGCATGATTGTTGGCCGTTCAAAGGGTCGTGAGTTATCAAAACGGCTAACTGAGTTGGTGAAGTGATTGGAGTTTGGTATGGTAATACTTCAATTAAAGGAGGTTAGATGTCGACACTCCTCGTGACCGCGCCGTTTGGCATAGAACCAGCACGCTATCAAATGCTTGCGGTGATCCCGAATTACCTGCTCATTTTGGGTGCGGTTGTCCTTTGGTTCGCTTTTGTGTTGCTGGGTATAATCGCGCGCCGCTACGAAATTGTGCTCGGAGAAAGAACCGACTGGCAGTTCATGATCGGCGCGCCGACAGGGATACTCGCTTTTGCGATCCTCCAGTTTATCTACTGCGGAATCGGCGGGAACATTATGTTGCCCAAAGGTGGGATTAACTACGGTGCATATCTGTTATTTTTGGTTTCCGGCAGTCTGTCATTATTCGCCAATTACAGATTTTACTGCGTGACGAAAGGGAGGTAGGGTCATGAAAGCTGATCTGCCGGCGGAGTTGATCTTCATATGCGCGATCATTCTGACAGTCGTAGCCCTGTTTTTGTATGGAATGATTATCAGACGCCTTCTGACGCTTATCAGGGCCAAGTATATCTGGATATTTCCGGTGCTCGGGGGTGTCTTGCTCCTGGTTCTTGCCGCGGTCCATATCTATCGGGTGCTTTTCTATTTTCCAATGCTGGGGACTGCTGGTCCAGGGGATTTGTTCGACCTCATAATAGGTTCGTTGAGTCTTGCCCGTGTCGAAAGTTACTTGCTTCTGGGCGCTGGCATTCTTGCGCTCATAGGAGGTGTCTCATATTACCTTACGAGTTCACGATGATGCTGTTGAAAAGGCGATTGTTCGAGGTCTTTGTGCTTGACAATCGATTCAATATTTAATATAATTTGCAGGTTTGACGTTGGTGATTCAACCGAGTACGGTATATCACTAACCCCAAAAGAAAGGAGGAAAAACATGATAAGGGAGTTTCAATTGGGATCAGAAGGTGGTGGTGGATTTGTGATGTGGTTCTTAGTGATCTGTGCTGTTCTGGGAGTTGCGATTATAATAGAGCGGCTGTATAGTCTCTTCATCAAAGCCCGTCTGAACCCAGGAAGTTTCTTGGAGAAGTTGACCTCGACGGTCGATTCACAAGGTATTGAAGCGGGCAAGGCATTATGCGATCAAACCGCATCTCCGGTTGCCAAGATCCTTAAATCGATCCTGGAGAAGGCGAACCTGGGCAAAGATGCGATGGAAGAAATGGTAACGCGCAGTGCCGCGATCGAATTGTCATTCCTGGACCGGGGCATGGCACTGCTCGCGGGTCTGACAACCGTTTCGCCATTCTTGGGATTCTTAGGAACGGTGATGGGTATGATCACGGCTTTTGCCGCGATTGCATTGGCTGGTGAAGTCGAGCCGACAGTTGTTGCCAGTGGTATTTCAACCGCACTTATTACTACAAAGTGGGGTTTGATCATTGCGACACCGCTTGCGATAATTCATATTTTATTCTCCGGTAAGGTCGACGGATACGCCCGTGACATGGAGGAAGCTGCAAGTGGATTGATCGATTATATTATCGAACAGTATCAACCGAGGAAAAAATAATGATACTACGGGAAAAGAAGGTTGCACGTGCCGGGATCCCGACCGCATCGATGGGTGATGTAGCCTTCCTGATATTGATATTCTTCTTGACCTCGACGGTTTTCACCAAAGATAAGGGTTTGAAAATGCTGCTGCCCGAGAGAACGGAGGAGCAGGAACAAGTCAAGGTGAAACCCGAGAACATTGTTACGGTAGCGATCAACCCTGCTGGCGAAGTAAAAATAAAAACTGTTGATCTGGATAGAATACTGGTACTTGAGGAATACGGTGAGATCAAGAGCATCGTCGAAGAACGACTGCTGGCAAGGGATACTTTGCTGGTGGTTTCGTTGCGTCCCAGCAAGGATGCCCCTTACGATAACATGATACAGGCGCTGGACCAGATCAAACTCGCCAAGACAACTTCGTCCGATGGCCGGGAATTGAGGGTGACTAAGATAAGTCTAATCCCAACAAGTGAGGAACAATGAGAAAGAGTATCATTCGAAGACATCGGGAACGAGGTGAGATCCCCACCGCATCCACGGCTGATATTGCGTTTCTTCTTATCTTGTTTTTCATGGTGACCACAGTCTTTCGCGCGACTAAGCTGAACCTTAGAATAACGATACCCGAAGCCAGATCAACCGAGCGGATCTTGATGCGCAGGAATGTTTCATACATCTGGGTTGATGTTGACCGGAAAATATATCTGGATGATAATGTGATAGCGGCCGAGATGATTGCCGGGAAAATGGCACAGAAGGTCTGGGATAATCCTGAGCTCATTACTGTTATGAAAGTTGACAAGACGGCGACTTACGGCGTAGTGGATAATATCCTCGATCAGCTGAAAGAGGCAAAGGCATTCAGGATTACGTTTGCCACCGAACAGAGGAGCTGACCATGCGCGATCATAAAATTATGTATGGTGTGTACCTGAGAGCGGGTCTTCTCTCCAGTCTGATCCTGTTCATACTGGCTTTTCTCTTCGTTCCGTATGCTGAACCTGAGGCCTACAAACTGAAGCGGGAGATCGTGACGATGGTTGAGGAGATCTCAGCTCAGATGGAAAAGTACGAGGAGCCGCCTCCACTCGAACGCCCGAAGGTTGCAGTAGAGGCCGAGAGCGAGGTGGCAGAAGAAGCAGTGGAGACGATCGCCGATACCGAATTTGAGGAAGACCTTATCAGGACAATGCCGACAGGCCCGGAAATCGAGATTGTCCCCTATTATAAGGTTGAGGTGAAGCCGAAGCCCATATTCCAGCAGAAACCACGTTATCCTGACCTGGCGAGACGGGCCGGAATAGAGGGGCAGGCGGTTGTGAAGGCGTTAGTGGATATTGACGGTAGCGTCATGGATGTCCAGATACTGAAGTCAAGTGGCAACCAGATGCTGGATGAGGCAGCACTTGCCGCGGCGCGCAGGTGGAAATTCAGCCCCGCCAAACAACGCGACAAGTACGTGCGGGTTTACGTGTCAATACCGATAAACTTCCGCCTGGTAGAAGGAGGGTAGGCTTCCATATTCAATCTTGACAATTATCTGATACTTGCTATAATAATGTGCAAAGACGTAAGAATTGTGTAGATTTTGAGAAAATTGAAAGAGGAGGTGATGGCAAGAATAAAGAAAAGGTTTTGTATAGCAAAGCACTCAAGAACAAGATAAGATAAAGAACAAGATAAAAGAAAGGAGGAATGATGAAGAAGCGTCTTCTAGGCCTCTTAGTGGTTGCAGTAATGTGCCTGCTGACGTGTGGTAACGAGCCACCGGAAGATTTCTACGAAGGCACTCCTGAAGACGACGCGCAGATAGACGCTATCCTCGAAAGCGACTCATTCAGCATACTACTCAACACAACCGATGGTTTCGTTAATACATACATCCCTTTGAATATACCAAACGTTGCTTTCGTAGACCAGGATCGTATTTTCCGAGCCGATTCACCGATGGTCAAAGACCACATCGATAGCTGCAAACTTGCCTTTATCGACATGAATCGTTTGTACGATCGATGGTATACCAAGGACACTGCTTGCACGGTCTATCTGATAGACACTTTTATGGTTGAATCCTGGGGTCATGTCGATTTACGCCTCGTCGGACATTATGACAGCCTTTATATTGGTTCGACCGGTGATACGAACTGGGTGTTGAGGAATGTCGACACGATCATTACGGATACCCTATATGACATGGAGGAGATCCATGGTGATGGCCGGCGGTTGATCTTCCTGGAACCTCTGAGGTCAACAACCCCTGATATCGACCCCGAAACTGGTGATACAACCTATGCCATAATCGAACCGTTTGAATGGCAGCTCAAGCGTATTTCTTATGGTAGCTACTACTATCCGACGCGCGGGACAGATGCGCCGGCGGTCAACCGTGTTCTCATTGAGGTACCACCGTCCGTCGATACGATACTGGCTACGAATACTGATACGCTTTACACCGGCCATGTCATGAATCGTTTTAAGCACATCGATTCGTTGCTTAATTACAGCGGTGTAGATTCGGTGCTGGTCACGATCGAAGTCGATGATCCTGAAGTTGCAGGTGTTTGCGCGTACTACGCGGTATGCGCCGGTGATACGCCGACTCGAGTACAATTAGGCGCGGTTACTGCTGGCGCTCGCGGTTACTTGCATCTTAGCGGTCAAGATATCGTGAACCTCTACTTTGAGGTCGTATTCAGAGATTCTTACTACTACGTTAACCCTAATCAAGGATATTTTGCCACAGTCTGGCTTGTGCCAGTCATAAGAAATTAGGGGGTGCTTGATGAAAAAAATCTTACTCGCACTTATTATCGGGGTATTCCTTTTCGGTGCTGAATACGGCAGGATAAATGGTCGCGTTCTGGATGCTGAGACAGGAGAACCCCTGGTCGGAGCTGATGTTGTCATTGAGGGCACCGAGTTAGGTGCGGCGACCGATGCAGGAGGAGAGTTCGTCATACTCTATGTCCCTGCAGGAACTTACCGGGTCACATCGTCCTATATTAGTTACGACCCGTTCACCTTCACGAGTGTCGTCGTGAATGCCGACCAGACAACATTGCTCAATTTCCGCTTGCCTCCGACTGTGATCGAAGTCAAAGGTGTAACTGCCGTTGCCGAGCGCGAGGCAATCGTTAGAGACGCTGTTCACACGCGCCGTGCGGTTACATCTCAGGAAATGAGCCGGTTGCCCGTTACGACGATCAACCAGGTCATTGCTCTGCAAGCCGGCGTCGTCGATAGCAAGCGCGGAACCCATCTGCGCGGCGGACGCGACGGTGAGGTTACTTACTTCGTTGACGGTATTGTTACCAAGGTACCCAACACTAACTGGCAATCAGCGGTTATCAATCAGTCTGCCGTGGAGGAAGTCTCCGTGGTGAGTGGCGGATTCGACGCTGAGTACGGCGATGCGCTTTCGGGCGTTGTTAATATTGTCACGCGCGAAGGCGGTTCGAAGATATCGGGTGCTTTGAATTACCTTAGTGATGAGATGTTCGGCAGCTGGCAAGACCCGATCAATTACGGGTACAGCCAATACGATTTCTCGTTTGGCGGTCCGTTACCGGCATTTAACAGACTTCGCTATTTCTTCTCTGGTGAGTATATGCAGACCGAATCATACCATCAAGAAGGGTTGTTCAAACTCGATGCTCCGAGGCAGGATTACCGGGCGCAAGGTCGTTTGACGTACAATTTAGCCAATGCAAAAGGCAAATTGTCGTTCACCGGCTTCAATGAACGCAGGCAGTGGGTGATCTGGAGTAACGTTACCGGCACCGGCCAGTACGATCTCAAATACTTTGACAACCGGCCGATGAGTCGTATCAAGAACTGGATCCTTTCCTCGACGTTCAACTATATGGTCACGGCCCAGACCCTGGCATCGCTGAAAGTCGGTATGACTCACTTTGACCGCATGTACGGCAATCGTGATTATATCTGGGAAGAAGACAGCGGAAGACAATGGTATGATGATTACCGGTTCAAGGCGGAACGACTTGTTGATATGCTGCTTCATCCGGAAGATTATATTGATCCGGTGACCGGCGAACCAGTCACAATTCGTCAGGTGCTCATCGACAGTGTCATGGAGTACCACGAAGAGTACTACAATCGTGATGTCGAGGCACTGCGCCATAATCCTTACGGTGTTGAGGGTTTGTTCTACACGACCGGTGACTACCGTGTGTGGAGAGTATGGAACAACAACGACATCCAGGGAAGGTTCGACGTCACCCACTCGATTGGCAGGGTGCACGAGTTCAAAACCGGCGTAGATTATATCCGTTATGAGATGCAATACTACGATAACAATCTGCCGTGGGTTGCCAATCCCTTCTGGGATTACTATGACCGGACACCGTGGAAATTCGCCGCTTATGTACAGGACAAGATGGACTTTGAGGGACTTGTTGCGCGTGTTGGGTTGCGTTTTGATTATTTCGATCCCAAAGCGAGCACGTATGAGGCGCCCGAGGATTACCTGAACGACGAGCTGATCCGCTCTGAAGCTGAGTACAAGGTCTCGCCACGTCTCGGTTTCTCGCTACCGGTGACCGACCGTATGAAACTTCGTTTCAACTACGGACAGTATTTCCAGTTACCAGCGCTCGACAATCTATACGGATCGACTGATACGTCGGTGGTGAGGTTGCTCATTTCGCGCGGCAACGCGGTTGTCGGCAACATCTTGATCAAACCCGAGAAGACCGTGCTGTATGAATTGGGTATTGAGAACCAGTTCTCGGAAGAGGTTATTTTCGGTTTCACTGCGTACTTCAAGGATATCTATGACCTGAACCAGGTCCGTGAAGTCATTGCGGTGCCCTATTCCTATTACCAGTACATGAATGTCGACTACGGTAATGTTAAGGGCTTCGAGGTCAACTTGCAGAAACGCATGTCGAACATGTGGGCATTCGGCTTGAGCTACACCATGCAGTTTGCCAAAGGCACGGCTGCTGACGCATATGAATGGTACGAAGACCACTACTACTACAATATAGCGGTACCGGTTATTGATTACTGGCTTGACTTTGACGAACGACACACATTACACGCAAACTGGGATGTTGATCTACCGACGGATTTCTTCTTAATACCTCTCCAGAACTTCAACAGTTCGATCGTCTTCTCCTATCATTCAGGCCATCCGTATACCCCTCGTGATCTACGTGGAAACAAGCTTGGTGACGAAAATTCGGCAAGGATACCTGGGTACTTGAATGTCGACTGGAATCTCAGCCGCAGCTTCAAAATAGGTCCGGCGAATCTGGTGCTCAAGGGATTGATCTACAATCTGCTCAACACCGAGCAGATAATCGAAGTCCACGAAACCACGGGTGATCCTGTCTTGCATGGTGACCCGGAACCGTCACTCGATCAGTTCGGGTTCACGGCAATCTCGAGCACGCGCTACTCACCGCAATCCGATTTCAACCACGACGGTTTGGTCGATCCTCGCGAAGCGAAACAATCATACATCGATGCTCAGAACGATTACTACTATGATGCAAGGAATTTCATGCCTGGTTTCCGTGCGCGCGTTGGCGTCGGTCTACAGTTCTAACCGGGTTAACAATACTTAGGAGGCTATAATGAAAAGGATATTTGCGGTACTGCTCATTGCTGCCGTGTGTGCTTTCGCCGCTAAAGCGGTGTACACACCGACGCCTATGGGTCGTGAGTTCCAAATCCTGAGGCATAACGTCAACCAGGTAGAGTGCTGCGTGTCCAATTACGGTAAATTCGGACAGGATGAAACCGGCAACAACGCTGGATGTTGGTGGCCAACAGGTTCTGGTCATAACTACATCTATGGCGCTGGTAGCTGGTTTGGCACGGTTGATGTGAACGGTGATACACTGGTTACGATTGGCTACGGTCCGCATGGTGGTGAGGCAGAATATGCTCCGGGACGCATTGGCTGGTCAGTAAGCGATCCAAGGGCGATTATCTACATGATGCCAGCGACCTGGCCGCCGACCGTGGATCCTGAATTGCCAATGGCACCTACAGAATCCAAGTCCCATCAGGACTCGTGGTGCGTGTATAACGACGGTGATATTCAGTATCATATTGCCGGCGACACACGTCCTATCGGATTGGAGATCTATCAGACCGTATACGCGTGGAATCTTAGCACGACTCAGGATATCATATTCATTCGCTTTGAGTGCATGAATACTACAAGCGATACCTTGAGACGATGCTTTTTCGGGGTTTGCGCCGACAATGATATCGGTAATGAGGCAGGCACAACAGCCAACGATCGCATTTCTGGTATTGTTGGTCAGTGGTATGTAATAGACGGCGATTCGACCTGGATTGATGACCTGGGCTATCAGTGGCAGGAAGTTGAAGAAGCGGGCCAGCCGCCCTGGTTACCGGGCGCGATCGGTTATGACTACCTGCAGAGTCCCTGGGATATTGTGCCAGACGAGGACAAAGATGGTGACGGGATACTGGACCAGTACGAGATGGATAGCGCTTACTTCTACAATGTTATCGGGGTTACCGATTCACTGTTTGATGCCGATCTTGATGGTACGCCTGATTTCCGTGATCCTTCGCAGATCCCGCAGATCGGTATGACCGCGTTCAAGCGCTTCACCCTCAACCTCGAACCGGGCCTCGACTACGAGCGCTACACAACGCTTGCCGGCTACAATTTCCGCACTGGCGTTTACGAACCATATGATACTGTTCCTCCGGACCCGGATGATCAGCGTTTTCTACAATGCAGTGGTCCATTCGACCTTGCTCCAGACGCGAGCGTGACCGTGCTGGTTGGTATCGTTTTCGCAGATTGGATTGGTATATGGGGCAGACCGGATTCAGCACTGGTTGAGGTGGACGGGACGGCCCAGTTCATTTTTGACCAGAACTGGCTATTGCCCGGACCTCCTCCACCACCAACACTCACGATGCTGCCGGGCGATGCTCGTATTACCCTTGTATGGGATAATGCAGCAGAGGTAGCTGTGGACCCGTACTATGACGTTGTTGGCAACCCGTTATCAGCTCTGTACGATCCCTTCTACCGCGAGGTTGATTTTGAGGGTTATCGGATATGGAAGAGCACGACGGGTCAGACTGGTGATTGGGAATTACTTGCCACCTTCGATCTCGCCAATGATATTGTCTTCACTGATACGGCGTTCGATCCCGAGCCTCTGGAATTGGCAAACACCGGCGTTTCGCACATCTATATCGATGAAGAAGTACGCAATGGGTTTGTTTATTATTATGCGGTGACTTCATTCGATTACAACAGGGTCCGAGAAGCGTATGACTCGGTTTATGCGGTTGATTCCACTGCTTGGTATATACTGGATACCCTGGGCAACCCGATCGATACGATGTGGGTTTACGAGTATGATTCGGTTGAGGTGTACGGGCCGCGTCCGATCTGGTTTGAGAGTGGTCTGGGCGGTGACAGTGTTCGCGCGCGTCGTGATCCGGCCAACTATGTGCCGCCGTCCGATCCGATGGTCGAGTTGGTTTCGGGTAATGACCAGCTAACTGAACTGGTTGATGCGTCGGTTGCTTACCCTCAGGAGATTGATCCGAACTATCCACTCTACATCGAGTTTGCTGCACCGGAGCCGACCGTTGTTTATTTCATAGATCAATCCGGTGATTCTATCCCGTATACGGGTGCGCGATATACTGCGTATCTGCAAGACGACAACGGTACCCTTGAAACTTACGTCTACGACAGAAGGATCGGTATACCTTATGTGCCGCTTGAGATAGTGCCGCCGGTGAACGGTATGTTCATCAATCCGGACATCGGAACGCCTGAACTGCCGGCGACGTTTGTGGTCTATGATAGTATTGAGATCGTGAGCGGTACTTATCCGGCAAACCTTCTGGTCGCGAACGTTCCTGTGCCGCTGCCGTATGCGGAGACGGTTGCTGACAGCGCTGACATGAACGGTATGTGGGCCTGGCGCGGTAATTCGTATCAAGTCGTCTGGAGTCCCAAGAATCCGGGAAGTCCGGTAAATACGGTTGAGATAACGGATCTGGTGACTGGTGAAGTCATTCCGTACAAACAGTTTCAGAATACACCGAGTACAGTAGACCTGGCAGACGGCTGGTGCTTTACCTGGCACACGCCGAGCACGGCATGGAGCAAAGCCTCGCATGATACGGTACAGGCCAATCCCGCGGCATTCCCCGTATCGGAGAGAACACGTTATCTCTATGTCAACGGCGGAATGATCGGTTTGCGCAGTAATTCTTATATGTATGATACGATCTTGCCAGAAGATGGCGAGACCTGGATTCTGAGCGCGAATCGAGATTACCTGCCGCCATCAGTCCTTGGCAAGGTTCGGATCACGGCCACACCGGGTGTTTTCACTGATACTGCGATGACCTTGAACGTCAAGGTCGTGCCGAATCCGTATGTCATTTCGAATGAGTGGCAGACGCGATTTGTGCAGCGGCGCGTGAAGTTCATCAATTTGCCCAACCGGTGCACGGTCCGTATCTTCAATCTCAATGGCGAACTTGTCAGAACACTATTGCATCAGGAGACTTCGGCGACCGGAGTCGGCAATAATCTTGGCGGTGATGAATGGTGGGATGTGTTGAGTGAAAATCGTCAACTTGTTGCGAGCGGTGTCTATATCTTCCACATTGAATCTGACGTAGGTGAACAAGTCGGCAAGTTTGTGATTGTCCGATAAGGAGGATGTGATGAGAACGATGAAATACATACCCTTATTACTAATCATATTCGTGCTGCCCCTTCACGCTGATTTTGCCAAATTGGGTACCTCAGGTGCGCAGTTCTTGAAGATCAGCGTAGGGCGGGGATCAGCCATGGGCGAAGCATTCGTCGCGATTTCAGATGATGCCTCGGCAACATTCTGGAACCCCTCCGGACTTGCCACCGTCACTAGCCGCGAAATCAGCTTCTATCATAACGAGTGGATTGCAGACGTCCGTCACGAATATCTGACCGCGGCGTTTCCGCTGGGTGGTTTCGGGACGATGGGTGTTAGCGTCACGGCATTGACGATGGGTGAGATGGAGATCCTGACGATTGATGACCCGAATACATCAATACGCGAGGATACCGGAACAGGCAATTACTTCAATGCCTCTGATATGGCGGTCGGGTTTTCATTTGGCCGCATGTTCACCGACCGTCTCGCTGCCGGGTTGACATTAAAAGCGGTTCAGGAGCAGATCTGGAACATGACCGCGACCGGTGTGGCAATGGATTTTGGCATCCATTACAATACCGGGATCAGGGGGTTGCGTCTCGCCGCGGCGATGAACAATTTCGGTACTGACATCGCCTTCTCGGGACGGGATCTTGAGTTCGCTGCCAACCCTTATCCTGAATCGCCTGTGTTCTATGAATTGCTGCCAGCAGGGCTGAGAGCGACGCCATATCCGTTGCCGCTCATGTTCCGTTTTGGTGTAGCCTTTGATCCCATCGCGAGTGAGAGTAACCGGTTGACGATTGCTCTTGACTTGAATCACCCAAATGATAACTATGAAACGATCAATCTGGGTTTAGAATACGGGTATCTCAATACCCTTTTCTTGCGCGCTGGATACAAGGCATACACAAACATGGATTACATGAGAGCAATGTCAGGTGGCGAGCCGGCATATGATACGGTCGAGAATGTTATAACCTATCCTGAGTGGGGTGACGATATTGGTACGATGCTTAATAACCTCACTGCCGGCGTTGGATTCCATCTCAGGACTGGTGCCACGCAATTCAAGATCGATTACGCTTACATGAATAAGGGAATCCTTAAGGCAACCCATCGTATTGGATTGACCATAGGATTCTAGTTTATCTGGTGTGTGCGGGCCTGACCAGGCCTGCACACACTTTTTGTGTTATTTGAAAGGAGGTGCTTGTCCGTAAACAAAATATTACGCACAAGAACATAATGTTAGAAAAGGAGGACGTAATGAAACGGTTAGGTATGTTGCTTTTGGCCGTTGTGGTGTTGGGCTGGGCTCTGCCCTACAACGTGGACCCGGTAGATCCGACAGTTGTTACAAGCAGGCCTCGCGTAAACAATTCAAACGATTATGATGGTGTCATAATCGACTCGGTTGGGAACATCCGTGCAGTGCTCGGAAGTCAAGGAAAGAGCATTGCTGTTTCCGGCGGTGGTGAGGCTATTGCGGTTCTCTATGGTGAACCGAGCGGTAACCCGAACAACTCAATGCTTGTCAAGGTCGCCTATTCGTTGAACGGCGGTTCATCGTGGACCACGTACGGACCATTCAGCGCTGCTGCACGCAGGGCATATAATGACATCGCGGCCACGCCTGATTTCGACGCGAATCCTGGTGAAATATTCTTCCTATTCCAGGAGAATACGCAGGGTTACACAGATGGACAGATCAATGTAATGATCGAAGAAAACCTGCCATCAGCGCCGTCATTCTCAGTGCCGATCGTGCCGACGAACGCTTCAGCTCCTACCATCTATCCATGGGAGCCAAGCATTGTTGTGGCGCCTGATGACCCAACAAACGTTGTTGTCACTGCCTGGAACTATCTGGCAAACGGTAACGAGTGGCAATATGTCTGGATCTCCAATGATGGCGGCTACTCGTGGACTGACAGCATTCCGGTGGATCACGTTTCTGCTGACGGGTCTTGCGCTGCTTTGACCGCAGGTCCGGGCGGCTGGTTGGGCATGACGACCCAGGAGTATTACACATTCAGCGGCTCCGATTCCACGATTTACCCATATTTCAGGGAATCGACTGACGGTGGTTACACCTGGACTGCAAAACAAGCGCTAACGGTGTACCCGGCCAATGTAGCGTCTCAGTACTGGTGGCACGAGATGGATATAGTGTATTTCGATGGTGATATATGGATGATACACAATGACATCGGTACTGGCGGTACGGGCGGACCTCACGTCGCAAAAGGGACCGGTTCACCGGGCAGCTGGACCTGGACATTGTGGAGCCAGGATGTTGTGGGCGCCGATTCATTCTGGGTTGCCGATACCCTGTTCTATGCGGCACCGAGCCAGTATCCGACGATATCTGTTGATCCAGTATCGGGTGCGGTGGCGGCTGTCTGCAAGTACAACTACTATATTGGCGACAACGTCACGTGGGCGATCTATAATGGAGCCCATCTTGGTTGCATGTGGACAATGGACGGCGGTAGCAACTGGAAAGTTTCTCAGCCGCTCTCCACTGCCAATACGGGCACCATCATCTGGGAAGACTGGAATGCGACCGAGGCTGCCGATCTCCTCGTGCCAAATGGCGCGCATCCTTATATCCATGCAGTATGGGTTCATGAGGATCCAGCCACCGAAGCGGGCGAGTTGTATCACGAGACGGCCCCTCTCGGTGAATTCCCGTGGGGCGTTGATGAGGTCAGCACTGGTCTGGTCAGCGTCTACAGGTTCTCAGTGACGCCGTCGGTAACTTCGGGTATCTGTCGTGCTGCGTTCAGTATGCCGGCTTCCGGCAACGTGGCGCTGAAGGTGTTCGATGTGAGCGGGCGACTTGTTGAGAGCGTGTTCAGCGGCAGGGCTGCTGGTGAACAGGAGTTCAACATCAATACCTCGCAGCTGGCCAATGGTGCATACTTTGTCGTGCTCGAAACCGAGCAGGGCAATGTTGCTCAGAAGGTCATCACGCTGCACTAATCTGAATAAGTGCGAAAAAGGGGAGACGTCATGTCTCCCCTTTTTTGTTGCACGGTTCTGTCAATCAATGATGCCGAGCCACGGCCCGATGATAAATTGAAACCGGCCGATCAATAGGCTTACGCGGGCCATCACCGTGTAACCAAATGCCGCGCCGAATCCGATCATGATGAATATTATCCCAATCCGTGAAGTGACGCCGAGCACCCCCTTGTGTTCTTTCGAGAAATAGAAATAGGAGAGGGTGCAGACGACGCCGATGAAAAGGATTGCCTGCCAGATAATTCCGGTTGAGCCTGCGTTCCAGGCGCCGAAATTCTGCTGCGTGAGGATCGTTCCCTGTATTTGCCTTATGATGTCAGCCTGTACTGTGGCCGGGATAACCAACCCAGTGTAGTAACCGATGGTAATTGCGATCGGGATGCGTACAAGCCATGAAACCCTTGGAATGAAACGCATGACATATAGCATGCCGACCATGAACGGCAGTATGAAGAATAACCTTCCTTCTCTGAACAGGGGCGTAAAGAGATTCGGAATTAGCACCCGGTGTACGGTAAATGTGATGAAATACCCGTTGGCCACTCCCACGAAGAGGTGTTCGGCGAATTTGTAGAACGGGTTGTCCTTGTATAGAAACGAGAAAATACATATGGTCAGAAATCCGCTGATCCAGACCCATGGGTCATGTGCTATATTCATCGTTCCCTCCTTGATGAAATTGCCTCAACGGCAATTTCGATTACAACGATAAAGGACAGATTACAGTGATGTTTTTCGCGGTCTATGGCTGTTGTGTGGGATTGTTCTACCATTATCATTTTTGTACTCCTTTTTCCCTTTGCTTGCGGATGAAATAGCCGATGTTGCCGATCACGATGAAAGCGATCATGGTCAGATGTGCTGCGGTCAGAGAACCGAGCGCCTCGCTTGCTTTTCGTCGGCTGGTTATCATCAATCTCGACTGGACCATTTCTTCGTATTCGGCCGCACCTTTCATACCGACCATGAGTCCGGAGAATTGTCCGGTTTGATAATACTGGTAGAATTCAGAGGCGCTGACGGCGGTTATCCCGGCGCCTACCGCGACACCGAAGCGGGTCTGTGAATACGCTATCCACCAGAGGGGCGCCGATGCACCGCTCAGTGATACAAGGATACCGACATCATTGAAATTTTTCACCTTACGCATCATCGGCAAGGAGTCGGTCCGGTATCCATAATAATCTCTTCGGTAGACATCCACGATACTACTGCCCATACCCAAGAGCGGCACGATCGGCGGAGGCTGCCAGCCCAGGAATACATAGTCGCGTCCATAGATGATACTGTCTTCATACGAGGTCGCCTGGCTGTTGAACTCATCGGTGACCTGGTCGAGTGCTTTCTTGGCGAGCCCGAGGGGTTGGACATACAGAGAGAGTGCGGCTACCCGTATGCGCCTGTGGAACGCATGCCGCAACATTGCGACGGCCATGGGTTCGATTTCGGGCAGCGTTTGTGGATCGTAATCGAAATCAAGCATTAGTATCTGGTCTCTAGGGATTGTTTCGACTGCATTGAACAGCTTTTCGACCGGGGTCATGACGCGGACCTTGGGAATCGCCGGAATGACCAGCGGTACCATAACCACGACTGCAAGCACGAGGTAGATGATGCGGCGGTCCAGCCTTGACAGGTATTCGATTATCTTCATTCCTTACCTCCGAGCCATGAGCGTTCGATGCCGAGGATGATTTTCAGCGAAGTGGCGATCGCCCCGAGGGCAATGCCGAAAGTAATACCGCGCTTCGCGGCAACATTAGGGATGTCCATGATCCACTGGGTGAACGCTGGCAAGTGTGAGGAGATGCTGTTGGCAAGAGGTAATAAGCCGATCATTATGATGAAAGCCGCGGAGAGCAGGAGGCTCGATTCCAGAGAACGAGCACGGAATGCCCGGTATGAAGCAGATGCCATGAAGAAAGCGAGCAGGGCGAACATCGTTGCGCCGAGCGGAACGATTATGTTGAGGTACAGGGTCTGGATGTCGAATTGAAATCCGGCGATCCGCGTTGGCAGGAAAAGTTCACCCTCAATGCCGCCGAGGAGGCCGATCACGCCACTCACTAAAAAACCGATGATCAGTACATAAGAATATTGCCAGTTCTCTCTTTTCCTCTTTATCTTGTCCTGATGCACCCTAATCAAGCTGACCAAACCCAGTATGATGGCGAAGGCGGACAGTATTCTTATAAAGTCGTTCCTCAACGTATTGTCAAAATCCTGGTATCCGCCGTGTGGTACGAAGTACGGTATTATGCCCAGGATCCCGAATATAAAGACCAGGACCAAAGGGAATCTTCTTTTCATTTTTCTCTCCTATCGAAAAACATTTAGAATAGGGAATTTCGTCAGTAGTCCGATGAGCGAAGCGAGTGCGAGAACGCTCAGGATGACGACCTTACCAAGGTCCTCACCTTTGATCGCTCCCAAGAGTAAGGGTTCCTTGGATATGTATGCGGAAGCAGCGTACAATTCTTCGCCTATCAGCGTAAAATCACAGGCAGTTACGAAGAACGGTAATTGCGTGATCTGATCGGTGCCGGCGATCTGGATCGCTCCGGTCGAGGCGCCTGTCTCGGCCATGATCAGCGATTCGGCCTTGAAGTAGCCGATGAAAAAGTTCGCTGCCGGTTTTTCTCTTAACATGACGCCGTCGACTGCCGCAGCAAAAGCGAACTGCGAGTCGGTCACGAAGTATACTTTGTCCATATCGAATAGGTCTGGCCTGCCTATTGTAGTATATGATTCTTTGACGATCTCTCGAGCAACAGTATAAACGACCGGGTCAGAAGTCGGTACGATCAACGGTGTTTCGTATTGGCCCGTTTTTTTTGCGATCTCCCCGAGGATGTTGAATGATGCAATGGTCGCGATATAATCGACGAGGCCGATGCCCATGCAATAGAGAATCGGCCGTCCCATTTCCGTTGCTCGACCTACTGCTTCGTCGACCGCATCGAGACCGCTGATCTTACGGATGAAGAGTTTCTTCCCCCTCCTTGCCTGGTTTATGAAATAGAGGATTATCAGGCAGAATAAGATGACTCCGATGAGCAGATTGGTGGAGTTTGCATCGAACCACTGAGGTTTGCTGCTAGCCGCCGGGGATGGTTCTGAATACGCTTTTTCTGAATCATACAGAGCGGCAACTCTGTAAGTGTATTCCTTACCAGCTTCAGTTTGGTCTTCGTAGCTGGTGCGGCCGGCGCCGATGAAACCAACTTGTACATAATCTTTACCCTGTTCGCTCCGGTATATTTCATACCCTTCGATCTCTGCATCGTCGGGCGAAAGTTGCCATTCGACCGTGATCGCGTCGCCGCGGTCATTAGGTGTGTCGTGGGCATTTACGCCGGTCGGCGGCGCAAGTGCAAAGATACCGGTCAAGAGAACATAAATCATTGAGCCTCCTTATGATTGCAAACGGATGATCATTGGTTTTTGGTTTTGGCTGCCATAACGAATAACCTTTGATTTGGTTGTTGCGTTGGTCGGTTGCGGAATACGGGACGGTCGTCGTCTTTCGGTTTCGAATGACGAAGGTGCTATCCGACCGGCAGTATCTGAAGTCATTCGCATACCAACCTTCTGGATATTGTGAGTTTGTATTGAATCATCGTTTCCGATGATCCGAGAGTGAAAGTGTAACTCAATGGATAGTATTTGTCCATTAGTTTAATGACTCTTTCAATTATATTGGAGATGAATGGCAAGTAAAGACTCTTGATTGAAAAGGACGCGGCGCACGGTATGGGTATCCGTGCGCCGCGCAGTGCTCCTTGAACGTTGAGTTTGTTCTAATTAATCGACAACTCCTAACCAGGGTCCGAGTAGATACTGGATTCTGCCGATCAACAAGCTGATGCGCGCCATGACCGTATAGCCGAACGCGGCGCCAAAGCCGATCATGACGAAGACGATGCCGATACGCGAGGTGGCGCCGAGAATGCCCTTGTGTTCTTTGGAGAAATAGAAATACGACAACGTGCAGAGAACACCGACGAAAAGAATTATCGACCACACCACACCCGTACTACCGGAGTGCCATGCCTGGAAATTCTGCGGTGTCAGAAATGTGCCCTGTATTTGTTTGATGATGAGCGCCTGGCTCACCGCTGGAATCGATGCTCCGACATAGTAACCCATGGATATGCCGATGGGAATGCGAACGAGCCATGACACACGCGGTATGAACCTTGTGAGATAGAGCATGCCGATAATGAATGGAATGATAAACAACAGCTGACCTTGCCTGAACAGCGGGTCGAATAGGGTGGGCATGAGTACGTTGTGCCAGTAAAAGGTGACGGCCCAGCCATTTGCCACGCCAACAAAAACATGTTCCGCGACCTTATAAAAAGGATTATCGCGCCAGAGAAATGAAAAGATCGCGATCGTACAAAGCGCGTTTATCCATACCCAGGGATCAGATGATATGTTCATTTTTGCCTCCTAGATGAAAGACAGATTACGGTGATGTTCAGTACTGTATGTATCTGCAATCTGAGGATTCCTTTCAATGGTCATCTTGGCCTCCCTGTGGCTGAGGGTTGCGACGATTTGGTCTTGCGGCGGGAAATGAAATATCCAGTGTTGCCGATTATGATGAAGATGATTATCACCACATGAGCATATGTAAGCGAGGGAAGGGATTCGCTCGCCTTGCGTCGTACTTTGATATTGAGTTCTGTTTCTACCTGTTCTTCGTATTCGGCCGCGCCTTTCATGCCGACCATGAGGCCGGAAAATTGACCGGTCTGCAAATACGGATAGAATTCAGAGGCACTCACTGCGGTTATCCCGGCGCCAACTTTCACTCCAAACCTGTTCTGAGCATATTCGATCCACCATCTCGGAGGATCACCGCTGCTCAGAGATACCAGCAGCCCGACGTCGCCGTAGTTCTTCACTTCCTTCATGATCGGTAATGTATCGGTTCGGTTGCCGAAGTAGTCGTTTTTGTAGACATTGACGATGCTCTCGCCCATACCGAGGATGGGTATCAGGGGCGGTGGTTGCCACCCGAGAAAGACATAGTCGCGTCCGTATATGATGCTGTCCTCGTTTGTCATTGCTACGCTATTGAACTCTTCGGACACATTGATTAGCGCGTTCTGTGCGAGACCGAGAGGCTGCACATATAGACTGAGCGCAAGTACTTTGATCCGTTTCCTGAAAGCATGACGCAGTATGGCAAAAGCCATCGGTTCGATCTCCGGCAGGGTCTGGGGGTCATAGTCAAAGTCAATGATCAGTGCTTTTTCTTCCGGGACATTGTCTATTGCGTCGTAGAGTTTTTTGACTGGCGGCATTACCCTCACAGATTTTACCGAGGGAAAAATAATTGGCAGTGTTACCACTATAAAGAGTATGGCATAGATAATGCGCCGGTCGATCTTTGTCAAAAGGTCGATGATCTTCATTCGCCACCTCCGCCAAGCCATGAGCGTTCGATACCGAGGATTATTTTGAGTGCTGTTGCCAGCATGCCGAGCGCGACGCCAAAAAGAATGCCGCGCTGCCCGGCAACATTAGGTACGTCCATGATCCATTGTGCAAAGGATGGGAGGTGCGGGGAGATCTCGTTCCCGAGAGGAAGAACGCCGAGCATGACAATGAATGCCGATACCAAAAGCAGGGTTGCCTCGGTGGAACGAGCGCGGAATGCGCGGTAGGCTGCCGAAGCCATGAAAAAGGATAGTAACGCGAACATCGCGGCGCCCAGTGGCACCTCGATGTTGAAATAGATTGTCCAGATATCAAATGCAAATGAACCGATCCGCGTTGGCAATATACCTGTGCCGGAAACGCCTCCGAACAGTCCGATGATCGAGGTGACAACAAAAGTAACGATCAGTACCCAGGAGTATTCCCAGTTCTGTCCCTTGCGCCGGATCTTGTCATAGTGGACCCTCAAAAGACTACCCAGTCCAAGTATCAGGGCGAACGCGGCGAGTATCTTCAGCAGATTGTTGCGCAGGAATTCGTCGGTGTTCTGGACTACTGGGTGTGGCACAATAAATGGGATGATACCGAGTATTCCAAATGCGAATACCAGTAACAAGGGAAAATTTCTTTTCATTTCGCCCCCTAATTAAACAAACTCATGATCGGAAAAACCGTGAGCAATCCGATGATCGAACCGGCAATGAGGATGGCGCCGATTATCAATTTGCCCCAGTCCTCGCCCTTAATAGCACCGAGCAACAAAGGTTCCTTTGATATATAAGCAGATGCCGCATATAACTCCTCACCGATCAACGTGTAATCGCAGGCAGTAACGAAAAACGGCAATTGCGATACCTGGTCGGTGCCGGCGATCTGGATCGCGCCGGTCGAGGCTCCGGTCTCGGCGAGGATAAGAGATTCGGCGCGAAACCAGCCGATCAAGAAATTGGTTGCCGGTAATTCTCGCAGCATGATGCCATCTACGGCGGCTGCGTAGGCAAATTGTGAATCGGTTACGTAGTACACGCTGTCCGGATCAAAGGCATCGGGTCTTCCGACATTGGTATATGACTCTTTCACAATTTCTCTCGCGACCGTGTAGACGATCGGGTCAAAATGAGGATTGATGAGTTTGGTGTCATACTCGCCGCATTTTTTTGCCACCTCACCGAGAATGTTGAGGGAGGCGATCGTGGCGATGTCTTCAATATATCCGATGCCCGGGCAGTACAGGATCGGTTTGCCCATTTCGGTTGCCCTGCCTATGGCATCATCGATCGCATTCAATCCGGCTATCTTTCTGACGAAGAGCTCTCTGCCCCGGCGCGCATGCTGAATGAAGAAAAGTATCAGGCCGCCAAAGACCATTAGTGCTACGATTATGTTGATCTTCTTGCGGTTGAGCCATTGAGCGGTACTTGTTACCATTAAGGATGGCTCGGAATATGCCATTACAGTATCAATAACCGCAGCCACTTTATATGTATACTGCTTGCCATCTTCGGTTTCATCTTCGATCTGGTTACGGCTCCGGCCTACGAGACCAACCTTTTCATAATCAACACCGTTCTCGCTGCGGTATACTTCGTATTTCTGCAGGTGCATATCATCGACCGATAGCTGCCATTCTATCGTCACAGCCCCGCCACCGTCATCAGGTGTATCATATGCATGGACAGCCGTCGGCGGCGCAAGCGCAAAGATGCTCACCAGTAAGATACCAGTCATTAGACCTCCTTACTTTGTGTTGATTGGAAGGGGATGTTTGAATTCATTTCTGCTGGCTCCCTGTTGCCAAAGAAATGCAGGCACACGCAGTAACGAGTGGGTTACGTGCGCGTTTCGGATTTAGAAGCAAAACGCATTGTCCAGAATTCAGAGATTCTTGCATTGAATCCTTCATTAAGAATTCGTGAAACGACATTATAGTTGAGAAAAAGGAGATGTAAAGAGATTTATGAAATGCGGCGCACCGCCTCTCCTCTGCCGACGGTGCGCCGGAATGTGTTCTGGGGTATGCGCGCTTACTTAATGATTCCCAGCCAATCTCCCAGCAAGAACTGCAATTTGCCTATCAACAGACTGATACGCGCCATTACAGTATACCCGAAGGCTGCTCCAAATCCAATCATCACAAAGACAATGCCCACACGTGAGGTGGCACCTATTACGCCCTTGTGCTCGCGCGAGAAATAGAAATAGGAGATTGTGCAGAGCACGCCTATAAAGACTATGACTGACCAAACAATGCCCCACGGGCCAGCGTTCCATGATTGAAAATTAGCGGATGTTAATACTGTACCTTGAATTTGCTTGATGATCTGCGCTTGGATCGTTGCCGGAATCAGCACGCCTGTCCAATATCCCATGTAGATGGCGATCGGTATGCGCACAAGCCATGATATTCTCGGAATAAAACGTGCTAGATAGAGTATGCCGATAGTGAATGGAATGATAAGCAACAAATCACCCTGCTGGAATAATGGTCTGAAGAGAATAGGCATGAGAATACGATGCCAGTAGAAGGTAACGAGGTATCCGTTGGCGACGCCCAAGAAAATATGTTCTGCGGCTCTGAAGAACGGATTTTCTTTGTACAGAAAAGATAGTATTGCCAAACTCAAAATCGATGCTATCCATACCCACGGGTCAGTTGAGATGTTCATTTTTTCCTCCTGTGCAGGAAAAACCCAATGTTCCCGATAACGATAAAGAGCATGATCGCGAGATGGGCGTAAGTGAGGGAAAGCATTGCCTCGCTCGCAACGCGTCTTCCTTTCACCCCGTAGTTAGTCTCAACCAGTTCTTCATATTCTGCCGCACCTTTCATGCCGACCATGAGTCCGGTGAATTGACCGGTTTGGTAGTAAGGATAGAAATCTGCTCCAGATACTGCCGTGCATCCAACCCCAACTTGCAGGCCGTACCTGTTTTGTGCGTAGGCAACCCATGAGATTGGTATACGTGAGCCGCTCAGTGCTACGAGTATGCTTATGTCATTATAATTCCTGATTTTTTCCATCATATGGAGGGTGTCGGTTTGGTTTCCATAGTAATCAACGACATATATGTTGGCTATGCTCTCGCCCATACCGAGCATCGGTACAATAGGCGGTGGCTGCCAGCCGAGGAACACGTAATCGCGTCCATATATGATACTGTCTTCGTAAGTCTGGGCAGAGATATTGAATTCTTCGACTACCTGATTTATAGCTCTCGTTGCCAGTCCGATCATCTCAACGTACAAGCTCAAGACAAGAATTTTTTTCCTTGTTTGGAACGCGTGTCTGAGCACGGCGATCGCCATCGGCTCGACCTCGGCCTTTATCTGTGGCGAATAGCTGCAGTCGAGGATAAGCGCCTTATCATCCGTTGTTTTATCCACTGCCGTGAAGAGTTTCTCAACAGGTGTCATTGGTGTGACTTCCAGAACGGACGGGAAAACGAGTGGCAGCGTGACGACAGCGAGCAGGATCGCATAGATGATCCTACGGTCTATCGTCATGAGTCTCTCGTATAGTTTCACTCGCCACCTCCCAGCCAGGCACGTTCAATTCCAAGGATGATCTTCAAGGACGTTGCGATCACACCGAGCGCAATGCCGAATACTATGCCGCGCTGGCCTGCAACATTAGGCACGTTCAATATCCACTGGACAAATTCGGGCAGGTGTTTCGATATACTGTAACCGAGGGGCAATAGACCGATCATCACGATGAAAGCCGCTGTCAGAAGAAGTGTTGCTTCCATTGACCGCACCCTGAAAGCGCGGTACGCTGCCGAAGCCATGAAAAATGCAAGGAGTGCAAACATGGAAGAGGCGAGCGGTATTACGATATTTTCATACAGTGTTTGAATGTCGAATCGGAATGAACCGATCGCGGTTGGCAAAATGCCATCTGCTGCGACGCCGCCAAACAGTCCAATCGCGGCTGAAGCTGCGAACGCGAAGAGCAGTAACCAGGAAAATTGCCAGTTTCTCCGTTTACGTTTGATCTTGTCAAAGTGCACTCTGAGCAGACTACCGAGTGCAAGCACTACTGCAAATGCGGAGAGCACGCGCAGGAGATCGTTACGTATCCATTCGTCATATACTTGGTATGAGGGATGAGGAATGACAAATGAGATCACGCCGAGCAACCCGGCAATGAATATAAGGGTCAAAGGTATCATTTTTTTCATGGTCGACTCCTATTCAAACAAATTGAGTATTGGAAATCGAGAAAGCAACCCGACAATAGATGCCAATATTAGCGCCGCTACAATAACAACTTTTGCCCAATCCTCGCCCTTTATGGCGCCAAGAAGCAATGGTCGTTTTGAGATATAGGCGGATGCTGCATATAATTCTTCACCGATCAGGGTGTAGTCGCATGCGGTCACGAAGAACGGTAACTGGGCAAGGGCGTCGGTTCCGGCGATCTGGATCGCTCCGGTTGCGGCGCCGGTTTCCGCTAGCACCAATGACTCTGCGGCGAAATATCCGATCAGAAAGTTGGTGGCGGGTTTTTCCCGGGTCATGATGCCATCAATGCCGGCAGCGTACGCCATCTGTTCGCGTGCCAGAAAAAAGACGCTGTCAGGATCATACGCATCGGGTCTGCCGGCTTTTGTATAAGATTCTTTGACTATTTCGCGTGCCACAGTATACACGATAGGGTCAGCGTTGGGCACGATCAGCTTCGTGTCATACTGGGCTGCTTTCTTTGCGACTTCACCCAGGATATTGAGACTTGCGATCGTCGCGATGTCCTCAATGTATCCGAGTCCCAGGGTGTATAATATCGGCTTACCCATTTCGGTCGCGCGACCAATAGCATCATCGATTGCCTGTAACCCGGCGATTTTCCTGATGTATAAATTCTTGCCTTTGCGGGCGTGAGATATGAAATACAGAATCAGTCCGCCAAATATGATCATCGCAATATAGATATTTATTTTGTCAATATTGATCCAGGACGCTTTGCTCGCGACTTCAACGCTCGGCTGTGAAAAGGACCGCAGGGTATCTGCAACAGCTGCCACTTTGTATTGGAAAACGACCCCGTCTTCTGTCTGGTCGCTGTAGGATGAGCGGCTTTTGCCGATGAAACCGACTCTTGCGAAATCCACGCCGTTTTCACTGCGGTAGATATCATAACCGTCGATCACTGCATCATCCGGCGATAAATTCCATTCGACGACTACCACGCCTCCTCCGTCACTCGGTGCATCATACACCCGGACGTCAGTCGGGGGCGCTAAACCCGCTAACGAACATAGCAGCACTAATATCATTGAACCTCCTAACGCTTTTCACACATTATCGTATTCGTGTTACGTATTTCGTACTCGTTTCTATATATTTCACAAACTTGTTCTTGCCTTCTGCGCAAGGCTATGCGCCAGTCTGGTGAGCATCATGCCCACACGATCATATGCCTTCAGAAGATCATCTGAATCGTTATTAGTTAAGTAACCAAGATCTCTGCTTAAGATGATCTGATAAGATATCTCTCCTACCGATCCTTTGGCTATCGATACAAATCTGCGATATTCGAGTCGCGTATTCCGTGCCGCTCCCTCTGCAATATTCATGGGAACGGAACTTGCCGCTCTCCGCATTTGGGAGATCAGAGAATACAATTCGAATCGTGGAAAGGTACGAGTTTTCTCATATACTTGAAGAGTAAGTACATGTGCTAACTTGAAGACATCCATGTCCCACACATTTTTTATTTTTGGTTTTTTCATATATCCTCCCTTTCAAATCCATGTTTTTTTTCAAACGAATACGATCTACGAGTCACTAGTACGTTTTTCGTGACAACCACACGGTGTCTTATGGCATTTCGGGCAACCGTTCCGGTATTTGGTCATGGCGTCTTCTGCATCTATTCGGAGTATCGAGGCAACGGAAAGAAGCCAGGCGAGACAATCCGCGAATTCTTCCGCAATCTTTTCCCGATCTTTCTTACGTATTGCTCTGGAGAGTTCGCCAATCTCTTCGACGAGCCAGTTGAATGTTTTGTCGAGCCCTCGCCTCGAGTCCTTCTCGAAGTACAGGGTTCGTATTAGTTCTTGGTACTTGTTCAGATCCAATTTTTGTAGTGGCTATTGGACGTGGATTGGGGTTGAGATGCTGTAAGTAGACAGGCAGTGTGTGTTAGTTTGGTAAGCTCGATTGAGGGACGTTTTGGGTGTTGCGATATTATGTTTGTTCTTTCTGTCATGGATGTCTGTATTATTATAACTGCGGTAAATGAAAAATCAAGGTTTAGAAAAAGATGAGGGAAGGGTCTTGACCCTTCCCTCATATGTGTTACCTAATTGAACACTACTCGTGAGAGTGAATGTATTTAGTCAAATCTCAATGTGGCAGATAGTCTCCAGTTTGAGAGATCAGTGAGTTCGTTGAACCCCATGAGGTCGATCTGGAGATTATTAGTGACCATCCATCCGATTCCATAGTAATAATCTGTCATGGGGACTTTCTCGGTCTCTTGTTCGACAGAAGCCGTTGGGGTCGCACCTGGGTCGTCGATGACCTCGGTCTGACTACCATCACCGTAGACGGTCAGTGTACGCTGAGGTTCATAGGCGATGCGTTCCGTGGTCGTAGTGTAATCTCTATAGGAAAGTGTATGCTGGGCACCCAGGCGAAAAACCAAGGGCTTGGTGACCAAAAATTCCAGCCCGACTGGAATCACAAAACTGTTAACACTGCCGTCAACCAGCGTCATCCAGGTTTCACTCTGTGTGATCGTGCGCGTGTAGTCTTCAGGTCCTGAAATGGTATCGCCATTGTCAAATACTCTTATCGATACTGTGTTGTCGGTCGCCGTTGTCGAATCTGAATATGATGCGGTGTTGAAGAAAAGGCCGATGCCGAATTTCACGCGCGGGGAGATGTTGAACAGATGTTTTGTGCCTACCCGTAGACCCTTGGTGCTGCTGCCGCCATCGTATGTCGTGACCGTATTAACGGTGTCATAGGTGAATGTATTATAGCTCTCCTCACGTGTCTTGAAGAAATAATCCATTGCATCATCACCGTAGTCAAGTGACTGTGTGAAGAAGTCGAGATAGAATCTGCCCTGAGCATTTTCGTTATAGTCGTAGAAAGATTTCAATCCGATGGTTATTCTGCTTCCAGACTGCGGTTGCATCAGGGAATCGAATATCGAAACAACGGTGAAACTCGTATCCTGGTTCATCGGATAATCGTACTCAGCCGAATCACCGAGAATTATTGCCTCGTTCGTCGCGCTCAGCATATCAAATCCGACGTTCATCCCAAAGGAAATGTTGTCATAATCATTCCAAGCGCTGAACATGAATGCATTTCTGCTGTTTTTATCGATCTCGTCGCCGATGAAACTCTCGGTGCGCAGATATTCCAGAGTATCCGCGAGTAGGTCTTCATTAAAGAATGAATAGGTGTAATTGTTTGCCGGGTCGGTCATTGTCGTGCGATAGTCGCTGTGCATGAATCCCAGGCCCAGGCGAAGGTTATTGAGTTTCGTTGCCAACGCAAGGTACCAGTCGCTGCTCGCCACGAGATCATATGCCGAAATTGTCCTCGTTTCAACCGTCCTGTTCGTAAAGTTACCTAAAGTATCCGGGTTGTTCAGATTCTCGATTGTCAATTCTCCTTCACCGTAGATTGGATTACCGTACGGATCTACCAGCCCCGTGTTCAGAGCGGTCTTTTCGGCAAGCCGATCATACATGACACCTGGATAGAGACTGCCCAGACCGGTAACGCCGCCGATGATGATGTGTGGCTGGCTGCCGCCCGAGAACAAATTCTCATCGCCGGTTACGAAATTCGCAAGACTCGTCCAGAGCCGAGCTCCTGTGATTTCAGGTATCCGTGCTGCCTCGAACAGCAGGTCGTAATCATCCTCGAAGAGCCCGGCAGTTGACTGATACCTGAAAGATTCGGTAACCAACCCGAAAGAGAGCGACACCATAATCGTGATAACCACGATGTGCTTCATGTTTTTCCTCCTTTAGAGCGATGTCTATCAAAAACCTTTCTCGTTGTGGATTCACCTCCTTTCGCTTTGAATGCTTGTAGCATCCTATACTGTTCGAATTATATATAACATTGAGAATATGTCAAGATTTGTTCCCGAACATTTCTTGGCTTGACTAATCATGCTATTCCTGTATGATGTATGGAACCCACTACAGATATGATTAAACTAAATGATCTTGAGTATTCGATCGGTGAGCGGACATTGATCCATAAAGTCAATGCGAGCATTAACGTTCGCGACCGCATCGGATTGGTTGGACCTAACGGCAGCGGCAAGACAACGATGCTCCGTATCATGAAGGGTGACGTCATGCCGTCGAATGGGTACGTCGAACGGCGGCGCGGCCTCAAGTTTGGTTATCTTCCACAGGAGGATATGGTTTTGCATGGCAGCAGGTTGAAAGACGAGGTGCTGCGCGAATACAACGATTGTCTGCGCCAGCTGGGGATCGCGAGAGAAAATATCAGTGCTGATCCACATTCGCGAGAGTCGATGAAGGCGTGTGAGCGGGCTGAAGAAAAATTTCACAAGATGGGCGGATATGGTTACGAGAATAAGGCATATCGTGTACTTGCCGGGTTGGGTTTTGCGCAAGAAGAATACGATAAGAAGGTTGAAGAATTCTCGAGCGGTTGGCAGATGCGCATCGTGCTGGCGCGAATACTACTAAATAGACCCGACGTGCTGATGCTCGACGAGCCGACCAATCATCTGGACATTGAATCCATTCAGTGGCTGGAGGAATATCTCCAGGCTTTTGGCGGCGCAATAATCGCCGTTTCTCATGACCGGTATTTTCTGGACAAGTTGCTCCAGAGTCCAAATGGTGTTTGCGGCATTTGGGAGCTGGATGACGGCGTATTCCGTGCGTACCGCGCTAACTATACCGATTACCTTCTGCAGTCAGATTTGAGGAAAGAGAAACTCGTCCAGCGGGCCAAGGTTCAGGAGAAGCGCGTCCGGGAAATAGAGGAGTTCATTGCCCGCAACAAAGCCAACAAATCGAAGGCAAAATTGGTCAGAAGTCGAGAGAAATATCTTGGACGGCTCGAGCGTATTCGGGTCGAGCGGGAGAGACGGAGGCTCAGGGTTGAGTTTCCGGTCGCCGAAGTTCACAGCCGCAGGCTGGTCGAACTGAAGAATATCACAAAAAGATATGGCGAAAGGACTATCTTCAGAAATGTCAATTTCACGATCGAGAAGGGTGATAAGATCGCCCTGATCGGAAAGAATGGAGCAGGTAAATCCACGCTCAGCCGTATCATCTGCGGGCTCGAAGATCCTTCCGGAGGCGAGTGCCGGGTGAGCGACCGATTACAGGTCGGTGTTTTCTCACATGACCTCGTGCGTGCGCTTGATCCAAAATCCATGGTTGTTGATGAGGTGCTCAAGGACTCGCTTCCCGAAGTCCGCCAGAAAATCCGCACTTATCTGGGATTGTTTCTTTTTTCGGGTGATGACATCAACAAGAAAGTGGGGGTTTTGAGCGGGGGCGAAAAAACGAGGCTCGTTATACTAAAATCCATGTTGACATCCTCCAATCTCCTGGTTCTCGATGAACCGACGTATCATCTGGATAAGGAATCTACCGATTCTATACAGCATGCAGTACAGCTCTACGAAGGAGCAGTAGTGCTGGTGACCCATGACCGTGACCTGATCAATGCCTTTGCACGGCGGATAATAGAAATGAAAAGGGGACAAATCCTCGATTATCCGGGTGATTTTTCTTACTACTTGCGGAAAAAAAGAAATGATGGTATGCCGCATGAAATGAAGAGAGTCCCGAAGAAAAAACCTTCGAAGCTTGACATGATAAAGAGTCAGATCGCTGCCAAAGAAGAGCGGCAGGAGAAACTGCGCGCCACTTTTATGCGTGGGGTGCCGGATAGCAGTTCTAAGAAATCACGGCGTCTGTTTGAAGAGTATCAGAGACTTACGCAGGAAATTCAAGACCTTCAGGAACAGCTTAACGGCGAGGTGAGTGATGTACACAGAAAATAGGAATACGACGAAGAACCGTCGCGTGATCGGTACGAAAGCATACAATCTGTTTCGGCTTGCCAGCATGTTCAGGGTGCCCGAATTTTGCGTTATCTCCACTCGAGCATATAGAGAGTATAAAGCCAGTGGGAAAATTTCACCATTGCTCAGGGCGGAGATAGAAAACGCTCTGGTTCATTCTTTAAGGAGGGGCAGGGTTGCGGTTCGTTCATCCTGCACTGCTGAGGACCTTGCCGGCATTTCATTCGCTGGTATGTATTCGACCTTGCTCAATGTTGAGGATCCCCGCCATGGTATGCGGGCGGTCGTTGAGGTATGGGAATCGGCGGGTTCGCCGCGTGTGTCGGAATACAGCAAGCAGATGGACGTTCCTGCGGGTGATATGGCCGTGATCATCCAGCACCAGCTTGACCCCGAAGTGAGCGGTGTCATGGTGACCCAGAGTCCATTCTCTATCAATGAAGTGCTGATAGAATGCTGTGAGGGTCTCGGTGATAAACTGGTCAGTGGCAAGATCATGCCCACCCGGTACCGGATAAGGAATAAGAGGATGATCCAAAAGAGAGGGAAGGATATTCTATCGCAGAAACAGGTGTCCGAATTGATAAAGGTCGGTAAGAAGATCGAAGGTTTCTTCGCGGCACCGCAGGACGTAGAATGGGCATTTCAAAAAGGCAGACTCTTTATCCTTCAATCGCGGCCCGTGTTCGTTCAGGTGCCCGCTCCCGGGAAGAAAGGAACCGTGTGGTGCAACGCAAATGTGAGAGAGACGATTCCTGACCCGATTTCGCCCATGGGCTGGTCAATATTCGATTCATCCTTCTTCCCGGCTATCATGATCGACGTTTTTAGTTTTCCGATAAGTGAAGATACATACCGTAAATTCCGTCCTGTGGAAATGCTGTCGGGAAGATTATATTGGAACATGAATAACACCCTTGCTTATGGAAAAGTGATCGGTCCGCTCCTCGATTTTATGGGTGGTGATAATGCCGTAGACCCGCAGATGGCCGTTGCATTTAGATCGGTAGACATCAACAGCCTGCCCGAGATTCTCCCCAAACCGAAGATGTTCGCCTTTACTATTACTGCCCTCATTCGCCTCCTCTACTACCTCACGCTTGCTTTTGTCAGATATGGCTGGATGCGCAACAAAATAGCCCTCGCGAACGAAGGGATCGATGCTTACTACAGAGATTTTGAGCCGAGTGAAGAATTGAAGGTCATGACCGAAAAGACATCGGACTGGGAAAAGCTGATATTAAACAGATTCGCAAGGAAATACTTCGGGGGGATCTTGCTGGGTAGTTTTTACCTGGCATTGCTCGGTGTTTTGCTGAGCGTGAGGCTTGGGAAAAGAGGAGAGACATTAGCCCGCAGGTCGATAATTGGCATCATCGACAAGACAGGTGAAATGGCAATTAGCATAAATCGGCTGGCGACAATGGCTAAACATAAATTAGGTATCGTCAGCATGGCGCGTCTCAAAAGACTCTATCGTAAGGATCCCGAATTCCGGCAAAACATAGGGAATTTTATGATTGATTTTGGCCATCGCGGTCCGGCTGAGTTTGATATCGCCAGTGTCAACTGGCGTGAGGACTATTCCATGCTGTTCAAGGTTATCGCGACGGCAAAGGACAGCGCTCAATATTTTGTCCGGCGTGACGATGTTATCAAAGAAATAATCAAGAACTCGAGGCCATACGAACGTTTCGTGCTCAAGGCGATAATACCGCGCCTCGAAGCGTTCATCCCCCTGCGGGAAAATGGAAAGCACTACTACTTGAAGACAACCGCTAAGACGAAAGATCAATTGTTGTTGAGCGGACAACAATTGACTGACAAAGGATACATGAGGAAACCGCGTGATATTTTCTTTCTGACCCTGCGTGATCTGGAGCGTATTGCAGCCGCCCGAATGACAAAGCGCGAAGTTCGGACCACGGTCGAAGAGCGCAAGAGACAGTGGCGCGAATATGCAGATGCTGAAGTGCCCGATATCATCTACGAGAATGGTATGCGGGTTATGACGAGAGTTAAGAAATCAAATATTTTGACGGGGGAATCGCTGAGTTCTGGCCGGGTCAAGGCTCGGGCGCGCATCATCAGGGATTTTTCAAAGATCAACAGACTTAAGCAGGGTGAGATATTGGTCACCCATCACGCCGACCCGGGATGGACGCCACTATTCACCGTCGCATCCGGTTTGGTGATCGAAGTTGGCGGGGTCATTTGTCATGCAGCGATGGTCGCACGTGAACTCGGCATACCGGCAATATCGATCACCGGCGCAACATCACTCATTACTGATGGTTCAACCATTGAGTTGAATGCGGATGAGGGCAGAGTCGTCATGCACTGAAGATTCGAGCAGAAAACCCCCCGCGGCGGCGCGCGTGTTGACAGCGAGTGCCGGAGAAGTGTTATTTCTTCCGCTCTAACTGCTCTTCGAAGAATTTCTTTGCGGCCGCTTGTTGGGCTTTCTTTTTTGAATCACCCGAACCGCGGCTAATACGTTTCTTGTCGATGTAAAGATCGACATGGAATACCTTACGGTGTGGTGGCCCATGAGATTTTGCCACCCGGTATCCGATACTGCACTGATTCTTCATGGCCCATCTATTGAGCATGGATTTGTAATCGAGCAATCCTGAAAAATCCTTCTTGAGGATATGTTTTTGCACGAAAGCCCGTGCACGGGCCAGGCCGCTGTCAAGGTAGATGGCGCCGATGAGTGCTTCCAGAGCACCGGCGATATTCGAGGGCCGCTCTCGGCCTCCGGTGAGTTCTTCGCCCTTGTCCATCAGAAGGAATTCGCCAATACTTAATTCCTTACCGATACGGTGGAGTGAATCAGTGTTAGTATACTTTATCTTTATCTCATTCAATTTGCCCTCGGCCAATTCAGGGAATTTCTTGTGCAGGTATTCGCGCACGATCAGTTCCAGCACCGCATCTCCAAGGAATTCGAGCGTTTCGTTCGATTTGGCGGATTTCTTCGCCGCGTTTCCTTGAAAGGACGAGTGTGTGAGGGCAAGTTTAAGCAGTGCTTTCTTTCGGAAGCTAACCCTTAGCTTCTTCTCGATTGTTTTATAATTGAACGATGGCATCGATTTCCACCGTTACATTCCTGGGTAATGAAGCAACAAAAGTCGTAGTACGTGCAGGAGGTTCATCGCTGAAGTACTGCGCATATGCCTCATTCATAGGGATAAAATCCTCGGTTTTTATCAGGTACACGGTCGTCTTAACGACTGCGGACATGTTTGCACCGGCGGCTTCGATCACTGCCTTCAGGTTATCCAGAACCTGCTTTGTCTGTTCGGCGACGCCTCCGCTAATTATGTCGCCAGTGGCCGGGCTGATGGCTATCTGCCCTGCCGTAAATAAAAAGCCGTTTGCCTTTATTGCCTGCGAGTACGGTCCGATGGCTGCTGGAGCCTTGTCGGTATTGACTACACTTTTCATTAGTTACTCCTTTCCTACGACACCCTCATTGATGACGAATTTTTCAACGCCAACGTAAAATATCTCGGATATATGGCTGTATTTTCTTGGTTCAAAGACAAGCCAGCCATCAAGTTTCATCGCTTCCAGGATATCGAGCGCTGCCGGCTTGTCGGTGAACCCACCGAATTTAATACGGTAAAGGGCTGCTGTATCTACGAAAACGGGTATCCTTTTATCCCTGAATTCTTCATACATTTGCATGGCATAGGTTGGATTTGAGAAGGCGCCGAGCTGTAAGTACCATAGTGAATCAGCTCGTGGTAATGACGGCAGGATTTGCGCCAGCTCTCGCCGGTGATATCTCAGTTTTGACACACGTCCTGGTGAATTTTCGATCAAATACATTTCACCGTGAATGTTGATGCCGATAAGGTAACCCGAACTGGCATCTTGCAGGAGCTGCGCAATATTGTTTTGGTTCTGCAGCCATCCGCCGATCCTGAAGGTGAGCGAATCGAGCCAGAAGATCGCGTCATCGGTCAACAGCGTTGAACCGCAAACGCTCCGCACGCGCGGCAGTGGCTGACAATCAATCAACTCCCCTTCTCTCGTCATGAGAAAAATACCCTGGTCAGAAACTATGCACAAATCTTCATTCCAGCTGGCGAGGGCCTTCGCCTCGAAATTCAAATGTATTCTTTTCTGCATCTTCATCGTAAGGTCAAGGATCGCCAGATCTTGTCCAACCTCCAGTCCGATGAAAATCATACCTCGAGGATCGTAGATGATGTCCTTCATACGTTTTACCGTCGTCCTTGCGATTGTTTTTCCCGACTCGATGTTAACCGCCCTCACCGTGCTGCGCGCGCCGGCATCGCTCAGAAGAAAGATGCTAGGTTGACCACGAATACTGATAAATGTTTGATCTTTGATGATCGGCCTGTGGTCGCCGCGCTCAATGCCAATGCCTGATTTGAAGGCAAGATTCGTGCGGTCGAGCGCAATAATTTCGTCGGTCGATATCAAGATGATCTCCGTGTTCCGAAGCAGAATATAATTGAATCGGAGTGGTAGCGGCGTCCTGTCGATGATCCGTGCACTCGTAGGGTCGATCTTGTACAGGCAATCATCCGTGACAATATATGTGAAATCGGCGGCGACGTAATCAATGATCGGTCTTGGGAGGTTGATTGCATCAACTGTCTCGTGCTCGATGTCCAATGAGTAGAGCGTGGAATCTACTAAAAATGTCGAGTACAGGAAGGGCATTAAGAGCGTATATATGAGCATGATTAATATTAGGCTAAAAACGCGGAAAATCAATAGTAGGTTTCGCTGGCCCCTGTCATACCATTGGATTCTGCCGGTCTAAATGCGTACTTTCAGTATTGACTTTGGGAGAATATTAAATAGAATTAAATCAAGGAGGCACGATGAAAAAACTAATCTTCCTCGGTATTGTCATTCTTTTTATTGCTTGTCCACCCACTGCAAAAAATTCGGCCAGAATATATATTCAGCGGGGCGATTATGAAGCTGCAAAAGCGCAGATTCTGTCCGGGCTTGAGAAAACGCCAAATGATTATGAGTATTATGGTTTGCTGGCAAAGGTGGAGATCGGAATGGCTAACTGGCTGGCTGCGACCGATGCGTTCATGCGAGGCGTAGCGATAGACTCAGCCATGACGGTGAACTGGATGATGACCGATAAGCAAAATATCCCGGTTTACTGGCAAGCTTTTTATAACGCAGCGATCAGTTTGATGGGTGAGAAGAAGTACGATGAAGCATTGCAGACTTTGGGTTATTGCGAAATATTCGATCCCACGAACGTGAGCCAATATATTCTCGAAGGAGGGATATACAGCGAATTGGGTGAAATTGATAAGGCTAATGCCGCTTACGCAAAAGCATTGAATATTGACCCAGAGAACCCCGAGGCGTATTTTCTTGTCGGAAAGGCAATATTTGAAAAAGGGGTCTTCGATTCATCAGTTGTCAGTTTCAAAGAGGCCGAGAAATACTTCCTTATAAGGTACGAACGTACGTTAAAAGTTCTTTTCCAGAATTTGCCAGCGGTTGACAAGGATATTGCGAAAGAGATCGTTTCACTATGGGCAAAAAAGGACGAGGATGGACTCGACCAGCTGGTTAAAGTCCAGCTCGGTTTTGATGGCGGGTTGAATGCACAAAGGAGGACGCTGGAGCAATTCTACAGAACCTCCGATGGTATGTCGCGTACTTATTATTATATGGGAATGGCTTACTACAATTTGAGAAACGAAGAGATGGCTCTGCAGAATTTGTTGAAAAGTCTTGATATCAAGGACGATGACGTCGACGCATTGTACTATACCGGTGAGTTATATGTGAAGCAGAAGAAGTTCGATGAATCTATAGCCCTCTTTGACAAAATAACCAAGGTAAATGCAGATGATGCATATGCATGGTTCTATCTCGGCGTCAATTACACGCAGAAGAAGGAATACCAGAAGGCGGTTGATATCTATGAAAACAAGGTTCTTGCACTGGAACCGGAAAATATTGACGCGATGACGAATTTGGCCTACGTGTACAGGGAGATGGGTAATAACAAGAAGGCTCTAGAATGGTTAACCAAGGCGGAGAAACTGCAAAAGGAGTAATCGATGAATAGCATAAAAGCAAAAGAAAGGATACTAACCATTTTTATCTTTATTGCCTTTGTGGGTCTTTTGATCGTGGTTGGCTATCCAATCTACAAAGAGTCCCTGCCTTCCGAGGTAAGGTTTGGCGTCGATAAATCCTTTAACACAGTGCCTTTCTATGTCGCCTTGATGGATACGACGAGGAATTACTTCGCCCTGGAAAAGGTCAAAGCCGAGTTTGTTGAGGTTAAAGGCGACCCGCTTGAAGGGATCAAGAACGGCGAATATGATGTTGCCGTTGTTCCCTGGTATTGGCTGATCATATCGCCGAGCCTGAACGGAGATACAGTAAAGGCCTTTGGCTCGCTGGAGATAAAATCAGGCAGGTCAATGGATGCGTTCATCGTTCCTGCAAAGTCCAAAATCACACGGCTCAGGGATATCGGCGGTAAACGTTTGGGATTCCTCGCGCGCGATGAGTACTTTGTCAATTTGATCATGACGGAAATGAGCGAAGACCTGGATCTCAAAAAGGTTGAGTATGTGCCACTGAGTGCCGAGGAAATCAGCCGTGCCTTTGAGGATAAAAAAGCCGATGTTCTGTATGTGCTCGACCCGTACCGCGCCTATATGATATACTCGGGTAATTCAGTGATTGCCGAGGGTCTGGCATCGACGTACATTGTTCCTAATATACCATACGGCGCTCTTGTTATGCGTAAGAATTTTGTCACTACCGAGAAAAGATTGGCCGCAATACGCGTTAAGAATGCAGTTGAAGCGGCATTGGCTTACCTGTCGCGGAGCCCCGATGTGGCAAAACGTTATGTCCTGAGACTTAACGGGATGCCAGAAGAGGGCGAATTGGCGACGAATATGAGAACACCGGAGTTCGAAAGGCTTGCTGAGATCGGCGTCAAGAGTGTTGAAAATCTGCAGACCGAGCTGGTAAAAAGAGGCATAGGTACTTGCGGTATAAAACCCTCTGAGTTTCTTTTCGAAAAAATTGATTTCGCGAGATAATCCCGGTCGTGCTAGACGGGGAGCTAGCGGTGCCCTGATGCCCGATGCAAATCAGGATGACCCGAAATCCGCTTATGCGGGGTCGAATACTTTGATTGAGTTAGGATGTTCAGGGGCAACAGCAGGGAATTGAAGTACGTTGACGGTCGGGTCTTGCGATAGTACCGTCTACAAACTCCGTCAGGTCCGGAAGGAAGCAGCGGTAAGTAGAAAGGGCTAGTCACAAGGTAGCCTGCTCTGAGTTCTTCGCCTTGCTGTTCCTGATCTTTCTTGCGAAACAAGTTGCACGACCGGTTTGTTCCGACACTATAATGGGTATCTTCAAAATATGGAACTCGAATTGTGAGGAGACGACTTTGAATTACTTTTACATAAATCCTAAATCCGAAATACTGAATTCCGATCAACAATTTTCCGAATATACTACGGTTTTAGTTATTGGAGTTTGATAGTTTGAAATTATTTGATATTTGGTGCTTGGGATTTGGGATTTATCGAACGCCGCGAGGATTATTGTGAATCATCGTGTTATTTCGCTCCGCTACCGACCTCAGGACTTTGATGAATTGACAGGCCAGCGCCACGTGGTGCTTTCGCTTAAAGGGGCGATAGGCAGTGGCCGAATTGGGCATGCCTTCCTTTTCTCCGGTCCGCGTGGGATTGGCAAGACAACGGCTGCTCGAATATTCGCCAAGAGCTTGAATTGTGTAGAAGGTCCTACAGTCCATCCATGTCAAAAGTGCCAGTCGTGCCGCGAGATCGCACAGAGCCGCAGCATCGATGTGGTTGAAGTCGACGGTGCGTCGACGCGCGGCATCGACGAGATCAGAAACCTGCGTGAGTCAGTACAATACTCTCCGCTGTACGGTAAACACAAGATATATATCATCGACGAAGTGCATATGCTCACCCCCGAAGCCTTCAATGCCCTCCTGAAAACACTTGAGGAACCACCATCCTCCGTGAAGTTTATATTCGCCACGACAAATCCTGGTAAGGTACCCCAGACAATACTATCACGTTGTGAACGATTCGCTTTCAAGCGCTTATCTGTGAAAGAGATCTGCAGCCGCTTGAAGTCGATAACGGAGAAGGAGAATATCAGTATTACCGATAAGGCGTTGCACTACATCGCATTGAGGGCCGATGGTAGCATACGAGACGGTGAGAGCCTTCTTGAGCAGCTAATATCCTTTGTGGAAGGAACGATCACGGAGGATGATGTTTTCAAACTCGTTGGATTCATGAGCAGTGAATTCTATTTCGACCTGCTGCAAAAAATAATACAGGGAAATCACGCGGATGTGCTGACTGCACTGAACACAGGTATTGAGGATGGGGCGGATCCGCTGGAGATATATCGTGGTGTGGTCGATTATTTGCGTGCTGCGCTCTTTGTGTACAGTGATATGCCACAGGAATTTCTGGATTTGAGTGATGATGAAATAAAAAAAATCCGCTCCCTGGATATTGATAGAGAGAAGATAATGCACATGCTTGAAGTGCTTTTGAAATCGGAGGAGATGGTCAGAAGATCCATCAATACACGGATCGTCATTGAACTGCTATTTTGCCAATTGATTCAGGGTGATGGTCCAGCACAGGTGACAAAGGATAGGGCAGACAAGGGTGATTTCAAGCAGCAATTACTCGCGGTCCTGCAGGCACAGAGTCCCAAGCTCTCGGCGCTGATACAGAAATCTTCTGTTGAGGTCAAGGAAAACAACGTCCGCGTAACTGTTGATCAGGAATTTTCCCGGAAGATTCTAACTGGCAGCAAGGACCTTTTAGAGACGATAATGAAAAAAATATTGACACGCGATGTTACGCTGCTGGTCGAAGTCGGAGAGAATATCAAGAAGGAAAATAATCTTGAAGATGCAATAAGGGCGCTATTCGATGGAGAGGAAGTAAGATGAAGAATTTCATGAAGGAAGCCCAGAAATTACAGTCGAAGTTATTGGAGCAGCTCCGCGCGATAAAAGTTGAAGGTAGTGCGGGCGGTGGTATGGTAACCATCCAGATGGATGGGGAACAAAATGTGATCGCGGTCAAGATCGAACCACAGATTTTCGAGGAGAAGGACGTGGTAATGCTTGAAGATCTTATAGTTGCCGCGTATAGCGACGCAAAGAGGAAGATTCTGGAAAAAACGCAGGAGAGCCTGAAGTCTCTAACCGGCTTTCCTCTGCCTCCTTTTTGATACACCGGGTTACTCAATCAATAATATTTTCCCCGTTCTTTCTTCCAGATTGCTGTACATCCTGTAGAAGTAGGCACCCCGGGGCAACCTGTTGCCCTGTTCATCGGAAAGGTCCCAGAAAATTTCAGTATGTCCTGCATCAAAGGTAGCATCGGTAATGATCCTGATCAGCTGTCCGAGGACATTGTACGCTGCAATCCTGACATGTGCTGATTCGTGCAGATCAAAGTTAAATGATATGTTGTCCCGCGTTGGGTTTGGTGATGCTACTATTCCATTAAATATGTCCGTTGCGTAATGTTCATAGACACCTGGATTTCCTTCGATCACAAATGAGTAGCTCTGCGGTGGTACGTGTTTTGGAGAGGTGCACAGGGTTCCTTCTTCGTTCTGTACTGCCAGATAGTAGTGGATTGTATCGTCAGCATGTTGTGCCGGTATATACGCCGAATACACCCCTGGTGTATCGACAACCGGGCCCAATGGCACCGTAGTATAAACTCCGTCGTTTATGCAATAGTAAATCAATGTCGAATCACTGATCAATGCGCTCGATGTAGTTATTTCGGCACGTATGCGGTAATCGTTCAAGGTGTCAATTGTGTTGGGCAAGGGATAATGCCTGACGTGGATATATTCGGCTTCGGGCGCCGTGATGGTGATGCAATGTATAGCGCCCCCCGAACCCGACATGGCGGCGCAATCGATGCCGATGATTTCATGGTCCGGTAGTGCCTGCTGGTAGACAAAAAGGGCAGTATCATCTTCCGCCAGATTATAGAGCGGAACCAGAACTTTGTTATTGACAAAGAGTGAATTAAGATAAGATGGTGGTGCATCCGACGTAGACCATGGCATGGGGATGCGAACGATCCTGTAAGGGAAACCTTCGCGGTTTGTGCAGCGGCTGATAGAATCGGCGTTGTCGTTCAGCATGGTGTAATTGGGATGACCAGGCGCATATTCGCCGACCATGACCAGCGTGTCATTCAATATCTTGGTCCAGAGGTCGATATGCCCGGTGTATTCGATATTGATCCTCGGCAGTATAACAAATTGGTCGAGCCCGCTGTAGGAGAGCATTAGTGATTCGATCTGCGTCGTGGTAAGCCATGGGTTTTCCTGCTGTATGAGCGTGCTCGCGAAGCCTGTCCCCAAGCCATCTACCATGAAGTTACCTCCGGCGTGCTCCAGGGGCGAACCGTAGACTGGAATCCCCCAGGATTGGCCGATACGCCACGGTATGGTGTCGTCAAGCGGCCGCGGTCGATTGTACATGAAATCAACAATTCCTTCTGCGTTATCATGTTCGCGCATGAACCATGGTCCGTAATCTCTTATCCATATCGAATTCCTGGGCCATACGTAGAAATACAACGAGTCAAGCGAAATATTGTAGGACTGCAGGTAACTGATAATACTGTTCTGCTCGCTGGTGCTGCCGACGATTATGTATACCCTGCAGATCTCACCTGCTTCCTCCACGATCTGCCTGAATATCGGATTGGTCGAGGATGAGCCGTATATCCAGGTAACAAAAATACCCCTGAGCTGTTCAAATTCGGCCGGCGTCTCAACCCATCCGTCGGGCGGTGCAGTTACCCTGTGTCCCCTGCCAATTTCGTCGACCATAAGACTTTCTTCTTTTGTCATCCATTGTGGTAACAATGGCTCGCCACTGGCAGTCAATACCGCTGCCAACAACAACATGTTCATAGAACCTCCAGTAAACTCCGTGATATCATTATTGCGTTATTCTTGTTGAATATCCGGCCGGTCACGCCCGCATGCTCTTTTTGTGCTCAGCCAGCTTGGCAAAAAACAGTTCTCTGATTTCCTCGAGCCTCGCTTCGGTCTTTGCCTCAAACCTGAGGACGAGCACAGGTTGGGTATTGGAAGGTCTTATCAATCCCCACCCGTCATCAAAATCTACGCGCACGCCGTCAATATCTATGACACGGTACGATTTTTTGAAATCAGCCTTCAGTGTTTCGACGATCTCGAACTTCGCTGCGTCGGTAGTGTCGATTCTTATCTCGGGGGTGGAATAATACTTAGGTACCCTCGAGGCAAGTTTTGAAAGTGATTCGCCTCTGCTGAGTATCTCGCATAATCTTAATGCCGCATACATGGCATCATCATATCCATAGTAGCGGTCGGCGAAGAAAACGTGCCCGGACATTTCACCGGCCAAGGGCGCATCTTCTTCCTTCATTTTCGCCTTGATCAGAGAATGGCCGGTTTTATACATAATGGGTTTGCCGCCCAATTCCCGGATTCTTTCGATCAATCCCTTGGAACACTTCACTTCGAAGATGATCTTGGCGCCTGGCATGCGCGAGAGCAGGTCTTCGGCATATACGGCCAGCAGGACATCCCCCCATATTACCTGACCATTTTCATCGAGCGTTCCGATGCGATCGCCATCTCCATCAAATCCAATCCCGCATGCATAGCCGTCATTTTTTACCGTATCGATAAGTGCTTTGATATGTTCTGGCACCACTGGATCCGGAATATGGTTGGGGAAATTTCCGTCCGGTGTTTTGAACAACATAAGATGTTCAACACCCAGTTTGTTGAGTATTTTTTCGAATACAGGACCACAGGTTCCATTCCCTGTATCAACCGCGATCCTCATACCCTTTTTTACCTTTACTGAACGCGTAACATATTCAATGTAATCATCCGTGATTTCTCTCTCTTCAGTAGTACCTTTCCCCGATGCGAAATCACCGTTCTCTATTAGCTTTCTAAGACTCTGGATTTCGGCTCCGTATATTGTCCGGCGGTCATATGCAACCTTGAAGCCATTGAACTCTTTCGGATTGTGGCTCGCCGTTATCATTATACCATTTCCAGTATCATAATGAAACAGCGAGAAGTATAGCAGGGGCGTTGGAACCATGCCGATATCGATGATGTCACAGCCCGTGTCGTTTAGACCTTTTATCAGTGCGGCGGCGATGCGTGGCGACGAAATGCGCATATCACGCCCAATGATGATTTTTTTCTGTCCAAGATTTCTGTAATAAGTACCAACGCCGCGCGCAAAGACGGTGATATTCTCATCGCTCAAATCGGTTTCTGCAAGTCCCCGAATATCGTATTCCCGGAATATCGAAGGGTTTATCATTTCATCTGCTCCTCGACTCCACTGATCACTTCATCGAGGATTTTGATGGCAGCTCTGGCGTCATCTTTTGTGATCATCAGAGGGGGAGACATGCGCAGGGAACTTATGCCGGCTCCGTAGAGAATGAGCCCTCGCTTGAAGCATTCGCCTGTTATTACCTCTTTTATATTCTTTCCCTCCCTTGTAACCTGGGAAGGGAAGAATTCTTTGGGCGCCTTGTGTTGTACAAGTTCGATACCGAGCATCAATCCGAGACCGCGGACTTCACCGATGATCTTGTGGCGCTCCATCATAGCATTCAGCTCGTGTTTCAGGAAACTGCCGATGTCGTGGGCATTCTTGATATACTGTTGTTCAATGACTCTCAGGGTGGCGATGGCTGCGGCGCATATGACCGGGTTGCCGCCGAAGGTTGAACCATGGGATCCCGGTACCCATGCTCTTGGGTCGACGCCGGGATCCATGAGTGCAGCTTTGCCGATCGTGGCGCTCATTGGGAAGCCCGATGCTATCGCTTTGGCCGTGAGCGTGATGTCCGGCGCTACGCCAAAATGGTCACACGCAAACCATTTTCCCGTCCTTCCAAGGCCGCTCTGTATTTCGTCGAAAATGAGTGTTATTCCGTGATCGTCGCAGACTTTTCTGAGGGCTGGCAGAAATTCCTTGGGTGGGACTATATAGCCACCTTCGCCCTGAATTGGTTCGACCATGATCAGACTGACATCGTCCGGTGCAATGAGTCTTTCGAATATAACGTCGGTGAGATAGGATACGCAATACAGTAGTGGTACGCCATTGTAATCATGTTTGATGCACTCGGGATATTTATGGTCGAATACACATCTGTAGCAGTAAGGATATGGAACATGGTAGACTTCCGGTATCAATCCGGAGAAATGCGCGCGCTGAACCTTCTTGCTTCCCGACATCGTCATGCCGGCAAAGGTACGGCCGTGAAAAGCGCCAAGGAAACTTATCATTCTTGGCCGTCTCGTGAAGCAGCGGGCGATCTTGAGTGAAGCCTCAACCGCCTCGGCGCCCGAGCTTCCGAAATACACCCTTTTGTCATAATCGCCGGGTGTTATTTCAATCAACTTTTCGGCCAGTTCGATCTGCGGAGTGTAGTAGAAATCGGCGCCAGAAATATGGATGAGTTTACGGATTTGTTCTTCGACTGCAGATATGACGTCGGGGTGGCAGTGCCCGGTGCCAACTACGGCAAAGCCAGCGCCGAAATCGAGATACGTCTTGCCGTCGACATCGGTTACGTTTGCCCCTTGAGCGTGATCCACAACCAGTGGAATTTCACTGGTGCGGGTGTGCGCCCCGAACATGATTTTTTGGTCCCGATCAATGATCGCTCGGGCCTTTTTGCTTATTTCTGGAGAGTTGTATTTGATCATGCGTTGCTGCTCCTTTTATCCATGAATATTTGTATGTCTGTGGGTCATAGTTCCAGCAACTTCAATCCGGTATTCTCATCCAGGCGACGGGTTAGTGGTTTGTCGAAAGGAAAAAGAATAATTTCAAGGGTTGCTTGCACCACGCCTTCGAACAGGTGTCCGCCAAACGCCTGAAATTCCTTGTTAGTGATCGTAGCATGACAGTGGACCGTGATTTGACCATCGACTACAGAAATATTGCCGACAAGATTCGTGAATTCGTATTCATCTTCAAATCTCTTCTTAACGTAATTCTTCTGGTGGGCGTCAAAAAACCCCAGTTCAAGATTCTTTCCAACACCCAGACCGTAGAAGAATGCACCTTCGATCCCGGCACGCTGAATGCCTTCTCTTAGTGCCGAGATTATTTCTTCATTTTTCTCGAGACGAATCACCCAATTATTATTAAATTTTTTCATCTTCATTTACAACTCCTATTATGCTGGCTGGTACTACGTGCTCCTGTATTGTGCTAATCTATTAGCCCCAGCCACGGGCCGAGCAGGAACTGTATTCTGCCAATTAGAAGGCTGACTCTTGCCATTACCGTATAACCGAATGAAGCACCGAAACCTATCATGATGAAGATAATGCCGAGTCTTGAGGTGTGACCGAGAATGCCCTTGTGTTCTTTTGAGAAGAAAAAGTAGATGAGCGTACACGCAACACCGACCAGGATAATGACCGCCCAGATGCCGGTTGCCGTGTCTGAGAAGGTTGCTGGTGTCACTACGGTTCCCTCGAGTTGCCTGAGAACATCGGCCTGGAAATACGCGGGTATGGAAAGTCCTGCACCCCACCCAATGGTGAATCCGATCGGGATCCGCACGAGCCACGCTATCCTGGGTATGAATCTGGCAAAGTACATAAGCCCCAATAGAAGCGGCACGATGTAGATGAACTGTCCGGCGCTCAGCGGTTCAAAGAGATTCGGTTTCAACGCATTCTGCCAATAATAGACGATATAGTATCCGTTTGCCACCCCGACGAAAAGATGTTCGCCAAACTTGTAGAACGGATTATCTTTATACAGAAACGAGAATATCATCAGGGTTAAGATCGCGCCTATCCAGATCCAGGGATCACTACTCATTGGTTGCACCATCGATTACGGTGATTGAAGCTTGATTGCAGTGATGAAAAGAATTGACTGTCATTTACGTGTCGCTTTCTGGCGGCGTGAGAAGAAATAACCAACGTTACCGAGAATTATGAAGACCATTATCAGAATGTGGATCATCGACTGGGAATTCATGCCGGTCTCGGCGTTTCCAAGAGTGCGCGCATAACCATGTTCGAGCACCAGCTTTTCGTACTCCGCAGCCCCCTTCATACCCGACATCAATCCGGAGACCTGGCCGGTTTGCACGAATGGATAGTACTGCGGCGCCATGACCGCGGTAAGACCGGCGCCGACCTTAACCCCGTATCGCGTCTGAGGGTAGCGTATCCAGTCGATCGGATAGTCAGCCGAAGCAAGAATGACAACAATGGCAACGTTCTTGTAGTTCTTCACGATTTGCATGAGCGGCAGCGAGTCAATGAGATTGCCAAAATAATCCCGCGGAAAGACACCCGATATCGCCTCGCCCATATCCAGTTGTGCCGCGATCCTTCCGGATTTCCAGCCAAGGTATACGTAGTCAACGCCGTAGGTGAGCGAGTCTTCTTTCCGCTGAGCCAAGCTATCTATTTCATGTGCGACCGAAACCAGGGCATCGACCGCAAGACCGGGCGCTTCCGGGTCGAATGAGAGTCCAACGACTGGAATATCGCGGGCAAAGCAGTGCTTGAGTATCGCTTTTGCCATTGGATGGCATTCGGGCTGGGTCTGCGGTGAATAGTCAAATGAAATCATCACTGCCTTTTCTCTCGGTGGGACCGATTCAATAAAATCAAATAATCTCTGGGTTTGAGGCATGACCTTCTGAGGAATAGTGACCTTGACGAAAAATGGCAGTATCACAAGCACGGTCAGGAGTAGATAAATGATGCGCCGGTCGATCGTCGTGATCCGGTCGTACCACTTCATTCTTTTCCTCCAAGCCATGAGCGTTCGATCCCCAGGATTATCTTCAGCGCCGTAGCGATCGAACCGAACGCAACGCCGAGGAGGATACCTCGCTGTGAGGCCATGTTAGGCACCTTCATTATCCACTCGGCAAATGCAGGGAATCTCGGATGAATATACTGTCCAAAGGGCATGAAACCGATCATTACGATGAATGCCGATACCAGCAGTAACGTTGCTTCAAGGCTTCTGGCGCGAAAGGACCGGTACGCGGCTGATGCCATGTAGTACGCCAGAAGAGCGAACATCGTTCCGCCCAGAGGAGCCATGATATTGAGATAAATCCTCTGGTACAGTGAGTCAGGGTCTATTCCCCAGGCAAGACCAATGACCGCCATGGTAACCATGCCGACCAGGGTCACGATACTGTATTGCCAGTCTTCTTTTTTCCTCCTGATCTTATTCCCGTGGTGGCGAATGAGATTGCCGATGGCGAGGACCAGGGCAAAAGCCATTAAGACTATGATCCATTTATAGATCACACTGCTGAATTCTAGTGATGTTGGATGCGGGATGAAAAATTGGACGATCATGGAGATCCCCATGACAAAACAGATCGCGAGCGGAATTTTACGTTTCATTGTACCCTCAATACCGGAAGTAAATTGATGCTAAAGAAGGAAATCACAGTGAAACTCAATAAGATCACCAGGACGATGAGTTTTCCGTAATCTTGTGCTTTCAAAGATCCCAGCAGCAGTGGTTCCCTGGACAGATATGCGCTGGCAGCATATAGTTCTTCACCAATGAGCGTGTAGTCACATGCCGTAACAAAAAATGGCAGCTGCAATACCGAGTCGGTGCCCGCGATCTGAAATGCACCGGTTTGTGAACCTGTTTCCGCCATGATCAACGATTCGGCCCAGAATCGACCGATAAAGAAATTCGTGGCTGGTTTGTCGCGCATCATGATGCCGGTGATTGCGGCAGCAAAGCCAAATTGGGCCTCGGTAACGTAGCGTACGTACTCGTCTTTGAATTTTTCCGGACTACCTTCAGAAATAAAGGCTTCTTTGACTACCTCTTTTGAGACTGTATAGGTTACCGACCATCTGTTGGGAACGATCAGCGCCGTGTCGTAGCGGGCGACCTTTTTCGCGACTTCGCCAAGGATATTCATTGAAGCGATAGTAGCAGTCCAGTCAATGTCACCAAGACCGGGCACATAGAGTATCGGTCTGCCCATCTCGGTGGCCCGGCCAACTGCCTCGTCTACCGCCGCAAGCCCGGCAATTTTGCGGATGAAAAGGCCTTTACCCGAGCGTGCTTTGGTGACAAAATAGGCAACCATCGCCGTGAAAACTCCAATAGCAACGAGCACATTTATCCGACCCTTGTGAAACACTTGTGGTGACGAAACAACCGGGTTGCTCGGAGCAGAGTGGAATACTTCATCGTCCATGACCGCGGCAACAACGTACTCATATGGTACACCATCCTGTGCATTCTCGTCCTCGAAAGTACCGACGCCGCGCACCGTTGAACCAATTTTCTCATATTCTGTTTCTATGGCAGATCGTTCTCTTTTTAATATGATGTAGCCATCGATCAGAGAATCGTCAACCGAAAGAGCCCAGCTAAGAGAAATCGTGGAACCCGCGTCGTTGGGTCTGTCATGGGCTATGACATCATTTGGGGGAGATAGGCTGAGTAGAATCAGCATAAATGTCACAGCGTATTATACACGAAAAAGCAGTTATGTCAACCTGGCGCGCCAGCGGATCATACGCGGTCAGTGTATCCTGAGCAGCGGGAGCAGGTTGATTCCCAAAAAAGCCAGGATCGTAAACCCTGCGAGTATCACGAGTGCGATAAGCTTTCCGTAATCCTGTGCCTTGAGTGATCCGAGCAGGATCGGTTCGCGCGACAGATATGCGCTTGCGGCGTACAGTTCTTCGCCCATCAGCGTGTAATCGCATGCGGTCACAAAGAATGGTAGCTGCAGCACCGAATCGGTGCCGGCAATCTGAAAGGCGCCTGTTTGCGCGCCGGTTTCTGCCATGATCAATGATTCAGCCCAGAATTTACCCACGAAGAAGTTGGTTGCGGGTTTTTCACGAGTCATTATGCCGTTGACCGCAGCAGCAAAACCAAACTGAGCCTCGGTCACATAGCGCACATAATCTTCCTTGAACTTTTCTGGTCTACCCTCGCTCACAAAGGATTCTTTGACAACCTCCTTTGAGACGGTATATACGATAGACCAGGTGTTCGGTACGATGAGCTTTGTGTCATATAAGGCGATCTTTTTCGCCACCTCACCAAGAATGTTCATCGAGGCAATAGTCGCGGTCCAGTCGATATCTCCGAGACCTGGTACGTACAGTATCGCCCTGCCCATTTCTGTAGCCCGGCCAATAGCTTCTTCAACGGCTGCCAGCCCGGCGATCTGCCGGATGTAGAGATTCTTGCCGGAGCGTGCTTTGTACACGAAGTACGCGAGTAATAGCGTAAAAATGATCAGTGCGGCGAGGACATTGATCCTGCCGGTGTGGAACAACTGGGGTGCCGAAGTCACAGCGTTGCTCGGCCCTGAAGGGTATTGTATTCCGTCGATCACGGAGACTACGAGGTAGGTGTAAGTGGTACCATCTTTTGCTTCGTCATCTTCAAATGTTGACACACCCTTTATAGTGGAACCGATTCGTTGATATGACGTATCCGATGCCGCCTTTCTCATTACGACATAATTCTCTACCAGTGAATCGAGTGATGGAAGGGTCCAGCTGACTTTTATGGCCGAACCCGCATCATTAGGTTTATCTGCCGCCCTGATGCCACTCGGTGGTGCGGCGGACGTGGAGACGTAGGTGGAGTGGAACAAGACGATGATCAGAAATACCACATACTATTGTACCGAAAGCGCATATTGTGTCAATTATGAACCAGTTGACTTTAACGCCCAGCCGTTTATAATACGCCTATGAGAATTCTGGTAACCAGTGCTTTGCCGTATGCCAATGGTGATATTCATCTCGGCCACCTGGCAGGCGCTTATTTGCCCGCTGATATCTACGTTCGTTACCAGCGATTGAAGCGGCGCGATGTCATTTATATTTGCGGCACTGACGAACATGGTGTGCCGGTTACCATAAGCGCCGAGAAGCAGGGTAAGACCCCCCGCGAGATCGTTGATCGATACTACAAATCGATCAGCGAATCCTTCAAGGATTTCGGGATGACGTTCGACAATTTCTCGCGGACGTCGCTTCCCGTGCATCACCGGCTGGCACAGGACTTCTTTTCCAGGATATATGAGAAGGGTTTCATATACCCCCGGAATATTGAGCAATTCTATTGTGTCCATTGTAAGAGGTTCTTGCCGGATCGATACGTCGTTGGGAAGTGCCCGAAATGCGGCAACGAAGGGGCGCGCGGCGATCAGTGCGAGGCGTGCGGTCACTGGCTTGAACCATTTGAATTGATCGAACCGCGCTGCCAGATATGCGGTAATGCGCCGCAAAAGACCCAGACCAGACACTGGTATTTCAAGCTGTCCGAGTTTCAGGATAAACTGAGCGATTGGATCGCGGGCAAGAAAGACTGGAAAGAGACCGTTTTGACATTTGTCCAGGGGTGGTTACGCGAGGGTCTGCAGGACCGGCCGATCACGAGGGACCTGGCGTGGGGTGTTCCGGTACCGCTGGAGGAAGCAAAGAATAAGGTGCTCTACGTTTGGTTTGATGCTCCGATCGGCTATATCTCATCGACGATCGAAATGTCTCAGAAACAGGGTAAGCCAGATCTCTGGAAAGACTACTGGCTTGATCAGAACACGAGTCTCGTACACTTTATTGGCAAGGATAACATTGTGTTCCATGCTTTGATATGGCCCGCCATGCTCATGGCATACGGTGACTATGTTCTGCCGTCGGACATACCGGCGAATCAGTTCCTCAACTTGGAAGGGGGAAAATTCTCGACATCAAAGGACTATGCAATATGGCTGCCAGATTTTTTGAAGGAATTCAAAGCTGATTCACTGCGTTATGCTTTGACCCGTAATGCACCGGAGGCACGCGATACCGATTTCACATGGCGGGATTTTCAGGTATGGCATAACAATGAATTGGCCGACATACTTGGTAATTTTGTCAATCGCACCCTTACTTTCATAAAGAAGTACTACGGTTCTTCGGTACCAGAGGCGTCTTCTTTTGGTGAAAGTGATAATCGAATATTCGATTTGCTCAAACAGGCACCGGAAAAGATCGGGGCCAGGGTCGAGCATTTTGAATTCAAGAACGGGCTTCAAGAAGTCATGAAAATAGCCCAGGAGGGTAACCGCTATTTCGACCATGAGGAGCCCTGGTCAACGCGGAAAAAAGACCCGGCAGCGTGCGCAAGGACGATCAACGTGTGCATGAGAATCGTAACCGCTCTTTCTTCTTTAATCGATCCATTCATGCCTTACACGTCACAACGCATAAAGGATATGATACAACTTTCGCCGGGTAGCTGGGATGACATTGCCCGAGCACAATATGCGCCATCGGTCGGGGAGACCTCTATCCTCTTCGATAAGATCGGTGATGATGTTATCAGATTGCAGACTGACAAGTTGAGAAAGGGAATGATCGATCTGGATTATTTTTCGAAAATCTCGCTGAAGAGCGCCAAGGTTTTAACTGCAGAACGTGTTGAAGGCAGCAAGAATCTGATCAAATGCCAGGTCGAGGTCGGTGATGAGAAGAAGCAGATCGTTGCCGGAATCGGGAAGGACTACGATCCCCAAGATCTTTTGGGCAAGATCATTGTCATTGTTGACAATCTGGAGCCGGCAAAGATACATGGTGTTCTTTCCGAAGGGATGCTTTTGGCATCGGTGGATGAGAAAGGTGTTGTCATCATTACAACTGATAAAGCAGTAACTCCAGGTACCCAGATACGCTGAGCACGTACATCGAGTCTCAATAAATGATATCGTCCCGGTATATTAAATGGTAGATACACATTGTCACCTTATAGATCCCCAGTTCATGAAAGACCTTGATGCGGTTCTGAAGAGGGCCCGGGAGGCTGGTGTTAGCAAGATCGTCAACGCCGGATACGACACGGAGACAAGCGGGCAGGCGGTTCTGATGGCGCGCCATTACCCGTGGCTTCTGCCGGCCGTGGGGATCCATCCCAATGAAGCGGCTGACCAGTCGATAAAGGAGATGGGCAGGATCAGAGACCTGCTCGTAAATGATGATGTTGTAGCGATCGGCGAGACGGGGTTGGACTACTATCGTGATTTCTCACCGCGGGAGGCACAAAAGGAGTTATTCCGTCTGCATATTGCTCTGGCAAAAGAAAGGCACTTGCCCATCTTGATCCACACCAGAAATTCAGTCGAGGATGCAATTGCGATACTCAAACTCGAGGATTATCATCATGGAGTATTCCATTGCTACAGTGGAAGTTACGAGCAGGCTAAAAGGATTATTGATATTGGTTTTTATGTAAGTTTTGCCGGAGTGTTGACTTTCTCACGGCGGGCCCGTGAAGTAATCAAGCAGTTGCCAATAGATCGTCTGCTCCTCGAGACCGATGCGCCGTTTCTCTCGCCGGCAGGGCACCGGGGAAAACGAAATGAGCCGGGCTTTATTCTTGAAACGTTTCGAGTTGCCGCCGATATTCTGAATATGTTGCCAGAGAAGCTCGAAACGATTCTGGATAGAAACGCCCGGTTGCTATTCGCCTTCGATGATTAAATCCGTGTGAGAAGAGAGATGCTGGGGCAACATTTTCTTAACAGCACAAGGGTTGCTGAAAGGATCGCCCGCGCCGCCGAGGTCAAGGACGAGTTGGTCGTTGAGATCGGTCCGGGTAAGGGTATCCTGACCAGGCAGCTGGCAATCCTCGCCAAGAAGGTGATTGCAGTGGAGATCGACGGTCGTCTGGCAAGATTTCTGGAGGATTCGAGAATACCACGCGTAGATGTTTTACACCTCGATTTCCTGAAGGTCAATCTTCGTGATTTTGGTCACGCTGTCGTCGTCGGCAATATTCCGTACGGCATTAGTTCTCTGATCATCGAAAAATTGATCGGGAGTAAGAATTTTGTGAAGAAAGCTCTGTTGACCGTCCAGAAAGAGTACGGGTCAAAGATAGTCGCAGCGCTGGGCCATCGGGGGTACGGCCACTTGTCAATTTGCGCAAACTATCACTTTGAGATTCGCAGGCTATTTTCCGTTCCCGCGAGGTACTTTACACCCAGCCCCAAGGTGAGCTCCGTCGTTGTTGCACTTCAACCCAAGAAAGGTATATTCGACGAGATCAACGAAGGGGAGTTTTTTGAATTTGTCGCCGGTGTATTCCGCTACCGGCGTAAATCATTGAAAAATGCCATCCTGAAGCATCTGCGATGGTTACCCGATGGAGCGGACCACGATCTTCTTGCCAAGCGGCCACAGGAACTGAGTATCATTGATTTTTACCGGATATACCAGTTGATTTTGGAAAAGCGGTGAAAAAACATACGGTAATAATAAAACAGAACGATGATCTTCAGACATCGGTCAGTGAGATATTCGAATGTCTGGGATGGAACGACTTGAAGACGAAGAACGTGCTCGTCAAACCCAATATGCTGAGGGCGGCGTACCCTGATGAGTGCGTAGTGACAAATCCGCGTCTTGTTGAAGAAACCGTGTCGTTTCTGATGGCGGCGGGTGCAGAGGTGATGGTGGGCGACAATCCAATGCCTGATACCAGGTTCCCGAATGTTAGCGATGTCGCCGACTACTGTGGTTTCACCGAAGCATCGAGGGGTACGTTCAGGAACATCGGTAGATACACAAGGAAAGTGAAAAGACCGAAGAATCTGCTCAAAGAATTCTATGTTTCGAGAGAAGTGTTCGATTGTGATCTGCTGGTTTCATTGCCTAAGTATAAGAGCCACGAGTTGGTCACAATGACCATGGCAGTCAAAAACCACTTCGGGATAATCCCCGGTGGCCTCAAGCCATACGTGCACTCACTGTTCCCTGGTATCGAAGATTTCAGCAAAGTTCTGGTTGAGATATACGAAACAAGGGTACCCGATATCATCATCGTTGATTGTCTTGATGTTGTTGATGCCAAGGGGAGGAGACATCGGCCAGGCATGTTGGTCGCGGGTGATAGCGGTCATGCAGTCGATTTTGCATGTGCCCTGATGGCTGGTGTAGACCCGCTGCGAGTGCCGACGATCAGAATTGCACGCGATGCGGGTCTCTTCGATCCAGAAATGATAACGTATGTTGGTGAACTTCGAAGGATCAACGGTTTCAGCTTGCCTCTTGTATTCCCTTTTCGCAGCGCAGTGGTGGAGTTTGTCGCCCGCATATTGTACAGGATATGGCTGGGGCGCATCCCTGTCATCGATCCCGCGGCGTGCACGAAATGCCTATCGTGTGAGAACGTCTGTCCGCCACGGGCGATTAAGGGGCAGCATATAGATTATAATAAATGCATAAAATGCTACTGCTGCGTCGAGGTCTGCCCCACCAGGGCGATAAGAAACAAATCCAGATTGCTGGGCCGTGATTAGTGTACGAGTACTGATGTCACATTGACACCGTCTGAAGCTCATGTATAATTGATTAGCCATGGAGCTCTTCTTCGAAAAAATAATGAGTCGGCGTAACTTCCTGAAGAAATGTGGTCTGCTGACGATGAGCGGATTGGTCATATCAAAATTGACGAGGTTTGGCCAGGCACAGGAAGCCAAACTCGGGTATGTTGAGGCGAAAAAAGCCAAGTACTACTCACGCTTGCCGGATAGCCGGGTTCAATGCACGCTCTGTCCACGCTCATGTATAGTAGGCAGCGGCCAGCGTGGTTTTTGCCGGGTTCGGGAGAACCGTGAAGGAGAATACTACACTCTGGTGCATTCGAACCCGTGTGCAGTGCACATTGATCCAATCGAGAAAAAACCTCTATTTCATTTCTTCCCTGGAACCGCAGCTTTGTCGATCGCGACCGCAGGATGCAATTTCACATGCAGAAATTGCCAGAACCATGACATTTCACAGGCGCGTCCTGATGACACGGTGAATGTGAAGCTTACACCGGAGGACGTTGCCGAATTGGCGCTCAAGTATGAAACACCTACCATTGCCTATACGTACACAGAACCAACAGTATTCTACGAGTATATGCTCCAAACGGCGAGGATCGCACGCCGCAAGGGCGTGCTGAGCATATATCATTCCAACGGCTATATAAGTAAGGAAGCGCTCAGCGAACTTGCGCAGCACCTGGACGGCGCGAACGTTGATCTCAAGGGATTCAGCGATTCTTTCTACCGGGAGATCACCGGAGGGACTCTGGCTCCGGTTCTCGAATCTTTGAAGATATTGAAGAAGAATAATGTGTGGCTTGAGATTACCAATCTCATTATACCGACGAAGAACGATTCCGATGCTATGATCACGGATTTGTGTCAGTGGGTGAGTACTGAATTGGGCAGTGAGACACCCGTTCATTTTTCCCGTTTCTACCCGCAGTACAAACTGCAGAATCTGCCACCGACACCAGTTGAAACCCTGAGAAAAGCCGCCGAGATCGCACGTGCAAGCGGTCTGGATTACGTGTATATAGGAAACGTTCCAGGTGTCTCGGAGGAGAACACCAATTGTCCCGAGTGTGGTAAGCGGATAATCGGACGCACCGGATACCACGTGAATTCATATGAGCTGGATGCTGGGCGCTGTAGATTCTGTGAAACGGAGATTGCCGGTCGATGGCCGTCATGACGAGTGTATGATGTTTGTTACTATTATGTAGTTATACATATTACACTCTAATTAATTTGCCCTTGACAGAATATTGAATATGTATAGAATAAACGTATGACAGAACGGCAACTGAATGAATCGCTGGCTAGCGGTGAAATCCACAATCAGTATCTGCTGATCGGAGACGAACCAATACTGCTCGAACGTGCCCTCACCTCTATCAAAGAGAAGATCAAGGTTGAAGAGCCATTCGATTTGGATTCTTTCTCGTTGCCTGATGCCGGACTCGACGATATCATGGCGAAATTGTTTCTTATGCCGTTCGGATCGGACCGGAGGTTGGTTGTGGTTAAGGGTCTCGATGACTTACCGGATGGCGAGCAGGAAGATTTTGACAGGGCGGTTTCCAGTAGTAAATCGAGCAACTGTTTGGTGCTTATATATCGGCTTGACAAAGATGCCACCGCCAAAAAACGAGCATTGACAAAATTGGAGAGACGATTTATGCATGCAGAGCATGTGGTCCTGGGGACCGAGCAAGGCAAAGTTAGAAAATGGATACAATCGGCGATCAATCGTGACAATCTGAAACTTGGTGGTGTAATGGTCACATATCTTGAGAACGAATTCGGTAATGATGTCACGGGGCTCAAGCATGAATTAGATAAGATCAAGAATTACCTTCACGAGGCGGGTAGTATCGATTCCAACGGAATGAAGGATTTGGCAAAAGGCCTCTGCGATCTGACCAAGTACGAGATGGTCAATTCGTTCATGAACGGCAGTTCTGATGCTCTCCAGGTTTTTGAGGAACTGCAGACGACTTCACCGAAGAGTGCCATGTTGGTTGACGCCCTGGCAAGGGGAATAGTGAATCGGGCGCGCCGGAAGGATGGTGTAACACACACAAACCGGACAGCACTTGTAGACGTTGTAGCGCAATTGGCTATGATCGACAGGAAGGTTAAGACGAGCTCCATTTTTGAGCGTCTTTCAATGGAGCTTTTTATCCTGCAAAATGCAGGTGCTTTTAAGAATGGAGTAAGATATGGAAGATAAGATGTCTCTTTTGAAAAGACTCCAGGCGCAACGCAGTGACGTTCTCAGCAAGCTGAACCGTATCGAGAATAAGAAATCTTCGGTTAGCGCTGAGGTATATGATAAAGTGAGAAAAGAGTATGCCGATAAGTTGAAAGCCATTGATGAACAGCTGGGCAGCCATATCGACGTAGTGACCGAGGAGATACAGCGACTCAAGGAACAGGAGTCAGAAATATCCAGGAGGATGAAGGAAACGAAATTCAAGATGGAAGAAGTGGAGCTGCGATATTCGATCGGTGAGTATGATGAAAGCGCATTCAAGAAGGTAAAGGCAGAGGACGATGCGCGAATGAAGCAATTCGACGAAGAACTGAAGCGAACGCGAGATAGCATTCAATACTATAGCTCTTTCATAGAGGGTAAAGAGCCCCAAGCCGCGGCTCCGCAGCCGAGCACGGAGCCGGCAAAAGAAGAAACAGGACTCACGATCGATGAGCATATCTTAGAGGAAAAATTGCCCGAGGAAGAGGTTGCTCTTGAAGAGTTGCTTTCGGAAGAGGAAGCATTGAAACCCGACGTCGCTGCGGAGGGGGAGCAAGGACAGAAGGTCGAGCAGGAAAAAGGCGTGGCGTGTCCCAAGTGTAATCATATCAATACCGCCGATTCATGGTATTGCGAGAAATGTGGCGCTGAGATACTTGGTGCATCTGGGTCATCGTAGATAGAGTTATCCTCATAATTTGAAATGCAGCTTGACCATTATAAAATAGAGAAAAAATGGCAGGACTACTGGAACAAGAAGGGTCTGTTCCGAACCAATGAGAATCCCAGGAAGAAGTTCTATAACCTGGTGATGTTCGCTTATCCATCCGGCGACATACACATGGGGCATTGCAGGAACTATGTTATCGGTGATGTATACGCCCGCTATCTTATGAGAAAGGGTTTTGATGTCTTGCATCCATTTGGATGGGATGCCTTTGGGTTGCCGGCCGAGAACCAGGCGATAAAGATCGGCGTCCATCCAGAAAAATGGACTTTAGAAAATATCCGCACCTCCGATGAATCATTAAAATTGCTTGGTATCAGCTATGATTGGGATCGCGAAATTATCACCTGCCTGCCCGATTATTATAAATGGACACAATGGATGTTCCTGCTACTATACAAGCGAGGACTGGCCTACAAGAAGGAGGCATATGTCAACTGGTGCCCCGGCTGTCAGACAGTGCTTGCCAATGAGCAGGTCGTAGACGGTATATGCTACAGATCCAACTGTCGGGCAGTCATTGAAAAACGAAAGCTGAACCAGTGGTTTTTCAAGATCACGGAATATGCTGATAGACTGCTGGAGGGCTTGGAGCTGCTGGATGCCTGGCCGGATAATGTAAAGGCAATGCAGCGTAATTGGATCGGAAAAAGTCTGGGATGTGACATAGTCTTCAGTGTCATGGGCCATGACATCAGTTTCAGGGTGTTTACGACCAGGCCAGATACAATATATGGAGTTACGTTCATGTCGGTCGCTCCCGAGCATCCGGCAGTCGATGAACTTGTTAGGGGCACGAGGTTTGAGGCTACGGTGAGACATTATACGCAGGATGCGGCAAAAAGGACCGAACGCGAGCGTATCGAAAAGACAAAAGATGGTGTCGCTACGGGATGTTACGCGATCAACCCGGTGAACGGCGAGAAAGTGCCGATATTCGTTGCCGACTACGTTCTTCCCGAATATGGCAGCGGTGTTGTCATGGGCGTCCCGGCTCACGACGCTCGTGATTTTCAATTCGCGAGGAAGTACGATCTGCCGGTCCGGGTTGTGATAAATCCGCCCGATTCTGAATTGGACGCAGGAGCGATGGAGGAGGCTTACGAGGAACCGGGCATCATGGTAAACTCCGGAGAATTCTCAGGGCTCGACACGCCCGCAGGCGCGAAGGCGGTCACTGATTTCCTGGCTGAGAAGAATGCGGGTGGAGAGAGCGTGAACTACCGCTTAAAGGATTGGCTCATCTCACGGCAGCGTTACTGGGGCGCGCCGATTCCAATTGTCTATTGTGAGAGGTGTGGTATGGTCCCGGTACCAGAGGATGACCTGCCAGTTTTGTTGCCCAAAGAAATCGCGGATTTCGTGCCTAAGGGAAGATCGCCGCTCGCAGCGGTCGAGAGTTTCATGAATACGGACTGCCCGAAATGCGGCGGGAAAGCAACACGCGATGCAGACACAATGGATACCTTTGTATGTTCCTCGTGGTATTTCCTGCGATATCTGGATGCCAGTAATGACAGGCAATTTTGTGCTAGAGACAAAGCAGACCGCTGGCTTCCTATTGACCAATATATCGGAGGTGGCAGTGAACACGCTACGGGCCATCTAATATATTTCCGGTTTTTCACAAAAGTTCTCCATGACGCGGGATATATCTCGATCGATGAGCCGGCGATCAACCTGTTCAATCTGGGGATGGTTTTGAAGAATGGCGAGGTCATGTCCAAGTCCAAGGGCAACGCGATACCCGTGCGTCAGTTCGTGAACAAGCACGGTGCAGATGTTGCCCGCCTCACCATACTCTTCGCCGCACCCCCGGAGCGGGAAATGGAATGGAGCGACGAGGGGGTCACCGGTGCAGAGCGTTTTATGCAGCGCATGTATCGCTTGGCCGCCGAAAATGCAGAAATGATCAGGGATAAACGGCCGTCCCGCGTTTCGAAGGAAAGCGAGGACCTCTATATAAAGATCAATCAAACGCTGGCGAAGGTGACGAGTGATCTGGAGTCTTTTAAGTACAATACGGCGATCGCAGCACTTTGGGAACTAATGAACGCGCTCTACGGTGCGTCTGCGCGTGATGAGGTTTTCGGATACGGAGTTTATGCGATGATCCATATGCTATCACCGTTCGTTCCTCATATGGCCGATGAGTTATGGTCATCGGTCCGTGGCGAGGGCAGCCTCGTCGAGCAGGCATGGCTCGAAACCGATGATCGATATGCGGAAAGTAAAACTAAAACAATAGTGATCCAGATAAACGGCCGGGTCCGTTCTCATATCGAAGTTGCCGGCACGATATCTGAGGAAGAGTTGAGAGATAAAGCTCTTGAGGACGGTCACGTGATGCGCCATCTCGAAGGAAAGAGCATCAAGAAAACGATCTATGTTCCGGGCAAGATATTCAATATAGTTGTGGCATGATGTAGTGTTTTTTATAAAAGGAGGAAGAATGAAGAAGGTTAAGAGGAGAAAGAAGAAGATGAAGGTTATGAAGAAAAAGAAGAAGAAGCCTTCAATCAGGGAACTAACGATTGATATATTGAAGAAGAGCAGGAAACCTTTGCATTATCGTGAAATCACCAAGCGCTTGAAGAAACGCGGTTATCGATTCCACCGCAAAGATCCTGAGCGTTCCGTTTATATAATTATCAACCGTTATCCAAAGATCTTCAAGAAGACAAAACCTGCAACCTACAAACTAAGATAGAAGAAGAGGGGGCTTATGCCCCCTCTTCTTTTTTACTTCTCTGGTGTCGCAAACACCTTCATCTTGTTGGCATATCCGACGAGCCGCTGTGCGACGCGGAAGTTGATGCTGTTTTTCTCAAAACCTGTTTTCAACCTTTTGCCGGCCTTTATCCCGGTGAGGAGTTCGATGCCTTCATCAATCGTCTTCACCGCGTAGATGTGGAATTTCTTTGAGGTTACGGCATCCACGATCTCTTGTTTTAACATCAGGTCCTCGACATTCGCGTGGGGAATGATTACTCCTTGTTTACCCGTCAGCCCTTTGGCTTTGCACACCTCATAAAAACCTTCGATCTTCTCGTTCACTCCGCCAATCGCCTGAACCTCACCATTCTGATTGACCGACCCTGTGACTGCCAGTGCCTGCTTGAGTGGCACGTCGGCGAGCGCGGAGAGTATTACATAGACTTCGGCGCTTGATGCTGAGTCGCCATCAACCTCACTGTATGATTGCTCGAAGCCAAGCGTAGCATCTATCGCCATCGGTTGGTCTTGTGCATAACGTGATCTCAAGAAACCGCTCAGTATCAGAACACCTTTGTTGTATGTCCGGCCGCCCAGGTTCGCTTCACGCTCGATGTTTATTATGCCTGCCTTTCCGAGCGATGTCTTGGCTGTGATACGCACGGGCCGTCCGAACGTATAGTTGCCCAATTGATATATCGAGAGGCCATTTAACTGTCCGACTGCTTGGCCTTTAGTGGCAATCATCAGGATGTCGTTGTCGATCATCTCCTGGAGCTTGTCCTCATACATGTTCATACGCTTGCGCCAGCAGTGAATTGCCTTCTCGACGTCTTCGCCGCGCACGTCTTTTTTGTTGGCCTGCCGCGCCCAGTAATCCGATTCTCTGATCGTATCGGCGATGATATTGAACCTTGTGCTGAGTTTGTTTTTCCGTCCCGCCACGCGGACGCTATATTCAACGATCTCGGCGATTGCTTCTTTGGAGAATGGCAGCAGTGATTCACCATCGCATATCGATTTGACAAAAGATGCATACTCGTTGATGTTTCTTGTATTCTTGTCCATTACGACGTCGAAATCGGCTTTCACTTTAAAGATTTTTTTGAAATCTTCATCCTGGTGCAGGAGCAGGTAGTAGAGCATTTGGCTGCCGATCATGACGACTTTCACGTCTATCGTAATTGGTTCGGGTTTCAACGCAGAGGTGTTGAACATATAGAAGGGATCAAATACCTGGATATCTATAACACCGTTGCGCAGGGTTCTCTTTAATGCCTGCCAGACACCGGGCTCGATCAACGCGTCAAACGCGTTGACTATCAGATAGCCGCCATTGGCGCGGAGCAGTGAGCCGGCTTTGATGTTAAGAAAGTCGCTAGTCATGACACCGGGCAATACCGTCTGTCGTTCAATGGTGCCAAACAGATTCTTATAATTAGGATTCGTTTCGAAGATGATCGGTACATCCTTGATCTCTGAATTATCGACGATGACATTTGCATTGTACTCCCTGAATTCGTCTTCCTTGTTATCTTTTTTGAGAAATCTTTCCAGGTTGGACATTATCGCGTCAAGCACATCAACGAGATAATCAGCGATTTTGTCACCCGGGAACTTTCTCTTGATATCGTCGACAAGATTAGCCACGACGGGTTTGACCATCCACTCGTTGAGTTTCTCCAGTTCACCATTGGCAACTTCCTGGATATCTTTTATCTGACTGTAGATCTTGGCCATGTCGACTTCCAGGGTACGGATCTTGTCGATGATCTGCTTATACTCTTCTTCGGATATCTTACCATCCTTTATCAATTTTTCTGTTTCCTCGAGGCTGGTTGGTTTGCCTTCGATCATCGGTACAATTGCCGGGCGCACATAGGGCCCCATCTGTATCGTTGTTAGCTTCAAACCCTGTTTTTCGACTTCCTGCTCAAATTCCTTGAGTAATGCGCGATGTTTATTGCCGTATTTCTCAATTATCTTTTGTTTTCTCTTTTGGTATTCTTCGCTGTCGAATACATCCGGGATGTTTGTCTTTAAGCCGCGGATGAGTCTTTCAAGCGCCTGCTTGAATTTTTTACCCATGCCGCCTGGCAGCTCGATGAGCTTCGGCATGTCCGGGTTTTTGAAATTATTGACATAGAGCAAATCTTTGAGTTCTCCCTTGACTTTCAGATCATCCAGCAGCTTGGTGATCGCGGTGGTGCGGCCGGTTCCTACGGGTCCCGTGATGAATATGTTATACCCCGGATATTTCACGTTGAGTCCGAGCTTGATAGCATCGATCGCCCTTGGCTGTCCGATGATCCATTCGCAGGAACTGACTTCTTTCAAGTGCCTGAATTTGAGCAATTTTGCGTCGCATTGCCAGCGCAGTTGGGCTGGTTTTAACTCCAAACCTTTGGCCATATATCCTCCTTCAATAGACGTACGGTCGGTTCAATTAATGTTGAATAAGATAGCTAAATACGTTTTTCCAACTCTGGCCAAGTATATTGAAAATGGAATCGGTGTCAACTGACTGCAAGGGGGCATTCGGGGCAAAATGTCGAAAGTTCTACGGGCGTTTTTTCTATTGTTGACACCCACGCATCTTTGACTATAATTACCCTGTCCTGTTCGAAAGGAGGAAATAATGGAAAAAATCACAATTAGTGTAATTAAGGCTGACATCGGCGGTTATGTGGGGCATTCCAGTATGCATCCCAATATCCTGACCAATGCCATGCAATCACTCGAGAAGGCAAAGGGCAAAGGCATGATCGTAGATTTTCACGTCACGCATTGCGGTGATGACCTCGATTTGATAATCACGCACCGGCTCGGTGATAATGCTGGTGACATTCACAAACTGGCCTGGGATATTTTCTGTGATTGTACCGAAATCGCCAAGGAATTGAAGCTTTACGGAGCGGGTCAGGACCTGCTCTCTGATGCGTTCGCCGGTAATGTGAAAGGCATGGGCCCGGGCGTGGCGGAGATGACCATTGAAGAGAGAAAGAGCGAACCCGTGATCATCTTTGCCGCGGACAAAACATCGCCCGGTTCGTGGAATTTCCCGCTCTACAAGATGTTTGCCGATCCATTCAACACGATCGGCTTGGTGATCGACCCATCAATGCACGACGGTTTCAGTTTCGATGTACTCGATATTTTCGATAACAAAACGGTCACGCTCAATTGTCCAGAGGACATGTATGATCTGCTGGTTCTCATCGGCGCCTCTGAGCATTACATTATCAAGGGAATACACAAGAAGAGCGGTGAGATTGCAGCTGCGACGTCAACCCAAAAAGTGAATCTCCTGGCCGGAAGATATGTCGGCAAGGACGATCCGGTGATGATTGTACGTTGTCAGAGCGGGTTGCCGGCGGTCGGTGAGGTGCTGGAGCCATTTTCGATGTCCTATATGGTGACCGGTTGGATGCGGGGTTCGCATTGGGGACCATTCATGCCCGTCTCGGTCGCAGATGCTCACCCAACGCGTTTCGACGGTCCGCCGCGTGTGATCGCCCTTGGTTTCCAGCTGTGTAATGGAAAGCTCATCGGGCCACGGGATATGTTTGCGGATATTAGTTATGATCTCGCGAGGAAAGAGGCTAATGAGATCGCTAATTACATAAGACGGCACGGGCCGTTTGAACCACAGCGTCTTCCATTATCGGATATGGAATACACTACGTTGCCTCAGGTGCTCGAGAAACTGAAGGGCAAGTTCAAGTAAAGCATCGTCGGATATAAATCTGCAAATCGATTAGAAGCATCACTGTCATCCGGCAAGAATTATTGAGTGTGAAATCTTTTTAGGCTCGGTCATGTTTTACATTACGCTCCTGCTTATATCACAGATATTTGATCCGAGCGCTACCGGCTATACCTTCATGAAAATAGGGGTTGGTGTGAGGCCGGTTGCCATGGGAAATGCCTTTTCTGCTTTGAGCGATGACGAAAATGCGGTTTTCTGGAATCCCGCCGGCCTGGGGATGGTGAATACCTACCATTTGGCAGGCATGTTCATGAACCACGTGACCTACCTGAATTATTATAACCTGACCTCGGCAATACCTGCTGACGTCGTGGGTACCGTGGGTATCGGGATATCATATCTGGGTGCAAGCGATACTGAATACTCGGAACGCGGTGAGAATTTGGGTGATTTTACCAATTCAGATATGCTCCTGAACATCGGCTACGGGCGTTCATTCGGGAAGCACAATGTGATAAGTGTCGGTGGTGCGGTCAAAGTCGTACGGAGCCAGTTATACAGCTTCAGCTCATACGGATTGCTCCTTGACGCCGGGCTGATTTATAATCCTGTGAAGTACCTATATCTGGGAACCGTTCTCAAGAATGTAGGCACAAGACGTCGCTTCATTGATATGTGGGAGTATCCACCCGTAAACTTTCGGCAGGGTGTTGCCATAAAACTACCAATAAGCGCAAACCAATTAGCATTGAGCTGCGAGTATTCATACTTTCCAGATTCCAAATCGACCTTTTCAGTGGGTGGAGAAATAGTCATCCATGATCCGAGGATCCTGGGTTCATCGAGCGGGAGAAGGATCTCCGGGTTCGCGATAATGGGCGGCTATCAGTATGGCTACGGTGAGGGGACTTTTTCTGGATTTTCGGCGGGATTTTCTCTCGAGATCGTAGTGAGCCCGGGTATTTATCTGGATGTCAGCGCGCTTTTGCTCTCATACGGATATCTCGGCACGTCTGAGCGTATCGCATTAGGGTTGAATTACGTGCCCATTCGAGGGCGCGCCAGCAGATAGAATAATCAGAACGGGCGTTCCAGATAATAAATCCATCGCCGCGTGCAGACAGCACTCCGTTTAACTGACTGAAGACATATCCTGCGTCATAGTTCTTTGCCCGGTATTCAAAACCCTGTACAAATGGGATGACCCTGACCGATCTGGACAGTCGTTCGAAAGCTTCACGCACCGAGTCGAAGTAGATCCAGTAGTTACGCCAGTTCTCGGTTTCTTCATTCTTGAAATCCCTGCCGAAGTGAGAAGGGTATAGCATGGGGTACAGTACATCGACGAATTCATCGAGTCTTTCAATGTCCTGACCTTCGGTACGGAGAGGGTGCCACACTGAAAACCCAAAGACACATATGCCGATTTCAGCCTCAACTTCTTGCCTGGCTTTTTCCAGAAACCCAGCGATTGCGTCGACCCGCGATCCCTTGACTTTCGTGAGTCTTATGCGGGCAACATCGCCATCAGTTGGGAAGCGTACGTAATCGAACGCCACAGCCTTCACTCCATGCGCAACGATCTCTTTTGTGATAGCGAGCAGGTAATCATGCACCTCTTGCTGATAAGGATTTGTCCAGGCCATATTTTTCTTGTCGACCCATATCTTGCCGCTGTCGTTTCTGATCCCGAGCTTCTTGTGACGGGCGAGGTAATTATCGCGGAAACAGACGATTCGCGCGATCAGCTTCAGGTTATGTTTTGCGGTGTTTTCCACGAGACTGGTTATGTTAAAGTGCGTCTTTATCGCATTGATTTTCTCGGCTAATTCAAGTTCGGAACCATAGGTGAGGAATCCGTAGTCGCTTTTGAAATCCACGACAACTGCATTTATCAGACCGGAGTCCGCCATGCTGAAGACTTCTTCCCAGTATTCGTTCTTATTCGCCTGATAGGGATTTATGTAAATGCCTCGGATGATACTATCAGGCGCGAGGTAGCAATTCGCCAAGAGGACAAGTAGTGCACAGAGGTTCATTTTTTCTGCAATATTCCTTTCCTACTCTTACAAGCAGGGCGTGAAACTCATTGTATAGGCGGGTACTTTTTGGCAGATTATTCTCGATTTTATCCTGCAACGCTCCGTACGATACATCCGGTTCGACCATTCCGTGCCGCGAGAATATCCTTTTCGTATAGCCGTCGACGACAAAAATCCTTTTGCCCAGCGCATAGAGTAGTATTACGTCGGCAGTTTCGGGGCCGATTCCCTGGATGGTCAATAATTCACGCCTGATGGCATGCGTATCCTTTTCCGCCATCCTTTCGACCTTGCCATCATAGTTGGACACATAGTGTTCAAGGAATGCACGTAGATATCTTGATTTCATGCGGTAAAAACCCGAAGTCTTTATTAGACAAGGGATTCTGCGACGTTCCTTAAGCAGTTTCTTTGGATCGAGGAGGCCTGCCATCTTTATGTTTTCTATTGCCCTGCTTGCATTGTGCCAGTTCGTATTCTGGGTGAGTATCGCGCCGACGATTATCTCGAACGGCGTTTCCCCCGGCCACCAGTGTTGTGGGCCGAATGTTTTGTATAGCGTTTTGTAGATCTTAAGGAATGCTGTATTCGATAAGTTCGTATTCGCTTGTGGCATCACGGAATCGGATCATTCCTATTTCGGGCGCATAGTACTCTATGACGCCGCTTGTGTCGGTGATTGACGTGTCGTCAGTTACCATAGACGCGATCGTCGTGATTTCTACTTGATATACATCGCCGTATGCGGATTCGTGTGCGAAATCAACGACCGAACCAATGATCTCATATTGCGCGGTGATCAATTGATCAGCGACATAAATTGAATCACGAAGTACGTGATGGTAGTCATTGCCTTCGATGAACGGTAGTTCAATTCTGATTATGAAATCTTCCAAGACGGTGTAGTCAGTACCGGCGTGGTTGTATATTTTCAAAACATATTGTGATACCGACTCGTCAGATTTAGCCAAATATCTTGCGGCGCCGTTGTAGCTTACGGGGAAGCATTCGATCTGTAGAATTGTATCGGCAGGTTCGACCTCAACGAAGACGCTGTCGGATCCGTTGCCGTACAACCACCATGAATCTTCCTGGAGCGGGAAATAATCACTGGCCGCTCTTTCTACTATGTGATTATCGCCACAGCAGATAATTAGGAAGACGAGCAATGCGATTTTATATTTCATATGAGATCCCTAATCGCAGACTGATGAAACCTGCATGTTTTTTCATGTCGGTGAGCCCTTCGTAAGATATTTTTGGGTAGACGTGAAGTCTTTCGACTTTGAAGTTGAACAGCAATCCGATTGCGTAAGCGGCCGCAAAACCATTTTCGCTGGCTTCGTCCAGATTGCGAATAACATAGTCGCTGCCGATGGAGAAAACCGGACTCAACGGCCAGTTCTTTTTATAAAAGCCCAGACGGAATCCCAGGGTGCTCATTGAGTAACCCGGATTATCTCCGCTGTAAAACGAGGCCTGCAGCGAGAGTGCCGCGTCAACAATTCCGACCTTCCGGCCTGCGGTCAGCGAGAAAACCGAACCGGTGTTTATGTCTTTGAAACCTACGGCAGGGAGGTCATAGCCACCTTCGATTCCTATTGAAAAAGCAAAAAGCATATACAGAATCATGATTTATCATACATGATATATTATCACTGTCAAGACTGTTTTGTCCGAAGGGTGCCTGTTGTTGACGAACGCGTGTTATGGGGTCAGGTCTTGACTATTGACAAAATCTGAGTGTAGCGGGGGTATAGCAAAGGTGCTATATTCAGGAAATCCGATGAGGATGGTAGATATTGGGCTTCTATTGTCAATAGTCAAGACCTGACCCCACTGCCGGGCAGTGCCATTGATTGACGGTTGATGATAATTAACTATAATATTTATGTGAAGGCGATCGTTCTTGAAAAACAGGATCTGCTCGAGCGTGTTCCACTGCAGCTGAAAGAGATTCCCCTACCTGAACCCGGCCCTCATGAAGTGCGCATCAAGGTCAGCGTATGCGGCGTTTGCCGTACTGACTTACATATCGTTGAAGGAGAACTGCCGGCGCACAAGCTGCCACTGGTTCCCGGGCACCAGATCGTCGGTATAGTCGAAGGATTAGGCAGGGGTGTGAGGCGGTGGCAAGGCGGTGAGAGGGTCGGTGTTCCCTGGTTGTACAAAACATGCGGTAAGTGTAAATACTGTCTGAACGGAAAGGAAAATTTGTGTGAGAATGCAGCTTTTACGGGTTATGACGCGGACGGCGGTTTTGCTGAGTACACGATAGCAGGGGAGGACTTTTTATATCTACTTCCAAAGAACTATGACGACCTTGAGGCTGCACCCCTGTTGTGCGCCGGTGTCATAGGCTACCAGGCACTCCGCGCTACTGGACTGAAGGATCATGGAAAATTAGGGCTTTTTGGCTTCGGATCATCGGCACACATCGTTATTCAGATTGCAGTGCATCGCGGGCTTGAAGTCTACGTAGTATCGAGAACCGACAAGGAGTTGACCCTGGCAAAGGAATTAGGCGCCAGTTGGGTCGGACATGTCGAGGATGAAATGGGTGTTCTGCTGGATGCTGGCATCGTTTTTGCACCAAGCGGCGAATTACTGGTTGAATCGCTGAAGAGATTGGACAGGGGTGGCAGGATAGTTTCTGCGGGCATCTACACAACGCCACTGCCCGGTTTCGATTATTCACTGATATATCCAGAGAAATGTCTGACGTCGATTGCCCACACGACACGGGATAATGTGTTAGCATTCCTCGATGCTGCTTCCGAGTTCAAGATCGAGACGCAGGTCAATGTTTTTAGATTGGAGGATGCTAACACGGCCCTCCTGGCGATAAAAAATTCAAGTGTTTCAGGATCGACCGTTCTGAAAATTACTTAGACGTCGCGATGTGTGCAAAAAAAAGCGGGACCGTACGGTCCCGCTTTTTTGTAGACAGTTTTTTAGCGTGTAACAACAACATTCGCAGTGCTCACGAGATCATCGCACGTAAGTCTTACGAAATACACACCATTTGGAACGTCGGCCCCACGTGCATCATTTCTATCCCAAGTGATGCTTTGGGAACCCGCACTCTGATAGCCATCCATGAGTGTAGTGATGTGTTGACCTACATTGTTGTATATGTTCACAGTAACATGCGATGCGACCGGAACCTCAAAGCTGATCGATGTAACGCGGACGAATGGATCCGGGCTGACATTGAGCTGCAGCACCCGCACAGGATTCTCTGCCGGTGTTTCGTTGATCCCGGTTAGTTCGAATGCGGTGAACATGCCGCCCACCATTGCGGTGATCGCTGGCCAGTAGGTGAATGATGCATCTCTCAGATCAATTGACCAGAACGCACTCTGCCAATCCATCTGTCCGGGGTAGAAGATACCGACGACCGCAGCACTGTCGATGTCTTCCAGTACCGAGTGCGCAAAAGCTGGATCTGGTGTCAGGTCATCGCTGAAAAGGGGATTATCAACGTAGTCAGAAATTACGGTCATGTTGAATCCGGCGATTTCATTCTGCCCCTCTACATGCGCGGAGTCAACGCTGTAATTATAGTCCTGTATTGCGCTCTGGAGGTGGAAATGGGTGTTCATCCAGGAAAGTGGAACGCCACTCCATAAAGCATCCTGCCCGATCAACCAGCACTTTCCGCCGTTGAAGAGAAGATCGCTGACATTCAGCTGGTCGGTCGTAGTAAGCGTGGCAGGATAAGTGGGCGGTCCCCACCAGTAATCATAGTTATTCCAGATGACCAATTCGTATTGTTCCATTGTCGCCAGATCCGGCCCGTTCGAATCGGGATCCAGGGTCGTGAACCAACCGTAGTTGCCCGTTCCGATGAGTTCGGTAAGCAGACTATCCCAGAGAGGGTCTGGTGACGTGGCAGGTCCGAATGTGCCGGCTTTATCTTCGACGAACAATACTTCGTTCTGCCGCAGCGCCGGACGATATCTGACCATTTCGCTGTTCGTTTTTATTACCGGTCGGCTCTGATCGTGATCCGCTTTAGAATATGGATTGGCAAACGCTGCCGATATGGACACGATGCACAGTAGTATCACACACGTGTTTAACAGATTTTTCATAATGCCTCCTTGTTGATAAACACTGTCTAGTAGATATTATAACCGGTAATTGGGGTATGTCAATCATCAGTTCTGAATGTGGTTGTCAGCGGTGTCGGGTGCCGCAACTGGACGCAGTTGTATTGAGTCTATTCCTTTATTCCGGTCCGTGAGTATGATTCCATTATCTGCTTTTGTACGAAGAAATACATGATGATGAGCGGCGCCGTAGTGAAAGTCGAAGCTGCGCAGAGTAACGGGTAATTTGTTGATTCCGCCTGGGAGAAGTAAGCGAGTCCGGTTTGTATTGTCCGCATGGAGTCAGAGTGGGTTACGATCAAAGGCCACAAGAAGGCATTCCAGTTCGATACGATCTGAAAGATGCCAATGGTGATGAGGATCGCCTTGGATAATGGTAAAACTATGCGTCTGAGGATCTGCAGGTGATTAAGCCCGTCGATTCTTGCTGCATCGAACAGTTCTTGAGGTAACATCCTGAAATGCTGCCTGAGTAAAAAAATGGCAAAAACATTTACGCTCCATGGGATGATCAGAGCCATGAAAGTATCGATCCAGCCGAACCGGCTCAGTATCACATACGATGGCGCGAGATAGACAGGCACCGGTATCATCATCATCGCCAGGAAGAGCGTGAAGAGAGAATCGCGCCCCCAGAATTTCAGTCTGGCAAAGGCATATGCAGCTAGGGTCGAGGTGATGAAGACCAGCAGGGTCGTTCCTGCTGTCATTATTATTGTATTCAGGAAATATCTTGAAAAATCGACCTGTCTGAAAGCTTCCAGATAGTTCGAAAACATCAGCGCGGCCGGAAAGATCGTCGGCGGAAAACGCAATGATTCCATTTGGGTCTTGAGCGAAGTGGAAAACATCCAGAAAAAGGGTAGCAGCATCCAGAATGCACCGAGGGCGAGCAGTGCATGGACGCCGATTTTTTTATTCATAGTGCACGCGTCTTTCTATGAACTTCTTCTGGAACTGCGTGAGCAGAAAAATGATTATGAAGATGACGAATGCGATGGCATTTGCATATCCAAGGTTCCATAACTTGAACGCTTGTTCGTACAAATAGAAGACAACAAGTTTTGTCGTACCCAGAGGACCGCCCGGTGGTTGTGTCATGACATAGACCGGGGTGAAGGTATTGAAGGCGAAGATCGACTGAGTGATTATTAGGTAGAAAATTGTCGGTGAGATCAGTGGTAGTGTAACATAACGAAAGATTCTCCAGTTACCCGCTCCGTCTATCTTCGCCGCCTCGTAATACTGTTCAGGAACGTTCTGCAGTCCCGCCAGCGCAATGATAACACAGTAGCCAATGTTGTGCCATACCGCCATTATGATCAATGCGCAAAGTGCGATCGAGGGACCAGAGAGAAAGCCGGATGGCGCGAGATTCAGGGGCGCCAGGATGATCTCAAAAATACCACGCGCATCATTCAGCCACTTCAATCCCTCGGCTCCGAAAAAAGAGAACATTGCGTTGAGTATGCCGCGGTCTGGATTGAAGATCCATTTCCATACGACGGAAACAGCAACGATCGATGTGACTACTGGTAAGTAATATATCGTTCGATATATTCCCCGCCCCGATATCTTTTGATTAAGCATCTGGGCAAAGAGAACCGATAATACGATTGTCAGCGGTACCACAAATATCAAGTACCAGAAAGTATTCCCGAGTGACTGATAGAATTTCGTGTCTGCCAGAAGCCGGCTGAAATTCTTGAGTCCGACGACCTGAAGAGGACCCGCCATTCCCCACTTGAAGAAACTCATTCGTATGGCTTGTAGGATCGGATAGAAACGGAAGACAATGATCACAGCAAGTGCCGGGAGGATGAAAAGATAGCCGCTGCGGTCCTGCCTCTGGCTCATGCCCAATTCTAATCAGGCGTCATTGGGTGTCAAGAATCCTGAATTTTTGATTACGGAGATGAAATAATAGATGCCGGAGATTGACCGGGTAATACGGAATGCCTGGTGACGTGTGTTGAGCGTACAGCGTCAAGCGTATTGCACGAAGCTGGTGATTGACTTTCGCGGGTTCCTGACTACAATATAGCTTAGTGAAAAAAGTAATGGAAGAATCAGATATCAGGAGAGCGCTGGTTCGCATTGTACATGAAATCATTGAGCACAACAAGGGCATAAAAAATCTGGCACTAATAGGCATCAAACGGCGTGGTGATTTTATCGCGCGCCGCATCGCCGACAAGATAAAAACGACCGAAGGTCTTGATGTTCCGCTCGGCGCCGTGGATATTACATTGTACCGGGATGACCTGCAGCTCGTTTCCGAAGCGCCAATAATCGAAGGCACGGACATCAATTTCGATATCAACAAAAAAACAATTGTTCTGGTTGACGATGTGCTCTACACCGGGCGGACAATCCGCGCAGCGATAGAAGAAATACTTGATTTCGGCAGGCCGAGGGCGATTCAACTGGCGGTTTTGATTGACCGCGGCCACAGGGAGTTGCCGATCCAGGCGGATTTTGTCGGTAAGAAGGTACCTGCAGCACGCAATGAAATTGTCGATGTCCACATAAAAGAATTGGATGGCGAAGACTGTGTTTTACTCCATTATGACAAGGGGAGTAAGCAAAAGGAGAGTAAGAAGAAGGATCATGGTTCCCGCATCAAAATGCAGCGGACGCCCAAACAGAAGGTTAAGCAGTTGACGATCGAGAGTCCAGAGAAAGATGAGTCCTAAAAAAGACCTCCTGGGGATCGAATACCTGAGTGCTGATGAAATAGATCAGTACCTTGACCTTGCTGATAATTTTCTGGAGGTGCTAGCTCGTCCGATACCGATCGTTCCCTCGTTGCGCGGCAAGACAATTTTGACCCTGTTCTTCGAGGCGTCAACCCGAACGCAGATATCTTTCAGTATTGCTGCAAAGCGGCTGTCGGCGGACGTCGTCAATTTCTCCCAATCCACATCAAGCGTGAAGAAGGGCGAGACCTTGCTGGATACGGCGCGTAACATCGAGGCGATGAAAGTCGATGGTGTTGTCGTCAGGCACTCGGCGCCCGGTGCGGCGCAATTCCTCGGTCAACGAATTGATGCATTTGTCATCAATGCGGGTGATGGAGCGCACGAACACCCAACCCAGGCGCTCCTGGATTTTATGACAATGCGGCAGCATTTCGGAGGCTTCAAAAAACTGAACGTTCTCATCATCGGTGATATAAGCCATTCACGTGTCGCCAGGTCGAATATCTATGGTCTACGAACTCTTGGCGCGCGGGTCGCGATCTGCGCACCGCCGACAATTATACCGCTGGACATCAAGGAGTTAGGTGTAGAGGTGTTCTACAACCTCGACGAGATCATAAACGATTTTGATGTTGTTATGGCACTGCGCATACAGTTGGAGCGTCAGCAGGGTGGTCTGTTTCCTTCAGTGAGGGAGTACCGGACACTCTACGGCTTGACGAGAGAGAGAGTTCGAAGAATGAAGAAGAAGAGTGTTGTCATGCATCCGGGCCCGACGAACCGGGGAGTAGAGATCGACCCCGATGTGGCTGACAGTGAGAAATCGGTCATTCTGGAACAGGTAAAGAACGGAGTGGCGCTGCGAATGGCAGCACTGTTCATACACGCGGGAGGCAAGATTGAGTAACATGTTGCTTAAGGGCGCAAGGGTGATCGATCCTGCCTCTAATCTCGACGCAAAACGTGATATATTGATCAGAGACCGTAAGGTCGCAAGAATTGAAAAATCAATTGCCGACAGGAAGGCGCGAGTCCTGAACGCAAGAGATTTAATAGTTGTCCCCGGGTTGATAGACCTCCATTGTCATTTGCGGGATCCGGGCAGGCCAGATGAAGAGACGATCGAAACGGGCAGCCACGCTGCAGTCGCCGGTGGATTTACGAGCATCTGTTGTATGCCCAACACGGATCCGGCAATAGACAACGACGGCATCGTTAATTACATCTACAAGGAAGCAGCGAGGGTTGGATTGTGTAATGTATTTCCAATAAGTGCCATAACCAAGAACCGCAGTGGCAAGGAACTTACTGAATTTGGCGAGTTGCTGAAAGCCGGCGCCAAGGGTTTCAGCGACGACGGCGATACGGTGGCCGACAACAACGTCATGCGCCACGCGTTGGAATATTCCAGGATTTTTGATGTTCCCATATTCGAGCATCCGATTGACAAAAATCTCGCGCAGGACGGGTTGATGAATGAGGGGTTAGTCTCAACACGCCTTGGTCTGAAGGGATCGCCCGCGATCGCTGAGGAAATGATAGTTGCCCGGGACTTACTGCTGGCCAAATTCACGGGTGCCCGTCTGCACCTTTGTCATATCTCGACAAAGGGTGCGGTTGAATTGATCCGAAGAGCGAAAAAAGAAGGTGTGCGTGTTACCTGCGAGACCTGTCCTCATTACTTCTATTTCATTGATGAGGTGCTGGAATCGTTCGATGCGAATTATAAAGTGAACCCGCCGATCAGAAGCGAAGCAGACCGTCAGGCGATCATCGAGGGGCTGAAAGACGGGACGATCGATTGTATCGCAACTGATCACGCTCCACACTGCCAGGCTGAAAAGGAGCTTGAATTTGCCAATGCGCCTTATGGTATGATCGGATTTGAGACCGCCGTGTCTTTGATAATCATGGAGCTCATTAATAAACAGAAGATGAGCTGGCTGGATGTAATTACCAAGATGACGGTCAATCCGGCAAGGTTGATCAAGATTAGTGCTGGGACCATCAGTCCTGGCATGGTGGCTAACGTAACGATGATCGCGCCGGATAGAAAGTGGAAAGTCACCGAAGACAAAATACGATCGCGATCCAAGAATACTCCCTTGATGGACAGGGAGTTGAAGGGTCGGGTTAAGAACGTTATTCTTAAAGGTGTAGTAAAATACTCTTTAAGGGATTAATTTTCCTTAATATTAGAACTGAATCAATCCCCCAATAGAATAATTTCTATTCCAGTCGGGTTCCGAAATTTCCCTTTACAATCTCACCGATGATCTTTGCTTTGATCGGGTTGAAATATTTCATGTGCTTCTTGTCGATGATGACGCACATTCCTATACCCATATTGAAGACACGATACATTTCATCATCAGGTACCTTACCTAATTCCTGTATCAGCTGGAAAACAGGTTGAGGCTGCCATGCATTCTTTCTTATAATGGCTGATTTCCCGGGTGGCAGAATGCGCTCGATGTTGTCGTAGAACCCGCCTCCGGTTATATGTGCCAGCCCCTTTACATATTTCAACCGTGGCTGGAGCTCTCTGCGATATGACCGGTGAATTTTCAGCAATTCTTGGGCTAAGGTGCACTTAAGGCGGGGAACATATGAAGAAAGGCGGTACTTTCTTAATAGGGCACGGCGAGCCAGAGAATAACCGTTGGTGTGTAGCCCTGATGATCTCAGTCCAAGAATGATATGGCCCGTTTTGATGCGTGTCAAAGGGTCGATGTAGTCTTTCTTGCTGACTTTCCCGACGATGAAACCAACGAGATCATAGACCCCTTCCGGGTAGAATCGAGACAGCTGAGCGGTCTCACCACCAATGAGGGCCATTTTTTCTTTCATACATGCTTTTGCCAGGCCGCTGACAATGTCGACCAGAATTTTCTGGCGTACCTTTGAAAAGCCGATGTAGTCCATGAAGAAAAGAGGCAGGGCTCCGGTGGTGAGAATGTCGTTGACACAATGGTTAACGAGGTCGGCTCCCACCGTATTATTGATATCGGTTGCGCAGGCGATGAGTATTTTGGTGCCCACGCTATCGCAGCTGCTGATGAGAATATCGTTGTTGATCGAGTATATGCCGCCGAACAATCCAAATTCAGAACGTGCACCACGGCTGAACGTCTTTTTTACATGTTTACCGATGCCCTTTCTCACCAGGTTCAAAGAATCGATATCAACGCCGGCATTCTTATATAACATGGGGTATTCTATTCGATTCCGGGTGTAATTGCAAGAGAATTGACATGATATTCAAATGAGTTATACTTGGATGGAATTGACATTTGATGTTTCGTCTGTGCGATTCAGTTTTTAGGAGGAAAAGCTGCATGAAAAGCGATATTGAAATAGCTCAATCTGCAAGGTTGATGCCGATCCATGAATTGACGGACAGTTTTGGCATTCATGAAGACTGTGTGTTTCCATACGGCAAATACAAAGCAAAGATTTGTTTGGACGTCTTCAATAAGATCAGGAATAATCCTTCTGGCAAGATCATCCTCGTTACGGCCATGACTCCCACTGCTTTTGGTGAGGGTAAGACCACGGTCGCAATTGGCTTGAGCATGGGCATGAACAAAACAGGCAAGAGATCTATTGTCGCTCTGCGTGAGCCGTCACTTGGTCCTGTCTTCGGTATAAAGGGCGGCGCCACCGGTGGTGGATATGCGCAGGTTGTGCCGATGGAGGACATAAACCTGCACTTTACCGGCGACATCCATGCGGTTGGCACTGCACATAATCTATTATCCGCAGTGCTTGATAATCACATTCATTTCGGGAATCAGCTCGACATCGACGAACGCGAGATATATTTTACGAGGGCGATGGACATGAACGACCGGAGTCTGCGCAGGATCGTTATCGGTCTCGGCGGCAGAGCGAACGGCCCGGCACGGGAAGACGGTTTCATCATAACAACGGCGAGCGAAGTCATGGCAATTCTTGCCCTCTCTAGATCGGACGCCGAGTTGAAAGAAAGGCTGGGGAATATCCTCGTTGCATCCAATATGGAAAAAGAACCCGTATTCGCGAAAGACCTCCATGTTCACGGAGCCATGGCAGCTTTGTTGAACCAGGCGATAATGCCGAATATCGCGCAGACGATCGACCAGACCCCGGCATTCATACATTGCGGTCCTTTTGCGAATATCGCTCACGGGACCTGTAGTATCGTTTCCATGAAATTGGCACAAAAGTTCAGCGAGTATACGATCGTCGAGGCCGGGTTTGGCTCGGATCTGGGCGGCGAGAAATTCATAGATATTGTCTCCCGCATTGGAGATATCAATGTCGATGCCGCCGTGATCGTTGCGACCATCAGGGCCTTGATGCTTCATGGCGGCGCTCCTGAGAAGGACACGGATGCAGGTACCATAGAAAATCTGAAGAAAGGTCTGCCGAATCTTGGTAAGCATATTGAGAATATGAGAAAGTTTGGGTTGCCGCTTGTTGTTGCCATAAACATATTCGAGGGCGACAGCGAAGAAGAGATCAGGATTGTGAAGGAGTATTGCCTGGTGCAGAACACCCCGGCTGCTGAGACACGTGTGTTCACCCAGGGCGCGGATGGGGCGCTGGAGCTGGCTGAGATGCTTATCCGCACTACCCAAAATGAAGAATCGAAAATGAAGCCAATATACGAGCTGGGTGACACGGTTGAGAAGAAGATTGAAACAGTTGCCCGTGAGATATATGGCGCGGAAGGCGTCAATTATACAACGAGAGCAGAGCGAGACATAAGACGAATAGTGAAGTATGGAATGGATGGACTACCGGTGTGCATCGCCAAAACGAACAGCTCGCTTTCTGATGACCCGAAACTCCTCGGGCGTCCAGAGAATTTCAAGATTACGATCACCGGTGTGAACATATCGGCCGGTGCCGGTTTTCTCGTGCCGCTTGCCGGTGATGTAATGTTGATGCCCGGACTGCCGAAAGTGCCAAATGCCACAAAGATCGATATCGACGATACGGGCAGGATACACGGTCTCTCATGACAAAAATGATTACAACGATAGAAGATAGATTCACCAAAAAGAAGTTGGTATGCTCATTTTTCTAAACAAATCGCAGATTTGGAGAAAAATGGCAACAAAGATATTATCAATGATGATTTTTCTCACTTCGTTCGAGATACTGATTTGTGTAAACAAATCGAAGATTTGGACACAAATCGTAACGGTGATATTATAGATCCGAAGGTGTAGCATGCCGGCAAATCTAACACCCCAATACTTCGACGTAGAGAAGAAATACCGCGAAGCAAGAGACTTGCGCGAGAAACTTATTTATCTCCAGGAAATGCTTGCGATCATCCCAAAGCACAAGGGTACTGAAAAACTTCAGGCCGATCTGAAGACGAGAATCTCCAAGATGAAGGAAACGATAAGCAAGCAGAAGAAATCAGGCGGGACAGGCGGGGCATGGTATCAGGTTGAGAAGCAGGGCGCGGGCCAGATCGTAATGGTTGGATTGCCCAATTCGGGCAGGTCATCCCTCTTGAATTCGCTGACCAACGCTCACGCCGAGGTTGCGCTCTACCCGTTCACAACAAACCTGCCACTGGTTGGAATGATGGAGTACGAAGACATAAAGATTCAGATCGTCGATACGCCGCCTCTGTATGGCGAGGCGCCGGCCTGGCTATTCGGGCTTTACCGCAATGGTGATGTCCTGTTGATCGTCTTGGATGCTCAATCCAATATCCATCAGGACCTTGATTCGATAATGGATGCTTTGAATGCGCGCAATATATTCTCAAGAGACGTTGATTCGGGTGACACAAAGAGCTCCATAATTGTTCTCAATAAATTTGACTCTGGCAACCAGGATCTCCTTAAATCATTCACGACACAGTACAAAGAAGAGTTCCAGATCATCAGCGTTTCGACGAAATCTGGTGAAGGCATCGAAGGATTGAAGAAGCTTATCTTTGCCACGCTGGGGATCATCCGTGTTTACACGAAGAAGATTGGACATCCTATCGAGAAGAGGGATCCGGTCGTCTTGAAAGTAGGCACCACCGTCATTGACGCGGCCGAGCACATACACAAGGATTTCAGAAAGAATCTCAAATTTGCGCGCCTGTGGAGCGATGCGAACTATCAGGGTCTGCGCGTAGAGAAAAACCACGTGCTTACTGACGGGGATGTGCTGGAGTTCCATGTCTGAACTATCAAATCGCAGAATTGAAATTTAATAAACAAAAAGACCGTGAACAGTTGATGAATAGAAATATGGAAAACAAAGGCGAGTTAGAAATTATCCGTTATCTGCGGAAGAGGTTCCCGAAGAGGCGGAATGAAATAATCAAGGGCATCGGTGATGACGCGATGGTTTTCAGGGATGGATATGTCATAACGACTGATTCGTTTTTTGAGAAGACACATTTTGATATGGCCTATTTCTCATTCTTCAATCTTGGATATCACACCATGGCAGCGAGTCTCTCAGACATCGCGGCGATGGCCGCCTCGCCGATATCGGTGCTCATCTCTTTGTGTATTTCAAGAAAGATAGGCATGGCGGCGATTCGTGAATTGTATGATGGATTCAGCGAACTGACACGAAAATACAGATGCGATATCTCGGGTGGTGATATTGTGAAATGTCCGACACTTGGTGTGACGATAACCGTCATCGGTCGCACGAAAGCACCGCTATTACGCTCGGGTGCAAAACCGGGCAATTCTCTATACGTGACAAATTTCCTTGGTTTGGCTGAGGCCGGCCGCATTGCTTTACAGAATAAGTACAGGGAGAGCGAATACCCGGATGCGATGAAGAAGCATCTCTTTCCTGAACCGAGGATCAAAGAGGCATTCAAGATCGCCAAATATGCTACTTCGTGCATTGATACTTCAGACGGTCTATCCACCGATGCATTTCATCTGGCCGAAGAGAGCGGAGCAAAGATCATTATCGAAGCAGAACACATTCCGATCCATTCTGAAGTCGGCAAGTTATGCGCTGCGCAACGTATGGACCCAACACAATTCATACTCTCTGCCGGTGAGGACTTCGAGTTACTTTTCACCGCGCCAAAATTGCCGAAGATATCCGGAGTCACGGTATTCAGAATTGGTAGAGTCATGAAGGGGAAAGGTTTGTTCCTTTCTGCTGCGGGCCGAGAGCGCCCCATTCGGCCTTCAGGATACCAACACATCTGAAATCCAAAATTCTAAGCATCGAAATTCGTTGGGCAATAACGATTAAACTAGTGCTGTATTCGTTTGTCAAAATAGTACGTATAGGAGGAAGTATGCGCGATGGTCCCTTGCCTGTATTGACAATTCTATGATAAAGTTTATAATATAAATAGGGGGCGATCGGTTTCGACGAGGCAATTGAAGTGATTGAGGGCATACCGAGGGTTCTGGTGACCTCGTAAATCCGACCGGAAAGAAAAAACATCCTGAAAACGGATACGCTCTAGCTGCATAATAATGCGGCTACGCCACCCCAGACGGCCAGCCCAGTTTGGGGACCGGTGTCATATAGGGCTGAAACCGATCAATTCCTGCCTTTGGGGTTGACTGGTTATCTGAAAAGGCTATCTCTTGCACACCTGTCTCTTGGTAAAGCGAGAGGAGATTCATAGAGAGACTAAGTATGTAGGCCTCTGCATGGAAGTGTCTCGGACGCGGGTTCGATTCCCGCCGCCTCCACCAATCTTTCCCAAATCTCTGATTTGGTTGAAAGATTGAGTGTGCCGTAGTTTAGTTACGGTGCACCAATTTTGTCTTAGTTCGATTTGGTTGAAAGATTGAGTGTGCCGTAGTTTAGTTACGGTGCACCAATTTTGTCTTAGTTCGATTTGGTTGAAAGATTGAGTGTGCCGTAGCGAAGCTGCGGTGCATCAATTTTCTTCGAATTTGAGTGTCCCGTGGTTTGTTTGCGGTGCACCAATTTTGTCTTAGTTCGATTTGGTTGAAAGATTGAGTGTGCCGTAGTTTAGTTGCGGTGCGCCCATTTTTTTGAAATGCATGTCCCGTAGTGCAGCGAAGGGGCATCAGACTTTCCCATGAAATACTTTGTCTATATCCTTCAATGTGCTGATGATACCCTATACACAGGTGTCACCAAGGATGTCAAGAAGCGTATTGACCGTCACAATAGAGGAGATGGTGCGCGGTACACGCGTGGGAGGGTGCCAGTGACTCTCGTATATCACGAAGAATTGGCAAACATAAAATCCGCTTTGGCACGAGAGCGTTATCTGAGAAAACTCCCGAGAACCAAAAAGAAAAAGTTAATAATTAACTTCCAAAATAAATATCTGTAGTTGCCTGATTTATCAGGCATCACTCGGTTTTTCGTAATTCCGCATGAGATGTTTTGGGATTTCTGTTATCTTCCAGCATCCCAACCTTTGCCCGCTAGCCATTTTTGTCGGTTGACATGGGTTTATTCATTCGTATAATGACGTGTGTTATTTGTAATTGTATTGCTACTTGGTGATTCCCCCGTCATCATCACCGAAGTAATGTCCAATGTGCGGGGTCCTGAACTGAGTTGCGGCGACCGGAACGAATTCGTCGAAATATACAATCAGAGTGCCGATACTGTCGATCTGATCGCTTATCGCATCTGGGACTTTGACAATGCCCCACCAGACGAGATCTGGCCGTGGACCAATGACTCAATCTTACTGAATTATCCTTCGGTCAGGACAAATTCAACATTGATATACCCGTACACCTATGCCTTGATCCTGGACAGCGAATACTGCAGCCCTGACACCACCGGTGGCAACTGGCAGCCGTATACGATCCCGGATTCAACTCTGGTTTTGACTACCGATGAAACGACGATCTGCGATGGCCTCACTACTACAGATCCGTTAATCTTTTATTCAACTGTCGATTTTTGTACTACATCATTCGGCACACCCTATGACTCGTTTGATAATTTCCCTTCGGATCCGGGTGATGGAATTTCCTGGGAGAGGGTCGACCTGGATCTGCCTGATGAGGTTTCAAACTGGCATTCGTCGATCGACACGTCGGGCTGCACGCCTGGTCGTGCAAACAGTGTTGCCAATGCATTCGATCTGGCGGTAGATTCACAGTCGATTTATTTCGTACCCGCCGTTGCCACTACCGGTGAAAATGTGCAGATCCAGGTGGTGGTTGAAAACCTCGGATTGAGCGGAACGAGCGATTACGTTCTTGCCATCTTTGAAGATATGAATATGGACAGCCTTATTAACAGCGGGGAAATCATAGTTGAACTTGAAGGACTCTGGGTAAATGCGCTGGATAGTACTACGCTCTTCTACACCTACGAGCATCCTTCTCAGGGCAGCCACTCTCTTGGATTCTATGTTGAGTTCCCACCTGATGTTAATCCGGCGAACAATCTTGCGTTCAGGCTACTCGGTGTGATCGGCGAGATAGGAGAACTCGCGCTCTCGCCGCCCATCTTTACCCCTAACAATGACGGGGTAAATGACCGTCTGCAAATCGACTACCGCTTGCCAGAAACCGGCGGGAGATTGACCCTATCAATTTTTGACACAAGGGGGATAAGAATACACGATATCTGCCGGAATGAATCATGGGCCAGCGAGCAGGGAACGTTCTACTGGGACGGAAGAGCATCCGGCACCGATCTGCCCATTGGTATGTATATCGTTTACCTCGAATATCAATACCATGACCAGGTGACACGCTCCAAAAAGACAACCGTACTGGCTCGCTAAGGGTCGCAAATACAAGGAAAATTGAGAATAGGTTGAACTTGAGTGGTCTATAACTGTCATCGACCGAAGGCATGGCCGATGTGCAATGTTAAATCGCAGTCACGATTTTTGTCTAAATCTCCGATTTAGTGACAAAAATCAGTGTGCCGAGATATCACAGATCGAGGTGAATCTACGATGCTGAGCATCAGGCGTTGACTTTAACGCTTTTATGGATATAATCACGTATGGCAAAAAAGACCCCTTTTTACGATAAAATAGTCGAAAATAAAGGCAGGATCGTCGAGTTTGCTGATTTCCTGATGCCAATTCAGTTCGATGGTATTATCCCTGAGCATAATACTGTACGAAATTCTGTTGGCGTATTCGATGTTTCCCACATGGGAGAAGTCGAGATCAGGGGCAGCGACCGCATCAAGTTCGTGAACTATGTAACGACGAATGATGCTTCGAAACTTGCTCTGAACCAGGTCCAGTATTCGACCATGCTCTACCCGGATGCCGGTATTGTTGATGATTTGCTGGTATACAACCTAAAAGACAGAATGTTTCTTGTTATTAACGCTTCGAATACAGAAAAAGACTTTGCATGGATAATGGAAAACAAGAAATATGATGTGGAGATCACGAACCAGAGTGATGAAATCGGCCAATTAGCTGTTCAGGGGCCAAAAGCAGAACCTGTTATGCAGAAACTTTTCGATCTGGACCTGTCGACCATTCTCTTCTATTGGGCCGTGGAGACCGACATGAAAGGAATCCCGGTCATCCTGTCTCGTACCGGTTATACTGGCGAGGATGGTTTCGAAATATACCTCGATAAGAAATATGCGGCCGATGCCTGGGATATGGTTTTCAGCGCAGGCAAAGAATTCGGTATAAAACCGATCGGTCTGGGCGCAAGGGATACTCTCCGTTTCGAAATGCGGTATTGTCTTTACGGCAACGACATCGACAAGACAACGAATCCGTTGGAGGCTGGTCTCAGTTGGATCGTGAAACTCGATAAGGAAGAGTTTATCGGCAAAGATCCATTGCAGGAGATCAAAAAACGAGGGTTGCAGCGAAAACTAGTCGGCTTCGAAGCACTGACAAAAGGCATTCCACGACATCTACAGGAGATACATGCGGGTGATGAGAATGTTGGTTTTGTGACATCAGGTACTTTTGCGCCTTCGCTAAAAAAGGGCATTGGTATGGGCTATGTTAATCTGGCACATGCAGAGATCGGCAATAAATTGAAGGTCATGGGCAAAGAACCAATTGAAGTCCAAATAATCAAAGGACCATTCTACAAACATGGATCACGTAAGTAGTATGTTCCTATTGAACAAAAAGATGATACTAATCTGTCTGCATCCGTAAAAAATCTGTTTATATCAAGCTTCAGCCATGCTGAGCAGAGGAGGTTTAATGGCTAATGTTATCGACGGTGTCAAATACACCAAAGAACATGAGTGGATTAAGATCGAAGGTGACAAGGCGGTAGAAGGGTTGACCGACTACGCGCAGTCTGAATTGTCTGATATTGTTATGGTTGAATTGCCGGCAGTTGGCAAGAAGATCAAGGCGGGTGATTCGGTTGGGACGATCGAAGCGGTCAAAGCAGTCAGCGATCTGTACGCTGGTCTGAGCGGAGAGGTCGTTGAGGTAAATGACAAGGTTGTGTCAGAGCCCGCATTGATCAACAAAGACCCCTATGGGGAAGGCTGGTTATACAAGGTGAAGGTCGATGATACGAAAGAAGCAGATAGCCTTCTTTCGCCCGAACAATACAAAGAATTGATCGAGAAACATTGATGCAGTACTTACCTTTGACACCTCAAGACGAAAAAGAGATGCTTGTGCGAATAGGCGTTTCGTCTTTTGAGGAATTGCTCGACAAAATTATTCCGAAAGACCTGCAGTATCATGGTGATATTGCCATACCGAGGGCGGTGAGCGAGAGCGAGGTCAGAAAAATACTCGGCGAACTTGCAGGTAAGAATATCAATACCGATGACTACCTCTCATTCCTGGGCGCCGGAGTATATGACCATTACATCCCGGCGATAATCGACAGTCTGATCTCGCGAAGTGAGTTCTACACTGCTTATACGCCTTACCAGGCTGAGGTCTCTCAGGGAACGCTGCAGACGATCTTTGAATATCAGACCGTTATTTGTGAACTGACCGGAATGGATGTTTCGAACGCCTCGATGTACGACGGTGGTTCGGCGCTTGCCGAAGCATGCCACATGGCGAATACGATCAAGAACAGGAATAAAGTCATTCTGGCTAGCTTGATCCATCCGTTCTATCAGAAGATCACCAGGACTTACACTCATGAATGTGGCGTGGAGATAGTCCAGTGCCCGGCAAGAGATGGTGTGACAGATATTAATGCACTAAAGAAACTGGTTGACGGCAACACGAGTTGCGTCTGTATTCAGCAGCCGAATTTCTATGGGTTTCTTGAATCGATGAATGAGATCGAGAAGATCGTCCATGAGAAAGGAGCATTGTTGGTTGCGGTCGTTGATCCGATATCACTGGGCATCGTCAAACCGCCGGGAGAATACAATGCAGACATTGTCGTGGGTGAAGGCCAGGCATTAGGTATCCCTCAAGGGTTTGGCGGTCCGTTGCTGGGTATCTTCGCATCGAAGATGGATTTTGTCAGGCAAATGCCGGGGAGGATCGTTGGCGAGACTACAGATGTCGAGGGTAAGCGTGGGTTTGTCTTGACTTTGCAGACACGCGAGCAGCACATACGCAGGGAAAAGGCGACATCTAATATCTGTACCAATGAAGCGCTGATGGCTTTATGCGCGCTGGTCTACCTGTGCACACTCGGGAAACAGGGTATTGTTGATGTGGGCAATCTTTGTCTGGCAAAGAGTCACTATCTGCGCGATAAGTTGAAAGGGTTAAAGGGGATCAAAATCGCCCATGAGCAGGAATTCTTCAAGGAATTCCTTGTGGAAACCGAAAAACCGGCGAAGGAAATACTCGATGCTCTCCTCGAACAGAAGATATTTGGCGGAGTGCCCTTATCCATGTTTGATGATAAACTGCAAAACCAATTTTTGGTCGCCGTAACCGAAAGAAGAACAAAGGAAGAACTGGATACCTACGTCAAGGCATTGTCCACGGTACTCTAAATTGCCCGCACGACACTGATGGCCTGAATGACTATCGCTGTAATCTTGTATTTTTATCACCGTAATCGAGAGCAGGCAAAATGAAAATTCTTTTCATTGGTGATATATTCGGCTCCCCTGGCCGTGAGAAGATAGCCACACATTTACCCAAGATCATCGAAAAGGAAGATATATTTTTCACCATAGCACAAGGGGAGAATCTGGCTGGTGGTATCGGTATAACTGAAAATACGGCGGTAGAGATGTTCAAGACCGGCGTTGATTGTATCACGACCGGCAATCATGTGTGGAAACACAAAGAGGTTCTAAGTTATCTTGATGGGGAGACGCGCCTTTTGAGGCCGGCGAATTTTCCCGAAGGTGTTCCGGGCCACGGATATTATGTATATGAGAAACAAGGTGTGAAGGTCGGTGTGACTAATCTTCAGGGTCGTGTATTCATGAAGCCCTTGGATGACCCTTTTGCTGTTGGCAAAAGAATTATCGAAGAGATGAGTAAAGAGACCCGGAACATTTTTGTTGATGTTCATGCTGAAGCCACGAGCGAGAAACGGGCGCTGGGGTTGTATCTAGCAGGGTTCGTTACAGCAGTCATTGGTACTCATACCCACGTCCAGACTGCCGACGAGCAGATCATAAATGGCCGGACTGCTTATATCACCGATGTCGGAATGGTGGGTTCATTGGATTCAATCATAGGTAACAGAAAAGAAGAGATAATCGAGCATTTTTTGCTTTCGGTCCCGCGTAAATTTGTCGCTGCAAAAGAAAATGTGGTAGCCAACTGTGTAATAATTGATTTTGATGAAAAAACCGGCGTAGCGAAATCGATCACACGATATAATTTTTAGCAACGTATTCGTGAATCGTACATCGTTTTTGTTTTCCAAGAAAACGAAAACACAGCTTGTGAAAACATAGTAGTGTTATTCTTCGAGCTTGTCGAGAAGTATAACGGTGCCGTGTCTTCAGTAAAACGTGACTTCAGGTTATCCGTGTCTCCAACAAAGTGTGCCTTCAGTCAGCATTAGCTGACGTGTCTCCAGCAGAGCGTGTCTGCGATAAAGTGTGTCTTCAGCGAAGCATGTCCTCAGTCAGCGCCAGCTGATGTGTTTCCAGCGCAGCGTGTCTTCAGCATCAAGCGTGTTAGCGTTTCTCCGTGTCTCTCTTTGTAGAAAACGTCTCGTATGACACGATGTCCTTGAGTTCTAACCGTCCTCTGTCTTTTCCTTCTTCGGCTGGATAACCTACAGGTGTCAGCGCAACAACCCGGACATCATCGGGTATATGGAGAACGTCTTTAACCATCTTTTCGTCAAAAGCGCCGATCCAGCACGTGCCGAGTCCTTCATTGGTCGCAGCCAGGATCATGTGGTCGAGCGCGATCGACAGGTCGTGCGGCCAGGCCGCCATGTAATTGCCCATACGTCCCCAGGCGATGTTTTCGAATGCACATCCGCAGATGATCGCCCCGGCGTCTGCGATGAAGAATTGATTGCGGCAAGCCTCAGCCACTTTTTTCTTCATCCCGGGTTCTCTGATCACGATGAAGTGCCATGGTTGGATGTTCTTTGCCGAAGGCGCCATACGCCCGGCATCCAGTATCCGGTTCAATACATCATCCGGGATGGGGTCGGTCTTATATTTTCTAACACTTTTGCGTTTTCTTATCACTTCCGAAAAATCCACTGCAAACCTCCCATTTCTAATTACGCCTAATGAAATTGTAACTAATTCTTATTTTACGACAACTTCGTCATTGCGAGGAGTCCCTTTCCATATGTATTTCATATGATAAGGGACGACGTGGCAATCTCAGCCAGGCACTCCCTCGCTGAAACTCGGGACTCTCAATTTTCCAACCAAATCGAAGATTTGGGGAAAATTGGAGCGCGCCCGGCGCGATTCGAACGCGCAACCTGCGGAGCCGGAGTCCACCGTTCTATCCATTTGAACTACGGGCGCAACATGGGGATTCTCCCCCTGTTCTCCATTCGATTTTTGAGAAGGCACAAAAATCGAATGGAGACCTCGGACCCCCTACCACCGGCGGTCTTTGTCGCAATGCTTTGGGCTTCTGCCGTGGTCGGTGCGATCACATACGCAATGTTATTACACTACGAGATCGATAATAGTGTCCGGCAGTTGATTATATAGAATCTTGTGTCAGAGTCAACATGCCTGCCGACGGTTGTCATTGTTATTTATACTCTACATATGGGGGAGGTCAGAGAATAAATATATCCAATGACCCTTTATTAGATAGTAAAAACCCATTTTACCCAGATCCTGACAGCGCTATTGCGTCATGGTGCGAAATTGTGGACTTTCATGGTGCGTCTGATAGTCGCATGGGTGCACTATCAATTTTCCTTCCAGGGTGCAGGGCATGTGTTGAAAAATTGGAATACAAGCCTGACAAAAAATTGCTGATGACAAAGATATCGTTTAAGCAAGAGAATATATCCCTCTATTTAAAAAGCGCCTACCGAAACCCTTATGGTTATCAGCAACTGGACCAAGAAGTTGATAGTGAGATGATAAATATCGGCGTGTTTTTTTCGTTAACACACCGTGCTATCCCCGGAAACAGCGCCATAACGACCTGGCGATACGGAAGTGTGCCATTGGCGATTGTGCCTACGATGCAAGGAGATCGGAAAGCCAGGTATTCAGGGGGCCGTCCATTGATCGCCTCTGAGCCAGTTCCAGCAGTAGTGTGGTCAGGCGAGTGTGTGGGTGTGGCCAGCCCAGGGCTCGAGCATAGGCGCGGCTCTCGTGCGCGAGCTTCAATGGCACGAGGCGCATCGCACGCTCGACCTGCTCCAATCCGCCCATGCGGAGGGTGTCGAGATACGCCTCCGTCACGGTCTCTACAGCGGAGAGTTCGTGCGCATCGCTAAGAAGTCGGTCGAGACTGAAGAGTGGACAGCCGACGGTCGCCTCCTCCCAGTCGATCAGGATTGCGCGTCCATCGTCCAGGATGATCGCATTGCTCCCGTTCACGTCGGGGTGATCGAGCGACGGCGGGATATCAGCCAGCGCATCAGCGTCGAGTTGAAGCGCTGGTTGCGCATCACGTAGCCACTGGACCAACTCCACAGGCAGGTCCGACAGATCATCCTCGAGCAGGATACCCGGCACTCTGCGCACGTCGAGCACCGGCAACCGCGTGAGGTCCAGCTTCGCGACGGCCGCCTGAACCCGTGCCAACTCACGCGCCGTGGCCTCGAGTGCCCCGGGCGTTCCCACCTCCTCGGCAGTGGTTCCTTGAAGGTGCTCAAAGAGCGTCCAGAGCTGGCCGTTCACCATCTCGCTCGCAATCAGTCGCGGTGCGCCTTCGGGCACAATCTTTTCGAGAAGGTCGTGCACGTCGATTACCTGTGGGAACAGCGGAGTGAAGCTGGCCTTGAGAACGACACTGCCGAAACGCGCCGTCACGCCCCACCGTTTGATCCGGAGGATTTCCGGGGTATCTACCTCGCACGCACAGGCAGAAGCAACCCACCGTGAGGCGGCGTCCAGGACGATGTGCTCGTTGGGCCACGCGGGTTGGTCGTTCGTCATTGCTCAATCTCCAGATCCAGTACTGCGGGTCGAAGTCGAGGTGATCGATTCCACAAACAAGCCTCCTTTGGTTTTAGCGCATAACTATTTTAGACGGACGATTGTCCATCTATACTCAGCAATGAAGCATATGGTTTCCGTCCCGGAGTGTAGCACTTGAAAGCGATGTACAGGTTTTCATCGTCAGCTAGGATATTGTAATGGCAAGAATCAAGTTGTCAATGGTCTTGTCGACCGTGTCCCACCCAGGTTGATTCTAGGCGCCCTCAGCGCGTAGGTACGCTGTAAAAATTACTGCCCTGTTTTTTGTTTCACGGACGCTTAGTGGCGATTCTGGATCCAGGGATACCCCTTACATGGACACCCCCTATACCCCTACGTCGATATTGCAGTCACTGCTGAGCGGTGGACTTACCCTCCGCAGGGTTCGACAATCACTCACCTCAACGGTAATATTGCCAAGGGTTCAAGGTTGAGGAGGTTCTGATGTCCGGTCGCTGTGTCATATTTGTGCCAAAATGGCGGCTTGACGGCACACACCTCTAACCGTATAATGACGTAGTATTGAATATACCGATCAGATGTTTGGTATAGACAGTTGATACAAATATTGATGTAGATATGGGGAGGATACATGATTAGATTTCTTCAATGGTTGTGTATAGTGTGTGTGCTAATACCATCATCAATTATTCCTGCTCAAGAATGGGTGGCGAGATATAACGGGCCAGTTAATGGCTTTGATGGGGCATTAGCAATCGCAGTTGACAACGCGGGTAATATCTACGTTATAGGAAGTAGTTATGGTTCAGGCACCGGCTCTGACTATGCGACGGTGAAGTATAGTGATTCGGGGGTTGAGCAATGGGTGGCCAGATACGACGGCCCCGTTAGCGAAAATGATTACGGCCGGAAAATTGCCATTGATAACGCAGGCAGTATCTACGTCACAGGAAGTAGTTATGGTTCAGGCACCGGCTCTGACTATGCGACGGTGAAGTATAATGTGTCGGGAGTGGAACAATGGGTGGCGAGGTATAACGGGCCGGGCAATGGTCTTGATGTGGCAGGTGGAATCGCGGTTGACAGCGCAGGCAGTATCTACGTCACAGGAAGAAGTGAGGGTTCAGGCACCGGCTCTGACTATGCGACGGTGAAGTATAGTGATTCGGGGGTTGAGCAATGGGTGGCGAGATATGATGGCCCAGTTAGTGGTTCAGATCGTGGAGGCAGAATCGCTCTTGACAATGCAGGTAATGTCTATGTCACAGGAACAAGTGAGGGTTCAGGCACCGGCGATGACTATGCGACGGTGAAGTATAATGCGTCGGGAGTGGAACAATGGGTGACGAGATATCACTACCCCGATAGCGATTTTGATGCAGCCAATGCAATTGCCATTGATAACACAGGTAATATCTACGTCACGGGGGCGAGCGTGGGTTCAGGCACCGGCTCTGACATTGCGACGGTGAAGTATAATGATTCGGGAGTTGAGCAATGGGTGGCAAGATATAACGGGCCAGGTGATGGGGACGATGGAGGCAATGCAATTGCCATTGATAACACAGGTAATATCTACGTTACAGGATCAAGTGATGGTTCCTATACCACCAGTCATGACTATACGACGGTGAAGTATAATGATTCGGGCGTTGAGCAATGGGTGGTAAGGTATAACGGGACGGTTTACGGAATTGATTGGGCATATGCGATCGCGGTTGACAACGTTTGCGATATCTACGTCACAGGAACAAGTGTGGGTTCAGGCACCGACTTTGACTATGCGACGGTGAAGTATAGTGATTCGGGAGTTGAACAATGGGTGGTGAGGTATAACGAGCCAGGGGAAGATTGGGCACATGCGATCGCGGTTGATAGCGCAGGCAATATCTATGTTACAGGAAGAAGTTATGGTTCAAGCACCGGCGATGACTATGCGACCATCAAATATTCACCCACGGGTATCTTGGAAAACGAATTAGCTGTGAAGAATAAACATGAGATAACTGTAACTATCTTCCGCGGACCTCTGCAACTGCCCGAAGGCAAGCAATGCAAAGTCTTTGACATCATGGGCAGGGTTGTGAAGCCTGACAAGATACAGCCAGGCATCTACTTCATTGAAGTTAACGGTGTGGTGACACAGAAAGTTGTGAAGGTGAGATAGAAACCAAGTTGTAGCACATGGGGAGTGATTCAAGCGGTCACTCCCCATTTTGCTTGTGCCAGATTTGTGCCAAATCTGTGCCATTTTCTTACCAAAACATACGGTAATAGACAGAAAAGCACCGCTTTTAC
>Ga0224495_10000010_pt1 | contig 229909 bp, 203 predicted proteins | sample SF_Jul11_sed_USG_FD_168128 | JGI IMG/M metagenome (GOLD analysis project Ga0224495, IMG submission 168128) | Sediment microbial communities from San Francisco Bay, California, United States - SF_Jul11_sed_USGS_4_1 | ecosystem: Environmental > Aquatic > Marine > Sediment | place: USA...
AGGACGGGGGGTTTGCCGCGGGGGTTTGCCACGGGGGTTTGCCACGGGGGTTTGCCACGGGGTTTGCTGCAAGGGCGCCCGTGGGGTCCCTCCTCGCACACCGCAGCGGGGACGTGCCCGGCCCCCCCCCTAGCAGCAGCGCCTTACCCCGTCCCACTTGTGCTCCTGCTCGCGGGCGCAAAATTCCTGGCGGGTGAGGGGGGTGGACTCCGCATGGCGCGCGGCGTGGTGGCGCAGGTAGCGCTCGTAGGCGTCGTCGCCGGTCAGGCGGCGCAACAGCCGCCAGAGATTCCACAGGCGGGCGCGCAGGCGGGGTATCGGGTTCATCGCGGTTCCTGCCGGTCAGTCCCGTACCCAGGAATCGTCCAGGTGACTTTCCAGACGGGTCGGCTGGTGGGCGGTTTCCGCCAGGGGGGGGACGGGTTTGCCCTTCAAATGGCGGGCCGAGATCCGCAGCATGTCCAGCACCACCGTCCACACCACGATCACAAAAAACAGCGTCAGCCAGGCATCAAAACGCTGGTTGAAGATGAGCTGGGGCGCCACCGCCGCCTTTTCCGGCGAAAGCAGGCCCGCCGCCAGCTTGTCCTGAAGGCTGTTCGCCGCCGCAAAAAAACCGATGCGCGGATTGGCGCTGAGGATTTTTTCCAGCGCCGCCGTGGTGGTGATGGTCACCAGCCACGCCAGCGGCAGGCCGGTCACCCAGGCAAAGCGGAGCTTGCCGGATTTGACCAGAATGCCCGTGGCCACGCTCAGGGCAATGGCCGCCAGCATCTGGTTGGCAATGCCGAACATCGGCCACAGAATGTTCACCCCGCCGTTGGGGTCGATGACGCCGATGTATAAAAAATAACCCCACGCCGACACCACCGCCGCCGAGGTCAGCAGCACCGAGGGGTACCACGAGGTTTGCCCCATGCGCGGCCACAGGTTGCCGAGCAAGTCCTGCAACATGAAACGCCCCACGCGGGTGCCCGCATCCAGCGTGGTGAGGATGAAGACCGCCTCGAACATGATGGCGAAGTGGTACCACATGGCCAGCATCCCCCGGCCGAAAGTGGTGCCGAAAGCGGTGCCAAAGATACTGGCCATGCCCACCGCCAGGGACGGCGCGCCGCCGGTGCGGGCAAACAGCGTGGCTTCGCCCATTTCGCGGGCCAGATCACCCATGCGCGCCTCGGTGACGGGAAATCCCCAGGAAGAGATCAGGGCCACCGCGTCGGCGCCCGTCCCCACCACTCCGGCGGGGCTGTTGATGGCAAAATAAACGCCCGGCTCCAGCACCGTGGCCGCGATCATCGCCATGATCGCGACAAACGATTCCAGCGCCATGCTGCCGTAGCCGATGAGCGGGATGTCGCGCTCGTTGGCCAGCAACTTGGGGGTGGTGCCGGAGGAGATCAGGGAGTGGAAGCCCGAAATCGCCCCGCAGGCCACGGTGATGAACACAAACGGAAACAGGGTGCCGCCAAAAATCGGCCCGCTGCCGTCGATGAACGGGGTCAGGGCGGGCATGTGGACCTGGGGCCGCAACACCACGATGGCCACGGCCAGAAGCAGGATGGTGCCCAGCTTCATGAAGGTCGAAAGATAGTCGCGGGGCGCCAGCAGCATCCATACCGGCAAAATGGCCGCCAGAAAGCCGTAGGTGATGACCGCCCACGCCAGCGGCAGACCCTCGTGGTCGAACAGGCCGCGCAGGGCGCTGCCGTCCACCCAGCCGCCGCCGACCACGGCCAGCAGGAGCAGGGCCACGCCGATGACCGTGCCCTCGAGCACGCGGCCGGGCCGCAGCACGCGCATGTAGAGCCCCACCAGAACGGCAATGGGAATGGTGGCGGCGATGGTCGAGGTGGCCCACGGGCTGTGTCGGGTGGCGTTCACCACCACCAGCCCGAGCACGGCGATGAGGATGATCATGATCATGAACGTGCCCAACAGCGCCGCCGCGCCGCCGATGGCGCCCAGTTCGTCGCGGGCCATTTGCCCCAGGCTGCGTCCGCCCCGGCGGGTGGACAGGAACAGGATCACCATGTCCTGCACGCAGCCGCCCAGCACCGCGCCGACCAGAATCCACAGGGTGCCCGGCAGGTAGCCGAACTGGGCCGCCAGCGTGGGACCGATGAGGGGGCCGGGCCCGGAGATGGCCGCAAAATGGTGGCCAAAGACGATCCAGCGGTGGGTGGGGACAAAGTCGCGGCCGTTGTTGAGGCGCTCCGCCGGGGTGGCGCGGGTGGGGTCCAGACAGAGAATCCGGGCGGCAATCCACGACGCATAGAAGCGGAAGCCGAGCAGGTAAACGCAGACCGCCGCGGTCACGAACCAGATGGCGTTGATGGATTCGCCCCGGTGCAGGGCGATGCCCCCCACCGCCGTGGCGCCCAGTATCGCAACCGCAATCCAGACCGCGCTCCGCAGGACGGGGCTGCCTCCGCCGGGTGAGGGGGGGGCCGGTTTGCCTGTGTCTGTCATGCCTGCCTCGCCGTGTGTGGGGCTTTTTTTAGCCCCGGAACAGGGGCGCGAAGGAGACATACACCCCCAGCGCCGTGCCCATGGTGATGAGCAGCTTGGCCCACCACGGCAGGGCCATCAGCCAGTCTCCAAATGTGGGCGGTTTGTCGTTCATGCCGCGCATGGTAGCGGGATGCCGCTCGGGGGGCAAGGTGGCGTCGTGACATTAAATGGTTAAATGTTCCGCAAAATGTTCGCCGCGAATCCGCCGAAAGGGGGTGTGTGAGAGCGCGCCCACCCAAGAAGACCACCTCGCCGGAGCGACGGCCCCAGCGCTATGCGGTGCAGCCGGTGGGCACCGGCAGGTCGTTTCGCATCATCGTCACCCGTCTGGAAAGCGGAGAGGTGGCGCGGGGGGTGCCGGTGTCTCTCAACTCCGGCGGCATGCTGGCGGAGTGCGACGCCCTGTTCCCGGCCAACGCCGAGGTCACCATCAACGCCGTGGCCCACGAAAATCACGGTTTTTTTCGCTTTTCCACCCGCGCCTGGGTGGCGTATAACACAGGCAACGCCATGGCGTTCCAGTTCGACGGCCTGTCGTCCGAGGCCAAGTCCACGGTGCGCGACATCGTGCGGCTGTTCCTGCCGGGGCGCAAAACGCCCTTCGACCCGCACCTGTAAAATTACCGCCCGTAACCCCCCGCCCGTAAGGCCGGTTTGCAACACCCGGCCCCCCCCCTTCCGTGCACCACGGTTTGTTCCGGGTTTGGACTCGCGGACGGCAAACCCCTACAATCTGTGCATGAGCAGCTTTGAACAGATCCTGCAAAAGGCCTTTATCGCCGAAGATCCGACCGCGCGCTTTTCCATGCTCAAGGAGGAACTGGCGGCGCGGCTGGAGGCGGTGCGCGTGCTGCACGAGGAAGGGGCGCCGGGGCGCCGTGTGGTGGGCCGCGTCACGCGCATGATGGACGAACTGCTGGTGGCCCTGTACACCGATGCCGCCTGGCGCCACCTGCGCGACGACGACCCCGCGGAAACCCCCGGCGTGGCCCTGGTGGCGGTGGGGGGATACGGGCGCGGCGAACTCAATCCCCATTCCGACATCGACATCCTGATCCTCTACGATGCCAAACGCGCCGATGCCGCCAAGGGGGTGGCCAACGAGGTGCTGTATCCCCTGTGGGACCTGCGCCTGACCGTGGGCCACAGCGTGCGCACCGTGGCGGACTGCGTCGAGGTGGGCGGCGCGGACCTGTCGGCCCAGACCTGTATGATGGAATCGCGCCTGCTGGTGGGGGATGAAACCCTCTATGAGCAGTTCCGGGGCGAGTTCGCCGCCAGGGTGGTGAATCGCGACGTGGACGCCTTTTTGTTCCAGAAGGCCGAGGAGGCGCGCGGGCGCCACGAACGCTTTGGCGTGACCGTGTTTTTGCAGCAGCCGAACATCAAGGAAAGCCCCGGCGGCCTGCGGGACATTCACTATCTGGTGTGGATCGCCACCGCCCGCCACGGCACCGGCAACCTGCGCGAACTGGCCGACCGGGGGGTGCTGGCGGAGCCCGATTACGAGGCGCTCACCAAGGCCCAGGCGTTTTTGTGGCGGGTGCGCAACGAACTGCACTTCGCCCACCGCAAGCGGGTGGATGTGCTCACCTTCGAGGAGCAACTGCGCATCGCCGAAAAATTCGGCTACGAGGACACCGCCCGCCAGCGCGGCGTGGAGCGCTTCATGCGGCGCTACTACGTGCACGCCTCCAAGGTGCTGGACGTGTGCCAGCGCTTTGTGGACCGGGCCACCACCCGCACCCGCTCCCAGGCCCTGTCCACCATGCTGTTTTCGCGCAAGGTGCGGCCCTTTTTCACCCTGACCAACCGCGAGATCCGCGTGGACGCGGCCAGGGAGGAGCGCTTTCTGGAGACCGGGGTGGCGGTGCTGCAACTGTTCCATCTGGCCCAGATCCACGGCCTGCGCATCCACCCCGAAACCATGGACGCCCTGAGCCATGCCACGGTGCCGGGACGCTCCCTGCGCACCCAGGCCGCCAGCGAAGTGTTCATGAAAATCCTGCAGTGGGATTCGGGCATGGCCGAAACCCTCAAGCGCATGCACCGCCTGCGCATTCTGGGGCGGGTTGTTCCGGAACTGGCGCGGGTGGACCGGCTGGTCACCTTCAGCCAGTACCACAAATACACCGTGGACGCCCACACCCTGTACGCCATGGAGATCGTCGAGGGACTACGGGCCGAAACCAGCGTGTTCGCCGACGCCTACCGGGAGATTCGCCGCAAGGACATCCTGCATCTGGCGGTGCTGCTGCACGACTCCGGCAAGGGGGTGCATCGCGACCACTGCGAGGTGGGCGCCGAACTGGCCGCCGCCGCCGCGCGCCGTCTGGGACTGAGCGAGGACGAGCGGGATCTGCTGGTGTTTTTGGTGGAACACCACCTGCTGATGACCCACATCGCCTTCCGCCGCGACCTGTCGGACCCGGTGGTGCTGTCGCGCTTCGCCCGCACGGTGGAAACCACCGAGCGCCTCAAAATGCTGTTGGTGCTCACCCACGTGGACATCCGCGCCGTCGGTCCCGATACCTGGAACAAGTGGAAAGAGGGGCTGCTCACGGACCTGTACGGCCTGGCGCTGGGGGCGCTGGCCGGCCGGTCGCTGGTGCGCGACAAGGTGGCGGCCATCGGCCGCGTGCGCGCCAAGGTGCAGGAGGTGTGGGGGCCGGACGCGGCGGAGTGGATCAAATCCACCCTGGACCGCCTGCCGGGACGCTATCTGCTGGATACCCGGGTGGACGAGATCGTCCACCACCTGACCATGGTGCGCCAGCTCGACCGCGAGGCGGTGCAGGTGGAGATTTCCCCGAGCGAGGAGGGCACCGCCGACATCGTGGTGTGCGCCATCAACGGCAAGGTGCCGGGGCTGTTTTCGCGCATCGCCGGGGTGCTGACCTCCAAGGGCCTCGAGGTGCTGGACGCGCGCATCACCACCTTCCGCGACGACGTGATTCTGGACGTGTTCCGGGTGCAGGACCCCACCGCCACCGGCTTTGTGGACCACAACCGCTGGAAACGCATCCGCGCCAGCCTGATGGACGTGGTGGAAGGGCGGACGAAGGTCGAGGATCTGTTCTCCGGCGGGCGCGGACGGGTGAGCCACGAGGGGGTGCCGTTCACCGGCACCGAGCCGCTGGTGCGCATCGACAACGAGACGTCGGACTCCTTTACCGTCATCGACATCTTTGCCGCCGACCGGCGCGGCCTGCTCTATGTCATCACCCGCGCCCTTGCGGACCTGGGGCTGTCGATCTATTTTTCGCGCATCGCCACCAAGGCCGATCAGGTGGTGGACGTGTTTTACGTCAAGGACCAGGACGGCAACAAACTCACCGACGAGACGCAGATCCGCAAGGTGCGCAAGGCGCTGCTGGAGGTGGTTTCCACCCCGGAGGTGTTGTCCGTCTCCTGAGGCGGCGGGCCTGACGGGGGCACCCCGCCACCCGCCGGTCGCGGGAGCCGTTAGCCTGGGAAGGGGGTCAAGGCCCCGCGCTGGCCCACCTGACGCAGGTGGTGATCCGCCAGCACCAGGGCCATCATGGCCTCCACAATGGGCACGGCGCGGGGCAGCACGCACGGGTCGTGACGGCCACGGGCCTTGAGGGTCACGGCGTTGCCCTGATCGTCCACGGTCTGTTGCGGGTGGCCGATGGTGGCCGTGGGCTTGAAGGCACAGGACACCAGAATGTCCTCGCCGTCGGAAATTCCCCCCAAAATCCCCCCCGCGAAGTTGGTGCGGGTGCGCACCCGGCCATCGGCCATGTACATGGCGTCGTTGTGCTCGCGGCCGGTCATGGTGATGCCGCCGAAGCCGGAGCCGATCTCCACCCCCTTGCAGGCCGGTATGCTCATCATCGCCCGGGCGAGGTCGGCGTCCAGCTTGTCGAACACCGGATCGCCCAGCCCTGCGGGGATGCCGCTGGCCACGCAGCGCACGATGCCCCCCACCGAATCGCCCTCGTCACGGGCCTGCTCGATGCGCGCGATCATGCGCTCCGCTGCTTGCGGGTCGGGGCAGCGCACCATGTTGGCCTCCACCTGCTGCGGGGTGACCCCCTCCCAGCCGGTGGCGGCGGTGAGGGTGTGGACCTGCTGCACCCAGGCGGTGACGCGGGCGCCGAAGGCGGCCTCGAGGATGCGCTTGGCGACGGTTCCGGCGGCCACCCGGCCAATGGCCTCGCGGGCCGAGGCGCGCCCACCCCCCTGCCAGGAGCGGTGGCCGTACTTGGCCTGATAGGTGTAGTCGGCGTGGCCGGGCCGGTAGACGTGGCGGAAGTCCTCGTAGGACGAGGAGCGGGCGTCGGTGTTGCGCACCAGAATGGCGATGGAGGTGCCCAGGGTGCGCCCCTCGAACACGCCGGACAGGATTTCGCAGCGGTCCGGCTCGTCGCGGGGGGTGGTGATGCGGCTCTGGCCGGGGCGCCGACGGTCCAGATCGGGCTGGATGTCGGCCTCGGACAGGGGCATCCCCGCCGGGCAGCCGTCGATGGTCACGCCCACGCCGCCACCGTGGGATTCCCCCCAGGTGGCGATGCGCAACAAATGGCCAAAACTACTGCCCACGGGTGATCGTTCGTCTTCCGGGGGTTACGGCAGGGTGTTGGCGAGGGCCTTGGTCAGGCGCTCCTGCAACACCGGCTGGGCTTCCTCGGGCCCCAGGTTCATCTTGCTGACGAAGATCAGCAGGCGGTTCTGGTGGTAGAGGAAATCCTCGGTGGTTTCCACGCTCTGGCTCTCGGAACTGCCGCCGGCGGCAAAGCCGGAGTCGCGGCCGCCGGCGGAACTGCTGCCGGAGTGGCCCACCATCCCCACGTCGCCGCTGGAGCGGGTGGTCTGCACCCCGCCCTCGACGCGCTCGCCGATGCGGGCGTCGATGACCACGTCGAACTCGCGGACCTTGTTGCGCTGGGCGGCGACGTCGAACAGCATGCCGGTGGCCAGACCGCCGACGATGGCGCCCTCGCCGGCGCGGCGCGACTGGTGGCCGATCACACCCCCGACGATGGCGCCGCCGATGCCCGCCGCCATGGTGGCGCGGCCGCCGTCGGCGTGGGCGTTTTCGCCAAAGTAGCGCAGGTCGAGGTTGAGCACGTACTGGGCATCCTTGAGGCTGCGCGTGACGCGGTAGCCCCGGTCTTCCAGGGCGGCGCGCAGGTCGCCGGTGATGTCGATTTCGGAGCCGGAGCTGTCACGCACCCGCACGTAGACGGTCATCTGGTCGTCGCCTACCATGCGCAGGTTGGGCTGCGGATTGAGCCAGCGGGTTTCCTGCTTGAGGCGGGTTTTGTCCGGGTCCACCATGCCGACGGTGCCGACGTAGGCCTTGTCGAGGGTCGAGCAGCCGGTGGCGAACAGGAGCAGGGCCGCCAGCGCCGGTGTGCCCGACATTCTGCCGAATACCCCGCCGAATGTGCTGCCGAATGTCCTGCCAACAAATGCTTGTCCGGACGCTGCCGCGGATGATGCGCTGATTGATATGCCCGACATGATTTCCTCCCCAATCGCTTGTATGCACGTCATTTTTTCCGGCCACGGACGATCGCGGCCGGAAGATTCCGGCATTGTATGTGAATTTGACGCCGATGTCAGGCGTGACGCCCAGGACGGTCCGGTCGCTATAATAGGGACTCCCGGCGCCAATGCCACCTGAAAGTTCGGGCGGGGCGGGCGTCCGGGGCTAAAACTGCACGAGGAGACATCTCATGTTTACGACGGCAGGTGTGCGGAAATACGCGCCGAATGTCCCGGCGCTGGCGGGTCTGGTGGTGGCGGTTGGCCTGGCAATGGGGCTGGCGACCGGCACTCCGGCGCTGGCCTGCGGCCCGGATGAGTACATGACCCATGTGGGCACCGTGGCCGCCATCGATCCTGCGGCCATGACCCTGACGCTGGTGGATGCCGAAACCGGCAAGAACCTGGTGTTCAAGGTGACCGCCGAGCAGATCGCGACCCTTACCCTCAACGGTCGGGTGAGCATCAACTACGCCGAGGACAACGGCGCGCTGGTGGCGCAGAAAATCAGCGTCTAGGCGGGGACGCAACCGGCGGTGGGGTGACGGAAAAAGCCGTCGGCCGGGCGGCGCTCAGCCGCCGGGGCGGTCGGGGCGGTCGGGGCGATCGGGGAAGAGGGACTGGTCGCCCCTGGCGAGCAGGGCGCGGAAATCTTCCGGCGCCACCGGCGGGCTGACCAGGAACCCCTGGATCAGGTGGCACCCTTCGGCCTGCAGGAAATCCAGTTGCTCCACCGTTTCCACCCCCTCGGCCACCACCTTGAGGCCCAGACTCTGGGCCATGGAGATGACGGTGCGGGTGATGGTGGCGCTGTCCTTGTTGGTGGTGACGTCGGTGATGAACGAACGATCCACCTTCAGGGAGTCGATGGGGAAACGCTGTAGGTAGGCCAGGGACGAATAACCGGTGCCAAAATCGTCCACCGACAGGCTGATGTTCATCTGCTTGAGGGAATTGAGGGTGAGCACCGTGTCGGTGGCACTGTGCATGAAGGTGCTTTCGGTGATTTCCATCTCCAGGTGGCGCGGGTCGAAACCCGATTCCTTGAGGATCCCGCCGATGCGCTCTGCCAGGTCTTCCTGCCAGAACTGGCGTGCCGACAGGTTCACCGCGAGGTTGATGGGGGGCAACCCCTGTTTTTGCCACTCCACGCCCTGACGGCAGGCCTCCGCGATCACCCATTCGCCGATGGGAACGATCAGGCCCGATTCCTCGGCCAGGGGAATGAACTCGCCGGGGGCCACCATGCCCAGTTCCGGGTGGCGCCAGCGCACCAGCGCCTCGGCGCCCAGCAGCCGACCACTGGCGATATCCACCTTGGGCTGGTAATAGAGCACTAGCTCCCGGTTCTCCAGGGCCTTTTGCAGCTTGCCCTCCAGGGCCACGCGGCGCATGGCGTCGGAGTTCATGGTGCTGGTGTAAAAGCGGTAATTGTTTTTGCCCTGCACCTTGGCCCCGCGCAGGGCGGCGCTGGCGTTGCGCAGCAGGCCGTCCACGGTGGTGCCGTCGGCGGGGTAGAGCACGGCGCCGATGCTGCTGGTGAGGTACACCTCGTGGCCGTCCACCAAAAATGGCGCCGACAGGTCTTCCAGCGCCTGCCGGGCGGCGGTGGCCACCTCGGCGGCATCGCCCACGCGGCTCAGGATGATGCAGAACTCGTCGCCACCCAGACGCCCGATGGTGGGTTGCAGGTCGTGGTGGGAGCGGGCCACCATCCGCTCCAGGGAGGAGCGCAGGCGGTTGGCCACCTCGCGCAGCACGGAGTCGCCGGTCTGGTGGCCGAAGGCGTTGTTGATGCGCTCGAAGCGGTCCAGACCGATGTTCAGCACCGCGGCCAACTGGCGACGGCGCTGGGCGTCGTGCAGCACGTCTGACAACCGTTCGGTCAGCAACTGCCGGTTGGGCAGCGAGGTCAGGCTGTCGTAGCGGGTCAGAAAATGGATGCGGCTTTCGGTTTCGCGCTGGGTGGTGATGTCCTGCAGGGTGCCCACCAGACGCACCAGATGACCGCGTTCGTCGAATTCCGGTTCCGCCTCCTGGTGCACGAAACGGGTTTGCTCTCCGGGGTTGGTTCCCTGCAGGCGGTATTCGAGGAAGAACGAACTGCGCTTGGCGATGCCCATCTGCATGTGTTCCAGCACCCGGTCGCTGTCCTCCGGGTGGAGCAGGCTGACAAACGACACGAAGCTGCCGTCAAAGCGCTGGGGGGCGATGCCAAGGAGCGGCAGCACCGCATCCGACATGGTCAGGCGGTCCGGGCCGATCTCCCACTCCCACACCCCCAGGCGGGCGATGCGCTGGGCTTTTACCAGCCGCTCCTCGCTCTGCCGCAGCTTGTCGGAAATGTGTTTCTGGCGGGCCATGTAGCGCAGACGCTGGGCCAGCACCGGCCACTGGATCGGTTTGGTGGTGAAGTCGGTGGCACCGGCCTCGTAGGCGCGGTCGATGGAGGCCAGATCGTCCAGGGCGGTGATCATGATGACCGGGGTGTTGGCGCCACCGGGCATGGAGCGTATCGCACGGCAGGTGCCAAAGCCGTCCAGCCCCGGCATCATCACGTCCAGCAGCACGATGTCGGGGGCAAACTGGGCAAAAAGATCGGCGCCCTGCCGGCCATTGCCGGCGGCGGCCACGGAAAAACCGGTGATTTCCAGGGAGCGGGTGGCCAGTTCGCGCATGGCGCGGTCGTCATCCACCACCAGTACCCGGACGGCGCCGGGATTGCGGGGCGGCGGGCCTCCGGGGGGATTGCCGGAAGGGGATTCCTTGCGGCGAAAGCCGTTTTTCCCGACGCTTTTGGTCACGGGAACGCGGCCGACGCCGGTGGATGCCTGGTGGGTGGAAATAGCCTTCGATGCCTCCGATGCCAAGGGGGCTGGCCCACCCGTGGCGCGCGTATGACCGGCGTAACGGAGTCTTATCGGCCAAAACGCCCCCCCTGATAAGGGCAATCGGGGCGAAAGCCCGCGGGTGACGGACGGATTTCCAAAAAACCCGTACGGCATGCCGACCCCCTTGCGGCCCTAGCGTTTGCGGGCCAGCGTGAGGCCGTCGGCGATGGGCACCAGAGACAGGTCCACCCGTGAATCGGTGTGCACCTGACGGTTGAAGCGGCGCAGCGCCTCGGTGGTGGCGTCGTGTTTGGCCGCGTCGGCCACCCGCCCGGACCACAGCACGTTGTCCACGCAGATCAGGCCCCCCGTGCGCACCAGACGCAGACACTGCTCGAAATAGACCGGGTAGTTGACCTTGTCGGCGTCGATGAAGGCGAAGTCGAAGGAGCCGGGGCCGGATTCCGCCAGAAGTCCGTCCAGAATTCCGGGGGCGTCGCCGATGCGCAGGTCGATGCGCAGGTCGTGGCCCCGATCCACCCCGATGGCTCGCCAGTGGCGGCGGGCAATCTCTGCCGTTGCGGCGTCGCTGTCCACGGCCACCAGGGTGCCGTCCGGGGGCAGGGCGAGGGCCACGGCGGCGGCGGAGTAGCCGGTGAACACGCCGATTTCGAGGGCTTTTCGGACCCCGAGCAGGCGCACGAGCAGGGCCATGAACTGCCCCTGTTCCGGGGCGATCTGCATGCGCGCGTCGAGGTGGTGGCGGGTTTCCTCGCGCAGCAGGCGCAGGGATTCCGGCTCACGCAGGGAGACATCCAGCAGATACTGGTACAGGGCGCCGGGCAGGCCAAGGGTGCGGCGGGTCATTTGGCGGTTCCGGGGCCGGTTCCGGGCGTGATTTGGGGGGCGATTTCGGGCTGTTTTTTGTTCCGGGCCGCCTGCAGGGCGCGCAGCACGGTGTCCGCCACCCGTTCCGGCTGGTCCAGCAGCAGGTTGCCCGGAGCGCCGGGCACCGGCAGGTCCACGGCGCCTTCGGCCAGCGCGGCCTGGGCCTTGTTCCAGGTGGTGTTGTAGCCTTCGGCGGTCCAGCCCTGCGGCAGACCGGCGGCCGACGCCGCCACGACCGGCGTCTCGCGGTACAGCACAAAGCGGGGGCGGGCCGGGTCCGGCGAGTAGGTGCGGGCGGGGTAGGCCTGGTGCAGCAACCAGTGGAACTCCGCCGCCACGGTTTCGTAGTAGCCGGGATACCGCAGGTGGCGGGAAAAAGTTTCTGTCTGGGGGGGCGGCGTCACGCCGGGCGGAAGGCCCAGAAAATGCGCGGCGCCGAAATGGGCCCAGGGCAGGGCGTGCTGCACATGCCTCAACAGGCGGGAACGGTGCGCCTCTGCCAGAGGGGTGAATTCCGGGGTGGCGGCGTCCACCAGTACCAGGGACAGCACGCGGTCCGGGTGGCGCGCGATAAAGGCCCCCGCCACCACCGCCCCCTCGCCGTGTGCGGCCAGCACCAGCGGGCCGTCCTCGCGGGCGGCGCGCAGCAGGGCGGAAAGGTCTGCCGCGAGATGGGCAGCGTCGCGCGGGCGGGGCCCGACCTCGCTCCAGCCGTAACCGGCCCGGTCGTAGGCGCACACGCGGGCGTGGGGCGCCAGCCGCGCCATCACCGGCAGCCAGTGAATGGACCATTCGCCGACGGCGGCCTCCAGCACCACGGTGGGGCTGCCGTCACCCAGACAGTTGAGGTGCAGGCGATAGCCCCCGACGTCGTAGGTGGTTCCGGGGGCCGGGTAGCGGTGGCGGTCGTTCTGCTCCCACAGATGCTGGGCGAGCATGGCCATTCCCGCACCCGCAAGCAGCGCCATCAGCGTCGCCCCCAGGACGCGGCTGAGGCCCCACTGGAAGCCGTGGATGCGGACCGCGCGCCGGTAGCGGGTGGGTTCGCCGTTGCTCATGCCCGGACCTCGTTCAGAATGGCCGCACCACGGCCAGGATCACCACGGCGAACAGCACCAGCGTGGGCAGCTCGTTGAACCAGCGGTAAAACCGGTGCGAACGGGTGTTGGCGCCCGCCGCAAAACGCGCCACCATGCGGCCACACACCAGGTGATAGGCGATCAGCCCGGCCACCAGCGCCAGCTTGACGCGAAACCAGCCCGAGGGGGCGATGTGGCTCCAGCCGCCCGCGGCCAGCAGCACACCGAACAGCGTGGTGAGCAGCATGGCCGGGGTCATGATGAAGCGATACAGCTTGCGCTCCATCACGCAGAACTGCTCGTGCAGCGGCCCGGACGGCCCGGCGGCGGCGTGGTACACGAACAGGCGCGGCAGGTAGAACAGGCCGGCGAACCAACTGACCATGAAGATGATGTGGAGCGCCTTGATCCAGAGCATGGGGCCTTTTGCGGAAAACGGTCCGGTGTGTTCGAACGATGCAGTGTTCTACACCACCCGGAGCGCCGGAGCAAATTTTTCCGGCCGTGACGGGCCGCGCCTGCGGGGGATCACCGGCAACCTTCCGGATACTTTCCGGAAACCTGAGCGCCGTTCAGGGTGGGTTCAGAATGCCGCGTCAAAATGACTCCAACGGCGGCGGATTTCCGATCCGCTTTCCTCCCCCTTTCGGGATCGGGGATTCGCCGCCGGCAATTTTTTGATGCTATCCCCCGCGCCTTCCACCCGGCCAACGCCGTGGCGGGAGGTGCGGGCAACGACGGAGGTACCGAATGCACGCCCCGCGACAGGCAGACAATCCCCGGACGATGGCATTGGATTCCACGGCATTGGATTCTACGGCAGCGGAATCGGCCAGCATCCGGGTATGGGATCCGCTGATACGGGTGTTTCACTGGACGCTGGTGATCGCCTTTTCACTGGCCTGGCTGACCTCGGAGGACCGCGCGGCGGATTTCCACGCCATCGCCGGATATGTAATTCTGGGGCTGGTGGCCCTGCGTCTGGCGTGGGGGGTGATCGGTACCCACCATGCACGTTTTGTCAGTTTCGTCCGCCATCCCCGGGAGGGGGTGCGGTATCTGGTGGACCTTTATCACCGCCGGGGCCACCCCTGTGTGGGGCACAATCCGGCGGCGGCCTGGATGGTGGTCACGTTGCTGGCTTCCCTGACCCTGACCGGGGTGACGGGCCTGATGGCCTATGGCGCCAAGGAAGGTTTGGGGCCCATGGGGGCGGTGATGCCTCCCTGGGGGGAAGCCGCCGACCTGCTGGGGGATATGCACGGGGTACTGGCGGGGTTTACCCTGTTTCTGGTTGGATTGCATGTGGCTGGCGTAATGGCCAGCAGCCTGGTTCATCGGGAGAATTTGGTGAGAGCCATGATTACAGGACAAAAAAAGGTGCGTGAGGTGCCGACCGGCGAACCCGATCCGGGCGCGTCGGGGCCGGCACAGGGAATGCGGCTTGGCCTGGGTTCCGGGTGGGTGGCCGGAGTGGCAATGGCCGTGCTGCTGGGCGCCTTCCTGGCCGCCGCCGGAGCGGCCGTGGCGGCGCCCGCCAGCGCGGTAAACGACCGCCTGACGGAATACCGCGGCAAGGGCGCCGGACCGTTTTCGGCGGACGCCGGGCGAAAATTGTTCGAGGCCACCTACACGGTGGAGGGGGAAAAGCGCAATTGCGCCGCCTGCCACACCACCGACCTGAAAAAGAAGGGCAAGCATCAGGAAACCGGCAAGCCCATCGACCCGCTGGCCCCGTCGGTGACGACCGACCGCCTGACGGACAGCGCCAAAATCGAAAAATGGTTCCTGCGCAACTGCAAGTGGACCATCGGAAGACCCTGCACGCCCCAGGAAAAAGGCGACGTGCTGATGTTCCTCCAGACCCAGTAGACACGGGACCGGAATGTGACAGGGGACCATTGAAACACACCTGGCGGAAAATATTTTATCCGCCCCGCGAAGGAGTACCGCCATGCAGTTCCGCACACCGAAAGACAGCCGGTCGCCCAAGGGCAGCAGGCAGCCTCACCACATGCAGCCCCGCCACTGGGTGGCCAGCGCGATTTTTGTGGCCCTGTTCGCAGCGGGTCTGACGGCGGTGCAGGCCGAAGGGGGAGAGGGGGCCGTGACCCTGGTGGCCAAAAAGCGCGCTCCCGGCGTGGCCCCGGTAACCAACGACCTGTACCGCGAGGAGTGCGGCTCATGCCACTTCGCCTACCAGCCGGGGCTGCTGCCCGGAGCCAGTTGGAAACCCCTCATGGAGGGGCTGGACAACCACTTTGGCGACAACGCCGAACTGGCCCCGGAGGTGCAGGCGAAACTCACCGCCTTTGTGCTCGAAAACGCCGCCGACAACGCCACCAACCGCCTGTCCCAGCGCATCATGCGCTCGGCGAAGGGGGCGGCCCCCCGGCGTATCGGTGAGGTGCCCTTCATCCGCAAGGAACACCGGGAAATCCCCGCCAAAATGCTGGCCGACAACCCGCAGGTCAAATCCCTGTCGCGCTGCGAGGCCTGCCACCGGCGCGCGGAGGAGGGATATTTTAACGAACACAGCGTGGACATCCCCGGCTTCGGCAAGTGGGAGGACTGAACGTGCCGCGCCACTCCGCCCGCATCGCAATCCGGAGGGGGAAGCGCATGGCCGCCGTGTTGGCCCTGGCCCTTCCGGGGGTGATGCTCCCGGGGGTGTTGCTGGCGCCCCCGGCGTGGGCGGGTGACGTGGACCACAGCCGGGTGCGCAAGCTGGTCGAGAGTGGCGAAATCCGGCCGCTGGCGGAACTGCTGCGGCGCGCGCAGGAACAGCATCAGGGAGAATTGCTGGAGGCCGAAATCGAGGAAGAAGGGGGAAAACTGGTGTACGAAATCGAACTACTGGCTCCGAACGGGGAGGTGTGGGAAGTTTATTTCGACGCCCGCAGCGGCGAACTGCTGAAAGTCGCACGGGAGGACTGACGCCATGCGGGTTCTGGTGGTGGAAGACGAAGAGACCCTGCGTACCCGGTTGCACGACTCCCTGGCGGCGGCCGGATACGCGGTGGACGCCACCGGCAACGGGGCCAGCGCCGAGATTCTGGGCGACCAGTTTCCCTATGACGCCGTGGTGCTCGATCTGGGGCTGCCCGGCAAGGCCGGACTGGATGTTCTGAAGGCCTGGCGGCGGCGGCGCAACCTCGTGCCGGTGATTGTGCTCACCGCACGCGGCCAGTGGCACGAAAAGGTCGATGGTTTTTCCGCCGGGGCCGACGATTATCTGGGCAAGCCGTTCCACATGCCGGAACTGATCGCCCGCCTCGGGGCCCTGGTCCGCCGCAGCCAGGGGCGCACCCAGGGGCCGCTGACGGTGGGGGGGGTGGCCCTGGACGAGGAAACCCAGCAAGTGGCCGTGGACGGCACCATCCACCGCCTGACCGGCGTGGAGTTTCGCCTGCTGCGCGCCCTGATGCTGAACCGTGGCCGGGTGCTCTCCAAGGAACGTCTGGAAGAACACGTTTACGACATGAACGCCGAGCGCGGCAGCAACGTCATCGAGGTCTACATCAAGCGCCTGCGCGACAAGGTGGGGCGCGACATGATCCAGACCCGGCGCGGGCAGGGGTACGTGTTCGGGGGCGGGGGCGACGGGTGAATTCCCTCAAATCGCGCCTTGGGTGGGGGCTGGTGGCCGCGCTGGTGGTGCTGTTCGTATTGCAGGCGGCCATCATCCATGTGTCCGTGGGCAACCTGTTCCGCGACCTCATGGCGGAGCAGCTCGAACACAATGCCGAGGCGCTGCTGGCGGCCATGAGCGTCGGCCCTGATCGCTCCATCGTGCTGCTGCCGTCCCAGGTGGATCCGGTATTCCGCAGGCCGCTTTCGGGACACTATTTTCGCATCGAGGTGCCGGGGGCGGTGCTTTATTCCCGCTCCCTGTGGGACGAGGACTTTCCCGTGGCCCCCCCCGGCCTGTATCGTGCGGTGGGGCCGGAGGGCAGGCCGCTGCTGATTTTTACCCGCCGTTACATCGCCCGTGGCCTGCCCATCACCATTTCGGTGACCGACGACCTGGCGGCGGTGGCCCGCCGCATCCGCCAGATGCAGGTGCTGGCCGGGGCGCTGTCGCTGTCGTTTCTGGCGTTGCTGGTGATCGTGCAGCGGGCCATTCTGGTGCATGCCCTGAGGCCGCTGGACCGGGTGCATCAGGATATGGCCGAACTGGAACGGGGCGAGGCGGCGCGGGTGACCGAGGAGGTGCCGGAGGAAATTCTGCCCCTGGTGCTGGCCTTCAACCGGCTGGCGGGATCCATGGCGCGCCGCGTGGAGCGCTCGCGCACCTCCCTGGGCAACCTGGCCCACGCCATCAAAACCCCCCTGAGCCTGATCCGGCAGGCCACCGAAAGTCCGGAACTGGCGGCGGCGACGGAACTGCGCCAGCATATCGAGGATCAAGCGGGGCGCATCGGCACGCTGGTGGAACGGGAACTGTCCCGCGCCCGGCTGGCGGGCGAGGCCACCCCCGGCGAGCGGCTGGACCTGGAACGGGAACTGGGCGCCCTGCTGCGCGCGGTGCAGGCGGTGCACCGGGAACGCGACATCCGCATCGACATGCGGATACCCGCCGGGCGCACTTTTGCCATTGACCGGGAGGATTTTCTGGAACTGTTCGGCAACCTGCTGGATAACGCCTGCAAGTGGGCCGTCGGCCGGGTGCGGGTGACGGTGGAGGACGGCCGCGGTCTGGTGGTGGCGGTGGAAGACGACGGGCCGGGATGCCCCCCGGGGGAACTGGAAAACATCGCCCGGCGCGGGGTGCGCCTGGATGAGGCGGCGCCAGGACACGGCCTGGGACTGTCCATTGCCGGGGACGTGGCGGAATCTTATGGCGGCGGGTTATCCTTCGGCCGTTCCCCCGAGTTGGGCGGATTTGTGGCCAGAGTGGTGCTGCCGGACCCCGCGGACCGGGTGCATGGAAACCCGATGCGAGGCGCGTCCGGAGCGGCCGAGGCAGTGCGAGGAGAGACTTGATCCGGCTCATCCGCTATCTGGGCAGTTCGCTGCGGGCGCGCTTCGCCGTGGGCATGGTGCTGCTGGCCGTCCTCACCATCGGCATGTCGGCGTGGGCCTTTGTGTTCCTGGGGGAGGTGGGAGGGTCGTACCAGCGCATCGTCAACCGGGCGCTGGATGACATGGTGCCGGTGTCGCGCCTGCAACAACTGGCCTATTCCTCCTCCCAGCCGGTACACAACTACCTGCTGGACGGCGATCCGGTGTGGGCTCAGGCCTACGGGCGGGTGTCCATGGAGATCGACGGGCTGTTTGCCCGTTATGCCAGGCACGGGAATCTGCCCGATGCGGAGAAACCCGGCAACCAGCAGGCCCGGGCCGACGCGGCCGTGCTGCGGGTGGAGCGGCAGATGATGGCCATTGCCGTGGCCGAGTGGAAGACCGCCAACAACGAGGCCGAGTCGCTGTTCGCGGACGGGGTGAGCATGACTCCGGCGGCGCGCATCGCCCGCATGAACAAGTTTGACCGCCACGTGGGGCACACGGTGCAGGTTCTGGGTCGCCTGTATGACCTGATCGAAACCCGTGTCCACGACGAATGGGTGCGCACCCGCGCCTCCCAGGAGCAGGACCTGTCGGTGGTGATGGGATTGCTGTGGGGCAGCCTGGCGCTGCTGGGGATCATGGGCTTCATGCTGATGCGTTCGGTGGTGGTGCCGCTGGGATCGTTGCAGCAGGCGGCGGCACGCTACGCCAAGGGCGATTTTGCGGTGCCGGTGGACACCACCCGCCGCGACGAACTGGGGCAACTGGCAGCGGCCTTCCACCGCATGGGCGAAGACCTGTCGCGCACCCACGAGCAGTTGCGCTACCTTTCGGCCCACGACGAACTGACCGGGCTGTGGAACCGGCGCGCCTTTCACGAACAGCTTCTGGACGAGACCAATCGCGGGGAGCGCTTTGCCAGCGGCTTCGCCGTGGTGATTCTGGACGCGGACCACTTCAAGCAGGTCAACGACAACTTCGGCCACCAGGCCGGGGACGCGGCCCTCAAATGGCTGGCGGCGGCAATCCGGCGCGAGATCCGCGCGGTGGACCGGGCGGCGCGGCTGGGGGGTGAGGAGTTTGCGGTGCTGCTGCCCGGCACCGGGGTGGAAGGGGCGACGGCGCTGGCCGAGCGCATCCGCCTGAGCATGCAGGAGCATCCGGTGGAGGTGGAGGGTGACTCCATTCCCCTGACCGTGAGTGCCGGGGTGGCCGCCTATCCGGCCCACGGCGCCACCATCAACGCGGTGATGGCGGCCGCCGACCGGGCCCTGTACGTGGCCAAGGACTCGGGCCGCAACCGGGTGGCCGTCTCGTCCTGAACCGGCGGCCCGAGGGGGTTTTCCGGCGCGGTTTGCCGGAGTGTCAGGCCCGGGCCAGAATCCAGTCCAGCACGCGCGTGGGCAGCACCCGGCGCAGAAATCCGAACAGGTGGGTGGGAAATGTCACGTAGTAGCGCGGCCGGGGCCGGGGCGCCTCCAGGGCGTGGATGACCTTTTTCAGCACCGCCTCCGGCGGTCGCGTGAACCGGCTTTGGCGGCGGCCGCGGGCGGTCTGCCGGCGCATGTCGCGGTAGCGCCCGGCGTGGGCGCTGTGGTCCGCGTCGATGTGAGCCTCGAACTGTCGCCTTGCGGCGGCGCGGAAATTGGACTGGATCGGCCCCGGCTCGATCAGGACCGCGTGGACGCCGCTGCCACGCAGTTCCAGGCGCAGGGTGTCGGTGATGCCTTCCAGCGCGAATTTGGTGGCGTTGTAGGCGCCCCGGTACGGCATGGCCACCAAGCCCAGTACCGAACCGTTCATGACAATGCGGCCGTGGCCCCGGGCGCGCATGGCGGGCAGCACCGCGTTGGTCAGCTCGATGGTGCCGAACAGGTTGACCTCGAACTGGGCGCGCAGGGCGTCGCGGGACAGATCCTCGACGGCGCCTGGCTGGGCGAAGGCGGCGTTGTTGAACAGGGCGTCCAGCCTGCCGTCGGTGGCCTCCAGCACGGTTTTGGCGGCGGCCAGTGTGGAGGCGGAAGTGGCCAGGTCCAGCGGCACCGGGGTCAGCCCCGCGTCCCCCAGCGCCTGCAAATCCGCGTCACTGCGGGCGGTGGCGAACACGGCCCAGCCGCGCTGTTTCAGCCCCAGCGCCACGCAGCGGCCAATGCCGGAAGAGGCGCCGGTGACCAGAACGGTGCGGACGGGGGCGGGGGGGGGCATGGGGGCAGTCATGGGGAGATTATAGGGGGAGTGGGGGGCGGTTACAGGGAGATGCCGCCGTCCGGCAGCCCGCCGAGGCCCCCCCGTGCCTCAGGCGCCGATGATTTTGATCAGCACGCGCTTGGCGCGGCGGCCGTCGAACTCGCCGTAAAAAATCTGCTCCCAGGTGCCGAAATCGAGCATGCCGCTGGTGATCGCCACCACCACCTCGCGACCCATCACCTGGCGTTTGAGGTGGGCGTCGGCGTTGTCCTCGCCGGTGTTGTTGTGGCGGTACTGTTCGATGGGCGCGTGGGGCGCCAGCCGCTCCAGCCACTCCTGATAGTCCTGGTGCAGCCCCGGCTCGTCGTCGTTGATGAATACCGACGAGGTGATGTGCATGGCGTTTACCAGGCACAGGCCGTCGGTCACGCCGCTGGCTTCCACCGCGGCCTCCACCTCGGGGGTGATGTTCACGAACGCCTGACGCTCGGGAATCTCGAAGGTCAATTCCTTGCGGTAAATCTTCATCGGCAGTCTCTATTCCTGTTCCTCATCCTGTTCCTCAAAAAACCGTGACGCGTCCTGTGATGCCGTCTCCGGCAGGGGAAATGCGGCCTCCATCCGATGCACCGCCCGGCCGGGGGTGAGCACGCTGGAGTAAAGCCGCAACTCCGTGACCGGAAACGCCGGTGTGGCGAACAACGCCTGGTGCGTCAGCCATTCGGCCATTTTTCCGGACGGAACCCGGTTCAGGCGGGCCAGCGTCACGTGCGGCATGTAGTTGCGTTTCTCGGGCATCACTCCGGCGCTCCTGATGGCCTTTTCGACCTGTTGCTGCAACTGCATGAGGGCGGGATTCTCCCGCACCCCGGCCCACAGCACATGGGGCACGCCACGGGGCGGAAACACGCCGACGCCGTGCAGGGCCAGATCGAAGGGCGCCGTGCGAATCTCTCCCAGCGCCTCGTGCAGGTCGTTCACCTGGCTCCCCGCCACCTCGCCTGCGAACGCCAGGGTGAGGTGCAACTGCGCTTCGGGCACCCAGCGCGCATCGCGCAGGCCGTGGCACAGCAGCGCCAGTTGCTGGCGGATGACGGCGGGAAAATCAATGGCGACGAACAGGCGCGGCATAGGACCCCATTCTGGCCTCCAGGCCGTGGAATGCAAGGGGTTTTTGCCGCCTTCGGCGCGGTTGGGCGGTGGTCGGCAAACATTTTGTTGAAGAAATCAGGCCAATGTGCCGAAACGTCCGCAGGTGGGGCTGCGTGCGGCCCAACGACACTGTTTCTGTCCCCCGTCGCGGAGGCCCCCCATGCGTGCCCGCCCTTTTGTCCTTCCCGCCACTCCGGAAACCCGCTCGCCGCGTGTCCGGGTGCGCCAACTGGGCATTCGCGCCACCATCCGGCCGTTGGCGTTTCCCATGCCGGTAAATGGCTGGATCAGCACCCTCGCCGTCGGCGGCGCCTATGTGGAGGCCCCGCGCCACCTGCCCCGCGACACGGAAATCCGCATCGACTGGATGGCGCAGGACAAGGGGCGTCTGGTCCGCCTGCGCCTCACCGGCTGGGTGGCCTATGCCGACGAGCGCGGCATGGGGATTCAGTTCGACCGCGACAGCCTGCCGGATCCCACCGAGCTGGACGGCCTGGTTTCCAGCTATCTCAGCGCCGCCGGGTAGCTTCGGCCGGGGATTCCAGCATTCGTTTGAGAGGCGGCGGCGGAGTGTTTTTTGGCGGGGTTCCGCCCGGTATTGGCCAGCAGGTTTTTTCCGGCGCCAGGTTCCGGTAAAAAACAATGCTTTACGCAAATGATGCAAATCGTGTACAGATAGTAGGCCCGCAGGAAGCGGGCGTGGCCCAGGTCCATGGAGGAGACGGGTATGGGGAATCGATTGCCGGGCGGCGCCTTGCCGCACCGCAGTGTATCGTGGCGCAGCAAGCGCCCGGAGGGGAGTCGGCGTGCGTCGGTGCTGCGTCGGACGCGTCCGGACGAGGTGTTTGGCGCCGATGCCGGGCCGGAAACCGGTCTGGTGCGCGATCCGTTGCGCCTGTGGGTCTATCACGGCGTGGCGTTGCTTTCCACCCTGATCTGCTTGCGGGAAGGGTTGTCGCTGCTGGGCGATGCCACCCTCAAGGGAAATGCCGACGGACCTCTGGTGGCCCTGGCGGGCGCCGTGCTGCTGCTGCCCTTGCTGGTGACCGGCCTGTTCGGCCTGCGTGCCGACTGTGCTCCCGCCGGCGGCCTGGTTCACGTGTGGACAGGCGCCGCAGGACGGCGCATCAACCTGATTTTGATCGGTGCGTGGCTGGCGGCGGCCGTGGCGATTTTGCTGGTGCGTTTGCTGCCGCTGACCGGCGCCGCCGGAGGTTGACCCACGGCGGATGGGGTGGGCCAGAAACCGGCCTGGCGGAAGCGGGGCTACGGGGCCAGTCGTTGCAGCGGGAGACCGGAGGTGGGGGTGACCAGAGCCACGGCGCGGCCCATGACGGTGCGCCAGGTCTCCTCGGTATGCGCGTCCAGCATCGGGTCGCAGGCGCGCACGGTTTCGATCAGCGCCTCCAGCCATTCCGAAAAATAGTGGGGCGGAATGTCCATTTCCACCGGTCCGTGGCGGTGCTGGATGCGGGCCAGCAGGTCGGCCGCCGCGGGAGAACCGGCGGCCTCCATCAGCGAAGTGGTGATGGCCTTGCGCAGGAAGGCGTGCAGCATGGCCTCATCGGCCCCCTCGAAGTATTTGCCCACCTGCGGCAGACGCCGCGTCAGGCGCTGGAAAAACGTGCCGTAGAAGGCATGGTTGGCCAGGCAGCGGCGAAAACTGTCGGTGATGGTGGTCAGGTCGGACACGGGATGTGAATCGTCCAGATTAAACTAAACTTTTCGGGCGCAAACGACCCCCCCTTGAGATCGAGCGCGGGGCACCATACCCCAATTGCAGCGCGTGTGGAAAGAAACGATTTTTGACGCCGGCGTCGGCCTTGCGTCCGTCCGGGGGTTACGCAGGCCGCCGCAGGCGCGGCAGGGCCACCGCCACCACCTCGTCAAAATGCTCCACCGGATGGAAGGTGAGCCCTTTCACCATGTAGCCGGGCAGCTCCAGCAGGTCGCGCTGGTTGTCGGCGGGAAGGATGACGTGGCGCAGCCCGTGGCGGCGCGCGGCGATGATTTTTTCGCGAATTCCCCCCACCGCCAGCACGCGGCCGGTGAGGGTGAGCTCGCCGGTCATGCACACCCGGGGGGCCAGGGGTTTGCCGCTGGCCAGGGACAGCAGGGCACAGGCCATGGTGACGCCCGCGGAGGGGCCGTCCTTGGGGGTGGCACCGGCGGGAACGTGCAGGTGCACCTGGTGATTGGCAAAATAGTCGTCGGCGATGCCGAAATCGGCGGCGCGGCTGGCGATGTAGCTGTGGGCGATGGCGGTGGACTCGGCCATTACGCCCCCCAGTTGTCCGGTGTGGCGGAAGCCGTTTTTTTTGCCGGCGATCGCCAGCGCCTCCACCTCCAGCACGGCGCCCCCCAGGCTGGTCCACGCCAGCCCCACGGCAAGGCCCGGACGGCGCTGGCGCGACAGTTCCGTCTCCCGGTGGCGGGGCTCCCCCAGCAGCGGTTTGAGATCCTCCACGGTGGCAATGCGCGCCGGCTCGAAGGTTTCGGGGTCGGTGGCCAGGCGCGTGGCCACCTTGCGGCAGACGCGGGCGATCTCCTGCTCCAGTTTGCGCACACCGGCCTCCCGCGCCCAGCCACGGGCCAGGGCGCGCAGGGCGGTGGTGGTCATGGACAGGTCACGCACCTTGAGGCCGTGTTCGGCGCGCTGGCGCGGCAAAAGGTACTGGCGGGCAATGGCGAGCTTTTCCTGCTCCACATAGCCCGGCAGGCGGATCATTTCCATGCGGTCCAGCAGGGCGCGGGGCACGCCGTCCACGGTGTTGGCGGTGGCCACGAAGAACACCCGTGAAAGATCGCAGCGCACGTCCAGGTAGTGGTCCAGAAACTGGTTGTTCTGTTCCGGATCGAGCACCTCGAGCAGAGCCGACGACGGGTCGCCGTGATAGGTGGACGACAGCTTGTCGATTTCGTCCAGCATGATCACCGGGTTGGCGGTGCCGACCCGGCTCAGGGCCTGCACGATCTTGCCCGGCATGGCGCCCACATAGGTGCGGCGGTGGCCCTTGATCTCGGCCTCGTCGCGCATGCCGCCGAGGGAAAAGCGGTAAAAATGCCGCCCCATGGCCCGGGCGATGCTGCGCCCGATGCTGGTCTTGCCCACTCCCGGCGGCCCCACCAGGCACAGGATGGAGCCGCGCATGCCGCCCGGCTTCAGGCGGTGGACGGCCAGGTATTCGACGATGCGCTCCTTGACGTCCTCCAGACCGTAGTGATCGGCGTCCAGGATGGCGCGGGCGCGCTTTAAATCCACCGCCTCGGCGTCATACACCCCCCAGGGCAGGCGGGTGAGCCAGTCCAGGTAGTTGCGGGTGACGTTGAACTCGGGGCTGGCAGGTTCGATCAGTTCCAGCTTTTCCATCTCGGCATCGATGACACCGCGCACGTCGTCCGGGCAGGTGAGGGCCTGAATGCGCTCGGCCATGCGGGAGATTTCGATGGTGCGCGGGTCCGCCGCGATACCCAGTTCCTTCTTGATGGTCTTGAGCTGCTCCTTGAGGAAGAACTCGTGTTGCTGGCGGTTGACCTTTTCTTCGATGCGGCGGTGGATCTCGCGCTGCAATCCGACCAGTTCCAGCTCTTCCTTGACCAGCAGGAGGGCTTTTTCCAGCCGCGCCCGAACGTCGAATTCGTCGAGGATTTCCTGCATCCGTTCACGGCTGGCACTGGTGAGGGCCACAGCCATGTCGGCCATGCGACCCGCGTCCTCCAGCGGCACCGGCGGGTTGAACACGGCGGCGCTGCCTGCGAACAGGGGACTTTTTTTCACCAGCCGCCGCAGGTCGGTCATCAGCGCCATGGCGAGGGCGCGGGTTTCCTGATCGCCCAGGTCGATGCGGTCCTCCGGGTAACTGACCTCGGCCAGCAGGTAGGGTTTCACCTGGATGATCCGTTCCACCACAAAGCGGTGGCTGCCCTTGAGCAGCAGGTTGAGGTCGGATTCGGCGCCCGCCCGGGCGATGGCGTCGCGCAGGCGGTTGAGGGAGCCGGGGGGAGACTCCGGGGTTTCGGCCCCATCCTCACCCGAGTCGTCCTCGTCTTCCTCTTCGTCACCCAGCCAGCGCACCACACGGGCGCACAGGCCAACGCGGTGGATTTCTGACAAGAGGGTGATTTCCTCTGACGCCGGATCGAGGATCTGCACCACCCCAAGCAGGGCGCCGTACTCCTCCACCGCGGCCCGCGCCGCTGGCCGGTCGGTGACGGAAAACGGCGCCATCGCCTGCGGAAACAGGGGGCGGCCGTTGTTGGGCAGCAGGATCAGGCGGGCCGGACGTTCCCGGTCCACACGTTCCGGGGGGGGCGAAACGGGGTGCGGCACGGCATGTGCATCAGGTGTTTCCAGGGCCGGGTCGGAGGGGGGGCTGGTGGTCATCGGGGTCAGATTGCGCAATCAGTAATGGTTTCGTTGCTGTCCCGGCACCGTGCGGGGGGACGATCCAAGGCTACCGTGGCAGCCGCCACGGGAACAGTGTAGGGCCTTTTTTAATCATCACGCCTGTGGTGTCAACCGCAGCCGCTCAAGTCGGAGGTAAAATGGACCGAAAAAGAGGCAGCGCAGGGGGTGTTCGCGGGCCTGTAACCACGGAGTCACCCATGTCCGAAATCCGGAACTTCGAAGAAGACCGATTTGTGCCGGACCTTGCCACGGAGTCGCCATTTTTGTGCAACTTCTGTGAAGACATTCAGTTTGCTGCCGATTCCGATCTGGACATCCAGCGTGAACTGGATATTTGCCGCAAGTGCGTGCGCATCGACCGCTCTGTCCGCTTTGCCGATTTTCTGCTGATCCAGTAAACCCGGAAAGCCGTGTCATAAGCGGTTTTCCGGCGTTTACCCCCCCCCGTTTTTTCCTTCCTTTAATTTGAATTTTGGCTGATTCCGGGCCGGACCCTCGCCGCAGGCGGGAAAAATTTTCCCGCCCGGCGGCGCACACACCCGTCACATTGTTGACACTATTGCACAAGCTCTGATAGCGTTTGGGCGAGTCTCAGGTTGTGTGGGGTGTCTGCCGGTGTGCTGTCGCCGGGGTGGCGGTGCGTCCGGCGTGGTGTTTTTTTTGAGGAAGGAATGCGTCATGGGGGATGTTTACAGCCCGATGATGATCAACATTCTGGTCGTCGATGACGACGAGACAGTGCGGGAGAGCCTGACCTACGTCCTGGAGCAGGAGGGGTATCAGGTGAGCCCGGCGGCGTCCGGACGTGACGCGCTGGCCAAGCTCCAGGGCGAGGTGTTCGACCTGTTTCTCACCGATCTGAACATGCCGGGCATGACCGGACTGGAGTTTCTGGAGGCGATGCGGGAGCGCCAGCCCCACCTCACCGGCATCGTGCTCACCGGCTACGGCAGTGTCGAGACCGCCGTGGCGGCGATGAAGGCGGGGGCCTACGACTACATTTCGAAGCCGTTCGACGTGGACGACCTGCTGCTCACCGTGCGCCGGGCGCTGGAGTTTTCCTCGCTGCGCAAGGAAAACTCCCAACTCAAGCGCACCCTGCGGTCCAAGTACCGGTTTGTGAACATGATCGGCGAGTCCCCGGCGGCGCAGCGCATCCACCGCATGATCGAGCGCGTGGCGGACACCGACAGCACGGTGCTGGTGACCGGCGAGTCCGGCACCGGCAAGGAACTGGTGGCGCGCACCATTCATTTCAACTCGCCACGCCGCGAGCAGGCGCTGGTGGCCATCAACTGCGGGGCGATTCCGGAGCACCTGCTGGAGAGCGAACTGTTCGGGCACGAAAAGGGCGCCTTTACCGGTGCCACCGCCACCCGCGTGGGCCGCTTCGAGATGGCCCACGGCGGCACCCTGTTTCTGGACGAGGTGGGCGAGATGCACCCCTCGTTGCAGGTCAAGCTGCTGCGCGCCCTTCAGGAGCGCGAATTCGAGCGCGTGGGTGGCAACCGCACGGTGCGCGTGGACGTGCGCATCATCGCGGCCACCAACCAGAACCTGGAAGCCATGGTGCGCGAACGCAAATTCCGCGAGGATCTGTTCTACCGCCTCAACGTGATCCCCATCGAGGTGCCGCCCCTGCGGGAACGCACCGAGGATCTGGAGCTGCTCATCACCCACTTCCTCGACCGTTTTAATGGTGAAAAGGGGCGCAAGGTGGAGGGGTTTACCGCAGAAGCCATGTCGCTGCTGGCCGCCTATGAATGGCCGGGCAACATCCGCGAGTTGGAAAACCTCATTGAGCGGCTGGTGATTCTGGAGGGCGGCGGCATCATCGGGGTGGACGCGCTGCCGGAAAAAATCGGCCACCGCAACGTCACCGCAGCCATGGGCCGGGTGGTGCTGCCGGACACCGGGCTGAATTTTGACGACACCGTGTCGGAATTCGAGGACGCCCTGATCCTGCAGGCGCTGGAGCGCTCCCAGTGGGTCAAGAACCGCGCCGCCCAGTTGCTGGGGCTGAACCGCACCACGCTGGTGGAAAAGATCAAGAAAAAAGGGCTGGAAGACCGCTATCACCCGCGTCTGCGTCAGGCGGAGGCGGGATCGGCGTCGGAATACACGCAGTAGCGAGCGCGCTTCTTTGCTTCTTTTTCCCCCGCCCTGTCGGGGGAACAGGCACGGACGGCCACCGGGGAAAAAACCTTTTTCCGGTGGCCGTCGCCGTTTTGTCCGCGCCGTCAGGTTGCCGCCGTGTGGCGTCGCCCGATTGACGCAAAATCTCCCTTCATCTGATTCCGCCCGGGGGGATTTCCGCCTCCCGGCAGAAATCCCCCCGGGCGTTTTTTTGCCGACCGTTGCAGGGGGTAACGAGGGAACCAAAGCGCTTGCCGTGGCGCATCCGTGGGGTTTGCACGGAGTTTGCAATCCCCGTCTGTGGTGACCGCGATGCAACCGACACAGCACACCATAACGAAAACCAATCCGCCCCGATCTTTTCGCCTGCCGCGCCGAACCAGCCGCCGGGGCAGCCGGAACGGGTTGATCGACGTGGTGCTGCGGCCAAAAGCCGTCGGCGCCAGGTACGGCACGATACTGGCGGCCCTGGCATGGACGGGCACGGCGTGGGCCGGCCCCCCCCTTCCGCTCATGGCGGTGTGGATGGGGGGGGCGGGGTCCACGGTTTTTGCGCTGCTGGCCGCTGCGGTGGCCGGTGCACTGGCGGCGGCACTGGTTCTGTGGTGGCGGGAAAAGCCGGGTGGCGTGTCCCGGATGCCGGACCATCCGGCGGGCCCGGCTGCGGCAACTTCGCGGGCTTCGACGGCGGCTCCGGCTGGAATCACTGCGGCCAACCCCCGGCCGGTGGCGGCCGTGGAGCGGTTGTGCCGGGAGCACCCCGCACGGGCGGCGGTGTTGTTGCGCCAGTGGATGCGCGGCGGAATGCGGGACGCGTGAGCGGCGTGGCCGTGCAGGATTCTTCCCGGCCCCAAACCCCGCCGCTGCCGTCCCTCACCGGGGCGGAAAAGGCCGCGCTGCTGCTGTGGGCGGTGGGGGAGGAGGCGTCCGGGGCGGTGTTGCGCCACATGTCGTCCACCGAGGTGCGCGAACTGGCCGCCTGCATGGCGCGGCTGGAAGGGGCGCCCACGGCGTGGGCGGATGCGATCCTGAACGATTTTATCAACCTGGCGCGGGACCTGGGAGAGGAATCTCCCCCTGCCGGAGAATCGGACCTGCTGCGGCGCACGCTGGCCAGCGCGCTGGGGGACGATGTGGCGGCGCGGGTGATGGCGGAGATCGGCTCCGGCCCCGGTCCGTTCGCCACACTGGAGGGGGCGGATGCGGTGGCGATCGCCGAACTGCTGGAGCACGAACACCCGCAGACGGTGGCCTTGAGTCTGGCCCATATGGAGCCGTCCCTGGCGTCGCGGGTGTTGCCGTTTTTGCCCGAGGAACTGGCCGCTCATGCGGTGCTGCGTCTGGCCGATCTCAAGCCGGTGGCGGCGGAAATGCGCACCCTGCTGGGCGAGGTGCTGGGGGAACAACTGGTGTCCTGGCGCGAAAGCCACGGCGCCGCCGCCGGGGGTGGCCGCTGCGCCGCCCGCATGCTGGGCGGCATGGACCGGGACGCGGCGGACGACCTGCTCGACCGGGTGGCCCAGTCCGGCCCCACGGTCGCGGACCGCATCCGCCAGCACCGTTTCGAGTTCGAGGATCTGGCGCGGCTGGAGGATCGCTCCCTGCAGGAGTTGCTGCGCGCCGTGAGCCGCGAGATACTGGGCCTGGCCCTGACCGGCACGGCGACCGGGGTGCGGGAACGGTTTTTTGCCAACCTGTCGGAACGCGCCGCCGCGGTGCTGCGCGAGGAGATGGAGCGCTGCATCGCCGCCCGCCCCGGCGCGGTGCAGGCGGCCCGCGGCGAGGTGTTGCAGGCAGCCTGGCGGCTGGCGGCCCAGGGGCGCATCCACGTGGAGGCGCTGGGCCCGTCCAAGGGGGGCGGTCAGTAGCCCGCCTGCCGGTGGGCAGAATTCATGGCGCGGGGGTGTTCCACACACCGCCGTGGCCGACGGTCGTGCCGGGTGGTGCGGCCGGACCCGGGAAACATGGGCGGACCGGCGGGATCGTCCCCGCCGCCCAGGGAGAGGCCCGGCTCCGGCTGCCACCCGGCCCGGACGTCAACAAACCGGCGTCCGGGCGACGCCATTCCACCGCTTTCCCCCTCCAGGCACCGAAAAACCCCCTAAAAAATCGCATAACTAACCGTTTTAAGACGAAAACAAGGTTGGCACCGGTGTTGCAATTGGGAACCGTGAGGGCCTCCGCATGGTGCGGGGCCGGAGCGGGACGCCATGGATTTTGCAACCCTGATCGCACTGGCCGTGGCGCTTGCGGCCACCGGATTTGCCTCCCACGTCTGGGGTGGGGCGGGGGGCGGACTGTCTCCGGCGCTGGCGGCGGTCCTGCTGGTCATCGGGGGGAGTTTTTCCGCCTTGCTGGTGCATTTTTCGCTGCCGGCGCTGGCGGCATTGCCACGCCACCTGAGGCGCACCCTGAGAGAGCGCCCGGAGGTGGCGGCCATGCAGCGGGTGGCGGGCCTTGCCGGGCTGGCGGAACGGGCGCGCCGCTCCGGCGTGCTTTCTCTGGCCGAGGAGGCGGGGCGCATCGAAGACGGTTTTTTCCGCCGCTGCGTGGAGATGGTGGTGGATGGCGGGCACGCCGACGAGATCGGCCGGGTGATGGGGCGCGAACTGTCCCTGGCGGAGGCCGATCCCCGGCAGGCGACGCGAATGTTGCGCTGGGCTGCCGCCTATGCCGCCCTGTTTGGTGCGTTCGGCACGTTGCTGGCGTTGCCGGGCGTGCCGGGTGCCGCCCTGGCGACGGCTGACCGTGGCGCGGCCGTTTCGGCCTTTTGGCCACTGCTGTGCGGCGCGGCGCTGGTGCCCACGCTGCTGGCGGCGGCGGGCCGGGTGGCGGAATCGACCGGTGCCGAGGCGGTGCTGCGCGCCCTGACCGTGGAGGGTATTGTGGGCATTGCCGGAGGCGAGCACCCCGCCGTGCTGCGGCGGCGGCTGGCCGCCTTTGCGGCTCCGGGGGCGGTGAATGCCGGGGGTGAGGTGGCCGATATGGAGCGCTGGCGCCAGCGTCGGGGCGGGGGAAGCTGATGGAGCGGGTACTTTCCCAGGAGGAAGTCAACGCCCTGTTGACCACGGCCCCCGGCTCCGCTGCGGAGCCGACGCCGGGGCCGGACGGCATTACCACCTGCGACCTGACCGGTCAGGCCGGTTCCCGCTGGCCGCGCCTGCCGGGGCTCTCTGCGGTGTGCGGGCGCTTTGCGCGGGGCATCGAGGATTCCCTGTCGCGGTGGATTCAGGAGGTTCCGGCGGTCCATCCCGAGATGGTGCGCTGCGAGCGTTTCCAGTCGTTCGTGGACTCCCTGCCGGTGCCCAGCAGCTTTACCGTATTCAATCTGGCGCCCCTGCCCGGCGAGGGGGTGCTGGTGCTGGAGGCCGAGGCCGTGGTGCATCTGGTGGGGCGCCTGTTCGGTGGCGGCGCGCAAACCCACGTCAAGGTGCCGGGGCGCGATTTTTCCCCCGTCGAACGGCGTTTGATCGCCCTGCTGGCGGGACGTTTTCTGTGCGACCTCGGGGCCGCCTGGCGGGATATTACGCCCATGGACTGCAAGCCACTGGGCATGGAGGTGCATCCGGGGCTGGCGGCCATCGCGGCGCCTTCGGACATGGTGGTGTGCTGCCCGCTGAGCGTGGAACTGGACACCGACACGGTGCGCCTGTACGCCGTTTTTCCGCGCGCCTCCCTGGACCCCCTGCGCGGTCGCCTGCAACTGGACCCCGCCCATGCGCTGGCGGCGGACCCGGTGTGGCGCGGGCGCCTGCTCAATGGGGCGTTGCAGGCCCCGGTGCGGACCTGGGTGGACCTGGGGGAGACCGAAATGTCCCTTGGGCGGGTGCGGGACTGGCGGCCCGGTGAGGTGCTCATGCTCGGCCAGTCTGCCCACCGGCCCCTGTCGCTGGTGGTGGAATCCGTGCCGCGCTTCAGCGGCATGCCGCGGGAGCGGGACGGTCACCTGGTGCTGGAAATTGTGGGGGCAGGCGGGGAACGCGACGTGCTCGCGGGAGGGGGAAGCTGATGACCCGGCGCGACCATAAATCCGTTCCCGGCGAAGCCGCGCCGACCGTGGACGTCGCCGGGGGACCGGTGGGTGACACCCGGCCCCGCAGCAAGTCGAAGGCCGCGCCGGTGCGTTTTACCGATCTTCACGGGCAACCCGCCACGGGCGACCCGAGGGACGTGTCGTTCCTGTATGACATTCCGGTGCAGGTTTCCGTGCGGCTGGGGGGCGCGCGCCTGCTGCTGCGCGATCTGCTCGGACTGGGGCCCGGTTCGGTGGTGGAACTGGACCGCATGGCCGGCGAACCCCTGGAGGTTCTGGTAAACGGCAGACTGCTGGCGCGTGGCGAGGCGGTGGTGGTCAACGGCAAATTTGGCGTGCGGCTCACCGAACTGGTGGACACGGTGGAAGACGGCGTGTCCCCGATTGCCAAAGAGTGAGCGGGTCTGTGAGGGGGCAGGAGGTGCATGATGGGTAAGGCAAGTTCATGGGTGATGATGGTCGTTCTGGGGGCGTGGCTCCCGGCGGCGAATGCACTGGCGGCGGCGGATTCCGACGGCTATGTGGCCGCAGGGGGGGCGGCCCCGGTGGCGCAGCGGCTGGTGATGGCGGGCTTTGCGGTGCAGGAGGTGGGGGGTGCCCTGGGCATTGACCTGCCCATGCTCCAGGCGTCGGGATGGCTGCCGGAATCCCAACCGGGGTCGCAACTGGAGTTTCTGGATCATGCCATCCAACTGACCCTGCATCCGGTCACGCTGACCCCCGGCAAGCAGTATCAAGCGGTCAATCACCCCCTCTTTTCCCACATTTTCGCCTACCAGTACAGCCCCGATACCGTGCGCGTGCGCCTGCTCACGCGTCAATTTGACGGCAGCCGACTGGAAGGGGCGGTGACCGTGGCGCGGACCCCCACCGGCCTGCGGCTGGTGGTGGGCGCACCGTTGGCGGACGCGACGCCGCAGGGGGTTTCCAACCCGGTTGCGGAAGCGGACGGCCCGGCCCGGCGGTTGCCGGATGAACTGACCACCGGGAACCCCGCCGGTCAGGTGGCCGCCGATGGCCCCCTGATGCCCGAAGACATGATTCAGGTGGGGGTGGCGCTGCTGGGGATGGTGGTCCTGCTGTGGCTGGGTGGACTGGTGCGGCGGCGATTGGTGGCCTATTGGTCTTCACCCCGTGGCCACCTGAGCCTGATCAGCCGGGTGGAGGTGGGCGAAGGGCAGCACGTTGCCCTTCTGGAGGCGGACGGTCGCCGTCTGGTGGTGGCGCTGGAGGCGGACGGCATGCGCCTGATCGCCGACCTGGGGGAGGTTGTGACCCCCGGTGACGACGCGCCGCAGGCGGAAGGCGTGCTGGCCGAGGCCTTTGCCGATGAAATGGCCGGGGAACAGGCGGAAAATTTGGCCGACGACTGGCCGGTCCTGCCGTCCGATGCGGCGCCACTTTACCTTTGTCCGGTGCCGGTACCCCACTTCGGTTTTGCCGACGAACCCCGCGCGGCGTACCCGGAGAACACCGCGCCGCAGCACGAAAACCGCTGGCTGGCCGCCTCCTGAGGAGGGTTTGGGAAAAAACCGGCCCGCCGCAGTGCCCGCCGCAGTGCAGCAAATCCACCCGGTACCTTGCCCCGGCCGGTGTCGGGTCCGTATCATTCCCCATCCGGGGCATGAGTCGGTGCCTGTCTGCCTGCCGCACCGTTTCCGTGCCCGTCAATCCACCCTGTCTTTTTCCCGTGAGTGACTGTTTGCAGAACGCGGTCTGGACACCGAGTCGCGAAGCTTTTTTGGCCCCTGGTTCCACCTGGGCCATGGGGGCGTGGGTGCCCTTGCAGGGGCGTCAGCCGCAGCTTCTGCTGGAGCGTTTTTGCCCCATGCGGCAACCGTTCCTGCTGGAGACGGCGCGCCTGCCGTTGGGAGGGGCGGGGTACAGTTTTCTGGGCGGCGATCCGGTGCTGACCGTGCGCGCCACCCCCGCCGGGGTACAGATTGACCGCCCCGGACGGGCCACCGAGGTTTCCCCTGACGGCCCCCTGCGCACCCTGCGCACCCTGCTGGCCGATTGGCACACTCCGCGTCCGGCCGGTTTTCCGCCGTTCTTCGCGGGTGCCTGCGGGGTGGTTTCCTACGATTTTTCCCGGCGACTGGAGCGCTTGCCGGAGATCGCCGCAGACGACCTGTCGCTGCCGGACATGGATCTGTCTTTTTATGACCTAGTGGTGGGGGTGGATCACGCGGCGGAGCGGCTGTGGGTGACCTGGGTGCCGGAACCCGGGATGCGCCGGAAGCTCGGCCGCGAGGTGCTCTACAGCGTGGGTTTGGGGCGCATCGGCGCGGCCCTGTCCTGGCTGCGCGACGCCCCCCCGGAGCGTTCTGCGGCACCCGGCCACGTCGGCCCCTTTACGGCCGAAACCGGGCGCGCCGAATACACCGCCATGGTGCGCACGGCACAGGAACTCATCGCACGGGGCGATATCTTTCAGGCCAATCTGTCCCAACGCTTTCACGCCCCGGTGTCGGGCGTGGATGCCTGGCATCTGTACGGCGTGCTGTCCGAGGTCAACCCGGCGCCCTTTGCCTGTTATCTGGACCGGGGGGATTATCAGGTGGTCAGTTCCTCTCCGGAACGGCTGGCGTCCTTGCGGGAGGGGCGGGTGGAGGCGCGCCCCATCGCCGGAACCCGGCCACGCGGCGCCGATTCCGCCGGGGACGTGGCCAACGGCGCGGAGTTGCTGTCCAGCCCCAAGGAGCAGGCCGAGCATGTGATGCTGGTGGACCTGACCCGCAACGACCTGGGGCGGGTGTGCGACTACGGCAGCGTGCGGGTGACCGAATTCATGAGCATGGAACGCTATTCCCACGTCATTCACATCGTCTCCAACGTGGCCGGTGACCTGGGGCCGGGACAGGATGCGGTATCGGTGCTGCGGGCGGTGTTTCCCGGCGGCACCATCACCGGCGCGCCCAAGGTGCGCTGCATGGAGATCATCGAGGAACTGGAACCGGTGCGCCGGGGAGTTTATACCGGCTCGGCGGGGTATCTGTCGGCGGGCGGCGAGATGGATTTGAACATTCTCATCCGCACCGTGCTGCTCAAGGACGGTGTGGCATTTTTTCAGGCGGGCGCCGGGATTGTGGCGGATTCCAGTCCGGAGGCGGAATACAAGGAGACCCTGCACAAGGCCGAGGCCATGCGCCGCGCCCTGGAGCGGGCGGGCGGCGGGGGTGAGGTCGCGGCCGTGGCGTCCGGGGCGCCTCCGGCCCCCATGGGGCTGACCGCATGAGTGCCTCGCCCACAGCCCCTCCGGACAGCATGGTGTATCTGAACGGCAAGACGCTCCCCGCCGGGGAGGCGCGGATTTCGCCCTTTGACCACGGCCTGCTCTTCGGCGACGGCGTGTTCGAGACGGTGCGCGCCTATGGCGGGGCGGTGTTCCAGTCCGACGCGCATTTCAGGCGCCTGGTCCGCTCGGCGCGGATGGTGGACATCCCGCTGCCGTTCGACGCCGCTGGCTGGAGTGACATCCTGCACCGGGTGCTGGCGGCCAACGGGGTTACCGACGCGCTATTGCGATTGACCGTCACGCGGGGCGCCGGGACGCCCCGGATGGGAAAGCCCGAGGGCCCGCCCACGGTGCTGGCATTCCTGCGCCCATCGCCCCAGGGGGAGCCGGTGGAATGGGAGCGGGGCATTACCGCCGCACTGGTGGACGTGCGCACCCGTTCCGGCGCCACACTGGATCCGGGGATCAAGAGCCTGAGCTTCATGTCCAACGTTCTGGCCATCCGGCAGGCGTGGGAGCGGGGTGCGGATGAGGCGATCCTGCTCAATGGCCGGGGTTTTGTGGCGGAGGGCAGTGTGAGCAACCTGTTTGGCGTCTGGGACGGCGGCGTCGTCACGCCGCCGGAGGGAGATATCCTGCCCGGCGTTACCCGTGCCGTGGTACTGGACCTGGCGCGCTCCGCGGGGTTGTCAGTTGCGGAAAAACCGATTGCCGCGGGGCGGCTCGGGGCGGCGCAGGAGCTGTTTGTCACCGGCACCGGCTGGGAGGTGATGCCCGTCACCCATCTGGACGGCGCCGCCGTCGGGGATGGCCGTCCGGGGCCGATCACCCGCAGCCTGTACGCGGCCTTTTGCCGTCGGGTGGCGACACTTCACGAAGACCAACCAGCGGCCTGAGGGGTTATCATCGTCCCGTGAATCATCTGATCTTCATCGTCATGGACAGTTGCCGCTACGATGCGGCCCTGGCCGCAAACACCCCGAATCTGGACCGTCTGGGGGCGCTTCAGCGGCGCTTCAGCTTCGCCAGTTGGACCAGCCCGTCGCACTACACCTTCCTGATGGGCATGACGCCCCACACCTCGCCCCCCGGGGTGTTCGCCAGCGAGGTTTACAAAAAGGATTTTGCCCTGTGGATCGAGCGTCTGGGGGTGCCCGACATGTCGTTCCGCAATTTTGTGCCGTTTCTGTCGCTGCCCAAGGTGCTCAAGGGGCTCGGGTATCGCACGGTGGGGCGGGTGAGCATGCCGGTGCTGAACCCGTTCACCACCTTCAGCGCCCATTTTGACGACTATAAGCTGATGGACAACCACAACGACTTTGCCGGCATGGTGGACGCCATGACCTTTGGCGATGACGCACCGCAGTTCTACTTTCTGAACCTGGGCGAAACCCATTATCCCTACATGCTGTCCGGTGAGGACCTGCCGATCCTGCACGGCGTGAACGGGGTGTTCAAGAATCTGGACGACATGGTGACCCATGTGGGGGACCACACCGAGGTGCGCACCGAACTGGCCGACCGTTTCTTCAACCGCGAACAGCTGGATCAACTGCGCCAGCAGCAGATCGTTTGCGTGGAATATGTGGACCGGCAACTGGGGCGGCTGTTCGAAAAAACCCCGCCCAATACCCATGTAATCGTGACCGCCGACCACGGAGAACTGTTTGGCGAGGACGGCTTTTTCGGCCACGGGCCGATCATGCACGAAAAGGTGTTCGAGGTACCGTTTGTGGAAGGAAAAGTGCCATGAGCGGCGATGTTCCGTCGAAATCTCCCTCCCGGCAGCCGCCCCTGTCCGTGGTCATCCCCTGCTACAACGAGGAGATGAACATCGGCCCGGTGGTGGCGGGAGTGCGCACGCAGATGGGGCCGGAGGTGGAGGTGATCGTGGTGGACGACGGCTCTTCGGACGCCACCGCCCGCATCGCCGCCGAGGCCGGGGCGCGGGTGGTGCGCCACGCCTACAATATTGGCAACGGCGCCGCCTGGAAGAGCGGTATCCGCGCCGCCCGCGGTCGCAACATCGTCATCATGGACGGCGACGGCCAGCACGACCCGGCAGACATTACGCGTCTGGTAGCGGCCCTGGACGACTATCACATGGTGGTGGGGGCGCGTACCCGTTCCTCCGACACCGACATGCACCGCGACGTGGCCAACGCCGTGTTCAACGCCTTTGCCACCTACCTGGCCAAAAAACGCATCGAGGACCTGACCAGCGGTTTCCGGGCGTTTCGCGGCCGGCTGGCCAAGCAGTTCGCCTATCTGTTGCCCAACACGTTTTCATCCCCCTCCACCATCACCCTGGCGACCATCCGCGCCGGGTATTCGGTGCGCTACGAGCCGATTGTGGTAAAGCGCCGCAAGGGCAAATCCAAAATCCGCCCGCTGCGGGACGCCACGCGGTTTTTTCTGATCATGCTCAAGGTCAGCACCCTGTTTTCGCCCCTCCGGGTGTTTTTGCCCGCCGCCGCGCTGTTTTTTGTCGCCGGAGCGGGATATTACGCCTTCACCTACATCACCTCGCACCGTTTTACCAACATGAGCGCCCTGCTGATTACCAACAGTGTGCTGGTGTTCCTGCTGGGCATGATCTCGGAGCAGATCGCCCAGTTGCGGCTGGACCGCTCCGAAGAACATCACCTGGACGAGGAGTAGGGGGGGGCCGGATGCCCGGTCGCGCGGCGTCAGTCGCCTGCCGGAGAGGGGGGCGTGTTCCGCCCCGCGCGGCGGGTGAACAAAATGCCCGCCAGCGCCAGCCGCCGCAATGCGGCGGGAGCGAGGGTGAAGGCGATCACCATGGCCACTACCCACAGATCGCGTACCGGAATAATGTACCGTGAGGCATCGGCTGTGTTCACCAGCCCGTGCAGCAGGCTGTGGCCAAACACGATCATCAGGCAGGCACCCAGCACCAGCAGCAGGCGCTGGTCCAGCCGGTGCCAGGTGAGAGGGATCAGGAGCAGGGTCAGGGCCAGCAGGGCCGGTGCGGTCAGGTATTGCAGCGCCCTGGTGACACTCATCACCGGTGGCGCCATATCGCGGACCGTGGTGTCGTAGCGTGCCATTGCCCCGGGGGAGGTGGCGTAGGGCGGCTGCCAGGGGTGGCTGCCCCCCATGGTCTGCCAGGTGTGCAGGCCGGGGGAACTTGTGGCCAGCGGGCTTCCGCCATCGGGATCGAGCAGGTGGGTGAATTGCCCGGCGGAGCGGAGGTGTGCCCTCAGCCACATTGGGGAAAAATCCGGGCCGACGGTGGTGCGCACTGCGACCGGCAACTCACTCAGCATCAAGGCGGTGCGGTTTGCGGCGTAGATCAGGTAGGCGGTTGGGTGGGCGCGGATGCCCTCCACGGCCAGATCCTGGAAAATCCGGTTACGCCGGGCGTCCGGGGTGGTGCCGGGGTAGCGGTCGATGTACTGGTCCACCACACTGCGGGGGCTGTGATCGCCAAAGTCCCGGGCAATATCGCCCCTTACGATGCCGAACGCCACCCAGCTGTGGCAGTAAATCCCCCGGTCCGTGTACCACTTTTTGTAGGCCGGCAAAATTTCCCGCAGTCCGGCCTTGATGTCCGGATAGGTGGGAGAGGTCAGGTCGGTGTACTGGGCCACATGGGAGTAGAGGTTAACGCCCGAATGATGGGTCAGGCCCAGGTCGCCGAACCTGGCCTTGAACAGCAGTGCGTTGGTCGCCAGCCCGGCCGCCAGCAGGCAGGCACCGACCCCCGCGGCGAGGACAACGCCGCCCCGGAGAGCGGGGCTGGTCCTCAGCCAGAAAACGGTGTAGGCAATGCCGAGGGCCACGGCCAGCACTACTCCGGTGGGGCGTATCAGGATGGAAGCCAGCACCAAAAGGGACAGAACTGCCCCGTTGCGGATTCGCCACGGCGCGTCCATGGCCCGGATCAGTGCCGCCAGGAACAGCAATGTCAGGGCGCGGGCGGGGTGTTCGGAGAGCAACTCATATTCCGCCCCCAGGTTGGCATGGACCAGGGACAGGCAGGCCAGAAGTGCCAGGGAGCCCGCGCGCAGGCCAAGCCGGAAGCGCAGGGTGAGGACAATGGCCAGGGTGGAGACGGCCCACAACAGATTGTTCACCACCAGGAAGCCCATCGGGTGGTGAAACAGGGCCAGCGACAGGGCGATCAGGTACGGCTCGCCCAGAGTGACCGGTTCGCTCAGGGGCAGCCAGGGGGAGGCGAGGGCCGGGGTGAGGTAGGCAAATGAATCCGGTCCGATGGACGGAATCCCCAGCGTGGTAGTGAGGAGGCCGCGGACCAGCGCGCCGGCCCCGAATAAAACCGCAAACAGAATCCACCAGAGGCGGGGGTCAAGTTGCGGGCGGCCTGGCAGCAGGCGGCGCAGGGTGCGCTGTGCCCACGTGCGTGCACCGGTCGCGGCAGATGGCGTCGATTCAGTCACGGCAGCTATTTTAGCCGAATGACGATGAGACTGTTAAAGATAGTCTAAACAGTCGTGTTGCGATGCCGACTGTTTGCCGGGGTGGTGTTTTGGCGTTATGTCCCGGGTACCCGGTGCTGGACGGCCATGCGTCGTTCCACGGACTCCTCGATGATCAGGTCCGGGTGGAAGGCGGCGATCATCTGGTCCACCAGTTCCGGATCAAAGCGGCTCCAGACATAAGCCGCCTGGCGGAAGTTTTCTGACAAAAAAGGCATCAGGCGGGTGCCAAAGGAATCGCGCAGCACCAGCACCCGCAGGGGGGGGGCAATGGGGCATTCGGTGGCCAGGGGCGGACGGCCGGGCTTGTTCCACTCTTCCGGAAGCACCGTTGGGAACGGGATGGGCACCGCGCAGTGGCCGCCGTGGGGTGACAGTCGGGGCTCCCGCTCGGCAAAGCGCCCCTTCAGGCCGCCCATGTCCACCAGTTCGAACGCCTTTTCTTCGGACCATGCCAGGTCAAAATCGGTGAACGGGTGCGGGGCAATCCGGGGAAAGTCGGACTGGAGGCGCAGCAGGATTTCCCGATATCCCACATAGGCCCCCACATCGGTCCAGTGGGTGCCGGTTCTTTCGTACAGCGGTGCGGGAAAGGCTGTTTTGCTGCGTGCCAGCGCTTCATCCAGGTTGAGCAGGGGAAGGTGGCTGCCGTCCGGCGTGTTTGCCAGATAGGTGGTCAGTTGCACCATGCGTCGGGGACGGTGGCCCTGGCCGGGGGGGGGAAAGGAGGCGTCCGCCGGATGTTCCGGCAGATGTTCCGAATAGACCGACTGCTTGTCCGGCACCGACACGAACAGATAGTGGATGCCCCGGCGATGCAGCCAGTCGCGGCGTTTTGCCAGTTCGTCCCGCCAGATGGACAGTTCCAGCCCGGTCCACGGGTTGAGGCCGCGCTGGTCGCGAACCACGTCGTCCTCGGCGTAGAACAGCCAGCCATCGGTGCCCACCAGCACGCGGCTGTCGGAGGGCAGACGCAGCAGGCTGAAACGGACGTAGGAGTAAAAGCGGATAAAGGTGTTACGCAGTCCAAAATGGTCGGCATACCAGGTGTCGAACGCCTTGGGGAAGGCGTTTATCTCTGCCAGCGAGTGCGGTACCCCGGGAGCGCTGGCGAGGGTGCGGTTTTCGTCCATTCCCACGCTCTCCGTGGGGGTAAGCAGGGTGGCCACGGGGGGGGTGAAAACCAGCAGGCAGAACAGGCCCACCAGGATGCGCATCCGCAGCGGTGTGTGGTGTTCCTCGGCCATCCCCGTCAGAAGCGGAAATACAGAAAGGGGTTAAAGGTTCCGGCGGCCACGCTGGCGGCCGACAGCAACAGCAGCACCAGAAGAGTGGCGGTGCCGGTGGCCGACAGCAGTCCGCGCAGTGTTCTCATTCGGCTCTGTGCCGTCCAGTGACTGTTGAGTGTCTGGTAGCGTTCCCGCAGGAACGGCAGCAGGGGCGTGACAAACAGGATGCCGAACAGCAGGGACCAGCGCACGTCGTTGCTCAGGTAGGTGGCGGGAAAGTGGAGCGGAGTTGCACCAAGGCCGAACATGGCTTTCAGGTAGCCGATGGCGTCGGGTAATTTTTCTACGCGGAAAAATACCCAGGCGATCATCACCATCAGCAGCACGTAGGCGTGTTGCAGGGGCTGCCACAGGCGATCGATCCACGCGCCAAAACGCCCGCGCTCCACCACCAGAAGGGCGCCGTGCAGCAGCCCCCAGATGACGAAGTTCCAACTCGCCCCGTGCCACAGCCCGCACAGGAAAAACACCAGAAGCAAATTGAAATGGGTGCGCGCCGGGCTTAGCCGGTTGCCCCCCAGGGGGATATAAAGGTAGTCGCGGAACCAGGTGGACAGGGATATGTGCCAACGGCGCCAGAACTCGCGGACACTGCGGGAGATGTACGGGTAGTTGAAATTTTCCGGGAAGGAGAAGCCGAACATGCGTCCCAGGCCGATGGCCATGTCGGAGTAACCGGAAAAATCGAAATAGATTTGCAATGTGTAACAGGCGACCCCCAGCCACGCCAGGGCCGGATGGACCTGGGCGGCGGGCAGGGAAAAAATCTGGTCCGCCACCTGCCCCAACGGGTTGGCGACCAGCATCTTTTTGGCCAGGCCAAAGGTGAATCGTTCGATCCCCCGGGCGAAGTCCGCCAGCTTCACGCTGCGCTCCACGATCTGCCGGGCCACGTCGTGGTAACGCACGATGGGGCCTGCGATCAATTGCGGGAACAGGGCGATATACAGCGCGACGTGCAGCGGGTTGCGACTGGCCGGGGTTTCGCCCCGGTACACGTCCACAATGTAGGTGATGGCCTGAAAGGTGAAAAAGGAGATGCCGATGGGCAGGTGCACCGGGGCCAGCTCCAGGCGGGAAAAACCCGCCGCCCCCAGCAGGGTGTTGGCATTGTCGGCCAGAAAATTGGCGTACTTGCAGGACGCCAGCAAGGCCAGGTTGATGGCTACCCCCACCCCCAGCCACCGCCGCCCGACGCGCTGTTGCCGGTGCCGGTCCACCGCCAGGCCGAACAGGTAATTGGCGGTGATGGAGGCGAGCATCACCAGCAGATAAAAACCCTCGCCCCAGGCATAGAACAGCAGGCTGGCGGACAGGAGCAGGGCATTGCGCCACGAGCGGGGGCCACCGAAATAAGCCGCCAGCAGCACGGGCAGGAACAGAAATAGAAATACGGGGGAGCTGAAAACCATCGGTTCCGGGGCGGTTAGGGGCAGCACGCTGCGGGCCCGATTGGGGGCCGGCCCGGATTATATCCGTGTCCCGGCAAACTCACCACTTTTTCGGCAAAACCAGCCCCGCAAGCGCCGCCGCATCACCGGCGGCGGCATCCAGCCTGTGGCACAGTGCGCCAATATCCACGCCCCAAAACCCGCCTTGGCAAAGGCCGAGCTTTTCCCGCGCCTTGGCCAGATTGCGTACCGCCGCCGACCGTCGTCCCCGCGACCCGGCGTGCAGGGCGGCGGCCAGCTGAATCAACCCGCGCAGCACGATCTCGCCGTCATCCTGCGGCGTATTGCCCATGCGTCGCCAGGTTTCCTCCCAGCGCTCGTGGGCGCTCCAGTAATCCCGGTGGTGAAAACAGGTCATGCCGTCGGAAAAATCACGGGCCTGTTCCGGGCTTTGCGGTGGTTCGGGGAGGGGGCCTGAAGCCCGCAACTCTTCCATGGAGCGTTTTTTGGGTGGGGGCGCGGGAGCGCCGCCGCGGGGGGACAAAAATTACCGCGAGCTGCCCGCGCAGCGGAAACCCACGTCGCGCAGGCGGGCGTTGGGGGGGTCGTAACCGCGGAAGGACGCCCGCGCGGTCACCTCCAGCACGCGCCGGTAGTCGGGGCCGGGAAAATGCCCCAGAGGCTCGTAAGAGAGGCCGCGCACCACCTTGTGGCCCTTGCCGAAGTTTTCTGCGGCCTCTGGGTCCGCTCCCGGATAGGGGGCGTAATCGTCCGCCACCCATTCCCACACGTTGCCGATCATGTCCAGCACCCCGTAAGGGCTGGCGCCGCCGGGGGTGGTGCCGACGGCGTGGGCGCGTCCGGCGTCAAACGGGCCGACGGACAGGTTGGCGAGTTCGGGCCGGAACTCGTCACCCCAGGGGTAGACGCGTCCGCCGGAGCCGCGCGCGGCCTTTTCCCACTCTGCCTCGGAGGGCAGCCGCCCACCGCGCCAGCGGCAATAAAAATCGGCGTGATACCAGGTGACGTAGACCACCGGGTATTCATCCTTGCCGGGGGCGTATTGGCGCCGGGACCAGTCGTCCGGTGCGTGAACCTCTGGATGGGCGTTGATGAATTTCTGGTAGTCGCGGTTGGTGACTTCGGTGCGGTCGATCCAGAAAGTCGGCAGCCGCACTTCGTGCAGGGGGTGTTCGTCCACATACCACGGCTCGGGCAGGCCGTAGTTGGTGGCCTCCATCATTTCGTCCACGGTGGCCGTGCCCATGGGGAAGGGGCCGGCCGGAATCCTGACTCTCCCGTTGCCGGAGGCGGTGGCGCAGCCGCCCAGCAGCAGGGCCACCAGCCCCAGGGCGGGCAGCCAGCCGACAAACAATGGACGGTGGGGGGAGAAAGAAGGGGCGGACGACGGACGGGGCTGGAACGCACGGCTTCGAAACATGGCGGGTCATTATACCCAACCACGAGGCAAAGAAAAGGCAGGTTGCGGTCCCCCCGGAGTGATCGGTGGGGCCGCAACCTGCCTGTTGTCGTTCTCGCTGGACGACCGGGCGATGCCGGTGGTCCCGCGCCGTGGGCTTAAACGGGAGCGGAGGCCGTCTTGCGGGCGACGAACGCCTCTACCGCGTCGTTGAAGTAGTCGGTGGAGCTCTGAATCTCCGGCGACACCTTTTCCTTGTAGTGCTCACGCCCTTCGTCCAGGAACTGCTCCAGCGTCTGGCGCAGGTTGCCGTTCTTGATGCCGTCCTGCACCGCCTCCTGGTTGTAGAGAGCGATGTCCGAGACGATGGTGCGGGCCAGGCGCTGGGCCTTGGCGTGATCCGGGTCGGCGGACAGGGGCTTGCTGATGGTAGCGGTCGCGCCACTTCCGGAACCCGGTGCTCCGGGGGCGCCCCCCGTCGTCCCCGCGCTGGCGGGGGAAGGGGCAGCCGGGGGCTGCTGCATGACCGGTTCCGGCACGGGCGCAGCCGGGGGCCGCTGCATGACCGGCTCCGGCACGGGCGCAGCCGGGGGCCGCTGCATGACCGGCTCCGGCACGGGCGCAGCCGGGGGCTGCTGCATGACCGGCTCCGGCACGGGCGCAGCCGGGGGCTGCTGCATGACCGGCTCCGGCACGGGCGCAGCCGCGACCGCGGCCGGGCGCTCGCCGCTTGCCAGGGCGTGCACTGCGGCCACGACGGCCTCGGCCCCGGCCACCGCGGGCATGGTGTGGTCGGCGCCCGGAACCGGCAGGGACGCGGACGGGTCGGAGTGCAACCCCAATACCCGGGTGTTGCGGGTGACATTGCTCTTCTTGAGGATCTCGCCGATCCCCATGCCGAACACCGGCTCGAAGCCGCCGTCAATCACCGCCACGTTGGGGACGTCCTGCCCCAGCCGTTCCAATGCCTGGCGGGCGTCGCCGCTGTCGGTCACGGCAAATCCCGCGGCACGCAGGGCCTCGACGTAGGCGGTGCGCATCTGGTCGTCGCGCATGACAACGGTCACCTTGGGGGTGGAGGGCGCCGCGCTGGCGGCGGCCCCCGGCCGGATGATGGTGGCCGAAACGGAGACCCCGATCACTGCGGCGCAGTGGCCACAGGTGACATCGGCGCAGAGGCGCTCGTCCACCGCGAGGACGTCCAGCTCCTGTTTACAGGAAGGACATGCGAGTTTCATCTCATTTCTCCCACAAGGTTCTCAAAAATGCTCCGGTCCCGCCTTCCTTGCGCGGGCACTGGCGGCAGAAAAATCTGTGCCATGGATACAGTCAATTTTTCGGCACGGAGGGGGCTGCTTCTTGAGCGTCCGGCGGTTTTTTTTGGTGTTTATGCGAACATTTCTCCGCAGCCGTTGCGGAACCCCCGGATTTTTCTGGAGTGTGCAATTCTGTGCGTTTCGCGGGCGTTTTGGTGTTTCACCCCGTGGCGGCTTCCGCCGACTGTTCTTGACCTCCCCCCCCTGCAGGGTGGTACAACCTCGGTGTACCGACTGATGGCGTCGGCGCCGCTGCCGCCATCGCCTCCCCCATAGCCCATGAGTGCCCCTCCCCCGATGAGCCTGCAAACTCCGCCCGGCGTTCCCAATCCCATGCACACCTTGCGCAACCTGTTGTTGCTGGTGACGGGGTTTGTGCTGCTTCTGTCCATGTCGGCGCTGGTCGGCCTGTATGTGGAGTGGCTGTGGTTCCGCGAGGTGCGGTTTGCCGACGTGTTCCGCACCATCCTGTCCACCAGGGTGTCGCTGGGGGCGGGGGCGGCGCTGGTCTGCTTTGGCATTCTGTATGTGAACCTGCGGCATGCCGCCGCCTTCCCCAAGGAACACCTGTTGCGCATGATGCAGCAGGAGGGGTCCCGCCTGCCGGTGCGCGAGGTGCTGGACCGCTATCTGGGACCGGCGGTGGTGGCGGCGTGCGCGGTGATGGCCCTGTTGTCCGGCGTCAAGGCGTCGGCGGGGTGGCAGGATTTTATGCTCTATGCCCACGGCGTGCCGTTCGGCCGCGTGGATCCGCAACTGGGCAAGGATCTGGGGTTCTATGTGTTCCAGTTGCCGTTCGTGCACTGGGCGCAGGCGTGGCTGCTGGGTAACCTGCTGTTGGCCATGATGGTCTCGGCGGCGGTCTATTTTGTCCTGGGCGGCATTCTGTTCACCCCGGTGGGGCCGGTGCTCGACCAGCGGGTCTGCCGCCACCTGGGGTTGATCGGCGCTGCGGTGATTGTGGTCATGGGGGCCGGTTTCTACCTGCAGATTTTCGACAGCCTGTTCACCCGTCACGGGGTGGTGACCGGCGCCTCCTATGCCGACGTGTACGCCCGCATTCCCGCCTATAAATTGCTGGCGGCGGTGAGCGTGGGGGTGGCGGGAGTGGTGGCCTTTTTCAGTTGGCGTGGCCAGTGGAAACTGCCGCTGCTTGCCGTGGGCGGGCTGCTTCTGCTGTCGTTCGTCGGCGGCGGCGTATTGCCGGGCATGCTGCAAAAATACCAGGTGGTGCCCAACGAGATCGTCAAGGAGAGTCTGTTCATCGACCGCAACATCGCCGCCACCCGCGACGGTTTTGGGCTCACCAACGTCAGCGCCGAGGAGTTCCCGGCCGCCGATTCCCTCACGGCCCAGTCCCTGGCCAACAACCGCGCCACCATCGAAAACGTGCGCCTGTGGGACCACAAACCCCTGTTGTCCACCTACCGCCAGTTGCAGCAGATCCGTACCTATTACGATTTTGTCGATGTGGACAACGACCGGTACACCATCGACGGCGAGGTGCGGCAGGTGATGCTGTCGCCGCGCGAGCTGTCCTTTGGCAACCTGCCGGGGGGCGCCAACTGGATCAATGAACACCTGACCTATACCCACGGCTACGGCGTATCGGTGGGACCGGTGAACCGCATCAGCCCGGAGGGGTTGCCGGAATTTTTCGTCAAGGACATTCCGCCGGTGTCGTCCACCCAGTCCCTGCAGGTGACGCGCCCCGAAATCTACTATGGCGAGGCCGCCAACGAATACGTGTTCGTGCGCACCCAGGCCAAGGAATTCGATTTTCCGGTGGGGGACCAGAACCAGTACGCGACCTACGCAGGAAAAGGTGGCGTGCCGATCGGCGGCGGGCTGCGCAAACTGATCTATTCCTACCACTTCCGCAACACCAAGCTGCTGTTCTCGTCCGATATCGTGGCGGAAAGCCGCATCATGTATCATCGCGAGATCCGCGATCGCGCCGCCATGGTTGCCCCCTACCTGCTGTGGGATCAGGACCCCTACATGGTGATCCGCGAGGACGGCTCCCTGGTGTGGCTGCTGGATGGCTATACCGTTACCCGGCGCCTGCCCTATTCGGAGCCGATGGGCGGTCACAACGGCTTCAACTATATTCGCAACTCGGTGAAGGCGGTGGTGGATGCCTACCACGGCAGCGTCACCCTGTATATGGCCGACGCCAGCGATCCGATCATCCGCACCTGGGCCTCGGTGTTCCCGGAAACCCTGTTGCCCCTGGAGACCATGCCGTCGGACATCCGCGCCCACCTGCGCTATCCGCAGGATCTGTTCTCGGTGCAGGCGGGAATGCTCCAGAAGTACCACATGCTGGGCTCGCAGAATTTCTACAACAACGAGGATTTGTGGGAGATCCCGCGCCAGGGTGACAGCGCGGCGGCACCGTACTACACCATCATGAAGCTGCCGGGGGAGAAGGAGGAGGAGTTCATCCTGCTGCTGCCCTATACCCCGTCACGGCGCGACAACATGACGGCGTGGCTGGCGGCGCGTTCGGATGGCGAGAACTACGGCAAGCTGGTGGTGTATCTGTTCCCCAAACAAAAACTGATCTACGGTCCGCGCCAGATCGAGGCGCGCATTGATCAGGACGCCCAGATCAGCGAGCAACTGACGCTGTGGAGCCAGATGGGGTCCACGGTGATCCGCGGCACCCTGCTGGTGATCCCCATCGAGGACTCCCTGCTGTACATCGAGCCGCTGTATCTGGCGGCGGAAAAGGGCTCGTTGCCCGAACTCCGGCGGGTGATCGTTTCCTACGGCAACCGCATGGCCATGGAACCAAACCTGGAACTGGCGCTGGGCCGCATTTTTGGCAAGGGGGTTCCGGAGAGCCGTCCGGTAGGCCGTCCCGGGGAGGTGCAAGCCCCACAAAAACTGCGCACCCTCAAGGACATGGCGCTGGACGCCCAGCGGGCCTTCGAAGCCGCCCAGCACGCCCAAAGGGGCGGCAACTGGAGTGAATACGGCGAGCGTCTGCGGGATCTGGAGGCGGTATTGCGGGAAATGGGGCGCTAACCCCCCACCGGGGTATTTCTCCCGCCCGCCCGTGCGGGCGGGGCGCGGTATCGGGGAGGGACACCCAAAACAACGGGGCCGGATTCGCGATGAATCCGGCCCCGTTGTGTGTTTTACGCGGCTGCCGCAGCGGGCGGGCCCGCCAGGGGCCTCCCCCGCCCACGGGCCTGTTCTCTTACAAGTGGCCCAGTGCCTCGCGCAGGTCTTTCATGCCGGCCATGGCGTGCATCAGCGCCACATCGTTGTGCCCCTGTTTGGCGTGGTCGATGGCCTCCCGCACATGATCGCTACCCTTTTGGGTGAGTTCGATGAACTGCTTCACGTGATCGCTCCTGGTCTGCGCCAGGTCTTCCTTGGCGTGATTGATGGCCTCTTCATCGTGTTTGATGGTTTCCTTGGCGTGCTTGATGAGCAGGTCCATGTTGCCTTTGTCCCCCTCGAGGAGCATCTGGTCGCCGTGTTCGATGGCGGTGGTGGCGTGTTTGAGGGCGGTGGCGGCGTGAGGACCGGCCCAGGCCGCAGGAGTCAGCGTCAGGCACAGGGCCACGGTACAGAGCGGGAGCAAAACGGTGGCGAAGAATCCGGAAGAGCGGCGCATGGTGCCTCCTTTACCCGCTGGGGGGGTGGTTGCAGTGGGTTGATCCGGGAGGCGGCGGCGCCGACTCCGATCGCTCACCATACGCCCGCACCGAGGCGGAGGCAAGACTGACGGCAAACGGTCATGTGGCGTGGAGTGGCCGGGGGGAGGGGGGAAGTGAGTTCCGGGCGAGTCCCCGCGCCCGGAACTCACAGGGGGTCCTCCTAAAGGTGGGTAACGGCGTCGTGCAGGTCTTTTACGCCAGCGATGGCGGCCGTCAACGCCGGGTCCTTGTGGCCCTGTTGTGCGTTCTGGATTGCGTCACGTACCTCGTGGTGGCCCTTCTGGGCGAGGTCAATGAACTCCTTCATCCTGGCGCTCCTGGTTTGTGCCATGTCCTGCTTGGCGATGTTGATGGCCTCTTCATCGTGCTTGATGGCTTCCTTGCCTTGCTGGATGAACAGGTCCATCTTTCCCGCATTTCCATCGGTCAGTATCTTGTCACCGTGCTGGATGGCCGTGGTGATGTGTTGCCTGGCGGTTTTGGCGTGGGCGCCGGCAGCCCAAACCGGCGTGACCGATGCCAGGCCCAGGGCTGCGATGGAGAGGGAAAGTGCCAGGACAGGACGGGGGACTGCAATGAACAAGGGACGCATGTCGTCCCCTTTTCACCCGCTTGCCGCAGGTGATGTGTGGAATGTTGAACCATCGAACAACGTGGATCCACTGCGGGCACAGTGCTCCCGGATTTATGGAAAAGGCAAGCCCGCCCGGGGGCGGCTTGTTCCGGCGGGGCGGGTACGCCCGGATCAGGCGGTGGTTCCGGGGGGCTGGCGGCGGATGACGTTGTTGTGTGCGGGGAAGCCCAGGTCGCCGTCGCGGAAGGCACGGGAGGCGCTTTGATAATAGGCGGTAGCCTCATCCGCCAGCGCCGGGTCCACAGGCATCGGGGTGGCCTCGAGGGTTTGCGGGTCGATGCGGAACGCCTCTACCTTTTCACGGGGCGACAGCACGGTGAGGATGCCGTTCTTGTAGTAGCCCAGTTCCTGGTAGTTGCTGATGAACGCCCGTTCCGGTTGCGGGGCGTCCGCGAACAGGGAGTGGCCGTAGAACAGTTCGCTGCCGTCCGCGCCCAGCACCTCCAGCAGGGTGGGGGCGAGATCGATCTGGCTGACCAGACGCTGGTCGTTCCCCGGCGCGAGCAGGTCCGGAGCGTAGAGGATGGCCGGAATGTGGTAGCGCGCCACCGGCAGGCTGGTGCGTCCCGCCACCGAGGCGCAGTGGTCGGCCACAATCACGAACAGGGTGTCCTTGAACCACGGCTTCGACCGGGCGTCGTCGATGAATTTGCCAATGGCATAGTCGGTGTATTTGATCGCCCCGGCGCGTCCACCCGGGGACGGGATGTCGATGCGGCCGTCCGGATAGGTGTAGGGGCGGTGGTTGGAGGTGGTCATCACGTGGGCAAAGAACGGCTTGCCTTCGGCCACGGTCCGGTCCAGTTCGGTGAGGGTGTTGTTGAACAGCGCCTCGTCGGCCACTCCCCAGACGTTTTCGTGCATCACGGTGTCGTCGGGAAAATTGGTGCGGTCCACCACCTGGTAGTCGTTGTCACGAAAATACTGGTTCATGTTGTCGAACATGCCGTAGCCGCCATAGACGAACAGGGTGGCGTAGCCCTGATGTTCCAGAATTTCGCCGATGGTCGCCAGGTGTTCGTTGCCGGGGCGGCGCACGATGGATTGGCCGGGCGTCGGCGGGGTGCCCACAGACAGGGCCTCCAGGCCGCGCACGGTGCGGGTGCCGGTGGCGAACAGGCGGTCGAAGCGGTAGCCCTCGTTGGCCAGTTTGTCCAGACGGGGGGTCAGCCCGTGCTGGCTGCCGTACAGGCCCATGAAATCGGCGGATAAACTCTCCACCGAAATCAGCACCACGTTGCGCGGGCGCTGCTTGAAGGGGCCGATCGTGCTCTGTTTGGTGGCGTGAGCGGCGGCCGCTTTGGCCGGCAGGGCCAGGGGTTGGCGCTGGACGCCAAGAGCGGCCAGACGGGCGTCGGCGATCTCCTGGGGGATGGTGCGGTAAAAGCGGTCGTAGTCCAGTTCGTTATGGCGCATGGCGGCGGCGAAGGCAAACAGGCCGTTGCCCGACAGCTCTCCCGCATAGGCGTTTTCGGTTTGCATCTGTTCCACGCTGGCCAGCGCCCAACTGCCCATGGGCAGGAGCAGCGCCATGGTGAGCAGGGTGGCGCGGCGGAACAGCCCGATGGGCGCGCGGTCGAGGCGAATTTTCCGCCGGATGCCGATCACCGCCAGCAGCGCGGCGGCCGCAATGGCCGATAGCAGGACGCCTACCGGGTAGGACTGCTGGATGTTGCCGATCACCTCCTGGGTGTAAATGAGGTAATCCACCGCGATGAAATTGAAGCGGGTGGTGAATTCATCCCAGAACAGGAACTCGGAGACCGCGTCGAACAGCAAGGCCGCCACCACCACCCACAGCAGCCCCCAGCGCAGCAGGTGGGCGGTGGCGCTGGTGCGCCAGCGGTTGGGGGCGAGGGCAGACACCAGCAGCCACGGGGCGACGATCCAGGCCAGGGTGGCCGAGTCGAACCACAGGCCGCGAACAAAGGCCGCCATGGTCTGGCCCGGCGTGAGCTGCTGGGGCCCCAGGTACAGCCACAGGACGATGCGCAACACCAGCCAGGTGACCAGGGCCAGCCCAACCGCAATCACGGGAAACGAGACGTGGGGAATCTTGGATGCTTTGCTCATGATGCCGTCAGTATGCCGTCATTGGGGGATAGTGGCACTGCCTCTCGCGGAAGTCGCGGGCCGATGGCGTGCCGGGCGCATGTCCCCACTATACAGGTGGTTATGGGGACTCGCAACGGCGAGTGCGACGGGAGTGGCATGGCGGGGGAAAAAGAAAGGCCGCCCCGGCGGGGGGCGGCCTGACCTGTTGAAACTTGGAGCGGGAAACGGGATTCGAACCCGCGACCCCAACCTTGGCAAGGTTGTGCTCTACCAGCTGAGCTATTCCCGCCCGAAAAACATGCAGTGGGCGTGTCCACGACCAAACTTCGGCGGCGGTGCCGCCAAGGAAGCCGGAATGATACAACATGGCCCCATGGCCTTGCAACGGGGAAGTGTGGGGCTTCTTTACGCGGGTTTACGCGGGCGTGGCGGCGCGTGGGAGCGCGCGGGACTCCCGGTGGTGGTCAATCCACCAGGCCCAGGCCAACAGCAGCCACAGCCCCAGGTCGGTGACGGCCACCGGCGTGATGCCGGGGGGCGGCGGGCCGAAGCTGCCACCCAGGTAGATCGCCATCAGAAAGCCGATCAACCCCCACAGGGCGCGGGAGCCGGTGCGGTCGCGGGCGCGGGTGCAGCGGGCGTACAGGGCAATGCCGACGGTGAACAGCGCACCCTCCACCGCCAGACTGGCCGCCACATGGTTCCAAAGGCCAAGTCCGACCAGCGGGCCGCCGGGCCACAGGGGCATGTCGGGGCGGTGACTGACGAAATCCAGCAGCCAGTGGCTGAGGACCAGCGCCCCCAGCCAGAGTGACTCGACGGGGCGGCGGCGCAGGAACCACCACAGGCCGCCCAGCGCGGCGGCCCATGCGGTCAGGGTCGCCAGGCTGTGGGACCAGGGATAACTGGTGAAGGCGAGGGGCATCATGGCGGTATTGCCGGGGGCGACGCGCGCTGTTTCGATGCCGGCCAGCAGCAGGGGCCCCCACAGCAGGTCGGGCCACTGGGCGGCCAGCAGCAGCATCCCCAGCGGAAGGGATGGGGAGGCCCGTTTGGCGGCAAAGGCGACGGCGAAATGCCCGATGAACATAGCCCCTCCGTGATGGGTTCATCAATGGGTTCATCATAACGGAAGGACGGGGCAAGGGGGGAAATGGTTGCGGGGGGGCAACCCATCGTATTTGCTTTCTGCGCCAGAGCGATTTTTCTTGGCCTGCCAGGGACTTGCCCTGAGCAAGGGAGGTGGTCGCCAGAGGGCAGGGGCGTGGCTCCGCAACGCCCAGTCAGACTTCGAGATCGCCCTCTGGAATTAAGTATCATGTCTCCCGAATTCGAGAGCCCATCCGGTTCCGCGACCATGGCCGGGAATTGAATGTTGTGTCCCCGGAATTCCCGGAATTTCCCAATTACCCAGAGTTTGGTTAGCTTAAATGGCAACACCTATCTTTAGCGTGTACATATTAATTCTGGCGAAGTCCACCTCTGCGGACATGCTCAAATGGCGCCAATGGAACTGAGTGCCCAGAATTCCCTCGGTCGCGGTGGACCGCTGCTGGATTAAATCGACCTTGTCGGTCTCTTCCTTGGCGACCGAATAGGTGCCCGTGACGCCCGCATAGGGTGTGAACCGTCCCACATCCCTGGATATTAGCAGGTCAGTTGCTCCCTGATAGTAATCCATGTCCTGGACGCCGGTCAGGACAACCGTGCTCCACCTGGCCGCATAATACAGGCCGCGACTTCTGTCTTGGTGAAAGACGTATTTAACATCGAAGCCAACCCAGCCGTAATTTGTGTTCCAGTTGTCGGTAAACAACAGTCCCATGTCGAGTTTTTCGGTCACTCCATAGCGGCCGGTGATCACTGGAATGGACAGCCTGTGGTTATCACCCGTTAGCCAATGATCCGCACTCGGATGGCTGAACGTGTTGTTCCAGGAGCCGTTGTAATCCTTCAGTGGAGCCGTCGTGGCCTGTTCCAGTCCCACATCAAACCGGCCCTTGCCCAGCGGTTTTGCTCCCGTGGTCGGTTTGAAATAAATAATCGACGCCAGGTCCCTGGAAAAGGTCTTCCATTCGTTGAGGGTCAAGGACGGATCCAGAACGATGGCGCAGTCGTCCCATTGCGTGTTGGTGTGGAGCACCACCGCGTGGTCCCCGACGTGGTGCGCCTCGCCGTTGCCGGCCCACATCAACCCGAACAAAAGAGACAGGATCGGAAAACCAAACAGACGTTTCATTTGTCGCCGCCTGGGTATTAAGGGTGTAACGCCGTTTTCTCGGCGCCGCTCGCTCTAATCCTGACGCTGTTGGCAGTCAATGTGGATTCAATCCTGGCACCAGTCGGGGATATCTGAACGGAAGAGGCCGACCAACAATTCGATGCTGTCATCCGCGGTCGAGGGTGGAGGGAGCGCCGTTCGACGGGTTTCCGCCCCCCAAGTGGGCCTCGCGAAAAACGCAACAAGGGGGTCAGCGCCGTGGATGCCCTGACCCCCTTGTTGATATGGGAAAATGGTTGCGGGGGGGGGATTTGAACCCCCGGCCTCCGGGTTATGAGCCCGACGAGCTACCAGACTGCTCTACCCCGCGACGAAGACGCATATCATAGGGGGCCGTCGGGGCGCATGTCAAACCCTAATGTGGCGATCACCGCCGGGAACAGGCTGGCGACGCCCGCTCCTGCGGGTTGGCTTGACTTATGGCCCCCGCTACCGGAAATATGGGCGCGGGTCGGCACGCCGGAAGGGGGAATTGCTTTCGTCCGGAAGCGCCTCGAAGGGAGGTCCGATGCGGAATGGGGATGCGGGAGACTGCGTGCGCCAAGGATTGGATGTGCCCTTGAACCGGGCCTTGAATGTGCCCCGGAAGTCTGTCCTGGCGGTCGTCCTGCCGGTGGCCCTGGCGCTGCTGGTCGGCGGCTGCGGGTCGACCATGGTTTATACCAAGCGTCTGCGCCCCGCCGTGGTGGATCTTGGCGACTATCCCCATGTGATGGTGGGCGCCATCGAAGGCGATAGCGGTGACGTGCTGGCCGACCGCATTCAGTTTCGCATGGAGCAGGCGGGCACCGTGCCCATGCTCGATCCCCGATTCCTGCTGGGCGGCCCGCTGGGCGGCATGGCGATGGTGGGAGGGGATATCCAGTCCATCCCCCTCGCCGAGCAACGGGCGGAAAACGGGTATTGGACCCTCACGGCCCACCTGACTCTGATTGATACCGCCACAGGGCGTGTCCTGCTGGAGCGGACCATCACGCGGGTCGAAGCTCGGGAGGAACCCAAATCCACCCCCAAACATGGCAATTCCCTTGGCGAGTTGCTGCTTTCCGTCGTGGTGGAGGGAGCACTGTCCGGCTCCGGCGCCGGCGCCCAGGTGGCGGCAAAACTTTCGGACGGGGTGGCCATCGAGTTCGCCCGGCTGGCCGCGCCGTCCTTCGAGTCGGTGGGTGTGCCCCTGTACAAAACCCCAGGGGTAAACGGCATGGGGATCGCCCTGGCCCGCAAGGGCGACTGGGAGGGGGCAGCGGGCAGTTTCGGTCAGGAACTGGAGCAGGCCGAGTCCGGCACGGTCAAACCCCGCGACCTGGCGAGGGCTCGTTACAACCTGGGAGTGGCCCTGGGGTATGCGGGCCACCCGGAAGAGGGGCTCAAGGAACTGGACGCCGCCATTGCCATACTCCCTGAGGACACATTTTTGAGGCAGCGTGACGAGGTGGCCCGCATGGGGGTTGCGACCCCGGCTCGGGAGACGCCCGCCTCTCCTGGAGGCATTGCGGCGGGCGTGCCGTTGCCGGTGCCCACGGACCTGCGCACCATCCTTCCCACCATGGAGAAACCCGGGCGATGACATCCATTCTGCGGCTTCGCGTTCTGCGGCCTGCGTTCCTGCGGCACGGGCTTTTGTGCCTGGTATTCCTGTTGGGCTCCCTGCCGTGGGGGGGAGCCCTTGCGGCCCCCGGAGACGCCGCTGTCCCCGCATCCGGGTCCAAGGACAAGGTGCGGGTCGGGCCGGTATCGGAGGTGGCCCCGGAGGACGACGGCGAGGTGTTGTGGCTGGAACTGTCCGGGCCGGTCACCCCCGCCATGGCCGACGTGTGGGTGGACGCCATTGCCCGTGCCGAGGAACAGAACGCCAATGTGCTGATCGTGCAGATGGACACGCCCGGCGGGATGATGGAATCCATGCGCCAGATCATCAAGTCGATGCTGGCCAGCGGCGTGCCGGTGGTGGTGTATGTGGCGCCGGACGGTTCGCGGGCGGCCTCTGCGGGGGTTTTTCTGTTGTATGCCGCGCACGTGGCGGCCATGTCGCCGGGGACCAATATGGGCGCAGCACACCCGGTGATGATGGGGGAAGACAAGCCGGACGAAACCATGATGGGGAAAGTCACCAATGACGCGGCCGCCTACATCCGCAGTTTGGCCGAGTTGCGCGGGCGCAACGCCGAGTGGGGGGAAAAGGCGGTGCGTGAAAGCGTTTCCCTGACCGCCGACGAGGCATTGAGACAGAACGTGATCGACCTGGTGGTCAAGAACCGCAAGGAGCTTCTTGAAGCGCTGGACGGTCGCGTGCTTAAAACCCCCGAGGGGCCGGTGACTCTGCACACCAGAGACCGGGAAGTTCATGTGCTGGAGATTTCGGCGGGCAAGCGCCTGCTGACCGCACTGGCCGATCCCAACGTGGCCTATATTCTGATGATGCTGGGCACTTATGGACTGATCTATGAACTGGCCAACCCCGGCGCCATCCTGCCCGGCGTGGTGGGGGCCATTTGCCTGATTCTGGCGCTCTACGCCTTTTCGTCCCTGCCCGTGTCCTACGCCGGGGTGGCCCTGATTCTGCTGGGCGTGGCCCTGTGCGTGGCCGAGGTGATGGTGACCAGCTTCGGCCTGCTGGCGGCGGGGGGAGTGGTGTCGCTGCTGCTGGGTTCGATGATGCTGGTGAAGACCGATATCGAATTCGCCCGCGTCAGCCTGGAGGTGCTGATTCCGGTGACCCTCGTGGCCATTGGTTTCGCCGTGCTGACCGCCACCCTGGCGGTGCGTTCCCTGCGCCGCCGCCCGGTATCCGGCGCCGAGGGGATGGTGGGTGTCGTGGTGCGCCTGACCGCCCCGCTGGAACCGGAAGGGCGGCTGGAGATGGCCGGGGAGTCGTGGCGGGCACGGGCCAGGATGCCGGTGGCGGTGGGCCAACAGGTGCGGGTGACAGGCTTTGACGGGTTGACGGCTCTGGTGGAGGTGGTGGAACCAGACGCCCCCGAAGCTCTGGCAACCTCCGATCACATCTATGAGGGAGACAAATAAATGGGCGACTTGCTGCATCTGTTGACCAGCCCCATCATTTTGGCGGCGCTGGCGCTGTTTTTGGTTTTCAACGTATTCAAGGTGCTGCGCGAGTACGAGCGCGCCGTGATCTTCATGCTGGGAAAATTCCATCGGGTGTCCGGTCCGGGCATCATCCTGCTCATTCCCGGCGTGCAGCAGATGGTCAAGGTGTCCTTGCGCACTGTAACCATGGACGTGCCGACCCAGGACATCATCACCCGCGACAACGTGTCGGTGAAGGTCAACGCCGTGGTCTACTTCCGGGTGGTGGACCCGCAGAAGGCGGTCATCAACATCGAGGATTACCTGTATGCCACCAGCCAGGTGTCCCAGACCACGCTACGGTCGGTGCTGGGCTCTGCGGAGATGGACGAACTGCTGTCGGCACGGGATGTCCTCAATCAGCGCCTGCAGGAGATTCTCGATCGCCAGACCGACGTCTGGGGCATCAAGGTGTCCATGGTAGAGGTCAAGCACGTGGACCTGCCTCAGGAGATGCAACGTGCCATGGCCCGGCAGGCCGAATCGGAGCGCGACCGGCGCGCCAAGGTGATCCATGCCGAGGGTGAATTCCAGGCTTCCCAGCGTCTGGCGGATGCCGCCGCCATCATGGCCGCTCAGCCGATCACCCTGCAGTTGCGCTATCTGCAAACCATGATCGAGATGACCTCGGACAAGAGCACGACCATTGTCGTGCCCCTGCCTATGGACCTGATCCGACCGTTCCTGGAACGGCCAGGCGGCCCGACCGGGGGATAACCCGCTCGCCGGCCCGCCCTCCATGGTAGGGAGCGTGCCGATGCGGTATACTCGGGAAATCCGAAAACCCGGTGTGTACCGCTTCTGGCGCGGTTTGGAGGCATGGTGTCGGCAAAAACCGTTACATCCCTGATCCAGCAGGGGGCCGAATTTCAGGCCCGGGGTGATTTTGCGGCGGCCGGGGGCTGTTATCGCAAGGCATTGAAGGCCGCTCCCGATCATCCGCAGGCGCTGTGGATGCTGGGGATGCTGGAATTGGGGATGGGGCGGGTCGATTCTGGCGCCCGACATATGGAGCGTTTGTTGCGGCTGCAACCCCAATCGACGCATTCCCACTGCGGCATGGCCCAGGTGCGTGTGGCGCAGGGGCGGATGGCCGAAGCCAGGGCGGGTTATCAGCGGGCCGTGTCGCTGGATGGCGCAAACCTGCCGGCCCTGGTTGGCCTGGGGGCGCTGCTGGCGCAGGAGGGGGACCTGGAGGGCGCTGAAGCCACGCTGCGCCGGGCGGTGGCGGTGGACCCCAGGGCGCCGGAGGTGCGGATTCAGCTGGGCCGAGTGCTGTACCGAACGGGCCGCATGGATGCCGCCAGGGTCGAGTGCGAGGCGGCGGTGGCGTTGGCCCCCAACCGTCCCGAACTGGTGCGGGTGCTGGCCGAATTTTATCTGGACATGCGGTTGTGGGAGGAGGCGGCGCAGGCGGGCGGTCACTGGGCCAGGCTGGATCCGGAAAATGCCCGGCCCCACGCGCTGGTGGGAACAGCCCTCCTGAGTCTGCAAAAAGTAGCGGGCGCTGACGCCGCCTTCGACCAGGCGCTCAGTCGGGATCCGGGCGAGGTCTCGGCACGGGCCGGAAAATGCGGCGTCCTGCGCATGCGGGGGGACATGGGGGCGGCCTGTCAGATGATTGAACCGCTGCTTGCGGACGCGGAATGCCCGCCCGGAATCGTGGTGGCCTATGCCGGAATCGCGGAGGGTGTGGGTCGACTGGACGATGCCCTGGCCCGTATCGAGAAAATGCTCGCGGGTTATCGTTTGAGCCCGGCGGACCGGAGAAACCTGCATTTCGCCGCCGGAGAATTGCTGGACAAGAAAAAAGATTATGACCGGGCCTTCCGGCACTACCATGAGGGTAATCAGGCCTCTCAAAGCGCTTTCGACCCGGATATTTTCCGGCAGTTCGTGGATCGCCAGATTGCGGTGTTCGGTTCGGAAAATTTGGGGGGCCTGGCCCGCGCCCGCAATCGCATCAAGCGTCCGGTACTGATCGTGGGCATGCCGCGCTCGGGTACCTCGCTGGTGGAGCAGATTCTTGCCAGTCACCCACTGGTGCACGGGGCGGGAGAACTGGAGCACCTCCCGAGGATTGCCACGGTCCATTTGCAAGCCGGCCTGTCATCCGGTCCACCCTATCCGGAGTGCGTGCGGGATTTATCCTGCGACGATCTGGACCGGCTGGCGCGGGAATACGATGCGGACCTTGCCCGGATGGGCGGGGATGCCTTGCGGGTGACCGATAAAAATCCACTGAACTTCCTGCACCTGGGGCTTGTCCAGCGGATGTTGCCCCATGTGCGGGTCATCCATTGTCGGCGCAATCCGGTAGACACCTGTCTGTCCAATTATTTCCAGGATTTCGCCAGTCTGGGTTTGGCATATTCCACCGACCTGTCGCATTTGGGGTTTTTCTACCGTCAGTACGAGCGCTTGATGGCCCACTGGCGGGAGGTGCTGGACCTGGAGATGCTGGAGTTGGACTACGAGGAGATGGTGGCTGATCAGGAGGGTGCCAGCCGCAAGCTGGTGTCGTTTGTCGGCTTGGAATGGGACGAAGCCTGTCTGCAGTTCCACAAGACCAGGCGTACGGTATCCACCGCCAGCGCCACCCAGGTGCGCCAGCCGATGTACAAGGGATCGGTGGAACGGTGGCGGCGCTACGAAAAACACCTGGGGCCGTTGCTGGAGGCGCTGGGCATCCGGCACTGATCCCTCTGCCCGGATTGGGCGTTGCCAGGACGTTGGCTATACTGTCCAAATATTGTTCATCGATATTGTTCATCGAGCCGGGGCCCGCCCCCCCGTGTGTGGTTGTCGAGGAGGCCCAAACGAATGGCATCGACCAAAAAACTGGAATCCCTGATCCAGCAGGGGGCCGAATTTCAGGCCCGGGGTGATTTTGCGGCGGCCGGGGGCTGTTATCGCAAGGCATTGAAGGCCGCTCCCAATCATCCGCAGGCGCTGTGGATGCTGGGGATGCTGGAATTGGGGATGGGGCGGGTCGATTCTGGCGCCCGACATATGGAGCGTTTGTTGCGGCTGCAACCCCAATCGACGCATTCCCACTGCGGCATGGCCCAGGTGCGTGTGGCGCAGGGGCGGATGGCCGAAGCCAGGGCGGGTTATCAGCGGGCCGTGTCGCTGGATGGCGCAAACCTGCCGGCCCTGGTTGGCCTGGGGGCGCTGCTGGCGCAGGAGGGGGACCTGGAGGGCGCTGAAGCCACGCTGCGCCGGGCGGTGGCGGTGGACCCCAGGGCGCCGGAGGTGCGGATCCGCCTTGGCGGTGTGTTGTCGCTCCTGAACCGGGAGGAGGAGGCCGGTGCCGAATACGAGGCCGCCGCCGATCTGGCCCCCAACCTCCCCATAACGGCGCGGGTGTTGACCCGCTTTTGCATCGACTGGCGTCTGTGGCAGCGCGCCCTGCACATGAGTGAGCGCTGGATCGGGCTGGAGCCGGAGAATGTTGACGCCCACGTGGCACATGGTGTGGCCCTCCTGAATTTGCAGCAGGTGGACCGCGCTGAATCCGCGTTCGACAAGGGGCTGAGCCTGGACCCCGGGGCACACACGGCACGGATCGGAAAGTGCGACGTCCTGCGCCTGCGAGGGGATATGCAAGCCGCCTGTCAAATGGTCGAGCCGCTGCTCTCGGACGAAAATCCGTCCGGTGCGTTGCTCGCCTACGCCGGTATTGCGGAGGGTATGGGCAGGCGGGATGATGCACTGGCCCGCATCGACGAGGCACTGAGGGGCGACCGGCTGCCCGAGGATCTGCGGCGGGACCTGCATTTCGCCGCCGGTGAGTTGCTGGACAAAAAGAAGGATTATGACCGCGCCTTCGAGCACTATCGCGAAGGCAACCGGATGTCCCCGGGGACGTTCGACCCGGAGATATTCCGGCAATTCGTGGACCGGCAAATCGAGGTGTTTGACCCCGCAGCCGTGGGCAGGTTGGCGCGCGCCAGCGGCCATCTGTTACGGCCGGTGCTGATCGTGGGCATGCCGCGTTCCGGCACCACGCTGGTGGAACAGGTGCTGTCCAGTCATCCCCAGGCGCACGGAGCCGGAGAACTGGAACACATCTCGCGCATTGCCCACCTTCGTGCGCCAGCACTTTCCCCCACACGCCGGGAGTATCCGGAATGTGTGCGGGACCTGACTCGTGATGAACTGGACCGGCTGGCGCGGGAATATGACACGGACCTTGCCCGCATGGGGGGAGAGGCCCTGCGGGTGACCGACAAACAGCCGTTGAATTGCCTCCATCTTGGGCTTATCCATCTGATGCTGCCCCACGTGCGGGTGATTCACTGCCGACGCAACCCGGTGGATACCTGTCTTTCCAACTACTTCCAGAATTTTTCCAGTCTGGGGCTGGCGTACTCCAGAGATCTGTCCCACCTGGGTTTCTACTATCGTCAGTACGACCGGCTGATGGCCCACTGGCGGGAGACGCTGGACCTGCAGGTGCTGGAAGTGGACTACGAAGAGATGGTGGCCGATCAGGAGGGCATGAGTCGCAAGCTGGTGGCATTCGTCGGTCTGGAGTGGGACGATGCCTGCCTGCAGTTTCACAAGACAAAGCGCACGGTATCCACCGCCAGCGCCACCCAGGTGCGCCAGCCGATGTACAAGGGATCGGTGGAACGGTGGCGGCGCTACGAAAAACACCTGGCGCCGTTGCTGGAGGCGCTGGGCATCCGGGGATGATGTCTTGTGGGTGGGGGGGGGCCGTTCCGGGACCGGTCGGATACTTTTTGGTTGCTGGCTATATATACTGGTTCCTCGCGGGCTTCGTTGCGGTCCTTGCCGCCCGGGTGCGCTTGTGTCCCGGAGTGTGTTTGTCTGTGTTGTTGAGGTGATCCGGAAAATGGTCTCCAAAGGGGAAATCGCATTACTGATCCAGCAAGGGGCTGATTTTCAGGCCCGGCACGATTTTGCGGCTGCCGCGGATTGTTACCGGCGGGCGCTGGAGTCGGTGCCCGATCACCCGCAGGCCCTGTGGCTGCTGGGGATGCTGGAGTTGGGGCTGGGGAACGTCGACTCCAGCGCCCGGTGTATGGAGCGGTTGTTGCAAACCCAGTCACGCTCCGCGCAAGCCCATTACGGGATGGGCCAGGTGCGTGTGGCACAGGGGCGGCAGGCGGACGCCGAGTCGTGCTATCGCCACGCCATCGGCATCGATAGCGGGTATGTGCCGGCGTTGATCGGCCTGGGGCTGCTGCTGGAGGGGAAAGGCGACGCGGACGAGTCCGAGCATCTGCTGCGGCGCGCGGTGGCGGCGGACCCCCGTGTTGCGGAGGCTCGCATGTACCTGGGTAAATTGCTGTACCGGAACGGCCGTGTGAATGACGCGCTGATGGAACTGAAGGCGGCCTCCTCACTGGCCCCCAACAACCCGGCGGTGGTGCGTCTGCTGGCGGATGTTCAGGTGGACCAGTTGCAGTGGGACGAGGCGCTGCTGGCGGCTGGACATCTGGTGCGGCTGGAACCCTCGGATGCCACGTCCCACGTGGTGTTGGGAATGGCGTATCTGGGGGCGCAGCGGGTGGAGGAGGCCATCGTCAGCCTGGAACGCGCCCTCGAACTGGCCCCCAACCACCCCCCGGCGCTGATTGCCCTGTGCGATGCATTGTATCTGAACGGGGAGTTTGAGCGCGGATACGAATTAATCCGGCTGTTGCTGGATAGTCCCGGAGTCTCCCCCGGGGTGCTGACCGCCTATGCCGCCATTGCCGAGGGGGTCGGTAAAACAGATGATGCCCTGTCGCGCATTGAACAGAGCCTTGCCGGGGAAAATCTGGATGCCCGTGCCCGTCAGGGGCTGTGTTTTTCCGCTGGCGAGTTACTGGACAGGCGGGGGGATTACGACCGGGCCTTCGAGATGTATCACGAGGGCAACCGCTCGAGCGCCGGAACCTTCAACCCGGAGGAATTTTCCCGTCAGGTGGACCGCCAGATCCAGGTGTTCGGTCACGCGGGACTGAAGCGACTGGCCCGTGCCCACAACCGCATTTCCCGTCCGGTGCTGATCGTGGGCATGCCGCGCTCCGGCACTTCGCTGGTGGAGCAGATCCTGTCCAGCCATCCACGGGTGCACGGCGCGGGCGAACTGATGCACATCCAGCGCATCGCCACGTTCCGCACCCCCACCTGTTCACCGTCGGGCCAGGCGTATCCCGAGTGCCTGCGGGACATGACCCATGAGGAACTGGACCATCTCGCACGGGACTACGACATGGATCTTGCCCGCATGGGGGAAAACGCCCTGCGGGTGACCGACAAGAATCCGCTGAATTTCATGCACCTGGGGCTGGTCCACCAGATGCTGCCCCATGTGCGGGTGATCCACTGCCGACGCAACCCGGTGGATACCTGTGTGTCCAATTACTTCCAGAGTTTCGCCAGTTCCGCGCTGGCATATTCCAACGATCTGTCGCACCTGGGCTTTTACTATCGCCAGTACGAGCGGTTAATGGCCCATTGGCGGGAGGTTCTGGACCTCCGGATGCTGGAGGTGGACTACGAAGAACTGGTGGCGGACCAGGAACGTGTCAGCCGGGCACTGGTGACGTTTGCCGGTCTGGAATGGGACGACGCCTGTTTGCAATTCCACAAAACCCGGCGCACGGTGTCCACCGCCAGCGCCAAACAGGTGCGCAAGCCAATCTACAAGGGGTCTGTGGAACGGTGGCGGCGCTACGAAAAGCACCTGGGGCCGCTGCTGGAGGCGCTGGGTATTCAGCCGTGAAGTGCGCGGTGCAGCCGGGCGGGGGCGGCTGCGGGCGGTTCCGGACCTGGAACACTACAAATGCCCCCGAGTCCGGGTTGCCGCGCACGATGCCCCCGTTCCCTTTCAGGCGGAACGAGCGCCCCAATCCACCAGCACGGGGCTGGCACTCTACTGCGGCAGGAACCACGGCAGGAGACGGGGGGACCCATCCTGGTGAATGGTGGCGGTCCGGGCGCCTTCGTGGCAAAAAAAATGCCCCCGCCTATTGACAATATATAAGAATATTCTTATATTAATGCCATATGGTTTTTTTCGAGGCCTTTTTCACATCGGAGGACATTTCATCATGACCGTCGACGAAGCATTGCGCGCAATGGCTGGTTCCTTTTTGCTCATCAGCCTGGGGTTGGCCCACTATGTCAGCGAATACTGGCTGTTGTTTTCGGCCTTCATCGGCCTCAACCTGTTGCAGTCGGCGTTTTCCAAGTGGTGCCCGGCCATGACCATCTTCCGCAAAATGGGTTTGCCCGAGGGCGGGAGCGGGTGTGGGGCCAAGGCAGCCGATTAGGCTGTACGGTCAACCGGCTGAATCGCTGAACAGGGAGGCACGGATATGCGCGCCAACTGCATGGCCGACGTCAGTGACGAAAAACTGGATCGGGGAGCACGTTGCATCAAGACCCTGGCCCATCCTCTGCGCCTGAAGGTGCTGGCTGTTCTGGCCGGACGCGAGATGTCGGTGGGGGAAATCCTTGACGCCATCGGCACCACCCAGTCCAATGTCTCCCAGCACCTGTCGCAGTTGCGTGACAAAGGAGTGCTGGCGTCGCGGCGGGAGGGGAATCAGGTGTTCTATCGGGTACGCGATCCAAAGTTGTTCGACTTGCTGGCGCTGGTGAGAGAGTTGTTCTGCGACCGGCCTGTGGACGGGTGGGCGGCATGAACATCCGGTACCTCCGATTCCGTCTGCCACAAATGATTTCAGCAGGCCGCAAGCAGGCCGTCACTCTGGTGGGGTTGGCCGGATTATTTGTCGCGGTGGCCGCGGCCCTGCTGGTCCTGATACCTTCCGGTCCGGACGTTTTACTGGCGCAAAACGTCACGCCCCCTTCCTCTTCGGAACCGGGAGAGGTCATCACGGTCGCCCCCAAGCAGGTGCCCCTGCGGGTGACGGTGTATGGGGCGGTTCACGCCGTGTCGGATTCGGTGCTGTCGTCCAAGCTGATGGCGCGGATCGTTCGCCTGCCCCTGCGTGAGGGCGAGCCTGTCCGTCAGGGCGACCTGTTGGTGGAGCTGGACCACCGTGACCTGGATTCCGATCTGGCCATTGCCCGTGCGGCGGCGGCACGCTCCGGGGCCGCACTGGTGGAAATGCAGGCCGAGTTCGAGCGTATCCAGCGGCTGTTCGAGGCCGGGGGCGCCTCCACCCGCGACGTGGAGCAGGCCACCAGCCAGAACACCCAGGCCCGGGAGGCGGTGGCCGAGGCCCGCGCCCAGGTTGAACGGGTGGAAACCCTCATCAACTATGCGCGCATTCTGGCCCCGGCGGACGGCCGCGTGGTGGAGCGTCTGGTGGAGGTGGGCGAAATGGCCACTCCCGGCCGACCCCTGATGCGGGTGGAATCGTCCGGCTCTCCGGAACTGTGGGCCGACGTGGCTCAGTCCGATCTGTCCCGCATCGAGGTTGGGGACACTGCCGCGGTCACCGTGCACGGCGTGGACGGGGCGTTGTCGGGAAAGGTGCTGCGCATCGTTCCGGCGGCGGACCCGCAAAGCCATACGTTTATCGTCAAGATTGTTCTCAAGCGCCATCCGGCGCTTGCGGGGGTGTACAGCGGCATGTTCGGGGAGGCCTCCATCAAGCACGGTAACGAAACTGCCGTGACCGTGCCCGAGAGCGCTATCCTGCACCGTTCGGAGGTGGCCGGTGTCTATGTTCTGGATGCCGCCGGGACGCCGCGCTTCACTCTGGTGAGGCCGGGCCGCCGGGTGGGCAATGAACGGGTGATTTTAAGCGGCCTGTCGGGGGGGGAGCGCGTGCTGGTGGATGCCGCACAGGGGGCGCGCAGTCGCGCAGGAGGGGGGCGGTGAAGTCGGCACTGGGGCTGTCAGGGCGCACGGCGGCGGCGTTTCTCACCTCGCGCCTGACCCCTCTGTTCATTCTGGCCGCGTTGGCCGCCGGGGTGGTGGCGGTGCTGGCCACCGCCCGTGAGGAAGAACCACAAATCTCCGTTCCGCTGGTGGATGTGCTCATCCCTTATGCAGGGGCCAGCGCGTCGGAGGTGGCATCGCTGGTGACCACGCCCGCGGAGCGGGTGCTGGCCGAAATCCCCGGCGTGGAGTACGTCTATTCCGCCGCCATGCCCGGCATGGGCGTGGTGACCGTGCGTTTTGACGTGGGCGAGGATCAGACCGCCAGCGTCGCCAAGCTGTATGACAAGGTGATGAGCAACCGGGACTGGATTCCGGAAACCACCGGGGTAGGCACCCCCGTGGTGCGTCCAACGGGCATTGACGACGTGCCGATTGTCACCTTCACGCTGTGGAGCGAGAGTCTGTCGGCCTCTGACCTGCGGCGCGTGGCGCACGCGGTGGAGGCAGAACTGGCGCGGGTGCCGGGCACGGCACGCATTGCCACCGTGGGCGGCTCGCCCCGGGAACTGCGGGTGGAACTGGACCCTGCACGCATGGCCGGCTTCGGCGTCGCCCCGCTGCAGGTGGCGGGGGCGCTGCAACTGGCCAACCAGTCACTGCCGGCGGGCGAACTCATCGCCGCAGGACGCGAAATTCCGGTGCGAACCGGGGTGTTTTTGCGCGACGAGGACGAGGTGGCGCATCTGGTGGTGGGGGTGTGGGCCGGACGTCCGGTGCGGCTGGGGGAAGTGGCCGACATCCGCGAAGCTCCGGCGCAGCCCGACTCCTATGTGTGGTACGGCATCGGCGGCGCGCACGGCGGACATGGAACGGCCGAAGGTTCCGCGCAGGCGGCCACGACCTACCCGGCGGTGACCATCTCGGTGGCCAAGAAGGCGGGCCAGAACGCGGTGGCCATCGCCGAAAAGCTTACCGCCACCATGGACGCCCTGCGCGGTGTGGTGATTCCCGACGCGGTGACGGTAACGGTAACCCGCAACTATGGCCACAGTGCGGATGAAAAGGCCAACGAACTGCTCAAACACCTGTTGCTGGCCACCGTCGCGGTGGTGATCTTCCTTACCGCCACGCTGGGGCGGCGCGAGGGGGCGGTGGTGCTGGTGGCGATTCCGGTGACCATCCTGCTCACCCTGTTCGCCAGTTATCTGGTGGGCTTTACCGTCAACCGGGTGACCCTGTTCGCGCTGATCTTTTCCATCGGCATCCTGGTGGACGACGCCATCGTGGTGGTGGAAAATATCCACCGCCGCCTGCAGGAAAACCCCACGGGAAACCTGAGGGAGATCACCGTGCACGCCGTCGAGGAGGTGGGTCGGCCCACCATTCTGGCCACCTTCACGGTGGTGGCGGCGCTGTTGCCCATGGCCTTTGTGCGCGGACTGATGGGGCCGTACATGGCGCCCATTCCCATCAACGCCTCCCTGGCCATGCTGTTTTCGCTGGTGGTGGCGTTTGTGGTCAGTCCCTGGCTGGCCTACCGGCTGATGGCCGGAGGCGGGCACGGTCATGCCGCCTCCGGCGATCACGCCCCGGAGCCGGCGTCCTCCACACGCATGGAAACCCTGTACCGGCGGCTGCTCACCCCCCTGTTCACCTCGCGCCGACTGCGTCTGTGGGTGCTGGGCGGGGTGGTCACCGCCATGCTGGCGGCGGTGTCTCTGGCGTATTTCAAACTGGTCACCCTCAAGATGCTGCCGTTTGACAACAAGAGCGAGCTGCAACTCGTCATCGACATGCCCGAGGGGGTGGCCCTGGAAGAGACCGCCCGTGTCACCCAGGAGGTCAGCGCATTCCTGGCCGGTCACGCCGACGTGGAAAACTATCAGGCCTATGTAGGGTCGGCCTCGCCGATGAATTTTAACGGCCTGGTGCGCCACTACTACATGCGCAGCGGGGCCAATGTGGCAGACGTGGTGGTGAACCTCAGCGACAAACACCACCGGAACCGCCAAAGCCACGCCATCGCCCTGTCCCTGCGCGCTCCGCTGCAGGAAATCGCTCGCCGCCACGGCGCCAACCTCAAGCTGGTGGAGGTGCCCCCCGGTCCGCCGGTGCTGGCGCCCATCGTGGCCGAGGTTTATGGCCCGGACGACGCGGTGCGCAACCGTGTGGCGCGGGATGTGGCGCGGGTCATGTCCAACACCGAAGGCATTGTGGACGTGGACACCTTCGAGGAGGCGGACCGCCTGGAGACCCTCATCGTCCCGGACCGGGAAAAGGCGGCGCGTCTGGGGGTGGCGGAGGCCGACATCGTCGCCACCATCCACATGGGCCTCAAGGGGGTGTCTCCTACCGCCCTGCACCGCGCCGGGGAGCGCTATGCCATGCCGATCAGCCTGCGCCTGCCCCAGGAGATGCGGGAACACATCGGGAATGTCCTGTCCCTGCGGGTGGCCAGCAGCAACGGTGGACTGGTGCCGCTGCGGGAGATTGTGCAGGTCACCGAACAGCCCGCCACCAAGACTATTTTTCACAAAAACGGGCGTCCGGTGTCCTATGTGGTGGCCGATTCCGTGGGGGAAGAAGATTCACCCCTCTACGGTCTGTACCGGGCCTGGCGCAATATTCGGGACCAGGTAACCGTGCCCGGCGGGCAGCCGCCGCAGATGACCCTTATTTCACCTCCGGATGACCGCGCCACCTACGGCATCAAGTGGGATGGCGAGTGGCAAATCACCTATGAAACCTTTCGCGACATGGGGCTGGCTTATGCGGTGGGGTTGCTGGTGATTTACCTGCTGGTGGTGGGGCAGTTCCAGACCTTTGGCCTGCCTTTGGTGATCATGGCGCCAATCCCCCTCACCGTGGTGGGTATTTTTCCCGGCCACGCCTTGATGGGCGCGCACTTTACCGCCACTTCCATGATCGGCATGATCGCACTGGGGGGGATCATCGTGCGCAACTCCATCCTTCTGGTGGATTTCATCCGCGCCCGGGAGGCCGAGGGGGTGCCGCTGACCGAGGCCATCATTCAGGCCGGGGCGGTGCGTACCCGCCCCATCGTGCTGACCGCGCTGGCGGCCATGGTGGGGGCACTGGTAATCCTGATGGACCCGATCTTCCAGGGCATGGCGGTGAGCCTTTTGTTCGGCATGTTCGCCTCCACCCTGTTGACGCTGGTGGTGATTCCGCTGGTCTACTTCATGGTCTACAGCGGTCGGGTGGTGGCTGTCGGGGAGGAGTGACGGCGGCAAGGGGGGCGCGGGATGGACATTGCCGGGCCGGTGGGGCATATACTGAAAAAAACCTCGGGTGGGAGTTCGACCCATGCATAAGAATTCTTGCGCAATTTCATTCCGGCGGGCACGCCGTGCAACTCTTGTGGCCTTGGCACTGGCAGGGCTGGCACTGGCGGCCACGACGGCGGTCGCCAGCGGCGAAACGGACGCCGCCCGGGCCGACCGGCTGGAGCGGGAACTGGCCGATCTGAAGGCCCACATGGGGCCGATCGCCGACATGAACGGGGTGCCCCTGGCGGAACTGAAGGCTTTTGCCGGGGTGCTGTCGCCGGAAATGCGCGGGCTGGCCATCGACCTGTCGGCCAAGTCGGGCGAATATTGCCTGCGCGATCCCCAGGGGGGCCGTTTCATGGTGCATGTGTCGGAGCGTCCGACGCAAACGCCGGAGGACGTACTCTATTTTGTGGCCGCCGATTCGCTCACCGGTGCCGGGCTGGATGTGGCCAAACTGCCGACCCTGCCCATGGAATTGGGTAAAATGACTCCGCGCCAGTGGTATTTTTACAGCGGCGATTATGTGGAGCCGCATCACCGGGGCAAACTGGGCCGCGAATACCTGGTGCTTGCGCTGGACATCCGCTGACCGGCCGGGAAGATTTTCGACGAAGGATTGAATGGGAGTGCCGAACGTCATTTCGGTGGTGCTGGGCACCGTGTTGCTGGGCGCACTGTTCGGGCCGACTCTCCTGTGCGCCATCAAGGGTGTGAAGGGAATGAGCGCGGCGGAATTGCGTCGGCTGCGCAAGGGGATTGAGCGCAAGAATTTACTGCTCCTCGACGTGCGCAGTGATGGTGAATTTCAGGGCGGCCACATCAGCGGCGCCAGGCACCTGCCTCTGGACCGGCTCAAGGAGGGGTTGCCCCTGCTGGACGCCCTCAGGGAGCGGAATGTGGTGGTGGTGTGCGCCTCCGGGCGGCGCTCGGCTCTGGCCGCCCTGCGCCTGAAAGGGGCCGGGTTCAACAACGTGTATAACCTCAGTGGCGGCATGCTGGCGTGGGGCAAGGAGGACGTTGTTCGTGGCAAGTAATGCAGCAATTGGGGCGGGACATCCGCATCCCCACCGGCCGGGCCGCTTCGGTCATCTGGTCACGGTGCTGCGCTGGGCGCTTGTCGCCCTGGTGCTGCTGGTGCTGCTGACCATGCTGCTGCCGCCGGGCATCCACGGCATGGGGAGTATTTCCGCCACGGAACTGAACAGCCGTCTGGGTGCCGGAGTGGCGGGAACGGGGGGGACCACCGGTATTTCCAACCATATTTCCAATATTTCCGGGCGTGCTGATGTGCCATTGGTGCTGGACGTGCGCACCGGCCCTGAGTTCCGTTCCGGCCACATCGCCGGGGCGCTGGGAGTGCCACTGCACATGGTGCCGTTCCGGTTGGGCACGCTCTCGGCCCTGAACGGGCGGGAGGTGGTGGTGGTGTGCCTGTCGGGACACCGTTCGCGGGTGGCCGGTCTGCTGCTGCGTCTGGCGGGGTTTTCCCGGCTGGAGAACCTGGACGGAGGCATGGCGGGGTGGATCGCAAAAGGGCTGCCGTCCGTGTCCTGAATCGTCCGGATGGATGACAACACCGGCTCTCCACCGGGGTACGCCGGGGGGACCACAAGGAAAAGGGGATTTCTATCATGATGCACATGGGCGGAAAGATACTGACGGGAATGGCGGGTCTGGCGGCGTTGGCGGGGCTGATGATGACTGCCCCGGCCGCGCTGGCGGCGGATTGGACGGGGATGCCCATGGTGGCCTACCCGAAGGACAACGCGTACTCCCCGGCCAAGGCGGAACTGGGCAAAAAACTGTTCTTTGAACCGCGCCTTTCGGGCTCCAACATCATGAGCTGCGCGACCTGTCACAATCCGGCACTGGGGTGGGCGGACGGCCTCAAGCTCGGCAAGGGGCACAACATGGGGCAACTGGGCCGCCATACCCCCACGGTGATCAACAGCGCCTTCTCATCGGCCCAGTTTTGGGACGGCCGCGCCGCCACACTGGAAGATCAGGCCAAGGGCCCCATCGTGTCCGCCGGTGAGATGAACCAGGACGCCACGGAACTGGTGACGGAACTTTCCGCCATCCCTGGCTATGTGGCGGCTTTTGCCCAGGTGTTCCCCGGCGAGGCCATCTCGCTGGACACCATCGCCAAAGCCATCGCCACTTATGAGCGCGAGGTGGTCAGCGACAACTCCGCATTCGACACCTTCATGCGCGGCGACGCTACCGCCATCAGCGATTCGGCGCGGCGCGGCTGGGACCTGTTCCGGGGCAAGGCCCAGTGCCTGAGCTGCCATTCCGGCCCCAACTTCAGCGATGGCCGTTTTCACGACATCGGCGTGAATGACGGCGATCCGGGGCGCGGCAAGGTGAGCGGGAAATCCGGCGACCAGTTCAAGTTCAAGACCCCCACTGTGCGTGACGTCACCCGCACTGCCCCATTCCTGCACAATGGTCAGGAAGCCACTCTTCTGGACGTGGTGAAATTCTACAATCGGGGTGGCGATCGCAAGGGGAGTGAAATCAAGGCGTTGGGGCTGTCCGATGCAGACATGGCGGACCTGGTGGCATTCATGAAAAGCCTCACCGGCAGGCCCGTGCTTGTGACTTTGCCGGAACTTCCCTAGAATCAAGGCCGATAGCAAAAGGACATAACCTCATGACCAACTATGGAATTGAGCGCAACCTCAAGGCGGGTTACGAGCAGGCGGTGGAGCAGGTGACGGCGGCCCTCAAGGAGCAGGGTTTCGGCATCATCACCAGCATCGACGTGAAGGCCACCATGAAGGCCAAGCTGGACCGGGATTTCCGGCGCTACGTGATCCTGGGCGCCTGTAATCCGGAGTTCGCCTGGCAGGCCCTCAACGCGGAGCCCGGCATCGGTCTGCTGCTGCCGTGCAATGTGGTGGTGGAGGAAGTAACGGGCGGTGGCAGCCGGGCGTCGGCCATTGATCCGGAAACCCTTCTGGGAGTGACCGGGCGGGACGACCTGAAGGACATGGCGCTGGAGGTCAAAACCCGCATCACGCGGGCGCTCGACAAATGTGTCTGAAGACAGTGGAACACTGCGGCGGGGTTTTCGGTAATGGCGCCGGGCCCCCTGCCGGGTGACTGACAAGCGGGGCGAGGGTGGCGCGCCGCAACCGGGGAGAAAAAAATGAAGCGGATTGTTTGTGTGACCGCTCTGGCGGCCCTGATGGGTTCGGCGGCACCGGTTTGGGCTACCAACGGCTACCAGTTGACCGGCGTCGGGCAGATGCAGAAGTCCATGGGTGGCGCGGTAACCGCTGCTCCCATGGATACCATGACCGCCATCAGCAACCCCGCCGGCATGGCGCGGGTGGGGCAGCGGGCGGATTTTTCCATGGAAGCGTTCATGCCGGTGCGCTCGGTGGATTTTGCCGCTCTAAATGCGCCGGGGACCCTCAACACGAGCACCGAGGGTGGCTCGGAGCTTTACGGCATCCCGTCCGTAGGGTGGGTGGCCAACGCCTTTGGTCGTGACAACTATTACTTTGGCGGGGGTATGTTCGCCACCAGCGGCATGGGGGTGGATTACGAGCAGATCACCCTGCAGAGCGCCGCATCTTCCGGTTTGCCAAACGACATTACGTTCAACGGCTACAGCTCCATCGCCTTCTGGAAAATGGCCCCCACGCTGGCCTGGAACCAGAACGACAGCACCAGCATCGGCCTTAGCCTGAACGTGGATTATCAGTCACTGACCTTCCGTGAAAAACTCGGTCAGGTGCCGTTCTGGGATGCTCCCCCCGGCCCCAGCACGATCACCCAGCGCGATGTGAACTTTGACCTTGGTCGCCCCACCAGCCAGTTGGGGGTTGGATTCACCGTAGGGGTACTGCGGGACATCGGTGACACGGTAACGGTCGGCTTCAACTACGCCAGCAAGCAGGAATTCGGCGACGGCGAGTTCCGGGTTGGTGCGGGTGATCTGGCGATCTTCAATGGCGCCGTGGGTCTACCCGGTGTCTACAAACTGGGCGTTGATTATCCGCAGCAGGCCGCCGTTGGCGTGGCGGTGAAGCCGAGTAATCGTGTGTTGGTGGACCTGGACGTGAAATGGATCAACTGGTCCGCCACCCACGATCAGGTGAGCCTCAAGGGCCCGGCCAACTCGTTTGACACGAATGGTGATGGCATTGGCGACGCCAGCGCCACCCAACTCGCCTTTGGCTGGGACAACCAGGTGATCTACGCCCTGGGCGTGCAGTTCGTCGCCACCGAAGACCTCAAGCTGCGGGCCGGTTTCAACTACGGCAAATCCCCCATCGGCCGTGAGGACGTGATGAATAACCTGATCTTCCCGGCGATCGCCGAAAAACACCTGATGATCGGTGCCGATTATCAGTTGGGGGAGCACTGGGGCATCGGCGGCACCTTCATGAAGGCGTTCAAAAACAGCGTCACCGGAGTGGGGGACGTTCCGGCCGGTTTCCAGTTCGGCACACCGTTTATGGCCGACTCGAACATGAAGATCTCTCTGGAGGAAACTTCCCTCGGCCTGCTGCTGGACTACAAATTCTGACCGGGGCGGGCACGGCCCGCGGCGAATCACGGCGAATCACGGCGATGACCGGCATTTGACCATCCACGAGCCATGGCGCAGCGGATGGCGCAATGTCCCCGTGGCAGCCCCGAGCAGCGGGCATCCGCACAAAAAAAGGCCGGGCAGACACCGCGTCTCCCCGGCTTTTTTTACCTGTCAACAGGTAGGTGACCCGCGTCAGCGGAACATGAAATAGAGAGCACCCATCAGGCAAAAACTGGCCCACAGGTAGTTCAGCCCCAGCGGCTTTTGCATGTACAGCGCCACGAAGGGCACAAACACCGCCAGCGCGATCACCTCCTGCAGGATTTTGAGCTGGGGCAGGCTCATGGTGGTGTAGCCGATGCGGTTGGCGGGCACCTGGAGCAGGTATTCGAACAAGGCCACCCCCCAACTCGCCAGCGCGGCGACCATCCACGGCTTCGCGCTCAGGTTCCTGAGGTGAGCGTACCACGCGAACGTCATGAAAATATTGGAGAGGCCCAACAGCAGGGCGGTCTTGAAAATCACCGGCATGTCCGGAAACACTCCACAAGGGGACCAAGCCGGGCCATTTTACCGCCGCGCGCCCGGTTTCCGCAGGGCTATTCGCGCACGCTGAACGACCACACCGCCAAGGCTCCCATGACCAGGCCGAACCCGGCGATCACGCACAGATCCAGCGCGATGGGACGCTCTGCGACGCCCATGGTCACCCAGCGCAGGGCGTCCACGCCGTAGGTGAGGGGGTCCACATGCACCAGGACGGTCATCCACGTGGGCAGCCCCTTCAAAGGGAACATGGCGCCGGACAAAAAGAAGATCGGCAGCACCACAAAGTTCATGATGACGGTAAACCCCTGCATGCTGCGCATGCGCGCCGCCGCCGCCAGCCCCATGGCGGTGGTGGAAAAGGCCACCAGAAACATCACCGGCACCAGAGTCAGCACCATCAGCGGAGTGAGAGGAACCCCGGCCACCGGCGCCAGCAGCAGCATCACACACCCCTGTCCCAGGGACACGGTGGCGCCCCCCAGCACCTTGCCGAAGGTGACCGCCCAGCGCGACACCGGCGCCACCAGCACCTCGCGCAAAAAGCCCACTTCGCGGTCCCATATCACCGAGATGGCGGAAAACGCCGAGGTGAACAGGATGGTCATGGCCAGGATGCCGGGAAAGATGAACGCCATGTAGGCGGCGCGGGAATTCCCGTGCTCCGTCAATAGCCGCGACATGCCGCCCATGCCGGCCCCCATGCCGTTGTTGCCGAGGCTGGTCCCCAGACCAGTGCCCAGAATCAGCAGAAACAGGGTGGGCTGGATCAGCGAGCCGATGATGCGTGGCCGGTCGCGCACAAAGCGGCGCACGTCCCGCAGCCAGATGGTGTAAATGCCCATCAGGTTGCGGCGCAGTGCGGACGAGCGGAAGGATTCGGGCGATGGGGACAACTGGTTCACCGGCCCCTCCGGGCGCTGGCCTTGATGTTGGCGAAATGGTCCGGAGTGTCGTCGCGGATGGTCTTTCCGGTAAGGGACAGAAACACGTCTTCCAGCGTCGGTCGGTGCACCTCCACCCGCTCCACGGCCACCGGTAAATCGGCCAGCAGTCTGGGCAGGAAGGCGGCGCCATCCTTCACCTGCAAGCTGATGCCGTTGCCTGTGGCCTCTGCGTGCAGCCCGTGACGCCTGGACAGGTGGGCCAACAGGGCGTCCGGCTCCAGGGTACCCAGTTGCACCCGGTCCAGTCCCACCCCGGCCTTGAGGGCGGCGGGGGTGTCCAGGGCGATGATGCGCCCCTCGTCCATGACGGCGATGCGGTCGCAGTGTTCCGCCTCTTCCATATAGTGGGTGGTCAGAAAAATGCTGAGGCCGTGATCGGCCTTCAGGCGCAACACGTAGTCCCAGATCAGCCTGCGGGTTTGCGGATCAAGACCCAGGGTGGGTTCGTCCAGGAACAGCAGCACCGGACGGTGCAGCAGGCCACGGGCGATTTCCAGCCGCCGCTTCATGCCGCCGGAAAACGTCCGCACCAGGGAGTCGGCGCGGGGCGTCAACGACACCATTTCCAGCAACTCGGGGATGCGCCGGTCGCGCTCGGTGCGGGGTACGCCGTAGAGCATGGCGTGAAAAACCATGTTCTCACGGGCCGTCAGGCGTTCGTCCAGACTTGGATCCTGAAACACCAGACCAATGTGCTGGCGCACTTGATGCGGCTCGGCCAGGACATCGTGGCCCGCCACCCGGGCGCTGCCGCCACTGGGGGAGAGCAGGGTGCAGAGCATGTTGATGGTGGTGGACTTGCCCGCACCGTTGGGGCCAAGAAAGCCGAAGATCTCACCTTGATGGACGGTCAGGTCCACGCCGCGCACGGCCTCGATCACGCGGCCCTTTTCGGCAAAGGTGCGCGCCAGCCCCCGTGCCTCGATGACCGGCGCCTGTGTCGCGGGGTTCACCGGGATTTGCCACCCCGGGATTTGCCACCGCCGATGGCGGCCTCGGGACGTACCACGTTGGTGTCCGGCGGGGCGGAAAAGCGGAAGCGGGAGGCGGCAATGGCCGGATTGACCTGCTGGTGGGAGAAGGTGATTTCCGACTGGTTGCCGCCGGGCATTTCCAGCGCCACCTTGCGGATGAGCCCGTCATCGCCCACGTCCAGAAGCACCTGTTGCGGCGCCTGGGGATCCCGTTCGCGGGGGGTGAGGACCAGTTGCCCGGAGGTGGCGCCAGGTTTTACCCAGTAGGCTTCGCCGATGCGGGTGACGTCGGCCAGCAGGAAGATGGGGATCTGGCGGTCGGACGAGGGGCTCAGGCTGCTGAGGATGGCCTGCCGCATATCCGGCGTGTGCACCACAATCTCGCGGTCATTGACGTAGATTTGTTGATTGCTCCCCTCGCGGTAATCCCAACGCATCTTGCCGGGGCGGACGATCTCCACCACGCCCGCAAAGCGCCTGGGGGTGGAAAAACCGGCAAAGCGCGATTCCTGAACGAACTCGGCGGACAGGGAGCGAACCCCCTTGAAGGCCCCCAAAAGCCGGTCGAAGGTGGGGACGTCGGTCCGGGTATCGGCCGGTGCATCCGCAGGCGCCGTGGCCGGGGCGGAAGCTGCTGCGGCCGGGTCCGCGAGGGGGGCTTCGGCGCTGGACGTCTGCGCACACCACAACAGGGCCGCTCCCATCAGCAGGGCGGCCGGGACAAGCTTTCTTCCCATCACAGCATCTGTTCTCCCGGCTGGCGAATGAGTATCTGGCGGGGGCGGCTGCCGTCGGCGGGTCCAACGATGCCGTCCTCCTCCATCAATTCGATGATGCGCGCCGCGCGCGGGTAGCCGATGCGCATGCGGCGCTGAATGAACGATGCCGATGCCTTGCCGGTTTCCGCCACCAGGGCGATGGCCTTGTCGTAGGTCACGTCGCGTTCGTCCGAACTGGCGTGGCCGCCCCCGAACCCCCCGCTGGTATGGACATCGCTCATGGCGCCGGGATCATCGTCCACATCCAGCAGCCCCTCCTGGTATTGCGGGGCCTGTCCCTGCTTGATGTGGTCCACCACCTGATGCACCTCGGCATCGGACACGAAGGCGCCGTGGACGCGCCGGAGGACACCGGAGCCGGAGCCCATGAACAGCATGTCGCCCTTGCCCAGCAGCGCCTCGGCGCCATTGCCGTCGAGGATGGTGCGGGAGTCGGTGCGGGTGGTCACCTGAAAGGCGATGCGGGACGGGAAATTGGCCTTGATGAGGCCGGTGATGACGTCCACCGACGGGCGCTGGGTGGCCAGGATCAGGTGGATGCCCGCCGCACGGGCCATTTGTGCCAGGCGTGCGATGGGCTCCTCGATTTCGCGCTGGGCCACGGCCATCAGGTCGGCCAGCTCGTCCACGATTACCACGATGTAGGGCAGGTGGCCGTGCTCGATGGGGGTTTCGCCCTTTTCCAGGGTTTCTTCCCGTGCCAGGGCGACGCGCTCCCGGAATTCCGGCGTGTTCACTTTTTCGTTGTAGCCGACGATGTTGCGAACTCCGGCCAGTTGCATCATCTGGTAGCGGCGCATCATCTCGATCACCATGCGCTTGAGCAGCTTGACCGACTCCTGCGGGCGGGTGATGACCGGGTGGATCAGATGCGGGATGCCGTCGTACACGGACAGTTCCAGCATCTTGGGGTCCACCATCGCCAGTTTGACCTGCTCCGGCGTGGAGGAATAGATGATGGACAGGATCATGGAGTTCAGCCCCACGCTCTTGCCGGAGCCGGTGGAGCCCGCCACCAGCAAGTGCGGCATGACCGCCAGGTCGGTCACCACCGGGGCGCCAAAAATGTCCTTGCCAAGGGCCAGGGGGATGCGCAGATTACCGGCGCTGAACTGGGGCGATTGCAGCAGTTCCTTGAAGGCGATCATCTCGCGGTGAGAGTTGGGAATCTCCACCCCCACCACGTTTTTGCCGGGAATCGGGGCCTCGATGCGTACCCGCGTGGCGCTCATGGCTAGGGCCAGATCGTCCGCCAGGCCGGCGATCTTGCTCACCTTGACGCCGGGGGCGGGGGAAAATTCGTACATGGTGACCACCGGGCCGGGATGCACCTCCATCACCTTGCCCTCAACGCCGTAGTCCGCCAACTTCTTTTCCAGCACCTGGGCCGAGGCGAGGAGTTCTTCCTTCGACAGACGGCCAACCGGGGGGACCGGGTCGCTGAGCAGGTCCAGGGACGGTACCTGATAGCTTCCGGGCTCGCGCATGAAGGAAAGATCGGCCTGCCGGGCGGCGGGGGCGACGGGGGGAGCGGGCTCGGCGATGCGCGGCGTGGGGCGATGGGGGACGGGGTGGTGGGGCTCGTCCGGCTCTACCCGGTGGTTGCGGCGCTCGGCAGCCGGGGGGACTTCCAGTTGGGGCTGCGTGCGGCGCTCCTCGATATACTGGCGCAGGGCGAGGGCACCGGTGCGGGCGGTGTGCCACATGGTGCGCAGGGTGAGCGCCGGGCCCATCACCAACGCCAGCAGGAACAGGGTGAGCACGACAATGGTGGTGCCCACCGGGGCAAAGCCCGGCAGCAGCACGGCGTTGATCAGGTCGCCCGTCAATCCCCCGGCGTGGCCGAACAGGATGCGTCCGTCGGCAAGGGTCCACACCGTGTTGCCCCACAGGTCCATCAGGGCCGGGGTGGCAACGAAGAACAGCAACCATCCCACCAGCCGCAGGCGCGAAGGGTGGATTTCACCCCGTTTCAGGGCGGTAACTGCCGCCGCCAGCACCAGAATGGGCAAAAAATAGGCGCAGGCGCCGAAGAGCTGAATCAGGCTGTCGGCCAAAAGGGCCCCGCCGCTGCCCGCCAGATTGCGCACCCCGATGCGGCTCAGTCCGCCATCGGCAGTGGCGTGGTGGATGCCACTGGAGGTCCACGACGGGTCGTCCACCCGGTAACTGGCTAGGCTCACTACCATCAGGGTGGCGGACGCCAGCAGAAGGATGCCCACCACTTCCTTGAGCAGCCCCTGTTCCCGTGGGTCACGGGCGGACAGCCGGTTTCCGGTTTTGCGCTCTCGGTTCTCCAGGGTGCGCACGGCGCCTCCTTACATTTCCAGAATCATCGGCATCACCATGGGGCGCCGCCCCATGGTGCGCTCAATGTGCTTGCGCAGCCGGTTGCGGATACGCACCCGCACCACCTCGGGGTCGGAGCGGGATTCCCGGTCCAGGGAGCCCAGCGCCTCAATGGCCACCGCCTTGAGTTCCACCATGAATCCGGCGGAAGCGTCTTCGTACACGAAGCCGCGGGTGAGGAGTTCCGGCCCCAGCAGCAGTTCTCCGGTGCTCAGGTTAAGCCCGACGACGACCACCAGAATACCGCCTTCGCTCAGGTTTTGCCGATCCCGCAGCACCACGGTGCCCGCATCGTGAAACGTGTTGCCATCCACAAAGGTGCGTCCGGCGGTGACATTTTCCAGGCGTTCGGCACCCGCCTGTCCCAGGCGCATCCGCTGGCCGTTTTCCAGCACAAACACCCGTTCCGGCGGTACCCCGGTCTGCTCCGCCAGACGGGCGTGGTTGATCAGTTGCCGAAGTTCGCCGTGTACCGGGATGAAATAGCGCGGCCGCACCCATTGGAGCATCTTGGTCTGCTCATCGCGGGCGGCGTGTCCGGAGACGTGAATTTCCGACAGGCGGGCATGGACCACCTTGGCGCCCTGGCGGTAGAGGTGGTTGATGACCCGCCCGATGGGCAGTTCGTTGCCGGGAATGGCGCGGGAGGAGAGCATCACCGTGTCTCCGGCGCGGATGCAGACGTCGCGGTGCTCCCCCATGGCCATTCGCGACAGGGCGCTGAGGGGTTCCCCCTGGCTACCGGTGGTAACAATTACCACGGGCGCCGAAGGGTCGTCGCGCAACTCTCCGATGGGCACCACGGCCCCCGGCGGGTATTTTAAAAAACCCATTTCGTGGGTGATGCGGGTGTTCTGCTCCATGCTGCGACCGACAATGGCGGTGCGCTTGCCCGCCGCGTGGGCGGCCTCGATCACCTGCTGCACGCGGTGGATGTTGGAGGAAAAAGTGGCGACGATGATGCGTCCGGGAATCTGGGTGAACAGGGTGCGCAAGGTTTTTCCCACTTCGGTTTCGCTGCGGGTGTGGCCCGGCTGCTCGGCGTTGGTGGAGTCGGACAACAGGGCCAGCACCCCCTTGTCGCCATAGGCCGTCAGGCGCGCTTCGTCGAGCAGTTCGCCGTCCACCGGCGCCGGGTCGACCTTGAAATCGCCGGTGTGGATGACCACCCCGGCGGGGGTGGAGATGGCCAGGGCTGCGGCGTCGATGATGCTGTGGGTGACGCGGATGTATTCCACCGAAAACGGCCCCGCAGAGACGCTCTGACCCGCCCGCACGGTGATCAGTTTGGCCACGTCGGAAAGCTGGAACTCGGCCAGCCGCGAGCGCACCAGGGCCAGCGTCATGGGAGTTCCATAGATCGGCACGTCCACTTCGCGCAGCAGGAACGGCAGGGCTCCGATATGGTCCTCGTGGCCGTGGGTGAGGAATACGGCGAGCAGGCGGTCGCGGTTTTCGACCAGATAGGTGAGGTCCGGGAATACCAGGTCCACCCCTGGCATGTCGGCGTTTGGAAACAGCACGCCGCAGTCCACCACGATCAGTTTTTCCGCGTATTCCAGGACCATCAGGTTCATGCCCACTTCGCCCAGCCCCCCCAGTGGGGTGACAGTCAAAGTGTCGGAATGGGTGTGAGTGGCGTTGGGCATGTGGCAGGAATCCGGGGGCTCTGGACCGGTGGCAGCCGGGGTTGGGCGAGTCGCCCTTGGTGCCCGCCAATGTAGCACAACGGGCGGCGGTTCGCCGCAAAAACCCGTTGCGGGGCCCGGAGCGGGGATGCCCCGGATGTTCACCCATGAGGATTATTCAACGCTGGATTGCGGACTGCGGGCTTGACCGGAAGCGGTCGGTTACGAAAGATTAGCGCGTGAACAGCCCATCCCCCATGTCAGACGCCCGCAATAAAAACCACTGGAATCCGACCCGGCGGAGAAAGGCCGTGCGCCGGGTGACGGCGGGATTGTGCGGCGCCGCGCTGCTGGCGCTGTGGCCTGGATGGAGCCCGGTGGCGGGCGGGGCCGACGACGAGGCGCCACCCCCGCCCGGTGTGCTGCTCAATGCCCCCCTGGCGCACTACGCCTATCAGGCCGGTGAGTATCTGGGCTACCGCATCAGTTGGTCCGGCGCAAATGCGGGGCATTCCGCCATGGAAATTGCCGAGGGGGTGGCGGTGGACGGCAGCCCGGTGCTGGAAATCATCTCCACCGCCGAATCCGGCGATTTCGTGTCGGTATTCTTTCCGGTAAAGGACCGGGTGGTCAGTCAACTCGACGTGGTGGAGCAGATACCGCGCCGCATCCACATCGACCAGCGTCACGGCCGCCGTACCCGCGTCCGCACCGTGGTGTTCGACCAAGCGGGACAAAGCGCCACCACTTTCCAGCCAGGGCGCGATCCGGTGACGGTCAAAACCCCGCCCCGGGTACACGACATCCTCAGTTGCCTGTATTACTTCCGCAGCCTGCCGGATCTGACGGAAGGCAAGACCAGCTACATCGACGTGCACGAGGGCAAAAAAAACTGGCGGCTGGCGGCTACCGTGGAGGGGCACGAAAAGATCAAGGTTCCGGCGGGAAAATTCGACACCGTGCGGGTACGGGCCGAAGTACGCTTTCGGGGGGTGTTTTACGACCGGGGCGAGGTACACCTGTGGCTGACCGACGATGTCCATCGCATCCCGGTGCGGGTGCGGGTGAAGATTCAGATCGGCTCAGTGGTCATTGATCTGACCGATCTGCGTCTGGGCACCCCGGCGCCCGAAGCGGTTGTGTCGCACCCCGCCGCCGAGCCGTCCGGCACCGGATCGCCAGCCACCCCCTAGGGCCCGTCACCACCCTCTCCGGAAGTGTAAACAGGCCCTGGTTACTGCTTCGGTGTCGGCCCGGCGGGCGGGGCCTGCAACACCACATAGCGCCCACCCTTGTCATTGGTGATGCGCAGCAGGATGCGGCTGTCCGGCGCACGTTTTTTCAAAATCGCTTCCAGCATGGCCACGTCGGTGACCTCCATGCGGTTCACCTCGCGGATTACGTCGCCCTCGCGGATACCCTGGGCGTAGGCGCTGCCGCGGGTGTCCACACTGGTCACCACCACGCCGCCGCCGTTGATGTCCAGTTGCTGGGCCAGCTCCGGGGTAACGGTTTGCAGGTCCATGCCCAGGGTCATGTTCTGGCGCCGGGGCGGTGCCGTTGGCGCCGAAACCGGCATGGCGCTCTCGCGGCGCGCCAGCGCCACGTCCAAGGTTCCCTGCTTGCCATCCCGGAGGTAACCGAGCTTGGCGGTGCTGTTGGGGCGCAATCCGGCGATCAGACGCGACAGGGTGTTGGGGGAGGTCACGGCGGTGCCGTTCAAGGATACGATCACGTCCCCCGGCTTGAGGCCGCTGCGGGCCGCGGGTTGATCCGCAAACACCTCGTTGACCAGCACTCCGGCGCTGGATTTCACGTTAAAAGTCTCGGCCAGATCGTCGGTGATTTCCTGAATGCCGATCCCCAGCCAGCCGCGCTCCACCTGCCCGGTGGCCAGTAGCTGACCAACGACGTCGCGCACCATGTTGGAGGGGATGGCAAAGCCGATGCCCTGCGCGAAGCTGATGATGGCGGTGTTGATGCCGATCACCTCGCCGTTGATGTTGAGCAGGGGACCGCCCGAATTGCCGGGGTTGATGGGGGCGTCGGTCTGGATGAAATTTTCGTAATGGGCCAGATTGACCCCCTCGCGGCCTACGGCGCTGACGATGCCGACGGTGGCCGAACTGTCCAGCCCGAAGGGGTTGCCCACCGCCAGGGACCATTGGCCGGGGCGTACATGGTCGGAGTTGCCCAGGGGTAATACCGGCAGCATCGCATCGCCCTCGGGGCGCGCCAGGCGCAGCACGGCGATGTCGGTCTCCGGGTCGCGCCCCACCAGTCGGGCGGTGTAGTGGCGTCCGTCCGGAAGCCTCACCTGCATGGTGTCGGCCTTGCCGATCACATGGGCATTGGTGATGACGTTTCCGGCCTGATCGAGGATGAATCCGGAGCCGTTGCCGGGCTCGTCATCGGGGGAATTTCCCTCCCCAGGCATGCCGTGGCCAGGGGGCAGGTTCGGTGCGCCGTCGGGGCCACCCGGGGAGTGGGGGGAGAACATCATGCCCATGGGCGGGTCCACGGGGGTGATGCTGACCACCGCCCCTTCCACCTGGGCGATGATTTCCACAAATGTTCCCTCCATGGCCCGCAGCAGGTCGATGCCCTTGGGCGCGGGGGCCGGGGCAGGTTTTGGGGCGGGTTTGGGGGCCGGCCTGGGAGCCGGTTTGGGGGCCGGTTTCTTTTTTTCCGCTATCGGTGTGGCGCTTATGGCCCATGGTGATGCCGGTAACAGTGCGGGATTTTCCAGCGCCGGGGACGTGGCCCACGCGGCATCCGGAAGGGGGGTGGGCAGGGTCAACAGGGTCAGTCCGGCGGTAATGGCCAGCACGCGGCAAAAGAATTGCGGCGTCGATCGTTGCACCAGACGTTGGATCAGGGGAAATTGGGTCACGCTAAGATTCCGTTGATGATGGGTTCCGCTGATGTGTCGCACCGTGCCTGCGGAGTGTGGCGGACCGGGTGAGCGGTCCGCCAGGCTTCTCTGCGGGCCTTTTGTGAGCCTTCGCAGGCCGTCACGGGGGAGGCCTGGCTCATTTATCCCGTTCATTCGCCCGGCCCATTATAGGGACTTTATAACCGTGCGCGGAAGTATTCGCCACCCTCCGCACCGGGCCACTTGCGACCGACCGCCCCGTCTTTGGCGTGGGGTCTTCCGTTGCGCAAGCGGGGTATCTGCAATAGAATCGGCACGTCTGGTTGAACACTGTATTTTTCCCGGCCCCTGCTTTGTCGGCTCCTTCCCGCCGTTCCTGTCCGGGGCCGATAGCCATAGTGGTCTCTTCATGATTCCCATCGTTATGATTCCCACCGTTCCTCCGTCGGCCGATTTTCCGGTTTCCGCTGACGCCTCCGGGCACGCGGAGGCTCCGCGTGCGCCCCGGGCCGTTGCCCTGGTCTCCGGCGGGCTCGACAGCACCCTGGCGGTGCGCATGATGCAGGAGCAGGGGGTGCAAGTGGAGGGCCTGCATTTTTATACCGGCTTCTGCATCACCGAGCAGCAGCGCCGTTCCGGCAACCCCAAGGCGGCAAACCGCCCCAACGACGGTCTGCGCGCCGGGGTGGAACTGGATATCCCGGTGGAGATCGTGGACATCTCCCGCGAATATCTGGAGATTGTCACCCATCCCAAGCACGGCTACGGGGCCAATGTGAACCCGTGCATCGACTGTCGTGCCATGATGCTGCGCAAGGCGGGGGAGATCATGCGTGAACGGGGCGCCGATTTTGTCATCACCGGCGAGGTGCTTGGCCAGCGCCCCATGAGCCAGAACCGCAAGGCCATGGACGTCATCGAGGACGAGGCCGGGCTTTCCGGGCGTCTGCTGCGCCCCCTGTCGGCGCGAAACCTGCCCATGACCGAGGCCGAGCGCGGTCACCTGGTGGATCGGGATCAGCTGAAGGGCATGTCGGGCCGTACCCGGAAGCCGCAAATCGCCCTTGCTCAGGAGTTGGGGGTGGATGCCTACGCCCAGCCGGCAGGCGGCTGCTGCTTTCTTACCGACGAGAATTTTGCCCGCAAGTTCCGTGACCTGTTTGCCCACGACCCGGACCTGCACCTCGACCACGAGCAGATCATGCTGCTCACCGTGGGACGGCACTTCCGTCTCAAGGGGGGAATGAAGGTGGTGGTGGGGCGGAATGCCGGGGAAAACCTTATGGTGCAGGGGCTGGTGGAACGCTCCGTGATCCCTGGCGCACAGTTGATGGTGGTGGAAGACCGCAAGGGACCGACGACGGTGGTTGCGGGCGGCTCCAACGCCGCCCTGGACGCCGCAGACGCCAGGGACAACATGGCCGATCTGACCGTGGCCGCCGCCCTCACCGCACGCTATTCCGATGCACCGGAGGGGAGTGAGGTGGCCGTGCGGCTGTGGAACCCTGCCTGCCAGCCGCAGGCCGACGGCCGGGTGTTCAACATCACGGTTGTCAGGGACGGGTTCGACGACCTGCGGGTATAGCCCGGAAGGTTTCTGCGCCGGTGGCGCAACCCACCTCCTTCAAGCTCCCCTGCGCCTTTCGGGCGCATTTCGCACCCCCTTCCGGGTTGATTTGCCGGGAGCGGACCTTCTACCCTTCTCCCATCAACTGACGGCGGTGGTCCTGACAGGGAGCGGCCCCACGGTATGTGGGGGGCCCGGTGTCTCGCTCCCGCCCGACCGGGTCGGGAACGGAGCTTGCGGTGACCATTTCGCACTACCTCAGGCTGACGCTGGCGGTCTCCATCGGACTGGTGTTCGCGGTGGGGGTGGCCGGGGTGTGGATGCGCGACTGGCTGCATCAGGAAGCCTACGAAAATCTCCACCGCGAGATGGAAGTCCTGCTCAACCTGGAACGGGTGGAAAACGGCGTGCTGACCGCCCTCGGCGCCCAGGAAGCGTTTCTGTCGCGGTCGTCGTCGGGGGTGCACGAGGACGAACAGGCCATGGCGGGGCCGGTGTATTCGGCCATTGCCGATACCCGTGGCGCAATCGCCGCCATCGAGCGGCTGGAGACACAGGAGGGGACTCCCCTCACCACCCATCAGTCGGAAATCGATATCGGCCTGGCGCTGTTCGAAACCCGCACACGCCGTCTGGCGCGGCTGGCGCACCTGCGGGGCCGGGTCGGCTCCGGCCTGGCGGCGCGCCTGGACAAGTCTGCCGAAGACCTGGAACAGCACCTGGAACAGATCGAGCGGCGGGCCGGGGCCGCAGGTGACAACGGGCGCGTGGTGGCGCTGGGAAAGCTGCGCATGCACATGTTGTCCATGCGCCGGTGGGAAAAGGATTATTTTCTGCAGGACGACCTGATGCTGTTGTCCCGCGCCCGCGTGCATGCCGTGCAGATCGAGCGCGAACTTGGGCGGCTGCCGCTGGGGGCGGCGGAACGGCGGACGGTGATGAGCCGCATGCGGGAATACATGGGGCATTTTGAACGCCTGGCCCTGATCGACGTGCAGATGGCGGAGGAGCGCACCGAGGTGGCATCCACGGCGGAGGGGCTCACTCGGGCGCTGGGCGCCTATGTAAGCGAGGAGCGACTGTCCCTGGCCAATGCCGAGGCGCGCCAGATCAGGCGCCAGCGCGCCGCCACCGCCGCCATGTTCGGCCTGTTCCTGGCGGTTTTGCTGGGGGCTGCGGTGCTGGCGTTTCGCCTTACCCGGCGCATTACCGGCAGTCTGGAGAACCTGCTTGCCGCCACCCGGGAAATGGGGGAACGGGGTGACTGCCCGGAGATCCACACCGGCCACGACGACGAATTCGCCCGTTTGGCGGAGAGTTTTAACAGCATGGTCGCCCAGTTGCGGGAGGTTTACCGGCAGTTGGTGCAGAGTGAAAAACTGTCCGCCACCGGCAAGCTCAGCGCCTCCATTGCCCACGAGATCAACAACCCCCTGTTTGGCATCCAGGGGTGTCTGGAGCGGGTTCAGAAACGCCTCGGCCCGGAAGATCCGGACCGTCGCCTGGTGGAACTGGCGGTGCGCGAGAGCCACCGCATCGCCCGGCTGGTGCAGGGATTGCGTGATTACCACCGCCCCTCCGACCGCACCATGGCGCCGGTGTCCCTGCTGGACACCCTGGACGACGTGTTCCTGATCAACGAAAAATACATCCAGACCGCCAGTGTGACTCTTCACCGCGATCTGCCCAGGGACCTGCCATTGGTGAACGGCACACGGGATCAATTGCAGATGGTGTTCGTCAACCTGCTCACCAATGCCGTGGAGGCGATGCCGGAGGGAGGCGGACGGATCACGGTGGCCGCCCGGCAGGAAAAGGGCCTGGTGGTGGTGCGGGTGACCGACTCCGGAAAGGGAATTTCGTCCGAGGCCCTGCCGCGTATTTTTGAGCCGTTCTTTTCCACCAAGCCAGAGGTCAAGGGGGTGGGGCTTGGGTTGTCCATCACCTACGGCATCGTCAAACGCCACGGCGGCGAAATCTCCGCTGTTTCGGAGCCGGGCCGTACGATCTTCACTGTTTCCCTGCCGGTCCTGTCCGGCCCGCTGCCCGAAGCGCCCTGACGCGATGACCACGGGGGTAACCCAGGGGGAGTTGTTCACCGTCGTCGAGCAGGGGCCCGAGGTGGTGCTTACCGCCAACCGCCGGCTGGCCAGTCACCTGCGACAGCAACACGATGCCCGGCAGCTTGCGTCCGGAAAAGCAGCCTGGGAACAGCCCCGGATCATGCCGTTGACGGAATGGGTGCGGCGCGAGTGGGAGGCCTCTTTGCAGCCCCGGGCGCTGCTTACCGAGCATCAGTCGCTGGCGGTATGGGAGCGTATTGTCGAAGCGGACGAGTCGGTGCGCGGGCTGCTTGATCGGGGGCGTCTGGCGCGGCGCGCGCTGGAGGCGTGGACCCGCTGCCGGGAGTGGTGCCTCGACCCCGGCGACTGGGGGGCAGTATCCCCCGAGGCCGGGGTGTTTGCACGCTGGGCTGGGCGCTGGCGTCGGGAGTGTGAACAGAATCTCTGGGTGGACGCGTCGGACGCTCTGGCGACGCTCATTGAGGGGTTTTCCGCCATGGGAAGTGCGGTGCCGGAGTTCGTGCGTCTGGCCGGATTCGACTCCATCCCGCCGTTGGTGGAACGGCTGGTGGATACGCTGCGCGTGCGGGGGGGGCGGGTCAGGGTGGATGTGCCACCACGGGCCGCCGAAGGCGCGGTGCGGGTGGCCGTGACGGACGTCGACGCCGAGGTGGAGCTGTGCGCCCGCTGGGTGCGGCGACACCTGGCGGGCGGGGCGGAGAAAATTGGCATTGTGGCCACGGACCCGAATGCGGTGCGCTTTGCCCTGCTGCGATCCCTGCGGGATCAACTGGCCCCCGGTCAGGTGGGCATTTGGGAGGGGCGCGGGCCGGTGTCGGTGTCCCTCGGGATACCGCTGGCCCACACACCGCCGGTAGCCGCGGCGCTGGCACTTTTGGCGGTGGGGCGTGGGGCGATGGAGGCGGACCGCTGGGGGCGCCTGCTGGGGTCACCGTTCATTGCCGGGGCCGAAACCGAACGGGTGCCCAGGGGCCGGTTGCACGAACGCCTGCTTTCCCGCGGACCCCGCGCGCTGTGGCCCTCCCGCCTGCTGGACTGGGTGGGGGAGCAGTTTCCAGCGCCGGACGGGGAACCGGAAAGGCTGCCTCTGCCCCGCCTGAGGGAGGTGCTTTCGGCGTGGTGCGCGACGCTTGCCGCCGCCCCCGCGCGAGCCCGTACCAGCCGCTGGGCGACACTGTTTCAGGAGCGCCTGGCGGCGCTCGGATGGCCTGGAGAACGCCCCCTGGACAGCGAGTCGTACCAGACGGTTCAAAGTTGGGAGGAGGCGCTGGGCCGTCTGGCGGCGCTGGACACGGTGCTGCCCCCCGTTGCGGCGGAGGAGGCACTGCGCCGCCTGCTGGCGATATGCCGCGAGATGCCGTTTCAGCCCCAGGACGAGGGGGCCGCGCCGGTGGCTCTGCTGGGCACCCTGGAGGCCGTTGGCATGTCCTTCTCCCATCTTTGGGTGATGGGCATGGCCGATGCCGCGTGGCCGCCGCCACCCGATCCGAATCCGTTCATTCCCTACCGCTTGCAGCGAGAGGCGCGCATGCCCCACGCCTCGCCGGAGGTGCAACTCGACCATGCCCGCACCGTGACCGATCGCCTGCTGGCGGCGGCACCCGCGGTGGTGGTGAGCCATCCGCTGCTGCTGGAAACACGCGAGGCCGGGCCCAGCCCGCTGATTCGACACCTCCCGGAGGTCACCCCGGATGTGCTGGACGCCGCCCCCGACCTGCGTCTGGCGCGCCAGATCGCCGAGGCGGGGAGAACCGAATCCGTGATCGACACCAATGCCCCGCCGGTGCCCGCCAGGGGCTCGATTCGGGGCGGCACGGGGTTGTTTACCGATCAGGCCGCATGCCCGTTCCGGGCCTTGGCCCGCTACCGGCTGGGGGCGTCGCGCGCCGAAGGGCCTGGTCTCGGGCTGGGCGTCCTTGAGCGCGGCGATGTGGCCCACCGGGTTCTGCACCGGCTTTGGAACGATCTGAAAGACAGCACCACCCTGGAGGGGCTGTCACCGGAGGAACTGCGTGACCGGGTGACGGCAGCCGTCGACCCGGTGGCGGCGGAAGCGGTGGAGCAACGCGCGCTGGGAGGGCGGTTTCTGGACGTGGAGCGGGAGCGCCTTGCCCGGCTGGTGCTGGAGTGGCTTGAGGTGGAGCGGAAGCGCGGGCCGTTCCGCGTGGCCGGGGCCGAGCAACAGGCCTCCGCCACCATCGGCGGGGTGTCTGTGGACCTGCGGCTGGACCGCATCGATATTCTGCCGGATGGCCGGGAGGTGCTCATCGATTACAAGACCGGCACCACCCATGCCGCCCGCAAGGACTGGGACGGTGCCCGCCCGCGCGCCCCGCAGTTGCCGCTGTATGTGTTGACCCGACCGGAGGGGAGTGCCGCCGCCGTGGCCTTCGCCCGGCTCAAGCGGGGCGACCTGAAATACGAGGGGCAGGCGGCGCGGGACGGCATTTTGCCTCCGGCCCACCGCTCCCGGGATGCGGTGCTTGGTGACAACGGCTTCCAGAATCGCGTGGCCGAATGGCGCGTGGCCCTGGAGGGACTCGCCGAAGCCTACCTGCGAGGCGACGCGGCGGTGGATCCGCTGGATGGCACCCAGACATGCAAGTACTGCGACCTGACCCCCCTGTGCCGTTACAACGAGCGTGGCGGGAACCCGACAGGCGATGGTGGCGAGGGGGCTGGTGATGAGTGACCAACTGCCCGATGCTGCCGCCCGCGCCGCCGCACTCGATCCGGCGCGTTCCTTCATCGTCCAGGCCCCCGCCGGGTCGGGCAAGACCGGGCTGCTTATCCAGCGGCTGCTCATCCTGCTGGCGGGGGCACGCCAGCCGGAGGAAATTGTGGCCATTACCTTTACCCGCAAGGCGGCGGGGGAAATGGCGGAACGCATCCTCAGGGCGCTGGACGCCGCAGCGGAAAATTCTGTTCCCGACGATCCCCACGCCCGCGTCACCTGGGAACTCGCCACCAGGGTACTGGCCCGCGACAAGGAATGCGGCTGGAATCTGCGCGACAACCCGGCGCGGTTGCAGGTACAGACCTTTGACGCCTTTTGTCTGGGGCTGGTGCGGCGTCTGCCGTTCCTGTCGGAACTGGGTGGCGGCATCGGCATTGCCGAGGACGCCCGTGGCCTGCATCGGCTGGCGGCGGAACGGCTCATGGGGCTGCTGGACCACGACCAGTACGGCGCGGCGGTGGCCACCCTGCTGGCCCACGAGGACGGCGATGCCAATCGCGCTGCCGAGGGGGTGGCCGGGATGCTGGCGCGGCGTGACCAGTGGCTGCGCCATCTGGACCTGGGGGTGGACGACGACGGCCTGATCGCCGCCCTCACCGACGGCATCCGCCGCGTGGTGTTCGATGCCCTCGAAGATGCGGCGGAAAAGCTCTCACCGTGGGCCGGGCGACTGGCTCCTCTGGTGCGCCAGTTCGCCGCTGCCAGGGACGTGAACGTGGACGATGCCTTTGCCTGCCGGAGGGACGACCGGCTGGAGGATTGGCAGCATTTGGTCGACTTGCTACTGACCGGAAAGGGGGAGTTGCGCCGGACGGTGACCGCCCGCGAAGGTTTTCCGGCGGGGAAGGAGGGGCAGTCGGCCAAGCAGGAGATGGCGGCCATCCTGAGTGAACTGGCGGATTTGCAGGGGGTTTCCGAAATGCTCGGGGAGCTGCGCACCCTGCCGCATCCGGAGGAGGTGGCCGCACACCGCGATACCCTGTTGCACCTGCGCCATGCCCTGCATCTGGCGGCGGCGCTGCTGCGCGAGGTGTTTTCCGAGCGCCGCCAGGGGGATTTTGCCGAGGTGGCCGCCGGGGCCCTGCTGGCACTGGGCGATGAAGACCGCCCCACGGACCTGGCCCTGGCGCTGGATACCGCGATCGGCCACATTCTGGTGGACGAGTTCCAGGATACCTCCCACGGCCAGTTCAACCTGCTGGCGCGGCTCACCGCCGGGTGGACTCCGGGGGACGGCCGCAGCCTGTTTCTGGTGGGCGATCCGATGCAGTCCATCTACCGCTTCCGCGACGCGGAGGTGGGGCTGTATTTGCGTGCCCGGCGTTTCGGCATTGGCCAGATCCGCCCGGAGCCCCTGTTCCTGTCGGCCAACTTTCGCTCCCGGCCGGCGGTGGTGGCGTGGGTCAACCGCGCCTTTCCCCACGTGTTGCCGGAGCGGGAGGACATCAGCCGGGGCGCGGTGCGCTACGAACCGTCCCACGCGGTGCGCGGGAATGCTTCCGGCGCGGCGGTGGAAGTTCACCCCCTGGCCCTGAAGGACGATGCGGAGGAGGCGCGCATCGTGGCGCGGGTGGCCGCGCAGGCGCTGGCCGAAAGCGCCGATGGCCGGGTGGCGGTACTGGTGCGCGCCCGGGGTCACCTGTCCGCCATCCTGCCCGCGCTGTCGGCGGCGGGGATTCCGTATCGGGCGGTGGACATCGATCCCCTGTCCAACACCCCGGTGGTGCGCGATCTAATTGCCCTCACCCGCGCCATGTCGTTCCCCGCCGACCGGGTGGCGTGGCTGGCGGTGCTGCGCGCCCCGTGGTGCGGACTGACCTTGGCCGACCTGCTGGTGGTGGCCGGGGAACCCGGTACGGCCATTTGCGATCGGCTGGCTCCCGACGCGCTGCCGACGCTTCTATCCGCCCTGTCGGCGGATGGCAGGGGGCGGCTGGCGCGGGTGGTCGAAACCTTGACCGAAGGGCTCGACCGGCGCGGGGCGGGGCGGCTGGCGGGGCGGCTGGAAACCGCCTGGGTGCGGCTGGGCGGACCGGGCTGCTATGGAGCGGACGCCCTGCGTCAGGCAGACCGTTATCTGGAACTGCTGGACGGGCTGGATGACGGTGGCCCGCCCCCTTCGCCGCTGGCGCTGCAACAGGTGGTGGCGGACCTGTTTGCCGAGTTCCCCGGCGCGGTGCGGGTGGAGGTCATGACCGTGCACAAGGCCAAGGGGCTGGAGTGGGACACGGTGATCCTGCCCGGTCTGGGGCGTTACACCAAGGGCGACACCGGCTCCCTTCTGGGGTGGATGGAACGTCCGGTGCGCGGCGCCGAGGGGATCAGTGATCTGATTCTGGCCCCGGTGGGGGAGAGGGGCGGAGAGCGCGATGCGGTGTATCAGTGGATTCACCGCACCCACCGGGAACGGGCGCGTCACGAGGAGGGGAGGCTGCTGTATGTGGCCGCCACCCGCGCCCAGCGCCGCCTGCACCTGATCGGCCACGCCGCGTGGAAAGAGGATCACTTTGTCGCCGACTCCCGCTCCCTGCTGGCGCGGCTGTGGCCGGTGGTGGAGAGCGCGTTTGCCGATTTGGACCCGCCGGGGGACGAGGGGGCCACGGTGCGGCCATTGCCGCCGCCGTTGCTGCGACTGCCGGTGGATTTTGCCCTGCCGCGCCCGGCAAAGCCGGTGGGCCGTCCCGGTCCGGCTCCGGAGGTGGACCCCTATGCCCCGTCTTTCACCTGGGCGGGGGATATGGCTCCGGCGGTGGGAACGGTGGTACACCGCGCCCTGCAACGCATTGCCGGAGACGGGTTAACCGCCTGGGATGTGCGGCGTATACGCGAAGCCACTCCGCGCTGGGCGGCGGCGCTGACCTCTCTGGGCATGGCGCCCGAGGTGGTGGCGGCGGGGGCGGAGCGGGTCGTTAGGGTCCTGTCCCACGCCCTTGGGGACGAGCGGGGCAAGTGGGTGCTGGCGCCCCACGCGGAGGCGAAGAACGAGTTTGCGGTGGGTGGGGTGCTGGCGAACGGCCAGGTCATCCACCGGGTGATGGACCGCACCTTCGTGGCCGACGGGACGCGCTGGATCATTGACTACAAAACCGGTGGCCACGCCGGGGGCGGCCTGGAGCAATTTCTGGCCGAGGAACAGCGCCGCTACACCCCTCAGTTGGAGGAGTACGGCCTGCTCATGCGCGGCCTGGATGATCGGCCGATTCGGCTGGGGCTGTATTTCCCGGCGATCAGCGGGTGGCGGGAGTGGGGGTGAGGGTGAGGGTGAGGCTTTGCCTGCTCTTTTAACCCTCCAGGCTTGCCACTTTGGAACAAGCCTGGAAGATTTAAAGAGGACGGTTTGTACGAGTCTGGTTTGACCGGAATGTCTCCGGCTTTATTGATTTTTCCGTTCGAATATTGTGGCCCGGCACGGGCCATTTTGTTTCTTGTCTACGGAGTGGGGCTCAATGCCCGCCCGCCGGTTTTCCCCCCAGTTCGTGGATCAGGCCGGAGACCTCCTTCAGCCGCACGTCCCGATCCGTGGCGGTGCCCGCCTCCAGATTCAGGCGCAACAGGGGCTCGGTGTTGCTGGCGCGCAGGTTGAACCACCAGTCTCCACACTCAACTGTCAGGCCGTCCAGCTTGTCGGGCTTCGTTCCCGTCGCCGCGTAGCGCCGCTCGATCTCCGCCAGCACCGGCCCCACCTCCGGCACTCGGTAATTGATCTCGCCGGTGGCAAAATAACGCCGCAGCGGCGCCATTTGTGCGGACAGGGGCGCGGCGTTGGCTTGCAGGCGGTTGATGACGCGGATCAGCGCCATCAGCCCGGAGTCGGTGTTGGCCAGGTCGGCAAAGTAATAGTGGCCCGAAAGCTCGCCCCCGAACTTCGCCCCGCGTTCGCGCATCAGTGCCTTCATGAAGGCGTGGCCCACACGGCCCCGGATCGGCTCACCCCCCAGTTCGCGGATGCGCTCCGGAACGGCTCGGGAACTGCGCAGGTCGTGCAGGATCGGGCAGCCGGGGTGGTTTTTCAGCACCTCTTCCGCCAGCAGGCCGATGAGCAGGTCGCTGGGAATGATGGTGCCCTGTTCGTCGGTGAACATGCAGCGGTCGGCGTCGCCGTCAAACGCGGCGCCCACGTCGCAAGCGTGTTTTTTGGTGGCTGCCTGTACGTCCGCCATGTTCTCGGCCTTGAGCGGGTCGGCCTCGTGGTTCGGAAAGGTGCCGTCCAGGTCCCAGTAAAGCGGCACGGCGGTCAGTTCCGGGTGGCGGTCGAAGAATTTCCGGATGAAATGCCCACCCATGCCGTTGGCGCAGTCCACGGCGATTTTGAGGGGGCGGGTGATGGGGCTCAGGAAGGCGTCCATGGCATCCATGTAGGCGTCCAGCGCCCCTTCCTGGCGGCTCAACTTTCCCAGTGGGCGGGGGGTGGGGGGGCCGTCCCGCTGCCAGGCGTGGACTTGCTTTTCGATCTCGCCGATGCCGGTGTCAAAACCCACCGGACGCGCTTCGGACAGGCTGACCTTGAAGCCGTTGTAGTGCCCGGCGTTGTGGGAGGCGGTGACGCTGACGCTGGCGTCGGCGCGATAGTGGACGTTGGCCCAGTAGTTCATGGGCGTGGAGCCCAGCCCCGCGTGCAGCACGTCGCGCCCGGCCTCGCGCAGCCCGAGGATGAGGGCGTCGGAAAGTTCCGGCGAGTGGGTGCGCATGTCGTGGGTGACCAGCACCATACCACTTTTGAGCCATTCCCCAAGGGCCCGGCCAATGAGGTGGGCCAACTCGGGGTTGAGTGGGTCGGGGACGGTGCCGCGGATGTCGTACGCCTTGAAGATGCCAGCCATGGGAAATCTCCCCTACAAAAAACAGAAAAATGGGCCGTCACGAGGCACGATAGGAGGGGGCCGAGGGTGCTGTCAACCTTGCCCGGATTCGGGCCTTGGCTAAGGCGCGGGGGGGACGGTTTGCAGCAGGTTCAGGACGGCGGGACTGGGCGGGCTTGCGTTGCGGGCGGCGGAAAGGGGGGTGTTGCCCGAGGTGTCGGGGATGACGGGATCGGCCCCGGCGGCCAGCAGCAGGCGGACCAGTTCCGCGCTGCCCGCCACCGAGGCGTAGTACAGCGGCGTGCGCCCCATCACGTCCCGGGCGTTGGGGTCCGCTCCCGCCTTCAGCAGGGCCTTGAGCAGTTTCCCGCGATCGGGGGTGTCCCATCCCTCCGTGCGTGGTTCCGGCAGGAATGCGGCGCCAGCGGCGTGGTGCAGGGCCGTGAGGCCGTTCTGATCGACGCTGCCCGCGCGGGCCCCGCGTCCGAGCAGGTAGTTCACCATGTTGGCGTGGCCCGCCTGGGCGGCGGCCATCAGCGGGGTACGGGTGGTAAGGGGTTTCTTTCTGGTCGGGCGTCCTTCGAGGGGCGCCGCAGACTGGAGGAGAATCTCCGCCACCTTCAGGTCGCCCAATTCCGCCGCCTGCACCAGCCCCTCCCCCAGCACCGAGGGGGAGAACATCTCGCCACGGCCAAACAGCACCCGCTCGCGAATGGCGTTGACGTCGTGCTGGCTCACCGCCGCCGTCAGCCATCGGCGCTGTGCGGCCAGTTCCTTCGCCGGCGGGTCGAACAGGCTGTCGGGGGTGGCGCAGCCGGAAAGCCCGAGCAGTCCCCACAGCAGTCCGGCCGCAAGTGGTAAAACAACGACGCGGGGGAGGGAAAAAAGGCTCATAAGGCGGCTCGCTGGCGCAGGGCTTCGTACAGCAGCACCGCGCAGGTAACGGAGACATTCAGGGAATCCGCCGCTCCGCGCATGGGCAGCTTGAGGTGAAACGACGCGGCGGCGCGAAGTTCCGGGGACAGCCCCGCGTGCTCCGCCCCCACCGCAATGGCACAGGGACCAGCCAACGGCGCCGCCGTGTACAGGTGTTCCGCGTCCGGCGTGGCGGCAACAAGGGGGATGTTGAGGGCATACAGCCAGTCGGCGACGCGCTGTGGTTCCGCCACCGCCAGGGGCACCGAAAACAGGGTGCCACGGCTGGAGCGCACCACATTGGGTCCGAACGGGTCGCAGCCGGGGCCGCTCACGATCACGCCGTGGACGCCCACGGCGTCGGCGGTGCGCAGGATCGCCCCCAGGTTGCCGGGCTTTTCTACCCCTTCCACCACCACGAGCAGGGCCGGTTTGGGGGGGAGGATGTGGTCCAGGCCGGTTTCCGGGCGTTGCGCCACCGCCACCAGGTGGTCCGGTGCATCGCCGTAGGCCACCTTGCGGAACGCCTCGGGGGCGACCTCTTCCACCACCACACCGCGTGCGGCGAGGCGGTGGGCGAACTCTGCTTCTTCATGGCTGGCGCGGTCGGCGGCCAGAAAAATTTCGATCAGGGTGATGCCGCGTTCATCGGCCAGGCGTGCGGCGCGCAGGCCATCGATCAGGATCTGGCCGCTCCTTTCCCGCTCCCGGGTGCTTTCCCGCAGGCGTGCGGCGGCCTTCAGGCGCGGGTTCTGCGTGCTGGTGATCACCGGGCGTCCCAGGCGCTCCAGCGAGCCCAGGTGCCGGAAGGGAGAACCCGTCCGCCGTCGGCCTCGGGGATGGTCATCTCGCCGCTGGCGAATTCCCCCAAACCCTCCCCGGAATTTTTCGCATCCTCCGGGGGTACGACCTCGGCCAACAGATTTTGCATCACCAGCGGAGAAAATCCCGGCGTGTGGCCGCTGAGCAGAATGAATCCACCCCAGCGGGCAAGCAGGGTGCGGCAGTTCTCTAGCAGCGGCGGCAGATGGTCCTCGATTTTCCACACCTGCCCCTTGCTGCCGCGCCCGAAACTGGGGGGGTCCAGAATAATTCCGTCGTAGAGCCGTTCGCGGCGCATTTCGCGCTGCACGAATTTTTGCGCGTCGTCCACCATCCAGCGGCAGGGGGCATTGCCCAGGCCGGACAGTTCGGCGTTTTCCCTGGCCCAGTCCACCACACCCCGGCTGGCGTCCAGGTGGGTGACCGAGGCACCCCCAGCCAGAGCGGCCAGGGAACTGCCGCCGGTGTAGCCGAACAGGTTGAGCACCTCCGGTGCGCGCCCCAGACGGCGGGCCGCGGCGCGCACCTGTCGGGTGATCCACTCCCAGTTGGCGCGTTGCTCCGGGAACACACCCAGGTGGCCAAAGCCGGTGGTTTTGATATGAAACTTTGCGTCCCCCAGCGCGATGTTCCAGGTCTCGGGCAGGGAGCGCTGGTTTTTCCAGGTCATCTCCTCCTCGCCCTTGCGGATGAACACGGCGTCGGCGGCGTCCCATGCATCTTCAGGCAAGCGGGGACGCCACACCGCCTGGGCGGCGGGCCGCACCAGCAGCCAGGGGCCAACGCGCTCCAGCTTGCGGCCGTCGCCGGAGTCGAGGAGTTGATAGGTGTCGTGTGGGGGCGTGTTACGGGACATGCGGCCAACATGGTGGCGCGGCGGACAGGAAGGGTCAAGCCCGGGGCGTTGCGGGGGTGCAGGGCCAGCCTTGTCATCCGGTGGGCAACCCGCTAGCATGGCGGCCGTCCACCGGGGTGTTCGGCCAGGAAATTTTGCCATCCCGGCGAAATCGTGCTGCGCGGCCCCCGCCTCATCACGGGTTTGTGCTTGGAATCTCCCCAAAATCGTTCCGTTTCTCTCCGTGACGGGCGCGTCTTTCATGCCGATGTCCTGCGCGTAGTGGCGATGCTGGCGGTGGTGACCATCCACCTCACGCCGCAATTGATGCGCAGCTATGACAATTTGCCGCTGTGGCAGTGGCTGGCCGCGGATGTGGCCAACGCCCTCACGCGCTGGTGCGTGCCGGTGTTCGTGATGCTCAGTGGCGCGTTTTTGCTGGATCCGTCCCGGGACGGCGGTGCCGGGAAATTTTTGCGCCGACAGGTGCCCCGGGTGTTGATTCCCACCCTGTTCTGGTCCGCATTTTACCTGTATGACCGCTGGGTCGGCGTGGGCAGGCCGTCGGGCGAGGGGGTAAAAATGGCACTGGACGGCCTGCTGTCCGGCGTGCCCACCCCGCATCTGTATTTTCCGTACCTGATCCTCGGGCTGTATCTGCTGACACCGCCGCTGCGGCTGTTCGTGCGTACCGCAACACCGAGGGACATGGCCTATGCCATTGGCCTGTGCCTGGGCGTTGCCATGCTGACGCGAGGGCTGTCCATCCTGGGGCTGGTGGGGACGGGGGAATCGGTGTTTACCCAGTTCATTCCGTACATCGGCTACTACCTGGCGGGATTTTTCCTGAAAGACCTGTCCCTGTCCGCCCGTCAGCGAAGCGGCCTTTATATCCTGCTGTTGATGGCCATGGGGGTTGCCGCCGTGGCCACGGCGCACCTGGTGCCCCGCTTTGGAGCCGGAGGGCGGGGCACGTATTTTTTCCAGTACCTGAGTCCGACGGTGGTGGTGATGTCGCTGTGCGTGTTCGGGCTGTTCGTCACCTCGCCGCTGTTGCGGGATGACGGGCCGGTACCGATGGGATTCCGGCGGTTTATCTTCGGGGTGGCGTCACCGGCCTCCTTTGGCGTTTACCTGATTCACCCGCTGGTTATCCGCCATGTGGGCAAGGAACTGCAGGTGAGGCCGACAGGTTTCGATTCCTGGGGGGGGCCGTGGGTGGGGATTCCCCTGACCTTGGTGCTGGTGGTTGCCCTGAGCACCACCCTGGTGTGGGGGGTACAGCGGGTGCCATACCTGCGCCGCCTGCTGTGAAGGGACCGCCACCGGAGCCATCTGGACGAATTTGCCGTTGGCGGGTACACTTCGCGACTGGGACCCCGGCCGGTTTGGATGCTCTGGTTGCGGGTGTGTTTGCGGTTGTTTCCTCAGTGGTGTGTGGTGCCGCGCCATTTTCGCCGGGTCTTGTCTCCCCGTGTTATTTAATAGCTATCCATTTCTTGGCCTGGTGATCCTCACCATGGTGGCGTACTACCTGCCACCCCTGCGAGACTGGCAGCGCCACACACTGATCGTCGCCAGTTTTGTTTTTTACGCCGCCAACCAGCCGTGGCTGTTGCTGTTGCTGGTTTGCTCCATTGCCGTCAACGTGGTGACCAGCCATTTTGTTTACCACGGCAGCCCCCCCCGCCGCACCACCTATGCCGCGCTGGGGGTAGGCCTGAATCTGGCGGTTCTGGCGTTTTTCAAATACAGCCCGCTATTCGGGAAAAGCTTTTTTTCCGGTACCGGGTCGGTGGGCGAGTTTCTTGTTTCCATCCCGTTGCCCATCGGTATTTCATTTTTCACATTTCAGGGTATCACCTTGCTGGTGGATACCCTGCGGGTGCAGGAGGAGAGGGCTGAATTCGCGCTGCCGCATGGCTTTTTCGGTCGCCATGCGGTCAATACCACGCTGTTTATCGCCTTTTTTCCGCAACTGGTGGCCGGCCCGATCGTCAAGGCCCACGATTTTGTTCCCCAGATTGTCCCAAAATTTTTCCGGGACATCGACTGGGACGCCTGTTTCCGGGCTCTGGTGACTGGCTATTTTCTCAAGATGGTGGTGGCCGACAATCTCAAGGACCACACATTCTGGATTGCCCGACAGTCATTCAAAATTGCACCTGGCACCGACCTGCTGGTCATGCTGTTTGGCTATTCCATCCAGATATTCGCCGATTTTGCCGGCTACTCCCTGATTGCCATCGGGTGTGCCAGTTTGTTTGGCTACCGATTGCCGCAAAATTTCAACTTTCCGTACATCTCGCGAAGTTTTTCCGAGTTCTGGCGGCGCTGGCATATTTCGCTGTCATCATTCCTTCGGGAATACCTTTATTTCCCCCTGGGTGGTAACCGCAGGGGCGGGGTGCGCACCTATGTGAATCTGATGGTGGTGATGTTGCTGGGCGGATTTTGGCACGGAGCAGCCTGGAGCTATATGGTGTGGGGTGGGTGTCACGGTGTGGCCCTTGCGGTCGAGCGATTCTGCGGTCGTTATGTGACACTGCCGGACCTGCCGTTGGTGAATGCCCTGCGCATGCTGGGGGTATTTGTCTTTGTAACTGCTGCCTGGCTGCTGTTCAAGTTGCCGGATTTTTCGCAGGCGGTGGACTTCGCGCGGGCTGTCGAGGCGAATATGGGGCTCCCCCCGGACTTGCAGCGCTGTTTTTTCATTGCCGCATACAGCGTTCCCGTCATCCTGTGGCACTTGCACCATCTGTGGGGAAAGCCGGTTCTGGCCCGGGTGCCGGGCCTGGCCGCGGTCGCATACGGCTTCATGCTGTTTTTAATCGTCACCAATAGCGGGGCACCCGGCGCCTTTGTCTACTTCCAGTTTTGAGGCATGAAGTGAGGCTGATCTGGACATCGCTGGTGACGACCGCCGCTCTGCTGGTCGGGTACGCCATCGCTTTGCCTTGGGTGCCTGCGGCGGGGCGGGGGGCGGCCGAGACCGGACATGCTACCAATGTGACCCGCCTTCAGCGGTATATCTATGAGCGTCTGGATGCACCGGTAGTGATCGTGGGCACTTCGCTGGCCGCCCGGTTGCCACCGGAATTACTCCCTGCGGACGCCGTGAACCTGTCCCAGAGCGGAGGCAGTGCATTGACCGGATTGCGGGTGATTGTGCGCTCCGGAGCAGCCCCGAAACTGGTGCTGATCGAGAGTAATTTGCTGACACACCCGTTCGACCGGAGTAGCGTTGACGCCCTGTTTACCCCGGTGGTCAGTCAGGTGCGGGGGTGGGCCCCCATACTGCGCGAGGACAACCGGCCGATTTCCGCAGCGGTAATTCTGACAGCCATTTCGGTGGAATATGGCCTTGGCCGGCTGCGCTACGAGGGCTGGTTGGGGGGGAGTGGTTGGTCCACATCGGGGGAGGTCCGGCCCGCGTCCTCTCCGGAGGATGTGTTTGGCGCCATCTTTGCGCAAATTGAGGAGACATACGGGCAGCGCCCTTCAGACAGGGAACTGCGGGAGATGACGGGCCAGTTGGATGAAATGGTGGGAACTTTGCTCCGCCGTGGATGCCGTGTGGCGTTTTTCGAAATGCCCGTGCATCCGTCGCTGATCAGTTCCCCACTGTTACGTGCGAACCGGGAAACCATTTTGGCGCATTTTTCCGACCGGGGGCTTCCATACCTGACTCCGGGGAGCGCCGGAGGCCTTCAGACCACAGACGGGGCGCATCTGGATTCCCAGGCTGCCGCGATGGTGGCCCGTGCCCTGGCCAGGGTGGTCGGGGCAATGGGAATTGTCACCCAGCCGTTCCCAGGCGGAGGCGCCGGGGTACCTATTCCCGAAACCGCTGGGTAATGGGCATGCGGCGGTCGCGGCCGAAGGCGCGGGGGGTGATGCGCACCCCGGGAGGGGCCTGACGGCGCTTGTATTCGGCCCGGTCCACCAGCGACACCACGCGCTGAACCGTATCCGCGTCAAAACCCATGGCGACAATCTCGGCCACCGGGCGGCACTGCTCCACATAGGCTTCCAGCACCGCGTCCAGAATCGGGTAGGGGGGCAGGGAGTCGCTGTCCTTCTGGTCTGCCCGCAACTCGGCGGTGGGTTCGCGCTCGATAATGGCTTCCGGGATCGGCGGCGCGGCCTCGGTTGAATTGATGTGCCGGGACAGGGCGTAGACCATCTGCTTGGGCAAATCCTTGATGACCGCGAAGCCGCCTGCCATGTCGCCGTACAGAGTGGCGTAGCCGACGGCCATTTCGCTCTTGTTGCCGGTGGTCAGCACCATGCTGCCGAACTTGTTGGACAGGGCCATGAGCAGGTTGCCGCGCACCCGCGATTGCAGGTTTTCTTCCGCCTCGTTGGCCGGACACCCGCTGAACAGGGGGGCCAATGTCTCCAGAAAGCCCTGGAACAACCCCTCGATGGGAATCTCGTGCAGGGTCACGCCGATGCGTGCCGACAGTTCGCGGGCGTCCGCTCCGGACTGGTCGGCCGAATAGCGGGACGGCATGTAGATGCAGGTGACGTTGTCCGGTCCCAGCGCCTCGGCGGCCAGCACCGCCACCAGTGCCGAGTCGATGCCGCCGGACAGCCCGATCACCGCCTGGCGGAAACCGTTTTTGCCCAGGTAATCGCGGATTCCCGTCAACAGGGCCTGGCGGACCTCTTCCAGCCGTGGCAGTGGCGCGCACAGGGTGGGGGAGACGGCGTCGGACAGTGGCTCCAGTGGGGGGGAGGCAATCTGCACGGCAGCGGGGGAAGGGGCTGCCGGGGCAGGGGGGAGGGAGAGGTCGGCGACAAGCAGTTCTTCGGCAAATGCCCCGGCGTGGGCGAGGGTTCTGCCGTCGGGGCCCACCACCATGCTCTGGCCGTCGAACACCAGTTCGTCCTGTCCGCCCACCTGGTTGACGTAGCAGATGTGGGCATTGCCCGCGCGGGCGCGCTCCGCCAGCATGGCCTCGCGCTCCTCACGCTTGCCCGCGTGGTAGGGCGAGGCGTTCAGGTTCAGGATCAGGCGTGCCCCGGCGGCAGTCTGGGCACGTACCGGGCCATCGGCCACCCAGATGTCCTCACACACGCTGACGCCGATCAGGACCGCTCCGTTCCCGTTTCCCGGCCTCCGATCCCCGAACCGGTGGATCGGAGGCGGGCCGCCGGGGGTGAAGTAGCGTTGTTCGTCGAATACGCCGTAGTTGGGCAGATGCACCTTGTGGTACACAGCGGCGATTTTCCCCTCCGCCAGGAGCGCAGCCGCGTTGTAGAGGCGTCCGGCGGCGTCGCGGTCCACAAAGCCGACCACGGCGAGGATGCCGGTGCTGGCGGAGGCAATGCCGTCCAGTGCGGCGCGGCCCCGATCCACAAAGCGGGGGTGAAAAAGCAAATCCTCCGGGGGGTAGCCGCATACGGACAACTCCGGAAACACCACCACGTGGGCGTGCCGCTGGCGCGCCGCGTGGATGTATTCCACGATGAGGCGGGCGTTGTCGTCCACGGCCCCCACCGTGGGGTTGATCTGGGCCATGGCGATGCGCATGGTAATGGCGGGTGCGGTCACGCGGATACTCCGTGGCGTGTGGCCGGGCGGCACGGCTGATTCGGCAGGTGACCCGGCAAAGGTTCGAGCCATTATACGGGGGGTTGGGGGGATGAGGGGGGAAGGCTGCCGGGGAGGTTCAAGTGCGGTTGACAATTCCGTCCTTAAGCTGGTCTAATTCCCGGTCCCGTTTTATTGTCGTGCCCGACGCCGTGTGTAACCGAGCCAGAGCCGTGCCCCGCTTCTTGTGCGGGCCGGGCCACCCCTGACCCTGAACCGTGACGTAGCGAGGAAATCGATGTCCGACACCACCAGCACTGCCGTAGAAGACTTTGTCCTGGAATCCGGAGAGGTGATCTCTTCCGATCAGATCATCGACATTACCGTGGTCGGCGCCGGGCCCGCCGGTTTGTTTACGGTGTTTTCCGCCGGTGTGCAGGAGGCCCGCTGCCGGGTAATCGACAGCATGCCGCAGGTGGGCGGACAGCTCACCGCGCTGTACCCGGAAAAGGTCATTTACGACGTCCCCGGCTTCCCCAAGGTGACCGCCAAGGACCTGGTGGACCGCCTGTATGAGCAGGCCCAGCAGTTCAACCCCGAGATCCACCTGAGCGAAACCGTGGTCAACGTGGAGCGCCTCAAGCACCGCATTCTGGCAGTGACCACGGATCGCGGCAACGTGCACTATTCCCGCTCGGTGGTGATCGCTGCGGGCATCGGCGCCTTTACCCCGCGCCTGCCGGACGACGAGGTGTTCGCCGGGTTCGGCGAGGAGCACGGCTTTTATACGGCAGTGCGCGACAAGTCCAAATTCAAGGGCCGCGAAGTGGTCATTCTGGGCGGCGGCGACTCGGCGGTGGACTGGGTGCTGGGGCTGGCCGAGGAGGCCCGCTCCCTGGCGGTGGTGCACCGCCGCAACGAGTTCCGCGCCATGGGCCACAGCGTGACCAAGATGCGCGAACTGGCCGAAGAGGGAAAGGTGAATGTCATCACCCCCTACAACTTCAAGTCCGTGGACACCGACAACAACGGCCATGTGACCGGCGTGACCGTGGAAGACAAGGGGGGTGCCGAAATGCACCTGAAGTGTGACCGCCTGCTGTGCCTGCTGGGTTTCAAAAATGACCTGGGGCCGATCGTGGAGTGGGACCTGCGCTTCGAGGACAGCGCCATCAAGGTCGAAGCCGACATGCAGACCAACATCCCTGGTGTGTTCGCGGTCGGCGATATTGCCTCGTACCCGCAGAAGATCAAGCTCATCCTCACCGGCTTTGCCGATGCTTCCATCGCGGTGCAGAACTGCATCCCGTACATCCGTCCGGGCAAGAAGGCCTCCCATGTGTTCACCAGCGTGCGCGGTCTGCCCGCCGGCAGCAAGTAAGCCGTTCCGGCCGAAGGCACACCACATTCCGGCCACCAGGCGCCCCTGACGGGGTGCCGGTGGCCGTTTTTTTTCCGTCCCCCCCGGCTTGACACCCCCGCCACGGGGCGTAGAATTCCGGTCCGAACGCTGTGGGAGCCACTCTCTGACATGGGTAACAGTCCTTGAGAAGCTTCCCCTCCCGCCAGCAGGGGGATTTCTTCGACGCCCTGGCGCGTCTGCGTCCTCCCCTGATCCTCACCATCCTGCTGCTGCTGGTGGGAACCCTCGGGTACATGGCGATCGAGGGCTTTCCGTTCGTCGACGCCATGTACATGACCGTCATCTCGGTGGCCACGGTCGGCTTTGGTGAAGTCCACCCCCTGTCTACCGGTGGGCGGCTGTTCACCATGGGCCTGATCATGGGCGGCTTCGCGGTGTTCTCCTACTCGGTGGGTGTGTTCGTCGAGGTCATCACCCGCCGCGACATTTTTGGCCTGTTCCGGATTCAGACCATGGAATCGCGCATCAAATCCCTTGCCGATCACTACATCATCGTCGGCTATACCACCATTGCCCAGGAACTGGCGCGCATTTTTCGCCGCCGCGGCATGCTGTTCGTGGTGGTGGAGCCGGATGCGGAACGGGTGGAGATGCTCAAGCACGATCAGGTGGAGTTTTTCATCCAGGACGACTATTTTCGGCACGAAACCTATCGCAAGGCGGCGGTGGGCACGGCGCGGGGCATCATCACCTCTTTTGAAAACGATTCCGACAATATCACCGTGGTGGTCACCGGTCGCATCGTGGAAGAGGCCACCGGGCGCGATCTGTTTATCGTCAGCACCTGCTCCAACGAAGAGTCCAAGGTGCGTCTGGAGCGGGTGGGGGCCGATTATGTCATCAGCCCCGACACCCTGATCGGCAACCGCATCGGCGCCCTGGCCCTGCGGCCCCCCACCCTCGGCTCGCGCAGTGTGCTGGAGCAAGTGGCGTTCGGTGAAACCACCGATCTGGACATCCGCGAGATGCTGTTGCCCGAAGGGGTGCCGATGGTGGGCAAGAGTGTGCGCGATTCCGACCTGCGCCGCCTCACCGGCGCCTACATTGTGGCCATCACCCATGAGGGGCGCCGGCCCCACATCAACCCGTCGCCGGACGAGATCCTGCGCGCCGGGGACACGCTGATGGTCATCGGCACCCCCCGGCAACTGGATACCCTGGAACACCTGCTCAGGCCCACGGCTGCGGCGGGAGTGAACGGCACAACCTGATGAACCGACAGGAGAAGCATCGCAATGGACTGGGGTAAAGTCGCATCCATTTTTTTCATCCTCATGGCCCTGACCAGCAACGCCAGCTTTGTCTACGGCGGCGATTCGTACAACCTGGTCATCACCGTGGCCATGAGCCTCATCGCCACGCTGCTCAAGCTCGGCTCGCGCAAGACACTGGGCGCCGAACTGATGGCCACAAGTCTTGTGGCCGACCTGCACCTGATTCCCGCGCTGGTGGCGTTTTTCGGTTTCGGGGAGGTCACCATGGCCAAGGGGTTGGCCATTGGCGCCCTGGTTGCCAATGTGATTTCGGTCGCCTTGATTACCATCGACACGATTCTTGATACCATTAAAGAAGAGAACGCGATCTACTGATCCGACAGGGGGTGTAACCGCCCCCCGATTTTCCTGCCCCCCGGGGGCGCCGCGCCCGCGGGTGCGGCGGCTGCGGGTGTGGCCTCCTCGATAGATGAGCACGACGCCCCGCATGACCACTGATCACCTGTTTCTACGCGCCTGTTTCCGCCGCCCGGTGCCGCGCCGTCCGGTCTGGATGATGCGCCAGGCCGGGCGCTACCTGCCCGAGTACCGCGCTACCCGCGCCAAGGCGGGGAATTTTCTCAATCTGTGCAAAAATCCGGAGCTGGCCTGCGAGGTCACCCTGCAACCCATCGACCTGATGGGGGTGGACGCCGCCATCCTGTTCTCCGACATCCTGGTGATACCGGAAGCCATGGGTATGGAACTGCGCTTTCTGGAAGGCGAGGGCCCCAGCTTTCCCGCCCCCATCACCTCCGCCGCCGACGTGCGGCGTCTGGGCGACCCGGACCCGGAGGTGGAACTGGGTTATGTCATGGACGCCCTGCGCCTGATCCGCAAGGAGCTCGACAACCGGGTGCCGCTGATCGGCTTTACCGGCGCGCCGTGGACCCTGGCCACCTACATGGTGGAGGGGGGAGGATCGAAAAACTTCGCGCTCATCAAGCGCATGCTCTACGCCGAGCCCGAAACCCTGCACCAGTTGCTGGAAAAGACCACCCAGGCGGTGATCCGCTACCTCACTGCCCAGGTGGCCGCCGGAGCCCAGGCCCTGCAGATTTTCGACACCTGGGGCGGGGTGCTGTCCAAGCCCGATTTTCTGGAATTCTCCCTGCGTTACATCCACCGCATTGTCGAAGCCGTGCCGCGCCAGACGCCGACTGGCGAAAAACTGCCGGTGATCGTGTTCGTGAAGGGTGGCGGCCAGTGGCTGGACGAGATCACCGCCACCGGCTGCGATGTGGTGGGGCTGGACTGGACCGTGGACCCGGCGCAGGCCCGCAAAATCATCGGCGGCCGAACCGCCGTGCAGGGAAACCTGGACCCCACCACCCTCTATGCGCCACCCGCCGTGATCGAACAGCGCGTGGCCGCCATGCTGCGCGCCTTCGGTGACGCGCCAGGGCACATCGTCAACCTGGGACACGGCATTTTGCCCGACATCCCGGTGGAACACGCCCGGGCGTTCATCCGCGCCGGACAGGCCGAGGTGGGCAAGTGACGCCGCCGATCAAACCCACGTCGAATGCCCCGGTGGTGGTGCCGGGGGGGCATGGCCCGGTGGTCATCAACCGCGAGCTCATCGCCAAGTACGACAAGCCGGGGCCGCGGTATACCAGCTACCCCACCGCGCCGCACTTTTCCGAAAGCTTCAACGGCAGCGCCTACCTGGCCGAGATCGACCGCAGCAACCGGGACGAGGCCGACCGCGACCTGTCCCTGTACTTCCACATCCCGTTCTGCGACACCCTGTGCTGGTACTGCGGCTGCAACGTGGTCATCACCCAGAAGCGCGAAAAGGCGCTGCCTTATGTGGACTACCTCAAGCGCGAGGTGGATCTGGTGGCGGAGCGCATCGCCAAAGGGCGCAAGGTCACCCAGTTGCACTGGGGCGGCGGCACCCCCACCTATCTGGAAGCAGAGCAGATCCGCGACATCATGAGCCACGTACACGCCCGCTTCGACCTGGCGGACGACATGGAGGCCAGCGTCGAACTGGACCCCCGCGACTGCACCAAAGAACGGTTGGCGGCGCTGCGGGATTTTGGTTTCAACCGCGCCAGCATGGGTATTCAGGATTTTGACCCGGTGGTACAGGCCCGCGTCAACCGCATCCAGCCGGAAGACCTTACCTGGAAGGTCATCAACTGGTGCCGGGAACTGGGGTACAAGTCGGTCAACGTGGACCTGATCTACGGCCTGCCCCTGCAAACCACGGAGCGCTTTGAACACACCGTCGAAGAGGTGATCCGCATCAATCCGGAGCGCATTGCCACCTTCAACTACGCCCACGTGCCGTGGCTCAAGAAGCATCAGGTGATGATTAAAGAGGACGAACTGCCGTCCCCGGAGGAAAAACTGCGGCTGTTCGAGATGATCTCCACGCGCTTTCACGACGCGGGTTACGAGTTCATCGGCATGGACCACTTCGCCAAGCCCGCCGACCCCATCGCCAGGGCCCAGCGCGAGGGCACGTTGTATCGCAATTTTCAGGGTTACACCACCCACGCCGGGTGCGATTTGTACGCCTTCGGCATCACCGCCATCAGCCAACTGCGTCGCTGTTACAGCCAGAACGTCAAGAAAATCCCCGAGTACTACGCCGCCATCGACGCAGGCCATCTGCCGGTGGAGCGCGGCGTGCTGCTGAGCGAGGAAGACCTGTTACGGCGCGACGTCATCACCCGGCTGATGTGCAACTTCGAGCTGAATCCGGCGGACTTCGAGGCCGAATACGGTATTGATTTCGGCACTCATTTCGCCAAAGCCATGGAGCTGTTCGACGGGTTTGAAGCCGACGGGTTGGTGGTGCGCGAGGGGGGGGAAATCAAGGTCACCCCGGCGGGTCGCATGCTCATCCGCAACATCGCCATGCCCTTCGACGCCTACCTGGGCACCAAGCCGGGGCAGCGCTTCAGCCGCACGGTTTGAACCGGGGCGGGGAGCCTCGCCAGGCGCATTCGCGCACCTTGCAGGGCCGATTCCGCTTCATCGCGTCACCACCGCGCCGGAACTCGCCCCGCCCTGCCCCCCCCCACCGTGTCCGTGACGTGGGCGCTTCGCGGCGCGGGAAGCCAGATGACATCTCTTTATCCGTCAATGGGTTGCGCGCTTCCGTGCGCAAAATTTTCCAGCAATGCCAGGCGGTTGCGAGGCGTGTTGGTGCTTGCGCAGAATGCGCCCCGGTGGTCGTGCGCCATCCCGCAGGGTTACGGGTTTCGACCGCGTTCGGTCTTTCGCGAGGCGGGAAATGCGGGGTGTGGTGAAAACCCCTGCGGAAATTACCCAAGTGATTGATATGGCGGATAAATTAAACCCACACGGTGGTTTGTATCCCGGTGTTTTTCGCAGGATTTCGAGGAGGCCGGACACGAATTTTCAATGGGTTGCAGGGACGAATTTCCGCCTTGTGGTGACAAAACCCCCTCAGCGAAGTGATTTGGCGGGGACAGGCAACCCCAGTGTTCGACGGGATCGGTACGAACGGGATTGGCTTCGGGGATGAAGAATGGCGCGGCCCGGTTTTCGAGGAACCGGGCCGCACACATCCGTCTGTTACTTCACCCGGGGGATCAGATCCGGGTTGCTTCCACGTCCAGGTATTCGCTGTCCAGCCATGTGGTGCCGTCGGTGGCCTTGTTGAAAGTCTTGTATACCTCCACCAGATCTCTCCGGAGCGCTTCCTCCCCCTTCTGCCCCACGGCGGAAAATGCCCGTGTGGTGGGGCCGTAGTAGTTTCGGAACAGTTCCACCACCCCCTCAGGCCGGAACGGGTAGCGCCACAACGGGTAGCGCTTGCGGGTGAGGGTGATGTCCCTGAAATTTCCGCTCAGCCGCTGCAACACGGTGTCCTCGTCGCCCCACAGGGAGTAGGGCACCACGCCGGGGGTCGGTGTCACGTGTTTTCCGATCACCTTGAACAACTGACCGACAAATCCCTGGGGGGTCCAGTTGGCCATCCGCAGGCGCCCCCCCGGGCGGCACACGCGGGCGAACTCCGCTGCCACCTTGTCCGGTTGTGGCGCAAACATGGCGCCGATGAGGCTGGTGACCATGTCGAATGAGGCGTCCGGGAAGGGCAAATCCTCGGCATCACCGTCCATGAACTGCGCCTCCAGCCCCTCCATGCGGGCGCGGCCCTGGGCGTGCCTGACCAGATTGGTGGCAATGTCCACTCCGGTCACGTTCACCCCGGCCCGCGCGGCGGGGATGGCGATCTGCCCCGTGCCGCAGCCGACATCCAGAAGCTCCGTGCCGGGGGCGATGGCCCACCCCTCCAGGATCTGGATGGCGCCGGCTTCCATGAAGCGGGCGAAAGAGGCGTAGTCTCCGTCCATCCAGGTGGCTTTCAGCTTGTCCTTGACGGCATCCATGCCGGGTGTGTTTGGGGAAACGGAGGGGTCGGTTTGCGTAATCATGATGATTTCTCCATCTGTTAAAATGCCTCGCATCCACTGAATCGTGTTGCGCCCTTGGCGGGGGTTTTTCCGCGCCGTTGGTGTAACGATATCGGGGGTGGAGGGGGGCAACCAGTGCTGAAAATGGAGTGGCCCACTACGGGTTGCAGAGTAATCCACTACGGATTCCGTAGTTCCAGTCTCTCAGGTGGATACCATGATCGAATATGGCCAGTTTTGCCCGGTTTCCAAGGCGGCGGAGGTGCTGGGAGAGCGGTGGACGTTCCTCATCATTCGCGGGCTGTTGGGTGGCGCCACCCGGTTCAATACCATTCACCGGGGGGTTTCCAGAATTTCGCCCACCGTGCTGAACAAGCGCCTGCAGGAGCTGGAGGCGGCGGGGATCATCGTCAAGAAACGCATCCGTGAGCAGCGGGGTTACGAGTACCACCTTACCGAATGCGGGCGCGACCTGGGGCCGCTGGTGATGGGACTGGGGGAGTGGGGTATGCGCTGGGCGCGCAGCACCATGACCGACGAGGAACTGGACGTGCAGCTGTTGATGTTCGACATCCAGAACCGCATCAACCCCTCGTCCTTGCCGGGTGGGCGGACGCTGATCAAATTCCGCTATACCGATCTGGACGATCACAACCGGTGGTGGATCAAGGTGGATGGAGATGTGGACCTGTGCACGGAATATCCGGGTGGCGACGTGGACGTGCATTTCACCACCGACCTGCGCACCATGACCGAGGTGTGGCTGGGCGATCTTTCCCTGCGTGACGCGCGTGCCAGCAAGCGTCTGGTGGTGACCGGCACTGCGGCTTTTCTGCACAACCTGAGCAGTTGGTTGCAGCTTTCCGCCTTTTCCGGAATCGGACCGGGGAAGATGGGATAAATTTTCCGGGGTGGCGGGCTGTTCCCGCCGGGAATGCGCCTGCCGGAGCTCCCCGACCGCTGCGGGCCGTGCCCGCCGCTAGCCGGTGACCTGGAGGACTTCGGCCAGGGTGGTGGTGCCTTCGCGGGCCTTTTCCATGGCGCTGTCGCGCAGGGTCACCATGCGCTCCATGCGGAGCGCCTCGCGGCGCAGTTCATCCGACGACACGTTGCGCGCCACCAACAGGCGCAGTTCCTCGTTCATCAGCAGAATCTCGATCACCGCCATGCGGCCCTTGAAACCGGTGTTGTTGCACTGCTCGCACCCCTTGTGGGTGTAGTACTGGATGTCTTCCCCCGTGGGCAGTTGCAGGCGTTCGATCACCTCCGGGGTGAGGGTTTCCGGCTGCTTGCAGTGCTTGCACAGCTTGCGCACCAGACGCTGGGCGCAGATCATCTCCAGGGCGCCCGCCAGCATGTAGGGCTCCAGCCCCATGCCCACCAGACGCGACACCGTGCTGGGGGCATCGTTGGTGTGCAGGGTGGAAATCACCAAATGGCCGGTCATGGCCGCTTTCAGGGCCACGTCCACGGTCTCGCGGTCGCGCATCTCGCCGATCATCACCACGTCCGGGTCCTGGCGCAGGATGGAGCGCAGCGCCGCCGGAAAGGTCATGCCGATCTCCGCGTGCACCTGCACCTGTTTGACCGACGGAAGGTCGTATTCGATGGGGTCTTCCACCGTCACCACGCTCACGTCCGGGGTACACACGCCGCGCAGGGCGCTGTAAAGGGTGGTGGTTTTGCCGGAGCCGGTGGGGCCGGTCACCAGAATGATGCCGTGGGGGGCCTCCAGCCCGCGCAGCAGCATCTTGAGGGAGCGCTCCGCAAAGCCCAGGTCGTCCAGCCCCAGGGGGACCGCAGCCTGATCCAGAATGCGGCAGACAACGGTTTCGCCGTGGCGCGAGGGCAGGGTGGAGACGCGGATGTCCACCTGCCTGCCGTCGAATACCACCTGGGCGCGGCCGTCCTGGGGCAGGCGGCGTTCCGAGATGTCCAGCCCCGACAGCACCTTGATGCGCGAGACGATGCCTGGCTTGGCCGCGCCCGGCAGCACCTCCTTGTCGTGCAGCATGCCGTCGATGCGGTAGCGCAGGCGCACGTCGTCCTTGCGCGGCTCGATGTGGATGTCGCTGGCGCCGATGGAAATGGCCTCGGCCAGGATTTTGTTGACCATGCGCACCACCGGCGCCTCGTCGGCGGCGGACATGAGCACGTCGTTGGTGGGGGCGGGGGCGGCCTTGGGCAGTTCGGCGATGATGGGTTGCGGTTCGTCGTCGAACAGCGGGGTGTTGAGCAGGCGGCGGATGGTGTCGGGCTCGGCGATGCCGAAGTGCACCGGGTCGCCCTTCCGCACGCGGCGGAACAGGATGTCGATGATCTCCAGATCGAACGGATTGCTGAGCACGAACAGGATGCCGACGCTCAGGTCGTTGGTCGCCAGCACGTCGTGAATTTCGCAGTATTTGGTGGGTAACACCCCCAGCAGCACGGAGTTGGGGTCCACCTGGGGGACGAATCTTACCCCCAGGTAGTCGGCGATGTGCGACGCCAGTTCCGCGCGGCGGATGCCCAGCAGGGTGGGAATTTTATTGAGGTCGGAAGGGCGGGCGTCGGAGAGCTGAATGGCTTTTTCCGGCGAAACCTCCAGGCGGTCCTGGAGGGCGCGGAGAAACTGGTTGAAGTCGAGCAGGTGCAGCTTGGCTTCGGTGAGCTGCCCCCCCACACTGTCGGCGCCGCTCTTCATGTGGCGCGACACGGCGTCGAGCAATTCGGCCGCCTCGATGGGTTTTTTCAGCAGGTCGGCGGCGCCGGAAGCCAGCGCCTTGCTGCGGTCTTCGTCGGATACCACATGGGACAGCAGCACCACGGGGATGGTGTGCAGCTCGGCATCCTCGCGCAACTGGGTGAACAGGGCAAAGCCGTCGGAGGCCATGGTTTTGACGTCGGCCAGGATCAGGTCGGGGCGGGTGATGCCCAGCACCTGGTTGGCCTCCTTGGTGTTTTCGACCAGGATGACGTCGTAGCGGTTTTCCAGTTGCACCGATACCAGCACCCGGTTGACCGAGTCCGCATCGAGGCAAAGTACCTTGGATTTTTCTGCCGCCATCGGCTGTCCCTCTGTCCCTTTCCGCGCCCCCCTCGCGGATCCTTCGGCGATGGATCGGGGGCAAGGCTGCATACCCGTCCGCATATCCTTTCGGACAATCGGGCGGGACAGAAAAGAAAAAATGATCGGGTAACGTGCAGCGGGAAGACCGGTTTCGGGGTCCGCCCCACGGCAGGGGAGATTACACGGGGTGCAGGCCGGGGGTGTAGACGGTTTTGCCCGTGGCGGCGTCGCGGGAGGCGGTGAGCACCTGGCTGCGGGGCGTGGCCCCCTCCGCCGCCACCGAAACGTGGCACCAGGCGCCGAATTCGTGGATGAGCTGGTCGAAGGGGAATTGCATGGCGATCAGGCGTCCACACACTTCCAGGGGTGTGGCGCCACCGGGCATGACGATGTCCGCCGCCAGCCCGAGGGTGTGCTGGGAGGTGCGGGCGCCGCCAATGGCGCGGTTGAGTTTGGGGCAGCGGTAGCCGGAATTGATGTGCACCGCCCCCCATTGCTCCCGCAACGGCTGCAGCACCGCGCGGCAGAGGCGTTCCAGGTTGTGGAATTGCGGGCTGTCCGGGGCCACGTCGTTGGCAATTCCCTTGCGGATGGCGGTCTGGGACAGGGTGAATTCGGCCAGCGAGAAATTCTTCGACAGCAGGATCTGTGGCACGGCAAAAAAATCCCCATGTGGCGGCGGTGGTCAGTCGAAGCCGGGAACTGGAACCCCGGCGCGCTGGACGCCACAGATTAAACCGGAACGGGGCGGGGGGGAAATGGGGCTTCGGATCGGGTCGGGGGAGGTCCCGACGCTAGCTGCCGGCGTAGTGGTCGATCTCGACGGTGAGCTTGATCTCGCGCAGGATGGCGGCCACCTTTTCGCAGGTTTCAATGTCGCCGGAGTAACAGACGGCGCGGCCCTTGCTGTGGGCCTCCATGACGATTTCGAAGGCCTTGTGCACCGAGACGCCCACCGCCTTTTGCACTTGCAGGACGACCTCTTCGAGGGTGTGTACGTCGTCGTTGTAGAGGATGACGAAGTAGGGCAGGGCGGGTTCGGTTTCGGCGTCGGTGATTTCCGCCACGCCGACGCCGGGGGCCTCGGAGGGGCCGTCGGCGGCAAGGGGAGGCCACAGCAGGGCCGCCGCATTCGGAAAAACGCCCGAACGCGCGAGAAATACAGGGAAAATGGGAGAAAACGTCAGCACGATCCGTTCCACGTCCATATCCGGCGCCGCAAACCGGACACCCTTACGGCACTGATCCATCCGAGAGGGGACCCCGAACTGCCCCTGCCACACAATTGCACATCTAGCCGTTGATTTTGCCGGATTCCGCCATGCGGTGCAACAGCCAGGAACGGATGAACGGGTCCAGATCGCCGTCCATCACCGCTTGCAGGTTGCCGGTTTCGTGTCCGGTGCGGTGGTCCTTGACCATCTGGTAGGGGTGGAATACATAGCTGCGGATCTGGCTGCCCCAGGCGTTTTCCAGTTTTTCGCCGGTGATCTGGTCGAGCTGCTGTTCGCGGCGCAGCAGTTCCACCTCGTAGAGACGGCCCTTGAGCACCTGCATGGCCTGGGCGCGGTTCTGGTGCTGGGAGCGTTCATTCTGGCACTGCACCACGATGCCGGTGGGGATGTGGGTGAGGCGCACCGCCGAACTGGTCTTGTTGACGTGCTGGCCGCCGGCGCCGGAGGAACGGAAGATGTCCACCCGCAGGTCCTTGTCGTCGATGACGACTTCGATGTCCTCGGGCAGATCGGGGGAGACGAACACGCTGGCGAAGGAGGTGTGGCGGCGCTTGGCGGCATCGAAGGGCGAGATGCGCACCAGGCGGTGGACGCCGGTTTCGGCCTTGAGGTAACCGTAGGCGTTGGTGCCGCGCACGTTGAAGGTAACGCTCTTGATGCCCGCTTCCTCGCCGGGGAGCAGGTCGATGAGTTCGGTCTGAAAACCCTCGTGGTCCGCCCAGCGGGTGTACATGCGATAGAGCATGGAGGCCCAGTCGGCGCTTTCGGTGCCCCCGGCGCCGGGGTGGATGTTGACGATGGCGTCGCAACCGTCGGCCTCGCCGGAGAGCATCAGTTCCAGTTGGCGCTTTTCGGCGAAGGCGGTGACCTCTTCCAGCCTGGTGAGGATTTCCGGCAGCAGTTCGTCCCCCCCCCCCTCTTCCTCCGCAAGCTGGACCAAAACCTGCAAATCCTCCACCCGGCCGCTGAGCTGGCGGCAGCTTTCCAGAATTTTTGTCACTTCGGCGTGGCGGCGGTTGACCTGCTGGGCGCGCTCCGGGTGGTCCCAGAAGCCGGGGGATTCCATTTGCAGGTTGAGATCCGCCAACTCATCGCTGAGGCGCTCCACCCCCTGGTGGGCGATCATCTCGCTCACCATTTCCTCGATCTCGTTGAGGCGGACTTTTGAAGTAGCCAGGGTTTCCATGGGGTAACATTCTACCGCGAGGCGGGGGTGCTGGTGGAGGGGGGGACGGGGCGGGGGGACGGTTCAGAGGTCGTCCACGGCGGCGGCCCGGCCCCGGTTGCCGCGCCACAACGCCGCGCCTAGCGTCAGCAGGGCGAGCCCGCTGGCTGACCGGGAGAACAGGTTGCCGTGGCGCGAATAGAACGGTGCGGGCGGGGCGCGCCGGTCGATGGAGGCGATCACCACGGCCTCGGAGTTCAACCCGGCGCGGGCCTGCGTGATGCCGTAGGGGTCGACCACGCCGGAGATGCCGGTGTTGGCGGAACGCAGCACCCAGGTGCGGTTTTCCACCGCGCGGAACGCGGCGTTGGCAAAGTGCTGCTCCGGGGCCGCCGAGGTGCCGAACCAGGCGTCGTTGGTGATGGTGACCAGAAAGGCGGCGCCGTGCACGAAACGCTGCCGCACCAGTTCGGGGAAGATCAGTTCGTAGCACACCGCCAGCCCCGCGCCCCCGCCGGGAAAGGGCAACACGGCGGGGCCGGAGCCGGGCAGCATGTCGCCGATGCCCTGGGTCAGGCGGCGCACGAAGGGCAACCAGTGCTCCAGGGGCACATATTCCCCGAACGGCACCAGGTGCTCCTTGGCCACCATTCCCGCCGATGCGCCGTCCGGCGCGATCAGGTAGGCGCTGTTGCGGGAGGCCACCCGGTTGGTGTCGAACACCGGCGACAGGGCGCCCACCAGCAAGTGGGAACCGGTGGCGCGGGCCAGTTCGCGGATGCGCTCCAGATGGGCCGGGGAGCTTTCCAGCACCAACGGGGCCGAGGCCTCGGGCCAGACGATCAACTGCGGCCTTTTTTCCGGCGCGATCCCCTCCGCAGTGGAACGGGTCTGCCGCTCCAGGCGTTGAAAAATCTCCTCCAGGCGCAGGGGGTCCCACTTGATGTCCTGGGGGATGTTGGGTTGCACCAGCGCCACGCGCAGCGGCCCGGCGGGGTCCGGGTGCTGCTGGTGGTGGAGGCTCAGGGAGGCGATGCGCACCTGGCCATAGGCGGCCACGCACACCGGCAGCAGGAACATGGCCAGCCCGTGGTTGAAGAAATGCGCCTGCCGGTAGCCGCGGGTGCGGTCCATGAACGGCATCACCAAGGCATACAGGCACAAATTGATGGTGGCCAGAAACCACGACACGGCGTAGATGCCGCCAAAATCGGCCAGTTGAATGGTACGGATCTGCCCATAGGCCGACAGGCCGAGGAGGTTCCACGGCAGGCCGGTCAGCAGACTGGTGCGCAGGTACTCCAGCGCCACCCACCACAGGGGGGCGAACAGGGCCACCGGCACCGGGGTGCGGCGTTCCACCAGCCGAACCCCCAGGGCGAAGGCGCCCAGATAGAGCCCCAGATAGGCGGCCAGCAGCAGCGCTGCGGCGGCAGCCAGCAGCCAGGGCAGACCGCCGAAGGTGCGCATCACCTGAACCACCCAGCCCATGCTGACGAGAAACGCCACGGTGCCCGCGCCCCAGCCGAGCAAAAACGTGCGCCGGAGGCTGGTTTCTCCGTTCACCGCCAGCAGCAGGGGCACCAGCGCGAACCACGCAAACAGGCCGGGGCCGACCCCCGGTGCCGCGGCACCGAGCAGGACCCCGCTGGCGAGACTCAGCAGCAGCGGCAGCGCCGGGCGGCCGAAGCGGCGCACGGGGGTCATTCGGGGCCGGGGCCGGAGGCGGGGAACGGGAGGTTGGGCTCGGGCGGGGCCGAGTGGCCGTGGGCGCCCACCGGGTGGTGGTCCACGCCGTGGAATTCATCGAAAAACGCCTGCATCGCCCGCCTGCCCGGTTCGTCCAGCCGCTCCAGGGACAGTGTGTGTACCCAGGCCGCCAGCACCACGGGGGCATCCAGCGTGGCAATGGGAGTGACAATGACCATGGGGTATTTTTCCGCCCATTTGGTCAGTTCCGACACCTGCTCCGGACACCCTTTGGGGCAGCGGTAGCCGATGACGATGCCGCCGTGCTCCAGGTTGTGGATGAACACCTCGGGGGCGATGGAAACCTTGCTGACCCCCCAGGGGGCGGTGTACGGCGTGTGCGGGCCGGAAGTGCCGGGATTGCTGTTGTAGGGCGGATGCGGAAACTGGGGGCTGGGGATGTGATCGTGACCCAGGTCGGCGTGGGCCACCACCTGCGGGCCGGCGCTGTCCCGGCCCGGCGAGCCGGCGCAACCCCACACCAGGGCGGTGGCGCACAACAAGGCAATGGTGACAGAGGCCTTGCGGGCACGGCGGTCCAGGGGAGATTGCGGGGCATGCCGCCTTGGTGGATTGCACATGGGGCGCGAGTTTGCCGCAGGTGGTGCCGTTATGTAAAGAGTCGGTGCGGTGGCGCGTGTCCGGCGGGATGGAGAGGAAGGGGTTGACATGTGCCCTGCCGTCTCAATACGCTAACCGAAAGATTCCGTAGCTTGTTTGAGCGGAAGCGGACTTTGGGGGCTGCCGGGTGCGCGGCAGGCCTTCTTGTTGTGGACGTGATGGCCGGATTAGGTCCGACCGTCCGATTGTCGCACCCCAAAGCGAACTTTAAAGAGAGGTTTGTCATGAAGGTGAAGCATTTCGCAATTGCCGCTCTCGCGGTTGCGTTTGCGATGTCCTCGGCTGCCGCCATGGCGGCGGAGAAGGATCCCATCCCGGCGCGCGCCCCGGCCAGCGCCAAGGGCGACAAGAACCCGGTTGCCAGCAATGCTGCTTCCGTGGAGCAGGGCAAGCAGCTGTTCCAGGACATCGGCTGCAACGGCTGTCACGGTGACGGCGGCAACGGTCAGGGCCCGGCCTCGGCCGGCATGGAGCCGTCCCCGCGTAACTTCACCAACGGTGCGTGGCAGGCTGCCCGTGCCGATGGTGAACTGAAGTACACCATCTTCCACGGCGCCGACGGCACCGCGATGATCGCCAACGAGGCGATGTTCGAGGATCCGGCGGACGTGTGGCACGTGGTCAACTTCATCCGCTCGCTGAAGAAGTAAGCGGGGTCGATCCCGTTTGCCGATTCGCCCGGAGATGGTCCTCAAGGTCGTTCTCCGTGGTGTGTTGTTGATGGCCCTCTTCCCCTGGCTGATGCCGGGGGGGGAGGGCCGTTTTTTGTTCGCCACTTCGGTGGCCGCCCAGGAACCGGGCGCCGAGGCGCCGGTCACTGATGCCGCGCCGCCGGAGCCTTCCGCCGGTGCGGCCCCCGCCGGTGCGGCCCCCGCCGGTGCGGCCCCCGCCGGTGCGGCCCCCGCCGATGCGGCCCCCGCCGGTGCGGCCCCCGCCGGTGCGGCCCCCGCCGGTGCGGCCCCCGCCGGTGCGGCCCCCGCCGGTGCGGCAGGTGAAACCGCTGGGGAAACCGCCGGGGAAACTTCACTTCCGAAACCGAAATACCTGCATGACCTGCGCCCGCCGGGGCCGACGGTGGACTGGAAAACGGTGACCAATCCGGTGGCTGCTGACCCGCAATCCCTGTTGCGGGGCAAGGGCCTTTACGATGGCAAGGGCATGTGCATCGTGTGCCACGGCCTGCTGGGAGACGGATTGGGTCCGGCCGCCGAGCAATTCAAACCGGTTCCGCAGGCCTTTTTTGACCCGGACTGGCATGCCGGATCCACCGATGGGGAACTGATGGGGGTTCTTCGGGAGGGGAAAGAAAACACCGGCATGGTGCCCTTTGTTCCCGAATACCTCACCGAGGAAGAAGCCTGGGATGTGATCAACTACATTCGCACCTTCCGGGGCCACACCAGCGAGGGCTACCAGAACCTCATGGAAAACAGGCGGAGGTCGCAGAAACCGAATGCCGCCGGAGGGTCGGGGGGTTGACCCCCTTGTGGCCTGTCAGGTTGGCGCGGACATGAAAGGGATTTGGCCCATGCAGCATGCAAAGATTTACGCGGGTGCCCGTCTGATGTTGACGGCGGTGGCGGTGGCGGCCTGTCTGTCGGTTGTGGCCGCCGGGGCGGCACTCGCGGCGGAGCGGGAACCGCTTAAACCCCGGGTGCCGGGAGACCGGCTGGAGGAACTGCGCAAGCAGGCGAATCCGGTGGCGGTCACGGCGGAATCCATCCAGCGCGGCGAAGCGGTGTTCCGCGGCGTCGGTTCGTGCAACGTGTGCCACGGCGAGACCGGGGACGGCAAGGGCATCGGCGCCTCGGGGTTGGACCCGTCTCCCCGCGACCTGACCAACGCCAAGTGGCAGAAGGCGCGCAGCGACGGTGAATTGATGTGGGTGCTGAAACACGGCAGCCCCGGCACCGCCATGATCACCGTGGTGCCAGGCCTCATCTCCGAAGAGGACGGCTGGAACGTGATCAACTTCGTCCGCAGCCTGAAAAAATAGGGTTTCCCCGAATGGTGGCGCCGCAAAATGCAACGGGAACTCCCACCCGGGACAACGAATTTGTGAGCAAGCTGCCGCAGATCACGATCTTTTTCTGGATCATGAAGATCTGCGCCACCACACTGGGCGAGACGGCGGGGGATCTGCTGTCCATGACACTGGACGTGGGCTACGCCCTCAGCTCCGTGATCCTGATCGGGTTCTTTTTCGTCACCCTTTTCGCCCAGTTTGCCGTCCACCGCCATCACCCGCTGCTTTACTGGTCCGTCATCCTTTCCACCAGTACCGCCGGGACCACCATGTCGGACTATATGGACCGCACTCTGGAACTGGGTTACCTGAAGGGTTCGGCCATTCTGCTGGCCATCCTGGTGGCCATCCTGGTGTTCTGGCGTCTGACCGTGCGCGACCTTTCGGTGGTCAACATCCGCACGCGCAAGGTGGAGTCGCTCTACTGGGCCGCCATCCTGTGTTCCAACACCCTGGGCACGGCGCTGGGGGATTTTCTGGCGGACGATTCGGGGCTCGGATTCGGCGGCGGGGCGCTGCTCATCTCCAGCCTGATCGGCCTGACGGTCGTCGGCTACCGCTTTACGTCCATTTCCCGCGTGGCGCTGTTCTGGGTGGCGTTTGTACTGACCCGTCCGTTTGGCGCGACCATGGGCGATTTGTTGACCAAGTCCCACGAAAACGGCGGTTTTGGATTCGGCACTGTCGGTTCTTCCGCCGTGCTGGCGGTCCTTTTGGGGGTTTTCGTGGTCCACGCCATGCGCACCCACAGGGCGCTGGCGGCCTGACCCGGGGATTTTTACTGCCCTTTCAGGTGCCCGCGCAGGCGGGGGTCCAGGGCGTCGCGCAACGCCTCGCCCAGCAGGTTGTAGGACAGCACGGTCAAAAAAATCGCGCAGCCGGGGAACACCGCCAGCCACCACGCAAAGGTGTTGCCCCGCGCCTCGTTCAGAATCGAACCCCAGGTCACCACGTCGGCGGGCACGCCGATGCCCAGGAACGACAGCCCCGACTCCACCAGAATCGCCCCGGCAATGCCGAACACCACGCTGACGATGATCGGGTCCATGGCGTTGGGCAGGATGTGGCGGAACATGATGCGCCCCGATTTGGCCCCCAGCGCCTCGGCGGCGGTGACATAGTCCATGCCCCGCGCGCGGGCGAATTCGTTGCGGGTAAAGCGCGCAATGCCCACCCAGCCGGTAAAACCGATCACCGCCATGATGTAAAAGATGGACGGCTCGCGCACAAAGGCGCTGATGGTGATGATGAGGAAGAACGTCGGAATCGCCATCATCAGCTCGAACAGGCGGTTCACCAGCAGGTCGATGAGCCCCCCGAAATAACCCGCCACCGCTCCCAGCAGAATGCCGATGACGGCGGCGATGCCCACCGCCACCACGCCGATGGTCAGGCTGATGCGCGCCCCGTGCACCATGCCCGCCGCGATGTCGCGCCCGAGCTTGTCGGTGCCCAGCACATGCTCGCTGGAAGGGGCGGTCAGGGAATTCATGAGGTCGATGCCGGAAGCGCGGTAGGGGATGGGGGCAAACACCCCTTGCGAGCGCGGCAGGCGTGAAAAATCCACCCCCAGAAGGGGCTGTGGCCAGTGCACCAGTCCGGTGTCCACCAGCATGCCGCGGAAGGCCGGGAAATAGCGCTCCCCTTGATGCACCATGGTGTAGGGACGGTCGTTGGCGATCAGGTCGGCGCCCAGGGCGCACACCAGCAAGGGAATCAGCAGCAGCAAGGACGCGCGCGCCGTGCCGCTGGCCTTGAGCCGCTGCCACAGCTCACGGGTCGGCGCCGAGGGCGACGTTCCCGGTTTCATGCCACCCCCCGGCCGCGGAAGTTGATGCGCGGGTCCACCAGTGTGAGCAGCACGTCGGACAGCAGGATGGAGATCAGGGTGACCACGCTGCCCATGGTGAACACCGCCATGATCACCGGGTAATCCCGCGCCAGCACAGCCTGAAAGCCCAGTTGGCCAAGACCGGGAATGGAAAAAATGCTCTCGATGATGATGCTGCCGCCGATCAGGGACGGCAGGATGCCCGCCAGAATGGTGACCATGGGCACCAGAGAGTTGCGCAGGGCGTGCTTGTAGACCACCACCCGCTCGGTGAGCCCCTTGGCGCGGGCGGTGATGATGTAGTTCTGGGAAAGGGTTTCCAGCAGGCTGCCGCGCATGAAGCGCGACATTTCGGCAAAGCCACCGTAGGAAAGCACCAGCACCGGCAAAAACAGGTGGGCGCCCAGATCGGCGGCGCGGCTGTACCACGGCCATGTTTCCGAAAAGGCGGTGGAGTGCAGGCCGCCGGGGGGGAAAACGTCCATAAAATCGCCGCCGCCCAGGAACACGATGGCCAGAATCGCCACCCAGAAGGTGGGCAGTGAAAACAGGATAAACGCCCCCACCGTGGTGAGGCGGTCCATGAACGTATAAGGGTGGGTGGCGGAATAGATGCCCAGGGGGATGGCCACCGTGTAGATGAGCACGATGGACAGCACGTTGAGCAGGATGGTGATGGGCAGGCGTTCGGCAATTTTTCCCCACACCGGCTGCTGGTCCTTGAAGGATTCGCCAAAGTCGAGGGTGAGGATGTTGCCCAGCCAGGTGAAGTACTGCACGTGCAGGGGGCGGTCGAGGCCAAACTGGCGGCGCCAGTCGGCCACCGCCTGATCCACGGCCACGCGTTTTTCGGTGCTCAACCCGGCGCCGGAGGCCGCCCCCAGTCCGCCACCGGCCATCAGTTCACCCGGATCGCCGGGGGCAAAGTGGATGATCAGGAACGAGATGAGGGTGATCCCGATGAAGGTGGGGATCATCCACAAGGTGCGAATAAACAGGTAACGGCCCACGGGGCATCATCCTGTCGCAGCGGCAGTCACGGGCGCGGAGCCGGTCACGGAGCGGGGGCCTCCGCCGGTTCCTGCCGGTATTTCTGCAAATTGGCCGGCACCCACCAGCGGCTGGTGACGGGGCCGCCGATGGGCAGCACTTCCACGTTGCGGAAGCGATTGCTGTAGGCCAGTACCGACTCCCCCATGAACAAGAAGGTGTAGGGCTGCTCCTGGTGCAGGATGTGCTGGAATTCCCGGTACATGTCGATGCGCTTTTGCGGGTCGAACTCCCGGCGGTAGGTTTCGAGGATCTGGTCCACCCGCGCGTTCCTGAAACTGATGTGGTTCGAGCCGCCGTCCGCAATCTGTGAGGAGTGCCACACCTGGTACTCGTCCGGCTCGGTGACCCCCATGGACCAGCCGAGGATGATGGCGTCGAAATTGTGGTCGCGGACCTCCTTCAGGAAGATGGTCCAGTCCACCTCGCGGATGCGCGCGTCCACCCCGTGGCGGCGCATTTCGTCCTGAATCGCCAGGGCCACGCTTCTGCGTACCTCGTTGCCGTTGTTGATCTTGATTTCGAAGGACAGGGGCGTGCGCTTGCCGTCCAGTTCCTTGTCCAGCACGCCGTCGCCATCGGTGTCCTTCCACCCGGCCTCGGCCAGCAGTTGCCCGGCGGCGGTGGGGTCGAAAGGCAGCGGTTGCAGGGTTTTGTCGTATTCGGGGCGGAAGCTGTAGATGGGGCCGACCACGACCATGCCCATGCCCTTGAGGATGCTCTTCACCATGCCCTCGCGGTCGGTGAGCATGCCCAGGGCGCGGCGCACCTTCACATCGCGGAACATCGGGCGGGCGTTGTTCCAGCCCAGATAGGTGTATTGGGGCGAATAAAATTTGAGCTTGGTGAAATTTGCCGTAAAGCGTTCCCCGGAGGTCTGTTGCAGGTGTTGCAGGGGATTGAGGCCGAGCATGTCCAGGTCGCCCGCCTTCAGGTTCACCAGCGCGGCGTCGGTGTCGTTGATGATGCGGAACAGCAGGCGGTCGACGTGGGGCGATTCGATCTCCGGAACCTGGTAGCCCCAGTAGTCGGGATTGCGGTCCAGCACCACTTTTTCGCCGGTTTTCCACTCGCGGAAGATGTAGGGGCCGCTGCCCATGGGGTTGCGGCTGAAATTGCGGTTGAACTGGTCGGCAAAGGCGGTGACCTGACGATCCACCGCCGGGTCGCGGGTGGCGATCTGGCGCACCGTCACGTGCTCCAGGTCGCCCTTGGGGTCGTAGTAGTGGCGGGGCAGGACACTGATGCTGCCGAGCACGCTGTCGTTGAGAAAATACGGCTCGGAGATGGTGAAGCGGATGGTGTCGTCGCCCACCAGCACGGCATCCTTGACCGACTCGTAGTAGACGCGCAGAAACGGCGCGTTGACCTTGGCGCACTTGATGGCCTTGACGGAGAACAGCACGTCCGCCGCAGTTACCGGGTGGCCGTCGGAAAAGCGTGCGTCACTCCGGATGCGGAAGGTGTAGGTAAGGTGGTCGGTAGAGATTTCCGGCAGGGCGGCCGCCAGCAACGGACGCAGGGCCACGGTTTCCGGGTTGCGGTCGAGGAGGGTTTCGAAAATGTTGCCCAGCACCACGCTGGCCCCCGAATCGTTGCTGGTGAGGGGGTTGAGTTGCTCCGGGTCGGACAGCATGTGGCGCACCAGCCAGTCGCCGTTGACCGGGGGGCCGTCGTTTGCCCCCCCCCTGGCGGTGCCGGAAGGAGTGTCCGGCCTGGAACAGGCGGCCAGGGCAAGCAGGCCCGCCAGGGCCAGGGAAAACAGGGCCATGCGCACGGTACGGCGGGCGGGGACGGATGACGGCAGGGGGCGGTTCACGGGAATTTCGAGCCTCGGTGTGGGTGTGCCTGAGGGGGAGGGCGGTGTCGCCACCGGCTGCACGGCGGGCCGGTGAGCGCCCCCCCGACGGCGGTCATCGCCGCCTTTGTCCCACCGGCATGGCCTGGGCCGGGAATCTAGCAAAGGCCCTCCGGTGTGTCAAACGGCAGCGGGACGAATGGCAAGGTTGTCGCAAGGGTCATTGAAAATCCGGGAATATCCTGTTTGCCATATTTCGGGTATTGGTGATACCATGAAAAACTGAGACAGGGGGCCGGCGTTGGTCAATCAGGAACGCCCGCCCGCTGTGAGGGTGATTTTGACCGCCAGAGGTAGCGTGGGGTGTTCAAGCCCGTAATCGGCTCGGCCCGGCGGCGGAAGTACAGAGGGTTTTGGAAGATATCTCGGCCCGGATCGAGAGCTGCCCGGTGCGTACGGAGGGTACGCGGACCCCGGCGGTGGATCGACGGGCCCTTAGCGGGGATCGGTCACCATGACCGCAGCACGTCCACGTGGCCGTGCGTTTCCCGGCCACGAATCGAACGCCCCCGGCAGCCGGGAGTGTTCGCTCAACGCACCGGTTCCAACCGGTGGCGCGCGTTTTTCGGCGGGGTGGTGCCTGTGGCGCCGGTTCTCCGTTGACGCACCCCTCTCCTCCGTCCGTTTCCTGCAGCCGACCCGATGCGCGTAACGTGCCCCACCTGTCGGCAGGTCACCACCTGGGAAGAAAATAAACACCGCCCGTTCTGTTCCGAGCGTTGCCGGACCATGGATCTGGGGGCCTGGGCCAGCGAAAGCTACCGGTTTGCCGGTGAGCCATCCGCTGACCTCCCCACGTCAGGTCCGGAATCGGACACTCCGGAGGATTGATCCTGGGCAGTTGCCCTTGGGATCGTGACCGCGGCGCATGCGCGCCGCTTTCGGAGTGGCGGGTGGATTCAAAAAAGGATTTTGTGACCAATGGCCAAGGAAATTATTTTGATCGGTGTCGGCCCTGACGGGCGCGACTCCCTGTCCCCCAAAACCGTGGAGTTGCTGCGGGGCTGCCAGTTGCTGGTAGGCGGCAAGCGGGTTATCAGCCAGTTCGAGGATTTTAATCTCCCCACCTATTCCATGACCGCCAACCTGCGTCAACTGATCGACGTGGTGGAGGGCGCCGAGGCCGACGTCCTTTCCGGGCGCGCCGTGGTGGTGGAGGCCCGTGGCGGCAGCGCCGGTGATGATGACGACGACGGCTATGAAGACGGCGGCGGCAGCGATGACGGCGACGAGGGGGATGACGACGGCGACGACGACGGCACCGAAACCGCCGCCGAGGGGCAGGCGGGCGAAGGCCAGAGCGGTGAACCGCGCCGCGAGGGGCGCCGCCGTGGACGCCGCCGTCCTTCCCCGCGCAACCGGGGCCGGGGTCGGCGCGGCCAGGGGGGTGGCGAAGGCGGCGGCGAAGGTGGCGGGGACAGTGGCGGAGAGGGCGGTGGTCAGTCGGCTGGCGGGGGCGAGGGCGCCTCTGGCCGTTCGGTGGTCGATGCTCCCGCCGACACCCGCGAAATGGCCTTTCAGATTGGCGATGACGACCTTGAGCACGGCGGTGAACTGCCGCTGGACGCAGAGCAGACCGGGGAATCCGGCGCTGCGGCGGGGGTAGACGCCGCCACAGTGGTGGCCGATGTGCAGCCGGAGGTTCAGGCGGAAGCCCGGCCGGAAACCTCGTTGCCGGAGGCCGCGGATGTGGCCAGTCCCGCGGAATCCGCCGCAGACCGGGCCGATCAGCCGGTCGCGGACAGCAAACCCGCACCGAAATCGCCGGTGACCCACCCCGACGCGGTGTGCCGCGTGGCCATCCTGGCTTCCGGTGACCCCAATTTCTACGGCCTTTCCAAATTTCTGCTGGAGCGCTTCAAGAAGGAAGAAGTCACCATCATTCCGCACGTGAGCGCCATGCAGCTTGCGTTTTCGGCCATCAAGGAGCCGATGAACGATGCGGCCATCACTTCTTCCTCCGGGCGCAACGTGGACCGCCTCATCCGGGTGGTCCGGCAGAACGGCAAAGTCGGCATCTTTACCGACAAGCGCCGCAGCCCGCGCGCCGTGGCCCGCCTGCTGCTGAAGCACAACATCGAGGCCCAGTGCTACGTGTGCCAGGACCTGGGAACGCCGCGCGAGCGCATCGTCATGGGCTCCCTGGAAGAGATCGGCAAGAAGAATTTCTCGCCCCTGTCGGTGATGATCCTGTTCAAGAGCATTACCGAGGACGTGGAACCGCGCGGCGAAGGACCGAAAAAAGGCCGCGATCAGCGCACCGAGCGCGAACCGCAGCGCGACCAGCGCAGCGACCGTGACCAGCAGCGCGAGCAGTTGCGCGCAGGCTTGCGCGACCTGCCGCCGTCGTCGCAGATCCCCAAGTACGAGCTGGTTACCAGCCTGGGTATTCCCGACGAGATGCTGGTGGTGCGGCCCGAGAACGCCATGCGCTCCGAAATGCGCGTGATCGTGCTGTCCAAGCTGCAACTCAAGGAAAAACACCGCATGTGGGACGTGGGGGCCGGTTGCGGCGCCCTGTCGGTGGAGGCCAGTCGCGTGGCCAGCGCCGGCGAGGTGTTTGCCGTGGAACGCGATTTTGCCCAGGTGCGCAATATTTACGAGAATATCAAGGGTTTTGCGGCCACCAATGTCACCGTGATCGAGGGCGATATCGAAGAAATGGCCGCCCGCCTGCCGGAGCCGGACCGCATCTTTATTGGCGGCTGCGGCGGCCACATGAAGGTGATTCTGGAATCCTGCCTCAAGCGCCTCAAGCGCGGCGGCATTCTGGTGCTCAATGCCGCCACACTGGAGTCCCTCACCGAGGTGCAGCAGGTGCTCAAGGAACAGCGTCTGCGCCACGACATGGTGATCGTCAATCTGGCGCGTACCGTGGAGCGCGCCGGCCTGGCGTATTTCGAAGGGTTCAATCCCGGCTATCTGATCACCACCGTCAAGGACTAGGCGGCACTGATGGGCCTGCCGACTTCCCCTGCCGGGTCCGCCTGGGACCGGGTCTACGTCGTGGGGGCGGGTCCGGGTGCGCCGGACCTGATCACCCTGCGTGGCCAGCGCCTGCTGGCGGAAGCCGACCGCGTGGTGTATGCCGGATCGCTGGTCAACCCGGCGGTGCTGGCCCACGCCCGGCCCGATGCCGAGACGGTGGACAGTGCCGAACTGGCCCTGCCCGAGATCGTCGGTCAGATGGTCAGCGGCTTCCGCGCCGGGTTGCGGGTGGTGCGGCTGCACTCCGGCGACCCCAGCATCTACGGTGCGCTCACTGAGCAACTGCGAGAACTGGAACGGGAAAACGTCCCCTGGGAGGTGGTTCCGGGGGTGCCCTCGGCCATGGCCGCCGCCGCCGCGCTGGGCGTCGAATACACCCTGCCGGAGGTGGCGCAGAGCGTCATTTTCACGCGCATGGAGGGGAGGACACCGGTTCCCGAGAGGGAAAAACTGGCCGCACTGGCCGCCCACGGCACCACACTGGTGTTGTTCCTTTCGGTGCAGATGATCCACAAGGTGGTGCCCGAACTGCTGCGCGAATACCCCCCGGAAACCCCGGTGGCGGTGGTTTACAAGGCGTCGTGGCCGGAGCAGAAAATCGTGCGCGGCACCCTTGAGGACATCGTGCCCAGGGTGCGGGAGGCGGGGATCCGCGCCACCGCGCTGATCGTGGTGGGCCGGGTGCTGGACGGCGGGGCGCTGCCGGACGCCGAATTCCACGCCTCGCGCCTGTATGACCCGACCTTCTCCCACGGCTTTCGCCGGGCGCTGGGGAGCCGCTCCGAAGGGACCGCCCCATGACTGCCCGCCCCGGTACCGGCCGGTGCATGGCGCTGTTGTGCGTGTGGGTGCTGGCGGTGGGGGTGTGGATGTCTCCCGCCGGTGTGACCGCCGCACGGGCCGAATCCCCCCAAAGCGCCTCGCAGCCCGCCTCGGCGCAGCTCGACAATGTGGAAATTTACGTCAACATCGACGAGATGGCGGCGTTGTGGAAATTCCGCGACGACAAGACCGGCGTCCTCCCCGCCGAGGGAACACCGGAGCGGGAGGCTTATCGCGAAAAATGGATGGCCCTGTCGGCGGAGGTGCTTGCCGAGGCACGCAAGCGCATTCCCCGGCAATACAAGGTGGTGCCCGCCGCAGGCAAGGAATTGCACGCTCCCCTGCGTCTGGGGGTGTTTTTGGCGGACATCCAGACCAGTTGCAACGCACCCACCTACTACAAATACCTGTGGGTGCGGATCTGGCAGGAGGGGGACGCCTTTGCCACCAACTGGGACGGCCTGGGGGCGCGCTCCGAGACGGTCGCGGATACCCGCAGTCCGGCCGATAAACTGCTGCGGGACGGCCTTCGTTCATGGACCGAGGTATGGGGCCAGGTGCCGTACCTGCGGGTGCGGGACCGGACCGAAAAAACCCCGGCAAGTCCGGAAGTTTCCGCGCCGCCCGCCACTCCCGGAGGCTGACCGTGGCCCGGGCGGTGATGGTGTGCGGCACCGGATCCCACGCCGGCAAAAGCCTGCTGGTGGCCGCCCTGTGCCGCATCCTGTGGCGCGAGGGGCGCTCGGTGGCGCCATTCAAAGCCCAGAACATGTCCAACAACGCGGCAGTGGCCGACGGCGGGGAAATTGGCCGCGCCCAGGCGTTGCAGGCCCGTGCCGCCGGACTTTCCCCGTCCGTGCTGATGAACCCCATCCTGCTCAAACCGGAAGGGGAAATGCGCTCCCAGGTGGTGGTGCGGGGAGAGGCCGTCGGCAGCATGGACGTGCAGCGTTACCACCGTTTCAAGCAGGAACACGCCCGCGAAGTGGTGCGAGACACCTATCGCGAACTGGCCAGCCGCCACGACGTGGTGGTGATCGAAGGGGCGGGGAGCCCCGCCGAGATCAACCTCAAGGCCCACGACATCGCCAACCTGTGGATGGCCGGGGTGGCGGACGCCCCGGTGCTGCTGGTGGGGGACATCGACCGGGGCGGGGTGTTCGCCGCCCTGGCCGGAACCCTGGAACTGCTGGAACCCCACGAACGCGCCCGCATCGCCGGGTTCATCATCAACAAATTCCGGGGCGACGCCACCCTGCTCACCCCGGCCATCGACATGTTGCGTACCCGCTACGGCAAGCCGACCCTGGGAGTGGTGCCGTGGATCGAACACCATCTTCCGGAGGAGGACGGGCTGGCCCTTCCGAATCGTCCGATCCACCACAGCGGCGAAGAGCCGGGGGGGCGGGAGCTGCGCATCGGCGTGGTGCGGCTGCCGCGCATCGCCAATTTTTCCGACTTCGATCCCCTCATCGCCGAACCGGACGTGGCCCTGTGCTACGTGGATCAGCCGTCACAACTGGCAGACCTGGACGCCATTCTGCTGCCCGGCAGCAAGGCGACACTGTCTGATCTGGCGTGGTTGCGGGGGCGCGGGCTGGACGCCGTCCTGACCGCCTTCGCGGGGCGGGGCGGCGCCGTGTTTGGCATCTGCGGCGGCTATCAGATGCTGGGCACCCACATCGCCGATCCCGACGCGCTGGAAGGGGGGCAAACCGGGGCCAGTGGTCTGGGACTGTTGCCCCTCTCCACGCGCATGGCCCGCACCAAACGTTGCGCCGCCGTGACCGTCACCCCGGCGGCGGATGCCGGATTCGGTAACGAACCCCTCGAAGGTTACGAGATTCACCTGGGGGTGACCGCCGTTCATGGCGGTCAGCCCCTGTTCCACGGCGTCCCGGACGGCTTTTCCTGCCGCGTGGGCAGCGTGGGCGGGGCCTATCTGCACGGCCTGTTCGATAACGACGCGGCACGGGCGGCCTTTTTGACCCCCCTGCGCCAGCGGCACGGCCTGCCACAACCGGCGCGCATCAGCTACCGGAATCTGGTGGACGCCTCGCTGGATCATCTGGCCGACGCAGTGAGCAAATCCCTGGACATGGGGGCCATCCATGGGCTCATTGACCCCTCTTGATGTGGCCCTTCTGGCCCCCCTGGGGCACGGCGCGCTGCCGGAGTGGCTGCCCGCCGCGCCACTGGTGCTGACCGTCGCCCTGCTGCTGGACGTGCTGCTGGACGATCCGCCGCACTGGTTCCATCCGGTGCGGGCCATGGGGGCGTGCATCACATGGTGGGAACGGGCGGCACGGGATGTCTCCTGCGCGCCGGGCTGGCTGCGGGTGTGCGGCGTGCTGCTGGCCCTGTCCCTGCCCTTGGGGTGCTGGCTGCTGGTCAAAATGTTGCTGGCCGTCCTGACCATGCTGTCGCCGTGGCTGGCGCTGGGGGCGGCGGTTTATCTGACGTACACCTGTCTGTCCCTGGCCGGGCTGGCGGGGGCCGTGGCGGTGGTGCGGGAGCGGTTGCATCGGGGGGATCTGGCCGGGGCGCGGATTGCCGTGGGGCACATTGTGGGGCGCGACACCGGGGCGCTGGACAGCGGCGGAGTGGCCGCTGCGGCGGTGGAGTCGGCGGCGGAAAACGCCTCCGACGGGTTTATCGCACCGCTGTGCTTTCTGGCTCTTGGAGGCCCGGCGCTGGGGCTGGCCTACAAGGCGATCAACACCGCTGATTCCATGATTGGCCACCGGGACGAGCGTTTTTGCGATTTCGGTTTCGGCGCGGCGCGGCTGGACGACCTGTGCAACTGGATTCCGGCGCGTCTCACCTGCCTGTTGTTCGGGGCGGCGGCGCTGTTGCGCGGGTGCCACCCCCTGCGTGCCCTGTCCACCGCCTGGCGGGACGCGCCGCGCCACGCCTCACCCAACGCCGGGTGGCCGGAGGCTGCGGTGGCGGGCGCTCTGGGGATCCAACTGGGGGGGGATGCCCTCTATGACGGCCAAATCCACCACCGCCCGGTGCTGGGGGAGGGGGGCGGGCCGGGTGTGGTCCATGTGGCAATGGCCCTGCACCTGTTGTGGCTGACCGGTGCGCTGGGAGCCGCCATTGCGCTGCTGGCGGTGGCGGGGAGGTCGTGGTGATCCCCCAGCGCCACGGCGGCAACCTGCGCGACATCATCCCCCTGTGCACTCGCCGGGAAGGGGAAATACGGGATTTTTCCGTCAACACCCACCCCTATGGACCCCATCCCGCCGCCGCCGCGGCGGCGCGGGCGGCCCTGGAACACATGGACCGCTACCCGGACGCGTCCTCCGTGCCGCTGGCCGAGGCGGTGGCCGCCGCCCACGGCCTTACTTTAGCCCACGTCGTGCCGGGCAACGGCGCCGCCGAGTTGATTGACCTGCTCCCCCGCGCCCTGGATATGCACCGCGCCGTGGTGGTGTCCCCCACTTTTGGGGAGTACGCCGATGCGGTGTGCCGGGGCGGGGGGCGGGTGATCGAACTGGTTCGCCCGCCAGAGGCGCCGCTGCCGGTGGCGGCGCTTCTCCAATGCATTACCCGGGAGCGGCCGGATGCGGTTTTTCTCTGCTCTCCCAACAACCCCACCGGGGAACGTCTGCCGGATGCCGCCTTGCATGCCGTTCTGGGGGCCTGCGCCGCCGCCGGGACCGTGCTGGTTCTGGACGAGGCGTTTGTGGAGTACGACCCCCTGGGCTCCCGGATCAACCTGGTGACAGAACTGACAAATCTGGTTGTTTTGCGATCACTAACCAAATTTTTTGGTCTGGCCGGGCTGCGCGTTGGATACCTTGCGGCGGCCCCGGCGCTGGCGCGGCGGGTGAACCGGGTGCGTCCACCGTGGGCGGTGAACGGCCCCGCTGCGGCGGCCGCCGTGGCGTGCGTGGGGGATGGCGAGTATGTGCAGCGGGAGCAGCGGCGCATGGCGCAGGAGCGGCAGGTGTTTGCAGGGAAGCTGGAGCAGACGGGGCTGACACCCCTGCCGTCCGACGCCAATTTTCTGCTCTGCCGCCTGCCGGACGGGGTGTCGGCGGACACGCTCTATCCGGCGCTGGCGGAGGACGGGTTTCTCATCCGCCACTGCGGCTCCTTTGGTTTGGGAAATGCCTACATCCGGCTGCGGGTGCATCGTCCGGAGGTCAATGAGCTGCTGCTGGAGCGGTTGCGGAAACACCTTGCCACCTCCCTCCACCCTCTTGCCACTCCATAGTAGAATGGTGTCCATGCGTGTGCGTCTGGCCATTGCCCGGTGGGCACTCCTGCTGGCGTTTGTGTCGGCCCCGCTGGCGCCGGTGGCGGCGCTGGGCGCGGGCTCCGCCAAGGCGAATCCGGGCAGTCCGGGGGCCGGGCGCGCGGCCTTCGAGCGACTGGGGTGCGGTGCGTGCCATCGGGTCACAGCACCCTCCGGCGGCATGGACGTTGCCGCGCGGGTGGCGCAAAAGGGGCCGGACCTGTGGTTCGCGGGCAGCAAGCTGCAACGCCCGTGGCTGTCCGGGTGGCTGAAAAACCCCACACCCCTGAGCGGTATCCGCTACGACCGACTGGGGCCTGAACCGGCCAGCGGACGCCATCCGGCCACCCCCGCCGGGGATGTGGCGGCGGTCACCGCCTACCTGATGAGCCTCACCGATCCGCAAATGCCTGCCGGGGTGGTGGACATGGGGCAACCCATGAGCCGCACCGGGCGCATCTGGGGCAACCGGCTGTTCGGCAAGGAGCAGCAATGCTTCGCCTGCCACCGCACCGGCACGCGCTTTGGCGATCAGGTGGGGGGGATCAGCGCACCCACGCTGGTGGGGGCCGGAAAACGCCTCAATCCGGACTGGATCCACGCCTGGCTGACCAATCCCACCCGCTATGTGCCGGTGACGCGCATGCCGGTTTACCTGCAGGGCGCCTACAGCGGGTACAGCCCGGAGCAGATGGGGCAACTGGCGCGCTACATCGCCGCAATGGGGCTGGAAACCGGCGATGGCGCCACTCCCGCTACCGACACCACGCCACCGGCCGTAACGCCTTGGCCGGTGTCCCCGGTGGACGGCAAAAACCTGTCGCGGGTGGAAACCAACTTCCAGTTCCTGTGCGCCCAGTGCCACGGCGCGAAGGGCAACGCCACCGGCCCCAACGCCAGCAAACAGCTCGAGGTGCTGCCCGCCGACCTGACCGACCCGGTCTACATGGCCAAGTTCACCGACGACCAGATTTTCCGCACCCTCACCTTCGGCGGACCGGTGAACAATCTGTCGTCCCTGATGCCGCCGTGGGGCAACCGCCTCAGCGACGACGAGCGCCACGAACTGGTGCGCTACATCCGCGCCGTGCTGTGCAAGTGCAAGGGTGGAGGTGGGTAGGGCCTGTTAACAGAAGCGGCTCCGGGCCGGGGAAAGAGGGGGGCACGCCAGGTCGGCGAGCCCCTCTATCGAATGAAATTCCGGATGTGGCACCGCGCCACGCAGGGAGTTGGGGCGGCTGATGTACACCAGTTGGCCGATGCCGTAGTCCCGCGCCGTGCGCAGGTTGGTGGCCGAATCCTCCACCAGCAGGGTGCGCGCCGGGTCCAGGTCCAGGCGCCGCTGGAGGCGTTCCCACAGCGTCCGGCTCTCCTTGCCCGCCCCCAGTTCGAAGGTGGAGATGGTCTCGTCCAGAAGCGGCTCCAGGCGGGTGACGGCCATTTTCAGGCGGAGCGTCTTGGGGTGGGCATTGGTGAGCAGGACGCTGCGACAGCCGCGTTCCCGGGCACGGGCCAAAAAAAACCTTACCCCCGCGTGTTCGCGGATGCGGTGCGCCTGTCGCACCTTGATGGACGCCACGTCAAAGCCCAGCCGACGGCTCCAGTAATCCACGTCGTACCAGTCTTGCCGGCCCTCGCGCTCGCGGTACATGGCGAGCAGTTTTTCCCGGGCGTCGTCCTCGTCCAGGTGGTACACGGCGGCGTAACGGGCGGGCAGTTCGAAGTGCCAGAAAAACTCGTCGAAGGCCAGGTCCAGCAGCACGCCGTCCATGTCCAGCAACAGGGTGTCGATGCGGTTCCAGTCGAGCATGGGGGGATTCGCCGGGGACTCGGGGGGTCACGCGCCCGGAGTCTGGGGCATTTGCGACAGCAGTCGTTCCAGCTCGTTGAGCAGCAGTTCCCGATGGTGGTGGGCCGCCACCGCCGCCTTGTAGTGGGCGCCGTGGCTGCCGTTGCGCGGGGACGCGAGCAGGTCGTTGACCAGATTGTGCTGGATGCGGATGCCGTCCAGATCCTTGCGGGTAATCATCAGTTCTGCCCCTCTTTTTGTGTCTGTGCCCTGCGATCGGCTTGCGGTTCATGCCGGGAGTGGCTCGTGGTGCGCGCCCGCCCGGTGTTTTTTTATGATACGCCATGGGGGTACAATACTCACTCCCCGCCACCCACGCGCACCCGGCAGCGCACTCCCGACGGGGGTGTGTCCATGGCACGGGTTCATGGCACGGGTTCATGGCACGGGTTCATGGCACGGGTTCATGGCACGGGTTCATGGCGGACATGCCTTTAGCAGAGCGGAAGTACGGCACATGGTGGTGATGATCGACAACTACGACTCCTTTACCTACAACCTGGTCCAGTACCTGGGGGAGTTGGGGGAGGAGATCCGCGTGTTCCGCAACGACCGCATCACCCTGGAGCAGATCGCCGCCCTCGGTCCGGACCGCATCGTCATCAGCCCCGGTCCGTGCTCCCCGAAGGAAGCGGGCATTTCCAAAGATGTGGTGGCGCAGTTTGCCGGTAAAATTCCGCTTTTGGGGGTGTGTCTGGGCCATCAGTCCATTGGCGAGGTGTTCGGCGGCAACGTGGTGCGCGCCCCGCGCCTGATGCACGGCAAAACGAGCCTGATCCACCACGACGGGCGCGGCCTGTTTGCCGGGCTTGCCAACCCTTTTGAGGCCACCCGCTACCACTCCCTGATCGTGGAGCGCGAGTCGCTGCCCGAGGTGCTGGAGGTTTCCGCCTGGACCGAAGAGGGCGAGATCATGGGCCTGCGCCACCGGGAGTTTATTGTGGAGGGTGTGCAGTTTCATCCCGAATCCATCCTCACCCGCGTGGGCCATGACCTGCTGCGCAATTTCCTCGGCATGCACCAAACTGTGCGCAAGGCCGCGCAGGGAGGCGGGCGCCCATGAGCATGACCATCGCCCAGGGCATCGCCAAGGTCATCGATGGGGCGGATTTGTCGGCGGACGAGGCCGCCGACGTGATGCGCCAGATCATGTCCGGCGAGGCCACTCAGGCCCAGATCGGCGCCTTTTTGGTGGCCCTGCGCATGAAGGGCGAAGCGGTGGCCGAGATCGTCGGCAGCGCCCGGGTGATGCGCGAATTCGCCACCGCCATCCGGGTGGACGACCCGCTGGTGGTAGACACCTGCGGCACCGGTGGCGACAAATCGGGCAGCTTCAATATCTCCACCACCTCGGCGTTCGTGGTGGCCGGGGGTGGCATTACCGTGGCCAAGCACGGCAACCGTTCGGTCTCCAGCCGTTCCGGCTCCGCCGATGTACTTATCGCGCTGGGGGTCAACGTCGAGGCCAAACCGGAGGTGGTGGAACGCTGCGTCAACGATGTGGGCATCGGTTTCCTGTTCGCGCCCCTGTTCCACGGCGCCATGAAACACGCCATCGGCCCGCGCCGCGAGATCGGCGTGCGCAGCATTTTTAATATTCTGGGACCGTTGACCAACCCCGCCGGGGCCTCCGTTCAGGTGCTGGGGGTGTATGCGGAAGCGCTTACCGACACCCTGGCGCGGGTGCTGGTGGAACTGGGTTCGCGCCACTGTTTCGTGGTGCACGGCAGCGACGGGCTGGACGAGATCACCACCACCGGCCCCAGCCGTGTGGCGGAAGGGATCGACGGGGTGGTAAGCGCCTTTACCCTCACCCCGCAGGAGCTTGGGCTGGCGCTGGCCAAGCCCCAACAACTGGCGGGGGGGGATGCCGCCCGCAATGCCGAAATCACCCGTGCCGTGCTGGCCGGGGAAAAGGGGCCGGCCCGGGACATCGTGCTGCTCAACGCGGCGCCCCTGTTCGTGGCCACCGGTAAATCCCCGGATCTCAAACAGGGTGTCAAACTGGCGGCGGAGTCCATCGACTCCGGCGCGGCGGCCGAAAAACTGCGGCTTCTGGTGGAGGCCAGCCACCGGTGAGCCATACGTTGCCGGGCGGCCGGTCCTCTGGCGGAATCTCTCCGGGGGGGATTTTGGAAAAAATCGTCGCCACCAAGCGGCGCGAGGTGGCCGAGGCCAAGGCCAGAGCGCCCCTTTCGGGTTGGCAGGCAGAACTGGCGAATCTCCCCCCCGCGCGGGATTTTCGCACGGCCATCCGCCGCCGTGGCAACGGTCTGGCGCGGGTCATTGCCGAGGTCAAAAAGGCCTCCCCCTCCAAGGGCCTCATCCGCGCCGATTTCGACCCGGTGGCGATTGCCGACGGATACTGGAAGGGCGGGGCAGCAGCCATCAGCGTGCTAACCGACCGCGACTATTTTCAGGGCGCGCCGGAGTATCTCCGGCAGGTGCGGGCCGCCGTGGACCTGCCGCTGCTGCGCAAGGATTTTACTATCGACGCCTATCAAATTTACGAGGCGCGCCGCTGGGGGGCGGACGCGGTGCTGTTGATCGCGGCCATTCTGACCGACGCCGAACTGCGCGATCTGGGCGACGTGGCCCGCTCTCTGGGGTTGGCGGCGCTGGTGGAGGTGCATACCGCACAGGAACGTGACCGCGCACTGGCTGCCGGAGCCGATATCGTGGGCATCAACAACCGCGACCTGAACAGCTTCGAAACCTCCCTCGACACCACCTTCCGCCTGCTGGACGGGATTCCGCAGCACGTGGTGCGGGTGAGCGAGAGCGGCATCGCCAGCAGCGAGCAGGTGCGCGCGCTGGAAGCCGCAGGAGTGGACGCCATTCTGGTGGGGGAGTCCTTGATGCGTCAGGACGACGTCACCCGGGGCCTGATGGCCCTGATCGGCATCTGAAGGGGGTTGTTCCGTGCCGGTCAAAGTCAAGATTTGTGGCATTACCAACACCCGCGACGCCCATCTGGCGCTGGAGTACGGCGCCGACGCCCTGGGGTTCGTGTTTTACCCGGAAAGCCCCCGCGCGGTGTCGCCGGAAATGGCGCGGGACATCATCGGCTCGCTGCCGCCGTTCATCTCCACCGTGGGGCTGTTCGTCAACGAAACCATCGACCGGGTGCGGGAAATCCGCCGCATCTCCGGCGTGGACCTGGTGCAGTTGCACGGCGACGAAACGCCGGAAACGGTCAGCGCACTGGGGCCGGGGGTCATCAAGGTGATCCGCGTGCGGGGGGCGGAGAGTTTTGCCGATCTGGACCGTTATCAGCCCCGCGCCTTTTTGCTCGACGCCCATCACGACGTGCTGTTCGGCGGCACCGGCCTGCGTTTTGACTGGGACCTGGCGCAGTGGATCGACGACTTTCCGGTGATCGTGGCCGGGGGGCTAAGGCCCGACAACGTGGCCGAGGCGATCCGCCGCACCCACGCCTATGGCGTGGACGTCTCCTCCGGGGTCGAGGCGCGGCCCGGCATCAAGGACCCGGCGCTCCTCAAGGCTTTTATTCACAACGCAAAGCACGCACCCGAGGTGTTTCCATGATTCAGCGGACTTCTGGTAACGGCTCCGGTCGTTACTCCCAGCCGGACCGGAACGGCCACTTTGGTCCCTACGGCGGACAATACGCCCCGGAAACCCTGATGCCGGCGCTGGCGGAACTGGAGCAGACCTACCGCAAGCTGCGCCGCGACAAGGCGTTCAACCGCGAACTGAACAACCTGCTCAGCGAATACGTCGGGCGCGCCACGCCCCTGTACCATGCGGCGCGGCTGACCGCGCAACTGGGGGGGGCAAAAATCTACCTGAAGCGCGAAGACCTGTGCCACACCGGCGCCCACAAGATCAACAACACCGTGGGGCAGGTGCTGATGGCCAAGTACATGGGCAAGCCCCGGGTGATCGCCGAGACCGGCGCCGGACAGCACGGCGTGGCCACCGCCACCGTGGCCGCCATGCTGGGCCTGGAGTGCGAGGTCTACATGGGCACCGAGGACATGGAACGGCAGGCCCTCAACGTCTATCGCATGCGCCTTTTGGGGGCCAAATGCACCGGTGTGCATCACGGCTCGCGCACCCTCAAGGACGCCATTTCGGAGGCCATGCGCGACTGGACCACCAACGTGCGCACCACCCACTATGTGCTCGGCTCGGTCCTCGGCTGCCACCCGTACCCGATGATCGTGCGCGACTTCCAGTCGGTGATCGGCCGCGAAGCCCGCAAGCAGATCCTCAAGGCCGAGGGGAGGCTGCCGGACTTGCTGGTGGCCTGTGTGGGGGGTGGTAGCAACGCCATTGGCCTGTTCCACGCCTTCATTCCCGATCAGGGGGTGGACATGCTGGGCGTGGAGGCGGGGGGGTATGGCGTCGAAAGCGGCAAGCACGCGGCGCGCTTCGCCGGGGGTACCCTGGGGGTGTTGCAGGGCACCTGCACGTACCTGCTGCAGAACGACCACGGCCAGATCAACCTCACCCACTCGGTGTCCGCCGGTCTGGACTATGCGGCGGTGGGGCCGGAGCACGCCTGGCTGCGGGAACAGGGCCGGTCCCGCTATTGCCACATCACCGACGACGAGGCGATGGCGGCCTTCGACACCCTGGCGCGGGTGGAGGGCATCATCCCGGCGCTGGAGAGCGCCCACGCCGTGGCCCAGGTGATCAAGGAGGCGCCGCGCCTCGGCAAGAACAAGATCATCATCTGCAACCTGTCCGGACGGGGTGACAAGGACGTCTATCAGGTGGCGCGCATGCGCGGCCTGCAAGTTACCTGACGGAATAATTTTCAGGTCAATCAACCGCTTGTCCGCCACGATCCCCCGGATCGGTGGCGCGGTTCTGGCTACCGGATGACGTTTGTCATATGGACCGCCCGACGGATGACAGGTTTCCTGGCCAGAAAAAATCATGCTCTATTTATGACCAATTCCATGGGGTTCCCCATGGCCAACAGATACTCTTGGGCCGTGGCGGAGATTTTCGCCCGGTGGCATCAGGGCCCCGGGAGGCCCGCCGTGACACTCCTGAATGTGAGGGGTAGCAATGAGCATGTTGGCGATTTTGTCTTTGGGCGGTTTTGGTCTGGTGTGTCTGTGGGGTATTTCCCTGGGCGTTCGCGGCGCGTTTGCGGATTCCCCCCCCTACATGAAGGGCGAGGGTCAGGTGGGCCGCTTTGACGCCCGTTTGAACCGCGCTGCCTGAGACTTGGGCCAATCTGCCGGGGCGGAGCGGGTATTCGCGGGAGTATTCTGCGAAGCCGCCCGGCGGGTGTGTGAGACCGCCTGACAAGGGGCTGGAGGATGATCAGTCCTCCGGCCCCTGTTTTTTGTGGCAGGCGCGGTCAGAGACGGGTTGAGGGGGCGGAATGGTCCTCAAGGTTTCCCGGTTAATTGCCGAATAATTAGGCGTAAGTCACGCACGCGCCTGTGGTAAGGCGGTTCGAATGATTCGCGCCGGGAGAGGGCCTGGGCCGGAGACCAAAGGAGTTTTTGAGTCATGGCTGTTTCTGCAATTCTGGTGTTTGGGCTGTCCTCCGCGTTGTTTTCGTGGGGCGTTGTGCTGGGCGTGAAGGCCTGCATGACGGACCATGCCCCGTTCATGCAGGGCGAAGGCCATCGCGCCCGCTTTGACGAGCGGATGCGCAAGGCTGCCTGATCCGTTGGGATCGGCGACTTTTCGCCGTGGGGTCCATCGGCAACGATGGACCCCTTTTTTATGCAAAATCCGGCCCTGCTCCCGCAAACCGCCGTTTGGACGTATCATAGGCGCCAGTCATGGTCGCCGGAACTCGTCGCGCGGGTTCGAACGCATTGGCCCTTCCGGTTCACGCACTGGCCCTTCCGGAGCGGGGATTGGACCGTGGCACCATGCGGACGGCGGCCATGCCGGCGGCAATTATCAGCACGGCCCATCGGGGCGGGGAGGCGTTTGGTACCAGTGACGGGGATGAATCGGGGCGGCTTGTTTCCCTTCGGGCTGTGGGGTCAACTGCGCCTCTATTTGCGCCTGATGGGGGACGTGCGGGTGCCCCTTTCCGCCAAGTTGCCCATGGTGGCCGCACTTCTGTATCTGCTGTTCCCGATGGATTTGCTGAACGATTTTTTGTTGCCCCTGTTCGGGCTTTCCGACGATGCCCTGCTGCTGTGGCTGGCCTGGCGCTGGCTGTTGCGCCGGTCTCCCCCGGTGGTGGTGGCCGAACACCGGGCGGTCGTTTTCGGGCGGCGCACATGAAGGAAGCGCAGACTGCGGAGGCGCTGGTCATGCAGGGGGTGACCCACGGCTACCGGGCGGGGGTTCCGGTGCTGAACGGGCTGTCTCTCACCCACGCCACGGGCGTAGCGGCGGTGCTGGGGCCGAACGGGGCCGGAAAGTCCACCCTGCTGCGTTTGGCCGCGGGGCTTGCCACACCCCAGTCGGGGCGCGTGCAGGTGGCCGGGCTGGACACCCGCCGTGCCCGCGAGGCGGCGCTGGCACGTACCGCGTTTTTGCCCGAAAACCTGTATCTGGATGGCTACCTCACTCCCTGCGAGTTCCTGCGCTTCGTGGCCGACATTCGCGGCATCGCCGATGGGGAGGCACGAGGCGTGGAACTTCTCGAAGCCCTGGGTGGCGGTGCGTTCGGGGATCGCCTGTTTCGCGAACTCTCCTTCGGCATGCAGCGCAAGGTGGGCATCGCCGCCGCGCTGCTGGGACAAAAGCAAACCTCCCTGCTGGTGCTGGATGAGCCCGACACCGGCCTCGACGTCACCGCCATGCACAGCCTGGAGCGCATGATCGCCGGGGTGGCGGCGGACGGCCGCGCGGTGCTTTTGTCCTCCCACGACATGGGTTTTGTGGCCCGCTGCTGCGCGACGGTGTTCATCCTCGGCGGCGGACAGGTGGTGTGGAGCGGCCCCCCCGCCGCCCTGGTGGATGCCCACCATGCCCCCGACCTGCACCACGCCATGCTCAGCGTCCTCATCCAGTCCGGGGGGGCGGTCGTATGAGCCAGGCACAGGGCAATCTTCAGGGCCTCAAAACATCGCAAACCGAGGCGCTAAAACGCCTGTTCCGGCGCCGTGTGCCGCCGGCGCAGGTGATTACCCCGGAACTGGCCCGCGCCATGGGCGAAATTGCCGTGGAAATGGGTCGGCAGGTGGCGGTGTTGCTGGATCGGCGCGGCGAGGTGCGTTTTGTGCTGGTGGGGGACGACCGCAAGGTCGATATCCCCGATCTGGCGGCCTGGCGGGTCGGTCACCGGCGGCTGCGCGGGTTGCGCATGATCCACGTGCACCTGCAGGGCGAAGCCCTTACCGACGACGACCTGAACGACCTGTCGGGCCTGCGGCTGGACCTGATCGGCGCCTTTACCGTGGACACCCAGGGATTGCCCCGGAACTTGTATCTGGCGCACGTCAACCCCGACCCGCAGGGGAAGAACCCGGCGATCGTGCTGAACGCGGAAGACCCCCATCACCCGCAACTGCGTTTCGACGTGTTTCTGGAGGACCTGGAGGCGACGCTTTCCAGTGCCCCCGGCGGCCGCGACGTCAAGGACCCCAGGGAGCGCGCGGTGCTGGTTTCGGTCACCACCGGACGCCGCGACGAGGCCGAGGATTCTCTGGAGGAACTGGCGGGACTGGCGGATTCCAACGATCTGGTGGTGGTGGACCGCATCCTGCAGCGGCCGCGCACCATCCATCCGCGCTACCTGCTGGGTACCGGCAAACTGGCGGAACTGACCCTGCGCGCCATGCAGCGCGAGGCGGACGTGATCATCTTCGATCAGGAACTTGCCCCCAAGCAGCTCGATTCGGTGGCCTCGGCCACCGAACTCAAGGTGATCGACCGCACCCAGCTCATTTTGGATATCTTTGCCCGCCGCGCCCACAGTGTGGACGGCAAGGTGCAGGTGGAACTTGCCCAGTTGCGCTACAGCCTGCCGCGACTGGGGCTGCGGCAGGTGGCCATGTCACGCCTGACCGGTGGCATCGGTGGCCGTGGCCCCGGCGAAACCCGTCTGGAGGTCGATCAGCGTCGCGCCCGTGACCGCATCCGCCGCCTGGAGGACCAGCTTGAATCCCTGTCGCGGGGGCGCATGGAGCGGCGCAAGCGGCGCGTGGAAGGGGAGGTGCCGATCATCTCCGTGGTGGGGTACACCAACGTGGGCAAATCCACACTGCTCAACGCCCTCACCGGCAGCGACACCCTGGCCGAAAACCGCCTGTTTGCCACCCTCGACACCGCCACCCGTCGCCTGCGCTTCCCCAAAGAACGCGAGGTGCTGATTACCGACACGGTGGGGTTCATCCGCCGCCTGCCACCGGAACTGATGCGCGCATTCCGCGCCACCCTCGACGAATTGGCCGACGCCGACCTGCTCATGCACGTGGCGGACATCTCCCATCCGCAACTGGAACAGCAGATTGCGGCGGTACAGACCATCCTGATGGAACTGGAGCTCAACACCAAGCCCCTGTTGCTGGTGCTCAACAAGTGCGACCGGGTGGATGCCGAGGAGCGCGACGCCCTGTGCCGCCGCTTCGGGGGGCTGGCCGTTTCGGCCCTGGACCGGGCCACGCTGCTGCCCCTGCTGGCGGCCATGGAACACTGCCTGTGGGGCGAGGAGGGGGGACCGTGGCAGCAACCCTCCGGTGGGCCGGAGCATGAACTGGACCCGGAAGGGAATTCGGCGGTGGACCCGGCCTCTTCCGTGGGGGACCACCCGGAGGCGGTGTGACCGATTCCGCTGGCCCAGAACGGCCCGGGGCAGATTCGACCGCCGCTCCCGCAGCCGACCCGCAAATCCGCCCCCTCGTTTGCCTGGTGGGGCCTACCGCCGTGGGCAAAACCGGGGTGGCCATCCTGCTGGCCGAGGCCATCGGCGGCGAGATCATCAACGCCGATTCGCGCCAGATGTACCGGCACATGGACATCGGTACCGCCAAAGCCTCCGCGGAGGAACGCCGGCGCGTACCCCATCACCTGCTGGACGTGGTGGACCCCACCGAGCCGTTCTCGGCGGGCGAGTTCGCCCGTCTGGCCGATGCGGCCATCACCGATATCCGCGCACGCGGGCGGGTGCCCATCGTGGTGGGGGGCACCGGACTCTATGTGCGCGCCCTGCTGGACGGCATCTGGGAGGCCCCGGAGTCAGACCTTGCCCTGCGCCGGGCGCTGGAGGCGGTGCGCCATCGGCGCGGGCCCGAGTTCATGCACCGCATGTTGGCGCGCCTTGATCCAGCATCGGCGGACGTCCTGCACCCCAACGACCGACAAAAAGTCACCCGGGCGCTGGAAATCACCCTCCAGTGCGGCCGTCCGGCGGCGCGCCTGAAATCCGGGCACAATTTTCCCGGTCGCCACCAGGCGCTACGCATTGGCCTGACCCGGCCCCGCGCCGAACTTTACCGGCTGATCGACCAGCGGGTGGACGAGATGATTTCCGCCGGATGGGTTGACGAGATTCGAAAAATGCTGGATAAAGGTATAAGGCCCGGCGATCCCGGAATGAACGCGGTGGGGTACCGGGAGCTGGCCGGAGTGTTGATGGGGGAGGACAGAGCCTCCCTGCCCACGGCTGTCGCGGCCATCAAGCAGGCGACGCGCAACTATGCCAAGCGCCAATTTACTTGGTTCCGCAAAGATGATAGAATCGCGTGGCTTGGTGTGGCGGGTGTGCCGTCGGCCGATTTGTTGGCCTTGCTGTTGTCCATGTGCTTCCAAGCAGGAGTGACGTGTGTCGATGTCTCAGTCTCAGTTCACAAGGCGCCGGGAGAACGTCGGTAAATCTCACGCCAACCTGCAGGATATGTTCCTGAACCAGATGCGGCGCGAGAAAGTTCCATGTGACGTTCACCTGACCAACGGCTCCACCGTTTCGGGGATCATCCGGGGGTTCGACAACTTTGCCCTCCTGGTGCGCTACTCCGAGGGCAACGGCCAGGAGATGATCTACAAACATTCCATCGCCAGCATCGCCCCGTTGGTGGATGTGGACCCGATCCCCGATGTCGAGCCCCGTTCGGTGCCCAATTTCGGCGGCGCCTCGGGCCAGCGCTACAACCCCCTCGACGACATCTAGCGGGCACGGCCCGCAGCGGTATTCACGCAGAAACCTGGCAAGGCCGGGGGCTGCGCGAAACGGGCCGCGCCTTTTCCGATGTCATTGCCGCGAAAGCGGAAATCCGCTCCCCGGGGCGACGACCGTTCTTCGTACATTCCCCTGTGGGTGGCCGGGAGTGTCTGTTGTTTTGTCCTGCGACCGGCATCCACATGGATTTTCGTCGGCGCGGGAATGACGCCGAAGGGGGCCGCGGACACGGCCCGCAGCCCCCGGGGAACCCAAGGGTTCGACACCCGACATGGGCGGACGATCTCCCAACTCTCCCCCTGATTTTGTATACTCGGGGCGGCCTGCGGGCCGGGCGGGGCCCCTTCTCACCCGTGGTGTGTAGACAGGAAGGATGGAAAGAAAAATGATCGGAATCATTGGCGGCAGTGGACTGTATGACATCGAGGGGTTTACCGGACGCGGTGAAAAAGTGGTCGAAACCCCGTTCGGGGAGCCATCGGCCCCGCTGGTGACCGGATGGCTGTCGGGGCAGGACGTGGCCTTTCTGGCCCGCCATGGGCGCGGCCACCGGCTGCTGCCGTCGGAAATCAACTACCGCGCCAACATCCATGCCCTCAAGAGCTTGGGTGTGCGCCGTATTTTTTCCGTCAGCGCCGTGGGCAGCATGAAGGAAAAACTGGTTCCCGGCCACATGGTGGTGGCGGACCAGTTTTTTGACCACACCAAGGGCCGTATCAGCACCTTTTTTGGCAACGGCGTGGTGGGGCATGTGGCCCTGGCCCACCCGATCTGCGACGCTACCGCCAAAACCCTGGGGGACGGCGCCGACGACGCGGGCGCCACCGTGCATCGCGGCGGCACCTATATCTGCATCGAGGGGCCGCAATTCTCCACCAAGGCCGAATCCACCATCTACCGGTCGTGGGGGGTGGATGTGATCGGCATGACCAATGTCACCGAGGCCAAGCTGGCCCGGGAAGCCGGCATTTGCTACGCCACCCTGGCCATGGTTACCGACTACGATTGCTGGCACGAGGAACATGACGCGGTGACCACCGAGATGGTCATTCAGGTGCTGCTCAAGAACGTGGAGATGTCCAAGGAAATCGTGCGCCGGGCGGTGGCCCGCGCGGGCGAAATTGGCCCCTGCGAGTGCGCCAGCGCATCCGCCAACGCCGTGATCACTGCCCGCGACCACATTCCCGCCGATGCCCGCGCCCGGCTGGGGGCGATTCTGGGTGGCGCCCTCGACTGACGGTGTATCATCACTCCCGGATCGGAGGTATCCCCCGCCTCAGGGGGATAGGGTCATGGACCAAGGGGAGATGGAAATGATCGTATCGGCGCGCACACTTTTGGCTGGTTTGCTGACGGCAGCCGTGCTGACCGCACCCGTGTTGACCGGCTGTGGTGGCGGCAAGGAGCACCGGGCCGATCAGGTGAGCTACCACTACAGTCTGGGGAGGGCGTCCCTGCAGGACCGCAACTATCAGGCCGCCCTGCTCGAGTTCTACAAATCCCTGGACATCAATGCCGACGACACCCGCACCCTTTATGCCGTGGGGCACACGTTTTTCCTGCTCCAGGACTACCCCAAATCCATGGAATACATGCAGCATGTGCTGCGGCTGGACCCGGGAAACGGCGACGCCATCAACTACCTGGGCAATATTTACGAAAAACTGGGGCGTGATACGGATGCGGTGGCCATGTTCGAAAAAGCCGCCGCGCTGCGCACCTATGCCACCCCCCATTTCGCCCTGCACAACATGGCGCGCATCTACCTGAAGCGGGGCGATACGAAAAAGGCCGAATCGCTGCTGCAGGACGTGTTGCGGCGGGTTCCCGAATACGCCCCCGGAATCGCCGATCTGGGGCGCCTGTATCTGGACCAGCACCGGTGGGACAAGGCGATTGTGCAGTGGGATGTATTCGTCAAGGTGGCCCCGGCGGTCCCGGAGGGACACTATTTTCTGGCCGAGGCGTATACCGGGCAGGGTAACAACCCGGCGGCGGTGCTGGCGCTCAATGAATTTTTCCACCTGGCCGAAGATTCCCACCCGCTGTACCCGGACGCCAACGCCCTGCGCGCGCGCCTGGGGATGCCCCGCTGACTGGTGCCCGCCGTGGAAAACCCGCAGCGCTGCCCGCCACATTGGCATATCGGGCGCGCCGGGTAACGGGGGACGGCCTTGCGCTACCTGATTTACGCGGTCCTGGCAGCCACCGTGTGGCTGCTGCTGCGCGGCATGGCAAGGGGCCGCCCCGGGCCGTCCGGGCAACCTGGATCGGACGTGGCGCTGGTGGAAGACCCGGTGTGCAAAACCCACATTCCCAAATCCTCGGCGGTGGTGGTGCATCGTTCCGGCAAGAACTTCTACTTCTGTTCCGAGCGCTGTGCCGCCGCCTTTCGCGACGCCCACTGAGTGGTTCCTGTGGGGTTCGTCACTCTGGTTCGTGGTTGCCCGTGACTTGCCACTTCGGCGGCCCGGGACGGGGCAAAATGCGGTACAATCTCGCGCCAACTTTTGTGTCCCCGCGCCTGTGTCCGGTTTTTTCACCCCGGCGCCGGCGTGATTGAGCCCCCCCCGCCCCTCAACGAGGTGACCCGCATGAAATTTTTCCTAGATACCGCACTGGTGGACGAAATCCGTGAAGGCGTCTCTTACGGCCTGGTGGATGGCGTAACGACCAACCCCACCCTGGTTGCCAAAAGCGGACGTCCGTTCACCGAGGTGCTGAAGGAAATTTGCGCCATCGTGGATGGGCCGATCAGCGCCGAGGTGGTGAGCACCGATTGCGAGGGGATGCTGCGCGAGGGGCGGGAGCTTGCCAAAATCCACGACAACATCGTGGTCAAAGTGCCGCTGATCGCCGAGGGCCTCAAGGCCACCCGCGTGTTCGCCTCCGAGGGCATCGCCACCAACGTCACCCTGTGTTTTTCCGCCACCCAGGCGCTGCTGGCCGCCAAGGCCGGGGCCACCTACATCTCGCCGTTCGTGGGGCGGCTGGACGACATCAGCGCCAGCGGCATGGAACTGGTGGAGCAGATTCTGGATATTTATGAGGCCTACGACTTCTCCACCGAGGTGATCGTGGCCAGCATCCGCAACCCGCTGCACGTGCTCGACGCCGCCCGCATGGGGGCCCACATCGGCACCATGCCCCTGAGCGTGATGAAGCAGCTCATGAAGCACCCCCTCACCGACATCGGCCTGGCCAACTTCCTCAAGGACTGGGAGGCCAGCCAGAAAAAGGGGTAGGCGAAAAAGCGCTTTCACCCTTGTCCGCGCTTCCCGTGCGGACGTACCATGCACCCATGAGCAGCGCGGTTTCCGGCAAAAAACTCGGCATTCTGCTGTCTGCCCACCCCGACAAGGGCGACCTGCCGGCCATCCGCAGCCTGGCGCTGGCCGCCCGCACGGCAGGGGTGGACACTTATTTGTACCTGATCGACGAGGGGGCCCGTGCCTACCGCGACCCCTTGATGGACACCCTGCGTGGCGCGGGGGTCAAGCTCTACGTTTGCGCCTATGGCGCCAAGCCGCGCGGCGTGGAGCCGGACGAGGGGGCGGTGTTCGGGGGGTTGGCCGCCCTCGGCGGGCTGATGGACGCCTGTGACCGCTTCGTGAGTTTCAATTGATTCGCCCCGTGCGGGCCGCCCGCTTTTCCCCAACGGTCTTTTCGCCATGACGTCTGCCCCCGCGTTGCTGCTGTTCATCGCTTCCGACCCGGAGCGTTCCGGCGCCACCGCCGAGGCCCTGCGCATGGGCATGGGGCTGGCGGCGGGCAGCCGCTCCGTGCAGGTGGTGCTGAGCGGTCCGGCGGCGCGTGTGCTCACCGAGGAAGTGGACGAGCTGGTGGACGGCGAGATGATCGAGAACCACCTGGAGGTTTTTGCGGAATGGGACACCCCGTTCTTCGTCGCCCGTCAGGCGATTGCCGAATACGGCATCCGTGATGCGCCGGTGCCGGTCGTCCCCGTGGACGACAGCGAGATCGCCCGCATGCTGGCCCGCGCCCGCAACGTGATGGTGTTTCCATGAATCTGCATCTGATCCGCCCGTTGGCGCCAGCGCACGCGGCGTCCCTGATCGCGGCACAGGTGGCCGCCGGGCTGCCGGTTACGGTGGTGCTGGTGGATGGCGCCTCGCCCGTGGACGTGGTGGCGGCGCACGTCGCGGTGGGGGAGGGGGTGCCTCAGGCGGAGGCCGTGACCTGGGAGCGGGTGCTGGAACTCACCTTCGCGGCGGACAACGTCGCCGTCTGGTGACGTGCCCCCCTTCCCGGGCCGCTATCGGCCTGCGGCCACACTTTCCATCAGGAAATTGCGTCCCCATTCGTCCGCCGGAGCGATGGTCAGCAGTCGGGTGGCGATTTCCCGCGCCCGGGACGAGTCTCCGGCTCCCACCAGCGCCTTGCCGTAGGCACGCAGGATGGCCGGGTTGCGGGGGCTGAGCTGGATGGCGGTCTCCAGGTGGGTGATGGCCACATCGGGGTGATTCTCGGCCAGGTCAATCAGCGCCAGGTCATAGTGCACGTCTGCGCGCCCGGGGGTGCCGCGCAGCAGCTTTTCCCACGCCTCGCGGGCTCCCGCCAGGTCGCCGCTGCCGTACAGCGCGCTGCCCAGCCCCAACAGGGTGACGTCATTCTCCTTTAGGGCGCGGCAACGGCGCCACTCCGCGGCGGACTCTCCCCAGTTGCGCGTTTCGGCCAACATCGCGGCCAGCCCCTGGCACAGGCCCTGGTTGGCCGGATCGGCACTGGCCGCCTGACGTGAGTCTTTCAATCTGGTTTTGGCGAGAAAGGCAATTTCCCGCGCGGCTTCCGCCACGTCCGGCTGTCCCGGAAAACGCGCCATCACCCCCCGGTAGACGTCCGTGGCCTGGGCGAACTGTCCCCGGTCGGCAGCCAGGTCCGCCGTCATCAGCCGCTGGGAGATCAGGTAGCGGTTGACCGCCACGTCCTGCAGGGCCGGGGGGACGCCGGAGACATGGTTCAGAAACTTTTCGCGCAGCGGCAGCACGGTTTCCAGCACGTCGGGGGCGTGCTCCTCGGCGGGCAGGAACTCAAGGGGGCTGTGATCGTCGTGGAACACCTCCGCATCCCGGGTATATTCCGCCAGACCCCGGCTGTCGGTGATCAAGGTGTCGAGCAGCACCAGCGGGTGGTACACACCATACCCCTCCATCGCCTGGCGCACTGATGGCGCGGACATTTTGCGCGCCAGGGTGGGGTAGTCGATGGCCACCGGGTCCATGCTGCCCACCAGAATCAGGTTGTTGTTGCCGCGGGCAAACCCGCCAAAATTTTGCGACGCCCAGAGGGTGACGTGGGGAAACGCGTCCTGAAAGGTCTTGATGATGCCCCGGAATTCACTGTCCCGGAGGCCGTTGACCGGAGCCCACTGCACCACGATACCGCCCGGTTTAAGGGCTTTTTGCACCAGCCCGTAATACTCCCGCCCGTACATCCCCGCGTTGCCGGCGTTGTACTTGGGGTGGATGACACCGGTGACGATCACATCGTACCGCCGGGGGGTGGTAAGCAGGAAATTGCGGCCGTCTTCCACCATCACATGCAGGTTGGGAAAGCGGAGAATGTCGTTGTTGTAATCCTTGAACAGCGCCGCCACGCCCAGAATCGCCGGGTTGATCTCCACCACGTCCACGCGGTTGAAATGGTACAGGGGGTCGAAGGGCACCGCGCCGCCCGCGGTCATGCCCGCGCCCAGCGCCACCATGAGCACGTCTTTCGGATACGGGTGCAGCAGCAGCCCCAATTGTGAAAGCAGGTTGTGGACGCGCTGGTCCGACTCCGAGGTTTTGGACTGGTTCTCGCCATCGATCTTGTAGGAGATGAACCCGGAATCCTCACGGGTGACCTCTACGATGCCGGAACTGCCCTCGTCGTAATAAAGACTCGCGGTCTCGTCGAGAAAACCGGGACGGAAGTTGTAGTGCAATACCGAGAAAAAACGGTCGCTGGTGGTGACGACGAAAAACACCAGAAACGCTCCGGCGACGGCGGCCAGCGCGGCGGTGCGGCGCCACAGCGCCGGGGTGCCGGAGCGCAGCAGCACGACGATGCCGGTGACCACGGCCAGTGCACACATGGCGAGGATGCTGCCTTGAATGCCCAGCAACGGAATGGTGACAAAGGCCGCCAGCACGCTGCCCAGAATCGCCCCCACGGTGTTTACCGCGTACAGGCGCCCCACCTGCCGGGCCATGGAGCCCAGCCCTTCCACATAGACGCGGGCGGTCAGGGGCAGCATGGCGCCCATGAACACGGTGGCAGGCAACATCACCATGGCGGCCACCAGAAACCCACCCAGGGCGTCCTGCTGGGGGATGTGGTTCATGATCGAGCCGAACGCCGGCATGGTGGCCAGACCGGAGGTGCCCACGCCCAGGAGACACAATCCCATGGCGCGCCGGGGGTTTTCCAGTCGGTCCACGCGGCGGCTGATGAGCAGGGCGCCCAGAGACAACCCCAGCAGGAAGGTGGCGAGCATGGTGGCGAACGCCTGAGTGGTGTTGCCGAGGAAAAACGCCAGGGATTTGGTCCACAGCACTTCCAGGGCCAGGGCGATCATGCCCGAAAGCCCGTACAGCAGCACCCACCGCTCCGCCTCCGGGAGCCGCGACAGCAGGCCGGGGGAGGGTGCCGGGGGTACGGGTGATGCGTCGCAGGCGGCGGTTTCAGTCGGTGGTGCGTGGGTCGCCCCGGAAACCCCTTCGGGGGCTACGGCATGGACCGGCACCGGCACGGCCAGCCGATGCAGCAGCAGCGCCGCCGCCGCGACGGCGATGTTGATGCCGATGGCAACAAAATTGGTGCCACTGATGCCAAAGGCACGCATCAGCACGAACCCCGTCAGGCCAGCCCCCAGCATGGCTCCCAGGGTGTTGATGCCGTACAGGGTGGCCAACTGGCTGCCGGCGGCCCCGGCGCGGCGCACGGCAAAGCGCGACAGCACCGGCAGGGTGGCGCCCATCAGCATGGTGGGGACAACCAGCACCAGAAAGGCCAGGACAAAGCGCACGCCACCCACCAGGGGCAGGAAATCTCCCGCTACCCGGTGCAGGTTGACGTAAATCAGGGTCAGTATCCCGAACGAGGCCGGGATGAGCAGGGCGCACAGGGCGATGCCCAACTCCAGAATGCCGTACAGGCGCAGGGGGTCGGTGCGGCGGTCCGCCAGCCGCCCGGCAATGGCGCTGCCCAGCGCCAGACCGGCCATGAACGCCGCCAGCACCAGACCGATGGCCTGCGTGGTGTTGCCCACCACATGCCCCAGCATGCGGGTCCACAGCACCTCGTACACCAGGCTCGACAGCCCGGTGAAGAAGAACAGCACGTGCAGCAGCAGGATGTTCATCGCGCAGTCGGCCGGAGCGGCCTAGTGGGGGTGTCCGTGATGGGGATGGTCGTCATGATCATCATGGCCTGCGTGCCCCGCGTGGTCGTGGTGATGGCCGTGGGTTTCTGCCGCCTCGATGCGGTAGATGCAGCCGTCACAGGCCATCATCATTTCACCTTCATATCCCTGACGGATGCGCTCGGCAACCACGTCCATCAGCAGGGTGTGGTATTCAAAGTAGTGGGCGAGGGAAAAGCGCACGTGCTGCCAGCGCTTTTCGAATTCGGCCACCATGCCCCGCACGCGCTCGATGAGCACGCCGGTGAACAGAAAGTAGGGGGCGATGATGACGTGTCCGGCCCCCAGCCGGATGAGGCGCTCCACGCCGGTGGGCAGGTCGGGACGGGTGACGCCGACGAAGGCGTAGTCCACCCGTTCGTAGTCGGTGGCCTCCCAGAACAGTCGGCTGATTTTGGCAATGTCGCCCGCCGCATCCGGGTCGGAACTACCGCGCCCCAGCACCAGCACGCCGTCGTCGTCGGATGGTTTTGCGCCGTTGACCGCCTCGGACACCCGTTCCACCATCATGCGGATGGTCTGATCGCAGACACCGATATTGCGCGTGTAGACGATCTCCACCCCCGGGTGTTTGTGACGGGCCTCTTCCAGGATTTCCGGCACTTCCATTTTCACGTGCCCGGCGGCCAGCAGGATCACCGGCACGGCGATGATGCGGGTGGCACCCAGGGCGACGGCTTTTTCGATGCCCTCCGGGATGAGCACCTCGGCCAGTTCGATGAAGCACGGCACGATGGTTTCCTGCGGCAGGCGCGCGCGCAGCCTATCGGTAAAAACCAGAAACTCCTCGTTACCTTTCGGGTTGCGGGAGCCGTGGCCGATGAGCAGGATGACGGTTTTTGAGGACATGCAACACACACCTTGGGGGGGCCAAAACAGGCCGGTTTGTGATTATAACGGGTAATTTCCGGAGAACGTCCGATTTTATGGCGCGCGCCGGGCGGCGGGCTCCTGGAGTACGCTGTTCCCGTGATCGACGTGCTGATCCAGATGACCGCCTTGATCGCCCTGGGGGCGGTGTGGCGCCACCTGCGCCCTTTGGGGCTGGAGGCGGACGCCACGCGCAGGGCGGTGACCGGCGTGGTTTATGTGCTGTTTTTGCCCGCTCTGGTGCTGGCGGTGTTGTGGACCGCCCCGCTGGGGCTGGACGCCCTGCGCACCGCCGTTACCGCCGCCGTGGGGGTGGCGGGCGGCATGCTGCTGGGGTGGGGCGCCAGCCGCGCCACGGGGTTGGACAGAGCCGCCACCGGGGCAATGATTCTGGCCTGCGGCTACCCCAACACCACTTATCTGGGACTGCCGGTGCTGGAGGCCACCTTTGGGCCGTGGGCGCGGGGGGTGGCTATCCAGTACGACCTGTTCGCCTGCACACCGTTGCTGCTCACCGTGGGCATCCTGATCGCCCGGTCCCACGGTGAGGGGGAGTTCGAACCACCCCTCAAGGCGTTGTTGAGTGTGCCGCCGCTGTGGGCGGCGATTCTGGGGGTGGGGTTGAATCTGGCCGGGGTGACCTGCCCGGTGTGGCTGCACGGCCTCCTGGCGCTGATGGCCGCCGGGGTGGTGCCGCTGATGCTGTTTTCCCTGGGGTTGGGACTGGCCTTTGGCGCCCTTTCCGCCCGCCGCCTGCCGAGGCTGGCGCCGGTGGCGGTGATTCAACTGGCTTTAGTGCCGCTGCTGGTCTGGGGGGTGGGAAAAGCGGTGGGATTGCACGGCCAAAGCCTCTCTGCCGTGGTGCTGGAGGGGGCCATGCCAAGCATGGTGCTGGGGGTGGTCATCTGTGATCGTTTTCGCCTCGACACCGGCCTGTACGCCGCGGCGGTGGCGCTGACCACGGCGCTTTCGGTAGGCACGCTGCCCCTGTGGTTTGCCGCACTGGGCGGGGCCGGGTGAAGGGGAGGGGGGCTGCCCCCAGTTGCGGGGAATGTGCGCCTCCGATACGATGCGGGGTCGTCCGGACCGGGAGTGGCGTTTTTTTTTCGGGAAGGGATTTCATGAGTTTTCGCAAGGCCTCACTGGCTGCCGGCGCGGCATTGCTGCTGTCCGGATGTTACGTGTACGAAGGAGAGGGCTACGGGCATGGTCGCGGCCATGGGCACGGCCACGGCGGCCCCCGCGGGCACCTGAGTCTGGAGATCCCCATTGCGCCCATGACGGTGGCTCCATCCCCGGGGGTGTCGGTGACGCTGCGCTTCACCGATCCGGACATTCGCGTCATCCGCGGCTATTACGTGGAAGAACACCACCGGGGGCGGGGGCGCCATGGACACCACGACGATGACGACTTGCCGCCGGGCATCCGCAAGCAGATCCGGCGCGGGCAGGGCCTGCCGCCCGGTTTGCGCTACCGGAGTGTGCCTCAGGAACTGGAACGCCAGTTGCGGCCGCTTCCTTCCGGGTACGCCTGGGTGACTTTGGGTTCCGACGTGGCGATCCTGGACGTGCGGACCAGCGTGGTGGTGGATATCCTGGGCGGCAATTAGCCGCCCGGGCGGAGAGCAGGGGCGCCGGGGGGCGCCGCAAGGAGAAGGCGGGAATGAACAACCGATTCCCGGTCCGCAGGGCCGGGTTGCTGTGGGTGCTGCCGCTGCTGGTGGCTGGGTGCGTGGTGTATGTTCCGGAGCCGGGCGGCCTGTCGGCGCCCCCGGTTTATCAAGGGCACAACGGCTTCGACGACCACCACGGGCGCGACGTTTTTGACGACCGGGACCGTGCCGTGGTGACCATCCGCGACTCCGACCGCTACCTGATTGCGGACTTTTTCGCCCATCTGGAGCTCGACCTGAGCCTGGCCTCGGACCAGCGCATTTACCTTAGTCACCGGGAGTTGTCGCCGTCGTGGCGGGCGCGCATCCGCGTTGGCGATCCGCTGCCTGGGGGGCTGGTGCGCTACGACCTGCCCTACAACCTGGTAACCCGGCTGGAGCCGCTGTCGCGGCGTTACGCATGGGTGCGGGTGGGTACGGACGTGGTATTGCTGGACACCACCACGCGCCTGATCGTGGATCTGGTGTACGACGCCGCCCGTCTGCCGTCTTCGCCCTACGACCGCCGTCGGAGGGATGATCGGGACGACAGGGACGATCGGGGAGGGCGGAACGGCCACCACGACGACCGGGCCGACTGGTACCAATTTCACGACAACGACCGGGAGATCATTGTTGAGTATTACCGGACTCTGGAACAGCGATCGCCCAGTCCCTCCGGCATCCTGCGCATGGGGGAGCGACTGCGCGAACTGGACCCCGGAGTGCGGGGGCAGATTCGCGTGGGAGGGCGACTGCCGGCGGGAGTTTCCCGCATTCCGCTGCCGACGGAACTGACACGGCGCCTTGGCCCGTTACCACAGGACATCAGCCGGGTGCGGGCGGGAACGGATGTGGTGCTGTTCAACAGTCGCACCGGCCAGGTGCTGGACATCCTGCGCGACGTTACCCGGCGCGATGACCGCCGGGGGACAGGAAGTGATGCGCCCCCCGATGACAACGGGCGGGGGCCGCGTCCGGGGCGGGATCACGGCACGGACCGCACCGATCGGGCAGACCGTGCCGATCGGGCAGACCGTGCTGATCGGGCAGACCGTGCCGATCGGGCAGACCGTGCTGATCGGGCAGACCGTGCTGATCGGGCAGACCGTGCTGATCGGATCGAGCCTGGCCACCGCAGCGGGCATTTTGACGACAATGACCGGGCGGTCATCATCGAGTTCTACCGCAATCCTCCCGAAGTGATGACGCGCTCCGGGATGCAGCGTATCGGCGAACGCATCCGCACGCTCACCCCGTCCCTGCGCGGGCAGATCCGGAGGGGGACGCCGCTTCCCCCCGGGGTGCCAAGGGCGTCCTTGCCGGTACCCCTCACCAGCCGCCTGGGCCGGCTGCCCCAAGGCCAGGAGCGGGTGCGCGCCGGAACCGACGTATTGCTGCTGGATACCGAAACCGGGGACGTGCTCGACATTCTCCCCGACGCGGCGGCGCCCCCTTCCGGGCAATGACACGGGGGATGCCCGGCCTGTGTGGCCGGAGCGTTCGGCCGGAGCGTTCGGCTTGATTGGACAGAATTTCTCCTATAGGGTACTGTACACTCCGGGGCGCCGCTGCGGGCGCAAGGAGTCACGGAGGGGAACCAATGGCCAGAACGTTTTTTCCGGAAGCGCACAAGATGATTCCGGCCAGTCGCCCACACCCGGAGGGGACCCAATACAAGGTCTCGGTGGGGATGGAGGACTGGGGCGGGAGTTATCAGCCGGTCATCAAGGTGCAGATGGTCTACAAGGGTTTTGTAAAGGGCCGCAAAAGCCCGTCGTACCCGCTGGAGGCCGACGACTATTGGCTGGTGTACCGGGCCGTGCGGGAGATCATGAAAGAGTGTAACTGGCCGATGCCCGGCGAGGAGCCGAAACGCGGCATCCTGTCGCCCCGGGCGGCCCGCGCCACGGAAGGAGCCGCCCCGGAGCCGGGGTGGACGGAACCGGTCCAGGAACAGGACCAGATCAGGGATGAGGTAACGTGATCGGATTTGTTTTCAAAACCACGCTGGCCGTCTGTGTGCTGGCGGGAACCATCGGCGTGGTGATGGCTGCGGTAGGGCAGGGGCACGGCTCCAGCCTGGCCCGTGAGGTGTCGGCGTCCTTTCCGAAGGCGGTGGTCACCCCGGTCGGCAAGGGGCTGGATGTCGCCGGATCGGAGACCGCCGTGGCGGCGGCCCGCAAGGTTCACGAATGGTCCGGAATGGCCATCGACGGGGCCGTGGATCTCGCCCGCTCGGTGGCGGAACGGCGTGCCGAAGTGAATGCCGCGGCGCGCCGTGCGGCGGACTCCGGCGAAACCCTTTTGCACCCGCCGCTGGAGGATGACGGCGGCAGTGTGGGGGCCTTTGTCGAACAGGGCGAATAAGCCCTTACAGTCGGGCCCGCCTCCCGTGACGGGGATTCCAGCCCCCAAAAAACCCGCCCAAAACCGCGCACCCCGCCCCGAATCCCCCGCTGGAGACAGCGGATGCGTTTGGACGCGCCCCGCCCAATAATTGACCAATTATTTTTCATAATTGTTCTGGATTCGCAGGATTTCGCCTCAACCCGAGGGGCCAAACACACCGACAAGAGAAGTAGGGGGGAAGCATGGCCTTCCCCTGTCCGGAGCAGTCCGGCCTTACTTTTTTCCTGCCTGTGGAGGCGCAATGGGACCGACCTGCCGCATCCAGAATGCCCCGGCGGTGTTCTGCAACACATCCTGGGGGGTGTTTTCGGCCGTCATTACGCCGGTGGCCATGGGTTTTTTGTGCGTGGTGCTGGCCGGCAGCGGCCTGAACCGCCTGGCGGTTTCGCCCTTGGGGGGCGCGGCGGAACTGATCTCCTCCCTGTTTTTGAGCATCCTGTCCGCCGCCGGCTGGGCCATGCTGCCGTGGCGCAAGGTGGAAATTGGCGTGCGTCAGGACGGGGTGATGGTGGAAGGGCCTGCCGGGCGCCGCTACTGCCGCTGGAGCGACATGGGGCGCCTTACCGACCTGCCCCTGGCCGAGGCGGTGGTGTTGTTCGACCGCGACGACAAGCTGGTGTTTGCGGCGCCCTATTCGATTCCCGGCGTCATGGTGCTGCGGGAGCTCATCCGCAGGCGCATGTCGGAGGCACGCACCGGGGAACCCGGAATCCAGGCGGCCTGACGCCGCACCGCACCTTTTTTCTGCCCGCTCCCCCGGTCATGGCCGGGACGACTGCCCGGCCGCATCGCCCCCCAGCACCGGTCTGGTGGGGAGGGGGGCAGGCTTGCTGGCGGGCAAAAATCCGTCCAGACCGGTCACTGCCCGCGCCAGGGGGGAGGGGCGGACCGGCCACGAGTTCTTGAGCACGTTCTGAGGTTCATCCCCGGTAAACGCCAGATAACCGTATTTTCCGTAATGGGGGAGTTTTCTTGCCAGCCCCGACAGCGGCCCCGGAGTGTCGGAGCCGATCCAGCCCAGAGGGGCGCCGTCGCGCATCGGGTCGCGCAGGGCGGTGACCAGTGTGTGGGAGCGGGGAAAGGTGCCTTCGGGGAAAATCAGTCCCTGATCGGTCCACACCGCCCCGGCGTCGATCAGGCCCGCGACCACCTGTTCCACATGGCGGTTCTGCCACCCCAGCACCCACACCGCCCGGTGCGCGGGCAGGCGGCTGAATTCGTTGTCGAACACCACCTCGCCGTGGGAACGCGCCGCCAGGGATCGGGCCAACTGCAGCCACCCACCCTGAACCGCCGTGGGGGCCCCGGACGGCACCACAAACAGCGGCTTTTCCGCCCCCAGCAAGGCCGACAGGGCCGGTGGTGCCTCGTCCGGCCCAAGGCGGCGGAACACGTCGGAATACGGATCCACCGCCACATACAGCGGCGCGTCGGGCTCCTGAATGTCGAAACTTTGCTGCTTCTGGTCCATGCGCAGGGTGTGTACTGCGGCCGTATCGGCTCCGGAACTGGTGACGGCGACCGGAATGTACAGCAGGTAGGGGGGGCCCTCCTGTGTCTGGCGCAGGGTCAAAAGCATGTGGCGCGGGGCGGGGTCGGCCAGAGCCGGGTCTTTGGGCAGCAGCACCGCATCCACCAGTTCCAGTTCCGGCGCGCCGACGCGCGTCAGCCATTGGTCAAAAACCGCCTTCAGATCGCGTCCGCTGGTCTGCTCAAAGGCCCGGCGCACGTCGTTCCAACCGGCGTGGTGGAAGCGCTGGCCGTCATAGAAAGTGGTCAGGCCGTGCAAAAAGGCCTCGTCACCCAACTGCACGCGCAGCATGTGGAACAGCATCATGCCCTTGCCGTACCCCACGGCCTGACTGGATTCACTGTCCCGTGTGACAAATCGGGTGAGCGGAAAATCCTTCCCGGTGAGCACATAATCCGCGTACGCCTGCAGGGCCTCGCGGCGATATTCCGCCCCCTTGCCGCGGGCCTCCATGACCAGGTGATCGGCCAGGTAGCGGGTGAGCCCCTCGGACCAGTTGCCGCCGCCGTAGTCCACAAACACCCCGTTGCCCCACCAGTTGTGGGCGATCTCGTGAGGGAAGGAGCTTTCGAGGATGAACGGCAGGCGCAGCACCGTGCCCCCCATGAGGGTGAAGGACGGCATGCCCCAGCCGGTGGGGGCGGGGTTTTCCACCAGGGCAAACTTGGCGTAAGGGTAGGGGCCGATCAGGTCGGCGTACAGGTCCAGAAAATGGCGGGTGGCGGCCAGATAGCGGTTGGCCAGCTCCGGATCGGGATGGAGCAAAAACGCCTGGGCTACCGCCGTGCTGCCCGTTGTGCTTCCCGCCAGTTCGTACTTGGTGAAGGGGGCGGCCACCAGGTAGATCTGCTCCTGCGGCTGCTCCACGCTCCAGCGCACCGCGGCCGTGCCCTCCGGCGTGACAAAGCCGGTCAGGGGAGGAAGCGGCCCCATACCCTGGCTGACTGCCGTCCACGCGGGGGGGACCAGGACCGTCATGGAAAAGGTTACCTGCGCAGGTGTATCACCCGGGGCGGTGTCCTCTGCGGGCTCCAGAATCTGCGGATACCACGCGCCATTCCCCGACAGCAGTGCGAAGGTGGGGGAGATACCCTCTTCACCCCCCGGTTCGGCGCCCGCCGGGAGCGGGTAGGAACCTCCGTATTCCACCAGAATGGTGCGGTCGGGGGAGGGGGTTAACCGGTACTGTGTGGCGTTGAGTGTGCCGCTCCGGGGCACCGGCTCGGCCCCCGGCTGAGACAGGGACAGTGTCAGGCCGCGGGCCAGCAGGAAGCTCACCTGTTCCCGCGTGGACAGGCGCACCGGCAGGGTGATGCGGTCGCGCACCGCCACGGCGCCGGTGTCCGGGTCGAGGCGCACCACCATCTGGTGATGCACCACCCCGGACAGGGGGGCACCTGGCTCCGGGACGGCGCCCGGCGATCCTGGCGCCAGGCGGGGCGCGCAGGCGGACAGCAGGGCCATGAACAACAGGACCATGGACAGCACCACGGTCAGCGGCGGGGCCACACGGACGCGGGAGTTCGGGTGGATTATGGTACCAAACATCAGACAGCAATCTCCTTCCAGCGCCGCAGCAGGCGGGTGGGGGACACCGGCTCGGCGGTGCGGATCTCCTGGGCAAACAGGGAAATTCTCAACTCCTCCAGCAGCCAGCGGAAGTCGGCCATCTCTGCAGACACCTCCCGTGCTGCCGCGCGACATGCGGCCATGCGCTCCCGCCAGGGGGTGAACAGAGGTAAAAACTCCGCCATCCGGGCGGTGTCGCGGGCGGGGTTTTCGGACATTTTGCGGATGCGCAGGGTGACTGCTTTCAGGTAACGCGCAAGGTGGGGCAGTCGCTCCCACGGGGTGGCCGCGATGAAGCCGGGGTAGATCAGGCTGTCGATGTGGTCGCGGATGTCGGCCACGGACTCCCGGCTGCCTGCCCGTACCTCCTTGAGGGCCGTCAATGCGGCGTGGCGCGCCTCCAGCGCCTGGGCGGCATGGCCAAGGGCCGTGGCGGCGGCGGGGGCGATGCGCGGACGGGCGGCTTCGGCCAGCCGCTCAAAATCCTCGCGGCTGCGGGGCGGGGCGGCGGCGTTCACGAACACCTGAGCCACTGCCGCCTCCAGCACGTCGGTACGCAGGTCCGCGCGCAGGTTGGAACCCGCATTGGCCCTGCCGCTTGCGAGGGCGGCGTAGTGCATGCCTGTGGTCTGGGGCACCGCCATGCGCGTCAGTTGCGTCCACGCCTTGCCCATGTGCAGGGCCAGCAGGCGCACGGTGCCCCGGCGGTGGTGGGCGTCGGCCTCGGCGCGGGTGGCGAACAGGCGCAGCGCCACGGTGTCGCCCTCGTCGCACAGGGCGGGAAAGGCGGTCACCGCCCCCGGCTTTTTGCCGTCCCCCAGCCCCACACTCTCCGGCAGGGCGGGGACACTCCATGAAGTCAGTCCGGCGGCCTCGTGGGCGGTTTTGGGGATTTGGCCGAAGTCCCGCCGCGCGGCCCCGCCAAGTTGGGTTTGAAGCACCGCCAGGTCGCGCCCCGCCGCTACTTCGCGGCCTCCGGTGTCCACCACCCGGAAACGCATGCGGAGGTGCTCGGGGAGTTTTTCCGTGTCCCACTCGGTGGGGGCGACATCGGCGCCGGTGTGGGTGCGCACAAAGTGCCCCAGCGCGTTCATCAGCAGGCCTTCGGGTGCGGTGGCATCGACAAAACGCCCGGCCCAGTGGGGCCATGGCATCAGGTGCTTGCGGCGCGCCTTGGGCAGGTTGCGGAACAAAAACCCCACCTTGTCGCGCAGCAGCCCCGGCACCAGCCAGTCGAAGAGTCCGGGGGACAGGCCACCGAGCATGGCCAGGGGGATGGTGACGGTCACGCCGTCTTCCGGGTGGCCCAGACGGAAGCGGTAGCCGAGGGGAAATCGCGTGCCGTCCACGGTCAGGGCGTCGGGGAACAGGTCGGGCGAAAGGGAGTCGGAGGGACCCAGGTCTTCCGCCTTGAGGCAGAGTAGTCCGGGGGTTGTGCGCTCCGCCTCCCGCAGCCAGTGATCAAAGGCGCGCAGGTCGGATATCCCCTCCGGCAGGCGTGCGTCGAAGAAGGCGAACAGGGTTTCCGGGTCCACCCCGTGGCTGTGGTCGCGGCTGCGGGCGCGGCGCTCCTCGGCCTGGGCGAGAAATTCGCGGTTGTGGGCCAAAAAGGCGTGGGCGCGCTTTTTCACCTCCTCCATATCGCCGCTGACGAGGGCCGCGCGGATGAACACTTCCCGCGCCTCGGCGGGGTGGATGGCGCCGTATTGCACGCCCTTGCCCGGCTGCACCAGCAAGCCAAAGAGTGTGGCTTTTTCGGTGGCCACCACCGCACCGCGCCGCCGGTCCCAGCGCGGATCGGTGTGGGATATTTTTAACAGGTGTTTTCCCACCGCCACCGCCCACTCGGGCTCAATGGCGGCGCAGGTGCGGGCGTAGCGGCGCTCCGTTTCCACCACCTCGGCGGCCATCACCCATCGGGGCGCCTTGTTGGCCAGCCCGGAGCCGGGAAACAGCACAAAACGGCCGTCCCGGGCGGCCCGGTATTCGCGGCGCTCGTCTTTTTCGCCCAGGTTCGACAACAGCCCGGCCAGCAAGGCACGGTGCAGGGGTTCGTAGTCCGCCGGTGACTGGGGGGATTTCGGGCTGATGCGCAGCCCCAGCTCCTTGACCTGATTTGCCAGTTCGCGCTGGATGTCGTGCCATTCGCGCATGCGCAGCCAGTTGAGGTAACGCTCGCGGCACAAGCGCCGCAGCTTGTTGTGGGACAGGTGGCGCGCCTGCTCGTGGTACCACGTCCACAGTTTAAGAATGGCCACGAAATCGGAGCGCTCGTCGGCAAACTCGGCGTGGGAGCGGTCGGCCTTGGCGCGCTCCTCCACCGGGCGCTCACGGGGGTCGGGCACCGACAGGGCCGCGGTGATGACAAGGGTTTCGCCCAGCGCCCCTTCGCATTCCCCTGCCACAATCATGCGCGCCAGACGCGGGTCCACGTGGAAGGCCGCCATCTGTCGTCCCAGCGGGGTGATGCGGCGCATTTCGTCCACCGCGCCCAGTTCCGTCAGCAGGGCAAAACCGTCGGCGATCTGGCGTCTGTCCGGGGGTTCGACGAAGGGGAAATCCTCGATGTCTCCCAGATCGAGGGCCAGCATGCGCAGGATCACCGCCCCCAGGTTGGTGCGCCGCACCTCCGGCTCGGTGAATTCGGGGCGCGCCAGATAGTCCGCCTCGGAAAAAAGGCGGATGCAGATGCCGTTGGCGATGCGCCCGCAACGCCCCTTGCGCTGGTCGGCGCTGGCGCGGGAAATTTTTTCCACCGGCAGGCGCTGCACCCGCGACCGGGCGCTGTAGCGGCTGATGCGGGCGGTGCCGACATCCACCACATAGTGGATGCGCGGCACGGTGAGGGAAGTTTCCGCCACGTTGGTGGCCAGCACGATGCGCCGCTGCGGTCCGGGGTGAAAAATGCGCCCCTGCTCGCCTGCCGACAGCCGCGCATACAGGGGCAAGATTTCCGTGCCCTGGGGGTGGTGCTTGCGCAGGGCCTCGGCGGCCTCGCGAATGTCGCGCTCGCCGGGCAGGAACACCAGGGTGTCGCCGTCGCGGGATTCGGCGGCAATCTCGTCCACGGCGGCCAGAATGGCGTCGATGGCGTCTCCGGAGGCGTTGCCGGTCTTATCCGGGCCACCCTCGTCCTCCTCCGATGGGGCGTCCGGGGCCTCGCCCCCGGGCCGGTAGCGGACCTCCACCGGATAGGTGCGCCCCGCCACCTCAATTACCGGAGCGCCAAAATGGGCGGCAAAGCGGGCGGTGTCGATGGTGGCGCTGGTGATCACCAGCTTGAGGTCGGGGCGCCGGGGCAGCAGGTTTTTGAGGTAGCCCAGCAGAAAATCGATGTTCAGGCTGCGTTCGTGGGCCTCGTCCACGATGATCGTGTCGTAGGCCGTGAGCAGGCGGTCGGAGCGAATTTCGGCGAGCAGGATGCCGTCGGTCATCACCTTGATGAAGGTGTCGGGACGGCTCATGTCCGAAAAACGCACCTTGAACCCCACGGGGCCCGCGTGGGGGTTCTCCCGGTCGCCCCGCTGCGGGTGGTGGCCAGAGGTTCCCGGCCAGACCGGGAACCTCATCGGGGGTGCGCCGGGGGTGGACTCCGGCAACAGTTCTTCCGTCAGCCGCGCAGCCAGGCTGCGAGCGGCGATGCGGCGCGGCTGGGTGTGGCCGATCATGCCGCTCACGCCGCGCCCGGCGGCCAGACAGATTTTGGGCAACTGGGTGGACTTGCCGGAGCCGGTTTCCCCCGCCACCACAATCACCTGATGGGCCAGCAGTGCCGCGGTAATTTCGTCACGCCGCCCGGCCACGGGCAGTTCCGGGGGGAACTCCGGGCGGGGCAGGTGGGCGGCCCGCCATGCCCGCAGGTCGGCGGAACGACCGGCGTCTGTCGCGAGTCTTTCGGCAAGCTTTTCCAGTGCCATGTCGGGACTGCCGCCCGGCTCCGGCCTGGCCTCGCGCAGGCGGCGGCGAAACTGCTCCAGGCGGCGCGACAGGTGGTCCTGATCGCGGCGCATGGCAGCATCAACGAGGGTGCGGATATGCGGGATTCGATGGTCCATGGACACCCCAATGGTGGCATACTGGGGTTGTCATATGGAACGCGCCATGCTGCCTGTTGTTGAACATTGGGACGAAGCCGCCAACGGCCCCCTTTCCGGGGAGGCCATGCGCCGCGTGCTGGCGGAGCGCGGATTTGCCGCCACCGCATACGTTTACCCGCCAGGCACGGAGTTCCCCGTTCACCGCCACCGCGCCGACAAGCTGGATGGTGTCCTGTCGGGCCGGTTGCGCCTGACCATGGGGGGGCACAGCGTGGTGCTGGAGGCGGGGGATTTGCTGGAAATCCCCGCCGGGGTGGAGCATTCCGCCGCCGTGGTGGGCACCGAAGAAGTGGTCAGCTTGGACGGCGTGCGCATGCCGCCGGGGCGGGAATGACGTGAAACGGGGAGTGTGATGCAGATTTTCCGCAACGCCCAACGGGGGCGCACCACGCTGCCCTGGCTGGACAGCCGTCACAGCTTTTCCTTCGCCGGGTACCGCGAGCCGGAGCGGGACGGTTTTTCGGTGTTGCGGGTGCTCAACGACGACCGGGTGGTGCCGGGGGGCGGCTTTGGCACCCACGGCCACCGCGACATGGAAATCGTCACCTGGGTTCTGGCCGGCCACCTGCGCCACCGGGACAGCATGGGCAACGGCACCGTGCTGGGGCCGGGCGGCGTGCAGTTCATGAGCGCCGGGACCGGAATCACCCACAGCGAGTTCAACGATTCGGAGCAGGCCGGGCTGCACTTTTTCCAGGTATGGATACTGCCCGACCGCGCCGGGCACGTGCCGCGTTACGGCGAAAAGCATTTTGACCCGCACACCCGACACAACCGCTGGTGCCTGATCGCCTCGCCGGACGGGGGCGACGGTTCGGTGCCTATCCACCAGGATGCCCGCATTCTGGTGACCCGGCTCACCGATCGAGGCAGCCTCGAATTCACCGCCGGGGCAGGCCGCAGCGTTTATGTTCACGTCGCTGCGGGCGCCTTGACCCTCAACAGCCAGGGGATGACCGCCGGGGACGGCTGCGGCCTGCGGGACACGCACCACCTGAAAATCTCGGCCACCCCCGAGGCGGACGTAATCCTGTTCGACCTGCCGTGACCCAGCCGCTCTTTCACGTCGATGCCTTCACCGACCGGCCCTTTGCGGGCAATCCGGCGGCGGTCTGTCCGCTGGACGGCCCCGCCGACGCGGCGTGGATGCAGTCGGTGGCGGCGGAGATGAATCTTTCCGAAACCGCCTTCCCGTGGCCCGAGGGGGACGGCGTGTGGCGGCTGCGCTGGTTCACCCCCACGGTGGAGGTGGACCTGTGTGGCCACGCCACCCTGGCCGCCGCCCATGTGCTGTGGAGCGAGGGGGTTGCCGACGCCCCTGAAATCGCCTTCGAGACCCGCAGCGGCCGCCTGACGGCCACCCGCGAGGCGATTCAGGGCAAAAGCCGCATCTGGCTGGATTTCCCCGCCGTCACCGCCAAACTGGCGCCCCTGCCGGATGAACTTCAGCGCGCCCTGTGCGGCATGCGGCCGATCTACACCGGTAAAAACGCCATGGACTGGGTGGTGGAACTGGTGAGCGCCGACCACGTCCGGCGTTTTCAGCCCGATCTGGCGCTGCTGGCGCGGGTGAAGGCGCGGGGGCTGGTGGTCACCGCCGCCGGAGATGCGCCGGGGGTGGATTTTGTGTCGCGCTTCTTCGCCCCGGCGGCGGGCATTGATGAAGACCCGGTGACCGGCTCCGCCCACTGCTGCCTGGGGCCGCTATGGGGCGAACGCCTGAAAAAAACCGACCTGACCGGCTACCAGTGTTCCGCACGCGGGGGCGCCGTACACATGCGCCTGAAGGGCGACCGGGTGCATCTGGGCGGCGCGGCGGTGACGGTGGTAAGGGGGGAGATTTGTTGAGCAAGCGTGCCAAAAAAATTCACAGATCAGCAAGTCTACTCAGCAGGTTTCTGTATGTTGTAATAAATTTGTCTACTGTACCCTCAAGCTCATAGAACGATCCGGAGTCAACCCCGTGCGTTTCATCCAATTGAAGTGTCGCCCTGATCCTTTTTATTTCTGACACAGAAACCTCAAAGTGACCCTTTGGATATCCGGTCAAAACGCTTTTGTTTTTGTATCTAATTTTTATGAAATTTCCGCTTTGTTTTTCGACTTTACATCCCATCGCTAATAGGAGTTTTTTCAGATCTTTGTATTTCAGCGACCTGTCCCCTAACGTGATATTCCGGAAGCGTTTTTTGATCCACGCTGAGAGTGCCGCGCACTCCGTCTCTGCATCCCTTGAAGCGCTTGCTGCAACAGGGAATTCGTGTGCTGCAATTGCCCTTGCCATTTCAAAAAGTTCGTCTTCAGATGTTTCAGTTAATGTCGCCTTGTTTTGATCAAGAAACAACGAGCATGCTGACCAACGCAGTTCGCTTGTTTCCGTTCTCAAACGCATGCCCCATTGCGATCCCATAGAACACGTTCGCAGCAATATCAGGTATAGCTGTGTATTTGAAAGAGCCTAGAAATGACGTAAGGTGTCTGCCTACGGCTGAGGATAATCTTCCGGCGTCAATGGGTTCGATTCTCCCAAACGCATCAGCCCTCGCTATCTCGGATTGTGTAATCCGAGATCGAATCTGCATAACGGATTCTTTAGTTAACCTTATGACCTCTGCCACTCTACGGTCTCTTCCATGCTAGATGTGTGGGCACCGGTCCACTTAAAATCGAGTCGATAAATAAGGCGCTGGAAAAGCATTTAGATATTTTTTTCTGGGACGTGTCGCGGCTACTCATCCGGAAAGTCCATGGGGGTCTTGCCCGTCGCCACGATGGAGCAGGCGCGCATCACCGTGATCCCCAGTTCATTCCCGCGTTCCACCATCTCCTCGCTGTCGGCGCCGGGGTTGGCAAACACCTCTTTAATGCCCTTTTTGGCGATCTCCTCCAACAGCTTGATGCCGATGGCCGGGGCCACATACAGGTTGGCATAGTCGGGAGGCTCGGGCAGGTCGGAGACGGAGCGGTAGACCTTCAGGCCCTCGATGGTGTCGTCCTTGGGATTGATGGGGTAGACCGTGTAACCGGCCTGCTTCCAGGCGCGGACCGCCTTGTTGCCGTATTTGGAGCGGTTCGACGACGCGCCGATGATGGCGATGCTTTTTTGCGACATCGTGATGGGTTTCCCTCTCTGAAGCTGGTTGTGATGCAGTCCCCTGCGAGGCGGTTCCCGCACGGTGCCGGTTTCAGTCCCGCCGGGGAGTTTTTGTCATTATACGGCGGCCTCCGCCCCTGTGCCGCCGTCGGGCGTCCGGCCTAGAAACCGAGTTCCACCCGCAAGTAAAGCTGGTCCTCGGAACCCCGGCCAAAGCCGCTGGCGTAGCCAAGGAGCAGATTGACCGGCAGGTAGAAGCCGAGGGTGGTGTCCAGGCCCAGCTCCCCGCCGCCGCCAGACACGCCGCGCCAGCCCGCCACCGGGTCGAACAGCCGGGCGCTGTCGGTGAACAGACGGCCGTGGAGTTTTTCCAGAAATGCCGGGAAGGTGCCGGGACCGATCTCCGGTAGGCCCAGGGGAAAACGCCACTCCAGTGTGCCCGCCAACAGTTGGGTGCCGCGCAGGGAGCGATAGCGGACGCCGCGCACCGGGAGATCGGCGTCGAACGGATCTTCCACCGACGGCGGCACGCCGCCGGCGTGGAACCCCAGGTCGCCGGAGGCGACGCCTCCCAGCGCCCGGACATGCAGCACCTGCCCGGAGCCGCCCAGCGGCAGGTATTCATCCCAACTGCCCCGGCTCAGGCCACCGGTCAGGCCGCTGCCGAGGGCCGACATGGCCTGTTTGTGGGTGCCCACCAACCGGCGCCCGTCGGTGCGACTGATCCCCAGACCGTATTTTTGCGTATTGTCCCAGGCCAGCAGCGTCCGCCCGTAGCGCAGGCTGGGCGAAACGCTTACCACGCACCCGAAGGTGCGGCAATAGGTGGTGCTTTCGGTGTGAACCCGGATTTCTTCGCTCTCCACCCCGATCTGCACCTGGGCGAGCCGGTTGACGGTACGGAACGGCCACGCCATGTCCAGGGCAACGGAGTCCGCCCATATCCATGCTGCCACGTCGCCCAAAGGGTCGCGCAGGGCAAGGGCGGCGTCCCGACGGGCGAAAAACTGGACGGACGGGTAAAAGCGGTCGTACTGCCACATCAAGTAGCCCTTGGACAGGGTGTTGTCCGTGTCCAGGGACAATTCCGCGCTGTAGGTGTGGCGCTGAAGCGGGTCCGCTCCGGCGGTAAAAATTCCCACGTAGCTGTTGTCCCTGGCACTGTAGGTGACCGGCCACCAGAAGCGCGGCAACCCGGCGGGGAACGCCCGGTAGGGTCGAAGTGGCGACATCCCGGTATTGGCGGCCGGTTGCAGGCGTTCCCCCGTCGGCATGTGGCGGGTGGTGGCCGGAAAGGACGGAACGGGTGGCGTGGCGGCGTCCGTCACTTGCACCGGCACCCAAGAGTCGGGAGAAAAGGGCATGCGATAGACATCAAGGCCGTCCGCGCCGATACCGGCGAACAGCAGTTGCCCATCTGCCGTGATCTCCGGGGACAGGGCTCCGCCCACTTCGTCGGTCACCCGGGACAGGGTTCCGCCCAGGCTGTCCCATGCGAACAGATTAAAAATTCCGCTGCGGTCCGAGGTGAACAGCAGAAAACGGCCATCCGGACTCCAGGCGGGGTCGGCGTCGTGCTGCGGCCCCCGGGTGATGCGGGTGGGAGGGGCACCATTGCCGGGGAGCAGGAGGATGTTGGAGCCGCCCTCCGGGGGAAATGCCGCCACCGCCACCGCCCCGGTGCCGGGCTGGACCCGGGGGTTGGACAGGACCGTCCCGGACGGGGGCTCAAACAGCACCTCGGGCGCGGAGCGTTCACCGGGGCGGATGCGCACCAGCCGCGTGCTGCCGGGCTGCGGGGCGGCGTTCTGCACTGCCACCAGAGTGTTGTCCGGCGCGGCATCGGGGTCACGCAGGCGCAGTCCGCGGGTAAGGCGTTTGACCTTGCCGCCGGAAACCGGGGCGGCGTACAGATCGTCATAGAGTCGAAAGCTGTCGGTGTACTCCGGCTGGGAAAAGTACAAAATTTTGCCGTCGGGACTGAAGGTCAGGGAGCGTCCGCCGTTGCGCCAGGTCAGTTCCCGTGCAGATGACAGGGCGGGGGCGTGTGATTTGACGGCGTTGGCCGCGGCTTCGGAGGGCGTTTCGACAGAAGTTTCGGCCGCGTGATCCGCATCGGGGACGCCAGCGGCGACTTCGACACCGGCGGGCAGATCGGGCATCTCGGCCAGCATCAGGCGTGTGTGGTCACGGGGTGTGCGTTCGGTCCACGCCATGTGGCGGCCATCCGGGCTGACGCGTGCGCCCCCGGTTTGGTGGCCGCTGCGGGTAAGGCGCTCCACCCCCGGCGTGCCGGTGGCACTCATGGCCTCGGCATGCAATTCCGCGCGCCAGCGGTCCCAACTGCGTCCGGGCGACTCGTGCAGCACGCCGCCCATGCTCCAGCCCACCGTCCAGGGGATGATGTTGTCGCTGTATTCACGCACCAGCACATCCACGGTGTTTTCGCCAAACGTGTCATTGAGGTATTGCAGGAAATGCACACCGTACAGGTAGGGCGCCATGCCGTCCGGCCAGGTGGAGAAGGGGTTGCTGCCCTTGGACACGCCGGGAATCCGGTCCGCCGCCGCCTGGGCGCGCAAAACGCCGGAAAACAGCGCACCGCGGCCCCGTCCGTAGCCGCTGCCCAGGGTCTCCTCACGGGTCGCCAGGCCTTCGATCATCCAGCCTGGGTTGAACATGTTGGGGAAAAACAGCGGCATGCGTCCGAACACGTCGCGCAGCCCGGCAGGAAGCCCGGTGGCACGGTCCAGGTGCAGAATGTGGGTGTATTCGTGAACCGAAAGGGTTTCCAGCCAGCCGTCCGGATTGAGCATCAGGCCGCTGTCGCCGTCCGGGGGGGAGGCGAACAGCACCATCAGGTTGTAGGGAATGGCGGTGGCCATGCCGTTGGCGGCATCGAACTGATCGATGAGCACCACGTGGGTGCGCCAGCGCGGCCGCCACTGCATGCGGAGAGACTGGCGTGCATGGGCGGCCTCCAGCAAGGGGGCGAGTTGCCGGGCCATGGGTTCCAGTTCGGCGGGGAAGTGCAACACGAAGTGGTCGGTGCCCGAGGTGCGCCATTTCTGGCCCGGGGCGTGCAGGGTGGCGGCGGAGGCGGTCCCCGCCGGCAGGACGGTCCACAGGACCAGAAGGGCAGCCGAAACGGCCAGCGCAAGGGCCCGCGAGACAATGGCCGGAGCGCGCCCTGTCACCTCAGGCGGGTTCCAGAATGGCGTGCATCGGCCCCTGGCTGCGCGCCAGTAACGGGTCGGGACCAAAGGCGTGGACCTGCTGCTGCTTGAGTTCGGCGTGCTCCAGCGTGGTGGTGAGCAGCACCGTGCGGCCGTTCTGATCCACGTCGCGGGCGTGGGCCATGCCCTTGTCGGCATCGAATCCGAACACGGCGGCCAGCATGCGGATCACATATTCATAGGTGTGGTCGTCGTCGTCCAGCAGGACCACGTTGTAGAGGGGAGCCAGGGCGGTGCGGGCGGCCTCCTGCTCGCGAAGGTCGGGGGTAGCGACCGGCATCGGGGCACCAGGCGATCAGTAACGGGCGCCGCGCGGGCGCTGGAAAAAGCACTCGTAGGGGTGCTCCTCGCCCGTGTGGTGGAGAACGCTGACCAGCGCCCACCCTTCCTTGCCCAGGAAGTTGAGCTGGTTGGTGAGCTGCACGGCGCTGAGCTGCTCCACCCGGTACTCCCAGGTGGTGCCGGTTTCGTCGAACATCCGGGCGCAAGCCTCTGCTGAGGGTTTTACTTCGGTTTGTGGCCAGTGGTGGCGAAGGGGAATAGTCTAGCGGAAGCGGGCGGGCGAATCCAGATGCGGCGCCGAACCGACAGGGGCGCGGCGCCGAACGGGAGAGGGACGCTTATGTTGTAAAACGATCAGTTTTGTATTAATTGTTTCAATTCAGTCTGAAGCCCGGACGCTCCCGTGCGCCTTCCCACCGCACCGAGCCGATCTCCACGCCCTTTTTTTTGTCCGCCCGATTTGCTAGAGTAATCACTTGTCGTTGATGAGTCCTGTGGTGTGTCCGCCACCGATTGTGGTGCCCTGGCACGCTTCTTGATGTTCCGTTCCGGCGCCACGGCTTCACGGCGGGAGTGCCAGTCCGGGCGGCTGTTCCCCACCCGGCCACGGCGGGGGGCGTGCCGGGAGGACTCCATCGGCCTGTGGTTTTTTTCAGCGTGTTTTTGCCCGTTCTCATGTGACCGCTTGCAAGGAGATTCCTTTCCAATGACACCCAAAGACGTTTTGCGGATGGCGGAAGAAAACGGCGCCAAGATCGTCGATTTCCGCTTCACCGATTCCCGTGGCAAGTGGCAGCACGTGTCCGGCCCCATCTCCTCCCTCACCGAGGACTGTTTCGAGGAAGGCTTTGGCTTCGACGGCTCTTCCATCGCCGGCTGGTGCGAGATCAACAACTCCGACATGGTCTACAAGCCGGATCCGAACAGCGCCGTGATGGACCCGTTCACCGAGGTCCCCACCATCATCCTGTCCGCCGATATTTTTGACCCCTACACCGGCGAAACCTACGAGAAGGACCCGCGCGGCATCGCCAAGCGCGCCGAAGCCCACCTCAAGTCCACCGGCCTGGCGGATGTCTGCTACTTCGGCCCCGAGTCGGAGTTCTTCATTTTCGACAGCGTGCGCTTCAAGAGCGACATGTCGGGCGCCATGTACAAAATCGACAGCGAGGAAGCCGCCTGGAACTCCGAGAAAGACTACGAGGGCGGCAACATGGGGCACCGCCCCGGCGTCAAGGGCGGGTACTTTCCCGTGCCGCCCATCGACTCGTCGCAGGACATCCGTACCCAGATGATGCTGACCATGCAGGATGCCGGCCTGATCATGGAGTGGCACCACCACGAGGTGGCCACCGCCAACCAGTGCGAGATCGACTTCAAGTACGACTCGCTGGTAAAAACCGCCGACAACCTGCAAATGTTCAAGTACATCGTGCACAACACCGCGCACCAGTACGGCATGACCGCCACCTTCATGCCCAAGCCGCTGGTGGGCGACAACGGCAGCGGCATGCACGTGCACCAGTCCCTGTGGAAGGGCGGCAAGCCCCTGTTTGCCGGTGACGGCCCCGCCGGCCTGTCGGAGATGGCGCTCTATTACCTGGGCGGCATCATCAAGCACGCCAAGGCGCTGAACGCCCTCACCAACGCCTCCACCAACTCCTACAAGCGGCTGGTGCCGGGCTTCGAGGCGCCGGTGCTGCTGGCCTATTCGGGCCGCAACCGTTCGGCATCAATCCGCATCCCGGCGGGGAGCAACCCCAAGGCGCGGCGTCTGGAAGTGCGCTTCCCGGACTCCACCGCCAACCCGTACCTGGCGTTCTCGGCCATGCTCATGGCCGGTCTGGACGGCATCCAGAACAAAATCCATCCGGGCCAGCCGATGGACAAGAACCTGTACGACCTGCCCCCCGACGAGCTCAAGAACGTGCCGCACGTGTGCGGCTCCCTGACCGACGCCCTCGACGCCCTTGAGGCCGACCACGAGTTCCTCAAGAAGGGTGGCGTGTTCACCGAGGCCACCATCGCCTCGTACATCGCCCTCAAGCGCGAGGAAATCGTGCGCCTGAACATGACCCCGCATCCGGTCGAGTTCGAAATGTATTACTCGGTGTAAAACCGGGGAATGACCCACGGGGGGCACGGACACACGCCGTGCCCCCCGTTTTTTTACCGTGCCCACATTCACCGTACGCACTCCGGCCAAGGTCAATCTGTTCCTGCATGTGCTGGGGCGGCGCGCGGACGGGTTTCATGCCCTTGATTCGCGCTTCCACACGGTGGGGATCTACGACCACCTGACCCTCACCGACATTCCTTCCGGCCAGGTCACCCTGAGTTGTTCCGATCCCGCACTGGCCGGGGACGGCAACCTGGTGGTCCGCGCCGCCCGTGCGCTGCTGGAACACACCGGAACTGCCCACGGGGTGCGGGCCCGGCTGGAAAAACACATTCCCGCCGGGGCCGGGCTGGGCGGCGGAAGCTCCGACGCCGCCGCCGCCTTGCTCGGGCTCAACCGCCTGTGGCGACTGGGCTTGCCGGTGGCGGAGTTGCAACCTCTGGCCGCCGCGCTGGGCAGTGACGTGCCGTTCTTCCTGCACGGCGGAGCGGCCCGCATCGGCGGGCGGGGCGAAGTGGTGACCCCGGAGCCTCCCGGCGGTGGGTGGTGCGTGCTGTTGTTCCCCGGTGTGCATGTGGACACCGGGAGGGTGTTTGCCGCCTTCGCCGCAGCGCATTCCTCCGACGGAAGGTTGACACAGACCTCCGTACGCACAATAATTACCACCGCTTTTGCCCCGGATTCCGGTCCGACGAGGGGACGATCCGGTGCCAGGGGGGGGATGGCGCCTTCGGGAGGCCTCTCCCCGCAGCCGGTGGGGAACGACCTTGAAACGGTCGCCTGCTCGTTGTTCCCGCAGGTGCACGCGGCCCTTGGGGCGCTGCGTCAGGCGGGCGGGGCGGATGTACGAATGTCCGGAAGTGGTGGCGCGGTGTTTTGTCTGGCCCCGTCGCGGCGCGAAGCCGAAGAGATTCGGGGCCGCCTGTCCCTCGCGCCGGAGTGGCGCGTGTGGGTGGTGCCCCTGGTGGCCAGCGGACCGTTGGTGGAAATGGCACCTCCGAAAAAACCGTTTCCGGCGGGATAACCTGGCAAATAAACGCCGCGCCGGTTGGGTTTTGAAGGGGGCAACCGGATGGATCGGGATGGGGTTGTTTTGATCGGGTAAGGGGGTTCGCCCAACGGCTCACTGGGGCGTCGACAAGCGGCAAGTCACCAGTTTTTGGTACTGGCATTCCCAGGTTCGAATCCTGGCGCCCCAACCATCCCTGCAGACTAGCGTGGAGCTGGCAGCGTGTTCAATCAGATGAAAATTTTCAGCGGCAACGCCAATCGTCCCCTGGCCGAGGCCGTGTGCGCCTATCTCGATATCCCCATCGGTATCGCCACCGTCTCGACCTTTTCCGACGGTGAGGTGCTGGTGCAGATCGACGAGAACGTCCGCGGCATGGACGTGTTCGTCATGCAGACGCTGTCGAACCCGGTCAACCATCACCTGATGGAAATGCTCATCATGTTCGATGCGTTGAAGCGCGCCAGCGCCCGCCGCATCACCGCCGTGATCCCGTATTTCGGCTATGCCCGGCAGGACCGCAAGGCCGCCCCCCGGGTGCCCATTACCGCCAAACTGGTGGCCGACCTCATCACCACCGCCGGGGCCGACCGGGTGCTCACGCTGGACCTGCACGCCGGACAGATCCAGGGATTTTTCAATATCCCCGTGGATCACCTGTACGCCAAGCCGGTGTTGCTCGAATATTTGCACAAAAAACCGTTCAAGGATCTGGTGGTGGTCTCCCCCGATGCGGGCGGCACCGAGCGCGCCCGGGCCTTTGCCAAGCGGCTCAACGCCGGGCTGGCGATCATCGACAAGCGGCGGGACGCGCCCAACAAGGCCGAACTGATGAACATCATCGGCAACGTGGATGGACACGACGTGCTGCTGCTTGATGATATGATAGACACCGGTGGCACCATCGTGCAGGCGGCCCACGCCCTCAAGGAGCGGGGCGCGCTGAAGGTGTATGGCGCCTGCACCCACGCGGTGCTGTCGGGACCGGCCATGGACCGGCTGTCGTCCTCCCCCTTTGACGAGGTCATCACCACCGACTCCATTCCCATGAATGGCAAGGTGGGGCGGTACCCCAAACTCACCGTGCTGTCGGTGGCCGAGTTGCTCGGCAAGGCGGTGGCGCGGGTACACACCGAGGAATCGGTCAGCATTTTGTTCGTCTGACCCCTCTGGTTTCGGCTCCCTGGGGAGCGCGGAATTCCAGACGGTCTTTATTTGCGGTTTTCGTTCGTTTTTTTGAGGCCTTAGGAGGTTTTTTTCATGTCCACCACCATCGTGTTGTCCGCCACGGTTCGCTCCGGTTCCGGCAAGGGCGTGGCACGCAAGCTGCGCGCCGCCGGGCGCATTCCCGCCGTCATGTACGGCGGTGACTTGGCCGTGTCGCTGTCGGTCCCCGAGCGCGAGTTCACCCGCGCCTACACCCACGACGGCGCCAATCACGCGCTGATCGCCCTGAACATCACCGATGAGGCGGGCCGCACCGAGACCAAAAAAGTCGTGCTGCGCAGCCTGCAACAGGACGAGGTGACCGGCCGCATCGTGCATGCCGACCTGTACGAAACTCGTAAGGGCCACAAGGTATCCGTGACCGTGGGCGTGCATCTGGTGGGTGATGAGCCGATCGGCGTGATCGAGGAGGAGGGGATTCTCCAGCACCTGCTGCACGAAGTGGAAATCGACTGTCTCCCCGAGGCGATTCCCGACTCCATCGAGGTGGACGCCTCCGCCCTGCATGTGGGCGAGTCCATCCACGTGGCCGACCTCAAGCTGCCGGAAGGGGTGCATGTGCACACCTCTGCCGACACCACCGTGGTGGCCGTGCTCGCGCCGCGCGTTGAGGAAGAGCCCGAAGTGGTCGAGACCGTGCTGGAAGGCGCCGAGGGCGCCGAAGGGACCGAGGGGGCTGAAGGCACCGAGGGTGCCGAGGGCGAAGCGTCTGAATCCTGATCCCGGAGCCGTGGCTTGAAGGTCGTTCTGGGGCTGGCCAACCCCGGCCCACGCTATGCGGCAACCCGCCATAACGTGGGGGCCGAAGTGGTCGCGTGCCTTGCGGGGCGCTGGGGCATTCGCCTGGAGGACCGCAAGGACTGTTTTGTCGGCGGTCAGGGGGAAGTGGCGGGGATCGCCACTTACCTGGCCGTGAGCCGCGTGTACATGAACACCAGCGGCGAGGCGGTGCGTGCCCTGTGGGGCAAACTGGGCCGCCAGGCCAGCAACCTGGTGGTGATTCACGATGAACTGGACCTGCCCGTGGGGCGGGTGCGGCTGAAGGACGACGGGGGGGATGGCGGGCACCGTGGCGTGCGCTCCGTCATCGAGTCCATCGGGACCCGTGCGTTCGCCCGTATCCGGGTCGGCATCGGCCGCCCGGACGACCCGGAGAAAGTCCGGGATTATGTGCTGGAACATTTTGCCCCCGCAGAGCGGCAGCAAGCGACTGCTGCGGTGGAGCGGGCGGCCGATGCCGCTGAAGCGCTGCTCAGGGAAGGGTTGCTTGCGGCCCAAACCCGGGTGCATCCCCTGAGTTGAAACGCCAGGTCGATGCCGCGGAGTCAATGCGCCCCTGAGCAAAATCCGCATGCGAACGGCGTGTTTGCGGAAAAAAATGGTGGGCCCGGCGCCGGGTGGCGCCCGACCTGATCGAGAACAACCTGGATACGACTGAAGGCGAACCGAATGGGCGTCAACTGTGGCATTGTGGGCTTGCCCAACGTGGGCAAATCCACCATTTTCAACGCCATGACGGCGGCGGGGGCGGAAAGCGCCAACTACCCGTTCTGCACCATCGAGCCGAACATCGGCATCGTGCCCCTAAGCGATCCGCGCCTCACCCGGCTGGCGGCCCTGTTCAACTCGGAACGCACCCTTCCGGCCAGCGTCGAATTTGTCGACATTGCTGGCCTGGTGGCGGGTGCCAGCAAGGGCGAGGGGCTGGGCAACCAGTTTTTGGCCAATATCCGCGAGACCGACGCTATTCTCCATGTGGTGCGCTGCTTCGAGGACTCCCAGGTGATCCATGTGGAGGGCAGCGTTAATCCGCAGCGGGATATCGCCACCATTGACCTGGAGCTGGCTTTGGCCGATATGGAGTCGTTGGAGAAGCGCGTTTCCCGTCTCGACCGCAAGGTCAAGTCCGGCGACAAGGAGGCGGCGCGCCAACTGGACGTGAGCCAGCGGGTGCTCAATGCCCTCAACGACGGCCTGCCGGCACGTTCCGTCAGCCTCTCGGCAGAGGAGCGCGAAGGCCTCAGGGACGCACACCTGATCACCCTCAAACCGGTGCTGTTCGTGGCCAACGTGGCCGAGCAGGATATTGTCACCGGCAACGCCCACGTGGACACGGTGCGCAAATTTGCCGCCGAACACGGCGCCGAGGTGGTGGTCATCAGCGGCGTCATCGAAAGCGAACTGGCGGAACTGGCGGTGGAAGACCGCGCCGCCTATCTGGACGACATGGGCCTTACGGCCCCGGGACTCGACCGGCTCGCCCACGCGGCTTACCAGTTGCTGGGCAAGATCACCTATTTCACCGCCGGGCCCAAAGAATCCCGGGCGTGGACCGTCCGCAAGGGGGCCTGTGCCCCGGAGGCGGCGGGGGAGATCCATACGGACTTCGAACGCGGGTTCATCCGCGCCGAGGTGGTCCATTACGACGACCTGAACCGGGTCGGCTCCTGGCAGGCAGCCAAGGAGCAAGGGGTGCTGCGGCTGGAAGGCAAGGACTATGTGGTGCGGGACGGTGACGTCATGCACTTCCGTTTCAACGTCTGACCCGTCCGGTCCGGGCAGGGTTGCCCGAAGGTGCAGGTGCAGCCCGCACATCGACATTTGTTACCTGACAGGAACACATCAAAATATGAGAGTACATCGTGGTTGAATCCAGGGGACCCCGTCGCCGCAAAGGGCGCGTCCAAAGCGGGCGCGGCGGCTCATCGAACCGTGGTGGTTCATCGAATGGCGGTGGCTCGGGCGGTGGCTCGGGCAGTGGCGGACGCCGCCATCAGCCCTCGGCGGCCACCCACAACCCGAAGCGGGGCAAGGCCTTTTCCACCCCCTATGAGGTTCCGGCGACGGGCCCGATCTCGCCTTTCGACCTGTTCTGCGCCTGCCACCTGGGCCTGATGCCCGACGGCAGCTACCGTGGCGCGGGCCTGGGAGAGGTGGCGCGGCGGCTGGGCCGGACATTTGAAGAATTGCGCCAGTTGCTGGCCGATTACCGCATGGACGCCGAATCGCTCCGCGACGTGGACTTTGACATCTCCCTGGCCAAGCTGGACATGCAGGTAGCCCCGGAGGGGATCGACCGGCGCGAACTGGCGCGGGGGCTTTATGACGAGTTCCTCGAATTCCACCCGGCACTGAACGATATTGAGGCGCGCCTGAAGCTGGGCGAAACCGTCACCACTCCGGTCGCTCCCCCTCCCGCACCCTCTGCGGAGGAACGGAGCGGCGGACCGGGTGGACCGCGCCGGGGGCGGGGCAGAAACCGCCGTCGGGGTGGCCAGCAGCGGGATGAGGATGCTGCGGACAACGCAGGCCAGGCTGCCGGGGAGCAGGGAAGCACCCGTTCCGAAGGCCCGTCCGAGGCGCCTGCACCGGCCCCGGCGGCTCCGGCCACCGCGTCGGTCCCGCAACAAACCCCGGAGCGGCCCGTGGCACCGGCGGCTCCCCGGACCGAAGACTTTGCTGCGGGCCATGCGGACGGCGGCCCGGACGATAGGCCCGCCGTGGTCGAACGCCCGACGTCCCGGACCACGGACCACGGACAGCTCGAGCCGGCCGTGCGCGGCGGGCAAGCCGACGCCCACGGGACGACGGACACCCCTCGGCGGGAGGACAACGGCGACGACAGCGATTTGGTTGGTGCGGATTCCGGGCAACCCGCCGGGGAGCGCCGGGGTGGCCGTCATGTGCGGCGCTCACCGACCCGACGCGGCGCGTCCTGACCGGTAAACCGCGTTGGCGGACCGGCTGCCTGCGGTTGGGAAAAACTCAAAGAGAAACAAAACGGCAGCGCGGGGGCCCTGCGGGACCGTCCGGCTGCCGTTTGATACATCGTTCACCGCCCCGTCGCACCGTGGGGAGAGGGCGGTGGGGGGGCGAGTCCGCCGCCCCGTGGGGGCATCAGCCCCAGACCTCCTCGGGCATGATCAGGCGTTCCACGGGCTTGCCGTCCACAATGTGGGACTGGACGATTTCGGGCACGTCGGCCGTGGTCACGCCCCGGTACCAGGTACCCTCCGGGTAGACCACCACAATCGGCCCCAGACCGCACGGGCCCAGACACTGGGTGCCGGTGACCACCGCCTGCTGGAACAGGCCCTTGTTCTCCAGTTCCATCATGAAGCTCATCAGCAACTCCGGCGAACGGCGCTCACCGCAGGAGCCGCGCGGGTGGCCGGGCGGGCGGGTGTTGGTACAAACGAACAAATGGCGAGTCGGTTTCGGCATCGCGTAGTCTCCCTATAGATCCGATCCAAAAAAAAACGGGTACAAGGCGGCGTCCGGAGTTCCCGCCTGCGGGCGGGAACTCCAACTGCTTGCGACACAGGCAACGCCACCGATCCGTGACAGCATAAGGCCCCCACGCGCCACTGGTCAAACCCTCTCAATTCCGGGCAGTTATCCAGACGGTCACCCGGACAGCTTTCCGAGCGGCCGCCCGGCGTCATGAGCGAAACGCGAAGGGCGGGAACAGGGATTTGGACCAGCCGCTGGGTCCCGCCTTATAATGGGGGCAGTGAATTCCTATTCCTCATCCGGATACTCCGTGCACAACCCCGCCCGCATCCCGGCCACGCCGCCGCTGGTGGCCGTGGTGGGGGCCGACCCCGGCGGACGCAACGGGCGTCTGGCGCGCATGGCCGACGGGCTCTCCCGCAGTGGCCTGCGGGTCGCCCTGGTGGTTCCGCCGGAGAGCGTTCCGCAACTCCCCCCCCTGTCTTCAGGGCTGCGGGTGATCCCCGGATTGCCGACGGATGTAGACCGCTCCCGCGCCCCTGAAAGCCCGATCGGCGCCGCCGCAGCCGCACAGGGGGCCGAGTGCCTGCGGGAGGCAAGCATCGTGCACGCCGCCGGGCAGGGAGGGTTGATGTGGGCGGCCCGCCACTGTGGGCCCCACACCCGACTGGTCTACGACGTGCCGGGGGATCTGCCTTTCTTTCGCCGCTCGCCCCGGGGTCAAAAATCCCCGAATGTCGGGCTGCGCGCCCGGGGGGCGGCCTTGCTGGATGAAATGGTGCTGGCCGTGGGGGAACGCCGCGCCGCGCGCCGCGCGGTGGCCATCACCTGCGTCGGCTACACACTGGGGGAATACCTGCAACGCGAATTCAAGCTCGGACGGGTACCGGTGGTGCCCCTGTATCCGGCCCTGCCGTTCATCCCCGAGGTGACGCCGCTGGTCGTTCCCGGCGCCACGGGAAATTTTCCCAAGGTGGCCATCAGCCGGGGGGATTTTGCCGACCTGGAAACCGCCATTGCCGCCGTCGGACGCCTGCGCGGGGTGGAGCTTGTCGTCATCAACGGCCACGGCGATTTTTCCCTGGCCCAGAAATGGGCGCGCCGGGAACGCATGGAAAACCGCCTCCGGCGGGTGGAGGTGGCCCCGGACCGCGAACTGGCCACACTGGCCGCCTGCCAGGTGGGTCTGGTGCTGGCAGGCGACACTTCGCCCAGGGCCCTGCACGACATTCCGGATGCCCTGTTCCGCTGCATCATGGCGGGCGTCCCTGTGGTCGCCGGGGCATTGCCGGGGGTGGAACGGATCGTCGCCCGCCACGCCATCGGCATGCTGGCCGAGACGGATGACCTGGAATTGATCGCCGACAACGTGGGCCGCATCGCCACCGATGCGACGGCACGCGATCGGTTTCGCCACAATGTGGCGGTTGTCCGGGAACGGAGGTACAGTTGGGAGATGCAGGAGCAACGGCTTCTGGCCCTCTACGCCGAGTTGTTGCATTCCACGACGTCCACAGATAACCCCCGAACTTCCCGCCGTGGGGAAGCGGTTGCGGGGTGAGGCGAAACGGCCGAAAAGACAGACATCCCCCCCCTTGGTATGGTACCCTGAGTCCATGCAACTCATTGGGCGTGCTGGAGTTCAGAGGCGGTGGGGTCGCCTTTTTCCGGGAACGGAGCTTACATGATCGAGCCAATTCAGACCGACCTTCGCCCCCTGCGCATTGGCAAGCGCGTGGCGCGGCTGCCAATTGTCCAGGGGGGAATGGGTATTCGCGTCTCCGCCTCCCGGCTGGCCGCTGCGGTGGCCCGCGAGGGCGGCGTGGGGGTCATCGCCTCCGTAGCCCTGGGGCTTGCCTCCCGCTATTACCACAAGAAAAGCGACTACTTTGCCGCCAATAAGCTGGCGCTTCGCGACGAGATTGAAGCCGCCCGCAGTCAGGCACCGGATGGCATCATCGGTGTCAACTGCATGGTGGCCATCACCGACCACGAGGCCATGGTGCGCACCTCTGCCGAAAACGGCGCCGACCTGATCATCTCTGGTGCCGGTTTGCCGCTGCAGTTGCCCGCCTTTACCGAAGGTTACCCGGACTGCGCCCTGGTGCCCATCGTCTCCACGGCCAAGGCCGCCCAGGTGCTGTGCCGCCGCTGGGAAGGCACCCACAAACGCCTGCCGGACGCCTTTGTGGTGGAAGACCCCAACACCGCAGGTGGCCACCTGGGGGCCCGCCGCGACCAACTGGGTGACCCGGCGTTCAATCTGGACAAGGTTATCCCCGAAATCGTCGAATACCTGGAGTCCGAAGGGTACGACATTCCGGTGCTGGGTGCCGGAGGCATCTGGGACCGGGGCGACATTGATCATTTGATGGAGCGTGGCGCGGCGGGCGTGCAAATGGCCACCCGCTTTGTCTGCACCCACGAGTGCGACGCCGACGACGTTTTCAAGCTTCAGTTCCTCAAGAGGAAGCCGTCCGACGTGGCGATTGTGGACAGTCCGGCGGGGTTGCCGGGCCGGGCCATCGGCACCGAGTTCGTCAAGCGCGTGCAGGACGGCGGCAAGGTGGCCATGCAGTGCTTTGCCAACTGCCTGCGCAAGTGCCTGTGCCGCGACGAAAAAGAGACTTTTTGCATCGCCTACGCACTCGACAAGGCCCAGCGTGGCGATCTTCACGACGGGCTGTTCTTCACCGGCTCGAATCTGGCCCGCTCCGAGCGCATCGTGTCGGTGCGGGAGTTGCTCGAAGAACTCTGCGGCGTCCTTCAGCCCAGCACCACACCCGCTTTCGCCTAGCCCCAGTCCGGACAAATCCACGCCGGCGGGCGGCGGGCACGGCCCGCAGCGGTATTCGCGCAAAACCCGTGGCGCGGCGCCATCCATCGCGAACAGTCCGCGCCTTTTTCTTCCGTCCCCCGGCCATCTCCCCCAAGAGCACGGGGAAGTCAAAAGGGCAATGCAAGGGGCTGAACGCCGCTTCTGCGCCCTTGACGGGGCCTTCTCCAATGCGGTGGGGACGGGGGCAAAAATCGCATATTCGCCCCCTGAAAGGGCCACAATCGACTTTTCCCTGCGTCGGCAATCAGGCCGTCGCAGCGGAGTCCCGTGTAGGTATGGAAACGGCGGGATATTACCCGGATTTTCCGGGCCAGAAAGAGGGAACGTCCGGGGTCTTCACCCCTGGCCGCCCAAGGCCTCAAGCAGGGCGGTGACCACGTCCGGATTAAACGCGCTGCCCACCTCCTGACGCAGCACATGCACCGCCTCGGCGGTGGACAGGGCAGGGCGGTAGGGGCGGTCGCAGGACATCGCACCCCAGGCGGTAACCGCCGCCACGATCTGGGCGCCGCGGGGAATGGCGTCTCCCGCCAGCGCCTGGGGGTAGCCGCGCCCATCCCAGCGCTCCCGCTGCGCGCCCACCAGGGGCGAGGCGGCTCGCAGTCCCGGCACCCGCGCCAGCCTCTCGGCACCGAGTGTGACGTAAGTGCGCAGAGTCACCCATTCCTCGGCGGTAGGTGGGGCGGATTTTTCCAGCAGAGAGGGGGGCAAAAAGGCCTTGCCCAGATTGTGGAACATCACCGCCATGCGCACGGCACGAATGGACGCCGATGACGAGCCCATGCGCTTGGCCACGTCCCCCGCCAGATCCGCCAGTCGCGCCAGCGTCGCGCCGTCGGGGTGGCGCGACTCGGTGCGCAGCAGCGACGCGGCCAGATCGCAAAGGGTGTGATCGGTTTCCTGCGTCGGCCGGGGGGCGTTCTGGTGTGCGTTCTGGCTGGCGTTGTGGTGGTGGATGGCAATCGCCACCTGGGTGGCCAGCAGGTGCGCCAACTGGTACTCGTCTTCGCCAAACTCCCCGCCGGACACCGGGCGCTCCAGCACCAACGCTCCGGGGGCGCCGGGCGACGCGGGGATGCGCACCACCAGTGCGGCCATGCCGGGGCCAAGCTCCGCATGGCTGACATCCCGGGCGTCGCCGGACAGGACCTCTGCCACCTGCTCCACAGAGGCCATCAACTGGGGCTGTTCCTCGGGGGAAAACCCCATGGACGTCGCCAGTTGCAGTCGGGTGTGCCGGGACGGTTCCGAAATGACAATGAAGCCGCGTGTGGCATAGGTCTGGCGCAGGGCAATGTGCAGGGCGGTGGCGAGGGTTTTGGAAAACACCTCGTCGTGGTCGGCGGAGAGGATTTCCTCCCCGAGATGAATCATGGGCAGGTAGTGGTTGACCAGAAGCTGGCTGCGTTCCGCCTTGCTGCGGGTTAGCGCCCGCTCCACCGACTGGAACAACTCGTCGTAAAAAAACGGCTTGGTCAGAAAACCGCGCACCCCCAGGTTGAGGGAGCGCAGCATGTTGTCGGTGGTCAGGTAGCCGGTGATGACGATGGCGGGCAGGTCGGGGTGGACGCCGTGGGCCTTTTCGATCATGGACAGCCCGTCCATGCCCGGCAGGGTGATGTCCACCACCGCAAGGTCCACGGTGTCATTGCCGATCACCACCAGCCCCTCCTCGGCGTCCGCCGCCACCGACACACGGTAGCCGCGTTCCTCCAGCATCTCGCGGCAGATGGTGCGAAACAACTCCTCGTCGTCCACAATCAGGATGTGCTTGTGCATGAGCTCCCCTGGATCCTGTTTGCCCCCATCGGCATGGGCGATGCCTTGTGGCGCCCGTGCGCCGTACTCGGAACATGACAAAACATAGCAGAACTGTTTCGCCGGACGGAAACTTTTGGCCTTTTAGCAGTAGGTCGTCCGGTGTTTTCTATCCAAAAATCCCAATCAGTCGTCCGGCAGGTGCGCCAGGGCAACGCCAACCGTGCTGGCAAACAAAAAACCCCGGTCGGTGGGGAATACCCGGTCACCGCTGCGGGATAGCAATCCGGTAGCAATCAGCCGTTCGAAGCTGTCGGCGGCGTGGGTGGAGAGGTCCACTCCGGTATGGCGGCGGATTGCCGCCAGGCTGATACCTTCCGCCGTGCGCAGGCCGAACACGGCCATCTCGTGGGCGCGCTCCCGGGGCGAGAGCCTTTCGGCCTCCTGCATGGGGTGAAAGCCGGGGGGTTGCCCCAGATAGGCCTGCACATCTCCGGTCTGGCCGTAGCGGTGCCCCCCCTGATGGGAGGCGGCCCCGGCGCCCACCCCCAGGTAATCGCCCCCCCGCCAGTAGCCCTGGTTGTGGAGACAGGCTCGGCAGGGGCGGGCAAAGTTGGACACTTCGTAGCGCTCCAGCCCCCCTGCCAACAGCCGTTCCACAGTGGTTGCATAGAAGGCGTCGTAACTGTCCGCGTCCGGTGGCGAGACGCTGCCGGTCTGCACCCGCACCCAGAGCTGGGTACCCTCTTCCACCGTGAGGCCGTAGGCGGAAACGTGCTCCGGGTTGAGGCTCAGGGCGTGCTCCAGGTCGTCGCGCCACTCGTCCAGTGTCTGTCCGGGCTGGGCGAAAATCAGGTCCAGGGACAGGTTGCGAAAACCCGCCGCGCGCGCGGTGGCGACCGCCTCCCCCACGCGTTCCGGGGTGTGGATGCGCCCCAGTGCCGCCAGGTGGCGCGGCTGAAAGCTCTGGGCGCCGATGCTGATGCGGTTTACACCCGCCTGCAGAAAACCCTCGGCGGTGGAGAGCGAGACGGTTTCGGGGTTGGCTTCCGAGGTGATTTCGGCGTCCGGGGCGAGGTCGAAATGTTGGCGGATGGTGTCCAGGATGTGCCGGATTTGCGCGGGTTCGAACAGGGTGGGCGTGCCGCCCCCCACATAGACCGTGCGGATGCGGTGCTCCCGCCAAGCGGGGGCGGCGGCCTGAAGCTCGCTGCCGACCCGCTGCGTGTAGGCGGCGGTGGCAGCGGGGGAATAACGCGCCGCCGGGTTGCTGCAATAGTGGCAGTGAGAGGGGCAGAACGGCAGCGCCACATAGATACCGGCTTCGATACCGGGTTTGTTGCCTGCCTTGCGGGGGTGGGTCATGGCCCGGACAGTTCGGCCAGGACGGCGCGGGTGCAGGGCAGCGCCTTCGGGGGGGCGTCGTGCAGCCAGGCGGTCAGCCGCTCCAGGTCCGCCGGAGTGTCCACGTCGTACCACGAGGGGACAAACGCGACACGCAGGGCGGTGTCTGCCGCGCGGGCCAGGGTGTCGGAAAGCACGCTGGGGGTGCTCCAGGGGACGCCGTCAAACATTTTTTCCACACCGGGCCAGTGCCCAAGGGCGCCCTGAGGCACGCCTACCAGATAAAAACCGCCATCGGCGGCGGGGCCGAACACGACATCGGAAGCGCTTGCCAACAGTTCCACCGCCCGGTGCAAGTGAAATACGGGCAGGGTGGGCAGATCGGAGCCGATGAGCAGCACGTGCTCCGCTCCGTTTTCCAGTTCGGTGCGCAGGGCATGGGCCATGCGCGCCCCCAGGTCGCCGCCCACCTGCCGGGCCAGGCGCGCGCCGGTGGCCGCGGCCAGGGTTTGGAAGAAAGGCGTGTCGGGATTCGGTGTGGCGTAGATGGCAAGGGGAAAGTGCGGGGCCAGACGGGTGACCAGATCGGTGACGAAGGCGGCGTGGAGGTTGGCGGCCCCCGCAGCGCCAATGGCGGCGGCCAGACGGGTCTTGACGCGCCCAGCCCGGGGCTGCCGGGCAAACACGATCAGGCGGGTGGCTGGCGTTGTCTGTTCATGTCCGGTGTTCCCGCGCATCCGCCTGTCGTCCGCCCCCCGTGCCTGCGTCCACCCGTGCGCTACACCCGCGCGTCGGGCACCCCGATGGTGGTGATGTAGGCCACCGCCGTCTCCGGCGGCAGATCCAGCAGGCGCGCGATGTCGTTGTCGTAAAATCCGCCAATGCCGGAGGCGCCCAGTCCGATGGCCAGCGCGGCCAGGTTGAGGCGTTCGCCGATGTGGCCCGCATCCAGATGGGCGTAGCGGTAGGCACGGTCGCCGTAGCGTTCCACGGCACGGTCCAGGTTGAAGGTGTGGATGATCAGCACCGCCGCGTCACGGCTCAGTTCCTGCCCCAGACAGACGTGGGTGGCGGCGGCACGCAGGTCCCCGCCGCGCATGCGCCGCAGTTCGTGGGCGCCCGGCGCATAGTAGAACAGGCCGGGGTCGGTGTCCTCCACGGCGTTGACCAGCAAATACGTCTCCAGCAGGGTGGGGTCGAAGGCGTGGCGCAGTGCGGCGCCGGGGCCGCTGTCGCCAAACGGCACCGCCACCTGCCCGGCAAAGGACAAAATGGTGCCCAACTGCTCCAGGGTGCAGGGGGAGGAGGCGCTGTAGGAACGGGTGGAACGGCGGCGCAGCAGCGACTGCTCGAGTCCGCCGGGAAAGGTGACCGGTTCGTGGTCCAGGGCAATGGTGTCGTGGGCACCGGCCCACAGCGTTTCGATGGCCTTCGGATCCAAACGGGACAGTTCGGGCCGGAATGCGTCGGGCCCCGATGCGTTGGGCCGGGACGCCTGGGGAAATTCCGCGGGACGTTCGATGTTGCCGCCCCGGTGCACCTGCAACAACAGGGTGTCGGGGTCGGCGGTGCCGACCACGGTGCCGGAAGGAAGCACCCCGGCGGTGGGAATCCTGCTCAAATCCACGGCGTCCAGACGCGGCAGGGCAACCGCGCACAACAGGGCCTCCTCCTCGTCGCCCAGAAACAACAGGTTGCTCATGGCGTGGTCGACAAAGCCACCGATGGGGAAGGCTCCAAAACCGTACTCCGGGGCGGTCAGCACCACGTTGCCGAGCACGTGCCCGGTGTCCAGCAGGATGCGCCGGTAGGCCCGTTCGCGGTAGCGCCAGGTGCTGCGCCCCCACAGACCGGTGAGCAGCAGCACCAGATCCGCCTGAGCGACCGCGCCGTGGCCGCACAGGGCGGGTTCCAGCCGCTCCCACGGGTTGCTCTCCCACACCGGCACCAGCACATGGCTTTGGGCCAGGTAGTGGTACACGCCGTCCGCCAGGGGCGGCATGTTGCGCACCGCCACATACATTTCGGTGGGATACAGGGCCCCGGCGCTGGGGGCCGCGCGCAAGGTCTGGCGGGAGCCGTCCGGGTAGGGCATCACGGCGGTGACACCGTTGGAAAAATACAGCAGCCGCGACAGTTCCCGAAGGCTGCTGTCCTCGCTCCCCGAGGGGATTTCGGGCATCTCGCGGCCGGTGAAGGGATGGCGGGAAAAGGGCAAAAAGGCGACCAGATCCACCGCCTGATCCGCCTGGTAGTGCTTGAAAGGGGCCGGGGGCTGACCAGCAGGGCGCGAAAACCGCCCCATGTCTCCCGCGATGTACTTGGTCTCTTCGTGAAACAGTCGGCTGATGCTGGTTTCCCGCGATGGTTGCACGGCGCTCACCGGATGCGGGCGCCGGTGGTGACCGGGGCGGAGGTGGTCAACAACGCCTCGACCTCATCGGCGCCGGCGGCCAGCAGCATGCCCTGGGATTCCACGCCCATGAGCACGGCGGGGCGGAGATTTGTCAGTACCACAACCTGGCGTCCGACCATCTCCTCAGGGGTGAATTTGCGACCGATGCCGGCCACAATCTGGCGCACCTCGGTGCCGATATCCACCTGTAATTTTAGCAGTTTCTCGGACTTGCGCACCCGCTCCGCCTCTTTCACCACCCCGGCCTGGATGCGCAGTCTGGAAAAATCGGCGATGCTGGCAAACCCGTCATCGGTGGCCGGGGACGCGGGGGCGCCATGGGATGATTGGGGGGCCGGTGTGCCGGGCTCGTTCTTGTCCACTGAAAGCTCCTGTGCGGGCGCGGCGATGGTGAGCCGCGCGGGTAGCGATTCCGGATCCTTGCGCGGGAACAGGGGGACCACCGGCGGCAGCGTCGTTCCCGGCGGGTACCCCCCCCACCGGGCCGCCCCCGCGAAGTCCATGTGGTGAGGATCCACCCGGAGCCCCAGCGCATGCCATATTCTACCCGCAGATTCCGGCATGAAGGGATAAAGAAACGTGGCGGCGATGCGCAGGGACTCCACAGCGTTGTACAGCACCGTGTCCAGACGTGCGTCGTTGCCCTGTTTGTGCAGATCCCACGGGGCCGCGTCGTGAATGTAGGTGTTGGCCGCCCACACCAGGGCGCGGATGGCTTGCAACGGTTCGTCGAACAGCAGCCCCCGCCCGCTGCGGCCGGGGTCGTCCAGGGCACGGAGGAACACCACGGGCAGCCCTGCGGCACCTTGCGCCATCTCTACCGCCGCCGGGTCGTCGCCACCGGTGGCAGGCACTGTGCCGCCCCGGTATTTGTGGACCATGGACACGGTGCGCGACAGCAGGTTGCCGATGCCGTTGGCCAGTTCGGCGTTGTAGCACTCGGTGAGGCGGGTGACCGAAAAGTCGCCGTCGTTGCCGAAGGGCACCTCGCGCAGCAGAAAGTAGCGCAGGGCGTCGGTGCCAAAATGCTCCGCCACCGCCACCGGGTCGATGACGTTACCCTTGCTCTTGGACATTTTTTCGCCCTGAATGGTCCACCAGCCGTGGCTGACGATGCGCTCCGGCAGGGGCAGTCCGGCGCTCATCAGGAACGCGGGCCAGTAGACCGCATGAAAGCGCAGGATGTCCTTGCCGATGATGTGCGTCTGGGCGGGCCAGCGCTTCTCGTAGCCGGGGTTTGGAAAGCCGCTGGCGGTGAGGTAGTTCACCAGCGCATCCAGCCACACATAGATGGTGTGGCCGGGGGCGTCCGGCAGGGGGATGCCCCACTTGACCCCGGTGCGGGAGATGGACAGGTCGCGCAGCCCCATGCGGATGAACTGCACCACCTCGTTGCGGCGGCTGGGGGGCGAGATGAAGTCCGGGTGCGCCTCGATGTGGGCCAGCAAGCGATCACCATAGGCGGACAGGCGGAAAAACCAGGACGATTCGGTGACCGTCTCCACGGCGCGCCCGCAGTCGGGGCAGTTGCCGTTCACCAGTTGCAGTCCGGTCCAGAAGGATTCGCAGGGCACGCAATAACTACCCTCGTATTCCCCCAAAAACACGTCCCCGGCGGCGCGCATGCGTTCGTACACGGCATAAACGGCGGTACGGTGGCGCTCCTCGGTAGTGCGAATAAAGTCGTCGTGGGCGATGCCGAGGGTTTTCCACACCTCGCGGAATCCTTCCGACAGGCGGTCGGCCAGTTGCAGGGGGGTGATGCCCCGGGCTTCGGCGGCCTTCTGAATCTTTTGCCCGTGCTCGTCGGTGCCGGTGAGCAACAGCACATCGTGGCCGGTCATGCGCTTGTAGCGCGCCAGGGTGTCGGCGGCGATGGTGGTGTAGGCGTGCCCGATGTGGGGCACGTCGTTCACGTAGTAGATGGGGGTGGTGATGAAGCAGGAAGGGCGCATCGGTGGTTCCGGGGTCAGCGGTCGAAAATCCGGCCAGTTGGACAGGGCAGGGAGGTCATCTCAGCGAATGGCAATGGGCGCGCCACCGGAGGCGGTCGCAGAAACGGTTGTGGCCTGTCCCTCTGCGTTTTCCGCGCCCTCGCCCTCAAAGCCCAGACAGCACATCAGCTTGCCGCACATGCCGGTAAGCTTGGAGTGGGACACTCCGGGCGCGGCGGCGCGGGCCTCCTGGGAGGTCACGCCCTTGGGGCGCTCCAGAAAGGCGGCGCAGCACAGGGTACGGCCACAGGGGCCGACCCCGCAGGAGCGGCGGGCCTCCTCGCGGGTGCCGATCTGGCGCATCAGCACGTGGCAACGGAAACGCCCCCCCAGATCCTTTACCAGTTGGCGGAAATCCACGCGCTGGTCGGCGGTAAAGAAGCAGGTGAGGTTGTTGCTGGTAAGAATCCCCTCCATCTCCAGCACCTTCATGTCCAGGTTCAGTGCGGCGGCCCGCTCGCGGCAGAAGACGAGGGACTCGTCCTGACGCTTCAGCATCTCGGCCACACGCTGGCGGTCGGCCTCTGTCGCCAGCCGCTCGATGGTGCCACGCGGTTTCTGGCAACAGGGGGTGCCGCCAGCCGGGGCAGGGATCGGGTGGCCCTGAACGATGCCCCAGGTCTGCCCCCATTCGCCCTCAAACAGCACCATGTCGCCGCTGTTCGCCCCAATCCCGTCGGGCAGTTCGTAGGTGGTCGGCACACTGCCGTCCCGCACCTTGATTTTTGCCAGAATGGTCATGGTTTTCAGCCTCCCGCCCGGTTTGTGGTCCGGGCCCGGAGGCCGGACCGCCCGGCTCCGAGGGCAACCAGCAACCCGGTGACGGCGGTGGGGCGGGCGATGTTGCGGTCGAGCAGGTCCGTGGTCTGCGCCAGTTTCAGTTGGAAAGAGGCCAGAAATCCGGCCGGAAACCGGGCCGCCCACGCCCCGGGGGAGTGCTCCACCCCCGGCAGCCCGGCTTGCGGTCCGGCCCCAGCGCCCGCGTGCAGGGCGTGGGAGACCCACAGGGCGCAGCAGGCCAGAAAACGCCGGGTTCTGGCAGCCTCCTTGCCCCACTCCTCTCCCGCCGCGACCATGCGGGCCGGAGAGTCCAGTGTCTCGGCCTCCAGACAGCGGAGCACGGCGCTGACCTCGGCGGTCAGGTCCGCCGCGTTCAAGCCCTGACCGAGCACCACACCGGGGGCGCCGTCGGCAAAGGCGGCCAGCAGTTCCAGTCCGTCGGACGGCACCCCCTGTGCCCGCAGCACCGCGCGGGTGGCCTCCACCCCCAGAGGCGCAAAGCGCACCGCCTGACAGCGGGAGCGGACGGTGGGCAGCAAGGCCTCGGGACGCGCGGTGACCAGAATCAGCGTCCAGCCCGAGGGAGGTTCCTCGAGGGTTTTCAGCAGGGCATTGGCGGTGGCGGCGTTCATGGCGTCGGCGGGGTCGATGACGACCACCCCCCGGGCCACGTCGGCGCGCATCCGTTCGGTGAGGGCGCGCACCTGCTCAATCTTGATCTGGGCCCCGTCGGGGGTGAGGCGGATCAGTTCGTAGGCGGTACCGCGCTGCAACCGTCCGCACACGGGGCAAGTGCCGCATGGGCGGTCGGCGGGAGTGGTGGCCGCGCACAGCACGGCGCGGGCGAGCAGGCCCGCCGCCGTGGCCTTGCCGACCCCGACGGGGCCGTGAAACAGCAGGCCGTGGGGCAACCGCCCGCTGGTCAGCGCTGCCTCCAGCAGGCGCACCGGGGCGGGGTGCCCAAGCAGGCTGTCGAAGGCGCGGGAAGGAGGGGGGGCGATCGTCATCGGACCGCTTCCCGCACCGGGGCGAGGGGGCGTTGCAGGCGGCTTCCCAGCCGGGCGGACACGACATTCAGCACCCGGCGGTGCACCTCTTCGGTGCCACCTGCGGCATCCACGATGACAATGCGCCGGGGCTGGTCGGCGGCCAGTTGCAGATAGCCCTTGCGGACGGCGCGGTGAAATTCGACGCGCTCTGCGTCCAGGCGGTTTTCCGCCCCCCGGGCGCGCACCCGGGCGAGCCCGGCGTCCACGTCCAGGTCCAGCAACAGTGTCAAATCGGGATGCACCTGCCCGGCGTGCTCGGCCTGTTCCCGCACCCAGTCCACATCCAGACCACGACCGTAGCCCTGATAAGCAACGGTGGCGTCGGTAAAACGGTCGCACAGCACCCAGTCCCCCGCCGCCAGACGGGGAAGTATCTGGCGCCGCACATGGTCGGTGCGGGCGGCGAGGTAGAGAAACAGTTCACATTCCGGGTCCACCGGTGCGAAGGCCGGGTCCAGCACCAGGTCGCGGATACGCTCCGCCAGCGGCGTGCCGCCCGGTTCGCGGGTGAGTACCGGTTGCACCCCGGCGGTGGACAGGGCGCTGGCGAGCAGGCGCGACTGGGTGCTCTTGCCGGCGCCTTCGACGCCCTCGATGGTGATGAATGTTCCGGGATGACTCATGAGTGTGCTTCCGGGCGCCGGGCCGACGCGGCACCGCGTCTGTCCATCGTGCGTGGGCATTGTGCTGACGCGGAGTGGCCCTCCATCATAGTGAATTTCCCCCCTGCGCTTCAAGTGGAGGCAGGGGGGACAAGACGGGAAACCCGCGGCCAGACCTTGAGAAAAAGGGGGGCGGACCGGTATCATCCCGGTTCCCGTTTTGCCCCGACAGGCACCGCAGTGGTGCGGTTCCGCCGGGGCAGGGCAAAGCTGTGAGTCCCATGCGCATCAATTTCCATCTGCGCCGCTACTTCATTACCGGCCTGCTGGTGACAGTCCCTATCGCCGGGACGTTTTTCATTCTCAAGTCGTTGCTGACGCTGCTTGAGGGCATCCTCGGCAATGCGCTCAAGGCCGCTTTCAGCGCTCACTATTACCCGGGTCTCGGCATTGCCGTGCTGATCACCAGTATCTTCCTGGTGGGGCTGGTTTCGGCCAATTTCCTGGGCAACTGGCTGGTGGTGCGCTATGAGCAGATGCTCAAGAAGCTGCCTCTGGTCAGCACCGTTTACTCGGCCATCAAGAGCGTGGTGCACACCATCTCCACGCAGGGAAAACGAAATTTTCAGGGAGTGGTGCTGGTAGAGTTTCCGCGCCGCGACATGTGGGTGATGGCCTTTGTGGTGAACAATACCGAGGGCACTTTGGCCGACAAGCTCACGGAGCCGCACCTGAACCTGTTCATGCCGACCACCCCCAACCCCACGTCCGGTTTTCTGCTGTTCATCCCGGAAAAGGATGCAATCTACCTCGACATCCCCGTGGAGGAGGCGATGAAGACCATTATCTCCGGTGGGATATACACCCCCGGCAGCATGGCCGGCCACAGCGGTCTGTCCCTGAACGGCGGTCCTTCCGCCCCTGCGGGACCCCCGGCCGCATGAGCGAGGAGTTTGCCACCATCATCCTGGCGGCGGGCAAGGGCACGCGCATGCGTTCCCGCCACCCCAAGGTGCTGCACCCCCTGTGCGGCATGCCCATGCTCAACCATGTGGTGACCTGCGCCGCCGGGGCCGGAAGTTCCAGCATTCTGGTGGTGATCGGTCACGGCGCCGGGGTGGTGCAGGAGGTGGTCGCGGCTTCCGGCCTGGGGGCCGAATGCGTGGTGCAGGAGGAACAACTCGGCACCGGCCACGCAGTACTCACCTGCAAGGCAAACCTGGCCGACTATGCGCACCCGGTGCTGATCCTCAACGGCGACGTGCCACTGGTCACCCCCGACCTGGTGCTGGGGGTGCTCGCCGCCCACCGCAAGGGCGGCGGCGGGGTGACCGTGGTGTCGGTGAACCTTGCCGACCCCACCGGCTACGGCCGCATCATGCGGGCGGCGGACGGCACCGTGGAACGCATTGTGGAACAGAAGGACGCCAATGCCGAAGAACGCGCCGTGCGCGAGGTCAATACCGGCATCTATGTGGCGGACGCCGATATTCTTTTTCCTACCCTTGAGCAGGTTTCGGCCAACAACGTCCAGGGGGAATATTATCTGACCGACATCGTCGGTCTGGCCCTGGCGGGGGGCAACCCGGTCCACGTGCACCGCGCCGACGACCCGGACCTGGTGCTGGGAGTCAATTCGCGCCGCGAACTGGCGCGGGTCGGGGGGGTGCTGCGGCGGCGCATTCATGAGCGGTTGATGGACGCGGGGGTGACACTGGTGGACCCCGCACGCACCGACGTGGACGCCAGCGTGGTGGTGGGCGAGGACACCGTTTTGTACCCCGGCGTCACCCTTCAAGGCACCACGGTACTGGGGCGCGATTGTGTGGTGCTGCCGGGCAGCCGGGTGGTGAACTCCCGCATTGGCGACGGCGTGACCATCAAGGACCACTGCCTGATCGAGGACGCCGTGCTGGAGGGGGGAAACAGCGTCGGCCCCATGGCGCACCTGCGCCCCGGCACAGTACTGCGGCACGGTGCCCGCATCGGCAATTTTGTCGAGATCAAGAAGGCCGACATCGGCGAGGGCTCCAAAATCAACCACCTGTCCTATGTGGGCGACGCCAGCGTGGGACGCGACGTGAACATCGGCGCGGGCACCATCACCTGCAACTACGACGGCGTGAACAAACACCACACCGATATCGGCGACGGCGTGTTTGTCGGCTCCGACACCCAACTGGTGGCCCCGGTGAAGGTGGGTGCCCACGCGGTGATCGGCGCCGGGACCACGGTCACCCGCGATGTTCCCGCCGGAGCGCTGGCGGTGTCCCGCCCGGAACAGAAAAACGTGGACGGCTGGGTCGGCCGCCGCAAAACCAGCAAGAAGAAGGACGGGCACTGACGCGTGCCCGCCGGGAGAGAGACGACGTGAGCGACGACGTGAGCAATGAGGTCGGCATTTCGCGCAACGAGGTGCTCAAAATCGCCAAGCTGGGGCGGCTGAGGCTGACGGACGCCGAAGTCGACGCGCTGGGAAAGGACCTGAACGCCATTCTGGGCTATGTGGCCAAAATGGGGGAACTGGACACTACCGGCGTGCCCACTTTGGAGCACGCCGCCGAGTTCGGCGACACCTGCAGGGACGATGAAAACCGCCCCTCCCTGCCCAGGGAAGAGGCCTTGGCGTCGGCCCCGCGCACCGGTGACGGCTGCTTTGCGGTGCCCAAAATCATCGAGTAGACGGTATTCACGCAGGCGTAGCTTCAGGCAGGCAATCTTCAGGCAGGTATTTTTCGAGCGGACCCGGGCGGCGCAGTCGCCCGCACGGTTTGATTTTTGACCCCTTTTTTCGGGACGGCAAACGGCATGGAACCGTATCAGTGGACCATCCATGAGGCGCGGCGGCGCCTGGACAACAAGGACATCTCCTCGGTGGAACTGACCCGTTCCGTGCTGGCGCGGGTGAAGGCGGTGGACGGGGCAGTAAAGGCCTTCAATCTGGTCACCGACGACCGCGCACTGGCCGACGCCGCAGACGCGGATCGCGCCATTGCCAGGGGCGAGACGGGAGTGCTCACGGGCATTCCCATCGCCCTCAAGGACAACATGGACACCGCCGGCATCGAGACCACCTGCTCGTCGCGCATCCTGGCCGGTTACAAGCCGCCTTTCGACGGCACCGTCCCGGCGCGCCTCAAGGCGGGGGGGGCGGTGCTGGTGGGCAAGACGAACCTGGACGAATTCGCCATGGGGTCGTCCACCGAGAACTCCGCTACCGGCGCCACCCGCAACCCGTGGAATCTGGAGCGTGCCCCCGGCGGCTCCTCCGGCGGCTCGGCGGCGGCGGTGGCGGCGGACATGTGTCTGGGCTCCCTGGGTTCCGATACCGGTGGCTCCATCCGCCAGCCCGCCGCCCTGTGCGGCGTGGTGGGACTCAAGCCCACCTATGGCCGGGTGTCGCGCTACGGGCTGGTGGCCTTTGCCTCCAGTCTGGATCAGATCGGTCCGTTCACCAAGGACGTGCGAGACTCGGCCCTGCTGCTGGAGGCCATCTCCGGCGCCGACCCACTGGATTCCACCTGCTCCACCCGCCCGGTGGACGACTACGCAGCCGCCCTGGAGCGGGGGGTGAAGGGGCTCACCATCGGGGTGCCCAGGGAGTATTTCATCAAGGGCACCGACCCGTCGGTGGAAAAGGCGGTGCAGGCTTCCATCCGGGTGCTGGAAGGGCAAGGTGCCACGTTGCGCGAGATCTCGCTGCCCCATACCGCCTATGCCGTGGCCTGCTACTACCTGGTGGCCACCGCCGAGGCGTCATCGAACCTGGGACGCTACGACGGCGTGCGTTACGGCCTGCGCGAGGAGGCCGGAGATTTGCTGGAGATGTACATGGCCACCCGCGAGGCGGGGTTTGGCACCGAGGTCAAACGCCGCATCATGCTGGGCACCTACGCCCTGTCTGCCGGGTATTACGACGCCTACTACCGCAAGGCCCAGCAGGTGCGCACCCTGATCCTGCGGGATTTCACCAAGGCATTCGATGCCGGTGTGGATCTGGTGGTCACCCCCACCAGCCCGACCGGGGCGTTTCGCATTGGCGAAAAGGCCGACGACCCGTTGCAGATGTACCTGTCGGACATTTTCACCATTTCGGCCAACCTGGCGGGTCTGCCGGGTATCAGCGTGCCGTGCGGTTTTGATGACAACGGCTGCCCGGTAGGGCTGCAGTTGATCGGGCGGGCGTGGGACGAGTCAACCCTTTTGGCCGCCGCCCGCGCCCACGAGGCGCAGACCAGTTTTCACACCCGGCGCCCCGATCTGTAGTCGCCTTTTCTTCTTTCGCCTTTTTTCATCCGCCTTTTTCCGCAAGCGAGCGCCATGGAATACGAAGTCGTCATCGGGCTGGAGGTTCACTGCCAGCTTTCCACCCGCAGCAAGATTTTCTGCGGCTGTTCCACCACTTTCGGCAACCCGCCCAACAGTCAGACCTGTCCGATCTGCCTGGGGCACCCCGGCGTGTTGCCGGTCCTCAACCGCAAGGTGGTGGAAAGCGCGGTGATGATGGGGCTGGCCACCCACTGCGCCATCACCAGCCCCAACGTGTTTTCCCGCAAGCACTACTTTTATCCCGACCTGCCCAAGGGGTACCAGATCTCCCAGTACGACAAGCCGATCTGCGAACATGGCCGTGTGGAGATCGTGGTGGACGGCGTACCCAAGCGCATCGGCCTGACCCGCATCCACATGGAAGAGGACGCCGGCAAGAACCTTCACGAAGGCCTCGGGGCTTCCAGCCATGTGGACCTGAACCGCGCCGGCGTGCCCCTGCTGGAGGCCGTTTCGGAGCCCGACCTGCGCTCTCCGGACGAGGCCGTGGCCTACCTCAAGAAGCTGCGCAACATCGTGCTGTATCTGGGTATCTGCGACGGCAACATGGAGCGCGGCAATTTCCGCTGCGACGCCAACATCTCCCTGCGCCCCAGGGGGACGACGAAATTGGGCACCAAGGTCGAGATGAAGAACATGAACTCGTTCCGCTTTCTAAAGCAGGCGCTGGAATACGAGATCAAGCGTCAGGGTCAGGTGCTCGACGAGGGGGGAAAAATCATTCAGGAAACCCGCCAGTGGGACACCAAACGCGGCGTCACCGAGTCCATGCGCGTCAAGGAGGAGGCCCACGATTATCGCTACATGCCGGAGCCCGATCTGGCGCCGGTGGTGGTGGAGAAAATCTGGGCGGAGAGCCTGCGCAAGGCCATGCCGGAACTGCCGGACGAGAAGCGTGAGCGCTTTGTAAGCCGCTACGGCCTGTCGGAATACGACGCCGACGTGCTCACCGCCAGCCGCCCCCTGGCCGATTACTACGAAGCCGCCGTGACCGTCTTCGACGGCGACCCCAAGGCCACCTGCAACTGGGTGATGGGGGACCTGTCGGCGCGCCTCAACGAGGCCGGCACCGACATTGCCGACTGCCCGATGACGCCGGGGCAGCTCGGTGGACTGGTCAAGCTGATCCACAGCGGCGAAATCTCCGGCAAGATCGCCAAGACCGTGTTCGCCGATATGTACGGCACCGACAAGAGCGCCGCCGGAATCGTGAAGGAAAAGGGCCTGGTACAGGTATCCGACACTGGAGCCATCGACGCCATCATCGATCAGGTGATCGCCGCCAACCCCGGTGAACTGGAGGCGTATCGCGGTGGCAAGGATAAATTGTTCGGCTTCTTCGTGGGTCAGGTGATGAAGGCCTCGAAGGGGCAGGCCAATCCGGGCATGGTGAACGAGCGGCTGAAGGAAAAGCTCAAAGGCTGAGCCGACCGCCCGCCACCAGAGTTTCCCCAGGGTGTTCCGCAGTTGCCCCGGCGGGGCAACGGGGGTATAAACGGGGGGTTCCATCCCCACATGGAGGTCTTTTTCCCCGATGCCCCCCGATCAAACCGCCGAGCGTTCCATTTCCGGCCTGTTTCCGGCCCGCTCTGGCATGGAAGGCGCGGGGCTGCCGATCCGGCGCACCATTGGCGCCGTCACCGAACTGGACCCGTTCCTGCTGCTGGACCATTTCGGGCCCGTCACCTGGGGACCGGGGGAGGCGTCCGGCGTGCCCGAACACCCCCATCGCGGCTTCGAGACCGTCACATACCTGCTGGACGGACGCATGGAGCACCGCGACTCCACCGGCGGCGGCGCCGTGCTTACCCCCGGCGACGTGCAGTGGATGACCGCCGGGGCGGGCATTGTGCATTCCGAAATGCCGGACAAGGTGTTTTTCGACCGGGGCGGCACCCTGCACGGCTTTCAGCTCTGGGTAAACCTTCCGGCGCGCCTCAAGATGACCCCGCCGCGCTATCAGGACATCTCCGCCGCCCACATGCCGGTGGCTCGGGAGGGGGGGGTGACCGCCCGCGTGGTGGTCGGGGAGGCCATGGGGGTAAAAGGGGCGGTCAGCACCCACATCCCCATCACTTGCATCCACTACACCATGGAGCCGGGCGTCGCCACCACGCTGAACATTCCTTCGGGGCAGAACGCCGGGTTGTATGTGTTTGGCGGAACGGTGGCGGTGGCGGGCACGCGGGTGCCGTCCGGCACCCTGGCCCGGCTGGGAGAGGGCGACACCCTGCACATGGTGGCGGAAGCGGGGGAGGCGGTCCGCACCGAGGTGCTCATGCTGGCGGGTTCCCCCATCGGCGAGCCGGTGGCGCGTTACGGGCCGTTTGTGATGAATACCTATGACGAGATTCGTCAGGCGGTGGCCGATTACCAGTCGGGACGCATGGGGCACCTCCGCCCCTGAGGCGGCCGTTGGCCCCGGAGACGGGTGGGGAAGCCGAAATCCCGCAGAAAAAATAGTGCGTTTGCGGGGCCTTTCCCGTATACTGTGCAGATTCGCTTCCCATGACAGGAAGCGGCGCGTCTTCCTGCCTTAATCGGCATCCCCTCCAGGGCTTCCAGGTTGGTGACGCATCGCGGGGATGGCATGTGCCACCCGCGTACTGTTGAAACCTGCGCCCGCCTCCGCCACAGTTGGCCGCCGCAATTGCCTGATTTCATCTCAGGCCGGGTTTCGCCCCAAAACCCCGTGGTCCGCCTGTGGCTGGCGGACGAGGATGTTTATTACCTTGTCATTCAATGCTTTCGGCTTGCATGCCGACCTGTTGCGCGCCCTTGAGGCGTGCGGTTTCAATACCCCCACCGAGGTGCAGTCGCGCTCGATTCCCGCCGCCATGGAAGGGCGGGACGTGATGGCCTCCGCCCAGACCGGCACCGGCAAAACCGGCGCCTTTGTGTTGCCCACCCTGCACCGCCTGCTGACCAACCCCGGCCGTCCGGGCAAGGGCCCCCGCGCCCTGGTGCTGACCCCCACCCGGGAACTGGCCGTTCAGGTGGCCGGCGTGGTGCGCGACATGAGCCGCTTTTCCCGCCAGACCCACGGCACCATCTTCGGTGGCGTGCCCTACGGCCCCCAGACCCGCCTGCTGCGCGGCCCGGTGGATGTCCTGGTGGCCACTCCCGGTCGCCTCATGGACCACATGGAAAAGGGCCTGGTGGACTTTTCCCGTTTGGAATTCGTGATTCTGGACGAGGCCGACCGCATGCTCGACATGGGCTTCGTGAACGCCGTGGAGTCGATTCTCAAGTCGGCCCCGGCCGAGCGCCAGACCATGCTGTTCTCCGCCACTCTGGAAGGGGCGGTGCTGGGCGTGGCCAAGCGCTACCTGAAGCAGCCCGAGCGCGTGGAACTGGCGGCCGCCCGCAAGCGCCACGAGGGCATTACCCAGTGGTCCCACGCCGCCCACGGCCTCAAGCACAAGAAGGCCATGCTCAACCATCTGCTGGAAAACCCGGAGATGACGCAGGCGGTGGTGTTTACCGCCACCAAGCACCGCGCCAAGGAACTGGCCGCCGAACTGGCCGCCGCTGGTCATGCCAGCGCGCCCCTGCACGGCAACATGACCCAGGGCGCCCGGCGCCAGACGGTGGATAAACTGCGCAGTGGCCGGGTGAAGGTGCTGGTGGCCACCGACGTGGCCGCCCGTGGCCTGGACGTGCCGGGCATCAGCCATGTGATCAACTTCGAACTGCCCATGACCCCGGAGGACTACATCCACCGCATCGGCCGCACCGGCCGCGCGGGGACTTCCGGCATTGCCATCACCCTGGTGGGCTCCCCCGAGCAGGGCCTGATGCGCGGCATTGAGCGCCTGACCGGCCAGCAGGTGGAAAACCGCCCCCTGACGGAGGTGGCGGTGCCTGCCGGTGACCGGCACGAGCCGCTGCCGGACGGCAAGTACCGTGGCCGTGGCGGCGCAGGCCGCGGGTTTGGCGGTGGCGGCGGACGCCGGGACGAGCGCGGCGGACAGTCCCGCGACGGCAGCTATGCCCCCCGTGGCAATGGCTACGCCCCGCGCAACGACGGCTACGCTCCGCGTGGCGGTCAGGCCCGTGATGGCGGTTACGCCCCGCGCAACGACGGCTACGCTCCGCGTGGCGGTCAGGCCCGCGATGGCGGTTACGCCCCGCGCAACGACGGCTACGCTCCGCGTGGCGGTCAGGCCCGCGACGGCGGTTACGCCCCGCGCAACGACGGCTACGCTCCGCGTGGCGGTCAGGCCCGTGATGGCGGTTACGCCCCGCGCAACGACGGCTACGCCCCGCGTGGCGGTCAGGCCCGCGACGGCGGTTACGCCCCGCGCAACGACGGCTACGCCCCGCGTGGCGGTCAGGCCCGTGATGGCGGTTACGCCCCGCGCAACGACGGCTACGCCCCGCGTGGTGGTCAGACCCGTGATGGCGGCAGCTTTACTCCGCGCAACGACGGCTACGCCCCGCGTGGGGGCCAGACCCGTGACGGTGGAGCGGCCCAAAAGCCATTTGGCCGCGGCGGTCGGGCCTTTGACCGTAGCGCCCCGGCTGGCAAACCCGGAAGCTCCGGCAACCGCTTTCCGGGCCGCCGCTCCCCGGCGCATGGGTAACTGACACAACCGAACAGGGCCGATCCCTCCACGGGGGGATCGGCCCTTTTTTTTGCACTGTTTCGAGACATTTTTTCCGGATTTTGCCTGTCCGGGGGGGCGTGAACGGGAAAGGTGCGTTTATACTGATAACCCATACCGGGATTGGCGCGCCGAATGGCGCGGGGAGAGGGGACGATCGATAACCCTGCCGTCGGGAAGCGGCGGGGAACACCACCCCGCTGTCCGGAGGATCCCGTGGACCACGAAATGACCACCAGTCACGACCTGCACCCCCTGCTTCGGCAGCGCCGCAGCACGCGCGCCTTTTCCCCCCGCGATGTGTCGGATGAAGTGCTGCTCTCCATGCTGGAAGCAGCCCGCTGGGCACCCTCGTGCAACAACGTTCAGCCGTGGCGCTTTCTGGTCGCGGTGCGCGGGGAGGGGGACGGACACGGGCGCATTGCCGATCTGCTCACCCCCTCCAACCGGTCGTGGGCCGCAGCGGCCCCGGTGTTGATGCTGGCCGCCGCCGAGTTGAATTTTCCCCAGACCGAAAAGCCCAACCGCCATGCCCTGCACGATGTGGGGTTGGCAATTGGCATGCTGTCGGTGCAGGCGACCGCCATGGGGCTGGCCGTGCATCAGATGGCCGGATTCAGTGCGGAGGCGGCACGGGTTGCCTGTGGCATCCCCGAGGGGTTCGAGCCGGTAAGCGTCATCGCCCTGGGCTATCCGGGGGAACCCGAGAGCCTGCCGGAGCCGCTCCGGTCGCGGGAAATGGCGCCGCGCACCCGCCACGCACAGGAGAGTTTCGTGTTTTCCGCCAATTGGGGAACGGCCCGGTAACGGGGAAACCCGTTATGCGCCAGAGGCGCTCTTTTGATCCCCTTCCCCGCCGTCGGGGTACTCGTAGACCCGGTTGGCAAAATTGCGCACCACCAGTTGTTCGCCCATCTGCCCCAGCACGTAGTTGGGGGAAACCGGCACTTTACCGCCGCCGCCGGGGGCGTCGATGACGTAGGTGGGAACCGCGTAACCGGTGGTGTGCCCGCGCAGCGCCTCGATGATGCGAATGCCGTCCTGCACCGGCGTGCGCAGGTGCGATGTGCCCACAATGGGGTCGCACTGGTACAGGTAGTACGGGCGCACCCGCGCCACCAGCAGGCGGTGCATCAAATCCTTCATCACCGAGGGGCAGTCGTTCACGCCCTTCAGCAACACCGTCTGGCTGCCCAGGGGGATACCCGCGTCGGCCAGCCGCCCGCAGGCTTCTATCACCTCCGGAGTCAGCTCCGAAGGGTGGATGAAGTGCAGACTCATGAAAAACGGGTGGTATTTGCGCAGCACCGCCGTCAGTTCCGGGGTGATGCGCTGGGGAAGCACGGCGGGGATTTTGGTGCCGATGCGGATGATCTCCAGGTGAGGGATGGCCCGCAGCATGCCCAGCAGGTCGTCCAGGTGGTGATCGTCTAGCAACAGGGGATCGCCACCGGAAATCAGCACATCGCGAATGGACGGGTGGCGGGCAATGTAGTCCGCCGCCACACGCCACTGCTCGCGCTGGAATGAATAGCCCTCGGCGCCGCCCACCATGCGGCTGCGGGTGCAATAGCGGCAATAGACGGCGCAACTACCGGTGGCCAGAAGCAGCACCCGGTCCGGATAGCGGTGAACCAGCCCCGGCACCACGGTATCGGCGTCTTCGCCACACGGGTCGCGCAGTTCACCGGGGGCGGCATGGGCCTCCGCCGTGGTGGGGATCAGGGTGCGGCGAACCGGGCAATCGGGATTTTCCGGGTCGATGAGTCCGGCATAGTAGGGCGTAATCGCCATGGGCAGGCTGCTGCGCCCCAGTGCGGCGACCGCGGCCCGCTCGTCGGGGGTCAATTCCAGCAATCCCTCCAGCTCCGCCAGGTGGCGGATGCTGTGGCGCACCTGCCAGCGCCAGTCGTTCCAGTCGGCATCGGGCACCGTCGCCCACAGCGGCGCACGCGCCCCCCCCGACGGCAAGCGGCGGGCCGCAGTTTCCACCCGCGCGGACATGCAGGATTTGGAATCGTCCATATTGGCTCGCACTACCTCCATTCGCCCCCGCCCCAAAGGGGGTGGATTCCGATTATCGCTCCAGAATGCACGATACGGCCAGACATGGGTGTTGCGCAACCATTGACGGTTGCCCCCACGGCGGACAATGCAAAAAAGGGGCATGGATTTTTGGCCCGGTTCTCCGATAAGAGGAATGAGGTGGGGACGTTCCATTGAGCACGTGGCCGCCAGACTGGGGGGCGCCAGACCACATACCCTACGGGGGGGGAAGATGATCGACAGCCCGGAAGATGCCGCATGCACAGCTTTCCCGGTGGGGGAACGGCGGTGAAACTGCGCGCAGGAAAAAAGAACCACCGGCCAGGGGAGGAACGCAGGGTGCGAGTCGAGTCGCCAACTCCGGATGTCGCCGACGTGGACATGGAAGATGTGGACGGCCTTCACCCGGACGATCGGACCGAGGGACACTCACTGACCGTCCCTGCCGGCTACCGGCTGCGGCGCGGCTCGTTCAACCACCTGCGGGAAATAATTTATACCATGAGCGGCATCCATCTGAAGGATGCCAAACAGCAGATGGTCCAATCGCGCCTCACCAAGCGCCTGCGCATTCTGGGGCTGTCCAGCTTCGAGCAGTACATTGCCTATCTGGGTGAGCATCCGGAAGAGCTCACCGACATGATCAACCGCATCACCACTAACAAAACCTATTTTTTCCGCGAACCCCGGCATTTTTCCTTTCTGGAAGAACACGCCCTGCCGGACTGCATCGGCCGGCCTACCTCGGTGGGGGAGCGGCGGGTGATCAACGGCTGGTGCGCGGCGGCATCCACCGGCGAGGAGCCTTACAGCATCGCCATGGTGGTGGCGGAATTCCTGTCCCGCTATCCGTCGTGGTCGGCGCGCATTCTGGCCTCGGACCTGGACACCGCCGTGCTGGCCAAGGGGATTCGCGGTGAATACCCGGAGGTGGCGTTGCAGGACATCCCGCGCCGCTATTCCGGCCCCTACACCCAGCGCAACCAGTTCCGCCGCGACGGCGTCGTCAGCTTTTCGGATCCCATCCGCGAGATGGTCCACTTCCGCCAGATCAACCTGATGGCCGAACGTTATCCGATCCGTACCCAACTCGACTTTATTTTCTGCCGCAACGTGTTCATCTATTTTACCCGCCAGGACCGGGACCGGGTCGTGCACCGCATGGTGGATCTGCTGCGCCCCGGCGGTTATCTGTTCCTGGGCCACTCCGAGGTGCTGGATATCGACATGTTCCGGGGGCGCCTGCGGTTTCTGGCCAACACCACCTACCAGAAAGCAGGCGGATGATTCAGCGTCACAACACCCGCTACGACCGACCGTCCTGCGTGCTGGTGGCGGGGGATTACTACGCCACCCGCGAGGACATCGTGATCGAAACGGTGCTCGGCTCGTGCATCGCGGTGTGCATGATCGACGAACGCAACGGCGTGGCCGGCATGAACCACTTCATGCTGCCTACCAATCGCCAGCCGGAAAGCGACGCCAAGGCCGGTCGCTACGGGGCCCACGCCATGGAATTGCTGATCAACGAAATGATGCGCCTGGGGGCCGACCGTTACCAGTTGCGCGCCAAGGTGTTTGGCGGTGGAAACGTGAACAAGCTGCGCGAGGGCAACCTCAGGGTAGGGGACTGGAACACCCAGTTCGCCCTCGAATTCCTGCGCACCGAAGGAATTCCCGTGTCCGCCAAGGATGTCGGGGGGGAAACCGGCAGAAGGATCGTGCTGTTCACAGTGGGCGGCGCCGTCAAATTGCGGCGTCTGGGCGGTTCCGAGGCTGCGTCTCTGGCCAGCGCGGAAAGCCGTTACCGTCAGAGCATCGCGGAACGCCTGCCGAAACAGCCGGAGCAGGGCGACATCACCCTGTTCTGAGGTGGGAAGGATATTGTCATGAAACGGTACAAGGTTCTGATCGTCGACGATTCAGCGCTGATCCGCAAGACCCTCAGCCGCATCCTGTCGCAGGACCCGGCGCTGGAGGTGGTGGCGACAGCGCACGATCCGTATTTCGCCCGCGACGCCATCCGCAAGCACGACCCGGATGTCATCACCCTGGACATCGAAATGCCGCGCATGGACGGCATCACTTTTCTGGAAAAGCTGATGCGTGCGCGGCCGATGCCGGTGGTGGTGGTCTCCAGCCTTGCCGAGGCCAATGCGGCGGTCACCCTGCAAGCCCTGGAACTGGGTGCCATCACCTGCGTGGAAAAGCCCAAGCTGGATCTGGAGCGCTCCCTGCACGGACAGGCCCAGGAACTGATCGATCTGGTCAAGGGCGCCGCCCGCGCCCGTGTGCAGCCGCCGTCCCGTTTCCCGTCCCGGACCACCGGGCTGGACGTGGACCCGCGCCACTCCACGGACGCGGTGCTGCCCATGCGCAAGAAAAGCCGTTCCATCACCACCTCCGACCAGGTGGTGGCCATCGGCGCCTCCACCGGCGGCACCGTGGTGCTGAATGACGTTCTGGCGGAAATGCCGGTGGACTGTCCCGGCATCGTCATCGTGCAGCACATGCCGGGAGGCTACACAAAACCGTTCGCGGAGCGCCTCGACCGCGCCGCCAAAATCCAGGTGCGCGAGGCCAAAGACGGTGACCGCATCCTGCAGGGCCAGGCGTTGATCGCCCCCGCCGGCACCCACCACATGGTGGTGCGGCGCAGCGGCGCCAACTATCACGTGCAACTCATCGACGGGCCGCGAGTGGACCGGCACATTCCCGCCATCAACGTGCTGTTCCGCTCCATGGCCCAGGAGGTGGGGGCGAACGGTGTTGGCGCCATCCTCACCGGCATGGGCGATGACGGCGCGGACGGTCTTCTGGAGATGCACCGGGCCGGCGCCGCCACCATTGCCCAGGATGAAGACTCATGTGTGGTGTTCGGAATGCCGAAAGAGGCGATAAGCCGCGGGGCGGTCGATTACATCGTGGCCCGACCCCATCTGGCTCGGGCCATTCTGAAGCACACCGGTGCCAAAATTCGCGTCTGACGGCATCGGGTCATTGGGCGAGGGAAAAGGCCCGTTGGAAACGGTATGGCGGACTCCCCGCCGGGCGATTTCACAGGGACAGGGACTGAACATGTCGGATATATGGAAATCGGTCAGCTATCTGGTGCGCTGTGACGAGGGCTCGGTCCGCCTGGCCACTCAGCTGCGCGACTGGATCGAGGAAACCAACCGGGTGTTCCTGTCCATCGCCCACGGCCTGCCGCACCTGCAGCGCGAGATTGACGAAGGTCGACGCGCTCTTTCCGAAATGCATGCGCGCATTTCGGACGAAACCATGTATCGCGGCGGCGATTCACCGCGCCACCAGATCGTGCGCACCTTCCTGGCGCTGATTGAGGCGCAGAAGAAAGACCAGACCGATCTGGCCGAGTTTGCCGCCTACTTCAACGTGGTGGAGCAGGTGCGTTCCGCCTTGGGCAGCCTGGCCGACCTGATGGAAGACGTGGAGTGCTTTTCCGTCAACGCCATCGTGCAGGCGCACAACGCCGGAGATCGCGGGCGCGGCTTTTCACAGGTGTCCCGCGAGGTGGTGGCCCTGACCAAGCGCGCCGCCGCCGAATTCGAGCGGGTGCGCGGGCTGTCCCGCCATATCGAGCAGAATCTGGACGAGCTGAAGAGCGCCGTGGCCCACACACAGGAACACTTCGACAAGGCACCGATCCGGGTCGGCCCCGATATCGACGGGGTATTCATGGAACTGGATATCTCGCGCACCGAGGTGCTCAACCAGGTGGAAAAACTCACCGCCAGCGTCGCCGAGTCGTCCAGCCGCGTCAACCGCATGCTGGTCGGTTTGCAATTCGACGACCGCTGCACGCAGATTTCTCATCATCTTTCCGAGTCGCTGGCACGCTTGCACGAGGAAATCAGCAATCTGACCAATCAGGACAATACCCTGGATCTGGCCGCGTCCGACACCACCCATGTGATGGACACGGTGTGCCTGTCCCTGGGCGTGTTCGACATGGTGGCCAAGCTGGTGGAAAGTCTGGAGGAGGACCTCGTTTACACCCGTACCGAGATGTCCACCTTTCTGGAAGAACTGTCTGTCGATCTCAGCCGCAAGAGTGAAAACGCCATTCAGGTGGATGAACTGACCCAGGTCATCCACAAGACCCGCTCCAATCTGGAGGAATTCCTTGGCTACATGCGCGAGCAGGTGCGCGCCAAGGGGGAAATTGTCACCCGCGCCGAGGCGCTGGCCGGGCAGGTGGTGGACCTGCGGGACGATCTGGAAGGGGTGCGCCGCACCGCCAAGCGTTTTGGCGTGATGGCCTCCATCATCAAGGTGGAGTTGGCCTCCGCCGGGCTGGATCAGGATTTTGGCGAAGCCCTTTCCGCCGACCGGGTGGAAAACCTGTACCGCGACATGGCCTCGGCAGTGGGATCGGTGCTGATCTCCCTGGATGCCACCGTCAAGCAGGTGCAGCGCCGTTCCACCGTATTCCGCCAGGGGCTGGCACACGAAGAAGACACCCTCCGGCAGGCCGAAGGCCTTACCCATCGCCTGGTCAAGGAACTGGAGGGCACCCTGGTGCACTATCTGTACCGGGGTGGTGCCAGCTTCCGCAGCACTTTGGGCAAACTGCACAAGGAGGCCACCGGGCTACGCCTGGAGGTGAGCAACATCGTCAATCTGGGGCGCCAGAGCGGCCGCATCAAGGGGGATGCCCGAGGCCGGGTACTGCACCTCAGCGAAGACAAGAACACATTGCTGGAGCGCATGGGCGAAACCCGGTGGGAGATTCGCGACGACCATGTGCGGCACATGGTCGAGGCGTGCACCGTGCAGACCCAGCGCGATATGGTCAGCCACAGTCTGGGCGGTGGCACGCAGGAAAAGGGCGACCAGTCGGGCGAACTAACCCTGTTCTGACGGCAGGTGGCAAAAATTTCTGGTTTGGTTCAGGAAACTCGGACGGGAACGATGAAAATACTCGGCAAGTCCAAAAAAGGCGTTCTGGTGGCCCCGGAGGAGATGACCATCCTGCGGGCCGCCGAACTCGCCAGCGACCTTCTGGAGGTGTTTGGCGAGCCCGGAGGAAACCCCGGGCGGGTGGTGCTGAAGGCGGACGACGTGGCCCATGTGGATACGGCGGCGCTGCAGATATTGGTGTCGGCCGGACGGTCGGCCAGGGAAAGGGGGGGGGAACTGGTAATCCAGGATCCCAGCCCGGTGTTTCGGGAAACAGTAGAGCAACTGGGGCTGGAAAAAGTCCTTTTTGGTAGTCGTTAAACGTGGAGAAACGCAAATGAGCGGCGTTATCTTGATTGTGGACGATTCGGCCACTATCCGGGCCAGTGTGAAAAACACCCTGGACCAGGCGGGGTATGAAGTCTTTCAGGCCATGAACGGCCAGGCCGGGCTGGAAAGCCTCAAGCAGCTTTCCGGACAGGGCAAGATGGTCAGCATGATCATCAGCGATGTGAACATGCCGGTGATGGACGGCATTACCTTCATCAAGGAGCTCAAACAGAACCCGAACTACAAGTTCACGCCGGTTCTGGTGCTCACCACCGAAAGCCAGACCTCCAAGAAACAGGAGGGCAAGGAAGCCGGGGCCGCCGGCTGGCTGGTGAAGCCGTTTGAGCCGGAAGCCCTGGTGGGCGTGGTCCGCAAGTTCATCCGTTAGGCCGCAACACAGGCCATCTGACGCCTTGTCGTGGTGCGGCCACGGGGCGTTGTCCTGCCCGTCGGCCCGGTCCGGACGGGTGAAGTGGTGAGGGGATCATGGATCTGGATGCAGAGCTCAAGTCCATCTTTTTCGAGGAAGGCCGCGAACACATCGCCTCCCTCGAAGAGGATCTGATTCAGCTCGAAAATGAGTCCGGCACGGGGCAGGCGGTCAACCACGAACTGGTCAACCGCATCTTCCGTTCCGCACACACCATCAAGGGCGGCGCGGGCAGCGTCGGCTTCGGGGAACTTTCGGGCTTTACCCACACGGTCGAAAACGTGCTCGACCGTGTGCGGGAAAACCAGATCAGCATTACCCAGGAGCTGGTTTCCGTCCTGCTGAACGCCGTGGACTGCATGTCCCGGCTGCTGGACGCCGCCATGGGCGAGGGCACCCCTCCCGACAGCACCGAACTGGCCGCTCTGGTGGCGCAGTTGAACAGCCATCTTGGCGACGCGGTTTCCGCCGCCAGCGCCCTGGCTGACCAGGCCACGGAAAAGGTGCGGCGCCAGAAAACCGACCGCGACCATACTTTTGCCATCGACCTCAAGCTCCACCCCCAGGTGATGCAAAACGGCACCGATCCGTTGATGCTGCTCACCGAGCTCAAGGACCATGGCCAGGTGACGCTGAAAGCCGTCCACACCGAAAACTGTCCACCGCTGGAGCAGATGGACCCCTACGCCCTCTACCTGTCGTGGGACGTGGAGGTGACTGGCCGTCTGACCGGCGCCGATCTGGACAACGTCTTCATTTTCGTCTCGGACGAGAGTCCCCTCAGGTACCGCGACATTACCCCCGAAGCCCCGGTTGTCAAAAAGGCCGTGCCGCGGTCTGCCTCCGAGGTAGCCCCCGGACGGGACCGCAGCAAGCTGAACTCGGTACGCGTGGACACGGACCGTCTGGACCGCCTGGTAAACCTGGTCGGGGAACTTGTCATCGGGCAGGCCCGCGTCACCCAGACCACCCAGTCTACCGGAGCCGCCCCGGAAGTCACCGCCGCCGTCGAGGCTCTGGAGCGGATTACCCGCGACCTTCAGGATGAGGCCATGGGCATGCGCATGCTGCCGATCGGCCCCACCTTCGTCCAGTTCCAGCGTGTGGTGCGCGACCTGGCCATGTCCCAGGGCAAGGAAGTGTCGTTGCAGATCAGCGGTCAGGAGACCGAACTCGACAAGAGCATCATCGAAAAGATCAGCGACCCCCTCAAACACATGGTGCGCAACGCCGTCGACCACGGCCTCGAAACCCCCGAGGAGCGCCGCCAGGCGGGCAAGAGCGAAACCGGGGAACTGGTCCTGTCGGCGTTCCATTCCGAGGGCAACATCGTCATCGAGATATCCGACGACGGCAAGGGGCTGGACGCCGCCGCCATCGCCGCCAAGGCGGTGAAGGAGGGGCTGATTCCCCCGGACCACACCCTCAGCGAGACGGAAATCCACCAGTTGATCTTCCACCCCGGCCTGTCTACCGCCAAGCAGGTGACCGACGTCTCCGGCCGTGGTGTGGGCATGGACGTGGTGAAACGCAACATCGAGGAACTGCGTGGCCGGGTACAGATTCAGTCGACCCGGGGCGCCGGGTCCACCTTCCGCATCACCCTGCCCCTGACCCTGGCCATCATCGACGGCATGGCCATGTCGGTGGGCGGAGAGGTGTTCCTGGTACCGCTGCTGTCCATCGTGGAATCCATCCGCCCGCAGGCGCGGGACGTGCAGACCGTGGCCGAGCGCGGCGAAATGGTGCAGGTGCGGGGCGACGTGCTGCCGGTCATCCGCCTGCACGAAGAACTCAACGTGTTTTCCGAGTACCGGCGACCGGAAGAAGCGCTGCTGATTGTGGTTGAGGTGGCCGGGCGCCGCTATTGCCTGCTGGTGGATGACATCCTCGGACAGCAGCAGGTGGTGATCAAGAGCATTGAGCAGAACTACGCCAAGGTGGTGGGTGTCTCCGGGGCCACCATCCTGGGTGACGGGCGCGTGGCCATGATCATCGACGTGCCCGCGCTGGTGCGCAAGGTGTTCGAACACCAGAGCGTCGGCATGGCCTAGGGGAGCCGAAAATCCGGCAAAAAGGGGGTGTCTTTGCCCTCATCACGGCGCTCCGATCCGCCGAGAAGATGGGTGTAGTGTCATTTATCACCGCCTCAGCCCATTGTGAAGCGGGCACCCTGATTGGAGCCCACCATGGCCACCGCCATTGACCAAACCAGTACCCAGACCAGCACCAAATCCAGCCAGGGCCCAGTCCGTGGCGACCAGTTTGATCGCAATAACCTGAGCGAATACCTCACTTTCACCCTCGGCGGGGAAGAGTACGGCATTCCCATTCTGGTGGTGCAGGAAATCATCGGCTACCAGCGGCCGACGCCGATCCCCAGCACACCGGCCTGGGTACAGGGGGTGGTCAACATTCGCGGAACGGTGATTCCGGTGGTGGACGTGCGCGCCATCTTTCACATGCCCACCATTGAATACGGCACCGGCAGCGTCATCATCGTAAATCGTGTGGGTGACCGGGTGATCGGCGCCGCCGTGGACGCTGTGAATGACGTGCTGGCCTTCAGGGCCGACCAGATTCAGGCCACCCCGGAAATTTCCGATCAGGTGCAGATTCACTACGTGGATGGGCTGGGAAAGCATGACAATCGTCTGGTCATGCTGCTGGACATGGCCGAAATGGTCACCCAGGGGCTGGACGGCGTAGACCTGGGCGCCGCCTCCGAGTAATCCGCCACAGGCAGGGGGTGGTGCCCGCCGGAGGACCGGTTACTCGACGGCCACGCCGCCCCCGTGGCTGCTGCCCAGGGGCAGGGCCCTGCCGAAAAAGTCGTTCACGGCATCCACCAACTGCCCCAACGTGTCGATATCCTGCACGGCACTGCGGAATTTGCCGCCGTCCCGCATCCCCTTGGTGTACCAGCACACGTGCTTGCGCATCTCCAGGGTCGCGGTGCGCTCCCCGGCGTGCTCCACATACAACGCCAAGTGGTGCAGCATGACAGCGCGGCGCTCCTCCGGGGTCGGAGGAGGGGCCGGTGTGCCGCTCCGCCACTCGGAGAGAATTTCCCGAAAAATCCATGGATTGCCCTGAGCGGCCCGGCCGATCATGACGCCTGCGGCGCCGGTTTCGGCCAGCATGCGCGTGGCATCGGCGGCGGAACACACGTCGCCGTTGCCGATCACCGGGATGGACACCGCCCGCACCGTGCGCCCGATCACCCCCCAGTCGGCCCGGCCGTTGAACATCTGGTCCCGGGTGCGGCCATGCACGGTGACCCCTTTCACCCCCTCGCTTTCGGCCATTTGCGCGTATTCCGGGGCATTGACCTGAGCGGCGTTCCAGCCGGCGCGGATCTTGATGGTCACCGGAACCTTCACGGCCCGCACCACCGCACCGATGATGCGGGCGGAGCGCGGCACGTCGCGCATCAGGGCGCACCCCGCGCCGCGGGTGACCACCTTGCGCACCGGACAGCCGATGTTGATGTCCACCACATGCGCCCCGGCCTCTTCGGCGATCGCTGCGGCGCGGGCCATGGGCTCCGGGTCATCGCCGAAAATCTGCATCACCACCGGCCACTCGTCCGGGTGGGTGAGCAGGTAGCGGCTGGTGCGCTCGTTGGCCCGCACCAACCCGTTGCTGCTGACCAGTTCGGACACCACCATGCCCGCCCCCAGCCCGCGCGCCAGACGCCGGAACGGCAGATTGGTAATGCCCGACAGGGGCGCCAGTGCCAAGGCGTTGGGAAAGGTGACGCCGCCGATGGACAGGGGTGGCGGGTTGAAGGTCATGAGTGTCCTCCTCCCACCGGCAGCCGCGCCGCCGCGTCCAGCTCCAGCCCGGATTCCCGGCCCGCCTGCATCATGCGCATGCCCGCAGCGGCGACCATGGCGGCGTTGTCGGTACACAGGGGGGGGGGAGGGACAACCACCTCGCAGCCGATGGGCCGCGCACGCTCCTCCATGGCCGCTTTCAGACGCTGGTTGGCGGCCACGCCGCCCACCACCACCAAGGTGGATAGATTTTCGCGGGCCACCGCCCACATGGCCTTGGCGGACAGTGCATCCACCACCGCCTCCTGATAGCTGGCGGCGATGTCCGGCAACTGCTCCGTTCCCCATGCGTGTTTTTCGAGGTAGACGCGCAGGGCGGTTTTAAGGCCAGAAAAGCTGAAATCCAGCCGCTGGTCCAGCCAGGCGCGGGGGAATGCGATCGCATCCGCACGGCCACGGGCGGCCAGCCGCTCGATTTCCGGGCCGCCGGGGTAGGGCAGGCCCAGCAGTTTTGCCCCCTTGTCCAGCGCCTCGCCCGCCGCGTCGTCGATGGTGCGCCCCAGTTCGGCGAAAACCAGCCCTTCGTCCACGCGGTACAGGCTGGTGTGTCCACCCGACACCACCATGGCCAGGAAGGGAAATTGCAAATCCGGGCGGTACAGGAAGGCGGCGGCGACGTGGGCCTCCAGATGGTTGACCCCCACCAGCGGCACCTTGAGTCCCCAAGCCAGCGCCTTGGCGTAGGAGACACCCACCAACACCGCGCCGATCAGCCCCGGACCACGGGTGACCGCCACCGCGCCGATGTCGGCCAGGGTAACCCCGGCGTCGGCCAGGGCCTTCTGGAGCAAACCGTCGATGGCCTCCAGATGGCAGCGCGAGGCCACCTCGGGCACCACGCCGCCAAAGCGGCGGTGAACGGCCACCTGCGAGGCCAGGGCGTGGCCCAGTACCCGGTCGGGGGCCTGAAACACCGCCACGGCGGTTTCATCGCAGGAGGTTTCGATGGCCAGCATCAGGCTGTCGGGGGAAAAATTGCGCATATCCGGTCATTATACCGCAGTGGGACGGGGGGCCCCAGACGGGCGGAACGGGGGGCGGGTTACCCCTCCCGGTCGCGCAGCAGCACGGTGCCCAGGGCGAACAGCAGCACGCCGAAGGCGGTGAGTTGCAGCATCGCCCCCATGCCCAGCCCCTGGGGATAGAGGTTGAGGATCAGCACCGCCCCCACCGCCGTCAGACCGGCCACCTGTAACAGTTTCGCCAGGTGTTTCATTGGGCCGGGGCCGGGTGTTTTTTGAGCGCGGCTTCGGCCCGGTGACGCAGCTTCTTGCTGCCCCGGCCGGAGTCGATAAAGCGTTGGTACGCCTGGGCCGCCTCGTCCGGCTTGCCGGATTTCGCCAAAACGCGGGCGGTGTAGTACGCACCATCGGCGGCGGCAGCGGTATCGGGATAAGTTTCCGCCAGTTCCTGAAGGCGGCCCAGCGCCGGATCAAAGCGCCCGGTGCGCAGGTAAAAACGGGCTATCGACAGGGTATGAATCGCCAGTTGCTCGTCGGCCCACTTGCGCCAGACACGGGCCTGCGCCTCCGGCGGTGAACCGGGATAGTTGGCGATCAGCCGGTCGAATTCGGCGCCTGCCTTGAAGGGGATGGTCGGGTCGCGGTCGCCGGAGCGGAACTGGCGCACCCAGCTTACCCCTTTCTGGAACTGGGCGTAGGGTGCCCAGGGGTGGGTGGTGTGCAGTTCCATAAAACGCCCGTATTCGTCCACCGCTTCCGGGAACTGGCGCAGCCGGTAGTGCCCCTCGGCGTTGGCCATGATCTCTTCGGCGCTGTAGGTGATTTTGGTCTGCACCCCCTCCGCCGTGTGTACCGGCTTGACGTCAATGCCCATGGTTTCGCGCAGGGCGCGGGCGCTTTCGTCCTTGTAGGTGGCGCAGCCGCTCGCCAACAACGTCAGTAGCAACAGGGAAACCAGAGGCAGGCGGGGCAGCACGGGCAGACCGGGGAAAGGGGACAAATTGCGCATGGGCGGGGAGGATATCACAACCGGGGACGGCGAGGCAGTGGAGCGGAAACGCCGGGACGGGGGGAAATCAAGCCTCAGGCGCAGCGGGGTCGGAATAGCGTTCGCGCAGGGCCAGGATGTCCGGCAGCGCCGACTGGAAGGCCGCCACCATCCCCGGATCCAGGTGGTTGCCGGCGCAGCGGTGCAGCTCGGCCTCGGCTTCCTCCACCGGCCAGGCGCGCTTGTAGGGACGCACCGAGGTGAGGGCGTCGAACATGTCGCACACCGCAACGATGCGGCCCGAAACGGGGATGTCCTCGCCGCCGATTCCGGTCGGATAGCCGGTGGCGTCCCATTTTTCGTGGTGGGTGAGGGCGATTTCGTGGGCCATTTGCAGCAGGTCGGAGCTATGGCCTTCGAGGATGCGGGCGCCGATGGTGGTGTGGGTTTTCATGATCTCCCACTCCTCTGCGTCCAGTTTGGCGGGCTTGAGCAGGATGCGGTCGGGGATGCCGATTTTGCCGATGTCGTGCATCGGGCTGGCGTTGAGCAACAATTCCCGCTGTTCCGCGCTCCAGCCGATCTCGGTGGACAGGCGCGCGCAGTATTGGCTCATGCGCACCACATGGTTGCCGGTTTCGTTGTCGCGGTAGTCCACCGCCTTGCCGAGGCGGCGGATGATTTCCAGCCGGGTTTCGTGCAGTTCGTGGGTGCGGCGCCGGACCTGCTCCTCGAGGTTGCGGTTCTGATCGCGCACCGCGTTGTGCAGCAGGCGCACCTCCAGCATGTTGCAGACGCGGTGCAGCACCTCGGCGTGAACGTAGGGTTTGGTGATGAAGTCCTGCGCCCCCTCGTCCAGTGCGCGCAGCCGGGTGGGCATGTCGTCCTGGGCGGTGAGCATCAGCACCGGCAGATAACTTTCGGCCTGGGAGCTACGCTCGATCTCGGTGAGTTGCCCCAGCACCTCAAAACCGCCCAGATGGGGCATGCGGATATCCAGAAGCACCAGATCGTAGCGGTGCTGGCGATACATGTCGGCCACCTGACGCGGGTCGGTGGTGGCAAACAGGTTGCGGAAGCCGTAGTTGCGCAGCATTTTTTGCAGCACGTCCACATTGCTCTGCTGGTCGTCCACGATCAGGATCGAGGCGGCGGCATAGCGCTCCGGAAGGCCAGTGGCCGAGAGGGTGCGGCGCCGGGAGGGCATGGCCAGAAAGGGGTAATTGGGGCGCGGCGAAGAAGGCTGCGGTGAAGAAGACTGCGAAGCGGGTTGCGGCGAAGGCGGTGAAACAGGCCGCGAAGAAGCCGAGGCAGTGGACTGCGCGGATACCGCTGATGCGGGCGGGGGGGGCGGGGTCGGATCGGGCATGGCCGGGCTCCTCTGCGCGGATGGAACCCACATTGTCACTCGCACCGGGTGTTTTCCGCAACCGGGGAAATCGGCCCTCACTTCATGGAATTGCCGGTACCGCGGCGGCACCGGGAACAAAGTTGTCACCCCTGCCGCTGACGGTGGTTCTTTTTTGCACGGTCACGGGTCACGCCGCGGCTGTTTTCGCCCGGAAACAAAACATAAAATACATTGAAAACAGCTCTTTGCGTAAACATTCCACTCCCCGGAAGTGGCGGCATATTTTGTGCATATTATAGACATGCACTTGCTCCGCTGACCGTGGCCCAGGGACGGGCCGCGGCACGGGGCCTCGGACCGAGGTATCTGGAGGATCGCGCGACATGGGATTTTTTGACTGGCTGTTTTCCGACGCCGACAAACGCAAGACGGCCCACCTGCCCGCCACCGCAAACAGTCGCCGGGTGGTGATGAGGTCGAGAGAGCGTGTCGCCCAACGGCAGTTCAAACGCTATGCGCTTCGGGTACCGGTCTGCGTGAGGGCCGACGGCAAGGAGGTGTGGGGCGACTCCACCATGCTGGGCATGGGTGGGGTGTTCATCAATTGCCCCCTGCCGCTGGACACCGCCACCGACGTGACCCTGGCGCTGGAACTGGAGCGCGGTCTGGGTTCACAACCGTTCGAGGTGCACGGCGCGGTGGCCTACCAGACCGGCAACGGCATGGGCATCCGCTTTACCGGCCTTTCCCAGGCCGATTACCGCCGTCTGCGCGATGTGATGGTCTATTCCGTCGCGGCGCTGGAGGATGGCACCGGCGACGCCGACGCCGGGATCTGCTAGGCCCGAAGCCGCCGCCCAACCAGGCAAGGAACCGCCAGACAAGAAGCTGCGCTCAGAAATTGACGGTGCGGGAGAACAGGCGGATCACCACCACGCCCGCAACGATCAGGGCCAGCCCCAGCACGGCGGGCAGGTCCGGCCTTTGGTGGAAGGCCACCACGCCCACCACCGCAATCAACACAATTCCAAGCCCCGACCAGACGGCGTAGGCCACGCCCATGGGGATGCTTTTGAGCACCAGACTGAGCAGGAAGAAGGCGGCGCCAAAGGCCACCACGGAAGCCAGCGCCGGTCCGGGCCGCGTCATGCCGCGGGAAAGCTGGAGGGCGGCGGTACCCGCCACATCGGCGATGACGGCCAGCAGCAAATAGACGTAGGGCATGGAAACGGGTGTGTGGGTTTACTAATTGTTGGTCACCGCCACCGTCGCGGTGGCCCCGGCCTTGCCGTCGTGATAGAAGACGGTAAAGCTGTCGGTGCCCGTGCTGGTTGGGGTGTAGGTGAAATTGCCGGTAAAGCTGCCGGGGAGCGGCTGGTCCAGAACCAGTGTGCCACTCGCCGGCACGGTCCTGACCTCGAAATACGGCGCGTTGCCGCCGTCCGGATCGGTGAACGCCAGGGGGATCAGGTTGCCCCCATAGGCGACCAAGGCTGCGGTGGTGAACGCCGGAGAGGCCGCCGCCACCGGAGCCACGTTGACGTGGGGGGTGAAGGTGTAGGGGAAGAAGAGGGTGCCGCCGGAAAAGGCAAAACCAAAAAAGGCGGTTGTGGCGGTGCCGCTCGGGTTTAGCGTCGCCCCGTAGTAGGTGGCCGAAAATCCACTGAGGGCAGGCAGGGTCAGAAGGGAGGGCGGCGATGTTTGGATATTGGGGCCGGCAGCGCCACCGGTATAGCCCACCGTGGCATTGAAGGTCGTATCGGTGCCGATACCCACTCGGGTAGCCTGTGGTGCCGCCGTGTTGGTATCGGTGGCGGTGGCGGTCAGGTTCGCCGTCAGGTGGGCCACCGCGTCGAACTGATAATCCGACACCATGTTGCCGGAGAGGGTCAGGCTCCAGGTGGCGCCCAGGGTGGTTGCCTGAACCGAGCCGCTCTGCGCCCCCAGCCAGTAGGTTCCCCGGGCGTCCGGCAGGGCCAGGGTGATGCTGACCTTGAACGGCCCGGCGGTAAACACACCGTCACTCACCGTGAACCAGAATTCGTCCACGCCGGTGGCGCCCAGGCTGTTGGGCGTGTAGGTGAAAAAGGGCCCACCCACCACCAGCGGGTCACAGACAGCCACTCCCTTGGTCGCCGGAGTCGTGATGACGCACGTCAACGGCGTGCCGTTGGGGTCGGTGGCGGGGAGAGGGAAGGTGGAGACCGGCACATCCGTCGGCACCGGATAATGCTGGTCGTTGCCCACTGGCGGGTTGTTGGTGGTGCCCGCGCCGTTGTTGGTCACGGCCACCGTGGCGATGGCGGTGGCCGCGCCGTCGTTGAAGCTCACCTGAAAGCTGGTGGTGGAGGCGGAGGTGCCCTGCGGGTTGTAGGTGAACGCCCCGGTATTGGCGTCAATGGTCAGGGCGCCGATGGTGGGCGGGGAAACCACCGCGAAGAACGGCGGCACCGGGCCACCGTCCGGATCGTCGAACGCCAGCGTGAACAGGTTGCCGGTGACCGCCGCGCCGTTGGTGGCAATGACCGACAACACCGGGGCCTTGGCTGCGGGCGGAACGTTGGCAAACGGGGTGGACGGGGCGGTGTAGGTCAGGGAGGTGCCCAGGGTGCATCCGCCGCCGGTGACGTCCACGGCCATCGCGCCGTTGTTCATGTGCAGGGTCACGGCCAACGCCAGCGGCGACAGCGCGACGGGCGTGACCGGGAACGAGGCCAGCAGCGCCCCGCCCGCGCTTTCCACCACACCAGAAACCGATCCCAGAGGCAGAATTTCGGGGGGGGCGTTCGCGCCCACCGTCACGGTGAGCGAAAGGTCCCCCGCCATGGTGATCTGGCCGCCCAACTGGAACGGCACCGTCACCTTGGTGCCGTCGAGCACGGCGGTCCAGGAGGATGCGGGGGCGGCCGGATTGCAGGTGAGGAGGGGGGTAGGCAACCCGGCTACCAGGTAGTCGCCGCGTTTGTCCACCAGCGGGGTACCGGGGGGAGGGGGGCCGGGCGGGTTGACCGGAACGGCACCGGAACCGCCGGAGCCACAGGCGGACAGCAGCATCGCCGCAGCCAGCGCCCGGAGCGGGGCGGCCCAGCGACGGGCAAGGCGCGGGGACTCCGTGTGGCAAGCCGGGTGCGTCTGTCCGATGATTCTGCCCATGCTTCAGTGCCTCATCCGTCGGTTAATGGCCCGGCATGTCCGGTGGGCCGACCCGCTTTCGGCCCGGCGGTCGGTTCTACCGGGGTGGATTGGGGCCGCCGGTCCGCGTCGCCCTGGAGGTAGCCGAGGGGACGGTGGCCCGAATCGCCTTGAGCGTGGCGGGGTCCGGTTCGTCGAACTGGATGGCCATGCCCTCTTCCAGAGTGTACACGACCCACCCACGGACCTCGAACGACCGCTCGCCGCCGCCCGCCTCCTCCACCCGCACCGTTAGGGATATGTAGGTTTCGGGCACAAATGGCGCCTGGTTAGCGTCCTCGCAGACGATGAACGTCCCCTCGGTGTTCAGGCTCAACAACTGCCCGCTCGCCCGGGTGGCGTCGTGGGCAGAGGCGGCCACACCCCACGCCGCGCCGGGCCCCTCCTGGGGCAACGGTACACGGGGGGTGCGCGTGTCGGGGGTGGTGACCGGTTTTACGGGACGCTGCTTCATGGACTTCCAGATGAATCCGGGCTGCTGTGACGCGGCGCGGCGACGTGGCGTACGCCGGGGGCCGGGGGCCGGGGGGCCTCCGCTTTGTCAGCCGCCGATTGTAGCGGAACAGGTAAAAAAGGCGAGGGATTTTCTGCGTGGCGGCCTTCACCCCCCACCGGGGTCTTCTACCGGAGACTTTCTTCGCTACAATGGACTGGCGGGGGAGCAAGGCCGGAGCCATATCGGCGGCGCGGCAACACACACCATCCGGGAACGAGAGCAGCATCATGGCCAAAGTGGACGCCCGGCTGGGCAAGGACGCCACCTATCTGAAGAGCATCCGCAACCAGTACGAGAACCTTCCATATCCCCCCCGCGATCCGGAGGACGAAACCCGGCGCCTGATCCGCCCCACCTCGGAGCGCCTTGCGGAGCTAAACCACCACTGCTACCGGGGCAAGCGCCGCTTCGATGACTTTCGGGTGCTGGTGGCCGGAGGCGGCACCGGCGACGGCACCACCTATCTGGCCATGCAGCTTTCGCGCTATCCCGGCGCGCGCATCGTGCATCTGGACCTGAGCACAGCCAGCATCGACATTGCCCGCCGCCGTGTGGAAAAACGCGGGCTGACCAACGTGGAATTTGTCCACGGCTCCATTCTGGATCTGCCCGCCATGGGGTTCGCACCGTTCGACTACATCAACTGCACCGGCGTGCTGATGGTGATGGAAGATCCGGACGCCGGGCTGCGCGCCATCCGTTCGGTGCTGAAGCCGGACGGCGCCATGGGCATCATGCTCTACGCCACCTATGGCCGCACCGGGCTGTATCAGATTCAGGAACTTTTGCGCCGCATCCATCCCGACGGCAGCGGGGCCGACATCCCGCAAAAACTGGAAACCGCCCGCCAGCTCCTGGAGGAACTTCCCGGCGGCAACTGGTTCAAACGTGGCGAGGACCTGTTCAACGACCACCGGACCATGGGCGATTCCGGCATTTACGACATGTTTCTGATCTCCCACGACCGCGCCTATACGGTGCCGGAGGTGTATGCCTTCGCCGCCGGGGCCGGGTTGCATGTGCTGGATTACGCCTGGGCGCGGGAGCGCATCATGCTGGAGCCGGAGCAGTACATTCAGGACCCGGTGCTGCGGGAACGGATTCACGGCTTCGATACGCCCCGCCGCCGGGCCATTGCGGAACTGCTGAGCGGCGCCCTCACTCGCCAGCACGTCTACATGGCGCCGGAGCCCGACCGCCGCGCCCCGCTGGAGCCGGACTATGTGCCCACCCTGATGGACGTCCCCGATCCCGCCACGCACCATCTGCTGGCCGATCACATCCGCAGCGCCCCCGACGTGCCGTTTGCCATCAACGCCGCGGTGGCGAGTTTCTCGGTGATGCCCGGCCGGTACACGGCGGAGATTTTCGCACGCATGGACGGGGAAACAAGCTTTGGCCAGATGTTCGCGGATATTCGCGCCTCGGGCATGCAGGTGACGGACGACGAACTGCTGGAGGATTTTCGGCCCGTGTACGACAAGCTGGCGATGGCGGACGCGGTGCTGCTGCATCACACTTCGGTGCCCGCCACCGTGGAGGTGGTGCACGGCGATCATCCGGGCGTGTCCGCCGGGTGAGGGCTCCGGGTGAGGGCTCCGGGTGAGGGCTCCGGGTGAGGGCTCCGGGGCGGTGCCCGCCGTAGCCCCTCGCAACTCTTTCGCGAAACAACAAAAAGGCCCCGCCGGTGGTTGTCCCGGCGGGGCCTTCATGCTGCCGACCTGCTCCCGTCGCCTGTCGGGGTGACGAGGCGGTCGGTGCGTCAGTCGTGTTCCTGACCGACGTCGAACAGGTGGGCACGCACCTCGGCGATGCGCTCATTGATGGCGTCTGGCGATACCGCCGCCTTGGCGTTGACCTTGCTGGAGATGTCCAGCAGGGCGGCCTGGATTTCCTCGATGTCATTCTGGATGTGGTAAGCGCCACGGTTGCTGGCGGTCTCCAGGGACTTGCCAGCCTCCTGCAGGTGGGTGACCACTTCTGACGAACGCTTGGCGGAAAGGGCGTCGGCGGCGCTGTTCAAATGGGCGACGGCCTCCAGAATGTGGGCGTTGATCTGCAACGCAGCCAATTCGATGTTGATTTCGTCGAACAGCGTGCCCGTTTCCTTGCCGGACTTGCCCGTGTCGCGGATGGTCTTGAGGTTGGCCCGCACGTGGCGGATTCCCGGATCCAATGCCTCGTTGTGGTCGGCCAGTCGTTCGGCGTCGGCCATTTCCTGATCCGCCCGGGTCAGACCGGTGATGATGGCGGGGGTAAACTTGTCGCCCTTGGTCTCCATCACGTCCCGCTCCACCATGGAGGTGGTCAAAAACGCAGAGGTGAGGACGGCGGCCACGTCATGGGCGGCCTTGACGGGCAAATCCGCCGCAGTGGCGAGGGTGGGAACGGCGAGCGCGGCGGTGGCGAGCGCCGTGACCAGGATCGTGCGAATGCGTTGCATGGCGAAAAACTCCTTCAACCGGGTTGAAACCGCCTCACCTCGGTATCGAGCACGGCGGATGGCATAACAATAACCCCGTTGGCTGAACGTTGGCTGAACGATGTGAGATTTTTTTTCAGGTGAGGGAGGGGACTCCGGTTTTGGTCCCAACCCGGAGGCGGACCGGGCGCCTTTTCCCAACCTGTTGAAAAACTGGAGCCGACGAGCGGAATCGAACCGCTGACCTGCTGATTACGAATCAGCTGCTCTACCAACTGAGCTACGTCGGCATTGGGCCGGAAAGGGGACGGTGCGGGAACATTGTGGCCCCGGCAAGCCGGGCATAATATCCGAGGCGCCCCACATGCGGCAACCCTGTCCGGGACAACCGCAGCCACCGTGGCGCAGTGAGCCTCCCCGGGGGGCGCCAAAAGACGGCCCAGGGGGGGCGTTTCCGCTATACTCGGCCTCACGTTTGCCCCCATCCCGACCGATGAGGCTTGGGAATTTTTGCGGGCTTGCTCCATAATGAGGCCCCGAAACCGGGACTCCGGGACCCATTCCGGATTTTTCGGACAAATCGCCGGGAAAAGGGAGGTTCTTGCGATGGCGGATGTGGCGATCGGCGTGGACGTGGGTGGCAGTGCCGTGCGCGCCGTGGCCGTGGACCGGGACAGCCAGATTCAGGGCGACACCGTCTATTTCCCCCTCCAGACCCGTGGCCGGGATGAGGTGCTGGACTGCATCGTGCGGGCGGTGCGGCAGGCGGGCGAAGGGCACAACGTGGCCGCCGTCGGCGTCGGTGTTCCAGCCTTCCTGCGCCACGAACGCGGCGTGATCGAAATGTCCCCCAACCTGCCGGAACTGACCGGGTGGGAAATCGGCAAGGCCCTGCGCGAGGTCATCCCGCAACCCCTGGTGCTCGAAAACGACGCCAACGCCGCCGCCTTCGGCGAGGCCCTGTCGGGCGTGTGGGAGGGGTGTGATCCGTTCATCTACATAGCCATCGGCACCGGCATCGGCGGCGGTATCGTCCTGAACGGCCAACTCCTGCGCGGCGCCACCGGCCTTGCCGGCGAAATCGGTCACCTGACCGTTCAGCCCAAGGGCCTCAAGTGCGGTTGCGGCGCCGAGGGGTGTCTGGAGACCTACGCCTCGGCCACCGGCATCGTAAACGCCTTTCTCACCGCCACCCAGGACATGCCCGAGTCCGATTTTGTCGCCAAATACGGCGCGCGCAACGAAGTCACCGCCCTGCAACTGTCCGAACTTGCGGGAGACGGCGACACCGCCGCCTTCCAGGCCTTTGCCCAGGCGGGGCGCGCGCTGGGGGTGGCCATTGCCCAGCTTTGCCGAATTTTCGACCCCGCCGCCATCGCCTTCGGTGGCCAGGTATCCGGCTCCTGGGACCTGTTCTGGCCCACCATGTGGGAAGAGATGGTGGAGCTCATCCCGGTGCGCCTGCGCGAGAATCTGATGATTCAGCCCGCCACATTCGCCGCCAGCGCCGGAGCCGTGGGCGCGGCGGGACTTGCGTGGCGCTCTGTACAGACCGCATAGTTAGGCACATCACAGTCCGCAATCAAACTTCCGGCCCCCCTGGCGGGCGCGCCGGTCTCCATGCAGATAGGGAGGTTTTGCGTCGATGAGTGCCGAGATCGAGTCCATCCTCCACGAAAACCGTGTGTTCAAGCCGTCGAAGGAATTTTCCCGAACGGCCCGGGTGCGCAGCATGCGCGCCTACCGCGACATGATGAAAAAAGCCGAGGCCGATTACCCCGGCTTTTGGGGCGACCTGGCCCGCACCCACCTTGAGTGGGAAAAGCCGTTCAGCCGCGTGCTCAACGACAGCAACCCGCCGTTTTTCAAGTGGTTCGAGGACGGGCTCATCAACGTGTCGGTGAACTGTCTGGACCGCCACCTGACGACCCCGCGCAAGAACAAGGCGGCCATCGTGTGGGAAGGGGAGCCCGGCGACGTGCGCACCCTCACCTATCAGGAGCTGGCCTACGAGGTGGGGCGCTTTTCGAACGTCCTCAAGGAGTCGGGGGTGGTCAAGGGCGACCGGGTGATCGTCTACATGCCCATGGTGCCGGAGTTGCCGGTGGCCCTGCTCGCCTGTGCCCGCATCGGCGCCACCCACTCGGTGGTGTTCGGGGGTTTTTCCGCCGAGGCCCTCAAGGACCGCATTCTGGACGCCGGGGCCAAAATCCTCATCACCGCCGACGGCGGCTGGCGGCGCGGCCAGACCGTGCCCCTCAAGGAAATGGCCGACGAGGCGCTGAAGGGGTGCCCGCAGGTGTCCCATGTGGTGGTGCTCAAACGCACCGGGCAGGCGGTGGCCATGCAGACCGGGCGCGACGTCTGGTGGCACGACGCGGTGCAGGGCAAATCCCCCAAATGCGCGCCGGTGCCGGTGGAACCGGAACACCCGCTGTTCATCCTCTATACGTCTGGCTCCACCGGCAAGCCCAAGGGGGTGGTCCACTCCTCCGGCGGCTACCTGCTGGGCGCCACCATGACCATGCAGTGGGTGTTCGACATTCAGGACCACGACACCTTCTGGTGTACCGCCGACATCGGCTGGGTGACGGGGCACAGTTATGTGGTCTACGGCCCGCTGTCGAACGGCGCGACCTCGGTGATGTACGAGGGCGCCCCCACCACGCCCCACGCGGGACGGCTGTGGGAGATTGTCGAAAAGCACTCCGTGAACATTTTCTACACCGCCCCCACGGCCATCCGCGCGCTGGTCAAGCTGGGGGACGAGTGGCCGCAAAAATTCGACCTGTCGTCCCTGCGCATTCTGGGCACGGTGGGGGAGCCGATCAACCCGGAAGCCTGGATGTGGTACTACAAAACCATCGGCGGGGAGCGCTGCCCCATCGTGGACACCTGGTGGCAGACCGAAACCGGCATGCACATGATCAGCCCGCTGCCGGGGGCCACCCCCATCAAGCCGGGTTCCGCGACACTGGCCGTGCCAGGAATTTTTGCCGACGTGGTGGACGCCGAAGGCAACAGCCTGGGGCCGGACAAGGGTGGGTATCTGGTGGTCAAAAGGCCGTGGCCAAGCATGATCCGCACCGTGCACGGCGACCCGGAGCGCTACAAAAAGACCTACTGGGGCGAGTTTGGCGGAAGGTACTACTTTGCCGGGGACGGCGCCCGCAAGGACAAGGACGGGTATTTCTGGATCATGGGCCGGGTGGACGACGTGATCAACGTCGCGGGCCACCGGCTGGGGACCATGGAGGTGGAATCGGCGCTGGTCTCGCACCCTGCCGTCGCCGAAGCCGCCGTGGTGGGGTGCCCGGACGACCTCAAGGGCGAGGGCATTTTTGCCTTTGTGATCCTCAAGGGCGGGGAGAAATCGGGCAATGCCGCGCTGGTGGCCACGTTGCGCGACCATGTGGCAAAAGAAATCGGCCCCATCGCCAAGCCGGACCACATCAAGTTCACCGACGGGCTGCCCAAAACCCGCTCCGGAAAAATCATGCGCCGCCTGCTGCGGGACATTGCCGCCGGGCGTGAGACCAAGGGGGATATTTCTACGCTGGAAGACTCCAAAACCCTGGAAAGCCTGCGCCACGAGGAGTAGCGGGAGTTTTCATGGCGGGGCGTTGCGGCGGCCTCCACGGGGACCATTCGTGGAGGCCCCCGTCTTGCACGCGGGGCGGGCATCCGGTAACCTGCCCGGATGCGCCAGACACTCTCCGACGAGGGCTTTGCCAACATTTTCGCCAACTTCCTCGGCCAGGGGCTGGAGCGCCTCATCGACCCCGACAACCGGGGCCAGGTGCATGGCGTCGCGGGCCTGCCCGTGGGGCTCATGGAGGCCGCCTGCAACAACCTGCGCATCCGCGCCGATTTTGACCGCGCCTTCGTCCTGACGCTGGCCCCTTCCTCGGAATTGCACATCTCGCCGGACGATCTGGCTCAAAAAGTGGCGGCAGACCCGGACATCCACTTGATCGTGTTCGTGCCCGAGGAGTGCCGCGAGGTGGCCGACAAAACCTTCGCCCCCGCGTTCTTCTCTCCGGTGGACATGTTCACCTCCATGGAAAACATGGAGACCCAGCTCATCCAGCGCATCAACCAGGTGCCAGTCTACAAGCGCATCGCCACCCTGTGGAGCAGCCACGCGGCGGAGCGCCTGCCGATCCTCAGGCGCATTGATTACCTGATCAACATCATCAGCCTGTGTCTTGGGGCGGACGAAATGGGCATGTTCTTCCACAAGCTGGACCTGCTTCCCGACGGCAACGTGGACGTTACCGGAAATTTTGCCGACCGGGTGGCCCGCAACGTGCTCTCGATGACCATCCTGTGCGACCGTAACCTGCCGATTCCGGCCCGCCTGGATGCCCTGCGCCTGAACGACGCCGGTCTGGCCCGGCGGCTGGGGGCATTGCTGAAGACTTTGCCCGAGGACGTCACCTCCAGCATTCTGGCGGCGGCGGTGTTCCAGGCCGAACGGGACGACCCCGGCGGCGAACTGTCCTTCGACCATTGGCGTTTCATCGGAGAGCCGGGGTGGAACTGAACACCCTGGCGGAGGAACTGACCCAACTGCGCGGCGCACTGGCCGCTGCCCACGCGGCACGGGCGGCGGGGCAGACCGAAAGCGTGGCCACTGCCCCCCTGTACGCCGCTCACCCCTTGCTGATGCGCCGCGAAGAGGTGGCCGAACTGCGTCCGAGGGCCGCCGAACCGGACGTGCAACCGGTATTCGCCGCTCTGGTACGGGCACAAATCCTGGGGGGATGCGCCCCGCTGCTGGATGCCATGCAGGCCGCCTTTGACCACGAAATGCTCAAGGGACTGGACAGTAAATGGCATTTTGGCGACACCGAAACGCGCATTGAGCGCGAAGCCGACCGCAAGCAACGGAAATTACTGGATCAGGCCCGCCGCCGCTCCCTGGCACGCCACGAACCCGATTTTCTGGCAGCCCTGCATCGCAGCCATACCCTGATGGTGGACCGGGGTTTCGGCAGTTACGCTGCCATGTGTGTGGCTCTGTGGGGGGACCATCTCACAGCCCTTCTGGAAGCCGCCGAGGGATTTCTGGCCGACACCCAAACCCGCTACCGCGCCCTTCTGGTCCCGGAACTGCGGGAAGCCGGAGTGTTCCCGGACGACGCCCGCCACCACGACATGGGATTCCTGTGGGGAGGGCATTGGGGACCGGCCTCCGGCTTGCCTTCCGCCATCGACGTCCTGCGGTCCACCCTTGCGGACCTGGCCCTGTCGCCGGAGTCCCTGCCCGGCGTGACGTCCGACCTGGAAAGCCGCGACGGCAAGCGGCCTGGGGTGCTGGTGGCGGCGGTGGACCCGCCCCAGGACGTGCGCCTGACCTTCAGCCCCTCGGACGCCTGGACGGCGATCCCGGAGTTGCTCGCCGGGGCCGGGGTGGCCCTGGCGCTGGCTGCCGCGCCGGTGGAACAGGCTGCCACGCGGCGTACCGCCCTGCATCCGGCGGTGACGGCCACCTGGCGGGCGGTATTTGCCAGCCTGTACGGCAACCCGGAGTGGATTTCCCGCCACCTGCCGGGGGTGGACGGGGAGCGGCAACAACGGCGTTTTCACCTGTGGTGGCTGTACGAGGTCCGTCGTCTGTGCGGCGCCGCGCGTTTCGCCAGCTTCCTGCACGGCCCCGGTGAGCCGGGGGACAAGGCGGACGTTTACGAGCATTACCTGCATCAGGCCTCCGGCGCGCGCTTTGAACGCGACCACTATCTGGCCCACACCCCGTGGTTTCTGGAGGATACCCAGACCTTGCGCGGCCACCTGTTCGCCGCGCGCCTGCTGGACCTGCTGGAAAACCGCTGCGGCAGCGCCTGGTTCACCAAACCGGAAGCCGGGGCACTGCTGCGCGACCTGTGGCGCGCCGGGTGGGACCGTCTGGAGCCTCTGGCCACCGTCGCCGGAGTGGCGGATGCGGACAACATCTGGCCCCTGACCGAACGTCTGGAAGCGGTGCTGGGGGAATTCACCGACGAGGAGGACGACTGATGGGTGATGCCGGGGCGCGGGACGAGGCGCAGGACGACCTGGCGCAATTGGCCGCGGTCGCCGCGGGTCAGTTGCGGGGCTGGCAGACCGCCGGAGTGCGGCGGATGACCCGAGGTTCCGGTGCAGAGCCGGCTGTGGAGACCTCTCCGCCGGTTGAAGCCGCTGTTCCCACCACCACCGTGCCGGTCGCCGCGGTCCCGGTAACCTCGGTCCCGGTGGCCGCCGCTCCCGTGGCCGCCACGATTGCCACCGACGTACCCGTTACCCCGCCCCCCGTTGTCCCGGCTGCGGGCGGGGGGGAACGGGAGAGTCTGGATGCCGTGGCCACCGCCATGGACGGCTGCATGCGCTGCGCCCTGGGGGCCACCCGCACCAACCTGGTGTTCGGCGTCGGCAACCCCCGGGCCGACGTGGTGTTCGTGGGCGAGGCGCCGGGGCGCGATGAGGACCTCAAGGGCGAGCCGTTCGTGGGCCGCGCCGGGCAATTGCTGACCGACATCATCGAAAAGGGCATGAAACTGCCCCGCGCTTCGGTCTACATCTGCAATACGGTAAAATGCCGTCCGCCGGAGAACCGCAATCCGGAGGCGGCGGAACTTGCGGCCTGCGAGCCGTTTCTGATCCGGCAACTGGCGGCGATCCGCCCCCGGGTGATCGTGGCGCTAGGGAAATTCGCCGCCCAGTCCCTGTGCCGCAGCGAGGCGCCCATCAGCCGCCTGCGCGGCAACTGGCACACCTACGAGGGGATCAAAATCATGCCTACCTATCACCCGGCTTACCTGCTGCGCAACCCGTCGGCCAAGCGTGAGGTTTGGGAAGACATCCGCCTGGTGATGGCCGAACTGGGCATGTCCGGCAACAAAAATGAGGATTTGTTGCGCGGAGACCCGCAGTGAGCGATCCCCTCTGGGCCCCCTGGCGCATCGACTACATCCTGGGCAAGAAGGGGCCGGGCTGCGTCTTCTGCACCAAGGTGGCCCGCGCCAATGATCGGGAGGACGGCATTTTGCTGCGCGGCCACCACGCCTTCGTGATGCTCAACGCCTTCCCCTATGCTCCCGCCCACGTGATGATCTCGCCCTACGGCCATGTGGACTGTCTGGAAAAGCTTGCGCCGGAACCCCTGGCGGAGGTGATGGCCCTGGCGCGCCTGTCGGAAATGGCCATCCGCGAGGCCGTCCGGCCAGAGGGGTTCAACGTGGGCCTCAACATCGGTCGCGCCGCCGGGGCGGGTATCGAGGAACACCTGCATCTGCACCTGTTGCCGCGCTGGAACGGCGACGTCAACTTCATGCCCATGCTGGCGGACACCCATGTGATGCCCGAGGCATTGCTCGCCACTTTCGACAAACTGGCCCCCGCGTTCGCCCGCGCCGGGACCGCCGCCGGATACGGCGGGAAAGGGACCACCGCATGATCCGTCTGGCCTTGCTGTTGTTCTGCACCCTGGTGGGCGCCCTGCTGTACTACGCCAACCGGGACATCATGGTCACGGTGCGATTTCTGGAATCCGAAACCGCACCCTTGTCCATGTCCCTGGTGTTGCTGTACGCGGTCGGCGTCGGCTTTGTGATCGGCCTGTCGGTGCTGCTGCCGGGGCTGGTCTCGGCCCGGGTGCGCCTGATGATGCACCGGAGAAACCAGTCCAAGGCCGCCAAGGACATGGTGGAGCTGATCCACCCGAATGACCCCGAGGACCACCAGCCGTGAGCCATCCCCGATGAGCGTGCGCCTTCCGCCATTGATGCAGCAGTACCGGCAGATCAAGGCCGAGTACCCGGACGCCATCCTGTTTTTTCAGGTGGGCGATTTTTACGAAATGTTCTACGACGACGCCAGGGCCGGCGCCGCACTGCTGGAGCTCACCCTCACCACCCGCGACCGTAACAGCCTGCATCCGGTGCCCCTGTGCGGTTTCCCCGTGCATGCCGCCGAGAACTACATCGCACGCCTGATCCGCGCCGGAAAAACCGTGGCGGTATGCGATCAGGCAGAGGACGCGGCCCAGGCCAAGGGCATCGTCAAACGCGAAGTGGTGCGCGTGATGACCCCCGGCACCCTCACCGAAGACCATCTGCTGGAGGGGGGCGCCAACTACCTGGCCGCCGTGTGCGGAACGGGGGGGGGGGCGGATGGGGGGGAAG